>Ga0256406_1000001_pt1 | contig 577187 bp, 492 predicted proteins | sample RumenRJG_03DNA_FD_185986 | JGI IMG/M metagenome (GOLD analysis project Ga0256406, IMG submission 185986) | Bovine rumen microbial communities from Lethbridge, Alberta, Canada - RJG_03 | ecosystem: Host-associated > Mammals > Digestive system > Stomach > Rumen | place: Canada: Alberta... | reverse complement strand
AGACTTTATAGTACCTGTCTGAGATTTTCAGATTAACTGCATCAAAACCAAATCAACATAGTCAAATCTTCGAAAACGATCAAATTACTCCAACTCAATTTCTTCTTTATCGTTCTTTACACAGACTGAGTATCCGAGAGTGTTCATGATATTGATAAACGTGCTGATCCGCACATCACTCTTGAGATAGCCCGTAAGGCTTGCTGCAGACTTTAAGTGCATGGTTTCTGCCAAGTCTTTCTGTGTCATTCCTGTATCGGATATTGCTTTCCTCATTACTTCGTTTGCGTTCATTGTGTACCTCCTTTTGAGACTAGTATAGCAGAGTTTATGTATTTGTCAATATGTGAATGTATAAACCTTTTTAGTTTTGCGAGAAATTTTAAGGTTCCCCCGGCGCTCGTGTAGGCTCTCCGCATATCCCCCGCCCCCGGTTGCCGTGTCCGATCAATCACACGCAAGCCGGCAACGCAAGCGGCACGCTGTCCGGAAAATATTTTATAATTTATTGAAAAACCTATTGACATATTCGTGTATTAGTGTATAATAAAGATAGTTCAAAGGAACACACAAACAAAGCACAAAGTAAAGGAGATAACACTATGAGTTACAACTACATGAACGCAATGACAGAAGACATTAGAAACTACAGCTCTGATTTGCCGAGTTTTCTGTATTCTTTTTCTGTCATTTTCTCTCACTCTGTAATAATTCTTCACTTTTATTAACATTCTGTTTTATTATGATTTATAACGTCTTTGTTGTCAATCATCATGTCATTAAAAAGTATGTAATAATAGATAAAACCGTCCGTTTTCAAAACAGACGGTTGTTTTATATAAAGACGTAGGTTAATTATTTAATAATTTGTACAGCAGTCTGTACAGCTCGAGCGCCTCCGCCTTTTCAAGGTTTACGCATTTTCCGATTTCTTCGGGAACAGAGGCGGCTTTTTCTTTCAGTTTTTCTCCCTCGCCGGTAATTTCCGCAATCAAAATTCTTTCGTCATCCTGAGAACGATACCTTTTTATATATCCTTTTTTTTCAAGATTTTTCAGCACCGGGGTAAGCGTTCCCGAATCGAGAAAAAGTTTCTCGCCGAGCTGCTTCACGTTTATTTTTTTATATTCCCAAAACACCATCATCGTGATATATTGCGTGTATGTCAAATCGAGAGGCTCAAGAAAGGGCTTGTATTTTTTTATTATTTCCCTCGATGCGGCGTAAAGAGGGAAGCAGAGCTGGTTTTCAAGCTTTAATCTGTCATATTTATCCATAAGTTTGTATGTTTTTTTTAAGAATATATTCGACGGATAAAACCCGAGATGGCATTTTTATGCCCGGTACGGTTTTTCCGATATCGTAATTCAGGCTTTTTCTCTGCTTTCGTCGTAAGCCTGCCTTACGGCTATAGCGAGCTGGTCAGCGCATGACGTCCGCCTGAATCCGCATGTGTTTCCTTTTAATTTTTCTTCGATGTAATCTACGGAAGCGCCCTCAAGAAGCTTTGAAATCGCCTTAAGATTGCCGTTGCAGCCGCCCACAAATTTAATATTGGAGACTTTGTCGCCGTCAAGATCAAAACTTATCTCCTGGGAACATGTTCCTCTTGTTTTGTATTCGTAATGCATATTATAATAATTCCTCGATTTTTTCCTTTAATGTCTTCATATCTGTCGGCTCAAAACGAGCGGCTATCTCGCCGTTCCTGTCAATAAGGAATTTTGTAAAGTTCCATTTTATATTGCCGTTATTCTTGTAATCTTTGTCCATCTTCTTTACAACGCCGGAAAGTACAAGCGACTTTGCTGATTTTCCGAATCCTTCAAACGTTGTATTTTCTGTAAGCCATTTGTAAAGAGGAGATGCGTTTTCTCCGTTCACGTCGATTTTTGAAAACTGAGGGAAAGTTATTCCGAAACGTCCCGTGCAGAACGTGTGAATCTCCTCATCGGTTCCGGGAGCCTGGTCTAAAAACTGGTTGCATGGAAAATCGAGAATTTCAAATCCTCTGTCTTTGTACTCGTCATAGATTGCCTGAAGGTCTTTGTACTGGGGAGTGAATCCGCAGCCGGTGGCGGTGTTTACTATAAGAAGAACTTTACCCTTGTAATCGGAGAGCGATACGTCTTTTCCGTCTCTTGCTTTTACAGTGAAATCGTAAACATTCATAAATTATCACCTTTGATTTACATAGATTAAATTGTATCAAATGTGATTGAATACAATTTAATTATACGCGTCTTATTTTAATTGTCAAGAGTAATTTTGTTTTTTGAGATAAAATATATAAATTTTTCAGACGTTTGCTTTGTGCGGACATATTAACAATATTAATCACGAAACAGACCGGACGTTTCCGCCCGGTTTGTTTTATGCTGTATTTTATTATTTCAGATATTTTTTGAAAAAAGCATCTATTTTTTCAAACGGAATAACGTCCATGTTGTCGTAAAGGTCGGTGTGGACAGCTCCGGGAATTATCATAAGTTCTTTGTTGTCTCCTTTGAGCTTTTTAAAAGCGTCTCTTGAAAAATAACATGAATGAGCTTTTTCGCCGTGTATCATTAAAACCGCGTTTTTGATTTCCTGTGAATAGCAGTTAATAGGCATATTCAAAAACGAAAGGGAAGATGTCATATTCCATCCGCCGTTTGAATTTAAACTTCTCTTGTGATAAGCTCTGCCTTTGTAATACGCGACATAATCTTTTACGAAAAACGCCGCGTCATCAGGCGCTTTATCCGGCAGACCGCCTGCGAGCTTGTATTCGCCTGATTTATAATCAACTGTTCTCTGCTTATTGAGCTGCTGCCTGAGTTTAAATCTGTCCTCCTCGTTCATCGAGTCAAAATATCCGTTTGCGGTTACTCTGCTCATGTCGTACATTGTGGAAGTGACGGTGGCTTTAATCCTCGTGTCTTCAGCGGCGGCGTTAAGCGCCATTCCTCCCCAGCCGCATATTCCGATTATTCCTATTTTTTCTTTATCTATGTTGTCCTGAACTGAGAGAAAGTCAACTGCGGCGCAGAAATCCTCCGTATTAATGTCGGGAGACGCCACATATCTCGGCTGACCTCCGCTTTCTCCGGTGTACGACGGGTCGAACGCTATTGTAAGATATCCTCTTTCGGCCATAGTCTGCGCGTAGAGTCCGGAAGCCTGTTCTTTGACTGCGCCGAACGGCCCGGCAACGGCAAGCGCGGCAAATTTTTTCTGATTTTTCTTGGGAATATACATATCCGCCGCGAGAGTTATTCCGTAACGGTTATGAAAAGTTACTTTTTTATGTTCAACTTTGCCGCTTTGCGGAAAGGTTTTATCCCATTCGTCTGTCAATACCAATTTTTTGTCCTGCATTTTTTTCTCTTTCCAAATAAAAATTTTTTATTGTATGTTGGGTGGATTTTTTCGTAATTTTTATAATTCTTTATATGAAGAAATGCTGATTATCATTTAAGCGAGTTATAATAATCGTCGCTTACCGGTTCGAGCCATTCGTTGGAGGTGTTTTCGCCCGGTACTTCGACAGATATGTGTGAAAACCAGCTGTCTTTTTTCGCACCGTGCCAGTGTTTTACTTCGGGAGGAATTACAACAACCGTTCCCTCTTTAAGTTCCAGAATTTCTTTGCCGTCTTCCTGATACCAGCCTTCGCCCGCAGTGCATATAAGTATCTGTCCTCCGCCTTTTTTTGCATGGTGTACATGCCAGTTGTTTCTGCATCCGGGCTCAAACGTCACGTTGGCGAGAAAAACAGGCGATTTTCCGGGCTCGGTCAGTGGGTTCAAAAAAGAATTTCCGATAAAATATTTCGCAAACGCGTCGTTGGGATTTCCTGTTTTGAAAATGTTTGCATTGTCAAATTCCTTTTTATCAGTGTATTTCATTTTTTATTCCTCTATTCTAAATTAAATCGATTGATAAATTTATTTTTCCGTCAATATTTTTTAATCTGTCGGCGAAAAGACCTTCAATGTGCCCTATAGTTATGATATTTTTTCTTTTTTCAACTGTTTCTTCGTCATCATAATAGATGAAAAAATATCCTCCGGCAAGACAGATGTCGCCTTTTCTAATTGTATCGCATAGATCAGCTGGAGAGAATATTCCTTAAACAACAGACAAAAATCCTTAAAACCGATTATAAATCTAAAGTCTTTTTTTTCGCCTCAGGCGGTTTTCGCCACCGGGCTTTTGCCGTTGATTTCTCCTGCAAGTTTAAATCCCTGCTTTGCCGCAAATACGGCGATTATTTCATTGATTACGGCGGCGGCCGCTATCGTGCCTTTCACGATTGACGCGAGGTCGGGACGCGTATTTTCCAAAACGCCGCATACTATTCCCGTAAATACCAAAGAAACTCCAGAGTGTGGCAGCAGCGTAAGCCCCAGATATTTTTTGACTGTTTCCGGCATTTTCATAAGCGAGGCGCCGGTTCTCGCTCCGAAGTATTTGCCTGCGGCGCGTGCTATGATGTATATAAACGTGTAAAGACCGGCTCCGAGAATCAGATGGCAGTCAAGCGGAGCGCCTAAATCAACTATGGCGGAAAGCAGACTGACAGAAAGAATCTGATGAAAATAATCCGTCACGGTTGAAAGCTTCCTTTCTGAAATCATGTTTGAAAAAACCGCGGAAAATGATACGCCCATAAGCATGTAGTTGAGAGAAATTCCCTTAAATATATACTTATTTAAAATCAGTCCGATGCCAGCTGTTAAAGTTATACCGAAGAGAAGTGTCAAAAGAACGGTCGGGCGGCTGTCTTTTTTGCGAAAAAAACATCCGGCCGCGAATCCCGGTAAAATTCCAATCGCTATAGGCGGAAAGATCATTACGGGAATCATGTACATAGGTATTGAACCGCCCGATACACGACTTGCAATAAATGAATTGACCGAGAAAAATACAACAATTCCGACAACATCGTCTAAAACCGCCATGGGAAGGAGAGTGTCGGTAACAGGCCCTTTTGTGTGAAATTCCTGAACGATTGAAAGAGCCGGCGCCGGAGCAGTGGCAAGAGCAATACCTCCGAATGCGAGTGCAAGATAAAGCGTAACTTTCTTAATTGCGAAAACTGCCGCAAACACTGCGCTTACAAGAGCGAATGTTCCTAACGACTGAGTGAGAGTAGTCACAATAAGCGCTTTGCCATAAGATTTGATTTTTCTCCAAATGAGTTCTGTCCCGAGCATAATACCGAACGCGCATTGCATCCAGGTAATGGTAATTTTGTACCATTCGGCGTCAAGCGTAGACTGTGTGAGGAGGCCGAGAGCGTTAGGTCCCAAAAACATGCCGGCTATAAGCCATCCGAGAATGGACGGCATTTTAAGCTTCGCTATAAGCTTGGTTGTTTTTTTTCTTCTTAGAGCCTTCGCTTAGTGCGACAGCCCCTTTTTACATATTCTCTCTTCGCCATTCTCCGCTTTTTAACAAGATTGCTCCATGTTTCAAAGCAATATTATATTTTCAATATAAAAATCCGTTGTATTTCATATTCTCCGTTGCAACCCATGCAAGAATGTGCTATATTAAGCTAATTAAATCAATCTTCGGAGGTTTTTTATGGCTTCGGGACTGCCAACTGCATTTAGGCATATAAAAGACAACCAAAAACCGCTTCGTTTCAATTCGAACGGAAAATTCAGAATTCTTCATCTTACCGACATTCACGAGGTTGACCCCGCAATGGACGACGATGAGGACCCGGAAATTCCGAAGAGAAAAAGCGAAGAAACTATAAATGTCATAAGAAAATGCGTCGAGCTTGCAAAACCGGATCTCGTCGTTTTCGGCGGGGACAACATAAGCGGATTCTGGGAAGAGTTTACATACGAATACATGCGTTCGACAATCAAAAAAATTGTAGCTCCGATTGCGGAAAAAAACATTCCTCTTGCAATCGTTTTCGGGAATCACGACGCGGAGAGCGCATATGTAAACCCGTTTATGCAGAGAGAAAATCAAATCTGCGTTTACAGCGAGTATGATAACTTCAGAAGCTCCATGAACGACGAGGACGTTTTCGGCTGTGCGAACTGTTCACTGCCTGTTCTTCATTCGAATTCAGACAAAATCGCATGGAATATATGGTGCGTCGACTCAAACGACTATATAAGGCAGTCCGACTACTCCCGCCCCGTCGACCTCGGCTACGACTATGTTCACGAGGATCAGATTGCATGGCGCGAAAGAACCGCGCTTAAATTAAGAGAGCAAAACGGCGGAAAAAACGTTCCGTCGATACTGTTTCAGCATATTCCCGTTTTACAGGAATACGACCGTTTCGAAGAGGTGTCAAAAGGAACCGACGGCGCGTTCGAAAAGAACGGAAGGTATTATAAAGTTCCCGACGACATTTTTTCGTCCGGAAGGCTCAATGAGGCACCGTGTCCGACGAACGAACGCAGAGACGAATTCGAAAGCTGGGTCAGAACGGGCGATATCGCCGCGGCATTTTTCGGTCACGACCATGTAAACGATTTTACCGAAAACGTTGAGGGCATAGACCTTGTTCAGACAATAGGCGCGGGCTACCACACATACGGAGGCGAGCGCGGCGGCAGGCTCATTATTCTTGACGAAAACATACCATATAAGTATGAAACGGAAATATACCGTATAGACAGAATCTCAAAAGGGAAAGTTTAACATATGAAGCTAACTGTAAACAAAAACTCGATAACCGGCAGAATAAAGCCGATGAACGCCGTTAACAACGGTCCTGTATATACCGAAAACGCCGATCAGAATTTAACGAACATGCCGTACTTTATCGACGCTAATATTCCGTACGCCAGAACGCACGACTCATCGATATGCTATGATTACGGCGGAGAGCACTGCGTTGACATAATCGGAATATTTCCGAATTTCGAAAAGGATGAAAACGACCCGAATTCGTATGATTTCACGCTTACGGATATGTATTTAAAAAATATAGAACGCTCAGGAGCACAGGTATTCTTCCGTCTCGGCAATAAAATCGAACACTGGCCGAAGCATTACGGCATTATACCCCCTAAGGATTATAAAAAATGGGCTGTGATATGCGAGCATATCATAAATCATTATAATTACGGCTGGGCGGACGGCTTTAAAATGGGAATAAAATACTGGGAAATATGGAACGAGCCCGATTTTAACAACAAATGCTGGCTCGGAACGCCCGAGGAATTCTACGAGCTTTTCGCCGTCACGGCAAAGCATTTAAAATCAAAATTCCCGTCTCTTAAAATCGGAGGCCCCGCAGTATGCTGTTATAACGAAAAATGGCTCGTACCGTTTTTTGAATATATGCGCGAACACGGCGTACCCATGGATTTCTACTCATGGCATCGATATTCCGATAAAATCGAGGATTTCACTATCGATGCAAAGCGTCACCGCGAGCTTTTGGATAAATACGGATACACAGAAACCGAAAGCATATTAAACGAATGGAACTACGTTGTCGGCTGGGAGGGCAAAACGTGGAAAAAAAGTCTTATTGAAATGAATTCCGTAAAAGGCGCGGCTTTTTGCGCCGCCGTCATGGCGCAGTGCCAAAAATCCTCAGCCGACATGCTCATGTATTACGACGCAAGAATTCAGTCAAGCATGAACAATCTGTTTGATCGTAATACGCTTGAGCCGAAAAAGGGCTACTATCCCGTCAAGCTATGGGGTGAAATGCTCAAAATGGGGGCGGAGTGCAAAACAGAATGCGACATTCCCGATATCTACGCCGCGTCAGCCGTCGGAAACGGAAAAAGCGTAACCATGATAGCATACTACTCTGCCGATGACCGTGCAGTAACGCGTTCGTTCAAAATCGACTTCGGAAAAAACGAAAAGGACAGGCTTTACAGCATTTTTACGCTTGATGAGGATAAGGATTTCGAGCTTACCGAAACCTGCGCCTCCGACAACGGAGAATTTTTTATTACAATGAAGCCCAATACCGTAATAGCGATAAGATGAATGAAAGACTATATATTTTTAATAACAATTCTTATTCTGCGTATTCCTCAGAGCTTCTTTAACAAGAAAACAAGCACTCTCGTCACAAGCACGCCGAGGTACTTCGTATACTGTTCTTACAGCTACGTTCTTGTGGGATTAATCGCATTTGTTCTGATGCTGAGCGAGGGACTGCCCGAATTCAATCCGTACGCATTCGGGATATCCGCGCTCGGAGCCTTGGCACTGGCACTTAATATTTACTTCAGTCTCGAATCGCTCAAACACGGAGTTATGGTTCTGTCCTCTCTCGCAGGCTCTGCCGGACTGCTGATTCCCTGCATCGCAGGAATATTTATGTTCGCAGAAAAAATGAAGCTCATGCAGTTTGCGGGAATTGCTCTGCTTATATTTTCGGGATGGCTTCTCATCGGCTATTCAAAAAAACAGACGGGTGCGTTTACGTTTAAAACTCTGCTGTTGTTGATCGGCAGTATGTTATCAAACGGAACGGTCATGCTTTCGCAGAAAATGTTTTCGAAATTCCTTCCCGATATGAGCGCGTCGGTGTTCTCATTCTATACGTTTTCACTGCTCGGCGCGGGTATGCTTGCAGGACTTATTATAAATTCGTTTTCGAAAGCAAACAGAACAGAAATCAAAACCGTCCCGCGTAAACTGTTTTTATACGGAACGATCCTTTCGGTTATTCTGTTTGCAATAAATCAGCTTGCCACCGTCGCGGCGAAAAATGTTCCATCAGCCGTTATGTTCCCGATAAACGACGGCGGAGCGACAATAATTTCCGCACTGACGGGCGCATGCTTCTTTAAAGAAAAACTTACGAAGCGAAGCGCTGCGGGAATCCTGATCGGCATAACGTCTTTAATAATTATTAATTTTGGTTAAAGCAATTTAGTTGTAATTAAGATAGCACTGTTTAGTGATGAGCAAAACGAAAGAATAAAATCACAGTTGCAATTATCGGATGCGGAAATATCGCAAATTCGGCGCACATTCCCGCATACATGGCATCGGACAACACCGAAATCAAGTATTTCTGCGATATACTGCATGACCGCGCGGATAAAGCTGTAGAAAAATACGGATGCGGTACGGCGGTTTACGACTACCACGAAATTCTTGACGACCCCGAGCTTGACGCGGTTTCCGTATGCACACACAACGATTTTCATTCGATTATTTCTATCGACTTTATGCGTCACGGAAAGGATGTTCTGTGCGAAAAACCCGCCGCGAGAATACTCTCAGAGGCTCTCGAAATGGAAAAGATTTCCTACGAAACGGGCAGATCGCTTTCTATCGGCGTATGCAACCGTTACGCAAATTCGGTAAACCGTATTAAAAAGATGATAGCCGACGGCATGCTCGGCGAAATTTATCATGTTTACGCTTCATTCAGAGCGTACCGTTCTATTCCCGGGCTCGGCGGAGACTTTACGACAAAAGCCGTATCGGGCGGCGAAACGCTTATTGACTGGGGCGTTCACTATCTCGACCTCATCATGTACTGTTTAAACGACCCCAAGGTTCTCTCCTGTGACGGCGAGGCGTTCTGCAAACTCGGCAAAGACATGAAAAACTATATAACGACCTCCATATTAAGCTTGTCAAGTTTTCTCCGCAGCAAGATGACTTTATCTCTTATTTTTTTGTCGGGCACCGCCATGCAGCGGCAGAACAAAAGACCTAAATCCTGATTCTGTCGGAAGAATTTAATTCTCGAGTCAAAATATACGTCAATAATATTATCTGCGTTTTCTGATGATTCCTCCAATCCTTTGGAAATCGCCGATGTCAAACCGTCAAGGCTTTTCTTAACGCATGATAAGTAAAGCGCTTCTTTTGACGGAAAATAGTGGTACAAATTGCCTTTTGAAATCCCGCCGTCACGGCATATCACGTTCATAGACGCGGCCTCGAATCCGTGCGCTGCAAATTCCCGAGTTGCCGCAGCGATGATTTTTTCCTGTGCGGCGGTGTTTTTTTCTGCCTGTCTCATAAAATCCTCTTTCCCGATTTTCATTTTCAAACAGTTCTCAATAATCATAATGTTATAAAATAGACCACATAGTCTATTTTGTGATAAAACAATGTATTTGTAAATATCTTCTGAAAGATGAGAATGAAAATAAACTTATTTCTTTGATTGGGTTATTTGATTTAAGTTAGCCGTATAACCGGCGAGCGTACGATTCTCAATTTCTATCCGAAATTCGCCAAAACAATGAAAAAATGCAGACCCGAAAAAGGTCTGCATTCTAAGTATTTGTTTTTTTAAAGTTGTATTTAGATTAGATAAATGTTGTAAATCAGCCTGAATTTCATTCGTAACGAGCACTATTTGACATTATTTTCTTCCATCGTCAACTCATTTTAAAACTGCAAAATAAAAAACACATAGTTACTATAAATGTTTCGTCAATCGCCGACCGAATTTAAGCTTTTTTCGGGAAGTTCATCAACAAAAAACGCTTAAATATTGTAAAATGACTGAATGCTGCCGTTGATTAATTCGGCAGTGATTGTTTGGCTTTTCAGGTAATCTTCAGAAAATCCAAAATATTTCATTATCCCCGCAATGTGCAGAATATATCCGCCTGATGTACAGCGCCTCTCGCATCATGAATTATCAGGATTATCGTTATCTTCTTATTATGGCGGATTTCACGTATGATTTAATAACTATTGTCTGTGATAACAAAATCCGATCGTTGAACAAACGGCAAGAAGAAATTTAAGTATGTTTATTTCGGATATCGTATAGACGAATGTACTTTTCGTGCGGTGGACGGCGTTTTATCCGATGAATTTGTGGTTAATCGGTTATATAATCTTGACGAAGAGGAAAACAAATACTTTGAAAAATCGGACAATGAAAAAAACGTCCGACCTTTTCTGTTAATTGCAGAAAAAAACTGCCCAATAGAAGGCTGCTGAGACTTTGTTTCGGGCAATTAATTACATAGACAACATTTAGGAAACCGGGGGGGTGACCTCTGTTTTACAGTCAATAATTTCTTCGTCTGTTAATATACGCCGGCAAGTTTACCGTTTAACTTGCCGGCTTTTCATAAATTGGTGTATAGTTCTTTATTTTCTAAACACAAACAAATACTCATGCGCAATCAGCAGAAAATTGTACTTCATGCTGTTTGTTCTCCAATAGCCCGTTGCCTTACAGTTGTGTTGTTCTTTGATAATAAGTTCTTTTAATGTAAAACCTGCATCTTGAAATAATTTCATAACATCAAAAGACATAGGTATCATACAGCCTTTTTGTCTTGTATCGCCCATAAGTACGGCACAAAATTTATCTTTTTTCAAAACACGGTAGCTCTCTGCAGCTACCTTTTTCATTTCTTCAAGAAAATCTTTCACTTTGAGTTGCGACAAATCTCCGTCTATGCCATCGCTATATTTAATAATATCGGCATATGGCGGATGTGTGCAAATAAGGTCAATACTTTCATCCGAAAGAAAATCTAAATTTCTTGCATCGCCCTTACGGATATAAACTTTTCCGTTTGCACCTTCGTGTTCAAAATTCACTTTTTCTTTACATCTGTCAAGTGCAACATCGTTGACATCTACACCGATAATATCACGGTTTAACAGTTTCGCCTCAACAAGGGTTGTGCCGCCGCCTGCAAATTGGTCGAGAACCAAATCTCCCTCTTTTGAATATCTTAAAATAATATTTCTCGGTATGTACGGCGACCAATTACCACGCCACTTTTAATTAAAATTCATACCATTCACTGAATTCACAATCTGGACGAATCACTTTCATTTGTTTATACTGCACCTCCCCAGGTTCAAGCACAATTTCTCCCTCTTCATATTTCTTCTTTGCTTCTTTTAAAGCATCTTCTGCATTTTTTGCAATAATTTTAAATTCCTGTGCAACTGTTTCCTCTATTACTACAATATATTTTGTCATATTTTCTCCTTACATCAGTTTCATATACATCCCATTTCCCAAAAATTTGATAAAACCTTTGTCTCGCAAAAATTGCAATTGTTGCCTAATTTTAGGTTTTACATTATGATTATGCGGGTGTTTTTTCCGTAGTTCATTTTCAAATAAGTAAATTTCGCTTAATGAAAATTCCTTGTTATCTATTGTATTTATGCAATTTAAAATATCCATCAGCCAACCCCTGTTATCTATTGAAGTTGTCATGAGCAATGTACTATCGCATACTTTTTTCAAAACTTCATTATAGTCAATTATTTCTCCGTGCTTTATTATCGGAATTCTACCTTGTTCGGGAATTTCGCTAAGCAAAATATTGCAGCCTATCCAACCGGCTCTTCGAGCTGATGGCGCTAATGGCTTTCTTTTTTCAATGATTTCCGGAGTAAAGAAATGTTTTGGCACAATAATTAAATCATCAATCACATTCATACTTTTTGAATATCCCATGAAAAGGAAATCAGGATTTTGGTTACTTGTAATTCGTTGTATCATTGTTTTGTATGCACCGTCATTTATTTTTTTTGATATACCACTGGATTTGCTTTTTAATTCATATTGATTTAGACATTTAGGACAGAAGAAATCAGCAACCGGTCTGTTGTTTTCGAATTTACAAATTGACATATTTCCGCATCTCGGGCAATAAAGATTATCTTGCACCCAAGTTTCCGTTAATACTCTTGTAATCTGCGATGCAGAGTGATATGGCTTTGCCAACTCTGTATTAAAAGACAAATTCATTATATGGTTTCCCCTTCAAATCTCAAGTTCATATTAGTTATAATCTTTGCACCTTTTTTGTTCATTTCATCAACAAATTTTGCAAGTTCAATTTGTGCGTCATCATTAAACAAATTCTCTGTATATGCGGTAAAACTCGCTGTATCTGTAATAGGTCTGTATGGAGGGTCAAAATAAACAAATGTATTTTCGTCAATAAAATCAGCCGATTTTTTGTAATCACCGCAAATAATTTTAACCTTTTGCAATTTTTCCGATACTGCTCTGAGATTGTTTTCATCGCAAATCAACGGATTTTTATAAGACCCCATCGGAACATTAAACAAGCCTTTTTTATTTACACGATACAAACCGTTAAAACAAGTTTTGTTCAAAAAAATCATCAATGCCGCTTTTTCAAGATTTATATTTTTGTCACCATTTACTTTTAATTCATTAAATCTGCTGCGTTTATCAAGATAGTATGCTTTTCTATGTTCTGTATCAAGCGGTATAAAATCATTCTGCATAGAAGAAAGTATTTCGATTAAATCATCAATCTTTTCTCTGATAACACGATAAGTACTGATAAGTTCAGCGTTAATATCGCTGATATAGACTTCTTCCAACTCATATTTATTGAGAATATCAAACAAAACAGCCCCGCCACCAACAAACGGCTCGGCGTATTTGGTTATTTTGCCGTTTTCAAAAGGATAATATTGTTCAATTTCTTTAATAAGCTGACCTTTACCGCCTGCCCATTTCAAGAAAGGTTTAACTGCTTTTTCCTCGGTTCGATTATATCGTGTACTCCTTGCATCTGTAGGCTTTTCTGCGGAAGAAGGAATAATCCACATATTACCGACCATAGTTGCTTCTTTAATTCTTTGTTCAGAGCACAAAACTGCCACTCTTCTTTGGGAAATGCCCCATTTATCGGCAGCTTCTTTTGCGGACATAAATTCCATAATCGCACCTCCGAAATTATAATAATATTATATTCTAACTCTCGAATAATAGCAATTTCATTTTGTAATATTTGTAAACTTTTTGCTAAATTAAAAACGCATTGCCGGCAAATCATTGTACATAGAATTTCGATTCGCGTCGATGTACTCAAGCGCCGCCGCACACTTCACGCCGATATGTTGTCTGTATTTTCGTTATTACTGAAAAAGACCTCAAAGGATTTTCCTTTAAGGTCTTTAATATTTCGGAATTTAGCGAAAAAAATATTGATATTATTCCCACTCGCTCCCTGTAAATCAATCTTAAACACTTTTATTTATGAAATTTATCAGAGAGTATTTATATTATTTGAATTATCGGTAAAGCATACGCTATCCGATTTTTTGTTGCCATTTCGTTGCCACACTATAATGGCTACTATCTGGCTAAATCAATTAGTAGAAAATAAATTTAAAATTATTTTATTTTCCAATAATGAATCACTTTTTGTTAAGCCTTTTTTTATAATCATTACCCCAATCAATAAGGTCGTTTACATCTTTTTCTAAACATTCAAGGTCAGGTAACTCGATTGGCTTTTCACTTGGCTGTGAATGTTCAAAATAAGAATATTTTGTCATCATTTTTTCAATAAAATCAACATCCTTTGATTCGATTATTTTTAGATATCTAATCTTTAATGATGAAATATTTTTACTATATCTAGTAACCAATCCGTTTAACAACAATTTTTCGATGAGATATTCAATATCTACCCTTACAATTGTGCAACAACTCTTGAGTTTGGAATCGGCTAAATCATAATCTCCGTCTTCTCTCAATTTGCGTATTTTAGGTATAGATTCATCTTTTATCGTTTGTAATGAAGATATAGCATTAGTTTTATTGTAGTCTCCCTTGTATATTGGTTCTCCCATAGGACTGTTTCTGAGTTCTATATAATTAAATTTGGAAGATTCTTTTATTTCAGGATTTTCAAGTAAGTACAGTTCCATACAATTTTTGAGTGTTTCTGCAAATGCAAGGCGATGTGTAAATACTATTACTTGTCTTTCAAAAGACAGTTTAACCAATTGTTTTGCTACATTATCTTCATAGTTGTGGTCCAAAGAATTTATTGGATCATCAAATATAAAGGCTTGTGTCTTATTAATAGAGTTTAAATCGGCTAAAAAGGCAGCAATAGAAACAACTCTATATTCACCCTCACTTAAAACTTCTTCCGTTTTCTTTTTTTCGAAAGCTCCTTTTATCGATATTCTGTGAGATGTTCTACCTTTTTTGCCATCCGATAATAATTCCACCTTTATCGATCGTGAAGGATTGAGTGCATTTAATTCATTTTCAAATCTTCTTACATACACCTCAGTAATCATTTTTTCAGACAATGCATTCTTCGCTTTTGTAATATTATTGGTTTTTATGCCAGCCTTAATATTTTTTAAGATAATAAGTTCCTTTTTCAATTTAACATTATTCTGATTCTCGGAAAACCATTTTTTACTTTGAAGTTCAATTCTATCCTTGCTTTGTTTTTCTGAATTATTAATGAATTCATCAATGGATTCAATCTGCTCCTTTATTCTTTTCGTAAATTCATCAAATTTGTTAAGTACTTCATTAACGCATACTACTTTTGGGCATTCTACATTTTTCGGGTCATAATTGTATAACCAATTTGCTCTAATATATAGTTTATTCAACACAACTTCAATGTAAGAGACGACATCATCCGAGAACATATTTGTAATAAGAATTTGTTTTGTGTCATTTACATTAAGATTCCTATTGATAAGTTCACTTAATTTTTGTGTCTTTTTATTTAAGATTTCATATGCATCATTTTGCTTTTTTTCAAGGTCTGAAGCATATATTTCTGAAAATTTAGCGTATCTTATTTTCGCTTCAGAAGAAAGCGGTTGCTGGCATAATACGCATATATCTTTTGTACTATCTCCTTCAATTGAATCAGAAAATTTCTGTGATGATTTCCACATATCTTTCCAAAGATCAGACCCAAACTCTTTAATGCTCGAAACTTCTCTATATGTTTTTAATAAATTTTCAAATTCACGACGAGTTTTAATTTGAATTTCGATGGAGTGAATATAATCTTCAACACTACTTTGATCCAATTGGGAGTAGGCAGAAGATATTTTACTTTTTAATTGTGAAAGTATTTCTACTTGTTGAGATAGTTTTTTCTTGGTTTGAACAGGATTAGAATCATTAAATGCCTTTTCAATCAATTCTAATTGATTTTGATCTTTCTCTGTGAATTTTATACATTTTTCGAAATCATCAATCTGTGCAAGTGTTTCCAATTCGCTATATTTCTTGCTTAAGTCAGAGGTTGATAGTTCGTTAGGTACGCTTTTTAAATTTGAAGTTTTAGTATTGTATTCTGAACTTATCTCTTGGCTTATATACTCTGATATTTCAGCTAACTGAGTAAAAATATGTAATAATTTCGGTTCGTAAATTGTTTCTGTTGATTTGTCTAAAAACCTTTGTGCTATTTTTGTGTCATATATTCTGATCGGATAATTTTTATCATTCTTTAACGACCAATTAGATGTTGTATCTTCGCCATCACAAGAAAAAGTCAATGTTGCTTTTGCTGGAATATTTGTTTTTTCAAAAATGTTAGAAAAAATGTTGATGTCGTCTTTAGGATTTTCAGCCTTTTTTAACACCTTAACATATGATGATTTGCCACAGCCATTTGCTCCGTACACTACATTTAGTCCTTTAGTGAATTCAAGTGGTTTTGTAGGCTTTAACGCAGCCACTCCTTGTATGTTAGATATGCTCTTTAAAATGATATCACTATCATCGGATGTGACATCGTCCAAGTCTTCGGGAAACTTTGTATCAAAAACATAGGAACAATCGGTATATCCGTATTCTTTGCAAACAAGTTTAAGTGCTCGCTTTTTGGTTTCCTCTAAATCTTTACTTTTCCAAAGATTTACAAATGTATCTTTTTGCCATTCACTTGATTTATCAAACCAAGACCTAACAATCGAAATAATATTAGCGTCCATTTTATCTTCCTTTACACTCAAATTATTAATTAAGAATCTTTCATATTAAATAACGAAAATGTTTCAGTTACTTATTGTATGTAGACTTTTAGTATTCATTTTTATTATACTATATATTATGGAGGATTGCAACTATGGATATTATAAAAGTATTTGGTGACAACCTAAAAAAATATCGTACAGCTATGGGAATATCTCAAGAAGCATTCGCCGATAAATGCGGTATGCATCGCACCTATATAAGTGCCATCGAGTGTTACCGCCGCAGCATTTCGCTTGAAAATATCCAGCGTATCGCTGATGCGCTCGGTGTTGAAACATATAAACTATTTATGGAGGATAAATAAAATGCCCAAAAAGAAAACAAAAATTGAGTTGTTTGAAGAATTGGCGGGGATAGATGAAAATGGTTGTAGCAGATGGGTTTCCGTCGATGAGTTTGTAGGAAAATATCAAGGTCTTCAGCTTCTAAACGGTGCCGGATGGTCAAGAGACGATGGAACTTTTGGGAAAAAGTACATTATTGAACGAGATAAATCTATTACGCCTGGAAACAAAACCGATGCTATAAGAACGGTAGGATTTAATAACGGAGATTATTCTCAGCACATTAGAGCTGATATTAAAAGACAAATTCAAAGTCAACGTTGTGTTGTGTTAGGTACATCGAATCCTGAAGTAGACCATAAAAACGGGATGAAAAACGAAGATAGGGTTATGAGAAATGAAAATCAAGAATTATCCGACTTTCAACCATTAAGCAAAGCTGCAAACGATGCGAAACGTCAATTTTGCAAAGAATGTATCCGAACAGGGATAAGATATGATGCCAAAAAGCTCGGATATCCTATGTCTTATTACAAAGGCGGAGCCGTGCACAACGGTGAAGAGAATGCCTGCGAAGGCTGTTTTTGGTATGACCCAATAGAATTCAGAAGACATTTGAAGGAGAAATAATATGAATACTCATGTTTTTATCGTAAATGAGCAAACCTTTAAATATCATTTGGAATATATGTTTGCAGGTACTGGTGCAGGAGATAAGAGATCACCTTTTTTATATAATGTTTCAGTTGGTTTTAATGCAAATTCTGAACGAAACTTAGTTGGTATGATAGCAGATATTTCTCGAATACAAATTGGGGATAATATTATTTTTTATTTACAAGCAACAAGTGAAAAACAAGGACAGTTCTTTGGAGTATTTACGGCAAAATCAAAGGCCTTCTTCGACGAAAATGACTCTGATAATTATTTAAAAGCCGAACTTGGAAAAGGGTTATCGTATCGTATACTTATTGAAGCCTCTGATTATGGTGTATACCGAAAAGGAATAACAGAGCACGAATACTTAGATTCTTTAGAAAGCAAAAATCATCCTTATGAGTTATGCTGGAGTTTAATATATAGAAAGTTAAAAGGCAATCGTGGATGCACGATGATTACCGATTTTGAATTCAACGATTTATTATCAAAATTAAAAAGTAAAAGCAAGCGACTCTCTTTTACTGATAATTATACGTATGATTTTTCCTTAGGTGAAATATCTGATAATACAAATATCCGAGTTTACAATGGTAAACAAAATTCACTTTCTATTGAAAATAGATTGCTATACAAAGCAAATAGAAATAATGCTTTTGAAACACATTTACAAGCGTATATTTTACAGAATATACGCTCGATTGGTTTACTTGACTACCCTGAAAAAGACTTTTGGATAGGTAATGAAGTTTCTTGTGGAGTCGGCATGCAAAGAATAGATATATTGATAAAGCAAGAAACCAATGATAAAATCTGCTTTAAAGTAGTTGAATTAAAGGACGAACAGCCGACAGCCAATATTGTAGACTATCAGCTTAGCTGGTACATAAAATGGTTATTTGACTATATTATCCCCAATTATAGTGAAAAGACAGTAGAAATAACTCCGTGTATTGTTGCTGCCAAAACAAATACTAAAGGATTGCTAAAACATATCGCAGAAAAAGAATTTAGAAGTCCATATTCATATTCATCGGTAAATAGCACTGAATACTATGCTTTTAATATCAGCGAAGATAGAATTGATATTAACAAAATTTTATAAATCATTCAAGGTAAAGTGAAATTTCTCACTTTACCTTTTTGAATACAAAAATATATTCATGCTTAAAGATGTAAAAATCGCTTGCTAATGCTCGATATCGCCAAATTCCTTGTTTGTTTGATTTTCCCTTTGTTTCTCCAAAATTTTTGACCAAAATTGCCTTTAGAAGCAGTCCCTTTTCTATCATTAAGTTCATGCAATAGAATCCAAGAGGAACTACTTGACTGTTGGCATACTTATCTCCAATAACAACTGCGCAATACCTATTTTTCTCTAAAAAATGTATTGTATTATCGACTACTTTGCCAAAAGATTCTAAAAAGTTATTCACAGAATCACAATTTGATAAATCATTTGGATTTTCAGAAAATTTCACAATGTCCCAATATGGAGGGTGCAATATTACAAACTGAACCTTATCTATACCTTCAGGTTTTAGTATATTTTCCATATCGCAAGTTTGACTATCTGCAACTACTATTTTAGTTTTTGACATATTATTCTTTTCTGTAATAATTCTATCATAAGCCTCTTTGGCTACATCGTGCTGAATTTCAATTCCGATTGAGTTTCTTCCCATTCGTTGAGCTTCAATAATCGAAGTTCCACTACCCATGAAAGGGTCTAAAATCCAATCACCTCTTTTAGTGTATCTCGAAAATAACTGATGTGGTATTTGAGGAACAAAGTTACCGTGATAATGTCCGCTATGCGCTCCGCTGTTATCTCTTTTATCAATTATCCATAATGAATCTGTTTCGATGTCGTTGTAGTCCCTCCATCTAGACAAATCCAAATCATTATATCTACCCATTTCAGTTCTCCTTAATCAGACAATGTAAATACTCAGTTGTTTCACTACCTGAAATATTTCTATTTTCATCTTTGTCAGCTTTGAAGCGTTTATAAGTCTGTGTGAAGCACTTATAAAATCCGTACTTTGACATTATCCTCTTTATTGTTTCGACATCCATCAATCCCTCATTATTGTAACTCAAAAAAATGTACTTGAAATTTGCGTTAGCAATTAGATTCTCAAATTCGCTTTCTAATGTTCTCTTTGAACAATATTTGCTTTTCTGTTCATCGGAGTCACGAAGTCCGGTCTTGCCTTTTAACACTGGATTATCGTATTTGGCTATAGTTTCAAGAACGTGATAATTTGAGCAATACTGTCTTGCGTTATAAGGAGGGTCAAGATATAAGACATCCCCACAAATTTTAGTTATTAGTTGATTGATATCTTCGTTATAAACTTTTCCTATAGGTCCATCAACTCTTGGTAAAAGTTCTAATTGAAATTGTTTTTGAGCTGATTTTTTAATATGTTTAAGAAAAGCTCCATAAACAGATGCTGTATTAGCATATTTGTCTATTGAATTAATGAGGCTTGCCAAAAGGCAAAAATAAGTATCCTCAGATATCTCTTTTTGTTTATATAATCTTTCGACTTCAACCCTAATTGCATCACATTTTTTACCGTTTTCATCTGTGAAATAGTTTCTTCCGCAATTTGAGCCTGCGCAGTAATTATTAAATACAAAACCTTCGATGCCACTCAAGGAATTTAATTTATTTAACAAAGAATTGTCTACACTTTCATAGCCTTCAATATAACATTTGTTGATGACATAACTATAATATTGAATGTCATTTGAAATTACTTTGCAGCCTTGTTTTCGATAACTTGCTCCCACCACGCCGGTTCCGGCAAATAAGTCAGCAAAAGTGAATGCATCCCCTGGATTATATCCCGTAACTTCTGATATAGTCTTATGAATAAAATCAAGAAGTGAGTATTTTGAGCCAATATAATTCATTTTTTCTTTACCTCATCTACGTGTTCTATAATACTTGAAATATCACAGGAGAAATATGTACAAAGTCTATCTAATATTTCCATTGATACCTTTTCGTTTCTGCCCATTTTGTCCATAGTAGACTTTGATATATTAGTTTCTTCCATAAGTTGTTTTTTGCTCATTTCTTTATCAATCAATAATTTCCAAAGCGGTTTGTATGTAAAGCCCAATTCTATCACCCCTTTTGTATTGTAAGTATAGCATATAAGTATTGTATTTGCAATACTTATATGTTTGAAACAAGTTTAAGAATGATATAAACAAGGAGTTATTGGCGGCAGGGATTTTTACCTGCCGCCTTGGTGCTTATACCGTGTAAATCAATTCTGAATTTACAATTTCCGTTGCACGGTTACGGATGTTGTTCATCTTTTGCACCCACAGCATTTGGTCGGTTGCTTTGAGTTCTTCGGTTACATTTTCCTTTTCGGCAAGTTCTTTTACCAGCCGGAGAAATATAGCGGTTGCCTGTTGCTCGATATCATCAAGATATGCGACAAGTTTTCCCGAAGTTATCAGATTAGCATAAAGCACACGATGATTTTCTCTTAAAAATCGTTTATGCCTCATACCCCATACGCCGATATTTGCTTGTTTTTCTTCGGACAGTTTCAAATCAGGAAGGAGATAATCTCCAACCTGTGAGTAAGTACCGCCCATTTGTTCAAAAATTGTCTTTGCCATTTTGTTTTCCTCCTAAAAATTTATTTATCTTGAGCGTGTGTTGTCACGCTTTTGACCTTTGATATTCCTTGCTTGTCCAAGCAAATCATCAATTTGTTTATGACCAAATACTTTGCGGAGCAATGAATAGTCTTTGTTTTCTGCTCTCAGCCTTGTATTCTCTTCAGTGAGTTTATCATTGATTTTTTCAAGCCTTTCATTAGCACGATACAGGTTTCCGTTTGTGATGTTCAATCTGTGGTAACTGTCCAATGCTTTGAAATATCGTGCAAATAAGGTGCTGATTAATGACTTAAATCGGGCTACAAGCGGCTCAACAAACTTTGTTTTATAACTTCTCGCCGATATGTTGTCTGTATTTTCGTTATTACTGAAAAAGACCTCAAAGGATTTTCCTTTAAGGTCTTTAATATTTCGGAATTTAGCGAAAAAAATATTGATATTATTCCCACTCTATAGTCGCCGGTGGTTTTGATGTTATATCATACACAACTCTGTTTACACCTTTGACCTCGTTTGTTATTCTCTTTGAAACTTTTGTAAGGAGTTGGTGCGAGAGGGGAGAATATTCCGCCGTCATAAAGTCGGATGTAATAACCGCTCTGAGCGCTATCGTGTAGTCATATGTTCTTGAGTCGCCCATGACTCCAACGGATCTCATTGAAGTGAGCACGGCGAAATACTGGTCCGCTTTTTCGCCGGATTTTTCGAGTTCTTCGCGGAAAATGAAATCCGCGTCCCTGAGTAAATCAAGCTTTTCTCTCGTTATATCGCCTATAACTCTTACAGCAAGTCCGGGACCCGGGAACGGCTGGCGGTTCACTATGTAATCGGGAAGTCCGAGCTTTCTGCCGACCTGTCTTACCTCGTCTTTGAAAAGATCTCTCAAGGGTTCTACAATACCTTTGAATCCAATGTTTTCCGGAAGACCTCCTACGTTGTGGTGGGGCTTTATCGCGCTTGCCTTCGAGTTTCCGGACTCTATAACGTCGGGATAAATTGTTCCCTGAGCCATAAATTCAACGTCGCCCAATTTGGCGGCTTCGTCTTTGAATACTTCGACAAACTCGCTGCCTATTATCAGTCTCTTTTTGTTCGGGTCAGTCACGCCTTTGAGCTTTGTCAAAAATCTTTCGCTCGCGTCGACCATTACAAGATTGAGCGGCATATCCTTGAATGCGTTTCTGACCTGCTCCGATTCGTTTTTCCTCATCATTCCGTGGTCTACGTAAATGCACGTGAGTTTTCTGCCTATGGCTTTTGAAATGAGACCCGCGGCCACTGCCGAATCTACTCCGCCCGAAAGACCCAATACAACTTTGCCGTCTCCGACTTTTTCGCGAATCGCTTTTACCTGTTTTTCGATAAAGTCGTCCATGCGGTAGTCGCCTTTGGCGCCGCACACCGAGTAGAGGAAATTTTTGATTATCTCTCTGCCATGCTCAGTGTGTATTACTTCGGGGTGGAACTGAACGCCGTAAAGCTTTTTGTCATTGTTTTCGATTGCGGCAATCGGGCAATTAGATGTTGACGCCGTGACTTTGAATCCTTCCGGAATTTCGGTAACTCTGTCGTTGTGGCTCATCAAAACAGTCTGATTTTTTTTGAGACCGGAGAAAATAACAGAGCTCGTATCAAATTCGGCTTTAGTCTCGCCGTACTCTGAAACCGCCGCCGGAGCGACTTTTCCTCCGAGTTTGTATGTCATAAGCTGAAAACCGTAGCATATGCCGAGAATAGGTATGCCGAGTTTAAAAAGCTCTTCGGAACAAGTAGGGGAGTCGGGCTTGTCGACAGACGCGGGACCTCCTGTAGTGATTATTCCTATCGGATTTATTTTTTTTATTTCGTCAAGAGAAATTTCACCAGGTTTAATGACGGAATATACTCCCGATTCTCTGACTCTTCTCGCGATTAATTCCTTGTATTGTCCTCCGAAATCGAGGACAATAACAGTTTGATTTTCCATTCGTTTTCCTCCGAAATTAAAAACCTTTTATTTATTTATATCGCAATATGACGAATTACGAGTAAAGCTCCGGATGATACTGCTTGCAGGTGCATTTTTTGAATTTCAGACCGGAACCGCATGGACAAGGATCGTTTCTTCCGATCTTTTGACCTTTTCTTATCGGCTCTTTCTTGACAGAATTGTCGGTGCTGTTTGTGCCGGTCTCCTTCATCTTCTGCTCTCTCTGAACGTCTTTTTCTGTTCTGATAATGGCCATCAATACGAAGTGGACGGTTCCTTCCCTTATGTTCATCGTCATCTCGTCGAACATATCGTAGCTTTCCATTCTGAAAGCGACTACGGGATCCTGCTGGGCGTATGCTCTCGTTCCTATAGAATGCTGAAGCTGATCCATGGCGTCGATGTGATCCATCCATCTCATGTCTACGTTTTCTATAAGAGCTTTGTGCTCAAGCTTCATCATAAGCTCGTCGCCGTACTTGTCTTTCTGAGACTGGAGCTTATTTTTTGCGAGAGTGATTAAATCGTTTTTAATTGCGCCGTTGTCCGTCTCATCGCTTAGCTTGTTGTCGCCGATCAGCCACTGATATTTCGTCTTGAGTCCTGTCAAATTCCAGTCGTTTGAATGATTTGACTTCGGGCAGTAGAAATCGACAGCCTCGGTAATAGATTCCTCTATCATCTTGTTAATAGTCGAGTCAAGATCTATTCCGTCGAGAACTTTGTTTCTCTCGGCGTAGATAATTTTTCTCTGCTGATCCATGACGTCATCGTATTTGAGGACGTTCTTTCTTATTGCGAAATTGTTGCCCTCGACTTTCTTCTGAGCTGATTCTATTCTGTTTGAGAACATTTTTGCGTTCAGCGGCTGATTTCCCACGTCGCCGAATCTGTCGAGAATGTTATAGAACTTGTCTCCGGCGAAAAGCCTGATAAGATCGTCCTCCGCCGAAAGGAAGAATACCGATTCACCGGGATCTCCCTGTCTGCCGGAACGTCCTCTCAACTGGTTGTCTATTCGTCTTGAGTCGTGTCTTTCTGTTCCGATAATCAGCAGACCGCCCGCTTCTCTTACCTTTTCCGCTTCGCCTGCGATTTCGGCTTTGTGTTTAGCTACAAGATCTTTGTATTTCTTCCTTGCGGCAAGAATATTTTCGTCATCGGTTTCAGCGAATCCGTCTGCCTCGGCTATAAGCTCGTCTGTCATTTCCGGATCTTTTTTGAGGTCCGTCATCGCCATAAAATCGGCGTTTCCTCCGAGGATTATATCGGTTCCTCTTCCTGCCATGTTTGTCGCTATCGTCACGGCGCCGAATTTGCCTGCCTGAGCGACTATCTCCGCTTCCTTTTCATGGTACTTGGCGTTTAATACGTTGTGTTTTATTCCGGCTTTCTTTAAAATCTTTGAAAGCTCTTCCGATTTTTCTACGGATTTCGTACCTACAAGTATCGGCTGACCTTTTTCATGGCGTTCTTTAATCAAATCGACTATTGCGCCGTATTTGGCGTTCATCGTCTTGTAAAGAATATCGGGCTGGTCTATTCTTATCATCGGCTTGTTTGTCGGAACTTCCACTACGTCGAGGTTGTAAATTTCCTGGAACTCCGCTTGCTCCGTCATAGCCGTACCGGTCATACCGGACAGTTTGTCGTAAAGCCTGAAATAATTCTGGAAAGTGATTGTCGCGAGAGTTTTTGATTCGGATCTGACCTTGACGCCTTCTTTTGCCTCTATAGCCTGATGAAGACCGTCGTTGTAACGTCTTCCGATCATAATACGTCCCGTAAATTCGTCTACTATCAAGACCTGATTGTCTTTTACGACGTAATCGACATCTCTCTTCATAACGCCGTTAGCTTTAAGAGCCTGGTTTATATAATGCTGAAGCTCAAGGTTGTCGGCGTCCATAAGGTTTTCAAGGTTGAACCATTTTTCCGCCTTTGCGACGCCGTTCGCCGTAAGCGTTGCGGTCTTCGCTTTTTCATCTACAATGTAATCGGCGTTATCATCCGCTACGTCGTCAAGTTCCGTCTTTGAATCGAGTTCTTTTATTCTCTGTATTTTAAGCGATTTGACAAATTCGTCGGCCTGTCTGTAAACGTCTGTGGATTTGTCGCCTCTGCCCGAAATGATAAGAGGAGTTCTCGCCTCATCGATGAGTATCGAGTCAACCTCGTCGACTATTGCGAACGCATGACCTCTCTGCGTTCTGTACTCTTTGTACGGAACCATGTTGTCACGAAGATAGTCAAAGCCCATCTCATTATTTGTTCCGTATGTGATATCGGCGGCATAAGCGGCCTGCTTTGAGGCTCTGTCGTCGCCGTTGATAATAAGTCCGACGGAAAGCCCCAAGAATTTATAGACCTTGCCCATCCATTCTGAGTCTCTTTTTGCAAGGTAATCGTTTACCGTAACTATGTGAACTCCCTTGCCGTTCAAAGCGTTGAGGTAAGCGGGCAGCGTCGCGACAAGCGTTTTTCCTTCGCCTGTCTTCATCTCTGCTATTCTTCCCTGATGAAGAATAATACCGCCGAGTATCTGAACAGGGAAATGCTTCATGTTGAGAACTCTCCACGACGCTTCGCGGCAGACTGCGAACGCTTCCGGCAGAATGTCGTCAAGAGTTTCGCCGTCGGCAAGCCTTTTTTTAAATTCGGGAGTTTTTGCCTGAAGTTCCTTGTCTGTGAGTTTTGAATACTCATCCTCGTATGAAAGCACTTTTTCCTGAATAGGTTTTATTCTTTTAAGTTCTTTTTCGGAGTAGCTTCCGAAAAGTTTCGTTTTTAAAGACAATTTATTGTCTCCTTTCAAATATATGTCAAATCTATTATTTAATCGAAAAATATAATATATTATGATACTAATATTAATGTAATTAGTCTTAAATTTAAAACGGACATTTTATTAAAGCGCTTTCCTGCAAAATCCGCTCATAACGCAATTTTCGCAGTAAGCTTTTCTCGCCGTGCATACTTTTCTGCCGTGAAGAACAGTCCTGTGGCAGAAATCGTTTGACTCGGCCGGATCGATAAGCTCTTTCATTATTTTTTCGACCTTGAACGGGTCTTTTGTCTTTACGAGACCGAGCCTGTTTGAAATCCTAATAAAATGGGTGTCCGTGACTATTGCCGGCTTTTTAAAATAATCACCGAGAATGAGATTTGCCGTCTTTCTTCCGACGCCGGGAATTGAAAGCAGCTCGTCCATTGTGCCGGGAACTGTTCCTCCGAACTTCTCTTTTACAGTCTTTGCCGCGTTTACTATGTCGTTTGATTTTGTCTTGTACATTCCGCATGAACGTATTATTTGAGCTACGTCGTCTTTGTCGGCCGATGCGAAATCGTCCACAGTATCGTATTTCGCGAAAAGAACAGGCGTCACCTTGTTTACCCTTTGGTCTGTGCATTGCGCCGAGAGACGGACGGATACAAGAAGATGAAACGCGTCGCCGTCCTCGTCGAGAGAACAAACGGATTCGCTATATTCCTTTTTAAGCGCTTCAACCGCCAAGGCGGCTAATTCTCTGTCTTCCATTAAGCCCTCGCAAATTGTATTGATAAATATTAATTAAAATCTTATTGAATTTCGGTTTTCCCCGGAAAAATTATGTAAGCGGTTCAAGTTTTGCCGACGCTCTTAATATTTTGCGCGCGTCCAAGGCGGTAATCTTTCCGTTCGCGTCTACGTCGGCAGCTTTTCTCTGAGCGTATTTAAGAGTTGTCAGAGACGCCGAATATCTGAGCGTGAGCCTCGCATCAAGCGAGTTTACCTCTCCGTTTAAATCGACGTCGCCTAAAATCACCGAGTTTACATCGGCTACGGTATAAGAAAATTCCGCAGAAAAATCACCGTGAAAAACAGTTGCCTTGTATTCGCCGGGAACAGAAGGATTGAAATCGTAGTCGATTTCGTAATCGGAAATTTCCTTCCTCTCGCCCGAATTATATACCGCGTAAACTTTAAGACCGCTGAAATTAACGGGAGAACCCGCAAAATTGCCTATTCCTATGCCTGTTGAAACTTCTATTCCCGTTTCCTCGAGTTTTCTTACCTCGTAGGAAAAATAAATTTTCCTTCCGCCGTATGATATAGTTCCGGTGTGGCTGCCTACCTCTGTGTTGTCATAGTCCAAATCAAAATCTGTCACTTCTGTCACCGCGCCAGATGAATCCGATGCGGAAATTTTGAAATCATTCTTATTGAAAGTCTGCCCCTGATAAATATACATGTTTTTCGGAGCGGACGTCAATAAAAGAGAAACGACGGAAGTTTTTTCCACGTAAATATGAAACGAAGCGGTGATTTCGTCGTACAGATATTTTACTGTCACAGTGTACGAGCCGCTTTTTAGAGAAGCATCCCCCTCTTTTACTCCGACAACAGTATAATCGTCTTTGTCAAGCAGAATACCGAGTCCCGAGTCTCTGCCGTCTGAATAAAACGCCCTGACTTTCATTCCGTCAAAAGAAACAGGTTCTCCCAAAGCGAATACTGTTTTAGTCGGAAGAGTAACGGTAATGTATGACACGGGTATTTTATTTACGGTTATTTCAAAACCGGCTGTCTTGCCGCCGTAATATACCGTAACTCTTTTCTCGCCGTATGAATCCATGTCCGGAAAAGATACGGTATATCCCGTAACTTTTTGTCTTGTCTCTTTGCCGTCGGAACTGAATACGGCGGTGACGGCAAGTCCGTCTGTTTCGGGCGTGTCTCCCTGGGTGTATACGACTTTATCGGGCAGCGACGATATCTCGATGGATTTTAAATTCTCGATATCTCCGTCGATGACGGAAGGCGTATCCGGGCGGTAGTAAAGTTTTGATAAATCTACCCATCCGTAAACTCCGTCGTATTTTATGTATCCCATGCCGTTTACTATTTTTATCGTAGTCAAAACAGCCCCCTCGGGAGCGACGGAGATTTTTTCGCCTGCCTCCTGAGCCGATAAAATATCCTGTCCGTTTTCATCTGTTACGACGTATGAGCCGATTGAATATCTTTTATCCGAAAAACATGAAAACGTAAAAGAAAAAACCGTAATCAGACACAGAACAACGGCGGCGGTTTTTATTAATATTTTTTTATTATTTTTCATAATAGATTTTTTGTAAATAAAGTTAAAGCGTGTATTTTTTTCTATTTTATTTATAATAATTTTATCATCTAACTTTAATATTGTCAATTATATTAGCTTTTAAACTTACGGCTTGATTTTTTTTTAAATATGTTTATAATAGATAAAGCAATGTGTGTTCGCTTGTAAGAACAGAATATTCAGCCGGCGTGATGAAATTGGCAGACGTGCGGGACTCAAAATCCCGTGGTGGCGACACCGTGCGGGTTCGACCCCCGCCGCCGGCACCATAAATATTATGGCCGCGGAGTATAACCGCGGTTATTTTTTGGCTGATAAACAAAAATTTAACGGTGCGTTATCTTTAGACGGATAAACGGCCTCTGAAAAGTCACAACAATTTAAAGGTGGTGCGTTTTTTGACAACAGCGATTTTCTGCTCGCCGAAAAAGGACGGAGAGACGTCTTATCTTTTCAACTTGTTCATATCGGGAAGGGAAGACGTAAAGACGTTTTATATGTACGAGGAAAATATTAAACCATGCGTAGGATGCGGGTCATGCGGGAAAACGGGCAGATGTATATATGACGATACGAATGATATTTTGCTGTCGATTGAAAAAAGCTCTTATGTGATTATCGCGTCGCCCGTTTACAATTATTCTTTTCCGTCTCCGGCGAAAGCTTTTCTCGACAGACTCCAGCCTTATTACGGAAGTTCGCCGAAAATTGACAAAAAAGGTTTTCTTTTAGTCGCTTGCGGAAAATCCGGAAAGTATTCCCTCGAGATTATGAAAAAGCAGACAGAGTACGCTTTTTCAGTTCTCGGCGTAAAATATTCGGGCGGTCTTTTCATGACGGGTACGGATAAAAATAAATCTCTTCCGAAATCGGAAGAGAAAAACGTCGTTAAAACAGCTGATAAATTTTTTAAAATCTGAATTTATTTAATATTGAGTGCCGGGCAGAGTTTTCAGCTTGTAATCTCCGGATAGAATCACCTGCATCAACTCTTCGCTTGTTTTTACTTTTTTGCCGGTGAAAATTCCTCCTCTTGCGGCGTCTTCCGTTCTGTGCGCGTCGGAACCGGAAGTCGGTCTGAGATTGTATTTTTCCGCCCACATTTTCGCTATGTCGTTTCTTGAGTCGTGATGAAGACAGGCGTTGTACGCCTCAATTCCGTCTATATCGGTTATTTCAACTATAGTCTGACTTTCTCTGAAAGGGTGAGCCTGAATTACTGTAAGATTGTTTTTCTGACAGAATTTGTGAAATTCGTGAAGCTCTAAATAAGGCATTTCGCTGTGGTCGTAAAGAAATTTTTCCGTCAGACCGAATATCAGATAATCATTGTCGGTATCTGACAGACGCATTTCCATTCCGAACATTACGGAAAAATCGTCGGTCTCTGATTTTTTCGCGTTTTCGTATCCTCTTATGAAGTAATCTACCTTTTCTTTCCATGAGTTTCCGGGATATCTTTTTTCAAGATACCACGGACCGAAGTGATCCGTAATCATCATTCCGGAATATCCGGCGTTTTTGTATCTTTTTACCATCTCCTCCGCCGTCGCCTCGCCGCATGGAGATACGTCCGACGTGTGTACATGCGTCTCATAAAGATAACTCATTTTATTTTCCTCCCGAGAAGGCGATTTGTTGTCTTCTGCAAAAATTATTATATCATTTGCGGACAGATTTTCAATATCAAGGTTGAAAATTATAAAAAGTTTTGTTATTATTGTCTCAAATAAAACAGAAGAAGGAAAGACTAAATGAAAAAACTTAAAGCAGCGGTAATAGGCGTAGGAGGCATCAGCTATCATCACATCATGGGATATATTCACGACCCGGACACCGAGCTTTACGCTTTTTGCGATATAAACGAAAGAAGATTATTTGAAAAAGCCGACGAGTACGGAGTTCCGAGAGAAAGATGTTTCACCGATAAGGACGAAATGTTTAAAAAATGTCCGGAAATAGATGTAGTGTCTGTCACGACATGGAACTGTGCTCACGCCGAATGCACAATAGCCGCGCTTAACGCCGGAAAAGACGTTATATGCGAAAAACCGATGGCCATGAACGCCAAAGAGGCTCAGGCGATGAAGGATGCGGCGGATAAAAACGGCAGGCTTCTTCAGATAGGTTTTGTCAGAAGATTCGGCAACGATACTAAAGTTGTAAAGGATTTCATCGACGCCGGCGATTTCGGCGATCTCTACTACGCAAAAGCGACTTATCTCAGAAGAAACGGCAATCCCGGCGGATGGTTTCAGGATAAGTCACGCTCCGGAGGCGGCCCGCTCATAGATTTGGGCGTTCATGTAATAGACCTTGTCCGCTATTTAATGGGATGTCCGCAGCCCGTTTCGGTATATGCGTGCACATTCCAAAAGCTTTTTGACAGACCCGGAATTATATGCGAAAGAGGCTACAGATCTTCGGACGCCGGCTATGACGACAGCTGCACCGTAGAGGATCTCGCTTCTGCTATGATAAGATTTGACAACGGGGCCGTTCTCCATTTTGAATCGTCGTTTTCTTTAAACATAAAACACGACGAAAGCGCTATAGAGCTTTTCGGAACAAAAGCCGGGTGCAAGATGGATCCGAAGCTTCATATTTTTACGGACAAACACAATTATCTTGTCAATGTGGATTTTGATCTCGATACCGAGCCCCATTTTGATAAAATATTTGAAAACGAGCTTGCCGCTTTCTTAAATTCAGTAAAGACAGGCGAAAAAACAATCGCTCCCGCGGAGGACGGCGTCACGCTTATGAAAATTTTAGACGCGTGTTATAAATCTGCAGCGACAGGTCACGAGGTATTGATAGAAAAATGAGTTCCGGTGAAGACGGGAATAAGGAAAAGAAAAATTCCGGCTCCAAGAAAATGAGAACGAGCGCCAAAACAGCTGTCGGAGGTATTTCAGCCGCTCTGAGCGTTGTGGTTATGCTTCTTTCGGCAGTCGTTCCTTTTCTTGAGTACGCTCTGCCCGCCGCCGCGAGCTGGCTCATCACCATGATATGCCTTGAGCTTGACAAAAAATGGGCGTTTGCCACATACGTCTCTGTCAGTCTTTTGTCTCTGATGATGCTTACAAATAAAGAAACGGCGATGATGTATGTCTCGTTTTTCGGATATTATCCTATTTTAAAACTTTTTTTTGAAGAGAAAATCAATCGAAAATGGGTGATCTGGATATTAAAAATAATAGTTTTTAATGCCTCTGTTTTCGCAGCGTATTATATTTTGATTAAACTTTTTGCGTTCAGGATTGAGGATTTGACGGAAAACGGCGTAAAGGGTCTTGTAACTCTCGACATAATGATGAACGTAATGTTCGTCTGCTATGAGATAGCTCTTTCAAAATTCATCATGATATATCTGAAAGTATGGCAGAAAAAATTCAGAAGAATTTTTAAAAACTGAAAAATTAACGGAACCCGCAGAGGTTCCGTTTTTTAATTTAATTTTAGTTCTTACTTATTTTACGGATTGCATCTTTTGCACGGCGAATATCCTTCGTCGATAAGAGTCTGTCTGCCGCCCTTATAATATTCCTTGTTGGACGCCTTTATTTTTTCCGCCTCTTCGCAGTTTGTTCTGTGGAATTTTTTAGTCGATTTATTTAAGATGTAATCGGCGTTTTTCTGCTGCTGCGATGTAGTTGACTCAGTCGTTTGTTTCGTGGCGGAAGAAGTGGTAGTTGTGACAATAGCTTTGCCGATAAGAGATGAGTCTCCGGTGCTGTAATTTATCGAAACTCCGGGCTGCACATTGTAACAGAAAACGCAGAAATCTATTCCTTTCCCCTTGTCCTCTACAGAATAACCTTCGAGAAGAACTCCTCTTGCGAGAAGGTCGGAGCCTTTGAAAATCGGCGTGGAGCGGTACATAACATGGTTTCCTGTATCCTTGATATAATCCGATACGGTCTCCTCGTAAGGCAGCATTCCTTCCACGTTCATATACCTTGTGCCCGTTATGAGATTATTCACATTGGCGTTTTCGCCTGTGAGCTGATATCCGATAAGATGACATCTGTTATACAGGTATTTGCCGTCTACAATATCGTATTTGACCGTGTGCCAGCCGGAAGGCTTCACCATTCCTATTGAGCCCCGCTCCTCGGTAGGCATAAGATCTTTTCCTATTGACGCGGCTGTGTAGCCGCATCTTCCCAAGCTGTCGAGATTGGAATAATACTCGTATGACTCGCTTGTAATTTCCGAATAAGTGAAAAACGGCTTGTTGTCGTTAATTTCCACGGACGGATTTCCTTTGTACGCAGGTATTTCGCCCGATGTGAATTTGGGCTTTGCGGCGGGAATTTTCTTTGAAACATTTTTTCCGGTTGTGTTTTTTTCGGTAGTATTTTTCTTTGTTTCGGTCTGTTTTTCGGTGGTTTTCGTCGTCTCGTCCCGATATGTGACAGTCGGCGAAAGCGAAGCGGAAATTCTGAGAGCCATTCTCGCGTCGAGAGCCGAAACTTTTCCGTCTCCGTTCATATCCGCCGCTTTTATCTGCCTTGTGTCAAATTTCTCGAGCTGCGCCGAAACTCTTAAAATCATTCTCGCGTCAGAAGCGGTAACTTTTCCGTTGAAATCCACGTCGCCGAGAAGAGCCGCCGAAGGCGACAACGTCAAGACGACGGAAAGCAGAAGAGATAATAAAATTGATGAAAATTTTTTCACAAAAAAATACCTCGATTTCATATAAAATCTTCGCAATTTAACGTCGGATGCTTTGTTTTTCAAAAAATTTTTAAGAAATATGAAATATTATTTTTATATAAAGAAATATTATCATAATTTATTCAATTTGACAACTGGTATTTATGTACAAATAATGTTGCGGATATTTATACAAAAGGTAAAATTTTTTTTTCGATTCCATTTATCCTTGAATTTAACCGCAAAAATAATTATAATTAAAATGATTAAATTTATAGGTGAGATTATGTCTTGCCGAGATATGATTTATGTGATTCAACTTTTTTAAAAAAATTGAAAATTATTCTGATAGGGGGAAATTTACATGAAGACTATGAGAAAAACGCTCAGCGTATTTTTGGCTGTGCTTATGATGGTCTCATGTCTTACGGCGGGCTTCTACGCGATGGCCGCCGACACAGACGATCTGGTAAAAGATCTCGCTTATCATTTCTTCGAGCTTAAGGGTAACGATATAGCTACGGAGAATGTCAACGTGACAAATTCCACGGATTCGTTCACAATTTATCAGCCGGGTCTTGCTTCAAGAGTCGACAATTACGATGTTGAGAATAAATCCGGCGATTATGTTTACCAGGATGACAGCGGCAAACCTGTCCGTTCCGTAGCTTATACTCATACGGTTACGGCGAGCGACGATTCAGACCGCACGATTTACAACACGTATTCTTATTTTGAGCAGATTTTCAAAACATATTATACGGACGGCAGCACGGCAAACAAGACGCCTAACCAGATAACTGACGAAATCAAGCTCAAGTTGAAAAACGTAATAGACGACAGTACCGGCGATCTTCTTTTCTTCGACGGCTACACATATTACGTTGACGCTCTCGGAAACATAGTTTCCCGTTCCAAGGAAAGAACTTATACGGCCAAACAAAACGCCGGCACCGGCGACGTCGATATCACATACAATAAGTACGACGATAACGGCGCTGTAATAGGTACTACTACGGTAGAATCCGAACAGAACATACCCGCTTCTCAGGTTTTGGGCGGAATCACAGAGCATTCAAGACTCGCCGGTTCGGCTCAGTCGGGCCAGATTTACGCGAAGAACTTATATGAGCTGATGAATGTCGATACAATTATCAACTATTTCGTCGGCAACTGCACCGCCGCAAACTCCGGCACATGGTTCCACACATATATCTTCGATGTAAAGACAGACGTAAACTACATTCTCGAAAACGAAGAGCCTACGTCTGATCCCATTAAGGTAGACGAGCATAAAGCCACATTTAAAATGGGCAGGCTTTTCGACGATTCAGGCACGCAGGCGTCATACTACACAAGTTCATGGGAGACAGAAGACGAGCCGACCAAGACGGACAACAGCAGATATGCCCTTATGCAGCTTAAGGGTAATATGCATAACTACTTTAACGAGTATTATGTAACCAAGAACGGAAAACAGCAACTCGAGACAATGTCTGTTTCTCAAATAAAATTCGCATATAATACTGTTACTGCGCATTATGACACATTCTCTGCTCTGTCAAACAAAGCGCAGCTCAATTTCTTCGGACAGGACGCTTACCAGTACATGAACCTTGTAACACAGCTGAGTTCTGTCGATATAAACGATCCTCTTTTCCCGAAGAGAACATCCGCTCTCTTTGACGACGATGACGGCAACGACGTGACATATCAGGTCACAGCCTCTTCGGTCGGATCGGTCGTATCCACTATTGACTCTCTTCTTAAAAACGAGGCGCTCGGCAGAACATTAAAGCCTATTCTCGATATGAGAAAGGCAAACGGCGACGAGCTTGTCGAGGGACTTTCCAATATTACCGGCAATACCCCGTACGAGATGCTTCAGAACGCTATCAGACAGTATCTTTTCTCCGATAATATTGTCAACCTTATTCTTGAAAAACTTTATCCTATCATCACAAATAACGTTGATAAGCTTCTTACAGATGATTTTATTCAGAACGCCATTAAAAACGCTGTCGGTTCAACATTCGGAAGCCTTGTAAGCAATCTTGCAAGCAGAATTGCAGGAGCGGGCAACGGCGGATGGCAGGCTCTTATTTACGCCGTTCTTGTTCATTCAAAGATAGGTGCTTATCCTTCTGCTTTCGCGTATGTAATGGATTGTTTCGGCTATACCGATGAGTTCAAATCAATTTATAACGTCCTTTCTAAAGCGGGCGGCGGCTCACGTAATTCTGCCGGCGACTTCAAAGAAAGCGATTTCGATTACAACGGAGTCGATGTCAGCACAAAAGCTTACGCCAATACTCTTATAGGTTCTCAGTACGACGATTACTGCGGAAACAGATGGAAAGACGTCGACTGGGGCAACATGATTTGGGGAATCAACGGCGATTCCGGCAAATTCAAAGACGCTCTCACTTGTGCGCTTGCTCCGTTTACAGGTATTCTCGCCTGCATACTCGGCAATCAGACTCTTAATATCAAAGCTGCAGAACTGAAAGTATTATTAATTACATATAATATCAACCTCAAGATTGATGGTCAGCAGATTTACGATGAGGTTCTTCTTCCTCTTCTTGAAATGCTCGGCATTACAACGGCTAACGGTCTTAAAACTCAGGCACAGGTGAACGCTCTTGCGGACGAAGTAATCAACGGCAACGATTTCGCTCCGACAAAAGGCGCTGCAAGCGTTAACAACTTCCTTCAGGGCACATTAATCAATCCTCTTATCAGCTGGGTGACGGATACGCTCCTCGCTTCTCCTATTTCCGAAATCACAAAGATAGTTGTTAACCTTTCATATTATCTTACGTCTTATGCTCTCCTCAACACTATAAAGGGAATAGAAATTCCGCTTAAAGTAAATATTGATGGCGGAGGAATAAGTCCGAATATCAATGTATACACATTGAAAGTTTCAGATCTTCTCGGCGACAAGCTCGACTTCCTTGATTCTTTACAGGGCATAATCGATCTTATCGGAATTAAAACAAATACCGGCAGAGCTGTAATAGGCTACTATGATCCCACGCTTACATATAAAACCGATTCTTCCGGCGCCTATGTCAAGGATTCGCAGGGACAGTACGTAATAGACAAAGATAAACTTGCGCAGGTCAGAATTTATCAGCCTACTCAGGAAGGCTACGACGCGACTACAATGACGCAGGCGGCTTATGTCGGATATACAAATCCTTCTTATGTCGATTCCGAAACAGGCGAGCTTCTTGACGATCATGTATCTGTTGATAAATACGGCAAGGTTGAATGGAAGGATCTCGCCGTTTATCTCGCGGCGAACGGAGACAATAAGTTCGCGCTTTACGGCAACAGCTATGACTACGCTTCTCTCGGTTTGAATGTCGGCGATACCATTCCGTCCGATAAGCTTTCGTCAGCGACAATCGGCGATGTACTTTACAAAAACGCTGTCGGACAAGTATGCGGATATTTCAACGATAAGACAAATACGGCTTATAAATCCATACCGATGGTAACCGATGACAGCGGCGTTCAGACTCAGGACGACCCGGAAAATTATACGGCTGTTTACAGAATGTACAGCTATACTCATTACGTTGACGAGTCCACGCCGGAGACAGATTATGTTCTGTACGACAATGTAAGTTCAATTACGGATCCGGCGGAGGTCAAATCTCTTAAACTTGTAACCGACACTTCTCTTTATAGGGAAAAGGTCAGCCTTGTCGCTATAATGGATTATAAGCTCCAGTCGACCGGCACCGAGGAAAAGACATCGTCTATAAGGTCATGCAAGCTCAGCGCGGGTTCCGACGGTTCCACAAAATGGGCTTCGGAAACGAGAAAGTACATAAATCTTACAAACAAAGGCGAAGGTCTTGTAATTCTCGCAATATTCAGATATATATTCTCAGTATTCCATTACAGAGAATGGGATAAAGATAAAGGCGACTACACAACAGAGACTTCTCTTGTCAATGCATTCCTTACGAATGATACTCTTAACAATGAACTTGTGTACGGCTTGACTCTTGACGATATATTCAACAGTCTTGCTCTTCACCCGGATGAGTGCATTGCGGCGCTTTATGAACTTCTTACTCCCACATATTCGGGAGAAAGACCTGAAAACCATATAATCAACATTGTAAAATCCGTCGCCGAGGGCAAGGTGGTTACAGGAAATTCCACGTCGTCCGACCCGAATTATAAATACAACCTCTTCCAGGACGAGGCGGTATATTACGGATATGACACTTTAAGTGAACAGGTTAAAAAGTACAACGATTCGTCTTTCGGTCCTCAGGTTCAGTATTCAGAGTATTGGACAAGAGACAACGCGGAATATGTTGTTGATAATATCGACGATGTAATCAACAATATAACGTCAATATTCTCGCAGGATTCAATTCTCCACGTTTCAAGCAAAGGCGAACTCAGCGGACTTATCGGCAACGCTATTTCAAACGCTATTGACGACGAAACGCTTTCTTCTTTGATGTCGTCTCTGTTCACTGCTCTTGACGGAGCTATATCAGGCGGCGGACTTGCGGACATTCTTAAAAACGCGGTCGGACTTGATTACTCCAAAGAGTTTGTTTCGCAGACTTTGGCGTATGTATTCGGTACAGTTGACGGCGACAAGAACCCTGTATACAATAAGCTCGCATCAGACCTTTCAAAGGGCAGCACGGTTTATGACTCGACAACATTCTACGCTGAAGACGGAACTCCTCTCGTATGGGGCGTCGGCTCTACAGATGATGATGTTGCTTTGAGAGATAATCTCGGCTTATCTCAGGTGAAAATGCTTGAAAACTACGTTGTCGCATTCCTTGCTCCTTTCGCTATAGCAGTTAAATGGCTGGGATTAGGTCAGGATATTACGGCGTGCAATACTGTTGACACAAGCACAGGCATGGTAACTGATTATCAGTCCGGTATTCTCGATCTTCCCGGATATGAAGGATACCAGTACGCGTGGATTCCCCTTATGCACGCTCTTTCCGCTACAGACAATCTTCAGACCTACGAGCAGTATTTCAAGAGTGTTTATCTTGATCCCAAGAATACAACGGTAAGCGGCTCAGCCACAACTCTTTCGATTCCGGCGATTGTCGTCTCAAACGTAAACACGATAAAGGGTGTTCTGGATCCCGTCGCAGGACTTATCGACAAAGTTATTTCGGATCCCATCTCGACGGTTTTGAATATGCTTCCTAATCTGTTCTTCTACCTTTCAATCGGAGCTCTTTCGGATACAATCAACAACCTCGTACAGCCCGCTTATGTAATTATCGATATTGTGGCTCCTATAGTTGACGCTCTTCCGATAGTAAACAAATATCTTGCAAACGTCTCTATCGGCGGTGTCGCTCTCAACCTGAGTCTTCCTCTCGACTTCGATTTCAATGACCTCGCTAACAGCCTCATTACTATGCTCAGCGAAAATTACACGACGTTCAATATCAAGCCTAAGAATCTTAAGATAGGCACCGGACTCGAGTACATTACCCAGCCGTTTACGGCAATGCCCGTTCTCTTCAACGAAGACACGAGCGAGCCCGTAATCGACGAGTCAATCTACAGCACGCTTACAACTAAGGAAAAGGCTCATTACAAGCCCATGTACACTGTTGTAAGAGAAGGAGGATCGTCTACCGGAAATGTTGAAATAGATAACAACCCGGACAGCGAAACTTACGGTCAAATAATGTATTCGCCTGTTTTGAACGACGACGGAGAGCAGGTCTACTGCTACTATGACGAGAACGGATCAATAGATTCGACGAATGCTACGGAGATTATGTATCAAAACTGCTATATCAAGAATGATAAAGAATCGCCTGTTTATAAACTTGACCACTACGATCTTGAGGGAAACCCGGTATGGGCTCAGGCTTATCAGACAACAACGACGTCTTATCAGAAAGCGTCCGACGGTTCTTACCTCCTTCAGGACAGAACATACAATCCCGATACAAGGACATTCTGGGAATATGTTCCTTCTTATGACACAACAAAACCGATTGAGGGAGAATATCAGCAGTTGACCAAGGAAGTTCCTTATTACGCGTGGGGCGCTCTGAAACTCAACCTTCCTTATATAGATTTCAACTATATCTGCTCCGGAACATTGACATTCACACCTCTCACTACTGATGGAATAGAAAAATACGTTGAACTCGATTCGGCAGGCGGCGGCGATTTCCTGACACTCGTGTTGAGACTAGCGATGGAAATACTCGAGATGCCCGAGAATGAAGATTCACTCGTCCACTTCCTCAACGGAGCAGCTCTTCTCACCACTGATGAGGAAAGCACACTCAGAACAGTAATCGAGTGGATAGTAGATCTCGCGAAGAACACAGATGTTGTGGATAAACTTCTCGGCTACTTATTCAAGGCTTATAAGTTCCTTGTGCCGGTACTTGACGGACTTGCAGACAAATTCAAAGATCCTAACAATCCGTACACGCTCAACGATCTTCTCGACGCTGTAGGCGAAGCTGTAAAGAATCCTCTCAACTCAAGTTCGTGGACGAAAGCTTCGAATATCCTCAATACCATATTGAACTCAGGCACTAAAGACACGACGTCGAACAACGCGTCCGATACAATTAAAAAGGTAGGATTTTTCGCAAGGATACTTGAATTATTCCAGAGATTTTTCAATAACCTCAGAAAATTTTTCAAGGCTATGATTGGAAAGTGATAAGCCGAATATGCTTGAGAATAATTCAAAGCAAAAATAAGAAACGGGCGTTCGGGTTAAACCGGACGCCTGTTTTATTTTATTAAATAAAGAGATTTTATTCTTATGTAATAATCAGCGGTATTTTGAAGTTTATTTAAAAACAGTTTAAAATAATGTATGATAATATTTGTGTAAATTTTGATATGTTTTTTTACTCTCATTGCGGCATAAAAACTTTTAAATTTTATTTGCCGGATGAATAGATTATTTGGAGGAATAATAATGGCAAAGACATTTTTTACATCGGAATCGGTAACAGAAGGTCATCCTGATAAAATTTGTGATCAGATTTCCGATGCGATTCTCGATGAATATCTGAAACAGGATAAAAATGCGAGAGTGGCATGCGAAACTATCGTCACGACGGGAATGGCTCTCGTAATGGGTGAAATTTCATCTACGGCTGTAGTAGACGTTCCGTCTGTTATCAGAAAAACTATATGCGAAACAGGTTTCGATTCCCCTGAAAAGGGCTTTGACGGCAACACATGCGCGGTTTTCACAACTATTGACAAACAGTCTCCCGATATTTCTATGGGCGTTTCAGAGTCTCTTGAGATGAAGGAGGGCGATGATGACAAATACAACCTCAACGGCGCCGGCGATCAGGGAATGATGTTCGGCTACGCGTGCAGCGAAACGAAAGAACTCATGCCCATGCCTATTGAACTCGCTCACAAGCTTGCAATGAGACTTGCTCAGGTTCGCAAAGATGGAACCGTTAAATATCTCAGACCCGACGGAAAAACTCAGGTGACTGTTGAGTATGACGACGGAAAGCCTGTAAGAGTTGACACAGTTGTCATATCAACTCAGCATAATCCCGATGCAACGCAGGAACAGATAAGGGAAGATATGATAAATGAAGTTGTCAAAAAGGTTATTCCGGCTGATTTGATGGACGATAAGACAAAATTTTACATCAACCCTACAGGACGTTTTGTAATAGGCGGACCTGCAGGTGATTCCGGACTTACAGGCAGAAAAATTATTGTAGATACATACGGCGGCGCTGCGGCTCACGGCGGCGGATGTTTCTCGGGAAAAGACCCGACGAAGGTTGACAGATCGGCAGCGTACGCTGCAAGATATGTAGCTAAGAACATTGTTGCGGCAGGGCTCGCTGACAGAGCCGAAGTTCAGCTCGCGTACGCTATAGGCGTAGCTCACCCTGTATCTATCAGAGTAAATACTTACGGCACAGGCGCTGTTTCGGATGAAAAGTTGGCTGACGCTGTCGCAAAGGTATTTGATTTAAGACCTGCAGCGATAATCGACGCGCTTGATTTAAGACGTCCTATCTATAAAAAGACAGCCGCTTACGGACACATGGGCAGGGAAGACGCTGATTTCACATGGGAACGCACAGATAAGGTTGATGAACTTAAAGCTGCCGTAAATGCGTAATTAAGACAAAAATAAAGTCCGGCTCGTTTTTGGGTCGGATTTTTTTTATATGGCAGTTGAAAGTTTTTCATATCGGTATAAATTAAAATAACAGATTTTTATAAAAAAATTATATTAAAATAATAAATATTGACATTTTTGTGATTTCAATTTATAATTATCATCAAGCATTAAAAATTGTTTCGGAGGTTTATTATGAAATATGCTTTGGTTACCGGAGCGACAAGCGGACTCGGCAGGGAAGTGGCGGTCGCTCTGAGCAAAAAAGGCTGGTATGTATTAGCGTGCGGAAGAAATGAGGACGCGCTTGAGGATATCAAAAAAAATACAGACTGTCAATCGATTAAAATGGATGTTGTCGATCAGAAAAGCATAGACGAGGCTTATAAAGAGGTTGTAAAAGTGACAGATTATCTCGACGCGATAATCAACTTTTCCGGTATTCAAAAGATGAGCTCTCTTATTGAAGGCGATATCGATATTATCAAACAAACTCTTGAAGTAAACCTTCTTGGAATGGCAAGAGTGAATAAGACTTTTTTCCCGCTTGTAGAGAAATGGAACGGCAGAATTATCAATTGTTCGTCGGAATGCGGATGGATGACGCCTCAGCCGTTCAACGGCACATACACGCTTTCAAAGTACGCTGTCGAGGCGTATAATGACTCCCTCAGAAGGGAACTGATGTTTGTAGGCGTTCCGGTAATAAAAATTCAGCCCGGTTCGTTTAAAACGGCAATGCACAAAAAGACTGCCGATTCGTTTGACAGACTCATCAACAGCACGCATATGTACCGCGAAGTTCTTGAAAAGATGAAGGGCATGATGCTTATCGAGCTAAAAATGGCAAATAAACCCGACGCGCTTATCAGGGCTGTATTAAAAGCTGCCAACGCTCCGCATCCCCGTAAAAAATACAGAGTAAAAAATTCTCCTATTTTAAGCGTTATCGAAATTATGCCGCCTACAGTTGTGGATGCTCTTTACAAAAAGTTTCTTAAGTCTGAGAAAGTAGGCAGATTATTGGATAAAATCTATACTTGATTCAAATATTATTATAATTTTGTAAGACCGAAAAAAGCCGGAACTGTATTGTCCCGGTTTTTATTATTTGTGGTATTTTCCATTGGCGTTTATGTTGTACGCCCTGTATATCTGTTCAAGCAGCATTATCCTCGCGAGCCTGTGCGGAAATGTCATTTTGGACATAGAAATTTTGACATCCGCCCTGTTTTTAACCTCGTCCGAAAGACCGTAGGAGCCGCCGATTATAAACGCGATATCTCCGTTTTTTTTGGCGGAAAAATCTTTTATCAAACCGGCAAATTCCTCGGATGAATAATTTTTTCCTTCTATGCAAAGTGCGGCTGCGTTTTCAGAAGGGTTTATTTTTGATATAATTTTTTTGCCCTCCTCGTCGAGAGCCTTTTCCGTTAACGCGGCGGAATTATTCTCAAAAGTTTTCGCCGCCGGAATTTCTATTATCTCTGTTTTGCAATAAGCTTTAAGCCTTTTTAAGTATTCGTCTGACGCGTCATAAAAAAATTTGTCTTTTAATTTTCCGACGCATATTATTTTTACTGTCTGCATTTTATAAATAGATTATTTCTTCCGCCCTGCCGTGAGGTGCGACGGTCAATATATAATCAGAGTTTGAAAATCCTCTTCTAAGTAATGCGTTATTAGTCGTATTGAATGCTTTTTCGGGGGTGTTGTTATGTTCTGACAGATGAGCCAAAACTATTCTTGACGTGCCTGTCTCGACAAGTCCTGCTGCGACTTTTGCGCTGTCATCGTTTGAAAGATGACCTAATCTTGAGCATATTCTGTCTTTTAACGACTGCGGATACGGTCCGTATCTCAGCATTTTGACATCGTGGTTTGACTCGAGAAGCACAAGGTCGGAACCTTTTACCGAGTCAAACATCTGCCGTGTAACAATACCTGTGTCTGTAAGTATTGAAATTTTTGTTTCGCCGCCTGTCTCTATCGTAAATCCGCAGCTTTCGTATGTGTCATGAGACGTCGGGAAAGACTTGACAATCATTGACGACAGTTCCGCTCCGTTTTTACTTATAGTTCTGTAATCCACTTTGTCGGAAAGATAGTTTTTCTCTTTCATTCCTTCTATTGTTCCTCTTGTGGCGTAAACGGGAATTGAGTATTTTGACGCAAAAACTTTTACTCCGCACGCGTGGTCCGAATGTTCGTGAGTTACAAATATTGCTTCTATTTTCTTTTCGTCTATTCCGAAATAATCAAGCGCTAAGCATAGCTGCTTGCAGTTTAAACCGGCGTCAATTAAAACACCGGAACCGTCGGACTCAATATATTCCGAATTTCCGCCCGATGATGAGCATAATGTAATAAATTTAGCCATGATAAAAAAACAAAAATAAAAAGGGAACAGAGAAGTTCCCTAAAATAAAATATGAAATTATCAGCTGATAAGCTTAATTTCATCCCCGTCTTCGGGAACAGTTATCTTTTTAATATCCGCTCCGAGAGAATTGAGCTTTTCAATGATGTTTTCGTATCCTCTTTCAATCTGATAGATATTTTCTATGCTTGATACGCCGTCCGCGCAAAGAGCAGCAATTATCATCGCCGCACCGGCTCTGAGGTCGTCCGCGTACAGCTGAGCCGGATTTAATTTCTCAACTCCGTTAACTACGGCAATTCTGCCCTCTACTTCGATATCGGCTCCCATTTTAAAAAGCTGATCCACAAATCTGAATCTTGAATCCCAAACGTTTTCCGTGACAACGCTTACGCCTTTTGAAAGAGAAAGGAAAGTAGTCATCTGAGGCTGCATGTCAGTAGGAAAACCCGGGTGAGGCGCCGTCGCTATTTTGCATGGCCCGCATCTCGAATCGGAAATAACTCTGACCGAATCGTCCGCCTCCAATACCGTGACTCCTGTCTGTCTGAGCTTTGAAGTTATCATCTCAAGATGTTTGGGAATTACGTTCGTAATAGTCACATCGCCTTTTACGGCTGCTGCCATTACCATGAATGTGCCTGCCTCTATCTGGTCGGGGATTATTGAATATTCGCAGCCGTGAAGATTTTCTACGCCTCTTATTTTAATTGTATCTGTTCCCGCTCCCATAACGTTAGCGCCCATGAGGTTGAGAAAATTAGCGAGGTCAACTATGTGCGGCTCTTTTGCGGCGTTTTCGATAGTCGTAAGACCTTTGGCTTTTACGGCGGCAAGCATTATATTTATGGTAGCGCCGACCGAAACCTTATCAAAATTGATAAAATTGCCGACTAACTGATCTGCCTTAGCGGCAACCATTCCGTCTTCTTGAATAATCTCGGCTCCTAATTTCTCAAAACCTTTTAAATGGTAGTTGATAGGTCTGACGCCGCCGAAATTGCATCCTCCGGGAGGCGCCACTTTGGCTTTTGACGATCTGCCGAGAAGAGCGCCGAGAAGGTAATAGCTTGAACGGGAGTTTTTTGTGGACTCATATGATACCGTATGAGAATGAATTTTTCTTGTGTCAATTCTCAATGTGTTTGGCTGAATCCACCTCGTTACACACCCCATATCCTGAAGGATCCTGACCATCACCTCAACGTCCTTTATTCTCGGCACGTTCTCGATGGTGCATATATCCTTGCTGAGGAGAGTCGCAGGAATAATGGCGACTGCTGCATTTTTAGCTCCGCTGGCCTGAACAGTTCCGAACAGCTTTTTTCCGCCGCGGACTATATATTTTTCCATACTTTTTCTTTTCTCCTTGTTTTTTCGCAGTCTGTTCCCAAAAACTGCGCCGGGTTCAGGAAATCTAACCCGTATAATATAAACAATCCATTTTGAGTAAACTAAAAATATCGTTGACTATTATTATACCATAGAGTGTAAAAAAATCAATCGGCAAAAGACAAATGATTACATTGTATTAATCATATATTTTATTGATTTTTTTAAATATTTGCCGGAAAACGTCAATATATAGATGCTTAAATTTCTTATGTCTGCTTTATCGATACATTCAGAAGAATGTCTTTAATTTTGTTTTTTACTTCCCCCGACGCGAAAAGCGGAAACAGGACAAAATCGTGGTACATGTTTTTGTATACCGAAAATGAAACGTCAACTCCGCTGTCGAGAGCTTTTCTGAAAAATTTTTCGGTATCATCTTTCATCGCGTCCCTTGAACCTGTGAAAATATGAGTCTCGGGGTAGTCCGAGAAATCAACTGAAAGCGGATTTATGAAAGGGGATGAAAGTTCAGTATTGCCGGCGAAAGACGCAATATATGAATAAAGCCCTGTGTATGATAGAACGGGATCTCGGAATTTTTTTTCTTCTTTTTCCCTGCTCTGAAAATCGAGGTCGCATATAGGGGAAATGGCGATTATTTTGTTTGGAATACGCAAATTTTTTTCTTTCAGCGACGTAATCATCGTAAGGGCGATTGATCCGCCGGTCGAATCTCCCATCAATGTTATTTCATTGGGATTTAACATTGAAACAACATTTTGATAAATGCTTATTAAATCCGAATAAGACCACTGCCAAGAATAGTCGGGAGCTTTTAAATAGAGAGGAATAATAAATCTGACGCCGGTATCGTTTGCCGTTTCATCCGCAAGCTTTATCTGCTTAGGTTCTATTTTTCTTGAAAACGCACTTCCGTGAAAATAAAAACAGATATTTTTTGATGAATTTTTTGGCTCAAATTCAAGAAATAAAGCGTCGCCAATCCTGTGCTGTGTAACAGAACAAACCGTGTCCATTGAAAACGAAGGCACATATACGGCGTCTTTCATTTCGTCAACATATGCGTCCGCGCTGTCTTTTTTTGAAACTTTTTTTGAACCCCTTGATACAAGTATATTTTTTATAAATGAATTAACTATCTTGTCGTAAGCGTTTTTGAAATCACCCATGCTGAATTTCCGCCCCCTCTCTTTATAATAATAGCCGATTTACTCGTCAAATAAAATATTTTTTTTTGAAAAGAGCGGAGTAATCATTTTTTAGATCATACCGCTGAATTCGTCAATATTGGACGGTGAGATTTTTCTTTTTCCGTCCTCTATTTCTTTTATCATCTTAGTCATCAGTCCGTTTACAGGAGTGGGAATACCGGATTCTCTGCCTTTTTTGTCGATGTATCCGTTAAAAATATCGACCTCGGTTTTTTCTCCCCGTTCAAGCGACTGAAGAGTGGACGGTTTTACTTTTGCGTAGGACGTTTTGCCGAACGCCTTGATAACCGCTTGAATTATTTTGTCAAAAACAGTATTTGAATCAAGCGCAAGCAAACGGTAATCGAGAATTTTTCCGTACGGCGGAACTTTGAGCCCGAGCGCCTTTGAAGTTGCGAAACCTTCTTTTGCGATTGCCAAAAAAAGCTTTCTGCCTTTTTCGCTGTCGAGAATAATTCCGAGCGTCTCGCCCGTGATTGCGGCTACCGAATTAATGCATGTGTTAATAATCAGTTTTGACCATAGTCTCGCCTTGATGTCGCATGTAATTTCAGTCGGAAGCACCGCATTGTACATATCCCTCAAATAGTAGATTTTAGGAGGAAGTGAACCGTTGATAAGACCTATGTAAAATTCGCCTTTAGATGTCATCTCTACATGTTCCGGCGAAAGCAGAGTTGCACCGAAGCCTATCATAACTCCAACCGTTCTGTCGCTGCCGAAAATTTCGGCAAGAGTTTCCGCGCACAGTCCGTTTTCCATAGCTACGGCAAGCCCGTTGTCTTTAAGTTTGTTTTTTACGGAATTTGCCGCCGGAACCAATGCGGTGGACTTTACGGCTATAATAATAATGTCGTATTTTTCCGTCAGACTGTCCGGCGAAGAATATGCCGTAAATTTAGCGTTGTGGCTGCCTTTGGCTCCTGTAAGAAAAATGCCGTTATCTCTTATGTCCTTCGCTCTTTCCTCATTTATTTCGAGTATATCAAGGTCAAAACCGCCTTCTTTAAAAAGTACCGCGGCTGTACCTCCGACTGCTCCGGCGCCTACAAGCAAAACCTTCATCTTATTTTTCTCCTTTTACTATTTTATTATATCCGCATATGTAAACGATATGGCTTTTTCGAGATCTCCGGGAGTCAGCTCAATTTGGAAACCTATTTTTCCTCCGCTTACCAATATCGTGTCAAAATCTTTTGCGGTTTTATGAAATGTTGTTGTAAAAAATTTCTTCATTCCGAGCGGCGAACATCCGCCGTGAATGTAGCCTGTAAGTCCGAGAAGTTCTTTTGATTTTACCATTTCAACAGACTTTTCTCCGACATAGCTTGCGGCTTTTTTTAAATCGAGTTCCTTCTCAACAGGCACGTCGAAAACATAGTGAGCGCCAGACTTGCCGACTGTAACAAGCGTTTTAAAAACTTTGTCCGGATTTTCGCCGAGCATAGCCGCTACTTCTGCGCCCGATGTGCTGCCGTCGGCGTCGTAAAAATGCTCTTTATATCTTATTTTCTTAGCGTCAAGCAGACGCATAGCGTTGGTTTTGTCTTTTTTTGCCATGATATCCTTCATCCCTTTTGTTGATTACGATGAAGATGATACCATATTTTTTTTATATTTTCAATCTCAAACGGCAATCTGAGTGAATGAAACAGCCGCGGCGATTAAAAATTGTCCAAGGTAATATGTAAGGTGGTTTGAAATTATATAACCGGGTCCGTCCTTGCCTTTTGAAAAATATGTCTGGCATAATATTGCGTCAGATATTGTGAAGAGTATAAGCCCGGCGCATCTGAGAATGGCTCTGTATGAAAGTTCGCTTCTGTTAATTAGAGGATCTATCACCGCCGAAACACCTACAAGACAGTCGAGAAGTAAAATGAACACGTAGACAGAAACAATAAAGGAATATTGACCGTAGTCAAGCTTCATAAGTTTTTTGACCGCTCCTGTTGCGGAAAGCACAGCGACAATAACAGCTACAGCGAGTGATACTGCCAATAGCCAATACGAAACAAACAGCCTTTCGCACATTGTCGCCGCTATGTAAAATACATGCGCTATTGCGAAACACATAAATCCTGAAACTGTATAAAGTTTTTCGGAATTTGAGTAAATCATCTTGAGGTCGAGAAATACATCGCCGAAAAGAGATGCCATCAGACCGATTGTCACAAATACGCCGTATTCTGGTACAAGCCCCGAACGCATTACGTTCAGACAAATTCCGGCAAGCGCAGTTAAAATGAAAAATCCCGATGTCAATGTTTTCAATATGAGCGCCTGCGGATTTGCGCCGTTTTTTCTCTTGATAAGAAAGATGAGAAGAAAAATAAGGCCAAGAACAAGTGAAATGATTAAGAAATACATACAATTACAACTCCTTCTGTTTATTAACTCAATATTAACACAATTTGATTTATTAATCAATATATTATATATAAATTTTGCATATATCCGGTGAAAAAATTTATTTATAATACCGTGTAAATGCATTATCTGGCAAAAAAAAGCAGATTCCCGCAACAGGAATCTGCTCTGTTTTATTTTCGGATTACATTGAACAGCTTAAAACTTCAGACGAAATTATTTCTCGTGCTTTCTTGTTCCGACGTATATGGCACATCCGACAATGGAAATTATCGCGGCTGAAACTGCAGCTATTGAACCTGTCTGCGGAATAGATCCGCCGCCGTTCGACTTGCCGTTATTGTTGTTGTTATTGTTGTTCGTAACAGGCGCAGCCGTGGGCTTTGTGTTGGAAGAATCTTCTTCGGAAGGCTTAACGTTTGAAGAAGGCTCTGTGGGCTTTGCTGAAGAAGGCTCTGTGGGCTTTGCCGAAGAAGGCTCTGTGGGTTTAACTGTGGGCTTTACCGTTGGAGTATCTTTACCTGATGTGGGAACATCCGATTTGTTCTCCGGACCGATGATTGCTTTGTAGAGAGAATCAAGATCGAACTCGGGCTGGAAAAGTCTGTTCTGGATGTCCTTTAAGAACTGGACTCTGAGCTTGCAGGGATTGAGCCAATCGCATACTGTCTCGGCAACCGTGTAAATGTTGAAGTCCGGCCAAAGAGCTATCGCATCCTTATAAGCCTGATTGTAATACTTATAATTGATGATGTCGTCCTTTGCGGAATATTTGCCGCTTGATGACTGAGGGCCTGCCGTAATTTTGCCGTCGGAGAAAATTACGATGTGCTTTGACGCTGCGGGATTTCCGTATGTCTGGTCGTTTGCCTTAACTGCGCTGAACGCTGCGGAGATATTTGACGAACCGCCGTTTTTAAGAGCGTCGATTTCCGCCGCAAGAGTGTCGTAGTCATTGGTGAACTCGTAAGTTGTCGCGCTGCCGTTGAATGAAACAAGAGCTATTCTGTTGTGACCTGTCGGATCATCCGTGAGAAGTTTTTTGCCGATAGCCTTTGAATCTGTTTTCTCTCTTGAAAGGTGTTTGTCGTTGACAGTGCCTATGTCAATGACAAAATAGATGTCTCTCTGTACATTGCTTTCCGATGCCTCTGTCGAATCTGCGTCGGCAGCGAAAGCGGCGATGCCTGCAAAAGATGCAATAATTACAACCACCGCGAGGATAAGTGTCAATGATTTTTTGATAGATTTTTTCATTTGGAAATTCCTCCCATTCATGTATCCGATAAATACAATCATTGTTATTATAGACTCATATTATATAAAATTAAAGCTATAATATTAAAGTTTACAAAAAATTCACATTTTACGATAGCTTCTGTCAAAATTCAAATAATTCAGATACAGCTGTCGAAAAACAACTCATTGAAAAGTTAAAAATGTTATTTAGGAAACCTTAATGACCTTTTATTACACTTGAATTTTAGCAAAAATATTATGTTTTGTCAATATGTCAGCTCCCGTTTTTTCTCTCAGACGAATAATTGATCGGTATGTTTTTTCTGAAAAGACCGGAATCGAATTTCGGTATCCACTGATCGCCTGTTTCTACAGAGCCGAACTCGCTTTCGCTTCTTTCCACGTTCATCTCGTTAATTCCTAAAATATTTCCGTCCTGTTTGTAAGCAGTCTCCCAAAACGCGTGGTGACCTATTTTCTTCACATTTTTTGGAATAAACATGTAGTCGAGAGCCTGGTCATAAGAAAAAGCGTCGGAACCTATTTCCTCAAGTCCTTCGGGAAGAGAAAGATAAACTTTTGTCATTTTGTCCGCGCTTCCTTCGTATGTGCTGATTTTTTCAAGACTTACAGCCTTAAAAAAAGCGAGCGTATCTATGTTTTTGAGACCCGAAGGCAGATAAATTGACACCATTTCATTGTAGTTGCATGAAAGCGGTCCTATTTCTTCGACCGTTTCGGGGACGACATACGTCGCGCATTTCTTTTTATAAACGTCGTATCCCGAATCATCGGGCGTCAAAGCTTCTTTGTAGCCGTTTTTTTCTCTTAAATAACTGTCGTAATCAATAGGCATGCAGACTAATTCTTTTCCGTCTTTAGTATAAAGAACGCCGTCTATGTCCGTGTATTTTGGATTGTTTTTGTCTACGGTGAAGTTCTTTAGAGCGTAGCAGGAATAAAACGCCATCGGTTTAATATCGGTAACGCTTGCCCCTATATTAATTGTCGTTATTTTTTCATCGCAGTTGAACGCGTACTCATCTATTGCAGTGACTTTTTTTGACTTGTCTTCTATGATTTTATAGTTTTTCTTAGGGTCGTTCACATCTTTGAAATATTCGACGTCGGTTACATATCCTATGTTTAATTTTGTGATATATCCCGTGTTTGTGAATTTCGTCAATGTATATCCTGAGTCGTTCTGCTTAAACTTGAACGGGTCGGACTGAACGGCTCTTACGGAAAAATATATAGAAAGCGAAATTGCGACGATTATAACCGCGACGAATATTATTTTTTTGCTCTTTGCTTTAGAATAATCCTCGTGGATTCTCGGCGCGCTCAGTCCGGGAACACGGTAGGTCCATATCTCGTCCTCGGGAATTTCCTTCGCCATAGCTTCTATGTCCGCGCTGCCGTCTTTTCTTTTATTTTTGGAAAGACCCTCGTCGTTTTCTTTAATCGTCTTGTTTTCCGCTGAAGGCTTTGTCTTTGCGTCTTTTTTCTTCATAATATATTTTCACACTCCCTTTCAGTCTGCCGGTGCCGGTTCGGGGCCGTTTTCATTCGGCTCTTTTTCGTAATTTTCGTCATGTGATTCGTGTGCTACGAATCCGCCGGACGTGTCTTTGCCTTCTTCCGCGGCTTTTTTCTCGGTTACCTCGGCTCTGCGCTGAAGAACCGCCATAACCTGATTCTGCTTGTCATTATCGTAATCCCAGAAAATATACGGAATAGTCATTAACAGGTATCCCACAATGTCGAATATTATCGGAATTACAATAATATGAATCCTTGATGCGTCTACGAAAAGAACGTCCCAGTTCGAGTTGAATCCGTATTTTAAAAGAAGGACTGGAATAATAAGGCCTACAAATGAAGTTATGGGACCCGTGAACCAGCCGAAAACGCCGGAGAAATTTTCCAGTCTCTCGCCCGAAAGATACATCTGATAGTCGTTTATTCTTACGTCCATATCTGCCGAGAAACTTGTGGGAACGGTTTTTGTGGCTTCCATCAAAATAAGGACGACAACGCAGATTATTCCGCATAGATGTACTCTTTCGCCGCAGAAAACATACGCAAGGACTATAAGCGTGTTTCCGATGGCTCTCGTCAGCTGATAGAATATCATCATCTGTCTGTAAGTAAATTTTCTGATAAAGAAAGGCGTGAACAGATCGGGCGGTGTTCCGGCGAATGATACGAGCGCCACGAGAAGAGAGTAGGAAAGACCTGTCAGTCTGAATGTATAAAGGTATAATATTGTTATAAAAGCGAGCATGCCGTTGCCGAGCGAGTCGAGAAGACCGACAATCGTATTAATCCACCTGTATTTATTGTGAAGAACTCCGAACATTCCGTCCCAGAAATTAATCTGAACTTTTTCGTCAAGCGGAGGCTGAGGTATTCTCTCTTTTATTCTGCCTGCGAAAATCATCGTAAGAGTGGCGAAAAGAATGAACGTTATCGGGATTACATATCTGAAAAGGTTGATATCCTCCCATTTGTACCTCAACGCGCCGATAATGGCGGGAAGGATTATGGCGAGTATTGAATAGAAAATATGAGAAAACTTTATGGGATAAGACCTTATTACAATTCTCTCCCTCAGATTCGGGGAGATATTTCTTGTACATGTCTCGAGATTGTTCGCGAAGCCGAAAACGTTGTAAACTGCGAACAAAAGATTGGCGACCCAAACCCTCGTGACGACGTCCGAGATGTTGTAAAACGGAAGCCAGCCGATAAGCACGACCATCAGACATTTAGGCACATAATCGCAGTAGAGGGAATATTTGTATCTTCCGAACTTCGGAATAAGCTTTTTTCTCCAAAAAATATTACGCGCGCCTACCCAGCCGTTATATAATATATTTGTTCCGAGTATTTTAAAAACAGACGAGGCGTTTACGCCCTCAAGTCCGTTCATGAATGTAACAAACCGTCCCGACTGATTGAAAACAGACGATACCGGCAGGATTATTAGAGCTAATCCTGCTGCTATCATGGCAAAATACAACCCGTACAGCTTTCGTTCCGTTTTTTTTGGCAGAAAGCCCAAGTTGTCGCATACAAACCACCAAATAAGCGTCCATATATACCCAAGAGGCATATTTATTATGTTGATGACTGAATACGACAGATACGGCAGCTTGTAATGGTACATCATCAAATAGCATCCGGCAGCGAATGTTATGTACTCAAGCAGTTTTGACGCCGAATAGTTAGCCCCTACCGATATGAAAACATCCGCGTACTCTTTGTACGGAACGTATCTCCCCTCCGGCGGGGTTTTCCAATATTTTTTTATCTGTTTTACAAGCGATTTCCCTTTTGAAAGCAGATTTTCGTTTGATTTTCCTGTTTCTTCCTCCAATTTTTACGCCGCCTTTCAAAAAAATAAACAAAAAAACATAAATAGTTTTTTTTAATTTTAGCATGATTAAAAAAAATTTTCAACGCATTTTTTTCAGTAAAAAAATATTAAAGTTAAAAAATTTATCTGTTGACAACTTTGGTCAGCTGTGATAGAATTTACAAGACGCATGAAAAAGGCGGGCGTATTATGCCTGAAAACGAATTTTCGGCCTTGACAGCGATCCTGTAGATAAAGGAAGGTAGAAGAGAAATGTACGCAGTAATCGAAACGGGCGGAAAACAGTACAAGGTTTCCGAAGGCGATACCGTTTATGTCGAGAAATTAGGTCAAGAGGCTGACACAGAGGTCAAGTTTGACAAAGTTCTCGCTGTAGGCGACGGCGATAAGATTACGGTCGGCGCGCCTTATGTCGACGGCGCCGAAGTAACCGGCAAGGTCGTCAAAAACGGCAAGTCAAAGAAAATAACCGTATTCACTTACAAGCCTAAAAAGAACGAGAAAAGAAAGCTCGGTCACAGACAGCTTTATACCAAAGTCGAAATCTCGGCGATTAAAGGCTGATTTTTCAAAAACATTTTTAATGATTAAAGCGGATTTCATCTTAAATGAAGGCGTATTTTCCGGTTTTGAGATAAGCGGCCATTCCGGGTACGACGATTACGGAAAAGACATAGTGTGCGCGGCAGTTTCAAGCGCCGCATACATGACGGCAAATTCCGTGACCGACGTTCTGAAAATAAACGCCGATGTCTCGGCGGAAGACGGATATATGAAATTCGTTCTTCTTGAAAACGATGAAACGGCGGAAAAATTCATCAAAGGTTTGTATATACATATAAAAAACCTTGCCGAGCAATATCCCGATTTCATCACAATAACACTTACGGAGGTGTAAATAATGCTTAAGGTAAACATTCAGCTTTTCGCTCATAAAAAGGGAATGGGTTCGACACGTAACGGTCGTGATTCCGAATCAAAGAGACTCGGAACAAAGAGAGCCGACGGTCAGACTGTCAACGCGGGAACAATCCTCGTAAGACAGAGAGGAACAAAAATTCATCCCGGAGTAAATGTAGGCAAGGGCGGAGACGACACTCTTTTCGCTCTCAAGACCGGCAAGGTCAAATTCGAGAGACTCGGAAAAGACCGCAAGAGAGTTTCTGTCTACGAAGAGGCTCAGGAAGCTTAATTTTGCTAAATAATAAGGCCGCCCGAAGTATTCGGGCGGCTCGTTTTTTATTGCTTGTACCTCATATCGGCGGCGGTCAGATTTTGCAGAGTCCGCAAGTATGTCTCGGCCTCTTTTTTTGCGCCGTTTAGGTCGTGGTCTCTGTAATTGCCGCATTCAGCTTCCTTTGCTCCCGGAATTTCGCCTTCAAAATTTTTGATAAATTCAAAAGAGTCTTTCGTGAGCTTCAAAGCGTCGGCGTCGGACATATTTCTTACGAGAAGATAAAATCCCGTTCTGCAGCCCATGGGACCGACATATATAATCTTGTCTTTAAATTCTGAATTTCTCGCATATGTTGCGAATAAATGCTCTATAGTGTGGCATACGCCTGTAGTCATAACCTCTTCTTTGTTGGGCTTTTTCATTCTGATGTCGTATGTTGTGATATCTCCGTCAATTCTTGACACATACATTCCTTTTTCAAGTTTTGTATGGTCTACGGAAAAGCTCGCTATTTTTTGAAGTTCCATTTTTCTTTTTTCTCCGTTTTTTATTTAGTATATCACAAAATATAAGACCGGAAAAGAAAATCCGGTCTTTATTTTTGAATTATTTCAGATTGATTTTAGTCTCATTCAGCTGAACTGTGAAAATATAGATGAAAACAGTGACTATCGCCTTGAAATAGACGTCCGTGAATCCGATGTTCATACCTCCGGCGGCTGTGTTGGCGTCAACTGCCGATTGCTGAACAGTCATTGAAATCGCGCCCTTCGCGTCAATAAGCATTGTGACGTCGGCTATGTCCGCAAGACCGTACGAAGCAGCCTGAATGCCTATAAGAAGAATTGCTATGTACAGGACAATTCCGATATTTCCGAGTCTTGAAAACGGTCTTATGTTAGCTATTGTTATTGCGAAAAGCACGTCCATTACGAAAATGCACGCATTGAATAATCCGACTATCGCCGATACTATCAGGTATTTTTTGTACATCTCGACGGCGCCGACTCCCATGGTCTGAGCGAAATTATAAATCATATCATACATTTTCGCTCCCTCGTCGTTCGCCACCGTCCAATAGTAGTAGACGCATACAACGGCGACTATTACGAGCGCATATGATATAATAACCCAAATCGTGGCTGTGAGCCATTTTGAAAAAATCAGCGATGACGTTCTGACAGGCAGTGTCTGAGTCAGATACCCTTCTCTGCCGAACAGGTTTTTGTTAGCGCCGAAGATGACCTGGACAAACGTCATGATAACAGCTATGAACGCTATCACTATTACAGCTACCGACAGAGCGAACTTTACCCATGTGCTTATGTCGAGAAATGTGGAAATTAAAAGCGCGCCAACTCCGATAGCCGCCGCAAGATAAATATCGCCGATGGCCGCGGCGTCGGCCTTGAGGTCATTCTTGATTAGTTTCCCAGTCATTGCCTATGACCTCCTTAAATACATCTTCGAGTGATTTTCCGTTTCTTGTCAAATTGTCTATTGAGGTGTTTACAAGCACTTTGCCGTGACCCAGCATCAATACATAGTTAAAGCTTGATTGAAGGTCGTTTACCATGTGCGTCGACAGAAGAAGAGTTGATTTTTCCGCATAATTATTCATGATAACGTCAAGAATATTTTCCCTCGCGGCAGGGTCCACGCCTCCTAACGGCTCGTCAAGAAGATAAAGCTCTGCCTGTCTCGACATGATAAGCAGAAGCTGAACTTTTTCCTGCATACCCTTTGACATTGTCTTTATTTTCTGTTTTCTGTCAAGGTTGAACCTGTCAGTGAACTCTAACGCTTTGTTCCTGTCAAAATCAGAGAAGAAATCATTGAAATAATCAATAGCGTCGATTGTTCTGAATCTTTCGGAAAGATAAGTGGTATCCGGCAGGAAAGCGGTTGTGGCTTTCGTCTCGGGTCCCGGCTCATGTCCGTTTACAAGTATCTTTCCGTCGTAGTCGTGTATGACCCCCGCCAAAATTTTTATAAGCGTAGTCTTTCCGCAGCCGTTTGGACCGAGAAGACCGACTATTTTTCCGGCGGGAATATCAAATGAAACATCAGTTAAAATAGGCTTGTTTTTAACATATGATTTGTTTAAATGCCGCACCTTAACGGCATACTGCTGCGCTGGCATTTTTTAATTTTAGCTCCCTAAAATACCGATATAAATTTTCTGAAAATCAGGATATTATTTTATAAACTGAGGATAGTCCGCGCTTGAGTTTACGTCTTTGACCTCGCCGGACAATATCTTTTCTGTTAGCGAAAGAAGATTTTCGTTTTTAGCGGCGTCGTCATGCCTCATATCGTAGAAAAACCATGTCTTGTCAGGGAAAGCGCAGGTCGAAGCGTCAACGTTTCCGTCCGGAGACAGTCTCGAACCGGATTCAAGTTTTTCGTCGGGTCTTGCAGCAGTCGCACCGAGAGAAGCGGATTTTACGTCTATTATAGTGTCGGATGAAGTGTACTGCGATTCAACAACAGGAACTATCTGTCTGTTGTAGCCTGCGATAACATAGAAATCGAAGCCCGATTCCTTCGCTTTATCCGAGAAAACAGAAGTATAATCGCCTAAAGCTCTTACTTTATCCTCGACGCCGATATTACCATAATTTAATTTAACGTAGCTTAAAGCGGAGTCAAGCCTCTCCGACGGCACGCAGGCCCATATCATCGTAGAGTTTCTGCCGAGTTTTTCCATAGCTGTCTTGTAAACTTTGTTTACCGTGTTGTCGTATGCGTCCTTCGGCACCATTTTCACAAGGCTCGCGAGCTGCGCCGCCTTGCCTCCGATTCCGTTGAGAAGAGAGACCGGGTCGTCAATTTTGAGCTTTCTTTCAAGAGCGTCGGCCGCCGTGACTGTTCCGTCAAGAGCCGATTCAACAGCTATTACCTTGCCGATTTCTTTTTTCTCGGCATATTTCATCATATAAGCTCTGAGAACGCATCCGCCCAAGCTTACGGAGAACAAGTCGACTTTTTCGCTTCCCGTCTCCGATTTTACTTTTGAGATGAACTTGTCGAGCAAGTCCGCAACACTGTTTACCTCTCCGAACGGATTATACGCGAAATAGTAAAAATTATTTTCGCCTACGACTTTGGCTATTTTTTCCGCCGGAACCATTTTGTTTATGAATCTTTTTTCGTCGTCCGAAAGCTTGTCATAAGACTCGTATGAAACGGCTTTTAAATCGTATTTTGAAGAGCCGTCGTCTTTGACGCTTACAGGGTCGAGATATCCTTCCGCGATTTTTGCGATTTTATCGGAAAATCCTTTGTCCTTTCTGAAAAGCATCATTTTCGCGGCTTCCGATTTGACCTCCGAGAGGAGGGCGTTTTTGTCGACTGAAAACGGCCATACCGTTTTTCCGTCCGATGATTTTACCTTTGACTGTCCTATACCCGGTATAACAACAACTGGATTTGCCATTATGTATTTTCTCCTTAGAATTTATAAAATTTATTTCTGAAATTTTCTTTATCTGTACGCTTCAAGCCTGTAAATCGGCTTGCCCATTTCGACAAACTTTTTCTCGTATTCCGTGACTATATTTTCAGGGTCATTGTCTTCATGTAGATTTAAAGACACGTTTCTTATTCTAAATCCGAAAGAAGAAAAAGATTCAATTGAATACTCAAAAAATTTTCTGTCATCTGTTTTTTGTATTATCACGCCGTCTTTTTTTAAAAGTCCGTCATATATCTTTAAAAACATTTCGCTGGTCAGCCTGTGGCTTTCGTAGTCCGCTTTGGGATACGGGCAGGAAAAGTTGAGATATATTTTTTCGCAGCTGTTTTCATGAATATATTTTGGCAGATATTCGGCGAGAGTATTCAAAATAATAACGTTTTTTTCGTCCGACTCGAATATTTTTTTTGCGGACATATAAGCTACGTTTCTCTCTGCTTCCACTCCTATGAAATTTGTCCCGGGGTTTCTTTTTGCTGTTTCGCAGATGAATCCGCCTTTTCCCGAGCCTATTTCAAGCTCAAGCGGAGCCCGCCTTCCGAAAATCGAATATAAATCGAGATATTCCTTTTTTTCAAGGCTTGTTTTGAAATTTAAATCGTCCGATCTCACGGTAAAAAGAGTTTTTCCTTCAAATTTCTCAATTTTTTCCTCGAGATTTTTTTTTCTTCTCATTCTCATAATTTCAAGTATTTTCTCCCGTAGAACCGTATATCTCGGCATGATTTTTAATATTACAATAATATTACAATAATTGAATTTATTAGTCAAGCTTTGATGATTAAATTTTATATTAAATTTCGTGTTTATATTTATTTATAACATATTTTACGCTTTTGTCCATTTTAGTGTTGAAAAATAAAAGCGGGTCTGTTATAATTTAAAAAATCGAGGATTGGGTCAGAAAGACGCATTTTTCTTTAACTTACAAAGACTGGCAGGTAATTAATTATGGATTATGATAATGAAAACAGATATTCGGACTATCAGGACGAATCCGGTGCGGAGCATGATTACAACAATCCCGCCGGACCGGACAGCCGTTCCGATTCGGACAGCGGAAAATCACAGTTGAGCAGTTTTGGCAATGTTTGGGACAGGGTGAAAGATGCCGTTTCAGACTTTTTCAGGCAGATAAAAGAAGGCAACACCAAAAAACTTATCTCTCTTCTTCTTGTCATCGCTTTTATAGTGATTATTATTGTCATCGCAGCCACAAAAGCCCACAAATCAGATACAAAAGTTGTCGCAGAACAGTCAACCGACAGCTATTCGGAAGTACAGTCTCTGATTTCTCCGGTTACGCCTTCCGCGGAAGTCGGTTCCGCTGGCGTGTTCACAATCACGTCCGATTCCGGTCTGAATCTCAGATACGACGTTGACGGAAATACAGATACAGTTGTCTCTGTTCCTAAGGACGCCGTTGTCGAGGTATTGTACTCCGAGACCGATTCCGAAGGCAGAACAAAAGGCTTCATACATTATAACGACGGAACTCAAGAATACAAGGGATGGATAGTTCTAAAAGACGCCGACGGAACGGAATATGTGACGGCAGGCGGTAATTTAGAGGATACAACGGAATCCGTTTCTGTCCCTTCTATCGGATAAAAAACATTATTTATATTCCGGCGTCATCTGTATTGCCGGAATATAATTTCTGTTGCAGACAGATATTTTATTTTTCATTTTAAGTTGAATTGTAAAAAGGTGAGAAATTTTTAAGTTGATGGCAAATAAAGACTCGGGTTCAGGCGGCAGACCGAACAAAAATTCAAATTATGTTTCGCCTAAGGATCAAAAATATCTCGAAAAAGGAATAAGGCATCCGTTTTGGCATAAATTCGGATTTGTTGTCGCTGTCATAGCACTGTTTTTTATTTTTACGGCTTTTGTCGCAGGCGGCTATTGTCTTCATTATATGCTTAAATTCGTAAACGGCGACGCTTCGATAAATCTTGACGAGTACAAGCAAAATCAATCTCAGACGACCATAATGTACACTCTCGACGGCGACGGAAACGAGATTGAGCTTGCAAGGCTTCACGGCGAGGAAAACAGAATTTGGGTCGATTTGGATGATATACCCGAAAATCTGCAGCATGCTTATGTGGCTCTTGAGGACAAGAGATTTTATGATCATAACGGAGTTGACTGGCTTCGAACAATTTCCGTCATAGCCGTTTACAATTTCCAGCAGGGCGGTTCTACCATAACGCAGCAGCTTATCAAAAACCTTACGGGACAAAACGGCAGAACGTTTGTCAGAAAATATAATGAGATTCTGAACGCTTTGAACGTCGAAAAGCATTATTCAAAAGACACTATCCTCGAGGCTTATCTTAATACTCTATACCTCGACGGAGGATGCTACGGCGTTCAGACCGCCGCCGAATATTATTTCGGAAAAAACGTCTCCGAGCTGAATTTGGCGGAGTGCGCGTCGATAGCGGCTATTACTCAGGCGCCTTATACATACGACCCGCTCATAAATCCGGACAACAACCGCACCAGACAGCTTCAGTGTCTTAAAGATATGCTCGACCAGGGCTATATCACTCAAAAGGAATATGACGATGCCGTAAATTACAAAATGGTATTTACAAACAGCGCCGATTATGTTGAATCCGAATCCGCCAAGAAAAAATCGTCGTCCGAGAAAAATGAGACGGAGACAATTCAGAGCTACTACATAGATTACGTCATCGATCAGGTAATAGACGATCTTATGAATACGAGAAATTACACTTACTCGGACGCGTGGAGATTAGTCTATTACGGCGGACTTAAAATTCATGTCGCTCAGGATACGTCTATTCAGTCGGAGCTTGAGAAAGTATATTACAACAGAGAGGGATTCCCTTCATCTAAAAATTCATACGGCGAGCTTGTTCAGTCGTCAATGGTTGTCATGGATTATTCCGGCAGAGTTCTCGGAATTGTCGGACAGGCAGGCGAAAAGACGATGAACAGAAATCTGAATATAGCGACGCAGTCGAGAAGACAGCCCGGTTCGTCAATAAAGCCGCTTTCGGTATATTCCCTCGCTATAAATTCCGATAAATACACATGGTCGTATCCTCTCGTTCAGAATTACGGAATTTTGGTAAACGGTGAAAGATGGCCTCAAAATTACGGCGGCGACCCCGGTTCACCTTACAGCTATATAACTATTCAAAAGGCGCTTGCGCCGTCGTACAATACCGTTCCCGCTCAGATTTTGAAGGACATCGGAACAGATAAATCGTATAACTGGCTTAAAACTGCTTTCCATTTCACGTCGCTCGAAGAAGCGGACAACGATTACGCTCCTCTTGCAGTCGGCGCTATGACGCACGGCGTCTACGGAATAGAAATGGCTGCCGGTTTCGCGACATTCGGAAACGGCGGAAAATATTACGCTCCTTATTCTTATTATACTGTCACAAATTCGGATAATTCCATTGTCTACCTTACTCATTCCGATGACGGCGAGCAGGTTATGGACAAAGGAACCGCCGAGGTTATGAATAAGCTTCTGCAGACTGTTGTTACGGAGTCAAACGGTACAGGACGCCAGTACGGCGTTACCGGATTTGAAACATTCGCTAAAACCGGTACGACTACAGACGAAAAGGACAGATGGTTTATCGGCGGCACTCCTTACTATGTCGCTGCCGTTTGGTTTGGCTATGCCGAACATCCGGAAGCGCTTGATTACAGCGTGAATTACTGCGGCAGAACTTTCCAGACGGTCATGAACGATATACATGAAGGTCTTGAATCAAAATCATTTGAATTTGACGACGAGATAGAACAGGATACGTTCTGCTACGACACCGGTTTGCTTGCGTCGAGAAACTGCTACAACACAGGCGTAGGATGGTATAAGACAGATAATGTCCCGGGTTATTGCTCCGGCGGCGGAAGTTCAAGAAAATACGCTTCAACAACAAGCGCCGCAACTACAGCGGCGTCGGATGAAAATACAACAAAGCAATCCGAGACTACGACTCAGGCTGCAGCCACAACACAGGCTGCTACCACAACGGCGCGAAATGCAGACAACGGTCAGAACGATTCCGGTCAGGATGAAAACTAATCCGATTTTTTGAAAAAAGAGACGGTCGAAAATCATTCGGCCGTTTCGTGTATTCTTATATATCTTGTAATAATATTTCCGGAGGGAAAAATGGTAATTATCTCCGTTGATTACGGCGACAAGAGGACAGGCGTCGCGGTCTGCGACAAATACGAGACCATAGCGTCTCCCGTAAAGGTAATAGACGAATGGAATCAGGATGCGCTCGCCGAAAAAATATCAGCTGTAATCTTGGAATATAAAGCCGAGGCCGTCGTGGTCGGACTGCCTAAAAATATGGACGGCACGGAAGGAGCGAGAGCGGAAAAGTGCAGAAATTTCGCCAAGCTTCTTGAAGAAAAATCCGGCGTAAAATCTTTTCTCTGCGATGAAAGACTTACGACGGTAATTTCTCACCGGGATTTATCGGTGACAAATACGAGAGGCAAAAAAAGAAAAGCCGCAGTCGACGCGCTGTCGGCTGTGATAATTCTTGAGGACTTTATCGAAACGAGGAAGAATATCAAAAAAAATTAAATTTTTTAAACGATAATTATTGATATAAGGTGTATAATATAATGATAATTAATTTAATTATCTGTCTTTGATTTTTTTTGGAAAGCAGGTGTTTTCTTGAGTCGTAAATATTGGCGTGTAGCTGATGTGAATATAGATGAAGCGAAGTTCATGGCGTCAGAATACGGGCTTAGCGGCGCGCAGGCGGTAATATTAAATTCAAGGAACATCAAAACCAAAAAGCAGATAGATGAATTTTTCTCATCCGACGAAAACCTTTCCGATCCTTTCTTAATTAAGGATATGGACAAGGCGGTCGACACGATAGAAGATTTCATCGAGTCCGGAGAAAAAATCACCGTTTTCGGCGATTACGACTGCGACGGAGTTTCGGCAACAGTTATTTTGTATTCCTATCTTCAGGCGGCCGGCGCCTTGGTTGACTATTACATACCGTCAAGGCTCTCCGAAGGGTACGGCATGCACAAAGAATCGATAAAGAAGATATACGAAAACGGCACTAAATTGATTATCACCGTAGATAACGGCATCAGCGCGCTGGAAGAAGCGGAATATATATATTCTCTCGGTATGAAGCTTGTTGTGACCGATCACCATGAACCGGGAGAAAATCTGCCCGAAGCGGAGGCCGTTGTAGACCCGCACAGAAAAGACGACAAAAGCTCGAAAACTGAGCTGTGCGGCGCAGGAGTCGCGTTTAAACTGTGCTGCGCTCTCGACGGAGATGAAAGCGCGGTGTCAGAAAGTTTTTCGGATCTTGCGGCTATAGCGTCAATAGCCGATGTCGTTTCACTTACGGGTGAGACGAGGTCGATAGTAATACGCGGGATAAATTCGATAAAATTGTCTCCGAGACCGGGAATTTCGGCTTTGTTGAAGCTGTCGTCGGTAGCTCCCGATTCTATAGCGTCGTCATCAATAGCTTTTTCTGTTGCGCCGAGAGTCAATGCGGCCGGCAGGCTCGGCGACGCGGACACGGCTTTTAAACTTCTCTATACCGACGACCCGGAAGAGGCGATGTCTCTCGCGCAGAAATTATGCGGTTTCAACGATGAGAGAAAGTCGGAGGAACATAGAATTTTCACCGAAGCAGTAAGTGAAATAGAGTCTGATTATAAATTAAAATACGCAGATGTAATTGTTGCGTCGGGAACAAACTGGCATACGGGAGTTATCGGGATTGTCGCTGCAAGACTCGTCGAAAAATATTCGAGACCGTGTATTGTTCTTTCTTCCGAAGACGGCGTATCGAAGGGATCGGGCAGATCAATAGGCGGCTTTTCGCTTTTTGACGCGCTCAGCTACTGCGCTCCTGTTCTCGAAAAATTCGGCGGTCACAAGCTTGCGGCGGGTCTTACGATAAAAGACTCGGAGATAGAAAATTTCAGAAATAAAATAAACGAATATGCGTCTAAAGTTCCCGATGTTTTTCCGGAAATCGATATTGATATGAAAATAAATCCGGCGTCGGTAAATTTAAATCTCTGCGATGCTGTGAAGGCTTTGGAACCTTTCGGTCAGGACAATCCGGATCCCGTGTTCGGTCTTTACAATATGAAAATCACAGATGTTAAGCCGCTCGGATCGTCTGGAAAGCATATAAAAATCTTCGCCGAAAAAAAAGGCGTCACAGTAAGCTGTCTTTGCTTTAATGTTCCGCTTTCCGATTTCCCTTACGACATAGGCGACACAGTCGATATAGCTGTAAACATTTCAAAAAACGAATATATGGGAAACGAGTCGGCGCAGATGATAGTCAGGGCGGTAAAGCTCGCCTCATTTGACGATGAAAAATATTTTGAATCGGAGTCGCTTTACAGAAAATTCCGTTCCGGAAAAGAACTCGCAGTCGAGGAGAAAGCGATTTTGAGACCGACAAGAAAAGCTGTCGCGGACGTCTATAAATATATAAGAGCCCATAAAAACACATGCAAATCACCTGAATTTCTCGCTCTGGAGACAGGACTTTCATCATATGAAACCGGCATGATTTCATCAGCTGTCGACGCTTTGACTGAGTTGGGACTTATTGAAAATCATTCCGGAAAGCTTTCGGCTGTTGAAAATGTGGCAAAAAAAAATCTCGCGTCTTCGTCAATACTAAAAGCTCTCGGTTACAAATAAATTAAACAGAGTATATTATCAAAACAAAACACGCCTTTTGTCATAAGGCAGAAAAGGAGGAAATCCGTATGAGTGAAAATGCTATGGAAATCGGCAGAAAAAAATATGCCGCTCTCAGACAGCGTCTTGTCGAATCGTATTCTCAGGACGATGTAAAGCTCGTTGACAAGGCTTTTGACTATGCGAATAAAGCACATGCCGAGCAGAAAAGGAAATCGGGAGAACCTTACATAATACATCCCGTTGCCGTTGCGGAAATTCTCCTCGATTTAGGAATGGACGCTCCGAGTCTATGCGCCGCTCTTCTCCATGACGTTGTGGAGGATACCGCCGCGACATATGATGACATAAAGGAAAATTTCGGTCAGGAGATAGCCGACCTCGTAGACGGCGTAACTAAAATTTCCAGACTTAAAGTCCATTCAAAAGAAGAACAGCAGAACGAATACCTCAGAAAAATGATGATGGCCATGTCAAAGGACATAAGGGTTATCATTATTAAACTTGCCGACAGAGTTCACAATATCAGAACTTTGCAATATATGCCGGAGGAAAAAAGAAGACTTACGGCAAAGGAGACGCTTGAAATTTACGCACCTATAGCGCACCGCCTCGGTATCAGACAATTTAAGGAAGAGCTTGAGGACAAGTCTATTCAGTTCCTCGACCCCGTAGCTTATAAGGATATTCAGGACAAATTGGCTCAGCAGGAGCCCTTGAGAAAAGAATATCTCGAAGGCATAATGAAAAGGATAGCCGACAGGGTTCACGAGACGATGCCTTCGGCTCAGATTGACGGCAGAATAAAATCGGTTCACGGAATATACAGAAAAATGTATATGAAGGGGAAATCGTTCGACGAAATTTACGACGTCTACGCCGTAAGAATAATAGTTGACACCGTAGAGGAATGTTACAACTGTCTCGGAATAGTTCACGACCTCTACCGCTCTGTACCGGGCAGATTCAAAGATTATATTTCTATGCCGAAACCAAATATGTATCAGTCTCTTCACACTACGTTGATAGGCTCCGAAGGGATTCCTTTCGAGGTGCAGATAAGAACGTGGGAAATGCACAGAAACGCAGAATACGGCGTAGCGGCTCACTGGAAATATAAGCTCGGCAGAACAGACAAGGACGTAGATCAGAGAGTAGTCTGGATAAGACAGATGCTTGAAACCCAGCAGGAGTCCGGAAATCCGGCCGAACTCGCGCAGGATATAAAATCTGATCTTATTCCCGATGAAGTTTTCGCTCTCACTCCGAAAGGAACCGTAATTTCCCTCCCCGAAGGAGCTACGGCGATAGATTTTGCGTACGCCATTCATTCCGAAGTGGGCAACCATATGACCGGAGCCAAAATAAACGGAAGAATAGCACCTATCGACAGCCAGATAAAAACAGGCGATATCGTGGAGATACTCACGTCAAAATCTCAGGGCAAACCGTCAAGAGACTGGCTGAATATCGCAAAAACGAGTGGGGCCAAATCAAAAATACGTTCGTGGTTCAAGCGAGAGAGAAGAGAAGAAAATATCGTAGAAGGCAAAGCGATTTTTGAGAGCAATATCAAGAAAAACGGTCTTAAATTCGACGATGAAACTCTTGAAAATCTGCTTATGCAGTCGGCGGAGAAAAACCATCAGAACTCAATAGACGATTTGTTCGCAGCCATAGGATATGGCGGTCTGAGTGTCCAGAGGATAATTCCGTTTTTCAGAGAGGCGTATCAAAAGACAAAGAAAGAGGAAAGTCAGGCGGAGGTAAGGCTTACAAAACCGTCATATACCGAGGCCGGCGGCGTAATAGTCGAGGGAATTGACAACTGTCCCGTCAAACTTTCAAGGTGCTGCAGTCCAATTCCGGGCGACGACATCATCGGTTATATAACGAGAGGTCACGGAGTATCTGTTCATAAAAGGACATGTCCAAACGTTCCGGCGGATATAGAACATTCTGAGCAGCCGGACAGATGGATACCTGTCCACTGGGCGGACGAAAAGCCGGGCAACAATTATTTTTCTGTAACTATCGCAATCTACTGCAACGACAGAATGTCTCTTCTTGCCGACGTATCTACGCTTCTTTCTAATATGCACGTAAATATTAATGAGGTAAAGACTAGAAATCTGAAAAACATGATGGTGCTTTATTTCAGCATTGTCGTCACCAGCGCGGAGCAGATGAACTCTATCATAAGCAGGCTTGAAAAAATAAAAGGTGTGATAAGAGTTGAAAGAGCGAACGGTTAATTAAATCTTCTTGATAGAATTTTTTACGGAGGCAGAATCAAATGAAGAAAAAACTTTATTTATCGGATACCGATAAAAAAATAGGCGGAGTATGCGGCGGAATAGCAGAGTATTTCGGAATTGACTCCACCATTGTGAGACTTATATTCGTGATATTGTCGTTGGGATTCGGAGTAGGCGCTTTTACTTATATCATCGCATGGATAATTATCCCAAAAAGAGGAGAAAACGGCGAAAACTATGTTGACCCCAACGATCACTATAATCCGGCGCAGAATATGTAATTAAAAACAAAAACGATTCGGGGCGGGTTTTCTTCCTGCCCTTGAGAAAGATGTGAAAAAATGAAGGCTGTAATTCAGAGAGTATTGAATTCATCGGTAACTGTCGGCGGTGAAACCGTAGGCAAAATTGAAAAAGGCTGTCTTGTTCTTCTCGGCGTTATGGACGGCGACACGGAAAAAGAGGCGAAGCTTATGGCGGACAAGGTCTCGTCTCTTAGAATTTTCGAGGACGAAAACGAAAAGATGAACCTTTCTGTCAAGGACGTCGACGGTGAAATTCTCGTTGTGAGCCAGTTCACTCTCTGCGCCGACGTCCACAAGGGCAACAGACCTTCTTTCACCCCTTCCGCCGCGCCGGAAACAGCCAAAAATCTGTATATATATTTTATGGAAATGCTGAAAGAAAACGGCATAAAAAAAGTTGAGCACGGAATATTCGGCGCCGATATGAAGGTGTCTATTTTAAACGACGGACCCTGCACCATTTTATTCAACACCGATGAATGGGCGCGCGGTAAAAAACAGTAAAATATTTGTTATGGAAAAATTTTCGATAAAAACCATAGCGAGCTTTCCGCTCGGAGAAAACTGCTATATTGTCACGGATAATTCGAAAGATATTTCTTTCGTCGTAGACCCTGGCGCTTTGAACAGTGATCTGAAAAAATATTTTTCTTCCGCAAATTTCGATTTAAAATACATCCTTTTGACACACGGTCATTTTGACCATATCGGAGCGGTGTCGTATTTAAAGGAAAAATATCCCGGAGCTAAAATCGTTATAAGCAAAGAGGACGCGAAGATAACAGGCGACCCTGTTTTAAACGGATCGTCGTCTTTTAATCTGAACGAGGCGTTTGATTTTAAGCCTGATATCACGGCGGCGGACGGGGGCTTAATCGATTTCGGAGATAAAAAAATCAAAGTTGTCTCGGTTCCGGGGCATTCGGCGGGATCCGTATTGTATATTTTTGAAAATATGATTTTTTCCGGCGACACGCTTTTCTCTTCCGATATAGGCAGAACGGATTTGCCCGGCTCTGCGCCCGAAAAAATGAAAGAGTCCCTTGAAAAAATAAGAGAACTGGACGATGAAACGGATTATAAAATATATCCGGGGCATATGAGCGATACTACGCTGAGTTATGAAAAAAAGAATAATTTTTTCCTCTCGGACGAATATCTTGGACAATAAATTGTAAAAATATAATCAAGCAATAAAATTTCGTGAAAACAAATCGGGTAAATAAAAATTGGAACTTTTTATAAAAGGTCATCCCTTCGTCTACGAGACGCAGAACGTCGTCAGAATATTTTTTCCTAACGACAAAATAGAGGTAAAGGAAACAGGATATCCGGTGACAGGCGAGTTTGTCACAACTGAAGTTTTTTCCGATTCTGGCAGCGCCGTAATATACAATGAGGTTTATTTGTTCGGAAAAACATTGAATGATAAGATTATTATCCCGTCTGTCAAAACAGACGACAAACTTGTCGAGGCAAATATAGCGCTCAGTCTTTACGATATGCTGTCCGCTTTGACAGGTTATACTCCGCCTTGGGGAATACAGACAGGCATAAGACCTGTAAAGCTCGCGAGAAAATATATAAAATCGGTAGGACCGCAGAAAACCAAAGAACATTTTGAAAATGATCTTCAGGTGCGTCCCGACAAAGCGGAGCTTGCGGTAGAAGTCGGACTGAATGAGGAAGAAATCATTTCCCGTTCCGGAGAAAAATCATGCTCTGTATATATTTCCATACCGTTCTGCCCGACAAGATGCGATTACTGCTCGTTTGTGTCCCACGACATCGCAGGAGCGAAGAAGCTTATACCCGAGTATATCAACACACTAAAAAAAGAAATCGGCGCAGTTTCCGGAATAATAAAAAATCTTGGTCTGAAGACAGAGACGATTTATTTCGGCGGCGGCACGCCTACATCGCTTTCCGCAAGTCAGCTTGATGACGTTCTTTCGGAGACGGCGGCGGATTTTGACGTTTCGTCTTTAATGGAATTTACGGTTGAGGCAGGCAGACCTGACACTATTAATTACGAAAAGATGAAAATTCTGAAAAATTACGGTGTCGGCAGAATAAGCGTAAATCCTCAGACTTTTTCGGACGAAATAAGGCGCAATATCGGCAGACGCCATACGACGGCTCAGTTTTATTCCGCTTATGAAGACGCCGTAAAGGCCGGGTTTGACGATATAAATATCGATTTAATAGCGGGACTTCCCGGAGATACGGTTGAAAATTTTTCCGACGGAGTGAAAAAGGCTGTCGAACTCGGCAGCGCCAACATAACAGTCCATACTCTCGCGTTAAAAAGAGCGTCGGAACTTGTCACAGATAAAAAAGAGAGAACCGTTTCAAAACTTACCGACGAAATGATAAATAATTCTCAAAAACTATTGAGAGAAAACGGATATATCCCGTACTATATGTACAAGCAGTCAAAATCGGTGGGCAATCTTGAAAATGTCGGCTGGTCAAAACCCGGCGAAGAGGGATGCTACAATATATACATGATGGACGAGACCCACTCCGTTTTATCGGCAGGAGCCGGCGCGGTGACAAGGCTCAAGTCTTTCAGACCCGAAAAAATTGAGAGGATATATAATTTCAAATATCCGTTTGAATATATTTCAAGACAGGATATACTTGAGGAAAGAAAAAAGAAAATAACGGAATTTTACAGGGATAATTTTTGATTTAAACCGTCCCGGGAGAAAATAATCATATGGCAGAGAAAAAGAGGAAAAAACAGTCGTTGCTGAACGGCGCGCTCATTTTGTTTATCGCGTCTGCTTTCGCCGAAATAGTCGGAGTTTTATACAAAATACCGCTTACGGATATTATCGGCGCGGTCGGCAGAGGATATACGGGCACGGCATATAATATCTATATCCCAATTTACAATATCGCGATGTCCGGACTGCCGGTAGCTATTTCAAAGCTTGTGTCGGAGTCGGCGGCAAACGGAAATTTCAAAGATGTAAAAAAGATATTCAAGGTAGCGTTCAGACTGTTTTTCGTTATCGGCGCAGTCGGAACGGCAGTTCTTTTCGCTTTAGCTTATCCTTATGCAAAATCAATAGACTCCATTCAGTCTCTGCCGTCTATTCTCATGATCGCCCCGGCTGTATTTTTCTGCAGCCTTATGTCCACTTACAGAGGATATTATTCCGGACTCAGAAATCAGAACCCTCACGCCATTTCACAGATGGTGGAGGTTTTAGGCAAAGTCGCGTTCGGTCTTTCGCTTTCTTATCTTGTTCAAAAAATAGCGATGCAGGAATTTTCCGCCGGAAATCCCGTATTCGGAGTTGTATGCAAGACAAAGGAAGAAGCTATAAGCGCTATGACTCCCTACGCCGCCGCCGCTTCTATTTTCGGCGTAACAATGGGCGCAGTTTGTTCTCTTATATACCTTGTAATAAGGGATAAAATCGCAGGCGACAAGATAACAAAAGAAGAAATCGCGTCTTCTCCGGAGCCGAGAAACTCAAAACAGCTGAGGAAACTTCTTATTTCCATAGCAGTTCCCGTAGTGGTCAGCTCTATTGTAATGAACATTTCAAATCTTATAGATTCATGGTCTATACAATTCAGACTCCAGAGCGCAATCAATTCAAATCTCGGAGTTATAGAAAATATGTTCTCTTCCGCAATTTCAAACGAAGCCGCAATGAGTCTGACGGAGCTTAAATCATATATTTACGGCGCATATGAAATAGCTCTCGATTTCAGAAATCTTGTGCCTTCCGTTATGACGAGCCTCGGACTCAGCGCGATTCCTGTTTTGTCTGAGGCGTGGGCTATGAAAAACAAGAGAACTATCACATCGTCTATCGAGTCTGTTACGAGAACAAATATGATTATTTCTCTCCCGGCAGGTATCGGTATGGCAGTTCTCGCACGGCCTATTCTCGACTTGGTCTACGGCGTCAGGCCGTCTAACGCAATATCTTCGCCAGTCATGGCATATTACGGACTTTTTACATTCATCATGGCGTTCGGCACTCCTGTTATCAATATGCTTCAGGGAATAGGCAGACAGGATATTCCGATGAAAACAGTATCTGCGGCGGCAATAGTTAAAGTCGCGGTGAACTTTATTCTTGTCGGAATACCGTCGATAAATATCTACGGCGCAATAATCGGAACGTTCCTTTTCTATTTCATCTCTCTTTCCCTTAATCTTTACTACCTTATTAAAATAACAAATGTAAAGATGAATTTATTCTCAGTATTTATCAAACCTCTTTTCTGTTCACTCATCTGCGGCGCGAGCGCGTGGGGATTTAACGGACTTCTGAGCGATTATATCCCGTCTTTCGGCGAAGGACGCAGATTTTCAACTTCGTCCGTTTCCTGCATCGTCGCAATACTCATCTCCATAGTAATTTATGCACTTGCCCTTCTTTTCACAAAGGCTATCGCAAAAGAAGACCTCGAGATGCTTCCGGGCGGGAAAAAACTTTCGCCTGTGCTTGAAAGGCATAATCTTCTCGGATGATGAAACCGGTACTGATCTTTAAAAAATTGAGAATAGTATCAATTAAACTGAACCCATAAAAATATTCTTGCAAATTTAAATGGAAAAGTATATAATAGAAATTCGGAAACTATTATAATTCAGTAAGAAATCTGAGTAAAAAAAATGACAGAAAATTTTAATTTTAAAGATAATTACAACATAGATGATCTTCTTGAAATAATGAAGATTCTCAGAGCTCCCGGCGGATGTCCCTGGGATATGGCGCAGACTCACGCGTCAATAAAAAAAGATTTTATCGAGGAGACGTACGAGGTCATAGAGGCTATCGACAAGGAAAGCCCCGATATGATGAAAGAGGAGCTTGGCGACGTATTGATGCAGGTTGTCTTTCATTCTCAGATAGAGACGGAAAAAGGCAATTTCAATTTTGACGACGTATGCGACGGCATTTGCAAAAAGCTTATTCTCCGCCATCCTCATGTTTTCGGATCTGTTGAGGCCGATACCGTGGACAAGGTTTTGACGAACTGGGACGACATCAAGAGAAAAGAGAAAAATCAAAAGACTGCGGCAGATGCGATGAACGCCGTTCCGAAAGAGCTGCCTGCTTTAATGAGAGCCGAAAAATTGGAAGGGAAGGCTTTTAAAGCGGGTTACGGCTCAAAAGAAAGAGACGAGAGGTTAAAATGCCTTAAAGAATCTTTAGACAAAGTGTATTCAAACCCCGACGATATAAATCCCGAAAAAATCGGAAGACTTCTTCTTGCCGTGTGCGGACTTGCGAAATCGGAGGATATTGACGCCGAGGAAGCACTTCGCGATGTGAGCGACGAGTACATCAAGGAATTTTCGGAGTTTGAAAAAAACAGCAATAAAGAATGATATATAGTTGTCTTTTTTGTGGCTAATTATGTCTAAATAAATTATTTTGAAATAAATAACCCAATTTTTTATTTTTTATTAATTTATTGAAAAAATAAATTCCATTCCATTTAAAAATAATAAATATTGCATAAATCGATTTCCGGCATAAAAATTAATACTTGACAAAAGACTGTGCGAGTTATATTATTTTAAAAGCGATTATGCTGTAATCGTGAATTAAATTTATTTCGGACCAAATGAAGCGTGTTTATTCAGTTAGACTCCGCTTTAATCTATATATTTGGAATATCAATCAGGAGGAAAAGAAACATGAATAAGACCGAACTCATCGGTGCGGTTGCCGCTAAGACGGGTCTTTCCAAGAAGGACGCCGAGAAGGCTCTTTCCGCAGTTATCTCTACTGTTTCGGAATCCCTTGCAAAAGGCGAGTCCGTTCAGCTTGTAGGCTTCGGCACGTTTGAGGTCAGGGAACATTCCGCGAGAATGGGAAGAAACCCTGCGAACGGAGAAGCAATAGAAATCCCTGCGTCTAAGGTCCCTGCTTTCAAAGCGGGCGTAGCTCTTAAAAAAGCAGTCAACGGCTGATAGGCATTATATTTTAAATTTTTTTTCGGAGAACCGTTTCGGCGGTTCTTTTTTGTTTTGTGTCACGGTAAACAGCGTTATAACCGTTCAATATTGATTTAATTTTAAAGTAATAATATCAGATTATATTCGGAGGGGTGTGTAATGAGACTCGATAAATATCTGAAAGTATCAAGACTTGTAAAAAGAAGAACTGTTGCAAACGAGCTTTGCGACGCCGGTCATGTTGAGGTTAATTCCAAAGTCCAGAGAGCGTCATACGATGTAAAGCCCGGCGATATAATCTGTCTCAGAATAGGCTCGAACGAGATGAAAGTCCGCGTCGAGAACGTAAACGAATATTCCACAAAGGAAAGCGCGTCGGAGATGTACACGGCGCTTTAGTACGGCTGTTAATTTCTTATTCCTTTTTTTTAACCGAGAATTTGCGCGAATTGCTTAGATTTTTTCAAACTGCAAATTTTTGAACTTAACTTACAGGGAATTTACAAAAGGTGAAAAAATTATGCGCAGAAAAATTTTATTTCTCGGCGGAGAAGATGTAGGCTGCTGTCTCAGGCTGTTCGCTAAAATCGCGAAAGCGGACGGCGAAATGTTTAAAATAGGAGTTTTGGTTTGCGATAACGACTCCCTTGAAAATTTTGCGATCAATATCAGGACCGGTGAGGAAAAGTTTGACTTTCTTTACTTTGAAGAAGGAAGGCACAGAGAAGTAACTTATGAAAATTTCTCTGTTCAAAGAGCAGTCAAATGGGATGATTGGGATATTTTCGCAATAGGGCAGAAAGTCGAGCTTTCCGGAATAGAGGAAAGCTACGAGCCTTTTTTGAAAGATATAGTCGGATTTGTCAGGGAACATCTGCCCGGCGCCGCGTTCGTTCTTACGGAGCCTCACTCATTTGACGAAAAATTCAAAGGAGTGAAATTCGCTAAGTACGGCTATTCGTCCGAAAACATGAGACGCTCTGTTAAAAAAGCAGTCGAGTCCAGAATAAAAGCCGATAATATAGATTATATTCTCCCAATAGGCGAAGCGTGGTCAAGATTGAAAAAAGCGGAAACGCATAAAAATATAAAGTCCGACGACGAACACGGCGGACGAGAAGGCAATTACCTATTCGGAGCGCTCGCATACGAGATGATTACGGGCAGAGATATAAACAAAAATTTATACAGACTGCCTTTTGTCAAGAAAGAAGAAGCCGAAATATTAAAAAATATTATTCATTCTACGGCTCTGGAATATTTGAAAAAATAAAAAATGGATGAAGACAAAGATAAATTAAACGAAGAAAAAAATATTTATATCTCTCAAAACAGAGACAAGGCAATAAACGGTTCTGACAATACGGAAAAAAGCGAGCGGGAAAATACTCCTGTTCCCGGGATAAAAATAAATTCCCCCGAAAACAGAGAAAAGCGCATTGAACCCGAACCGGAAAAATCTTATCCCGGGGAAACTTTCGTCAAAACGGTGCGAAATGAAGATAAAAACCGCAAAGCCGAGATAAAACCCGGCTTTATCGTTTTGATCGCTGTAATCTGCGCAGTCATCGGCGCAGTCACAGGTATTTTCGGATACAGACTGACCGAAAAACATTATGCTGAAAAAGAACCGCAGTCTCAACAGACAGCTGAAGAAAAATACGAAGACGATGCGGATTTGACAGATACAGACTCGGGCAATAAAATAAATTCCGTTTTTAATTCATCCGACAACTCGCAAAACTCAAATTCCGACAGCGAACGACAGACCGCATCCTCAGACGGAAACATGTCAGCTTCGTCTGTCTACTCGGCTAATATCGGCTCCTGCGTCGGCATTACGACAAAAACCGAATCGGGTGAGGCGATGGGCTCCGGTTTTTTCATTTCAAATGACGGATATATAGTTACAAATTATCACGTCGTATCGGGCGGACAGTCTTTTCAGGTTATTACGTCGGACAAAACGTCTGTTTCCGCCGAAATCGTAGGCTACGACGAGACTAACGACATTGCAGTGCTTAAAACAAATATTTCAAATTCTAAGCCTGTTACGTTCGGCAAATCATCAGATCTGAAAATAGGCGACAGCGTTTATGTTATAGGAAATCCTCTCGGAGATTTGACTTTTACTCTTACAGCCGGTGTTGTTAGCGCGACAAACAGACTGATAAAGGTCGCGTCCGGAAATACAATAAATATGTTTCAGACAGATGCGGCTATAAACAGCGGAAATTCCGGAGGCCCCGTGTTCGACTCAAACGGAAAAGTAATCGGTATTGCCACAGCGAAATATTCAAATGTTTCTATAGAAGGACTTTCTTTCTGTATACCGATTGACGACGTGTCCGATATTATAAGCCAGCTGAAGGAAAAAGGCTACGTTGCCGGCAGACCTTATCTCGGCGCGGCAGTATACGACACTATTTCATCACAGCGTCTTTTCTTCAATGTCACATCGTCTATTGACGGCGCGGCTGTCTCTCAGGTCTATCACGGCACAGCGGCAGAAAGCGCCGGACTTAAATCGGGAGATATCATCACTTATTTTGAAGGCGAGAAAGTATCGTCCGTGTCAGTTCTTAAGTCGTATCTGTCTGTTTTCAGTTCCGGCGACAAAGTACAGATTACTGTAAACAGAAACGGTTCGGCGGTTACTTTAAATATCACTTTGGGCGAATATTCTCCGTCGTCAGTCCCGACCGCGACAGACGGTTCATATGTCTTGTGATATTTCAGAATCGAAAAATAAAAATGCCGTTTTAGTGAACAAAAATATTTGTTTCGGTTGAAAAAAAATTAAATCTTTGAAAAAGTTTGTTATAATTATAAATATATTTTTAATATATTAGATTGTATCTTGATAAAATATCTTAACTTGTTGTATACTATAACTAAAATATGAATAAATTTAGCTCGGATAATTACAGGTTATTTTATTTTTGATTGGTTTGCGGGGAGAATAAAATTGGCAAAAGACAATAAAAAAAATGAACAGTCCGAAAAACCACCCAAAAAGAAAAAAAGCTTGGCAGAGATTTGCGTCGCCGCTGTGATTATTGTTCTTATAGCGGTAGTTTTGTTCTTAGGCGTCAGAGCTCTTGTAAATCTGAAAAAGATAAAAAGAGAATATTCCGACAAAGTGGACGAGTCTGTAAGCCTTGCGCTCGAAAACGAGCGTCAGCTCGATATGCTCGAATCCGAAAATAACAGCGACAATATGGAAAACGCCGCGAGAAACAGGGGCTACGGATATCCGAACGAAGTCAGGGCGACAGAATAATTTTCGGAATTTGTATTTATTAAATTTGGCGGGCATTTTGTCCGGTATTTTGGAGGATAATTTATTTTGTCAATAAACGTCGGAGACATCGTTGCGGGTAAAGTTACGGGAATTACGAATTTCGGCGCTTTCGTCAAACTTGAGGACGGAAGCACGGGAATGGTTCATATTTCGGAAGTTGCTAATTATTTTGTAAAAGATATCAATGAAATTTTAAAACCGGATGACGATGTAAAGGTAAAGGTTCTTTCTTTAGGCGATGACGGAAAAATCGCGCTTTCCATAAAGCAGGCCGAACCTAATGAGCACGATGAAAAAAACGAAACAGCAGAAAAATACGGCCGCGGCAGATATTCGCCCGAAAGAAAGAACAATTACAGAGGCGACAGAAAGCCGAGAGTTTGGCAGGGCGTTCAGGAAAAAGAGCCTCAGTCATTTGAAGATATGATGGCTAAATTCAAAGCCGTATCGGAAGATAAGCAGTCAGATTTGAAAAAATCCGATTCCAAAAGGGGCGGAGTCGGTTATTCAAGAAGAGGAAGAAAGTAAAATGTATATCGGAATTAATCGCGATTGTCGGTTGATTTCGGTATTTTTTTGCTTAGTCCTGATATTCTTTTGTAGAGGAGAAAAACATATGAAGAAAATTGTTTCCCTGATTTTGTCGATTATTTTGATTGTATCTGTTTTTGCCGTTCCCGTCGCAAACGCCGAGGGCAAAATAGTACCGGAGGATAAGTCAAAAGTTCCGGTTATCAATATAAGAGGCGACGGCGAGCCAATAGTGAATAAGGACGGCAAAGAGGTTCTTAATTTAAATTTTTCCGAATTAAAATTTGACGGCAACACCGCGGATAAAGAAAACGTAAAAGAATCCATATTAAACGTTATCACGCTTTTTATTAAAGAAGGTCTTTTAACCGGAAAATGGGATAATTATTACGCCGCTCTGCAGAAGGAGGTAGGCGAGCTTTTCGGTGACGCCCTTCTCGATGAAAACGGCAACGCCGTAAACGGAACAGATATTACTCCGAATCACAGGAAAGCAGTCGAGAACAGCAGCAGAACAAATTTCAAAAATGCGGACGGCTACTACAGAAACAACGGCAATTCATATCGTTTCTGGTATGACTGGCGCCTCGACCCGATGGAAATTGCCGACGAATTAAACGACTACATTAAATCCGTAAAAAAGGCGACGGGCGAGAAAAAGGTCGCTTTAGTCGGAATGTGCCTCGGAACCAACGTCGTATTCGCGTATCTTTCAAAATACGGAACGGATGATATCTGCGGTGTCGGTATCGACGGCGGAATATCAAACGGAAGCGATGTTTTGACAAAAGCGATAACCGGACATTTCAGTATCGACGGCGACGCTATCAACCGTTTCATTTTTGACGTGGAGGCGTACAGCGACTCTGAGGTAGATGATTATGTGACGGATATTATAGATTATCTCCAGAAATCGGGCACTATCGGCGCGGCGACGGCGGGATTAAAAGCCACGTTATATTATCGTCTCGTGACAGGCGTCACATCTGCTCTTGCGCTTTCAACGTGCTTTACATGGCCTTCCTATTGGGCGGGAATAAAAGAAACCGATTACGAAACGGCTAAAAATTACGTATTCGGACCGGAGGGAAGCGAGAAAAGGCAGAAGTACGCCGGACTTATCGCGAAAATTGACAACTACGATATGAATGTACGCTGCCGTCTTCCCGAGCTTCTCAAAAGCGTGAAAGACGCGGGCGGCAACCTCTGCATACTCGCGAAATACGGTTCACAGATATTCCCGATAACAGACGACAACACGGTACTTGCGGATCAGCTCGTCACGGTAAAGGACGCTTCTTTCGGCGCGACCACAACCGATATATTATCCGAATTCGATGATAACTATATGAAAAAAGCTGAAGAAAACGGGACGGCAAAATATATCTCTCCCGACAAACAGGTAGATGCGTCAACTTGTCTTTATCCCGATTATTCGTGGTTCATCAAAAACGCAAGCCATACAAACTGGACGCACTACGAGTTTAATCTTCTCGTAACCGTCTCATCGGCGGACAGACAGCTTACAATTGACGATACCGATTTGGGACAATATATGGTTTTTGACAATGAAAACAGAACAATGCTCAAAATGACCGAGGAAAACTGCAACACATATCATTTTGATACAAAGCAGGCTAAAAACGACAACAAAAACTTCTTTACGAGATTTCTGGCGTTTTTCAGATCTTTTATGAATATTGTCACAGACATTTTCAAATTTATCAACTCTAAGCTTGAAGGTAAATAATATTGCAGACCCGGCGGAAAAATACCGCCGGGATTTTTATAAAAAAATATACTTGAAAAAATAAAATAATATGGTATACTATTTAAGTCAGGTACAAATGCTGATGTGGCTCAATGGCAGAGCAGCTCATTCGTAAGCCGAAGGTCATAGCAGCAAAAAACACTCAAAATTTAATAATATGCTACTGTGGCTCAGTTGGTAGAGCAGCGCATTCGTAATGCGCAGGTCGTCGGTTCGAGTCCGACCAGTAGCTCCATGGCTTCCCTTTGGGAAGCCTTATTTTATGCGGTTTTCGGGCATTTTCCAATTTTGAAATTCATAAAAACTGAAATCGAAAAATCAGAAATTTTCAACCGAAAATCCCGACAGAAAGCATAAATCTCATCCCGAAATCTTCAGGATGAGATTTTTCTGAAAACTGCCAATGACCATCTAATGACCATTTATGAAAAAAGCGGGGTGATTTTTCACCCCGCTAATTCATGTCTTGTTATTAAAATGCTAGTTATTGTCTGTAGGTTTAATAACTTCGACAGTTTGAAGTATTCTTTCAGGAGTATCGTGGATACTAACCGTTTTACCTTTAGAATCGATGAAGTCAATTTTCAAAGTTCTAAAGTTATCCCTAATAACAATAGTTCCTTTTGTTCCTGCCGGTATGCCTTGGAGTTCTTCTCTAATTACAACATTGAATCTGTTCTCCATAACAAACTGAGAGGTTGACCCAACTTTTTCAGTTGGCGTATGAGAATTCACCCATTTGTCTATTTCATCAGACAGTTCATTTAAGTATGATGGATCTGAACACAATTTGTTCTCGTCCACAAAAGTAGGATTCTCCCACCAGGTCGGTGTTTCTCCACTCATGTGCGATGTTGATCCACACTCATTACACCATGTCCAAATCCCACAAAGTTTGTCATTGTGACGATGAATATAAATATGTGCAGAGTAATTTTGACAAACAGGACATTGGCAAGGGAATTGTGTTCCGCCTTCAGTTACCTTATTGAAAAGAACCATTATTTTATCGTTGTCATTCCACATTTTAACGTTTCCCCCTTATATATTTTTCTAATGAATTGCCGGAAGCATATGCTTTTCTTTCTGGAGCCTTTCCACCTTTTAGATAACTTCGTGCATGATTTAATTCGTGCGCTATTGTATTCGCTAATTCGGTTTCATTAATGAAAGCCTTAGGTCCTAATTCAATAATATCTGGTCGGCTTTTAACCACTCTACCAGATGGCTCCAAATCAGGATTTATTATTATTTTTATTTCAGTTTTACCGCTCTTAAGATGAATATTATATTTCTTGCATATTGTTTTAACATAATAATCTTTATTAAGAGCCATATCCAAAGTCTTCTCGGTTGGCGGTACAGGCTTTCCGATACGATATCTCTCTTTTGATCCGTAGGAATTACCAAACCCACCATGAAATCCTGCGCCCATTAGACTTCACCTGCCTTATGAGCTTTTGCGGTTTCCGAATCAAACTGCAGAATTTTGATTCCCTGTTTCTTATATTTTTCAAAAATATAATCGGGCGCTGCACCGTAGACCACAATTATTCTGGGTTTGAGCTTTTTTACAACGTAGTCCAACCCTTCAACAAAGTGTTTTCTGTCTTCAAGCAGCTTAATGCAACCGACAGAGCCAACGGCTATTGTTGAATTTTTGGGCGCACCTAAACATGTAAAAAAGTGGGTTCTTCTGTCTCCCCAACGGATATTTACGACAACGTTAAGTCCGTTTTCCTGAAACCAATGCCCCAAAGCACGGCTTCGGAAAATATTCCATATTTGCATTATCAACGGCATATCTCTGTAAAGGCTGAAGTCAGGAGTAATTACACCGTTAAATTTTGCAAGTATAGGAAGATATTTGTGAGGATTCCTCCATATTCTTTCGAAACTGCCGTCATCCTCATAAAAACAAACCCATTGATCAAAATCATCGGTTCGAAGAATCTTTGAAAAAGTTATGAGTTTGTTTGGTACTGCAGATGTAGGATAAATTATAGGTATCTCCATTTCACCTGCGTAGTTTGCGCTTTTTAGTAAAAAAGCGTGAAAAACATCTTTGCACCCACTTCGGGTGCTGTTAATCTGAGACATAATAATATCTCCTTTCGGCACAATTCCACAGGGCATAGTTGTGCCTATATATAAAAGATTTACCCTGTGGCTTAATGCCATTCGGGTGTCTCAGATGTAATTTACCAGATTACGAGTAGAGATACCCAAAGGCGAATAAGCTTATTTGTGTTCAACGTTTTTATAATAAAACATAAAAACAGATTGACTTTTTAGTACTTTTATCTTATAATAAAGATACCAGATTACGAGTAGAGATACTCGAAGGGAAGCACTACATTTACTGTATTATCAGTTCTTGTGGTGCTTTTATTTTTATCTTTCATTTTAATATTTCAACCTTTTATTTGCCGCCGTCTTTGATACGCCATACTTTTCGATGATTTCCTTCGCTGACATATCTTTAGTCGCTTTATACGGCATCATAACTTCTCCCGCCAAAGCCTTTACTATCCATTCTAAGCGACAATAAATAGGTGTATCATCAGTTACCTGGCGCGAAAAAACAGGTTTGAAGCCCAATGTGTCAGCATACGGGTGCATTATTTCATGCATAATATGCATTCGATAGCCACCAGTTTTCTTTTCATAAGCACCTTTGTAAACAGTTTCTTTAATTTGAATTAAGAATCCCTCTTCCGTTGGAATACATCTTGCAGGAACATTACCGGGAAGTTCATTGTTGTAAACTATTTCATATCGAACATTCTCAAACCCTTCAATCTCGGGCAATCTATCGAGTAGTTCAATTGGGTCTATAGGCTCGTCTTGTTTGTATCCGCATATCGAACGAAAAAGTTTCGCATATAGACGCAAGTCATGTCTGTTTGTTGCTTTAGTTTCGTAGTCCAATTTTAATCATCATCCTCCTTGTTTAAGAGTTTGAAGATTTCCTCAGCAGTATCTTCATCAAGATCATCAAAAGAGCGCTGGAACTGAAAAGCAAGTTTCCTTTTTGGATTGCTCACGGCCGTCAGATTAATTTTCATTTGTGTTTTTGATTCTTCAACCGCTGTTCTAAGCTCTTTTTGCTGCTCTTCATTAAGCTTATAGTGTTCAATTATAATAGGTATCCATTCATCAGGGACATTTCTTTTTCCGTTTTCTACCGCAGAAACAAAAGGTATCTTTACGCCAAGCAGTTTTGCAGTATCTCCCATAACCTCATGCGACTTTACTCTTAGGACACGCATAAACTCTCCAAAAAAAGTATAACTCATTATTCATCACCTCTCGTTTTTAACATCATACACCTTATTAACCACTTTTGTCAATACTTTTTTAATCATTTTTTGATTAACTTGATAATTGAACAAAGAGACTGCTGTTTTTGCAGTCTCTTTTTCCTGTTTGTTATTCTCACGCCGGGAATTCTATTACATTATCACTCTTGTCTGCATTCTCAATTATCGCTTTCATCTTGTCTGCAACGTTTTTCTGCATATCGTTTTCCCCTACATGCAACCGCAGGTCGTCGGTTCGAGTCCGACCAGTAGCTCCATGGCTTCCCTTCGGGAAGCCTTATTTTATGCGGTTTTCGGGCATTTTTCAATTTTGAAATTCAGAAAAATCGAAACCGAAAAATCAGAAATTCACAACCGAAAATACCGACAAAAAATATAAATCTCATCCCGAATTTCTCAGGATGAGATTTTTCAATAATCTGCTCAAGACCATCTAATGACCATTTATTATTTTTTTGTATAATCATTTGCTCGACAAATCAGAATTTGTCCGATTCTTTTTTATGTTTAATGTGTATTCCAATATGCCCAATGCCTAATATCAATGTTGATATTATCAGCGGTAGATTTTTACCGTATGCACCTAATAATATGAAGGCTAAAACGGGTAGCGTAGCACCTGCAACGGGAATGCCAAGAATACTGCTATACATATCCTTCATTGTCTTTTCGCTCTTGAAATATCTTATCCAATAAATCTCGTACAATATCATCAAAAGAAATGCAACCAGCAGTACTATTGACCAAGCAGAAGGCTTATTGATATTGAAATCCGAGAATATCAATGATATACAGGTAACTGCAATCTCACCGATTCTTTCAAACACAAGCAATAGTTTATTTTCGTTTTCAGCATATTTATCATAATCTTTTGGTTTCTTCTTACTCCAAATGATATTAGGAATCATCAGCATAAGCAAAAATAATAAGCCGATATATGAAAATCCAAAATTCATTTCTATCCACCTCTACAAATCCCGATTTATCGGCGTATTAAAACACCTTTCATAAATGGTGTTTCATTGTGTGTTTCGTATACAGTTTTCTTTTCTTCTTCGGTGCATCCAATAAGTATTTTAATTTCTGAATCTTTTTTAATTAAATCAACAATGCACATTATAGCATCAATCTTTTTTTCGCCGCTTCCTACCCATACATCTATTCCGGCACCATCCATAGATGATGTATCTTTCAAATACCCATAATCAACTTTATAAATGAAATTCGGATACTTGGGATGCGCTGTTCCCTTTGGTCTGTCAATTATTAATTCCGAATTACTCACCAATTCATCTAACGCTTTCCAAAAATCTTCATTATAACTATCCATTTAATCACCTCCGCAAATCCCGATTTGTCGATGTCATTATACCACACCTCAAAAGAAAAGTATATTCAAAAAATGAAAAGCAGGTTTGACCACTTATTGACCACTTATGATTGGAAAACCGTTATATTTGGGAGGTCTAGATTAACACTTTATCGTTGAAAAGTATAATAAAACCGCCGAAAAACGGCTGTTTTATACTGCTTTAACTGTTTCTTTACTGTTTCGTAATGAGCAGGTTGTCAGTTCAATTCTGACCATCAGCTCCATAGCTTCCCGGTGGGAAGCTTTTTTTTTGTTTTTCAGGCGTTTTCTTTTTAGATTGAAAATATTGATTTATCTGAAAAACTCAGTTAAATCTCTTTTGAATTTTTCTGTGATATAATTAAATAAATTTATTCTGTTCAGCTTTTAGCGCATCATTAAACAGTTTTATGATAAAATTTTAAACGGTCATAAAAACGAGAGGAAAATATCATCAATCCGCCGATTTTTCGTGATGTTTTTCGCCCGCGGCGCGGTTTAAAATTAAATGCTTGTTAAATCTTAAACTTTATAGTATAATAAATAAACATATTCAGTTTGTGTAAACGTCAATTATTAATGTTTGCAGTTTAATCGGCAAAAACTGTTATCAAAGCGGTTTTTTCCGAAATATCAGACGGAGTTGATAAAATGAGCGAACCTATTCAAGTTGATTTCGGAAACGACAAATCGAGGAAAACATCCGGCTCTTCTTCGCAGGAAGTTTTGATACCGCCGGACAGATCAGGACTGAAAATAGTCATAGATTTTATTATTACGGCTGTAGTCGGAGCGGTAATTTATTATTTCTGGCTTCCTCCGATGAATTTCCATTCGCCCGATTTTTACATTTTCTGGGCGGTTATCGCCGGAGTATTCATATTGTCGGTTTTTCTTACGTCGAGCGCATTGATAAAACCGGAATATGTTCCGTACGCCAAGAAACGTTCAAAAATACCGCTTATTATAGTAATCGCGCTTGTCGTAATATTTGCTATCGGCTGGCTTGTGGGATGTCAGCTTTTCAGAGCGAAATCTTATTCGTCTCTTCTTTCGGTAGATGAAAATACCGATTTTAATAAATCTGTTACTGTTATAGATTCAACTAAAGATTTCAAAAATGTGCCTATGGTCGACTCTACGGCGTCCGAAACGCTTGCGGATAAAGTCCTCGGTGACTTAGCGTCTATAGGACTTGAATCTCAGTTTGACCTTGCGGCACAGTATTCCACGCAGATAAATTACAAGGGTTCTCCCTGCAGAGTTTATCCGCTGAGTTACGGCAATATTTTCAAGTGGATAAACAACACCCGTGACGGATTCCCGGGATATGTCATAGTCAATATGAACACGCAGGACACGCAGTTTGTCTTTGTCGACAAAAATCAGAATACCGAAAATTACATCAAATATTCTCCGACAGAGCATTTCCAGAAAAATCTGAAGAGAATTGTAAGATTCAAATATCCTCAGATGATTATCGGCAATATATCTTTTGAAGCGGACGACAACGGAACTCCATATTTCATCTGCCAGTCTCTCAAAATGAGAATAGGACTTGTGTCGGGAACCGATGTTCAGGGAATTGTTCTCGTAAACGCCGTAACGGGAGATATGAATTATTATTCCACCGACGAGCTCAAAACAGGAAAAAGCTCCGACGGAACCGACCTCACATGGATTGACCAGGTGTACGACGTAAACCTCCTCGTTCAGCAGTACAATTACTACGGCACATATAATAACGGATTCTGGAACTCCGTATTCGGTCAGACCGGCGTTAAGAAAACAACAACGGGAGCTTCCTATCTTGCCATAGACGACGACGTCTACTGCTACACGGGCGTCACATCGGTAAACTCGGACGAGTCTATTTTGGGATTTATTTTGATAAACCAGAGGACTAAGGACGCACTTTTCTATTCACAGACAGGCGCGACCGAAGTTTCGGCGATGAACTCCGCAAACGGCGCCGTTCAGGACAAGGGATGGCAGTCTACGTTCCCGCTTCTTATAAACCTCGACGGCGAGGCTACTTATTTCATGGCCTTGAAAGATTCATCAAACGTTGTTAAATCATATGCCATGGTAAATGTATCAAACTACAATATAGTGGCTACCGACGCTGCAAACGGCAATCCGTATCTGAACGCATGTATTGACAATTACGTCTCCGCGCTCAAAGCGAACAAGAACAAAGTCATTCATGTCGATACTTCTGTCGATATGCCTACCGATTCCCCCGTTAAAGGGTCAGATTCGGTAAAGAACGAAGGGGACGGAAACTCGTCCGCTCCAAAGGAGAGCAAAATAAGCGGCGTGATTTCAGATATACTTTCTCAAAATGAGTCCGGTTCGACATGCTACTATGTAAAACTTGAAAATTCCGGCGCATGGTATAAGATTTCCGCCGATGATTATCCGGAGGCGATACTTCTTCGCAAGGGACAGAGAGTATACCTGACTGTTGCCAAGGCAGAAAGCGAAACCGACAATGAAGAGGAATTTTATTCGGAAGTTGAAGGATTGTCCGAATATGAAAGTCAGGCTTGAAAATCATAAATATTAATAATAATTCTGCGGTTCGGGGATTTCCTCGAGCCGCATATTATTTTTGTTTTTTTCGCAAGAAAAAAGAGAGGATTTTTTTAATCCTCTCTTTTTTGATGCATAATCCTATATACTCTAACTCAAGATTAATTCAGTTTTTTGTACTGTCGTCAATTTTTTCAGAGACCTTTTCAACTACAGAGCTTACTTCCGGTTCTCCGAGAATTTTCTTTATCCATTTAAAAACTACTTCCGCGTACTCAAGAAGAGCTTTGAATAATACAAGAAGACTCATAATTTTCACCTTTCATTTGTTTCCATTTATTTTCACTTTTATTATATGATAAAATTATTGAGTTGCCTTGCCGAATATATTAATTAAATGTGAACAATTATTGTGTTACGGCACATTTTACGAAAAGAACGGCGATTATATTTTTCTTTGGTACTTTATTTTTATAAACCGATGTTGTATAATAATGAAAAACGAGGTATATTATGGGAAAGTTTGATGGATTTTTAATCCTGTCGGATTTTGATGCGACTTTTACATCGGCTAAGACGGGAAATATACCTCGTAAGAATATAGACGCCCTGAAATATTTTGAATCGGAGGGCGGACTTTTCTCAATCTGCACAGGAAGAACATTCCTGGGATTTCATAAATATTCTCCGGAATATATTAATGCTCCCGTCCTTCTCGCGAACGGCGCGCTGTGTTATGATTACATGAAAAAAGAGCGTGTTTTCTTTCTCGGAATAAGAGAGGAAAACGGAGCTTCCGCGGTGAAAAAGATAGCGGATGAATTTCCGAAGGCTTCTATAGAGCTTTATCCTTTAAATAAATCATTCGTCATTCATCCTTCGGAAAAAACAGCCGCGCACCTCGATGGTCAGAGTATTCCCTGGGAAGAGACGGACGACCCTTACAAAGTTGAAACGCCGTGGCAGAAAATAATGATTGACGCCACCGGTTTTTCCATGGAGCTTCAGAAATTCTGCTCGGAAAATTTTGACGATCCGGTCGTAATCCCGACTAAAGGAGATTTTGTCGAGATAGTCAGAAAAGACATGGGAAAACATGTGGGAGCGAAAGCTCTCGCGGAAAAACTCGGATGCCTGTCCGACAGATGGTGCGCGTGCGGCGACGGATACAACGATGTGACTATGCTCGAATCAGCGCCGTATTCATTTTGTCCGGCGGACGGATCCGACGAAGCGAAAAAAAGCGCAAAAAAAACCGTTTGCCCGTCTTCCGAAGGAACAGTTTTCGGCGCGGTGCAATACCTTGACAATATATTATAAAAATCAATCATAAATAAATTTTAATTTTTTGCGGAGGTCTGTTATGAATCCTGAAGAAAAACTGTCTGAAAAAGTAAAAGCCATGAAACCGTCGGGAATCAGAAAATTCTTCGACGTTGTGAACACGATGCCCGGAGCCATCTCCCTCGGCGTCGGCGAGCCCGATTTTGATACGCCGCTTCACATAAGGGAAGTGGGCATCAACTCTCTTATTGAAGGAAAGACGTTTTATACTTCAAATTCCGGACTTCTCGAACTAAGACAGGCGATTGCCGAAAAATTTGAAAAAGATACGTCTCTGTCATATGATCCGAAAACAGAGATAGAGATTACTGTCGGCGGTTCGGAAGCTATAGACGACGCGTTCAGGGCTTTGGTAAACCCAGGCGATGAGGTAATCTGTCCCGAGCCCTGCTACGTTTCTTATACGGCGTGCATTTCTCTTGCAGGAGGCGTCCCGGTCACTGTTCCTCTTAAACAGGAAAACAACTTCGTCCTGACTCCCGAAATGCTTGAAAAAGCCTGCACGGAAAAATCAAAAGTCCTTATTTTATCATATCCCAACAACCCGACGGGAGCCGTTATGAGAAAAGCGGATCTTGAAAAGCTTGTCCCTGTGATTGAAAAACACGACCTTGTCGTAATATCGGACGAAATTTACAGCGCTCTCACATACGGCGACGAAAAGCATACTTGCCTTGCGGCTCTGCCCGGAATGAGAGACAGAACAATCACAATCAGCGGTTTTTCAAAGGCGTACGCTATGACAGGCTGGAGGCTCGGCTACGCAATAGGAAATGCGGCGTTTATTAAGCAGATGACTAAAATTCACCAGTTCTGCATCATGTGCGCTCCGACGATGAGCCAGTACGCGGCTATCGAAGCCGTAAAAAACGGCGACGCCGACATCGAGATGATGAGACAGTCTTACGACGAGAGAAGAAAGTATCTCTACAAGACTTTGAACGATATGGGACTTAAATGTTTTGAGCCAATGGGCGCTTTCTATATTTTCCCTGACATCTCGGGTCTCGGAATGACGTCGGACGAGTTCTGCAACAGGCTTTTGGAAGAGGAAAAGCTTGCTGTCGTTCCGGGCACGGCGTTCGGCGACTGCGGCGAAGGCAACGTCAGAATATCATACGCTTATTCCATGGATGAGCTCAAGGTCGCCATGGGCAGACTTGAATCATTCGTAAAAAGACATTCAAAGTAAAAAATTCCTTATCATGATGTTTGTGAGGACGGTTCCGTTTTTTTTCGGAGCCGTTTTCCTGATTATTTAATCGATTGATATTGAATTAATTATCGATTTAAAGTATAATTAAAAATTATAAAAGAATTAAACAAAAAACCATGTGCGGAAAAATTCGCCGCAGACGGTAATATCATAAAGTTTTTCGGAGTATAAATGAGTTACAGCGGAAACAGAAATAAAGAAAATAATCAGGGCGCGAAAAAAACGTACGGAAAAAATTATTCCGGCAGAAACTTCGAACGCGAAAAAAGAACAGACGGTGTAAAGAAAAACCGCTCTGATTATGATGAAGAGAAAAGAAATTTTGAAAATCAGCGTGACGACATCGTAATCGGAAGAAACGCGGTCGCCGAGGCGTTGAAGTCCGGCAGACCGGCGGAATATATCCTTGTAGAAAAAGGCGAGCATACAGGTTCTGTTATTCCCATAATAAAAAAATGCAAAGAGCTCGGAATACCCGTCAAGGAAGCGGACAGAAAAAAGCTCGATTTCATGTGCGGTCAGTCATCCCACCAGGGAGTAATACTCGTGTCGTCCGCAAAAGAATATTCAACCGTTGATGATATTTTATCATCGGCGAAGGATAAAGGCGAAGACCCTTTTATTGTAATTCTCGATAAGATAGAAGATCCCCACAATCTCGGCGCGATAATCCGTTCGGCAGAGGCCGCCGGAGTTCACGGAATTATCATTCCGGAAAGAAGAAGCGTCGGCTTGAATTATACGGTCGGGAAATCATCCGCCGGTGCGCTCGAATATGTTCCTGTCGCGAGAGTCGCCAATATAACTTCGGTGATAAAAGAGCTTAAAAAATCCGGAATATGGATTTATGCCGCGGATATGGACGGAGAAGATTACAGAAAAGTCGATTTTTCCGGTCCCTGCGCCATAGTAGTAGGTTCGGAAGGTTCGGGAATTTCAAGACTTGTAAAGGAAAATTGCGATAAGACGGTTTCAATACCGATGAAGGGAAAGATAAATTCCCTCAATGCGTCTGTCGCGGCGTCCGTTTTGATGTTTGAAGCGGCAAGAAGCAGATAATAACGCTTCTTTCGGATTTTACATATTTTTACGGAGAAAATCGGATAAATGCCTGAAAAAAAGAAAAATACGGCCGGAAGAAATGTTCCCGCCGGAAAACGGAAAACAGAAAAAAACCTGCCTGAGGACGGGGATATTTTCCGTACCGTTGATTACGGCAGTTATCAGAGTTTTGTCGACGAACTGAATAATTCTAAGGTAAAAAAACTTTCCGAGGGAGTCAAAGCCGGAATAAATTACCTTAATGACAGCGCCGATTCGTCTGTCACTCCTGAAACCGATTTTGATTATTCAAGATCCGGAGGGGTAGATCCGTTTATAGCTCCGGGAAATACAAGATTTATTTCGGAGGAAAGAAGCGTCCGCTCGTTTTTTGACGACGATCTCACAAAAAGCGCCGGAAATTATCTTTCAAGATTTCGTCTTTATCCGGAAAAAGCCGGAGAAGCGGAGAAAAAAGAGGATTCTGTCGTCGTCGGGCAGATGTCTATCGAAGATTTGATAGGCGAGGAAAAGCAGAAAAGAGAGAGCGGCAAAGCTGCTCCCGGTGAAAAAAAGGAGTCGTTTTCGGATATATACGGCTCGGTTCATATAGGATTTACTCCCGAGGAAAAGGCCGGCAGATTGAGAAAGCTTATAAGATCTACGGCAGGAGAGGACATAAAGGAAAATCAGGTCGATACCCAGATGGTATTCGCCGAGAAAAAAAATAAGTCCGATGTTTCCGACCGGAAGAAAAAATCAGAAAAAAGAAAAAAATCAGAAAAAAAGGACGATATCAAGCCTGCCGCCGAAACCGCGGGCAAAAAGAACGAAGTTAAGGAAAATAAAAAATTCTCCGGCGATTCCGGTGCCGAAAAAGCCGCAATAAAAAATACGGGGAAAAACTCTGTTCCCGAAAAAAATAAGAATGCAAGAATAAAAAACAATGTCAATAATATCGGCGGAAAAAGAAGAAGGCGATCCTACCGCTATGAAATAAATTCGGAAAAAGATCTTCCTGCAAGCGAAAAGAAATTGAGAAAATCCGTTTCTTTAAAACGAACCGATTTTATCGTTACCGCCGTATGTTATTTGATTTTCTGTATTCTGTCGTATGCGGCCCGCGGTTCGGGCGGATTGTCGGTATCTACAAATCCGGTATTTTTCGCATTGTTGGGCTCTGTCTTAATAATTGTAATGATATTTTTCTCACGGGGCAGGCTTATTACTAAATCGGTTGACAAAAAAGACGAAAATGTTTATCTCAAACCGTCTTTGATAACAGCTTTTGCACTTTCGTTTATTCAGATTATCGCGCCTGTTTTCGACCGTAATTATATGCTGACCGCTAAAATTTTCGCATACGCAGATTTAGCTCCTGTTCTTTTATTATCGCTTTCGGATTATATAAAAGCGGAATTTGACATCAAGGAAATACTTTCAAATGCAAAGGGAAACAAGTTTGTCATTACGAAATCCGAGTCGGGGAATTTAAGGTATAGCGTAAAAACCGATTTTGTATCCGGCGCCGTATCGTCTGTAACAGCCGGAATACCGGGCGGCGCAGATTTGAAGTTTTTATCGTTTCTGCCGGTAATATTGTCCGCGGTTTCGTTTATAATGTCTTTTTTCGTGACAGGCGATTTCTCTCAGTCTGTAATGAGCGCTTCTGCTTCTGCCGCCGTATCGTCGACCGTTTCGGCTTTGGCTTCGCTCGTAATAATATTTTTGTATCTTAACAGAGTCGGCGGAATGTCCGCTGTTTCATATTTAAACTCAATGGAGCTTATGAACAGCGAAAATATCGTTGTGAACGCTGTTGACGCGTCTGAATCAAAGGGCTGCGCAGTCCACTCGGTAGTAAATTTCACGTCTGAAGATCCGAGAAAATACGTTCTCTGCGCCACTGAAATATTAAAAAACGTCTCTTCGCCGCTTGTATCTATTCTTGATCTCGCAACAGGCGGAGAAAATGACGATAAATTTAAGGCGGAAAATATCTCCGCGGAAGGCGGAAAAGGAGTTTCGTGTAAAATCAGAGGAGAAAACGTTCTGCTCGGCAGAGAAGAGTATATAAAGTCGAACGCTGTCACTGTTCCCGAAAACAGTCAGCTTTTCGAGACAAGAACAAGAAGAGTTTTATATCTTGCAGTAAACTCCGAAGTTAAATGCGCTCTTATCGTAAGCTACCAGATTTCAAGGAGCGCGGTAAAATTTTTAAAAAAACTGGTAAAAACCGGAAAAAAGATAATCATCTCGTCGTCTGACCCCGGTCTTGACGCCAAATATTTTTCAGACGCCTGCAGGGAAAAACATGAAAATTTTCGTGACGCTCAGCGTGAGGAAAACGAGTATTTTATCTCGTGTCTGAAAGAAAGCAGGAAAGTCGGAATAGACGTATATTATGACGGCAGTTTCAGACATTTCATAGATGTTTTCAATCTGTCTGAAAAGCTTGATCTGTGCAGAAAAAATCTGCCGGCCGTTCACGGGCTCATCTCCTCGGCTGTGACTCTCTTGATTTTGATTTTAGCTTATGCCGGCAGACTTTACTCAATCTCGCCGATTGCTGCCGTTTTTGCAATCGCAGCCGAAATTGCGCTTATGTTCTTTCTGGGAAGGAACAGGAAAGTTTAAAAATTAAATATCTAACTTAATAAAGGAAAGAATACAAATGGATTACTTTGTCAATATGTTCTCCGGGGCTTTGTCCTGGACTGACATTATAGTCAGAACTCTTGTCTCCGTTTTGGTCGGAATGCTAATTGGCCTTGAGAGGGAAATTTCAAATCATCCTGCCGGTATGAAAACTCACGCCCTCGTCTGCCTCGGCTCCGCCGTATGCACTATGATTTCAGACGAGATGACATATCAGCTTACGGGAAATACGGCTCTTAATGCATTTGGCTCGTGTGATATATCAAGAATTGCTGCGGGCGTTGTATCCGGTATAGGTTTTATCGGAGCCGGAGCTATAATAAAATCAAAGGACGGCTCTGTAGTAACCGGAATTACGACTGCGGCGACAGTCTGGGCGGCAGGCTGTATCGGACTTGCCATAGGCGCAGGATATTTCAGAATGGTACTTATAGTAACGATTGCTATTTTGTTCGTGACATTCTTCTTCAAAAAAATTGAGGACAGGTTCATTAAGACAAGAGGCACAAGATTTATAGAAATAATTCTTGAACACAAAAGCGCCGCTCTTCAGGAGATTGATAATTATTTTGATCTCAAGGGCATTACGGTGACATCGTTTGACTGCACGTCGGCCGATCCGCTTATCGACGACAAGGACGCGCATAAATTCTGCGCGAGGTATTTTCTCCGTATTCCAAAATCGATTCCTTTTAATATTGTAATGAGGGATTTGTCAAAAATAGAAAATGTGATCGAGGTTTACGAATCTACGTCCGCCTCCTCAAGCCAGAGGAAATCAATGCATTCTCAGACATAAATATTTTGAAATAGTTTACTTACAATATGAAGCGGCTTTTCGTTTTCTGTAAAATTATACACAAAAATTATTGACTATCCGACTTTATTTTGATATAATTTATTTCGGAAATTATATAAAGACGGAAGGTCTTATTGGTGGCAAAAAGTGAAAAGACTTCTGCAAAAGAAGTAAATGTAAATCCTGATGGAACTCAGGCTCTGGAGACTAAGAAAAAACTTGACGTAAAAAAAACAATAATTATTGGCTTCGGGTTTATGTCTACAATGATAGCGTGGGCTATTTACGACCCGTACGTTACGAAGATTCTGAACCGTGTTCTGACTGACTCTGCGGTAATAACATCGTGGTCTAATTATCTTACGACTCATGTTTCATGGCTTGTAAAGCTCGCGCAGGCGCAGGGCGAAAATGTTGTGGCGTCGGGCGGCGGATTTACGCTTGTACCTCTTTTCATAGGCATTGTAATGACGTTTGACAATATTTTCGGCGTCATATTCCAGCCTATGTTCGGAAAACTGTCCGATAATACTCATTCCAAATTGGGAAAACGACGTCCGTTTATAGTGACTTGCGCTCCTGTTTCGGCTGTGCTTTTTGCCATGATTCCCGTAGTGTATCTTCAGACAAAGACACTTTGGGTTACTATGATTTTCATTATTGCGTTTGTTTTCTCAATGTCTTTGTGGAGATCTCCAGTCATCGCTTTGATGCCGGATCTTACGCCTCCGGAACTTCAGTCTGAGGGCAATGCAATAATCAACCTTATGGGCGGCATAGGTTCGGCCATAGGAATGGTTGCGGGAACCGCGGCGATATATCTCACCATGTGGTTTTCAGGATATACCAAACAGCAGATAGAAGCAGACGAAACGCTGTCTTTCCCGTACGTATTTCTGATAGGTTCCGTCGTAATGATAATCGGCATGCTCGTGCTTCTTTTCTTCGTGAAAGAGAAGGACACTTCAATAGTCATTAAGGGAGCCGAAAACGAATACGCCGACGCAAAAGCGAGAAAAGCTGCCGAGAAAGCCGCGAAAAAAGCCGAAAAAGAAAAAAGAAACGCCATTAAGCTCACCAAAGGCGAGAAAAGATCGTTGAGATTTATGCTCATGTGCCTTTTCTTCCTTTTCTGCGGAACAAACTCAATCACTACATTCTTCTCCCTTTTCGCGCAGGAAATTCTTCACATCATCACCGCCAAAGCTACTATATTGATGCTTATTTTCGCTGTTGTGGCTGCGGTTGCGGCTATTCCCGCAGGCAAAATGGGAACTAAAATGGGCAGAAAAAAGACCATTATGGCAGGTCTCGCTATTTTCCTTTCTGCATTCGTCATTTTCTTCGCGACATTTATCGGACTTCTTGCGAAACAGAATTTATCGGTAAATAAATACATCACGACAAACAACGCTTATATAGCTATTGACGACCAAATAAACGAGCATAACTCCGTAATTTCGGACGAAGCTGAAAAAGAAAACAAAACGCTTTCGGAAGATGAAATACTCAATATGGACGAGTATATAAAATATCTGAAAGAAACCGACAGTGGAAAAACATCCGGTCTCGCAGCGAAATATTCGGCGTTTGACGCTTCGGTAAGCGATTCCGTCAGAACGGGAATTATTAACGTCGCCCGTGATACTCTCGGAAATGCAGACGTTGATAATTTCGGCGAAGCTTTGGAGCTTATATCCGAAAAAGTCGCGAGCGTAACGCATATACTTTCAATACTCATCTATCCGGTTTTGATATTTGCCGGAGCCGCGAATATGTTCATAACCGTAAATACTCTTCCTCTCGTCCTTGAAATAGGAGGACCGGAAAAGGTCGGAACATTCACCGGCTACTATTATACGGCGACTTTCTCGGCTCAGATAGTTTCCCCGATACTCTACGGTTTTATCAGAATGTTCGCCGGAACGTATATGTCGCTTTTCTACTACGCTCCGATAATGTTCGTGTTGAGTCTGATACTTATTTCTTTCGTTCATCACGGCGAGCCTATTCCTGATGATTTGATTAAAAAGGCGCAGGAACAGGGAGACTGATTTTCTCTATTTTAAGCAAATATGATTTTAATTCCTTCCCGCAAATTTGTTTCGGGAAGGATGTTGAACTTTATAAAACGTTGAATGAGGTAAAATTTATGAAAAGGAATGTAACCAAAATACTGAGTCTTTTTATCGCGGCGGTTCTTATGTTTGCGGCGGTTGTGCCGGCTTTTGCCGAAGGCGATTCCGTAAAAGATTGCCCGACAGTCATTATTCCGGGATTGTTTCAGTCGGAAACGAGGCTTTACAATGACGACGGAACGGTAAACGACAAATATTCCGCTCCTTTTTATCTTGAGCCGACAAACGACATAGTAAAAGAGGCGCTTAAAAGAATAGGTCTTCCTCTTTCCGTAACGTTGATAACCCAGCACGATTTTAAAGGTAAATTTGCGGATAAATTCGCGCAGGCAGTTGCTGACATCGTGTTTTCAAAAGTGGCGTCCGACAATCAGGGAAAGCCGCTTTATAATATAAAAGCCACGGATTATCCGACTTCGGCGGCAAATTTGAGCGAGAGGGACAGAAAGTATATTCTCGATAAAATTCCGCTGAACGATTACGTGGCAAGCACAGATTTAAGCCATCTTTATTTCCTTTCATACAATTCGTTCGGAAATATTAACGAAATAACAGACCGCCTTTACAATTTGATAGAAACGGCCAAAAAGGAATCGGGTTCGGATAAGGTAAATTTAATACCCATTTCTCAGGGAGGAAGCATAATGAACAACCTCCTTGCGAGACATCCCGAAGTTATTTCTTCTTTGAAGAGAGTAATATATATTGTTCCTGCCGTTGACGGTTCAAATGTTATCGGCGACCTTTACGAGTACGGAATAAACGATTCTGACGACGCGCTTTACGGCTATATGTGGAAACAGATTACAAAGGACGAAACTACCGGCGCGCTTGTAAATCTCGCTGTCAGACTTTTCCCGAAAAAGGTATTAAACGACGTGCTTGACAAGACTATGGACGCTGTAATCGAAAAGCTGAAATACTCAACGGCTATATGGGCTCTTATTCCTTCCGAATATTATCCCGACACATCAGAAAAGTATCTCGACGGCGCGGAGGATTCTTATATCAAATCACAGACTGATGAATATTATTCTGCCCAGGTAAACGCCAAATCAAATATACTGAAAATGAGAAACGCGGGCGTCGAAGTTTTCGATATTGTAAATTACAATTATCCTCTATATTCCATTGCCGATACTTGGAATACTGTCAACGCCGACGGAATCATCCAGCTTTCTTCCACATCTCTCGGCGCCGTATCTGCGCCTGTCGATTCCGCTCTTCCGGCAGGATATACGCAGCAGGGCAATTCATACGGCACTTGCTCCGATTCATCGCACAATCATATAGATCCTCACAATATGGTTGATGCGTCTACCGGACTTTTGCCGGATCAGACATTCTATTTCTACGACGGCGACCATGAAAAGACGGCGAGAAACGACGTAATCATGAAACTTGCGACGGCTCTTTTGACGGATGATAATTTTACAAGCGTATATTCATATCCCGACAAATATCCGCAGTTCAACAATGCGAGAGATTCGAGGGAATATATAAACGACATAAACAAATTGAAAAATTACGACGTGTCTTCTCTTTCTGATGAGCAGAAAGATAACGTATCAAAAGTATTGGCTTCTTCGCAGGCGTCTATTGACAATACAAATGTCGATTTAGACGAATACAATAAGACAAAAACCGAATTTTACTCTGTCTATGACGATGTTTTCGGAACAAATCACAACGAGACGAAAAAATCGAATGCTTTTGTTCTTTGGCTTGAAAAGCAGGTTGCCAAAACAGTGGGCAACAAAGGCTATTCGGACGTTTTCAGAATAAGCGGAAGCTGAAAAAGCTAAAAACAAATTACAAAAGATATTTTTTAATCGAATCTACGGCGCGGCATTTACAGCCTGCGCCGCAAATATTGAGAAAAATTATTGTTGATTGAAAATTTTTCGCCGAAAATTTTTTTGAATGAAAGAAAATAAAATTCACATAGCGGCAATGTCTGTCGGAGCCGCCGTAAACTTCGTTCTTTTCGCCGTTAAACTTTACATCGGAATCAGCTCTAATTCTCTTTCCGTATACCTTGATGCAATAAATAACGCCGGCGACATTTTGGTCTGCATTATCGCGCTTATAAGCTTTATTCTGATAAAAAAGCTCGGCGGACGCGAATCTGCGAGAGCGCAGAGTCTCTGCTCGTTTGTTGTATATATTGTAATAACGGTTACAGGCTGCTATTTCATATATAACGGCATTGAAAGAATAATGTATCCGATGCCCGTTTCCTACACGTATAAATACGCGGCGGCGATTTCCGCCACAATACCGGTTAAAATTCTTCTCGGATTATTCTACAGAAAATTTAATAAAAAAGCTCCGTCTCCGGTATTGAGCGCCCTTGAAAGGGACAGTTTTCTTGACTGCTTTGTCACTTTGTTCAGCTTGATGAGTATTATTTTAGTGCCGATGGTGCAATTTGCGGCGGACGGAATATTCGCCGTCATAACAGGCTCGATAATAACTGTCGGCGCGGTGAAAAACGTAAAAAAAGAAATTTTATTCCTTGTCAGGGATTGACCGGTAAATAATCGGACCGTGAAAATTTCTGGTCTGCTTAATAAAATCAATTTGGAGGTTGATTAAATGTCAAAGAAAAAAAAGACTGTCGAGGCGGAGGGATTTAAACCCAACCCGGGCGAAAATCAGGACGAAAAAAGAGAAGACGGCGCGGTAAAAGAAGATAATAAAGAAAAGAAACCCAAGAAAAAGGGAAGGGGCAGAAAAGCTCTTAAAATTATTCTGATTATTCTTCTTGTAATCGTCTGCCTTATCGCCGTTATCGCGGTGCTTAATGTCATAAGCTATAAGTCAAACAGAAACTTTATAAAAAATTCTATTGCGAAAGTGGAGTACACGAACCAGCTTAAACCTGTTCTCGCGGACGACGGCTATTATACGTTTACGACAGACGACGGACTTAAAATTATGCAGCTTACCGATATTCATATCGGTTCTGGATTTATGTCTACCAAAAAGGACAATATGGCCATTAACGCCTGCGCGGCGATGATAACGGCCGAAAAACCTGATTTAGTCATAGTCACCGGCGATATAGCTTACCCCGTTCCGTTCCAGGCAGGCACGCTCAACAATAAGCCCGGCGCCGTTACATTTGCCGAGATGATGGAAAAACTCGGGGTTTATTGGGCGCCCGTTTACGGAAACCACGACACCGAGGTTTATTCATTGTATTCAAGAAAGGATATTTCCGAAATCTATTCCGATAAAGAAAAATATCCGCATTGCCTTTTCCAGTCCGGTCCCGAAGATATAAACGGATACGGCAATTATGTAATCAATGTGAAAAATACTAAAGGCGAAATCGTTCAAAGCCTTATTATGTTTGATTCAAACAGCTACACCGACGATGATAAATTAGGTATTTCGTGGAATTACGACGCTATTCACGCCGACCAGGTACAATGGTACGATGCGACAATAAAATCATTGACAAAGGAAAACGGCGGCAAAACTCCGAAGTCACTCGCGTTTTTCCATATCCCCATTCAGGAAATGAAGACTGCTTTCAACGAGTATAAAGATAACGGATATAAAGACACTAAAGATGTTAAATATATATACGGAAAACTCGGAGAGAGCGGAATGATGATATGCGCGTCAAAATTGAATTTCGGTCTTTTCGACAAAATGCTTGAGGACGGCTCGACTCAGGGCGTTTTCTTCGGTCATGACCATTTGAACAATATGTCGCTCGAATACAAGGGAATAAGACTTACATACGGCTATTCTATAGATTACCTCGCTTATTCCGGAATTTCAAAATACGGTCTTCAGAGAGGGTGCACTCTGATCAACGTAAATCCGGACGGCTCTTTTGACTGTGAAAAAGAAAACTACTATCAGGAAAAGTACAAGTCCGTCAATAAGAAAGAGACTGTAACACTCAATCAGGATATGGAATACGGAGTATCTTCTCCATTCGCGGACAACAATTAATTATCCGAAAAAAATTAATCTCAAAAAAAATTTTTTTCCCGCGGCGCCTGACCGGTCGAAAACCTTGACGTTATAGGAAAAAAGCTGATTTTGCAAAAGTAAAAACGTAATTTTTACGAAAATTTTCGCATATTTTGTAAAAATTCGCACTTGAAAATACAAGATATTGTGTTATAATAAGCATTGCACGGTTCGGTATAAATTGTGCAATGCTTTTTTATCTACCACAATATATTGTGTATGCGAAGAAAAAAGCAAGAAGATTTTTAACTATATTAAGCACGCAGCTGAGCCTGATTTAAGGCAAAACACAGGCAATTAAATAACGCGTGCCAAACACAATATGCGGTTTGTTCATATTTTTCTGTAATGATGAAAAATATTGATAAAGCGGCGGAAAAAATTTTTTATGAACAGGAGAGGGTCAGTATGTACGACGAAAATTTAGACGGAAATATGAATGACGTTGAACAGCAGATCTATGTGATGAAGCGTTCCGGCGAGAGAGTGCCGTTTAATATTGATAAGATTAAAAAAGCTATAATCAAGGCGAATGTGGAAGAGGGAATAATTTCCGAAAGACTCACCGAATCTGAAATAAGCGATATTTGCCTCGGAATATTAAAAGACGCTAAAAACGCCATGAGAGATTTATCCGTTGAGGAGATACAGGATAAAGTTGAAGACGCGCTTATGGCGTCCGGCAAAAACAGAGTCGCGAGGCTTTATATCACTTACAGGTATAAGCATAACGAGCTGAGAAAAATGTCCGATATCGACCAGAAGATTTCGGGCGTTGTGGAGCGCGACAACGAGGAAGTCAAGCAGGAAAATTCAAATAAAAATCCGACTGTTCTCTCTGTTCAGAGGGATTATATGGCAGGCGAGTGGTCAAGATATTATACGTCTAAATATTTGCTTGACGACGATATAGTTCAGGCCAACAGAGAGGGAATAATTCATTTCCACGACGCCGATTATTTCGCACAGCATATGCACAACTGCGACCTAATCAACCTCGAAGACATGCTTCAAAACGGCACGTGCATAAGCGGCACTCATATAGATAAGCCCCATTCGTTTATCACGGCATGCACCGTTACGTCGCAGATTGTGGCGCAGGTCGCGTCAAGTCAGTACGGCGGACAGACGTTCACAATGTCGCATCTCGCTCCGTTTGTGGACGTATCAAGACAGAAAATAAGAAAAAGACTTAAATCGGAAATGGCGTCTCTCGGCATTGATATAAGCGATGAACAGCTCAAATCACTCGTTGAAAAGGAAGTTTTCAAAGAGGTTGAGTCGGGATGTCAGACTATACAGTATCAACTGATCACCCTTCAGTCCACGAACGGGCAGGCTCCGTTTGTGACGGTTTTCCTGTACCTTAACGAAGTTCCCGAGGGACAGACAAGGGACGACTTGGCTTTAATCATCGAGGTAATGCTCAGACAGCGTATTCTCGGCGTAAAGGACAGAACCGGAGTTTATATAACCCCTGCTTTCCCGAAGCTTATTTACGTTCTGCAGGAAGACAACATCGAAGAGGGGACAAAGTATTTTTATTTGACAAAACTCGCCGCTGAATGCACCGCGAAAAGAATGGTTCCCGACTATATATCCGAAAAAATCGCGAAGGAGCTTAAAGGCGATGTTTATCCCTGCATGGGATGCAGAAGCTTTTTGACGCCGGACAGGTTCACCGACGCCGGAATAGGAAATATAGCCCATGCGTCGAATTACGTCGAGGGAAAACACCGTTATTACGGCAGGTTCAATCAGGGCGTGGTCACCATAAACTTAGTCGACGTGGCCTGCTCGTCAGGCAAGGATGAGGATAAATTCTGGAAGATATTTGAAGAAAGACTTGAACTTTGCCACAGAGCTCTTCAATTAAGACATAAGAGACTTCTCGGCACTCCGTCCGACGTCGCTCCTATTCTCTGGCAGGACGGCGCCATTGCGAGACTGAAGCCCGGCGAGTCTATAGATCCTCTTCTTTATCACGGGTATTCAACTATTTCGTTGGGATACGCGGGACTTGCGGAGTGCGTGTACTACATGAAGGGCGTATCTCATACGACAGACGAAGGAAAAGATTTCGGACTTAAAGTCATGCGCAAATTAAACGACAAGTGCGCCGAGTGGAAAAAGGCGGAAGATATAGATTATTCCGTTTACGGAACGCCTCTTGAATCGACTACGTACAAATTCGCGAAATGCCTTCAGAAAAGATTCGGCATAATTCCCGGAGTGACTGATAAAAATTATATAACAAACTCTTATCATATCCACGTGACGGAAAAAATCGACGCTTTCGATAAACTGACGAAAGAAGCTGAGTTCCAGAAACTCAGCCCCGGCGGAGCCATATCCTATGTAGAAGTGCCGAATATGCAAAATAACATACCGGCTGTTCTCGCGATTATGAAGCATATTTATAATACAATCCTCTATGCGGAGCTTAACACTAAATCCGACTACTGCGACAAGTGCGGTTATGACGGGGAAATTAAGATTGTAAAGGACGAGACGGGCAAGCTTGTGTGGGAATGCCCCAAATGCGGCAACAGAGACCAGAGATATATGCATGTAGCGAGAAGAACATGCGGATATATCGGCACTCAGTTTTGGAATCAGGGCAGAACTCAGGAAATCGCCGACAGAGTTCTTCACCTTTGATTTTTCAAAACACGGTATAAAAAACAAAACGCAGGCTTCAGAGCCTGTGTTTTTGTTTGGATTATTTTTTTCTGTTATTGAAAAGGAACATCAAATATTGTAGAATATAAAATAAAGAATTTTCTTTCCAAAAAAGATTTATTGAAATTTTATCTTATTTTTCCGCTTGACGTGAAAATAATTTGATTTTAGAATTTCAGAGAAGAATGAATATGATTTTACAGGGAATATTGATACCGTTTTTCGGCACGTGCTTAGGCTCCGCCTGCGTTTTTTTCATGAAGAAAAGCATGAACCCGATGCTTCAAAAAGCTCTTACGGGGTTCGCGGCGGGCGTAATGTCGGCGGCTTCAATCTGGAGCCTTTTGATTCCGGCAATGGAGGAGTCGAAAGATATGGGCAAGTGGGCGTTTGTTCCGGCGGCGGCAGGATTTTGGATAGGTATACTTTTTCTTCTGCTTATTGACCGCACTGTTCCGCATATGCACATGGACGGCGAAGAGGAAGGACCCAAGAAAAAAATAAATAAGACTTCAATGCTCGTTTTGGCTGTGACTATTCACAATCTGCCGGAGGGCATGGCAGTCGGAGTCGTGTACGCCGGTCTTCGTTCGGGCAGCGTCGGTATTTCCGCCACAGGCGCGCTTGCTCTCGCTGTCGGAATAGCCGTTCAGAATTTTCCCGAGGGCGCTATAATTTCAATGCCGCTTCGAGCGTCCGGAGCGAGCAAGAAAAAATCATTTTTGTACGGCGTTTTGTCGGGAGCGGTCGAACCTGTCGGGGCGGCGCTTACTATTCTTATATCAAGCCTTGTAATTCCCGTATTGCCATATCTTTTGAGCTTCGCCGCGGGAGCTATGAATTACGTTGTTGTTGAGGAGCTAATACCCGAGATGTCGGAGGGCAGGCATTCAAACGTAGGCACTGTGTTTTTCGCCGCCGGATTTACCGTCATGATGGCGCTTGACGTTGCGCTGGGATAAATTTAAAAAACGTTGACGGTCGGTAATTAATTTATTGAGGATAAATTTATGAAAGATCAGATAAAATCAAAAGAAAGGGTAGCAGAACACGGCGAGGTTTTTACAAATCAAAGAGAAGTTGACGCCATGCTTGACCTTGTAAAAGACGAGACCGAAAGAATTGAATCAAGATTTTTGGAGCCTGCGTGCGGCGACGGAAACTTTCTTGCCGAAATTCTTTGCAGAAAATTAGCTGTCGTCAAAAAGAAATACAAAAAAAGCATGCCCGACTTTGAAAAATATTCTATATTGGCGCTTTCAAGCATTTACGGCGTAGATATTATGGAAGACAACGCGGCGGAATGCAGGGCGCGGCTGTTTGATATATGGGATAAAGAATATACGAGCGAATGCGGGAAGGGATGCCGAGACGAATGCCGTGAGGCGGCAAAGTATATTTTAAAACATAATATACTTTGCGGCGACGCCCTTACAATGCTTAAAAATGACGGAAATCCCATAGTTTTCGCGCAGTGGGATCTTGTCTCGGGAAATAAGATGAAACGCCTTGACTACCGTTTGGATCAGCTTATGAAATCAAATGACGACCAAATGGATATGGAAATGCTCATGAACGGCTGGGAATTTGACGAGGAGACAAACGCGTGGGTTCCGTCGCCCATCAAAGAATATCCGCTTACTGATTACTGGGAGGTTCAAAATGCCGATAAATCCTGATTTTTTTACAAATGTCTATAAACCCGATGTGCTGTCGTGCTTAGTGGATCTTTCAAGCGATGAGGTATTTACCCCGCCCGATGTCGCAAAACAGATGATAGATATGCTGCCGCAGGAGCTTTTCAGCGATCCCGATACGAAATTTCTCGATCCCGCCTGCAAATCGGGTGTCTTTCTCCGGGAAATAGCAAAAAGACTTATTGCGGGTTTAGCCGAAAAAATCCCCGACCTTCAAGAGCGCTGTGATCATATTTTTCACGAGCAGCTTTATGGTATCGCTATTACTGAGTTAACATCTCTACTGTCGAGGCGTTCCGTGTACTGCTCCAAATATCCCAACAGCCGGTTTTCAATCACCAAATTTGACAATGTTCAGGGGAATATTCTGTATCACAAGATAAATCATACGTGGGATCAGAAAAATGATAAAGGACACTGTATCTATTGCGGCACATCTTATACAGGCGACTTAGGAGACATTAACCGTGAAGGACTTGAAACGCACGCTTATGAGTTTATTCACACTAAAAAACCGGAGGAGATTTTCAATATGAAATTTGACGTGATAATATCAAATCCACCGTATCAGCTTTCTGACGGCGGAAGCGGAACGGGAATAAGTGCCAAACCTATATATCAGTTTTTTGTAGAGCAGGCGAAAAAACTAAATCCGAAATATATTACAATGATTATTCCTTCTCGTTGGTTCGCCGGTGGCAAGGGACTGGATAACTTTCGTAATGATATGTTAAATGATAGGCATATCAAAAAAATTGTAGATTACATGTCATCAAAAGATTGCTTTCCGGGTGTTAATATCGCCGGAGGTGTAAACTATTTTTTGTGGGAACGTGATTATAATGGCGATTGTGAAGTTAAAAATTGCTCGGAATCAGAACCTACAATTACTAAAACACGTAGACTGAATGAATTTGATGTTTTCATAAGAGATAATAGAGCAATAAATATTATACATAAATTTATTAATAGTAAAGATGAAAACCTTTCTAATCACACTTATACTAGAAATCCGTTTGGGTTTGTATCAAAAGAAAGAGGTTCTGAACATCCTATTAGTGGAGGAGAAAATGTAAAACTTATCAGTTCTGGTGGAGTTGGCTATGTACTCAAAAATAAAGTTACTAAAAATATAAACGTAATAGATCAATATAAAGTAATTATTGGAAAAATTGTTCCTAGTAATGGCGAAGTAGATACTGATCCGAAAAATGGATATAAAGTAACAACATCAAGTAGAATACTTAATCCGGGTGAAATTCATACTGAATCATATTTGTTATTACATGCGTTTGATACAAAAATTGAGGCAGAAAACTTTGCGGATTATATGGCGTTAAAATTTCCTCGGTTTATGATGAAACATACGCTCAGTTCTATGAATATATCTACACAGAATTTTCAATTTGTACCATTTTTAGATTATACTCGTCAATGGACAGATAACGAACTTTATGCACGTTATGGTTTATCAAATGATGAAATAGAATATGTTGAGTCATTTATAAAACCGATGGATTGAGAGGTGAGTAAGAATGCCTGATATTTTTGATGAATACGTTCAACCGAAAACCTCCGTCAATCCTATTATCTACGCTTATTCTGACAAACATTATCCGGGGCTTTTAAAAGTCGGCTACACCGACCGACCCATAACGGAGCGCATGCGCGAGCATTACCCGACACTTCTTCCCGGCGACAAACCGTATAAAATAGAATATACTGAGTCAGCTATGGACTCTGACGGCGTTATTTTTACCGATCACGACGTCCACAGAATGCTTGAGAGATCGGGTTTTCATGCTGTCAGATCAAATCTCAATTCGGATGATACGGACAGAAAAAGCGAGTGGTTCAGATGTGCCGTCGATGATGTGAAACGGGCTGTTTATGCCGTAAAAAATGGTCTTTCCACTTCTACAGCAAGGATTCAGACATTCAAAATGCGTCCCGAACAGGCTGATGCCGTAAAACAGACAGAAGAATATTTTATTAAAGCGCGAAAAGAAAATCCCGACAAAACGCCTAAATATCTCTGGAACGCAAAAATGCGTTTCGGCAAGACATTCACGTCTTACGAACTCGCAAAAAAAATGGGGCTTAAAAAAATACTTATTTTAACTTTTAAACCCGCTGTTGAAGAGTCGTGGGAAACAGATCTTGAAAGCCATGTCGATTTTGAGGGCTGGCAGTTTTATTCTCGTGACAAAAATAATATTAATCCCGAAAATCTCGATAAAAACAGACCGATAGTATGTTTCGGGTCTTTTCAGGATTTCCTCGGCACAAATGCCGCCGGCGGAATAAAAGCGAAAAACGAATGGGTTCACGCCACAAACTGGGATCTTGTAATTTTTGACGAGTACCATTTCGGCGCATGGCGTGATAACGCCAAAAAACTTTTTGAAGATGAGGACGAAGACAACTACGACAGTTTAGATATAGAAAAGTACAAAAAAGAAGAGGCCGGCAACGTCTATAACGAGGATTTTCTGCCTATTACCACAAATTATTATCTTTTCCTTTCCGGCACGCCGTTCCGCGCTTTAAATACAGGCGAGTTCATGGAAGACCAGATTTTTTCGTGGACTTATTCGGACGAGCAGAAGGCAAAGGAAAATTGGGAAGGAAAGGGCGAAAATCCATACGCCATGATGCCGCAGATGGTGATGATGACGTACCGCATTCCGGATGAGATAAGAAAAATAGCATATAACACGGATTTCAACGAATTTGATTTAAATGTATTTTTTGCCGCAAAGTACGACAAGGAAAAAGGAAATGTCGAAAATGCCGAATTTGTCTATAAGGATTATGTTCAGAAATGGCTCGATTTAATCCGCGGTTCGTATCTTCCCTCATCTGTAGACGACCTTAAACTCGGGCAAAATAAAAAGCCCGTTATGCCTTATTCCGATGTGCGTATGAAGTCGGTGCTGAATCACACTCTTTGGTTTATGCCGAATGTCGCGTCATGCTATGCGATGAAAAATCTTCTTTCGGAAAGGCAGAACACTTTTTATCACGACTATAAAATAAATGTGTGCGCAGGGATAAAGGCGGGCATAGGCTCAGCGGCCGTTATCCCCGTAAAAGAGTCGATGAATCCGCCTCTTGAGACAAAGACAATTACGCTGTCATGCGGCAAACTTACAACAGGCGTTACGATAAAACCGTGGACAGGCATATTTATGCTCCGAAACCTTTCATCTCCGGAAACTTATTTTCAGGCGGCGTTTCGTGTTCAGTCGCCTTGGACAATGAAAAAAGAAGACGGCACGACGGAAAGTATCAAGAAAAAATGCTATGTCTTTGATTTCGCTATCGACCGCGCTCTGCGCGAAATTTCGGATTACAGCAGAAGCCTTGATGTGAAAGAATACAACGAGGAAAAAAAGGTCGGCGATTTCATTCATTTTCTTCCCGTCCTTGCCTATGACGGCAGTACCATGACGGCAATATCAGCGTCGGATATTCTCGATATAACCACGTCCGGCACTTCGGCAACGCTTCTCGCCCGCCGTTGGAAATCTGCCCTTCTTGTAAACGTCGATAACGATACTTTAAAAAGACTTCTTGACAATCCCGAAGCAATGAATGCAATTATGCGAATTGAAGGCTTCCGTTCGCTCAATCTTGATATTCAGACGATAATAAATAAAAGTGAAGCCGTAAAAAAAGCGAAAAAGGAAAACGGCGACAATCTTACGCCGAAGCAGAGAGAAGAGCTGACTCAGGAAGAAAAGGAGTACAGAAGCAAGCGCAGGGAAATTCAGGATAAGCTTATAAAGTTCGCGGCGCGTATTCCGATATTCATGTATTTGACTGATTTCCGCGAGTTCAGATTAAAAGACGTCATCACTCAATTTGAGCCGAGACTGTTTTATAAGGTCACCGGACTTACGGTTGAAGATTTTGAATTGCTTGTATCTATGGGACTTTTCAATGACTCTCTTATGAACGAAGCAGTATTCAATTTTAAGCGGTACGAAGACTCTTCCCTTGAGTATACGGGCATTTCACGCCGCAGCGATGATGAAAATGTCGGACTTTTCAGCACAGTTATTTCAAAAAAGGATTATGAAGAATTGGCGTCGGCTCAGTCTCGGTCTATGCAGGAAAATCCTTTCAATAATTCGGCGGCAATAAATCTCCATCCTTTGAAAAAATCAATACCGAAAGAGAATAAAGAACCGGATAAAATCAATATTTCTTCCGCGGATTCATCGGACGTATCGGAAAAAACCGGCTTTTCAAACGAAGAAAAATCGGGGACAAAAGAAATCGATCTTTCAAAGTTCAGAATAGGCACTGCGGTTCTTCATAAAAAATTCGGTAAGGGCAAAGTAACCGGCATCAAGTCAGGCAAAGTGATGGTGTCTTTTGATATTTCAAATAAGACTTTTCTTTTCCCCGACGCCATTGAACAAGGCTTTTTGACGGTCATTGAATGGTAATAAATTTTTTTTCGTTATCCTTTTTTTTCAGCAAAACCGGCCGGGTGCAGAAACCCGGCTTTGATATTCGGTTTGTGTTGTAAATCGTTCTGAAAAATGATATTATAATAAATATAAAATATTTTCCGTTTTGGAGAATCAAAATGAATTACGCAAATATAAAGCCTTACGACATAGCCGACGGACCGGGAGTCAGAGTAAGTCTTTTCGTCTCGGGATGCACTCATCACTGCGAAGGCTGTTTTAACAGTGAAGCGTGGGATTTTTCTTTCGGCAGACCATACAATAAAGACACTGAGGATGAAATAATGAATTACCTCGCCCGCCCGTTTATTCAGGGTATAACTTTTCTCGGCGGCGAGCCTATGGAGCCGGAAAATCAAGGCGATGTTCTAAATCTTATAAAAAGAGTCAGAAAAGATCTTCCGTCAAGGGATATATGGCTTTATTCGGGCTACACTCTTGAAACAGATATGCTTTCGGGAAAACTTTCTGAATATAAATCGACTTATGAAATTCTTTCAAATATCGACGTTTTGGTAGACGGGGAATTTATACTTGAAAAAAAAGATATCTCCCTCGTTTTCAGAGGCTCTTCCAATCAGCGCGTTATAGATATGAAAAAAACTCTTGCGGACGGAAAAACCCGCCTGTGCCCGGAGTATATTTGATTTTATGAAAATGCCGGCAAAAACTATCTTATCTGATTTCTTCTTTCCCGAAAGATGTCTTATCTGCGGCGGCGTGATAAAACCGGGCGAGGTAATATGCGGCGAATGTATGAAATCGGCGGAAATTATTCCCCGTCCAAAATGTCCCTTGTGCGGTATGCCTGCAAATTTGTGCTCGTGCGGCGCAGGAGGAAAATTTTACACTGCCGTCACATCTCCGTTTTATTATGAGGGAAAGATAAGAAACGCCGTGAGACGCTGGAAATTTGACGGAGAGACTGATATTACCGCGTTTTGGGCGTCTGCAGTTGCGTCCGCCGTCACGGAGGATTTTCCGGCTGTAAAATTTGACGCCGTGACGTTTGTGCCTCAGACTGAAAAAGAAATGAGCGAAAGGAAATACAATCAGTCCGAGATTTTGGCCGAATACGTTTCCCGCATTTTAAACGTACCGTGCAAAAGTCTTCTTGTAAAGACGAGGGAGACGGAAAAACAGCGCACCGTTCCGGAATTTATGAAAAAAGGAAACGTGTTCGGATCTTTCGCCTTCTCCGGCGGCGGCAGATACGCCTGCGTTCTTCTCGTTGACGACATCGTCACAACGTCTTGCACAATAGACGAGTGCGCCAAGATTTTGAGAATGAACGGCGTAAACGCCGTGTTCTGCGCGTCAATCGCCATGGCGAAAGCTGACGCCCCGTTTAAAGTTTAGTAAAGCTTTCGGTGAGAAAATATAATCAAATTATTTTTCAGAGGTTTTAATTGATTGTTGAAGCTTTTTCCGCCCTCGGCGGAGCTTACATAAAAATTTTTAAGTGGATATTCAAACACACTTTTTACCTTGTCTATCTGTTTTTTAAATGGACAGTCAAAAAAACGGCGGCCTTTTTCGTCTTTATCGGAAAGGGAATGGGCGGTTTTTTCAAAAAAGTTTTTTTTGAGATAAAAAGATTTTTCTCGGAGATTCGTCTGTCGGCAAAGGAAAATTCAGACAAGCATTTTAATGAAAGAGTCAAATTGTTCTTTCTTTCGATTAAAGAGGCTTTTCATCCGCACCCGGGTTTCAGAGTTAGATTTTGGGTAAATACTTTTATGCCCGTTTGCGCTTTTGCCGTGATGATTTTGTTTTTTGCTGCCCTTTCAAATTTAACGCTCGGTTTGAAAGTGACTTTAAACGGCAGGGACGTCGGCACCGTTTCAAACGAAAACGACTTTAAACAGGCGAGAATATCTGCTCTGTCCCGTCTTCCCGAGGACGCCGACGTTTCCGACGGCAGCACCAAATACTCGTTTTCTTTGGTTACAAGGGATAAAATAACGGATTCCGAGACCTTGACTCAAAATATTTTATCCGCTTATTCCGATAAAACCGTGAACGCCTGCGGAGTTTATATAAACGATGAATTTCTGTGCTCCCTCGATTCTTCCGATACTTTTTCAAGGGTTGCGCGGGAAGTTTTAAACGACAATATAAAGAAATATAATTACGATACGACAAATACGGAAGTTTCGTTTTCGGACGACGTTAAATATATAACCGGACTTTACCCGAACGACGATACGCGCTGGTCGGCGGAAAAATTCAAAAAATATCTCGAGTCTGATAAATCCGAAGAAAAAAAATACACTGCGGCGGACGGCGACAATCTCGAGACGATTTCAAAAAAGACAGGTATAAGCCAGAAGGTCATTAAGAATTTAAATTCGTCTGTTGACTTTGACAATTTAAAAGCAGGCACTGTTTTGACAATTAAGAACGCCGAGCCGAATGTATCCGTAAAAGCCGTAAAGACATACGTGTCGAGCGTTAAAATTCCGTTTGAGACAATACGACAGTCCGATTCAAGTCTTGATATCGGTACGGTAAGGACGATTGTCACAGGATCCGAAGGTCAGGATCTCGTATCTTATACCGACACTTATATAGACGGCGTGCAGGTTTCGTCGAAAAAAGAGATTGTAAGGCTTAATGTGAAAAACGCCGTAAACGGACTTGTCAGAATAGGCACTAACTCGAAAAATATTTCAACTTCGGGTTCGACTTCAGGCACCGCCGGCACGGTTTACAGAACGGTTGCCACTTACGGCTTTTCTTCTGTGATTTCGTCGGCGTCTCCCCGTCTTTACAAATCTCAGGGCGGTTCGTTCATTTGGCCGGCTCCCGACAACTGCTACAGGCTTTCGCGCGGGTTTTCCTCGTCCCATAAAGGAATAGATATTATATCGTCTAACGGCGGCAGCTGCGCCGGCAGACCTATAGTCGCCGTTGCGGATGGCGTAGTTGTCACCGTCACAAAGCATTGGTCATGGGGCAACTACGTTCAGGTCGATCACGGAGACGGTGTTGTCACCGGCTACGCTCACGCTCTCGACGGGTCGTTCAAAGTAAACGTAGGCGACTACGTCCGTGCAGGTCAGCAGCTTTCATCTATAGGAACTACAGGTAATTCGACAGGCTATCATCTTCATTTTGAAGTTTGGATCGACGGCGAGAGAGTAGACCCGATGCCTTACCTTCAGTAAAATAAAAGTCTCCGCTTGAAACAGCGGAGATATTTTTTCTATACGTTTTTTGACTAAAAATACGCCTCCTTAAAAGGAGGCTTTTTGATTCAAGAAAGAAAAAAGGATAGAGCCATGCGTATCACGGCTCTATCGGGGAAGAGAAAATAAAATGAAAAGGAATTAAAACTAGTCTATCTAACTGACAATTATAATATATCATCTTTGTCTTATATTTTTGTAACATAAATGTGAACAAATTGTAAATATTATTTACCAAAATAGCCAAAAGCGGTATTTTATTTTATGCAAAATCAACAAATAGAATAAAATATGAGGCGGCGGAACGTTTTTTCATGAAATAACCGGCGTGCGATTTAATGTGAAAAAAAAGAAATTCTTTCCTTGATTTTTAATTTTGTTCATATATAATGAATTTGTGCATTTGCACAAAAAAGATTATTTTTTTAAAGGAGTGACAATCAATGTTTTGTCCAAATTGTGGAAAAGAAATAGCGGACGATTTAAAATTTTGTCCCGAATGTGGAGCTGCGCTTACAAAAGACGAACCGGAAAATGTTCCTCAGAACCAGGAACCTCAGCAGAGCGTTCCACCTCGGCAGAACGACTCTGCGCCTGTGACTGATAATCAGCAGAAACCCGAAAAGCAAAAGAAGCCTGTCTATAAAAAGGTTTGGTTTTGGATTTTAATCGTCATAGTTTTGATTTTTATTATTGCGGCTTTTAGCGGACATGACGATTCTCCGGCTAACGGAGAAATTTCCTCCGCTGCGAATGACAGTTATCAGAATGATGAGTTGACCGAAGGCAAAAAAATAACCGTTCCCGATTTCAGCAAAATGGGTAAATCCGATATAGAAAAATGGGCTTCGGCAAATAATGTTCAGGTTGTATTCAGCGATGATTTTTCAGATACTGTCGCCTCCGGCTCCGTTATAAGTCAAAGCTCAAAAGCAAATGAAAAAGTAGCGGAAGGTTCTATAATTAATGTTGTGATATCAGATGGCAAAAAGCCTTCCATTGAATATCAGAACGCTCTGGAAAAAGCCAAAGATTATTCTGATTATATGCACATGTCAAAACAGGGAATATACGATCAGCTTACATCCGAATACGGCGATAAATTCCCCGCAGACGCGGCTCAATACGCCATTGACAATTTAGGCGCGGACTATAAAGCGAACGCCTTGGCAAAAGCGAAAGTATATCAGAAAGATATGAACATGTCCAAGTCCGCAATATATGATCAGCTTGTCTCAAGCTACGGTGAACAATTCACTCCGGAGGAAGCTCAATACGCCATTGACAATTTAGACGATTGACGTTCACTTTAAATCAGTTGAAGTTTTTATATAATTCAAACAATAAAAAAAGACCCGGCATTACCGAGCCTTTTTTTTGTGATCAATAAATTTTAATCTGTCGAGCTTTCCGCCTGAATTTGTCCCTGCCCGTCAAAATATGTAATAATGAAAACATCCGAAAGCTTTGAAACGTCAACGCCCGGAGTTATCACAGCGTATAGAGATACGTCGGCGTCTGAATCTTTTATCTCCGTGACCATTCCTATTTTCAAATCTCTCGGGAAAATTCCGCCGAGACCGGACGTGCAGACTATTCCGCCGGATGTTACAGCCGTCTGCTTTGAAAGTCCCTCGAGAGCGCATTGACCTCTTGATGAAAGAGACGCCGAGGTTGATACGTACCCCGTTTCCCTTGATTTTATCTCATACGCGCTTATGTTTACAGTCGGGTCTATTATTGTCCTGACAGTGCATGTCGTCGCGGTGGTTTTTCTGACAATTCCGACTACGTTTTCGCCGTATACCACGGGGTCGCCTGTTTTGATATCGTCCGACGAGCCTTTGTCGAGAGTCAGCACGTTCATTTGACCGGATACGGTTCTTGAAATAACTGAAGCGGATGTATATCGGTAATCGGGATTTTTGTCCTTGACGTCAAGAAATTCTTCGTACGCGCCTAATTTCTGCTTTGTTCTTTCGTAATCAACGAGCTTTTGCTGAAGGTCGTCAATCTCTTCGTCCTGCTTTGAAATTTCTTCCCTGTAAGTTCTCGACGAGACGAAAGATGAGTTGAAATCTTTTATTTTTTCGGATACGAACGACGCACACTTTTCAACCGGATAAAAAATAACACTGCCGGCCTTTGTGAGCTGTGACGTCTTTGTATCCGATGCGTATCCCAAAGCAATACCGGCAATAAGCGCAATGATTATTACGAGAATTATTTTGAAACTCGCGCTTTTAAAAAAGTTTTTCATCTTCGGTCTATTTCCTGTCGGCGGCTTTCATGTCAAGAATGAGTCCCGCGCCGTTAATTACCGCTTTATCGGCGTCTTTTGCCGTCCTCACTTTGATTTTCGTAAGCTTCGTAAGATATCTGTCAAAACATTTTAAATTGGCGAGCCCGCCAGTCAGGACAATTCCGTTGTCCATTATGTCGGCCGCAAGCTCCGGCGGAGTTTTCTCTAAAGCGTCGCAGATCATGTATGATATTCTGTTTACCTTGTCGAGTATTGCGCCTCTTATCTCCTCGGGAGATACCTCAACCGATTTCGGCAGTCCCGTGTCAAGACCTCTGCCTCTTACTGTCATAGTTTTTTCCCCGAAATAAGCCAAAGCGGAGCCGATATTCTTTTTTACGGTCTCCGACGTTTTTGAGCCGATGAGCAGATTGTATTTTCTTCTCAAAAAAGCGATTATATCCTCGTCCATATCGTCGCCGCCAATTCTGACCGATTCGCCCGAAATGACGTCGCCCGACGCTATGACCGAACATTCGCATGTGCCCGCGCCGAGATTCGCGACCATGCAGCCCTGAGGTTTTGAAACAGGAAGTTCCGCGCCTATCGCGGCGGCGAAGCTTGAATTGATTATGCTGACCTCTTTCGCTCCCGCGTTCCTTGCGGCGTCGTGAAACGCCCTTCTTTCGACCTCCGTAAGTCCCGACGGAATACACAAAATCACCCTCGAACGGTTGAAAAGCGATCTGCCCACAGCCTTTCTTATAAGAAGCTTGAGCATATCCGCCGTCATCTCGTAATCGGCTATAACACCGTGTGAAAGCGGTCTTTTTACCTGAACCGAGCCGGGGGTTCTGCCTAACATGTCGGCCGCGTCTTTTCCTATGGCGGCTACCGACGGAGGGTCGTCCCTTAAATCCATGGCGGCTACCGACGGTTCAGAAAGTATTATTCCTTTTTTATAAGCGTAGACTCTCGTCTTTGAAGTTCCGAGATCAATGGCTATATCCTGAGAAAAAAGCATTTTATCACCTAATTCATATAAACTGCCGAAAAATATTTGATATTATTTTGACTGCCTTTTTTATAATAAGACAGAGTTAAATTATATTATAAACTTAATTTAAAAATGTTTCAACAGCGAAAATATATAATTTAAAGCGGTGAAAATTTATCATTGAAAAAATAACGTCATTATGATATATTAATTAAAATAAAGTTTATAAAAATACGCGTTTGAAAATTCGGATTTTTTTGCTTGTTTTAAATTGTCCGTCTGTTTCATTATAAAATATAACAACAAAATCAAAAGGGAGGAAAATTGATTTAATGCGAGTATCAGACCAGCTTTACAAGGATTTCACCGACTCACAGAAAGAAAAACTTTACGAAATCCAGAATACCGAGATAAAAATATTAAAGGAATTTGACCGCATTTGCGTGAAATACGGCTGCCATTATTCTCTTGCGGGCGGCACTTTGCTCGGCGCTATCAGACACAAGGATTTCATCCCGTGGGACGACGATATAGATATCGACCTCAAACGCGAGGATTTCAATAAGATGATTTCCGTTCTTCCGTCCGAATTGGGCGAAGATTTTGAATTTCTCAACTACAACACGCACGGCAAATATTTCTGCGACTTCATTCCGAGAATTTATTACAAAAATTCAAAAGCCGTCACGTCTCATTCATCAGACGGCGGTAAATCGAATTTCGGAAACGATGAGAGAATGAACAGGGTATTTATAGAACTGTACTGCCTTCACGATTCCGACTCATCAAAAGTCAAGGGACAGATTTTCCGTGTCAAGGAAATATACGGAATGGCTATGGCCCACAGGTTTACGCCTACTTATTCCGACAATTATTCCGCCATTCAGAAAATGGAGGTCGGTGTTTTGGGCGCCCTCGGAAAAAACAGACCCGTAGAAAAACTTTATGCGGATTTTGAAAAGGTCGCGAACAAAGTTCCGACAGGCACAGGCGACGTCTATTTTAAGCCCTCTGTTCCGCTGCCCGTTCAGGAGAAAAACGTATTTCCCAAATGGGAGTTTGAAAATTTCGTAAGAGTTCCGTTCAGAAACGAGGAATTTATGGTTCCGGCGGAATATATAAAGGTTCTTGAATCTCTTTACGGAGACTGGGAGTCTCTTCCCAAGGAAAAAGACAGACATCCCGGTCACTTTATACTTGATTCTACGGAGATTTGGTAAAAATTTTAAGTCAGGTAATTTGAAAATGAAAAACATTATAATAATAATGGCGGGCGGAGTCGGAAACAGATTCGGTGCGTCTATTCCAAAACAGTATTGTCTTTTAAAGGGCAGACCGGTAATTGATTACGTCATTGACGCGGCAAAAGGGTCTAAATCCGCCGACGGGATAATCGTTGTGTGCGATGAGCACTGGGTTCATCTTTCAAAACTTCTCGAAGAGTCCGATTTTGAGCACGCGCCAAACGGGAAGGAAAGACTGAATTCCCTTGACAACGCTTTCACTCTTATCAAGGAAAAACACCCGGAGTGTGAGAAGATAATTATTCTTGACGCAGTAGCGCCGTTCGTCACGTCCGAGCTTATAGACGATTATCTCGACAAACTTGACGATTACGATGCCGTCATTACATGCCAGAAGATAACAGGAGCCCTTGGGAACTACGACTTCGATCCTCTCGACAGGGAAAAATATTATATGACACAGTCGCCCGAATCTTTCAGATTCAAGACTCTCATGCCTTATTTCAAGACTGAATTTCCTTCTCAGGAACTTGCCTGGCAGATGCCGCGAGAAACTAAAAAATATTTGAATTTCGATTTCAAGGAAAATCTCAAGCTGACATACGATTTCCAGCTCAGGGAAATGGAATTCAGACTTGAAAATCCGGGAAAAATCGAATTTAAATAATAAAAAAAGTTTGAAACATAATCAATCAAAAATCTGAGCTTGTCGGTCCGGCAGGCTCAGATTAAAAAGTTTTTGAATGCACTTGAATTATTGAGAGGCGAATAAATTGGCGGAAAAAGCGGAAAACACAAACAAAAAAAAGAATATACTTCACATGGCCGGAGACCTGATATGGGCAATTCTGGGCCTTGTCCTTATGAACGGAATGGTTCAGCTTTTGATAAATCCAAAGCTTGAACAGTGGATGGGCGAAGAAAGTTTCGGTGATTATCAGTCCGTTTTCTCAATAGTCGCGATAATGGGCACCACATTCGGAGTCGCCGCGAATTTCTCGAGAATGGTCAAATCGAGGGTGAAAAAAGACAGAAACGGAGATTACAATATTTTCCTCGCGATATCGTCCGCTATATGTGTGGGAGCGGCGGCTGTCGCCCTCGTAATATATGATTCTTTTAATGCGAAAGATTATATTCTTTTGATATTTCTTATGATTTTCACAGTCCTGAGGTATTACGGAGACGTGTTCTTCAGACTTCACCTGAATTATAAGGGATATTTTGTCTACTACGCCGTGATTACTGCCGGCTATTGCATAGGACTTCTCGTATTCAGGTATCTTTTCGAAGACTGGATTATTACATTCCTTATAGGCGAGGCGCTCGCATTTGTCTTTGTGTTTTTCAGAGGCGATATATTCAGGGGAAAGAATCTTTTCAAGCCTTCCCCGTATTTTAAAGAAAATTCCGCTTCGATGTGGATTCTGACCGGTACGGATATAATCACTGCTGTGACTCAGAACGCCGACAGAATAATACTCAACCTCACCGCGGGCGGCGCGGCTGTCACAACGTTTTATGTTTCTACGCTTCTCGGCAAAGTCGTTTCTCTTCTTACAACGCCTCTGAACGGCGTTATGATAGGATATCTTGAGAAATACGACGGTAAGATAACAAAGAAAATTTTCTCTGTTTTCGTTTTCGCCCTTCTCGGACTCGCGATACTTGCGACGCTCGCATGTTATGTCGCGTCAATAATTTTCGTAAAGATTTTTTACCCGAATGTTTTTGAGAGCGCAAAGGAATACTTTTTCTTTGCGAACGCCGGTCAGGTATTTTTCTTTATCTCCAACTGTCTGATGACTGTTCTTCTCAGAATGGCAAACGAAAAATATCAGATGGGCGTCAATATAGCGTATGCCGTCGTATACGCCGCCGCCGTAGTTCCTCTTACCATAAAATATCAGATATGGGGACTTGTATGGGGACTTATGATAGCAAATATCTTTAAATTCGTCCTTGTCTCCGTGATAGGCTACACAAAAACAGACAAAGACGACGGAGAAAAAAATATACCTGCCGCCGAAAAAGCGGAATAAAAATTAAAAGTCATCTTCCGAAAATATCGAATTGTCTTTGAATTAAGATTTCAAAAAATATAGTTTGCTGTACTAAATCAGCTTTATTTAAGATTTATGAAACTTAAATCATATATTATGGACGAGAGCGCCGTAAACAGGGCTCTGAAAAGAATTTCATTTGAAATTGCCGAGAGAAACAAAGGCTTCGGCGGCGTCTGTTTTGTCGGCGTCGAGAGAAGAGGAGTGCCGCTCGCCAAAAAAATCGCTTCGTTTATAAAGTCGAACGAAAATATTGATATTCCTGTAGGTTCGGTTGATATCGCCGGATACAGAGACGATCTGTCCGTCAGAAAAATATCAAGAGAATGTTTTGAATCGGAAAACAATCTTGATTTTGACGTGAACGGAAAAAACGTCGTAATTGTTGATGACGTAATTTGCACGGGCAGGACTGTAAGGGCGGCGATGGAAGCTGTTCTGTCTTTCGGAAGACCTAAGACAATACAGCTCGCCGTTTTGGTGGACAGAGGACACAGGGAGCTGCCCATCAGACCGGATTTCATAGGGAAAAATATTCCGACTTCATCACAGGAAACAGTAGTTGTTTCCGTGCCTGAGTATGACGGCGAAACATCTGTGGCTATTTATGAAAAGTAAAAAACTGCGATAAAAATCAGATAAAAAAAAATTAAATCCTATCGGAAATTTCCGGTAGGATTTTTATTGTCAGTCCTCGAATTTATCTGAGTTGTAATCGGAAAGATCTTCGAACGGATCAAAAGACGCTTCCGTATTATTTTCGCTGTTTTCGGTCTGAGTGAAGTGTCTTTCAAGTCTTTCGTTTTTGTTGGGGTCTAAAAATTCATCGTCCCCGTCTTTGCCGAAATCAATTATCTCCGGCGCCGTTTTATCTGTTTTTTTGTCTTCTTTTTTCTTCTTTCCAAATTTCATTTGTCATCCTCTTCTTTATTGTCTTCGTTTTTTCCGTCAGGAGTTTCACTTTTTTCGTTTTCATCGGCCGGCTTTATTTCATCGGATTTTTCGGATGAATCTTCGTCCGACTGTCTGTTCGCTTTTCTGACAATGGAGATAATAGCAATTACAAGAACGGCAAGAACTATGACTGCGGCTATTATTACCTTCTTTACGGCTGATTTTGTCGCGCCGTCAGAAGTTTTTTCATCTTTTTCGGCGATTAAATTCTGCTGTCCTTCGGAAATATCATTTTCGTTATTGCCTGCCGACGCAGTCGAATTTTTTGAGTTCGCAGAGGAAGTTTTTGTGGCAGGCGTAGTTTGAATTGTCGGCGTCTCGACGCTTTTTGCCGCGGACGCGGTTCCCGAATATGTGTTTCCCAAAGCTATTACTTTTTCCCGGGATTGATATGTTTTCTCGTTTTTAGACAGGTCTACTGTAAACTGAACGGTGTCGACATTTGCTTCGGCTGAATCGGGCTCCATTGCGCAGTCGTCCGAATACGATATTAAATTTGTGCTTTCGTCTTTGAGAACATCAAAAGTGATTGTAGCAAGAGTTACTGAGCCGTCAGATTCAAGTATATCTTTTTTCGCGTAATATAAGTCTATGAACGTAACTGAAACCGTGTCGTTTGAACCGTTGATAAGACCCGTTTCTATATATTCGTTGGAACCTAATTTTGAACCTTTCGTCGATTTGAACTTTAATACATTTGTATCAAAGTTAAGTCTGAAATCCGCAGCCTGCACGCCTTCAAATTTTTCGACAACGTAGTATACAGTCAGAGTTTTGGCGTTTTGATCGTAATCGGCGGCAAATTCAAGTTCGGGTTTTGAAAACGCCGACGACATCAATGTCATTGAACATGTTATAACAGATAAAAGAAGTATTATCGCCGTTATTTTTTTCTTCATGGTAAATCTCCTGAATTAAACAAAATAATTTATACAATATAAAAACACATATCCCAGTCGGGGATGCATCTGTTTCTTCTGAGGTAAAATTTATAATCTTTTCTGAATGAGTTAACTAAAAGCGGCAGCGAGAAAATATCATCAGATTTGTGATAGCATGAAAGGATGATTTTCGGCTTATATTCCCTGATAATTTTTTCTGATCCGATTAAAGCCTTTTCTTCAAGTCCCTCTACGTCGAACTTTATCAGATTTACGCCGCCTTTTATTTCGTTGTCGAGAGCTGCCGTTCTGACTTTTTTCCCGCCTTCGGTCGCTCCGGAGGAGCCTCTTCCTTTTCCTCCCGAAAACATCATATATCCGTTTTCGTCGGATAAAGCCTCATTGAAAATTTCCACGTTTTTAAGATTATCCGTATTTTTCCGAAGCTTTCTGAAATTTTTTTCGTCAGGCTCGAATGCGTAGATTTTGTTGTAATCCGGAAAATATTTTGAAAATTCAATGACGGTGTCGCCGTTATAAGCTCCTATATCGGCGTAGACTGGAGATTTCATGGGTCTCAGCAGATTGATGTCTTCTTCCTTTTCGGTTTCGCAGTCGAAGAGATAATCTATATTTCCGGTAAGCCTGAAATTAATGACGTCTGAAAATACTTTTTTTGAAAAGTCGTCAGCGAGAAGATTTTCGGCTTCTTTAAATTTGTCTCTATTTTTTTTGACAAAATCCAAAGTGAAATTCTGTCCTCCGGCAGGAGGAATCCAGAAAGCGGACAGCCCCGTATCATTTTTTATTTTCAGAGCGTTTTCAATAACTTCCGGTCTCGACGAACCGAACGCCATGACTGTTTCAAAACTGCCGAGGCGTTTTTTGACGTCGGAATAGCTTTCAACTTTGAAGCCTCTGAATGTCCTGTTCCTGACGAAACCGTTCGACGCGAATACAGCCGAAACTTTTATCTTGTTTTCGTTTAAAATATCGAGTATTCTGTCGGCTCCGTCGCCTGTTCCGTACATGGCTATTTTTTTTCCGGAGGTTTTTAATTCAGTCAGTATGTCGGTCGGAAGGGAGAAAATAAAATTATTCAAGGATATTCGTGGTTATGTAATCTATTCCGTATTCCGCTAATTTTTCGCCCGCTTCCGGGTCGTTGCACGTCCAGCAGTTGACCTCAATTCCGTTTTTATGGAAAAGGTCAATTCTTTCCTTGTTGAGTTCTGTATATCTGATGTCTATTCCGAGACCGTATTTTTTAAGAGTGTAAATTACGGAATCGTGAAAATCGTCCTCGAGAAATTCCGCTTTCTGATCAGGATATTTCGATTTCAGATTGACAAGATTTTCAAGGCAGAAAGAGATGAAAATCACGTTGTCGAGATAATTCTCTTTTTCTATTATCGAAACAATTTCAAATACTTCTTCCTTCTCAAATCTGTTTTTGAGCTCGAGAACGGCGGTCTTGCCGTATTTTTTGCATATTCTTATATAATCGACAAGGTCGGGAATCACAAGATCGGTTCTCGATTTTTTGCCGTCGGTGTCTGTCAGCACAAGTTTTTTTAAAGTGTCGTATGTGGATTTTTCGACTGCCAAGTCGTCTGTCGCGACTCTTCCTGTCGTGTCGTCATGGAAAATCACGTATTTACCGTCTAAAGTTTTGTGAACGTCTGTTTCAATGCCGAAATAGCTTCTGTTGCCGGCAGCGACGAACGCGGAGCAGGTGTTTTCCTTTTCAATGCCGGAAAGACCTCTGTGAGCAATTATTTTCGTGTTTTTTTTGTCGATTTTTATCGTATCCATCTGAATTTTTTCTTCCTTTATGTAAAATAAAATTCTTCTAAAAATTATATCATCACTTTAATGCCGTGTCAATAAACGTAAACAGTTCTTAGGCGCGGTCAATTTAGACAAATTGAAATCGTCTTTTCATCTTTCAATGTTATGATATATCACTTGACTTTAATTGAAATTAAATGATATAATCATTTAGGATTTTAAGAAATCGCGACATTAAAAATTAAATATCCTTTCCGCGACTGACGGAGAAAAATGTGGAGTTCACCACGTGAAACGGGAAGGAGAAAAAAGTCGACCGTCTGGGCATTCTGATAAAAAATTTTTTCATCTTTTTTATCGGTCTGCCTTTTTTTTGTTGTTAAAGCTTTTTTACGGAGGAAAAATAAAATAATGAAAAAAGCCGCTGTAATTATGGGGTCTGATTCCGATCTTCCTGTTGTTTCAAAAGCAGTTGAAATTCTCAAAAGTTTTGATGTTCCGACAGAAATTCACGTCTATTCCGCTCACAGAACGCCTGAGAAGGTAAAGGAATTTTCGGAAAATGCCGAGAAAAACGGATTCGGCGTAATAATCGCCGCCGCGGGAATGAGTGCGGCTCTCGCCGGAGCGGTCGCCGCGAATACCGTTCTGCCTGTAATCGGTCTGCCGGTGTCATCAAAAAATTTAGACGGAATGGACGCCCTCCTTTCGACGGTAATGATGCCGTCCGGAATACCGGTTGCGTCTGTCGCGATAGACGGCGCCAAAAACGCGGGTTATCTCGCGTGCGAAATCCTCGCGGTCTCTGATTCGGATCTTTCCGAAAAGCTTAAAATTTACAGAAAGAAAGCGTCGGATGACGTTTTGATGAAGGACAGTAAAATCGAGGAAAAATTTAAAAGCCTTTAATTTCTTTATTTTGAAGATTTTATCAGATATTTAATTTTATTCATTTTTCAGGGAGGAACATGAAAATGGAAAAAAGAGAACAGCTTTACGAGGGAAAAGCCAAAAAAGTATTTGCAACCGATGATCCGAATCTTGTAATCGTATCATACAAAGACGACGCCACGGCGTTCAACGGTCTTAAAAAAGGGCAGATAGCCGGAAAAGGCGTTGTAAACAACAAGATGTCAAATTATCTTATGCAGATAATCGAAAAAAAAGGCGTTCCGACTCATTATGTAAAGGAACTTAATGACAGGGAAACTCTTGTCAAAAAGGTCAAAATAGTTCCTCTTGAGGTTATAGTCAGAAACGTCGCGGCAGGCTCTTTCTCTAAGCGTTTCGGCGTTAAAGAGGGAACAAAGCTTCTTTGCCCTACGCTTGAGTACAGCTACAAAAACGATGAGCTCGGCGACCCCATGATAAATCATTATTTTGCTCTCGCGTGCGGATGGGCGACTCAGGAACAGCTTGATAAAATAACGGAATACGCGTTCAGAATAAACGACATATTAAAGGAATTTTTCAAGGGAATAAATGTAGACTTGATCGATTTCAAGCTTGAATTCGGAACTCTGCCCGACGGAACTCTTGTTCTTGCGGACGAGATTTCTCCCGATACATGCAGATTCTGGGACGCTTCAACTCACGAGAAGCTCGATAAGGACAGATTCCGCCGCGACCTCGGCGGCGTAGAGGACGCTTATCAGGAAATGATGAAGAGAGTTTTCGGCTGATATACCGGCGGTTAAGAGGCTTTCAGCCTCTTAATTTTCTTTTTTAAGAATAAAAATATATACAAACAGATAAATTCTTAAATTTTTTTCAATCACGGTTTTTTGTGGTTACAATAATTTTTTCGAGGATGGCACATGGCAGAAATTCATGATGAATGCGGAGTTTTCGGCATATACGCGCCTGAAACGTGCGATGTCGCGAGGTCTGTTTATTACGGACTTTTTTCCCTTCAGCACAGAGGACAGGAAAGCTGCGGCATAACTGTAAACGACGACGGTCTTTTCACGTCTTACAAAGACTTGGGTCTTGTAAACGACGTATTTACAAAACAGAATATAGAAAGACTCGGTCTTGGCAATGCGGCTATCGGACACGTAAGGTATTCGACGACCGGAATGACAGACAGAATAAACGCTCAGCCGATTGTTGTAAATCATACTAAAGGCAGAATGGCGATAGCTCACAACGGCAATATAGTAAACTCCTACCGGCTCAGAAACGATCTTGAGGAGCAGGGCTCGATTTTTCAGACCACTTCCGACACCGAAGTTATTTCATATTGCATAATCAAGGAAAGGCTTACGTCCGGTTCTATTGAGGAAGCTGTCAACAGGGCTATGTACAAACTGAAGGGGGCATATTCGCTTGTCGTTATGTCTCCGTCAAAACTGATAGCTGTCAGGGATGAAAGAGGTTTCAGACCTATCTGCTACGGAAAAAGGGACGACGGCAGTTATATCGTCGCAAGCGAATCTTGCGCACTTGACGCCGTAGGAGCAAAATTTATAAGAGACCTCGACCCCGGCGAAATAGTAATTTTTTCAAAGGACGGCGTCAGGTCAATAAGAGATCACTGCGGCAAACAGCCAAAGTCGATGTGTGTTTTCGAGTATATATATTTTTCAAGACCTGATTCTGTGCTTGACGGTGCGGGAGTCCACGCCGCGAGAATAAGAGCCGGCGAATTTTTGGCTCTTACGCATCCTGTAAACGCCGATGTAGTAATAGGCGTGCCCGATTCGGGACTTGACGCTGCGGTAGGCTATTCGAGGGCTTCGGGAATACCTTACGCCATAGGATTTATTAAAAACAAATATATCGGCAGAACATTTATCGCCCCCGGTCAAAAATCGAGGGAGGACAGGGTAAAAATCAAATTGAATACCATAGCCGATGAAATAAAGGGCAAAAGAGTCGTGCTCGTCGATGATTCCATAGTCCGCGGAACGACGTCAAAGAGAATAGTAAGCCTTGTGTTCGAGGCAGGCGCAAAAGAGGTTCATATGAGGGTTTCCTCGCCGCCGTTCATAGACTGCTGCTACTACGGAACGGATATCGATTCAAAGGAAAATCTTATAGCTTGTTCACATTCTGTCGAGGAGATAGCTGAAATAATCGGAGCTACGTCTCTCGGATATCTGTCGGTAGACGACGTGAAAAAGATAGCAAACGGCAATCCGGAGGGATTCTGCACCGCTTGTTTCGATTCAAATTATCCCACAGAGATTCCGACCGGGACTAAAAACAGATTTGAGCAGAAAATATCCGAAGGAAATAAAGACAACGGTGAAACCCGAGAAGGAGAAAAGAAAGATGAATAAAGAAAGTTTTTCTGAAAGCTACAAGCAGGCGGGCGTAGATATCACGGCGGGATACAGAGCTGTCGAGCTGATGAAGCAGTATATTTCACGCACTATGACTGAAAACGTGCTTACGGGCATAGGCGGATTCGGCGGACTTTTTGAAATTCCGTCCGGCTACGAGCACCCGGTTCTTGTCTCAGGCACAGACGGAGTAGGAACAAAGCTCAAAATAGCGTTCCTCGCCGGAAAACATGACACTGTCGGGATAGACTGTGTCGCAATGTGCGTAAACGACGTAATCTGCTGCGGCGCAAAGCCTCTTTTCTTCTTAGATTATATAGCTTGCGGCAAAAACGTGCCGGAAAAGATAGCGGATATTGTAAAAGGCGTGGCCGATGGCTGCGTTCAGTCCGGTTCCGCTCTTATCGGCGGAGAAACAGCGGAAATGCCCGGATTTTATCCCGAAGACGAATACGATTTGGCGGGATTTTCAGTCGGAATAGTCGAAAAAGAAAAAATTATCGACAAGTCAAAAGTCAGGGCGGGCGATGTTATTATCGGTCTTCCGTCTTCCGGCGTCCATTCAAACGGATTTTCCCTTGTCAGGAAAGTGCTCGATGTGGAAAACAGAGATTTGAATGAAAAGCTTGAATCGCTCGGAGGAAAAACTCTCGCGGAGGCTCTTCTCGCCCCGACGAAAATTTATGTAAAACCTATGCTCGAACTTTTCAAAAGGGTAAACGTCAAAGGCGTTTCCCATATAACCGGCGGCGGATTTTATGAAAATATTCCGAGATCGATTCCTTCGGGGCTCGGCGCCGTAATAGATAAAAAGACCGTAAAAATTCCGCCCGTATTCGATTTGATTCGGTCGGAAGGAAAAATTGACGAAAGAGATATGTTCAACACATTCAACATGGGAATAGGAATGAGCGTAATAGTTGAAAAAGATGACGTTGACAGCTCTTTGGAGATACTCAAAAAATCGGGAGAAAATCCGTCCATAATCGGCGAGGTCAGGGTTTCAGACGAAAGCGTGAAAATCATATGAAAACAAAAATAGCCGTATTTGTCTCGGGCGGAGGCACAAACCTCCAGGCTCTTATTAACGCCGAAAAAAGCGGTATAATAAAATCCGGCGAAATTAAATTGGTTCTGTCGGACAATAAAAACGCTTACGCCCTTGAAAGGGCGGAAAAAGCCGGAATAAAAACGGTTGCAGTCGAGAAAAAAGGTCTGACTCAAGAAAAGTTTGAAGAAAAAATAGAAGACGAGCTTAAAGCAAATGAAATTCAGATGATAGTTCTCGCCGGTTTTATGAGAATATTGTCCGGTAATTTTACTTCAAAATACGAAAACAGAATAATAAATATTCATCCGTCTCTTATACCGTCATTTTGCGGAAAAGGATGCTACGGTATTCATGTACACGAAAAGGCGCTCGCATACGGTGTCAAAGTCACCGGAGCCACTGTCCACTATGTGAACGAGATTCCAGACGGAGGAAAAATAATTAAGCAGAAAGCCGTCGATGTTCTGCCGGGCGACACTCCGGAAAAACTCCAGAGAAGAGTTATGGAACAGGCGGAATGGATAATTCTGCCCGAGGCGTGCGAGGAAGTGGCCGAAAAACTTGCGGCCGGATGACATATTTCTGAATTTTAACCGATTGAATAAAGGAGAAAAAGGCTATGAACGTTTATGACACGCCGTGTCTTTATACAAAGCTTGAAAACAATCCGTACCCCGGCAGGGGAATAGTCTGCGGAAAATCCAAAAACGGAAGATACGCCGTATGCGCTTATTTCATAATGGGAAGAAGCGAAAACTCGAGAAACAGGATTTTCGCAAAAAACGGCGAAACTGTTTTGACAAAGGCTTTTGACGAGTCAAAAGTAGAGGACCCTTCTCTTATTATCTACAACGCCGTCAGAAGGTATAAAAACAGCCTTATAGTCACAAACGGCGACCAGACAGACACGGTCTTTGATTTTATGGCCGAGGGTAAATCATTTGAAGATGCTCTCAATACGAGAAAATTTGAACCTGACAGCCCAAATTTTACGCCGAGGATAAGCCTTATAATGAATTTCGCGAACGGCGATTTCGATTACAAGATGAGTATTCTGAAGTCGTCCGATGAAAACGGAACGGGATGTGACAGATTCTATTATTCATATACGGCATTACCGGGCGTGGGACATTTTATTCACACCTACATCACAGACGGAAACCCCGTGATACCCGTGTTTGTCGGTGAGCCCGAAAGAATAATGATTCCCGATTCAATAGATAAATATACAGATATTATCTGGGACAATTTAAATAATGACAACAAAATATCTCTCTATGTGAGATATACCGATTTAAGCGATTTGTCTTATGAAGACAGAGTTGTAAATAAAAATAAATAATATTCCGGGAGATTTAATTTTATGAAAACATTTGAGTTGAAATACGGCTGTAATCCGAATCAGAAACCCGCAAGAATATATATGGAATCCGGCAAAGATTTACCGGTGGAGATTTTAAGCGGAAGACCGGGATACATTAATTTTCTTGACGCTTTCAATTCATGGCAGCTTGTCTCAGAGATAAAAAGGGAACTCGGCGAACCGGCGGCGGCTTCTTTCAAGCATGTAAGTCCCACATCTGCGTCTGTCGGAAAAGTTCTGCCCGACAGATTAAAAAAAGCATGTTTCGTATCCGACGTTGACGGCCTTGACTCTTCTCCTCTTGCTTGCGCTTATGCGAGGGCGAGAGGAACGGACAGAATGTCGTCTTTCGGCGATTGGGCGGCTCTTTCCGACGTTTGCGACGAAACTACGGCGCGACTTCTTAAAAGAGAAGTGTCCGACGGAGTAATAGCTCCCGGCTACACTGAAAAAGCTCTCGAGATACTTAAAACAAAGAGAAAGGGAAATTACAATATAGTAAAAATCGACCCCGACTATGTACCCGACCCGATAGAAAAAAAGCAGGTTTTCGGAGTGACATTCGAACAGGGAAGAAATAATTTTGAGATAAATTACGACCTTCTTTCCGATGTTGTGACTAAAAACAGGGAAATCCCCGACGACGCAAAAAAAGATTTGATAATCTCTCTTATTACATTGAAATACACGCAGTCAAATTCGGTCTGCTACGCCTACGACGGTCAGGCAATCGGCGTCGGAGCAGGTCAGCAGTCAAGAATACACTGCACGAGACTTGCCGGCGACAAGGCGGACAAATGGTTTTTAAGGCAGAGCGAAAAAGCTCTTAATCTTCCTTTTAAAGATGATATAAAGCGTCCCGACAGAGACAACGCGATAGACGTCTACCTGTCCGACGATTATGAAGACGTTATCGGCGACGGAATATGGGAAAATACATTTACAAGAAAGCCCGAACCTTTTACAAGAGAGGAGAGGAAGGAATATCTTTCAAAGATAAAGGGAGTTTCTCTCGGCTCGGATGCGTTTTTCCCGTTCGGTGACAACATAGTCAGAGCAAGCAGATCCGGCGTTTCATACGTAGCTCAGCCCGGCGGATCTATAAGAGACGACCAGGTAATCGAAACATGCGACGAATACGGCATTGCGATGGCGTTTACAAAGATGAGACTTTTCCATCATTAATTAATTTGCGATTAAGAAGGCTTAAATTTTATGAAAGTAATGGTAACCGGCTCAGGCGGCAGAGAGCACGCCATAATTAAAAAAATTGCGGAAAGCAGAAATTGCGAAAAAATATACGCTTTGCCCGGCAACGGCGGAATGAAGGAGGCGGAAACCGTTCCGATATCCGCCATGGATATACCGGCTCAGGTTGAGTTCGCCGAAAAGCACGGCGTCGATTTCGTCGTCGTGGCAGCCGACGACCCTTTGAACGCAGGCGCGGTGGACGCTTTTCATAAAGCCGGAATAAAATGTTTCGGACCGGAAAAGAAAGCGGCGATTATCGAAGGGAGCAAGATTTTCGCTAAAAATCTTATGAAAAAATACGGTATTCCGACGGCGGAATTTGAAACGTTTGACGATATCGGCAAGGCGCTTTCATATGTAAGGGAAAATAATGCGCCTATCGTAGTCAAGGCAGACGGTCTCGCTCTCGGAAAAGGCGTCACAGTGGCTCAGACCGCGGAGGAAGCCGAAAACGCGGTTATTTCATTGATGAAAAACGGCAAGTTCGGCGACAGCGGCAAAAAGATTGTAATCGAGGAATGTATGACCGGTCCCGAGGTTTCTGTTCTTTCTTTCACAGACGGCAAAACGTTAAAGCCCATGATTTCATCTATGGATCACAAAAGAGCCTTTGACGGCGACCTCGGTCCCAACACGGGCGGAATGGGAGCAGTCGCGCCTAATCCTTACTACACGAAGGAAATCGCCGCGAGATGTATGAAAGAAATTTTTCTTCCGACAATCGACGCCATGAACAAAGAGGGCAGGACATTTAAAGGATGTCTCTATTTCGGTCTTATGCTTACAAAAGACGGACCTAAGGTTGTGGAATATAACTGCAGATTCGGAGATCCCGAAACTCAGACGGTTCTGCCGCTTCTTGAAAGCGATCTGCTTGATATCATGACGGCGTGCGAAGACGGAAGGCTTGAAGAAACAGAAGTGAATTTTTCAGATAAATATTCCTGCTGCGTCGTAAAAGCGTCGAACGGCTACCCCGTAAAATATGACAAAGGCTATGAAATAAAGCAAAACGGCGATATAGACGGCTGCCTTTATTTCGCCGGAGCGAAAAAAACAGGCTCTGCCTTGTTGACAGACGGCGGAAGAGTTCTCGGCGTCACGACTGTTTCGGATACATTGAAAAAAGCCGTAGACAAGGCATACAGGGAAATTGATAAAATTCATTTTGACAACGAATATTTCAGACACGACATAGGCAGAAAAGCTCTTGAGGCGGAGGTTTTGTAAATGGTAAAACGAATATATGTTGAAAAAAAGAAAAATCTCAGGCATGAAGCGAAAAAAGTTCTTGACGATTTAAAAAACGTTCTCGGCGTTAAGAACCTCGAAGATTTGAGGATAATCAACAGATACGACGTCGAAAATATATCGGATGAAATTTTTGACAGAGCAGTTTCAACTATTTTTTCGGAACCTCAGCTTGACATAATCTTCGACAAATTGAACCGCGGCGAAAACGACAGGGTTTTCGCTGTGGAATATCTCCCCGGACAGTTCGACCAGAGAGCCGATTCCGCCGCTCAGTGCATAGAGCTTATGGCGCAGATTAAACGCCCGGACGTGAGAAGCGCAAAAATATACGTCCTCTCTGGACAGATTTCCGATTCGGAATTTAAAAAGATTAAAAAATATATAATCAACCCGGTCGAAGCGAGGGAAGCGTCTCTTGACGAATTTAAAACTTTAAAACAGAATTACAAAATCCCGGAAGAAGTCGCAATATTGACCGGATTCAACGATCTTGACGACAGCGGACTTGAAAAATTTGTCGAGGCTAAAGGTCTTGCGATGGATTTCGACGACATAAAATTCTGTCAGGATTATTTTAAAAGCGAAAAAAGAGACCCTACAATAACTGAAATCAGAATGATTGATACTTATTGGTCGGATCACTGCAGACATACTACATTTCTTACTACAATAGATTCCGTCAAATTTGAGGATAACATTCTTCAAAACGCGTGGAATGAATATATCAGCATAAGAAACGAGTTGAACAGGACTAAGCCTATAAACCTTATGGATGTCGCGACTGTCGGCGCGAGATATCTGAAAGCTAAAGGCAGACTGCCGAAGCTCGATGAATCGCAGGAAATCAACGCCTGCACCGTCAAGATAAAAGTAAATTCCGACGGGGAGGAAGAAGATTATCTTCTCTTGTTCAAAAACGAGACTCACAATCATCCTACCGAGATAGAGCCTTTCGGCGGAGCCGCAACTTGTATCGGCGGAGCTATCAGAGATCCGCTTTCCGGCAGAGCTTACGTTTACGGAGCTATGAGAGTTACCGGAGCATCCGACCCGCTCACCCCCGTTGATAAGACTATAAAAGGAAAACTTCCGCAGAGAAAAATAGTTACTACAGCGGCCGACGGATATTCATCTTACGGCAACCAGATAGGTCTTGCGACAGGTCAGGTGTCTGAAATTTATCACCCGGGCTACGCCGCTAAAAGAATGGAGATAGGCGCTGTAATCGGAGCGGTTCCGGAATGCAATGTAAGAAGGGAAGAGCCGCAGCCGGGCGACGTGGTAATACTTCTCGGCGGCAGAACGGGAAGAGACGGTATCGGCGGAGCGACAGGTTCTTCAAAAGCTCACAATGTAAATTCTGTTGAGGAATGCGGAGCCGAGGTTCAGAAAGGCAATGCGCCTGAGGAAAGAAAACTTCAACGCCTTTTCAGAAATAAAGAGGCAACAAGACTTATCAAACGCTGCAACGATTTCGGAGCAGGCGGGGTAAGCGTATCTATAGGCGAGCTTGCGGACGGACTTGACATTGACCTTGACAAAGTTCCTAAAAAATACGAGGGACTCGACGGCACGGAAATCGCAATATCGGAGTCGCAGGAGAGAATGTCGGTAGTCGTAGCGCCGGAAGATGCGGAAAAATATATTAAACTCGCTAACAGGGAAAATCTCGAGGCGACTGTTGTCGCGAAAGTCAAAGCCGAAAAAAGGCTTACTATGACATGGAACGGAAAAAAGATAGTCGATATTTCAAGACAGTTTTTAAATTCAAACGGAGCGGAAAAGCATATCGACGTAAAACCGGCTAAATTAGAAAGCTACGAGAAAAAAATACCTCTCGGTTTCGCGGAAGGATATAAAAATCTTGTATCAAGCCTCAACTGCTGTTCCGAGAGAGGTCTTTCGGAAGAGTTTGACTCCACTATAGGAGCGGGAACGGTTGTAATGCCGTTCGGAGGAAAATATCAGCTGACGCCGTCGCAGGCTATGGTTCAGCTTGTGTCCGTTGAGAAAAAACATACCGACACGGTTTCTTTTATGGCGTGGGGCTTTGACCCGTATATAACGGAAAAAAATCCGTACAACGGAGCTTACCTCGCCGTAGTCGAGTCTGTCTCAAAGCTTATAGCGTCCGGCGCGAAATTCGAGGACGTTTATCTAACATTCCAGGAATATTTTGAAAAGCCCGGCAAAGATCCGGAAAGATGGGGACAGCCGCTGTCCGCCCTTCTCGGAGCTTTGAAAGCTCAGATGGATTTTTCGATAGGTGCCATAGGCGGAAAAGATTCTATGTCCGGTTCGTTTGAAAATATCGACGTTCCACCTACATTGGTTTCTTTCGCCGTAACTACAGGCAAAACAGACGACGTCGTCACTGACGAATTTAAATCGGCGGGCCATAAAATCGTTCTCCTTTCACCCGAGACGGATTTAAACGGTCTTCCCGTCCCGTCGTCGCAGATATCCCTTTGGAATGAGATAACATCTCTTATATCCGGCGGAAAAGCCGTATCTGTTTATACTCCCGGTCACGGAGGAATAGCGGACGCGATTTTCAAGATGTGCATTGGCAACAAGATAGGTTTTGAATACGATGAATCTGTCGAACTCGGCGAGATGTTCTCATATAATTACGGTTCGTTCATCGTCGAATTGACAGACGACAGCGACATAGGCGAAACGCTCGGCTACACATGCCTTGAGGAAACAATAAAATATTTTGATGACGAGTTGACGCTTGCAGAACTTCTATCACTTTATGAGGGTAAACTTGAACCCGTATATCCGTGCAATATAAAGCAGGGCAAAATCAAGCCAAAGGAAATCACTTACAAAACAGAGACAAAAATTTCGCCGAAAATCAAATTCGCGTCTCCAAAGGCTTTGATACCCGTATTTCCCGGTACAAACTGTGAATACGATTCGGCTAAAGCTCTTTCAGACGCCGGAATCGAGCCGGAGATTTTCGTAATAAACAATTTAAGCCCCGAAAAAATTACGGAGTCTGTCAGGGAATTTGCCCAAAAAATCAATGATTCACAGATTATTTTCATTCCCGGCGGATTCTCCGGCGGCGACGAACCGGACGGATCAGGCAAATTTATCACTTCGTTTTTCAGAAACGGCGAGGTAAAAGACGCGGTGAACAACCTATTGAAAAACAGGGACGGACTGATGCTCGGCGTATGCAACGGATTTCAGGCGCTGATTAAACTCGGACTTGTTCCGTACGGCGAGATAAGAGACGAAACAGAGGACGATCCGACCCTTACGTTCAACACGATAGGCAGACATCAGTCAATGATTGTCAGGGTCAGAGTAAGTTCCAATAAATCCCCTTGGCTTTGCGATATCGCTCCGGGTGAGATTTTCTCTGTTCCCATTTCTCACGGCGAGGGCAGATTTATAGCCAAAGAAGAAATGATGTCAAAGCTTATCGCTAACGGGCAGATTGCCGCCCAGTACGTTGACGTCCACGGAATAGCATCATCGGAAGTAGCGTTTAATCCCAACAACTCCGATTATGCGGTCGAAGGTATATTGAGCCCCGACGGCAGAGTGTTCGGGAAAATGGGACACGTTGAAAGGTATGCGCCCGGACTTTATAAAAATGTTCCCGGCAATTACGATATGGGAATATTCAGATCGGCAGCGGAATATTTAAATAATTTATAAAATATATAAATTCGCGTGAAGGTCATATTCGGGAAAGCGGGAAAAAATGAACGTCTGTTTCTCTTTTCCGAAATTAACGCCTTCGCGCTTTTTTACAGGTGGCAGTTTTATGAATTTGAAAGAATTTTTTGAAATTCATCCTAAGGCAGCTCTTGCTTATTCGGGCGGAACCGATTCTACTTACCTGATGTACGCCGCCGAGAACGCCGGCGCGGATATTAAGGCTTATTTCGTAAAATCGGCTTTTCAGCCGGACCGCGAACTAAAAGACGCGCAAAAAATCTCGTCGGAACTCGGTGTAAAGCTTGAAATAATAACTCTCGACGTTCTCGGTGATAAAGATATTATAGAGAACAGAAACAACAGATGTTATTATTGCAAGAAAAAAATAATGTCTGCTATAATGAAAAAGGCAAACGAAGACGGATATTTTGAAATAATCGACGGGACAAATTCGTCCGACAATATTGCCGACCGCCCGGGGACAAAGGCTCTTGAAGAACTCAATATACGTTCGCCGCTTAAAGAATGCGGAATAACAAAAGAACTCGTGAGAAAATATTCCCGGCGCGCGAATTTGCCTACATGGAATAAACCGTCCGCGTCATGCCTTGCGACTAGAATACCGTCGGGCGTAATAATAACGAAAGAACTGCTTTGTAAAACCGATTCGGCGGAAAATTTTCTTTATTCAATCGGTTTCAGAGATTTCAGGGTCAGACTTGACGGTGATAATGCAAGAATAGAACTGGCAGACGGCGAAATGATGAAAGCCGTCGAAATGAAAAAAGAAATAACAGACAAGCTTAAACTTTATTATGATAAAGTGACGCTTGATCTTGAGGCGCGCGATGAATGACATAAAAAAGCTTTTATTTCAGGTAAAAAACGGGGAAATATCGGTTGACGACGCGTATCTTTCACTGAAAGAAAAACCTTATGAGGATTTGGGATACGCAAAGGTTGACCTTCACCGAAAATTGAGACAGGGAAGTTCCGAGGTGATATACGGCGCGGGGAAAACGCCGGAACAGATAATCGGCATAGCGGAAAGTATGCGTAAAAATAACCAGAATACGATACTTATCACCAGGCTTCCGGAATACAGCGCCGAAATAATAGGAAAGAAATTCTCTCTTGATTATCATAAGGACGCTGAAGCCGGAATAATCGGAAAAATTCCCGAGCCGGACGGATTGGGAAAAATTGTTGTCGCTACCGGCGGAACGAGCGATTTGCCCGTTGCGGAGGAGGCTGCCGTTACAGCCGAATTCATGGGCAACAGCGTGACAAGGCTTTACGACGTGGGAGTCGCCGGACTTCACAGGCTTCTTGACAACCTTGACGACATAATGTCCGCCTCTGTTATAATAGCGATAGCCGGCATGGAGGGCGCTCTCGCGAGCGTAATAGGAGGTCTTGCCGACTGTCCTGTTATCGCTGTACCCACAAGCGTCGGTTACGGCGCGTCGTTCGGCGGCGTTTCGGCTCTTCTTTCCATGCTCAATTCATGCGCGTCCGGCGTTTCCGTAGTAAATATCGACAACGGATTCGGCGCGGGAGTTATTGCCGGAAGAATAAATCATATGGAGAAAAAAAATTGAAAACTTTATATTTAGACTGTTCTATGGGAGCGGCGGGCGATATGATAGCTTCGGCTCTTATCGGACTTCTTGCGGAACCGGAAAAATTTTTAGAAAAACTGAATAATATTTCTGTTCCGAATGTCAGGTATGTTCTTGAAAAAAGCGAAAAATGCGGAATTTCAGGAAATCATATGACGGTACTTGTTGCAGGTCATGAAGAAAATGAAAATTTCACTGATATACACGAAAAAAAAGAACACCGCCACGGAGCCGGAATAGAAGAAATTTACAATATTATTTCATCTCTTCCTGTCTCCGAAAAAGTCAAAAACGACGTAAAAGGAGTGTATAATCTCATAGCGAAAGCCGAAAGCGAAGTCCACGGAGAAAAAATTGAAAATATACATTTCCATGAAGTGGGTTCAATGGACGCCGTCGCGGATATTGCGGCCGTTTCAATGTTGATTGATGAACTTTCGCCGGACGAAATAATATGTTCTCCTGTAGCGGTTGGATTCGGCTCTGTCAGATGCGCTCACGGCATACTTCCCGTTCCGGCTCCCGCAGCGGCTTTATTGTTAAAAGATATTCCCGTTTATGCGGGAAATTTCGAGGGCGAGCTATGCACTCCGACAGGAGCGGCGCTGATAAAATATTTCGCGTCCGATTTCGGGCAGATGCCTTTGATGTCAGTTGAAAAAATCGGATACGGCATGGGCAGAAAAGATTTTCCCAAAGCGAACTGCGTAAGAGCGTTCTTTGGCTGTGACGGCGAGACAAAGAAAAAAATGTTCGAGCTTAACTGCAATGTAGACGATATGACCGGAGAGCAGATAGGCTTCGCCACGAACAGAATATTTGAAGCCGGAGCCGCCGAGGTGTTTACGGTTTCCGCCGGAATGAAGAAGAACCGTCCGGGCATAGTTATTGTAGTAATATGCGGGGAGAACGAGCTTGAAAACGTCGTAAAATCCATATTCAAATACACGTCTACAATAGGTATAAGGGAAAAGGAACTGAACCGCTATGTGATGAACCGGAAAACGGAATATGTCAAAACAAATTTCGGCGAGATCAGAATAAAAAAATCCTCCGGGTACGGAGTGGAAAAAGAAAAATACGAGTACGACGACATCGCGGAAATAGCGGATAAAAATAATATGAGCATAACGGAAGTGCTGAAAGAGATAGAGAAAGATAATCAAAAGTAAAAAACAGCCCGGCGGATTCAGCTCCGCCGGACATTTTTTAATCAAAAGTCGTCAGATTGACAGAATAATCAGTAAAGATTTTTTGCGTCTTAAAATATTCTGAAGATAATAACAAAGCAGATTTTCTTTTATTATATTTGCAATATAATATATATATTTATTATAATATATAGTGAATGATATGATAGTGAAGAATATGGTTCAACTAATTGCGCGCTGAATAATTAAAAATTTTTTGTCAAATATACTTGACAAATGCTTTTTTAGCAGATATAATTTTGGTGTAAATGAATTCATTTAAAAAAATATTGGAGTTGACATTTATGAAAAATTTATTTCATATCTTTTGGTAATTCTTACTGTTGGCACCTGCCTTTTAGTAAGCGTTACATCGGTAGCGACAGCGAATAACCACGGCGATACTAATTTTTCATCTAATCTTTCAAGCGTCAATAAAGTGTATTATACTCCCCAAAGAGAAAAAACCGATAGCACATCGTGTTATATGCTTTGTACATCTTCTCCGTATTATTATATGGCAAAAGTTTACGGAAAACAGCGTTTTGGAGTTAAGCATGATTTATCGCACGGGTACACGTATAAATTAAAGACCGGTGTTAAGTTTTACCTTCGCAACTGGGTTTATGAAGAGGGATATGATTACGCCACAATAAGATGCGAAAAAATCGATAATCATAGCTATACTATCGCAGGCAAGTGGAGCCCCGACAGCGTAAGAGAATAAATTTATATATTATACAGTACTAAATAATATACAGTTAGGAATATGCGAAAAAGCATTATGCTCCTGACTGTTTCTTCAGAAAGATTTTGTTTTATGAAAAAAATCTTAATTTCATCAATTTTGGCAATTCTTATTATTCTTTCTTTTTCCTCATGCTCATCCGGTAAAACACCGAATTCCGCCGAGTATAAAGGATTGACGATTTCCGTCGAATCGGTAAAAAAATTCGGCAATAACGATGAATTAAAAAAGGAAAAGGATATTTTAATATCAAATGAAGACTATATCTCTTCTCCCGGAAAACAAAGTGTTTATTTGGCGGTTACTTTTTCCGTTGCCAATACGACATCCCGCACAATCGAATTTTACACGAATACAATGTCAATAAACAAAAAGTTTTCGGATATAGGAACTTTTAGCGAGCCTATCGGAATGTCCGATTCGGATCACTCGGATGATTTGACTCATTCGTTCTTTCAAAAAGAATTTGCCGCGAATTCATCGCAGACTTTTAAAATGCTGTATGTGATACCTGATGATGTCGATGTAAATAATCTTGTAATCTTTATAAATTCCGGAGATGACGGGGTAAAGAATGAACAGATTTCATTAAAAGGAGTTGCAGTCGAAAATGCTTCTTAAACAGGAAATTAAAAGAGCGTTCAGCGGGCGATATTTTTTTATTTCTTTGTCAATAGGTATGGCGATAGTACTATGGCATTTTATTCAGATTACATTTTTTTCCGGTGTAGATTTAGAAGAGGCTGTAGCGAATAATTATTGTCCGCTTTCGCTTTATAATACATGGATAGGCTATAGATCGGGAATTCAAAGAAGCATATATTTCGTTATTATGCCTATACTTGCGGCGCTTCCTTTTGGTGATACGTATTTTACCGATATTAAAAACGGATATGCGAAAAATATTCTGATAAAAAGGACTCGAACAAATTTCGCTTTATCCAAATACGTTGCCGTATTTTTGTCCGGCGGAATTACGATCGCCGTTCCGCTTGTTGCGGACCTTCTTTTATGCGCTCTTTTTTTCCCGGCAATCGACCCGGACGCTTTTACCCGTACATTTCCGATTTTTCCGAGTGATAATTTCATGGGAAATTTATTCATTGTAAAACCGCTTCTTTATACGTTTATATATATTTTTCTTGATTTTTTCCTTTCGGGTTTTATTGGCTGCTTATGTCTGCCGTTGTCTTTGGTTCTGATAAATAAATATCTTGTTTTGGTGGCGCCTTTCTTGATTTGTTTTATATTGAATGAATTGCAGCAATTTGTCTATGGTTTCACATTTTCTCCGGATTCTTTTGCGATCCCAGACATAAATGACCCAAATGTCACATGGCTTTCATTTATTATCTTGTTCGCTGTATTATTTTCTTTGACTTTCATTCCTTTCATCGCTTCTCAGAGAAAAAGAGATATATTCTAAAATTTATGTTTCATTTTATTTTAACCGACGCGCGCAAAGGTTTTTATTCAAACAGATACAAATATTTGGCGTTTGCCATATTTTTCGGAATTGTCTTATTTGAATGTTTTGGTTATTATTCACTTGAAAACGTCAAACCGGGACTTTATGACATGCTTGAATATATATTCGGCGGATGTATGCCGTTTGATTTAAAGAGAAATCCTGATTTTAATATGCCGCTTTTATGGTTTATTCTTCCGGTATATTCTTCGTTTTCAATCATGTCCATTGCCAAAAAAGACATTAACGGATACGGGGTCAATATGCTTTTGAAATCAAAAAACAGAACTCTGTGGTATGTATCAAAAAATATTTTTTTATTTCTCAACACAGCTGCAATTTATTTCATAAGCGTTGTTATGATTTGTGTATCTGTCAAAAAAGCGCCCGATGAAAAATTCGTAAAAGCTGTTTTATCCGCGATGATTTCAACTTTTGCCATTATGTGCGTACAATTATTTATCGAAGTATTTACAAAATCCATATTCGGTTTTTTGAGTTCCGTTATTATACTTTTATTGACAAGCTTCTTTAATATAAAATATGTTCCGGGCGGAATTTCAATGACAGACAGGCTGAAAATTTTTAATCCGGAAGGCTTTTTTAATTACAGTCAGATTTTAACAGTATGTTTTTGTTATTTCATTGCATTTCTTATTTTGGGGTGCGTTCTTTTCAACAGGAAGGATATTTTTTCTTATGAAAAATGAAAACGAAAATTATATAGTCGTTCAAAATGTATCGAAAAAAATCGGACATGACTATGTATTATCCGATATAAGCATGGAGCTGAATAAAGGAACGGTCTACGGTTTTGCCGGGCACAACGGTTCGGGCAAAACAATGATGATGAGAATTATCTGCGGGCTTGTTACAGCCACGGAAGGGAAAGTAATTATTGATTCCAAACAGATAGGAAAAGATATTTCTTTTCCTAAAAGCGTGGGAGCGTTGATAGAAGCGCCTGCTTTTCTTGACCAGTACAACGCATTTCAAAATTTGAAACATATAGCGGAGCTTGACAGATTGATAGACGACGAAAAAATTCACGAAACAATAAAAGAAGTCGGACTTGAAAACGCCGAGAAAAAAAAGTACAGAAAATATTCTCTCGGTATGAAACAGAGGCTCGGAATAGCTCTTGCGATAATGGAAGACCCGGAAATTTTAATACTTGACGAGCCTACGAACGCTCTTGACAAGGACGGCGTCGAAACTGTAAAGGAGATTATTGAAAAAAGAAAGAAAAATGCCGTTACAATTGTAGCGAGCCACGAAGAAAGTGTTTTGAAGGAAATCGCTGACGAAATTTTTGTTTTTTCAGACGGAAAGATGGTTGAACATGAAAAAATCAATTATTAAAATAACATCGCTGATTTTAGCGGCAGTGTTATTATGCGGTCTTGCGGGGTACAGAATATATACATTAAATAAAAAATATCCTGACAGAACTTATATTGAAATTCCGCTCAACGAACCGATGAAGACAAAATCGGGGGTTGAATATACTGTTGTATCCGTTGAAACAACCGAAACTACCGCAGAAAGCGGCAATAAATCTTTTTTTGTCGATATAAAGTATAATATTAAAAATACATCTGATAAAGTTAATTATATAGGTTTTGAGTCTATGATTTTGGAAGACGAAAACTATAATTCAAATCAATTGGATATTAACAAACTTTATGAACTAAACTCTGATATAAAAGACGACAACGACTTAAAGTTAAAACCGGAAGAAGAAAAGACGTTGATTATTCCTTTTTCATTGAGCGAAATAAATTACAAAAGCGCCGATGAATACAACAAAGCGAAGGATTTAAAAAACAGACAACTTAAGATAATTTATGACGGATATCCCATTGTATATTATTCTATATTAGAATAATTAAAACAATCCCCGGTCTAATAGCCGGGGATATTTTTATTATCCGGGGATATTTTTATTATAATATAAAATATTAAATAATCCGAGAAAAAAACGAAAAAAAAAGAGCCTCAACTGCATAAAATGCGTGTCGAGGCTCTCAACTGGTCGGAGTGGAGGGATTCGAACCCCCGACATCTTGCTCCCAAGGCAAGCGCGAGGTGCATACGGTCTACGCCAAGACGAGGGAGGAGTGCGAAGCACTGCTGGAGACGATGATCGCTGAGGTGCGGGAGCGGAGCAAAGAAGAGAAGCGGCAGATGACAAAAGAGAGAAGAAGCAAATAGCTCGGCGGAGGCAACCCCGCCGAGTTATTTGCTTGCTCAATTCACTTCATTTGCTTGAAGTGTCAATAATCTCCAACTCGTCAAAGAGGTATGTGACAACATCAACTGGATACTCGGTTTCGTCCCATATCTCAACTTCACATGCAGGACCAGTTGAATAAGTGCTGACCACAACGCCCACAGAGCCGATAGGATATCCATTTTTTTCAACAAGCGTCTTGACTTTATCATATTCTTTTACCATTATTATTTGCCCTCCAAATAATTCGTAATTAGCCTTGGCGTGCCATTGCCGTTATCGATTTGGTAAACTGCAATCACGTTTTTGGTTTGACCATTGGGACCAGTAACAGGAATTCTGTATTTATATTTCACCCCGTATTTTGTTTGTGAAATGTCATATGGTTTAACGGTACCGGTTGTAACTGCTGAGTGAATTTGAGATATTAACCCATCGGCATTTTGCTTAGTATAACCTAATCCTTTTTCGTATGCTTCTGCTTTGCCTTTTGCGTTGGCATTGTTTGGATCAAGAGAATAGTTCACAAATTTTTCTCTTGGCGTCGATGCGTTTGTATGGTTCGGCATAGAATTATTGCTTTGAGAACCGCTTGTTTCTCCAAACCCACCATGAAATCCAGCTCCCATCAGGCACTCACCGCCTTTCGGTGAGTAACCATAAAGTCGCTATCGAATTGCAGGACTTCAATCCCGGCTTCAATATATTTGCCGAAGACAGTTTCAGGCGCAGTACCGTAAACCACGATCGTTTTCGGGTGCAGCTTGTTGACCACATACTCCAGCCCACGAATAAAGAATTCACGTTCCTGCAAGAGTTTGATACACCCGTGAGAGCCAACGGCAATCGTGGAGTTGTTCGGCACACCGAAGCAGCACGTCTCGTATGTACGCTCGTCACTCCAGCGCACGTTGGCGATAACCGGCACTCCTTCACTCTGCAGCCAAACGGCAACGGTGTGACTGCGGTAGATGTTCCAATTCTGCATCACAAGCGGCATATCGCGGTATAGACTGAAATCCGGTGCGATCACGCCTTTATACCGTTTGAGGATCGTCAGATACTTGAAAGGCTTATTCCAGAGCCTCTCGAACAACGCATCATCCTCGTAGAAGTGAACCCATGCATCATAATCCGTTCCGCTGACCGCTTTTGAAAAAGAAATCAGTTTCGAGGGAATTGCCCTTTCCGGCGCGATGCACGGAATTTCGAGTTCGCCTTCATAGATCGCGTTTTTGACCATGAAAGCATGAAAAACGTCTTTGCACCCGTTGCGGGTACTATTGATCTGAGACATGATAACCGTCTCCTTTTCGGCACATTACCACAGGGCATAGAACTGTGCCTTATAGATAGATTTACCCCGGGCCGTGCCTTCCGGGCGTCTCAGATGTAATTTACCAGATTACGGACAGAGATACCCGGAGGCACAGATGAAATTATTTGTCAAGAGATTTTCTGCAGAATGAACGAGAAAACCTTGACATGGGCTCCGAGTATCGCTATAATAAAGATACCAGATTACGGGTAGAGATACTCGGAGGCAAGCATTGTATTGATTGCGCCAACAATCAATGCAGTGCTTTTCTTTTTGTTCCAGCAAACAATTTGCACCAACTCCTTTCAGTTTCTGTGATTATGCTGATAGTCTGCAGCATCAAAGGAAACCCCGCAGGCTTCAACGATTTCTGATACGCTCATATCTCCCGTGAGGTGGTGGGCAATCATAAACTCCCCAGCAAAACATTTTGCCTGCCATTCGGGATCATTAAATGTTTTCACTTTTTGACGTTTGAAATTGCGCTGTAACGAGAATCCACAGAAACAGAGCGTGAAATAATGACCGATTTCGTGTGCGATGGTCATGCGATCACGCCCTTCACCGTTACAGGCTCTCTCGTATACGCTTTCTTTGATTTTAATATGACCTGTTCGAACATTCGTTTCGGCGTGAATTCCGTTCGGAAGTTCGCAATCCTCCACGATTTCATAGCTGAAATCATCAAAGACTTCGGCCAATACATCCAGCAGCTCCACAATGGGAACCCATAGCTCTTTTTCCAACCCGAGATGTTTGCGGAGCATTCTCGCAAGGAGGCGCAAATCCTTTCGGGATTTTGGTTCAACAATATAATCCGGCAAGAATTAGTCCTCCTTGTGCTTCTTTAAAATGCTGAACAGTTTTTTGGTGGTTTCCTCATCCAGTGTATCAAACTGTCGCGCAAAGGAAACAGCAAGTTGACGGTTTGCACTGGAAGCGTTACGAATGTTTAGCTCAATCGTATCACTAGATTCAATGATAGCATCTTTCAGTTCCGTGATTTGTACCGGAGTAAGGGAGTACAGTTCTTCCAGTTTCGTAATCCAAACCTCAGGCACCTTCTTTTTGCCGTTTTCTACGGCAGAGAGAAAAGCCGACGACACCCCGAGCTTCTTCGCCATATCACGAAGTATCTCACCTTCGTCTATTCGCAATTTTCTCAAAAATCTTCCAACACTTGTTAGCATAGCCAACCCTCCTTAACCTGATCAGGTTGTCTTTAGTATAGCATATACGCTGTTGAATGTCAACCATTATTGGTTAATTTTCTTCGTACATAAGGTTGACCTTGCGGCAGGCACATTGAATACAGGTAAAAATTGCGCCGCAGTAGACAAAGAAATAGTAAAAATCCTCTAAGATCATTGATCCCAGAGGATTTTTGGTCCGAGTGACTGGTTTCGAACCAGCGGCCTCGTGGTCCCAAACCACGCGCTCTACCATCTGAGCTACACCCGGTTATTTGATTTTTGCGCGGTTTCTGCCGTTGTGGTCAACTATGTGGTCAAACGGCCGTTTTCGGAGTTTTTGCGGAAGCTATAAAGCACCAAAAGGCCAGCGTTTGCAAAGAGTTGCGGGATTTCGGATTTCTCCGTCTTGCCGGGGGTGTTACACGCTCCCAAAGCAAGCGCGCTACCAACTGCGCTACACCCCGATGTGACTTAAATATTATACCAAAAAATCATATTTTGTCAACCGTCAAAATGCTTATCAAAATTCCCTTTGACCGAAATTGTTCTTTTTAACGGTACCGTGAAAAAATATTTTTGATAAAATCAGCGGTTGACACGCATGTTGCTTTAAAATATAATTTAGTCAAAATTGATTCAAGGTGAAGATAAATGAAAATTACGGTTTATACCCCTGTTTTTAACAAAGCGGATAAACTTGACCCGCTTTTTGAGTCGCTCAAAGAACAGACGTACAGAAATTTTGAATGGCTTATCATAGACGACGGCTCCCAAGACGGCATTACTTCAAAATCCTTCAAATATTTTGCCGACGCCAACAATTTCAGAGTAAGATATTTTAACAAAACATACGGCGGAAGACACACGGCATTCAATTTCGGTCTTGAAAAGGCGGAAGGCGACGCGATTATTACGGTGGACGCCGATGAAATTTTATTGCCCGACGCTCTTGAAAAGGCGGATAATTTTCTTGAAGAGGCGAAAAATTCCGATAAAATTATCGGTATAGCATTAAATAAGCTTGATGAAAATTCAAATCCGAAGGGAACTTCGCCCAAAGAAAAATACAGAGACATTAAACTTAACGAAAAAGAAAAATACAATATTACGGGCAATAAGACTTATGCTTTTTACATCGACAAAATCAGAAAATTTCCCATGCCTATGTTTTACGGAGAGTTCTGTTTTCCTCAGGACGAATATCTCGACTCGGTGACATCCGCCGAAGGATATAAGGTCAGATTTTTAAACGACGCCTGCGTTATATCTCCCGATTACAAATACGAATGGGTAAGATACTACGACCCCGCGGAAAAGCTTATGAAGGATAATCCCAAAGGGTACGGAAAGCTTTATTCGGCAAAAGCTGCCGCCGCGAAATCCAAATCGGAGAAGGCTTCAATTTATTCCGAATTCAGAAAGATGATGAAGTCAAATTATTCCGACGATGAAATAGCGTCGTTTCTCGGAACGGACAAAAAAACGCTGAAGCTTTCTTCTATCCTCGGAAAAAAATAATCCGGCTGTTTTTGTCTGTATTTAATATTTTGTCTTCTTATGCCGCGGGTAATTATTCCGCGGCAATTATTTTGTTTGCTTTAACATTTCATTTTTATTTGAATGATGAATTTTTTCGTCGAAGTGCACAAATAAATTTGGCAGAAATTGTGTATTCCTACAAACTTTAAATTATGTCAACATTGTAACCTATTTTTCTCTTGATTTTTGTTTTAATTTTTGATATTTTGTATGTAGAAATCGATGAAAACGTTTCCGGTAACGTTTTCTCTTTTCCAGAACAGACAAAAGGAACTATATTTTTTCTTAATCAAAATTAAATCAATTTGCCGGAATTTGTCGGATTTTACTTTTATTAAATATTATTATTTCTCTACAAGTTTATTATTCGGAACAATTAATTTTGAAGGAGAGAAAGCCGTATGACAATCAAAGACCTTGCGAAAAAATGCGGCGTATCGGTCAGTACGGTTTCGAGAGTTTTAAATAACAGACCGGACGTAAGCGCAGAGGTAAGGGAAAAAGTTCTGGATGAGGCGAAGAAAAATCATTACGTCAGGAACGACGCCGCGAGAGACCTTGTCAAACCTCAGCAGGATACAATGGGACTAATTGTCAGGGGAGCCGACAATATATTTTTTACAGAGGTAATGAAATCCATTGAGGATGCCGCCGAGGAAAACGGATATATTCTTTCTCTGCGTCAGATAGCGTCGGACGGTGACGAGCTTAAAGCAGGCGCAAAGCTTGCCAAGTCAAAAAAGCTCAGAGGAATAATATTCCTGGGCGGCAGGTCGGATTACAAAAAGGAAGAGTTTGAGGTTATTGATATTCCTTCTGTTTTCTGCACATATTCAAACAGATTCGGCGATTTGGGACGCGGCTCGTTTTCGTCAGTTGGCATAGACGACGAGGCAGAGTCCGAAAAAGCTACCGAATATCTTATTAATAAAGGTCACCGAAAAATAGCTATTATTACAAACGGAAAAAACGACTCGGCTGTCGGAGAGGCAAGATACAGAGGATACCTGAACGCTCTTGCAAAAAACGGAATAAACGAGGATCCGTCGCTCGTAGTCGAGACAGGCAGCTACGATCTTTACGATGTATATTCGTCGGTCAGGTCTTTGATTTCTTCGGGCAGTGAGTTTTCGGCTGTTTTCGCAATTTCGGACGCCATGGCTATTGCGGCTGTCAGATGTCTTTACGATTCGGGAATATATGTTCCGGCGGACGTATCAGTGATTTCTATAGACGGCATTGTTACGTCGAGGTATGTCATTCCCAGTCTTACAACGGTGTCGCAGCCTAAAAGAGATATAGGACGAACCGCCTTTTCGCTTTTGATGGATATTATTAACGGCGACAGAGAAAACGAATCGATTTTTCTTCCGGGCACTCTTATCGAAGGCGAATCCGTCAGAAAGATTTAAGTCAGTTAAAAACGCATTGATTATATGCGTATTATAAAAAATTTTTCATAACATGAAAGGACGAAAAGCATTATGAAAAAAGTTGTATCAATACTTTTAGCTTTAGCTATGGTATTCACGATGGTATTTGCTCTCGCGTCGTGCGGCGGCAAAGGCAAAGAGGACGAGTCCTCAACAGAGGCAGGGTCAAAAGCCGCATCAGGCGCGAACGGACAGGTTTATTACCTCAATTTCAAACCCGAAGCCGATGAAGCTTGGCAGAAGATTGCTGCTGACTACACGGCGCAGACAGGCGTTCCCGTAAAAGTTGTTACGGCCGCGTCAGGCGAGTATGAGTCAACTCTTCAGGCCGAGATGGATAAAGACGCGGCTCCTACAATGTTTAACATCGGCAATCAGGCGGGCGTTTCCACATGGGACGAATACGCTTACGATCTTAAAGATACTAAGTTCGCAAAAGAGCTCAGCACCGATGACTTCAACCTTTATGACGATGCAGGCAAACTTGTTTCCGTAGGTTATTGCTACGAGACATTCGGCATCATCGTCAACAAGGCTCTTCTTAAGAAGGCAGGTCATACTGTAGACGAAATAAAAGATTTCGATTCCTTAAAGAAAGTTGCCGATGACATTCACGCGAATGCTTCCACATTGGGATTTGACGCTTTCACATCTTCGGGACTTGACGATTCGTCTTCATGGAGATTCTCCGGTCACCTTGCAAATATGCCTCTTTTCTATGAGTTCAGAGACGATAACGTCAAGAGCGAGCCCGCTACAATCAAGGGCACATATCTTGACAACTACAAGAAAATCTGGGATCTCTACACAACTGATACAGCTACAACAGGCGCTGCCGTTGCATCTGCAACAGGCGATCAGGCAGAGGCGGAGTTCGGCAAAGGACAGGCCGCTTTCTACCAGAACGGTTCTTGGGAATTTTCAAATCTTACAGGCACATATAAGATGAACGCCGACGACCTTCAGATGATTCCTATCTACTGCGGTGTTAAAGGCGAAGAAAAAGCGGGACTTTGCTCCGGCACGGAAAACTGCTGGGCGGTTAACGCCAATGCGAGCGAAGAAGACATTCAGGCAACACTTGATTTCATGTATTGGATGGTAACATCCGAAGAAGGAACAAAGATGATGGCCGATCAGTTCGGACCTATCCCGTTCAAGTCTGCAAAGACGCCTGAGAACGTATTCTTCCAGGACGCTCAGAAGCTTATTGACGCAGGCAACTACACGGTAACATGGGCGTTCAACTATACTCCCAACGTTGACACTTGGAGAGCAGGCGTTGTTGACGCACTTACAAAGTATACTAAATCAGGTTCCGATTCCGATTGGAACGCAGTTAAGACAGCATTTGTAGACGGCTGGGCAACTCAGTATCAGGCAGAACACGCCAAATAAATTATCTCTACGGGGCGGCCGCGGTCAAAGTGACCGCCTCGGTTTTTTGACCCTATCTGCGAATTTAATACGAAAAAAACTTAAATACCGTAAATTATATCTTTTTCTGTTTCAAAGCGTTGCGGATATTTCCGGTTTTTCATCCGAAAACTCCGGCGATGTCCGCAATGTTTTGAAAAAAAAATTTGAGAGGTGAATTTTAAGTGGAAAACACAAAAAAAAGTTCTTCGGGCGCCGGCAAAACCGCATTAAAAGCTGTTTTCGGCGTGGTCGGAACTTTAGTAATCGCTTTGGGACTTCTCGGCAATTTCGGAGTTCTCGGCAAGATGCAGAAAACATTGTCTCTTCCGTCGTTTTTCTCATCATTCATTTCATGGTATTCAGACCTTTCGGCGTGGGGAATGACGACGTTTATGCTTGCCGGGGTTTTGATTTTAGCGATAGTGCTCAATTCGGTTGACGCAAAGTCAAAGGACGGCGCGCTAAACTCGAAATTGGTCAGGACGCCTATTAAAAGATGGTTCGCTCTCTTTCTTCTTCCCACTTTCGCGGCATTTTCAATAGGATTTCTTTTCCCGTTCATCAAAGGCGTATTTCTTTCGTTCACGTCATTTAAAACCACAAAAAAATGGACATGGAACGGACTTACAAATTACAAAGCCGCCTTTGCCGACAAATCGTTTACTTATTCGTTCTGGTATACGGCGCTTTTCGCTGTAGTTTCGCTGATTATCATCAACGTGCTCGCTTTTCTCATAGCGTACGCTCTGACCCGCGGAATAAAGGGATCAAATATTTTCAGAACTGTATTTTTTATGCCTAACCTCATAGGAGGTATTGTTCTCGGATATATCTGGTCTATGATTTTCGACGGAATTCTTATCAATTATGACACTTCGGTCGTTCTTGAGACAAAATACGGATTCTGGGGACTGATAATTTTGATGGCCTGGCAGCAGATAGGTTATATGATGATTATCTACATAGCCGGTATACAAAATGTTCCGGAGGACATAATAGAGGCCGCGAAGATAGACGGAGCAAACGGCAGACAGACGTTATTTCATATTATCATTCCGAACGTAATGCCGTCTATCACAATATGCTCATTTTTAACTCTTACAAATTCGTTCAAGCTTTTCGATCAAAACCTTGCTCTTACAGCCGGCAGACCGTTTTCGCATCTTGCCGACGGAACAGCCGTACACACAACCGAAATGCTCGCGCTGAATATTTACAATTCATTTTATTCCTCGGTCAATTCAAGAGGAGCCGGTCAGGCTAAGGCGGTTATATTCTTTGTGCTTGTGGCTATACTCGGAATATTACAGCTCAAAGCGAGCCATTCAAGAGAGGTGCAGCAGTAATGAACAAAGCAGCTTTAAACAGAGAAAAAAAATCGAAAAATATAATGTCGGCTGCGTTTACCGTCATATGTATTGTATACGTTCTTCCTGTTTTGACGGTTTTGATGAATTCATTTAAATCAAATTCATCAATCAACACAGAAACATTCGCGTTTCCCAACAGTGAAACGTTCGTCGGTCTTCAAAACTATATCAAGGGCATGACGTTCGGCAACTATCCGTTCTGGAAATCGGTACTTTTCTCGTTTGTAATCACCATAATGTCAACAGCGCTGATTCTTATATGCACGTCTATGGCTGCATGGTACGTCGCGAGAGTCGGAACGCTTTTTTCAAAAATCGTGTATTATCTTTGCGTTTTTTCAATGGTTGTTCCTTTCCAGATGGTAATGTTCACTCTTTCAAGAACTGCGGATTCGTTAAAACTCAACACGCCGTGGACTATACCTGTCGTTTATCTCGGGTTCGGCGCGGGACTTGCGGTATTTATGTTCTCCGGATTCGTTAAATCCATTCCGCTTGAGATAGAGGAAGCGGCGGCTATAGACGGATGCGGACCTCTTAAAACATTTTTCAAAGTTGTGCTGCCGATGCTAAGACCTACAATGATTTCAGTGGGAATACTTGAAATAATGTGGGTGTGGAACGACTACCTTCTTCCGTATCTTGTGCTTGACAGAACGAAATACATGACTATACCAATACACATTCAGTACTTGAAAGGAAGCTACGGATCAGTTGACCTTGGCGCTACCATGGCTCTGATTCTCCTTTCGATAGTACCGGTAATAGTTTTCTACCTCACCTGCCAGAAATATATAATCAAGGGCGTCGCCGCAGGAGCGGTAAAAGGCTGAAAACATATAAAATTTATTATTGAGATAAAACGGAAAAATATAAGATGGAAAGAGCAAGCGGAATTATTATGGCTCTGTCGTCGCTGCCGTCAAATTACGGAATAGGGACTTTGGGAAAATCTGCTTTCGATTTTGTTGATTTTCTGTCAGACGCGAATCAAAAATACTGGCAGATTCTTCCGGTGGGACCGACAAGCTACGGCGACAGTCCGTATCAGTCTTTTTCGACATTTGCCGGCAACCCTTATTTCATTGACCTCGACATTTTAAAAGAAGAGGGACTTTTGACTCAGGAGGAGATTGACTCTCGCGACTGGGGTTCCGACGACGAACATATTGATTACGGAAAAATATACGAATCAAGATTTGACATTCTTAAAATCGCGTGCGACAGAGGTTACGAAAAACAGCAGACCGAAATTGACAGATTCGCGTCCGAAAACGCGGGGTGGCTAGGCAATTATTGCCTGTTCATGGCGGTCAAGAGAAAATTCGGAATGAAGTCGTGGACAGAATGGCCCGACGACGATATAAGGCTTCACAAAGACTCTGCCGTGATAAGCTACGGATTTGAGCTTTCAGACGACATAAAGCTGTTTAAATTCATTCAGTTCAAATTTTTCGAGCAGTTTGATAAACTTAAAAAATATGCGCACGAAAAAGGCGTGAAAATCATCGGAGACATGCCCATCTACGTCGCATTGGATTCTTCCGATGTTTGGTCGGAACCCTATTTTTTCCGACTTGATGAAAACAACAATCCGACCGAAGTCGCGGGAGTACCGCCCGATTATTTCACCGAGGACGGTCAGCTCTGGGGCAACCCTCTGTACAGATGGGACAGAATGAAAGAGGACGGCTACGGCTGGTGGATTCGCAGAATAGCCGGTAACAAAAAACTTTACGACGTTTTAAGAATAGATCATTTCAGGGGACTTGAAAGCTACTGGGCAGTTCCCTATGGAGAAAAAACGGCGAAAAACGGCAGATGGCTAATAGGTCCCGGCATTGATTTTGTGAAAACAATTACAAGCTGGTTCTCCGATATGAATTTCATCGCGGAAGATTTGGGATATTTGACGCCCGAAGTTCACGAGCTTCTTGAAAAATCCGGTCTGCCCGGCATGAAAGTTCTTGAGTTCGCGTTTGATTCAAGGGAGCCGTCGAATTATCTGCCTCATACTTATGACAAAAACGCGGTGTGCTACGTAGGCACTCACGACAACGCGACGCTCAAAGAATGGTTCAAAACCGCCGATAAAGACGATATAAAGCTCGCGAAAAAATATCTCGGTCTAAACAGCGCCGAAGGTTACAATTTCGGAGTGATTAGAGGCGGAATGAGTTCAGTCGCCGATTTGTTCATGACTCAGATGCAGGATTATCTGAATCTCGGAGCGGAAGCGCGGATGAATACTCCCGGAACCTCGGAAGGAAACTGGCGCTGGAGAATGAAAAAAGACGCAATTCAGGATAAGCTGACTGAAAGAATTGCGTACATGACAAAAATTTACGGAAGGAGCTAAAGCTTATGGCAAGTGTGAGCTTAAGACATATACAAAAAATTTATCCTGCGAGTGAAGTTAAAAAACGTAAAAAACACTCAAAAAATAAGGATGAAAAGAAAAAGAGCAATTTAAAGGTCACAGATAAAGGCGTAATCGCGGTAAACGATTTTAATATCGAGATAAAGGACAGAGAGTTTATCGTGCTGGTAGGTCCTTCCGGATGCGGAAAATCAACGACGCTCAGAATGATAGCGGGACTTGAGGATATATCTGGCGGCGAGCTTTATATAGACGATACTTTGATGAACGACGTCGCTCCAAAGGACAGAGATATCGCGATGGTATTCCAAAGCTATGCTCTTTATCCTACTATGACGGTATACGACAACATCGCGTTCCCTCTCACTATGGCGAAAGACAAAGACGGCAAAAAGCTTTCCAAGGAAGCAATCGACGAAAAAGTCAGAGAGGCTGCAAAAACCCTTGACATCACCGAATACCTCGACAGAAAGCCGAAGGCTCTTTCGGGCGGTCAGAGACAGAGAGTCGCTATCGGAAGAGCTATTGTCAGACAGCCAAAAGTTCTTTTAATGGACGAGCCGCTTTCAAACCTCGACGCGAAACTCAGAAACCAGATGAGAGCCGAAATTATAAAGCTCAGACAAAAAATAGACACGACATTCGTATACGTGACTCACGACCAGACGGAGGCAATGACTCTCGGCGACAGGATAGTTGTCATGAAAGACGGAGAAGTTCAGCAGATAGGAACTCCGTCCGAGATTTTCAATCATCCCGTAAATAAATTCGTAGCGGGATTCATAGGCGTTCCCGAGATGAATTTCTTTGACGCAGATTTAATAAAGTCGGGAGATTCATATTCTGTCAAACTCGGCGATTATTCGGTAAAAATTTCCGATGAGAAGGCAAAGCATCTAAGGGAAAACAGCGTTGATTCCATGAAGGTCACTCTCGGCGTAAGACCTCAGAATATCGAACTCGTATTTTCCGACGAAAACAGCGCTCAGGCAACAGTCGACGTATCAGAGATGATGGGCGCAGAGGTTCATATTCATCTGAACCGCGAAGACCGCGACATGATAATTATTGTGCCGTCAACCGATTTGAAGGAAATCCCGTCTATAGGCGACCCGATTAAATTTAAATTCAGCGGAGAACACCTCAACCTGTTCGATCCGAATACGGATAAAAATCTTGAATTTTTAAACGATTCCGTAAATCCCGGAGAACCGGTCTGAAATCTTGCAGTATATTATTAATCAGCAGAATATTGAAGCGTCTTTGTGGAAAAGGGACGCTTCTTTTTTATGTTTTTGATGTGAATATAATGAAATGTTATTTATTTTCGATATTTGTTAACAGTTTATTCACAAAATATTAATACAAATATATAAAATGATGTCTATAATATAAATGAAAAATTATACTATTTTAGAAAGGATTTGGCTGAAATGACAACACAAAAATCCATTGGCAGAAAAACTTTATCTTTGATTCTATCTGTATTAATGGTATTGACGTCTGTCGCGATTAGCTTCGACGTCTTTAAAACAACATCCGACGCCGCAAACGGAACATATTTCTTCGCGTTGAGAATCTATTGGGACAATCAAATGGCAAAAAGAGACAATCAACAATTTACTCTGAAATATAATTCCAACGACTCTACTAACGGCAACGGCAGAGGAGGCGAGAACTGGATAACTTGTTCGGGTTCGGACTGGATAAATAATAAAGATTACACCTGGACAGGCAGTGTCAACGGCTTTCCGAGCGGTCTTCGTATAAAAGCGAGATTAAAGAAAAAGGGAACTGACGATGTTAAATATCATGTTTATCTCTCCGTAGGCAGCACGCAGGCAGAGGCAAATTCAAGACTCAGTTCCGGAAACTATATATATCAAAAAGAAAACGACCATACGCTTGTTTACAATAAAACTATGGATGACACTTACGGTGTTGACGGAAATAATTTCCCGAAGGCGACTATTACGCTCAGCGGCGGTTCAAGCTCGATTAAGGTTCCTTCTTCGGGCACATCTTACGGCACTGCGTATTCCGTATCGGCAATGGATCAGTACAATGTAGGCTGGGTTGTCACGCCTTCTCTTTCCGTAAGCAATTCACTTTCATTAAACGCCAACAGAATCGCGGTTCCGTCATCGGCCAATAACAACGGCACGGATTATAATGTCACGGTGACGGCGTCTCTGCCCGCAAATTCAAACGGCAACAAGACGTCTACATGCTCTGTCTTGGCACGTCATACATTGTCTGTTGCGGGAAACGGAGGAACGGCGAACCCCACATCTTATTCAAATAAATATACGGGCGAAAAAGTAACATTATCCGCGTCGAGGACAGGCTACCATATTTCTTCATGGACAAAGACTTCGGGGAACGGTTCTGTAAGCGGTTCTTCCTTCACATTCGGAAATAACAACGCCGCGGTAAGAGCCGATTGGGCGGCAAACGCTTACAGTGTACAATTTAATTCAAACGGCGGTTCCGGAACGATGTCTGACGAGTCGTTTACCTACGGCACGGCAAAAGCTCTGACAGCCAACAGCTTTTCAAGAACAGGCTACACGTTTTCGGGCTGGAACACAAAATCTGACGGTTCCGGCACAAGCTATTCGGATAGACAGACCGTAAATAATCTTTCGTCCACAAACGGCGCTGCTGTTACATTGTATGCAAAATGGACCGCGAATAAATATACGGTAACGTTCGACGGGCAGGGCGTGTCGGCTAATCCGTCTCAGGTTTCGGCGGTATACGGTTCGGCAATGCCGAAGGTTACGGCTGTCTCAAGAACAGGTTATACATTCGGCGGATATTACACAGGCAAAAACGGAACGGGGACGAAATATTACAACGCGGACGGCACGTCGGCGAATAACATGGCTAACGCCGGCAATATGACTTTATACGCAATGTGGACTGCCAACAATTATAACGTTACGTTCGATTCTCAGGGAGGCAGTCAGGTAAATTCGGTTACTGCGAAATATGACAGCGCCATGCCGTCGATTACCGCTCCGACGAGAACAGGATATAAATTCTCGGGCTTCTACACATCGGCAAACGGACAGGAAACAAAATATTACAACGCGGACGGCACATCTGCGAAGAATATGACAAACGCGGGCGCACTCAAGCTATACGCTTCATGGTATGAAAATTCATACAAGATAACATTTGACAAAAACGGAGCTGACGGCGCCGATTTTTCCAAGACTTTAAAATATTCTCAGAGCTACACGATTCCGGAAAACACGTTCACGAAAACGGGCTGCACTTTCACGGGATGGAATACATCTTCGGACGGAAACGGAAAAATGTACGCGCCCGGAACAACTGTTTCAAAGCTTTTGTCGGATGACAACGCTGAAATTAAGCTTTACGCCGTGTGGGAAGCAAATACATACACAGTTGCGCTTGACGGAAACGGAGCGGATAAGTATGTTTCGTCTGTAAAAGCTGTATATGACAGCGTAATGCCCACAATAGACGTTCCCGAAAGAAAAGGATATATTTTCGGCGGATATTTTGATTCAAATTCAAAACAGTATTATCTTTCCGACGGAACTTCTTCGGTAAAAATGGATGTCGCGTCCGATTCTCTTAAACTTACGGCTAAATGGACTCCTGTTTCCTATACTCTTACGCTTTACGCGAATTACGGAGAAAACGAGACGAAATCCGTTTCAATGACATACGACAAACCATATACCTTGAGTGAAGATGCATTCTCCAGGACAGGATATACTTTCTTGAAATGGAACGCGTCTTCGGACGGAAAAGGGACGTCTTACAATAAAAATGCCGAAATTGAAAATCTTTCTTCTTCTGAAGGCGGCGAGGTAAAATTATATGCGCAGTGGAAAGCAAACGAATACACCTTAACCGTTCACGGCTATAACGGCGTGGAAGTTTCAAAGAAATGCGTATATGACGAAAAATTTAATATTCCTTCAATGCCCGATTACGCCGGCGTAACTTACACAGGCGTTTCGGATTCCGAAAACGGAACGAAAAAATATGAGCTTTCGGAAGAAGTAGAGAATCTTTCATCTGCAGACGGCGCGTCGGTAGATCTCTATACTCTTTATACGTTAAACGAATATACGATAAAAGTAAAAGTTCTCTCCGATCTCTCGTCCGAACCGATATATTCCGGCGAGGTCAAGGGAAATATCGAATCAGATGATATAAATCTTCTGACTTATAAATCTATGATTCCGAAGGGTTATACTTTCTCGGGATATACGGCAGGAATACAGTCCGATATCTCAGGCGACAGCTATAAATTCTCAGCATCCGATGACTTTGTAACCGTTAACTGCACGGCGAATAAATACGTTTTGAACGTAGACCTTGACGGCGGACTTTACGGCGAAAACAAGGAAACATCTGTAGTTTTCAAGGATAATCACATCGGCGAAACAATACAGCTGGCCGATTCTTCAAAAACAGGCTATGAGTTCAAAGGATACGAGCTTGTCTCCGATTCGGGCGACGGTAAACTTGAAAAGACAAGTTCCGGTTATAAATACACATTCGGCGACGGCGCGGCCCAGATAAAGGCGGTATTTGAATATATTCCGTACTCACTCACATATAATTACGCATATTCCCGTGACGGCGGTTTGACTTACACCGTAGACGACAGCGAAACGGTTGTCACAGGCAAAACATATCATATTTTCAACAGCGCGAATTACACTTTAGGTGTAGATAGTCAGTCTCTTGACTCCGATTTGGCAAAAACCGGCTATACATTTGACGGCTGGTACGATGAAAACGGCAGTATTATTTCGGACTCCGTATATAAATTCTCGGATCACGACGGAAAAGTCACGGCAAAGTTTACGGCTGTTGACTATTCTGCAACTGTCATACCGGACGACGGAACATATCAGGAGGCTAAACCGGCAGAGTATTCGGGCAATGTTTCGTTTGAAAAACAGCATGTAGGCGATACCATAACTTTGAATACTCCTTCCCTTACAGGTTATGATTTCGTAAAATGGACTGCGAGCGACGGAACAGAACTCAAAGACGACGGAAACGGAAATTTTGAATACACGTTTACAGACCATTCTGTCACGTTTACTGCAGTTTATCAGATTAAGCCTGTAACGCTTACATTGACCGACGCGGACGGCAATGAAATTGTCTACAGCACATACGTATGTCAGACGGTAACGCTTGCGAATCCCAAGACAATGACCACATCGGACGGAAAAGTTTTTGCCTACTACAAGATTACGGAAGGCGAGAAGAGAAACATAGACGACAATGTGTATGTCTCCGGCGGAATTGACGAAAAAGGCGAAGCCGTTTATATTGACAACAACTTCACTTTGACGGTAAACACTGACGCTGAAAACGTAACTTATACAGGCGAAAAGACTTATTCGGGTTCCTATGGCGGAAAAATCAGAATACCTCAGCCGAAGAGAACCGGATATCTGTTCTCCGGATGGAAAGTCACAACAGCGGAAGAGGACGTAGTAAATAAAGCAAATGAAGGATATGTAAAAGCAAATTCCTATATATTCGGAACGGGCAGCGCTTCCATAGAACCTATGTGGACGCCCAACACTTATTACATTCATTACTCATCAAACGGCGGAAGCGGTTCTGCGGGCGACAGCGCATTCGTATATGACAAAGAAGGAACGCTCAAGGAAAATCCGTTCACGAGAAATCACTACATATTTACAGGATGGAATACAAAATCCGACGGAACAGGTGAAAGCTACGAGGCGGGAGTTCCTGTCAAAAATGTCGCTAATTCCGGAACTAAAACATTGTTTGCTCAGTGGAAATTCGATGAGACCAATCCGTACAAACTTAACGTTGACGCCGACGGAGGAACGCTCGCGGCCGGAACGTCTTTTACAGGCAACCCGGGCGACTCTGTCGAACTCGGAAAACCTGTAAAAGAAGGCTACAGGTTCGTCGCATGGAGAGTAAGCGGAGGAACGATAAATAAGACCACTTTCACATTTACAAACGGCGACGCCACTGTTAAGGCGGTTTATGAAAAAATTGATGAAAGCAATTCGGGGAACAGTTCTTCAAGCTCCGATTCCGGCACGGGCGGCGACAGCCATGACGGCGGTTCTTCGTCCGGCGGCTCGGGCAAATTTGTCAATTTCTCATTCTGGTCGGTTATTCTCAAAATATTCAGAGAGATAATGGATATGTTTTCAAAGATTTTCAAAAAGTAAATCATAACAGCTAATTAAAATTAAGCGCGTCACGGATAAAGTTCCGAGGCGCGCTTAATTTTGCGTGAGTAATATTTTCGACTATTATAAAATGTCAAACCGCCCGGGAAAATCAGCTGCGGAATAAAAAAATACAGAGCCGAAAGATTGACTGCGGCTCCGTATTTTTTTGAAACTGTTTAAAGCGACGATTTTATGTCAGACGCCAATTTATCAAGTTCCGCAAGATTTTCATCCGAAGGGAACGATTTTATTGTGACGGTATTTCCCACATATTCGCTTCCGCCGAGACCGTCAAGCTTTTCTTTTATAAGTTTTCCGGCGGCGGGCGCCCACGAACCGTTTTCTATAATCGAATATTTTCTGTTTTTGACGGCGTGCGAAACGAGACAGCTTAAAAATTCATTCATCGTTTCAAATATTTCACAGTTGTACGTAGTCGTTGCGATTACGATATTTGAATACTTGAAAGACGAGGAAATCAGATATGATTTATCTGTGTGCGATACGTCTTTGATTAACGCATCCACTCCGTTTTCGGAAAGCTTGTTTGCGAGATATTCCGCGGCCTCCTGAGTGCCCCCGTATACAGACGAATACGCAATAAAAGCTCCCTTAATCTCGGGCTCGTATGAAGCCCATTTAGAGTATTTTTCAATTATATCGGATATTTTGTCTCTCCAAATATAGCCGTGAAGAGGGCATATGAGCTTAATATCAAGTAATCCGGCTTTTTTTAAAACAGACATTACCTGAGTACCGTATTTGCCTACTATATTTGTGTAATATCTTCTGTGATTTTCAAGCTCCGAGTCAAATGAAACTTCGCCGTCAAAAAGCTTGCCGTTTCTTGAACCGAATTTTCCGAAGGCGTCGGCTGAAAATAATATTTTGTCACAACTGTCATATGTCATCATGACCTCCGGCCAGTGAACCATGGGGGCCGAAATAAATTTAAGAGTGTGTTTACCGGTTGATATCTCCGTCCCTTCCTTCAAAAGTATGTGCCTGTCGGAAATATCAACACCTGTGAACTGCTCTATCATTTTTTTGGCCTGAGCGCTCGATGCTATTTTTGCGTCGGGATAAAGCGACATCACAAATTCAAGCGTTGCGGAGTGGTCGGGCTCCGCGTGATGAACAACTATTATGTCGGGTTTTCTGCCGTCAAGTGCGTATTTCAGATTGTCAAGAAATATTTTATTCTGCGACTTGTCGCAAGTGTCGAACAGAACGGTTTTTTCTGTATCTTTCAAAAGGTACGAATTATATGTCATTCCATCGACAGGGTAGTGGTCTTCAAACGTCCTGACCTTGCTGTCATCCGATCCTATCCATGTTATGTCATCGGTAACTTTTCTAACTATATGCATAATCAGTCTCCTAAATATATGTTATAAAATTTTTATTTTTCTCATTTGTCTCTGCCTGTATACAGTCCAGTATTTATATCCGAGACTCAATGCGATATCTCTCGCAAGCGAATATTTTTCTGCTATATGACCTGCGGAATGAGCGTCCGATCCGAATGTGATATTTTCTCCTCCGAGCTGTCTGTATCTTTCAAGTATGGGTTTTTCAGGCAGAAATCCGTATTTTTCAGATGTGTTGGTATTTATCTCAAGAGTTTTCCCTTCGTCGATTATCGTTTTTAATATTTCGTCTGTCATGTCGTAAAATTCGGCCCTGTAAAGCCTTGTGTCGGGGAAAAACCTGTATTTTTCGGCGTACCTCGTGATATAGCCGAAATGACCTATTATGTCGGCGTAATCCACTTTTGCGGACTCCAAAACGAGATTTAAATATTCGCCGTAGCACTGCTTTAATGTTTTACCTCTTATTGCCCTGCCGAAATACGCCTCCGCGCCGTCAATGGTATGAACTGAGCTTATGACTACATCGGGGTTTATTTTTTTTACAGCTTTTTCGTATTCAGATACGGTTTCTCTGTTGTATCCGCATTCAAGACCATAATTTGTCCTCGAATTTAACGAGCGTTTGAGTTTAATATACTTGCCGTATTTGTCAATATTCAGCTGACGGGCGAATTTTTCTTCCTTGCCGTGAAGATAATCCAAATCGTAATGCTCTGTCAAAGCGTAATAAACAAGCCCCATATCCTCCGCGCGCCGCGACATCGAGTCTGCAGATGAAATTCCGTCGTGGGAAAAACGGGAATGTGAGTGTGAATCTATCAGCATAAAATTAATTACCTTTTTATACGCAAAATTTAATTATTTATTAATTGATTATAATAAATCCAAAAGTCATAGTCAAGGAGCAAAGGATATATAAAATTTATTAAATTTTTACCGTAAAATATACAATTTTTTTAATTTGCATATTGAACCGGATTGAAAATAAATGTAAAATTATATTGAAAATCAGATTTCTTTGAGGAGGTTAAAAATGAGACCTGAGGATAAAATAGAAAACTATGACGAACAAATACATGCTTTGACGGAAAATGAGGTCAAAGAGATACACAGAATATGCGAGGACGTCGGTCCGAGAGGATGCGGTTCCGCAAACGAAAAAACCGCGCAGGAGTATATCCTTTCAACATTGAAGGATTTTGCCGATGAATCGGGAAGAGAAGAGTATTCGGTTCACCCCGACGCATTTATGGGATTTGTAAAAGTCGGCGGCGCATTGATGGCTGGCGCTTCTTATCTCAACAACAAAGGCGCATCTCTTCAGAAAAAAGAAGCGAAAAAATACGGAGCGGGAGCTGCGGCTCTGACTGCCGCAACATTGGCGGAATCTTTCCTTGAGTTCGGAAAATACAAGCAGTTCCTCGATCCGCTGTATCCCGAAAAAAAATCGGGCAACGTATACGCCGTAAGAAAATCAAAGGGCGAGACGAAGAGAAGAATAATATTATCCGGTCACACCGATTCTGCCCCTGAATGGTCTTACACGTATTACCTTGGTTCAAAAGGCGTCACTGCCGTTGCGGTTTACGGTATCGCCGGTCTTCTGTGCTCAATGGCGAGAACAGGGCTCAATTTAACGTCAAACAATACGTCGCTCAAGAAGAAATTAAAGAAATTAAGCTATGCTTTCGCTCCTGTTTTTCCTATGTCGCAGGTGTTTACAAACGAGCTTAAATTCGTTCCCGGAGCTACGGACGATCTTTCCGGCGCATATATAGCTTACAGCGTGATGAAATTTTTGTCGGACAACGATATAAGATTCGATAATACAGAGGTTGTATCGCTTTTAGTCGGCGGCGAAGAAGCAGGACTCAGAGGATCAAAAGCGTTTTTCAAAGCTCATCCCGAGTATGCTGACGACGGCGTTGAAACGATTTTTGTCGATTTCGACACTGTCAGGGATGAAGATTTCATGATGATATACGAGAAGGATATGACCGGATTTGTCAAAAATGACAGAGACGTATGCGAATTGGTTCAGCAGTCGGCAAGGGAAGTCGGTCTCGGCGTGCCGATAGGAACAATACCGCTCGGTTCGACAGACGCGGCGGCAGCGTCAGAAGCAGGCATTAAGGCGGCGGCATTTGTCGCCATGGATCCGTCTCCTGCGAGATATTACCATACAAGACTTGACACTGCGGATAATCTCAAACCCGAGACTATTGAAAGAGTAATGAAAGCTGCGATACGCACTGTATATAATTTCGACAAATACGGAGCTAAAATGCCAAAAAGGTAATAATTGAATTTATTGCAATATTTAAAAACCGTCCGAATTACGGACGGCTTTTATATTTAATCAATTAAATTTATGCGATTCTTCAACGGCTCTTTTGTCGCAAATCTCGTTTTCCGGATGTCCGGCGTGCCCTTTTATCCAGAAAAAAGAAACACTGTGAATTGATATCAGTTTTGAAAATTTTTTCCAAAGGTCTGCATTAGGTATCTCTTTGTTTTTTCTCATGTATCCGTTTTTTTCCCAGTTTGAAAGCCAGCCTTTATTCACCGCGTCGCACACGTATTTTGAATCGGTCGTTTCTGTCACGCCGCAGGGTCTTTTAAGAGCCTCCAAGCCTTTAATCACGGCAGTCAGCTCCATTCTGTTGTTTGTAGTTTCTCTTTCTCCGCCGGAAAGTATCTTTTCATGCGTCTGTCCGTTTTTTTCGGTTCTCAGTATTACGCACCAACCGCCCGGTCCGGGATTGCCTGAACATGCGCCGTCTGTGAACATAATTACCTTTTCCATCTGTTAATAAGCCTTTCGGATGTTTCTGAATTAAGATGATATCATATTTTATCGGGTCTTTCAAGTTGACACGCAATGTTAATTGGGATATAATTAATATGTATTTTTATCTACCGATACAATTAAGTATTAATTTTTTCGGAGGACTTCTGTCTTGAAAAAGAAAATAGCTGCAACAGTAATAGTGGTAATTTTAGCCGTAGCGTGTGTAATCGGCGTTTTGTATACAAAAGGTAAAATCAGCTTCGGAAAAAGTGAAGAAGAATCTTCGTCGGAAGCTTATTTGGAATCACTTCAGAAAGATTCCGATTCATATAAAACAGCCGCATCTTATACCGGCCTCAGTTCACTGCCGTATCTTGAGACCGAGATTGACGACGTGTACTATACTATTTCCGATTCGGGCGAGGTCAAATTCTATCGTCTTGAATCGGGTCAGTTTACGGAGATACAGCCGACAGGCACATATGATATAACTGTCCAACTTTCAAAGCATGACGTATCCGCTTCTGTCGTATATCTGAAACAGGATAACAAAATAGTAGGGTACGGTCTTCATACCGATGAGCCTTCGTCATATTATCCTTATGCTCTTTTCCATCTCGTGAATTTCGGAGATAATTCCACGATGAAAAGTTCTAAATCTTGTATGCTCGTAGTTGATACGACTCCTGATGACAAGTATTCAAACAAAAAAATATACGAAGAACCGTTTATTTACACATACGGCAATTCGGACGCCAAGAGAGAATTGTCGGAGGCGAACAGAACGGTGGGAATAGACGGCACGTTAAGAGCCGACTACTCTATGCTTGACTCTGTTGTTATTTCAGGCAATACAGACAGACAGATATTTTTCTCCGGAAGAGGCTACGCCGAGGGCGACGGCAGAGTCGATTTGATGAGCGAAGGCGGAAGCGGCAACAATACCGACAACATCAAGCTCGCTTCGGATGTCTTGGGTTACTATGCAAATTACGACTCCGACGGGAGGCTCAGATACTTAACTGTCGACGGGAACGGTCTTGTTGCATTGAAGGCTTATAATTTCTCGAGTAAATCCGCCGATACAATAAAGACTTTTTCAAATTCAAAAAGAGAAAATGTCATAGTTTACGGCGACTGGGCTCTTTTCTCCACGACAGGCGAGGTTTATAATCTTGTAAACGACAAAGATTATAAAATAAATATTGATACGTCCCTTACTGTCACCGATTTTGTCACAGACGGAAAAACAGCGGCTTTAATGTGCTCGACTGAAAATTCATCGGTCGTAATACTTTACGATTTATCTTCGGGTCAGGTTAAAAATTCATTTACAAACGCTGCGCTCGGAAATGTAGTTGACCCTCATTTTACCGCGGACGGAAGATTTATGATAACTTGCGTAGACGGCAGCAACTTTAATTTCTACATTTATTAAACGAAAAATTTATTTTCCCCGCATTATTCAGGACTTCAGGGTTTGAAAACCCATCAATAATATACCTTTATAAATTTTTAGGAAGGAGATTTTCTATCAGCAAAAAATGGGTAAAAGAAAAAATATTATATCAGACGCTGAGGGACTTGCAAAATATTCTAAGATAAAAAGTCCCGAAAAAAAGGTCAAAAAATCAGAATACGAGAGATACAGAGACATTTACGGCGATTTCGATTACGAAGGTTTCAACGTTTCGGCTGACGAACCGCCTCTTGAACGAGGGTCTGTTGAGAAAAAGCCTGCGCGTACGGTAAAACAGAAAAAAGCGAAGACTAACCAGAATAATAAGATTCTGCCTCTTAATATAGCTTTTCTGGGAGGTCTCGGCGAAGTCGGCAAAAATATGACTGCTTTCCGCTACGGCGACGATATGATTATAGTTGACTGCGGCATAAGCTTTCCCGACGCGTCAATGCCGGGCGTGGATCTCGTAATTCCGGATTTCAGCTATGTGGAAAAAAACAAGGAAATGATAAGAGCCGTGTTTATAACTCACGGTCATGAAGATCATATAGGCGCTCTTCCGTATTTCCTAAAAGAAATAAATGTCCCCGTTTATTCGACTAAGCTCACAATAGGGCTTATAAAAGGCAAGCTTGAGGAAGCGAAGATACTTAACAAAGCTAAACTTTACACGATAAAACCGGGCGACAGAGTGAAGGCGGGAGCTTTTGAGGTTGAGGCCATTCACGTTAATCATTCTATCCCCGACGCCCTCGCTTTTGCCATAAGGACTGACGCCGGCACTGTCGTAATGACAGGCGATTTTAAGATAGATTCCACACCTATCGACGGCGAAATGATGGATTTGGCGCGTTTCGGCAGCATCGGCAGCGAGGGAGTTCTGGCTCTTCTGTCCGATTCGACAAACGCCGAAAGACCGGGGTACACCCAGTCGGAAAGAACCGTGGGCGCGTCGTTTGAAAATCTTTTCAGAAGAGCGGGACAACGAAGGATTATCGTAGCTACATTCTCATCAAATATCCACAGAGTTCAGCAGATAATAAATACCGCCGTTCAACTCGGCAGGAAAGTGGCGCTGTCGGGAAGAAGCCTTGAAAATGTTGTGGACGTATCGACAGAGCTCGGGTATTTAGACGTTCCGGACGGGATTTTGATTGACATCGGAAAAATAAAAGATTTTCCCGACGACAAATTAATCATCATAACTACCGGAAGCCAGGGCGAGCCGATGTCGGCTCTGACGAGAATGGCTATGGGCGACCACAGAAAAGTCAGGATAACGCCGAATGATTTCGTAATTATTTCCGCAAGACCTATCCCAGGCAATGAAAAGACGGTTGGAAACGTGATAAACAGGCTTATGACTCTCGGAGCCGAAGTTATTTACGAATCGATGTACGACGTCCATGTTTCCGGTCACGCCTGCAACGAAGAACAGAAAATAATTTTAGGTCTTACAAAACCTAAATATTTTATACCTGTACACGGCGAGATGAAACAGCTTGTCAAGCATGCAGCCCTTGGCGAGAATATGGGAATTGATGGCGACCACGTCATTATCGCATCAAACGGTATTCAGCTTTCGTTTATGCCGGACGGTTCTCTTGAAGTCGGAGATGTTCCGGCAGGCGAGATATATATTGACGGCTACGGCGTGGGAGATATAGGTTTTGCTGTTTTGAGAGAGCGGCAGCTTTTGTCGGAAGACGGCGTAATTGTAGTGACGGTCGTTTTAGACAATGTTACAGGATACTATCTCATGAAACCCGAAATTACATCGAGAGGTTTTGTATTTGCCGATCAGTCCGCCGAACTTTTTGAAGGAGCCGAGGAAGAAGTAATCAGGCTGCTTGACAAGTATTCAAATTCCGGACGCCATGACGTACAGATTCTGAAAGGTAATATTAAAGCTTCCGTATTGAGATATATGAAGGACAAGACCAACAGAAGCCCTGTTGTCATAGTATGCGTAGAGGAAGTTTAATAAAATAATTTTATAGGGCATGTGGGGAATGAAAATTCCCCGATTCGCGGATAAATATGAAATTAAAAAGTTTTCTCAAACTTCATCCGACAGCGATTGCAATGGTAGTTATCATTGCAATTGTTTGCGCTGTGTCTTTATATCTCGGAGAAAATAAAGTTGCGCTTGTTGAAGGAATAATCGGCGTCTGCCTGACTGTTCTTGTATTTTTGTCTGAGCGGCGTTCTTTTTCCGATCTTCAAAAAACAGTGGAGGAGATAACCGGAACATTCAGCGACGATAAAAATATTCTTTCATCGTCTATACCGCTGCCTTATGTAATATGTGAAGATAGCGGTTCGATTTTTTGGTACAATACTCTTTTCGGCACGGATATACTTGAAGGGAAAAAACTTTCTCAAAAGCAGATAACTCATTTTATCCCGGAAGATCAGTTCCCGAAAAAAGGCGCAAACGCTCATTTTAACGCGATTTTCGGAGAAAGAAGATATACTGTCTACGTGTCTCCGGTTGAACTTGAATCGGGTTCCGTTTATTACGTGCTTTGTTTTGTCGACGATACCGTATATAAAGACGCGTTTGACGAGTACAACAGAACAAGACCTGTAGTAATGAATATTTCTATTGACGGTTCGGAGGACGTATCGTCAAAAATCAGCGCAAACGAGTTCTCGGTTCTTATGTCGGATGCGGAGAGAATAGTCTACGAGTGGTATGAAAGATATCGCTGCGTTATCAAAAAACTGAGCGACGGCAAATTTTTCGTAATATGCGACAAATCCGAATTTGACAAGATGATTTCAGATAAATTTTCGGTTCTCGAAAGAATAAGAAATCATTCAGTATCCGGGATCAACGCGAATTTCACAATCTCAGTCGGCGCAGCTACCGGAATGTCAGTGGATAAATGCGACGAAGAAGCTAAAAAAGCTCTTGAGATGGCAAAGGGCAGAGGCGGAGACCAGCTTGTAATAAATGATTCCGATAAGTTCAAATTTGTCGGAGGCGTTTCGTCGGATAAGGAATCCCAGTCTCAGGTAAGGTCAAAAACTGTCGCGGGTTCGCTTGAAAATCTGATGAAATCCGCCGAACAGATTTATATAATGGGTCATAAAAATTCGGATCTTGACGCTTTGGGCTCGGCTATCGGCCTTTATGAAGCGGCGAGATATTTCGACATCAAAGCGAGGATAGTAGTTGACCTCAATACTACAATGGCGAAACCCTTGATAAATTATTACGGAAGCGCTTACGGACAAAATATGTTCATATCCCCCGAAAAGGCGAAGGACGAGTTCAGAAGCGACTTTCTTTTGATTGTCACCGATATAATGCGCAAAGACTTCACTGAATGCCCGGAGCTTGTATCTAAGGCGGATAAAATTGCAATAGTCGACCACCACAGAATGAGTGTTGACCATATCGAAAACACCGACATATTTTTCCACGTTCCCAACTGCTCGTCAGCAAGCGAACTTGTGACCGAGCTTGTCAGGTATATGCCTTCCAAACCGAAAATATCCAAGGAAGCTAGCGAAGCTCTTCTTTCGGGCATTTATCTCGACACGAAAAATTTCACTATAAAAACAGGAGTCAGAACGTTTGAGGCGGCAGCGTACCTCAGGAATATAGGCGCCGACACAGTAGAGGTCAGAAAGCTTTTTTCAGCGACGAGCGAGGAAAACAAAATAGTCAACGAAATTGTCAATTCCGCCGAAATAGAGGATAATTTCGCTTACGCGTCGGTAAAACCCGAAGTAAAAAATGCGAAGCTCGCTGCGGCGAAGGCGGCAGACGATCTGCTTAATATTGAAAGAGTAGACGCGTCATTTGTAATTTTTCCGATTTCCGATTCGGAATACGGCATTTCCGCAAGGTCATACGGAAAAGTAAATGTTCAGCTTATTATGGAAAAGCTCGGCGGCGGAGGACACTATACAATGGCGGCGTCTCAAATAAAAGATACAGACCTTAAAACATGTATAGAGAAACTTAAACAGGCTGTCAGCGAATACAAGGAAACTTTATAAATCATTTCTGTATTTCAGAAATATTATTTGAACGGAGAAAATAATAATGGATGTAATACTTACACAAGACGTAAAATCGCTTGGAAAAAAAGGAGAAAAAGTTTCCGTAGCGGAAGGCTACGCGAGAAATTTCCTTTTCCCGAGAAAACTTGCGACGCCTATCACGGCTCAGACGATTACCGAGCTTAAAAACAGGGAGGCGGCGGAAAAACACAGAATCGCCGTTGAAAAACAGGCGGCACAGGACGCTAAAAAACTTATCGACGGAAAAACCGTGAGACTTTACGCGAAAGGCGGCGTCAACGGCAAACTTTTCGGTTCGGTCACAGTAAAGGATGTAGTCGAACTTCTTAAAAAAGAATATAACATATCTGTCGACAAGAGAAAAGTGTCGATGGAAGATATAAAGGCTTTCGGAACATATCCCGTAAAAGTCAGACTCTACCCCGATATAGCGGCTGATTTTTACGTTCTTGTCGCTTCGGAGCCTGACGGAAAACACTGAAAAATTTTTAATATTCGAGATAAAAAATGCCGGATAAGGAAATGACAGAAGCTCTTCAGGGAGCTATTTACGATAACGACGCCGAACAGGCTGTGCTCGGCAGTATTCTCATCGATCCCGGCTGTCTTAATTCCGTAGCTCAGATACTGAAACCGGAGCATTTTTATTTAAAACAGCACAGGGACATTTACGAGGCTATAATCAGGCTTGACGCTGTGAACGGCGGCAGGCTTGATCCTATTGTTATTTCAAATGAACTCGTAAAATCGGGTATACTCGACGCTCAGTCGAGTAAAACCTACCTTTATAAATTGAGTGAAAACGTCACGTCGTCTGTAAACGTTACGCTTTACGCGAATATCGTAAAGGAACAGTATCTGAGAAGACAGCTTATGGAAATAACCTCTGAAATTAATGAAGAGGTTTTAAATTCCGGCGAGAAAGTCGGAGACATAATTGATTCGGCAGAGCAGAAATTTTATGATTTAAGACAGGAGAGAAACACATCGGGCCCAACTAAGCTCAGCGATATTCTCAAATCCGTCTATACAGATTTATACAAACTGTCAAAACTTAAAAGCAACGAATACGCCGGACTCGGAACAGGTTTTGCCGATCTTGACAAAATGATGACCGGTCTCAATAAATCCGACCTTATTTTGATCGGTGCCAGACCTGCTATGGGAAAAACTTCTTTTGCTCTCAACATGGCATCAAATGTTGCATCGTCCGGAAAAAAGGTCGTATTTTTCTCTCTTGAAATGTCAAAAGCTCAGCTTGCGCAGAGAGTTCTTTCAACATTCGCAAGAGTTCCGAGCCAAAAATTCAGAACGGGAAAAATTTCTCCAAACGAATGGGGACAGATAGGCGAAGCGTCCGTTCATCTTTCAAATTTTCAGCTTTATTTTGACGATACGTCAAATATCACTGTTCCGCAGATGAAAGCGAGAGTAAGACAGCTCAAAGATGTGGACGCGGTTTTCATCGACTACCTTCAGCTTATGAAAAGCACCGAGCGGACAGAAAACAGAGTTACGGAAGTGTCCGAAATTACAAGAAGCTTAAAACTTATGGCAAAAGATCTCAATATTCCTGTTGTCACATGCGCTCAGCTTGCAAGAAGAACAGAGGAAAAAGGCAGATCAAAAAAGCCCGAGCTTTCGGATTTGAGAGAATCTGGTTCAATCGAGCAGGACGCGGATATAGTCTTGATGCTTTACAGAAAAGATTATTACGCCGATCCGGCCGATAAAACCGAAGAGGACGTCGAGGAAGCGAACGAAGCGGAGCTGCTTATAAGAAAGAACAGACACGGTCCGACAGGAGAAGTAAAATTGGCGTGGAATCCCGAATTTACGCTGTTTACCACTCTTGAAAGAACAGATGCGCCGGAAGTCAGCTGAAAATACTGCGGAGAAAATGGATTTAATTGACAAAGTCAGAAATACTCTGAACCGATATTTTTTAATAAAATCAGGCTCTGAAATAATTGTCGGTCTGTCCGGTGGCGCGGATTCAATGTGCCTTTTAAACTGCCTTTACAAGTTGTCTAAGGAGTACGGTTTTTTTGTTTCTGCGGCTCATGTAAATCACGGCATAAGAGGAGAAGAAGCTGACAGGGATGAAAATTTCGCGAGAGAAAACGCCGAAAAACTCGGATTGAAATTTTACTCGACGAGGTACGACGTTCCGAAAATTTCCGAAGAAACTGGCGAGTCGGAAGAGGAATGCGGAAGACGGTTGAGATACGAATATTTTTCGTCTCTCTCGGAGAAAATCAAAAAAAATAGCGGCAGAGATGTTTTTATCGCTACTGCGCATAATTTAAACGACTGCGCCGAGACTTTTCTTTTGAACGTCGCGAGGGGCGCGTCTTTAAAAGGTCTTTGCTCTATCCCTCCGAAAAGAGGCAATATCATCAGACCTTTAATAAACTGCTCAAGAGATGAAATAGAAAAATTCGACTTTGAAAACGGAATTGATTTCGTTACCGACTCCACAAACAACTCGGATGATTACTCGAGAAACAAGATAAGACATATTTGTCTGCCTGTTATAACCGAGATTAATCCGTCATTTTACAAAGTATTTGCGAATACGCTTGAAACCGTCAGAAAAGACGAAAAATTTTTTGAAGATATATCGGATAAAATAATTTCTTTTTCATATGTCGAAAAATACGGCTGCTATTCGGCTGTAAAATTTTCGGATGAAATTGAATTTTTAAATTCGAGGTACGGCTTGGATTTAAATTCAAACGCGGTATTATATGAGGCTGTGAAAAATTTATTTCTTATTTTCGGCTCCGATGATTTCGAATACCGCCATATTAAATTGTTCGCGGAAAATTTCAGAGACAAAGTAAGCGTGAATCTTCCCGGAAATATAATCGTAAATTCCGACGGAAAATATATTTGGAGAGAAAAACATTTTTCAGAAAATACAGAAGAAAAAAATTTAAGAAAAATTAATATTGAATCTTATAATAAAAAAATAGATTATTCGGACAAAAGAAAAATTTCGGAAAATTGTCTTGCAGACTCAGAAAAAATAAAAGGATACACACTGCGGTACAGGCGTGAAGGCGATAAGTTTTTTCCGAACGGAGGAAGATATCCCAAAAGCCTTAAAAAAATGTTTGCCGAAAACCGGGTCCCGTCTTTTTTAAGGGACAGCTGTCTGATTATGGAAAAAGACGGAAATATTCTCTGGTGCGAATTTGTCGGCACGTCAAAATACGCCTGCCCCGATGAAAACAGCGCGGAGATTGTAAGGATTTCGATATAATTCTTTATTATGGGAAACGGAGGAAATTAAAAATGGGAATGGACGACGATATAGAAAAAATTCTGTATTCTGCCAATGACCTTGAAAAAATAGTATCGAGGCTCGGTGCGGAAATCTCAAAAGACTACGAGGGGAAAAATCTTCTCCTTGTTTCGATTTTAAAGGGTTCAGTCATCATCATGGCCGACCTTATGAGAAAAATTACCGTGCCGTTGTCTATTGATTTTATGTCGGTTTCAAGCTACGGCGACGGCACTGTGTCTACCGGAAGAGTCAGAATTATCAAAGACCTTGACAAAGACGTATCGGGCATGGATATACTTATAGTCGAGGACATACTTGACAGCGGATATACTCTCGAAAATCTTACGGAAATGATTAAAAGAAGAAAGCCAAATTCCGTAAAGATTTGCACTCTGTTCGATAAGCCGGAGCGCAGGAAAGCAGATATCAGCGCGGATTACGTTGGAGCGCACGTACCGGACGAATTTATTGTCGGATACGGTCTTGATTATGCTCAGAAATACAGGAATCTTCCTTATGTCGGCGTGCTGAAAAAAGAAATATATACAAAGTGACTTCAATTTTTCCCGAGTGTTTTTTTATTTAGTAACAGGGAAAAATATTTCGGAAAATAAAATTATATTCAATATTTTGATGATAACATCTGTTATTATAATTTAAGAAGAGAGAATTTTTCTCGAAAAGGAAAGGAGGAGTTTGGATTGAATGATAATCCTTCTCCGAAAAAAAATTTTTGGACTACGCTGATACCCTATCTGCTGATTCTTGCAATTTTGATTGCGTCGGTTTCGCTTTTCAGCACTCAGTCCAAACGTTCAGACCTGAAATATTATCAGGTGGTAGATCTGTTTCAGGACGACAAGATAGAGTCGTTTACTCTAAATCTTTCGTCAGGTTCTTTGGTTTACAAGGAAAGAGGCTCAAACGCAGAAAATAAATATACCGTTCCTGACGTAAATATGTTCGTCGAGGATATAAAAGATTACGCTCAGAAAAATAATGTCAAATATGATTACAACCCCGGTTCGTCTAATAACTGGCTTCTGAGTGCATTGCCTTCGTTTATTATGATGCTTCTTCTTCTCGGACTTATGTACTATATGTTCAAAAGAATGAACGTAGCTATGATGAACGACACCAACAAGACTTTGGCTTTCGGAAAGGCGAGGGTAAAGCCTAAGGACTCAAACCATAAGGTGACTTTTGACGATGTCGCCGGTTGCGATGAAGAAAAAGCCGAGCTTGCCGAAATAGTCGATTTTCTTAAAGGACCCGAAAAATATACAAAGCTTGGCGCGAGGATTCCCAAGGGCGTGCTTCTCGTAGGCCCTCCCGGAACAGGTAAAACGCTTCTCGCGAAAGCTGTTGCAGGCGAGGCTGACGCTCCGTTTTTCTCAATTTCAGGTTCCGATTTTGTGGAGATGTACGTAGGCGTCGGCGCCGCAAGAGTCAGAGATCTTTTTCAGCAGGCAAAAAAATCGGCTCCTTCAATAATATTCATAGATGAAATAGATGCCGTGGGACGTCACAGAGGCGCAGGTCTCGGCGGCGGCAACGACGAAAGAGAGCAGACCCTCAACCAGATACTCGTTGAGATGGACGGTTTCGGCGAAAACGAAGGCGTAATTGTTATGGCCGCTACAAACAGACCGGACGTACTCGACCCCGCTCTTATGAGACCCGGCAGGTTTGACAGGCAGATAACTGTTTCACGTCCCGACGTCGACGGAAGAGAAGCTATACTTAAAGTCCACGCGAGAAATAAGCCGCTTGCGCCGGATGTAAATCTGAGGACGATAGCCAACGAAACGGCTGGTTTTACCGGTGCGGATCTTGAAAATATTCTCAACGAGTCCGCGCTCTTGGCGGCGAGAAAAAATCACCTTGCGATAACCGAGGCAGAGATTGAAGAGGCTACAATAAAAGTCGTGGTGGGCACTGAGAAAAAATCTCACAGAATGACGGCGAAAGAGAAAAAAATTACGGCTTATCACGAGGCCGGTCACGCTATTGCAACATATTTCCTTCCTTCTCAGGATCCCGTACATGAAATTTCCATAATACCGAGAGGAATGGCAGGAGGATATACTCTGTCTATTCCGTCGGAGGATAAAAACTATATGTCAAAGAATGATATGCTCGATGAAATTGTCGTTCTTCTCGGCGGCAGAACGTCGGAGGCTATTATTTTCGGAGATATAACGACAGGTGCGTCTAACGATATCGAAAGAGCGTCCGAAATGGCGAGAAATATGGTCACCAAATACGGAATGTCGGATGAACTCGGACCTATCACATTCGGCTCGGGAAACGACGAGGTTTTCCTCGGCGAAGATATGAGCAAAATAAGAAATTATTCAGAAAATGTTCAGGCGCAGATTGACAAGGTCGTCAATAAATATATTACGTCGGCATATTCAAGATGCGAGGAGATATTGAGAAATCATATCGATAAGCTTCACCGGGTTGCGGAATACTTGATTGTCCATGAAAAAATGGACGGCGAAACATTCGCGTCTATCATGAGTTCAACGCCGGAACCGGCGGCTGTTCCTCAGGAATAAAAAAATGAAAGGAAAGCGGAAAAAGCGAAAATTGCTTTTTTCGTTTTCCCTGATAACAGGCGGTAAAGGGGAAAATTTCTTTTGAAAGACAATGACAGGTTTTCATTCGCCGTTGAAAAAAGAACGGACGGACAGAAGAAACCTTATGACGCTTCGACTTTCAGGAGAAGGCGCGGCGTGATAAAAGTCGTCAGCGACGTCATGATCGTCTTAATTCAGACGATCTTATTCGGCGTAACGGTTTTTGTCGTTTATAACAAAATTTTCCCTGCTCCTCTTTACACGGGCGGCTATTTGATAGTCGCGCTTTATCTTGTCTGGATTTCTTTTCTTCTGAGTGTTTTGGGCGGCTACAGGATAGGTATTGACAGACGTTCAAACGTAGTTTTGTCGCATATCATCGGTTTGTTTATGGCAGACGCTTTTTCATATTTTGAATTAAGCCTTGTCTACAGAGCGTTTCTTCCGCTGCTGCCGATGTTCATAAAATTTCTTGTGTCAATCGGTTTTTCCGTCATATGGACATTAGTCGCGTTTTATTTTTATTCAAAATTTATCCCTCCGAGAATTGCGCTTTATGTATCAGGTTCCGAAAATAATAAAGAACTTGCATACAAAATGGCGGAAAGACAGGATTTGTACATAATTAAAAAGTCAATATACTATAAAAATTACGGCGGCGACAGAGATAACCTTGATGATGTAAAACGTGAGATAAAAAATTTCGATTACATAGTTATAAACAATCTCGAGTCGTCTGTCAGAAATGACATTTTGAAATATTGCTACGAAAATTATATATCCGTCTACCTCACGCCGAGAATTTCCGATATCATGGTCAGAGGCGCAAAAGAGATTAACCAGTTTGACACGCCTATTCTCGAATGCAGAAACTGCGGTCTCACGTCAGAACAGAAATTTTTCAAGAGGTTTTTTGATATTATCTTTTCTCTTCTTGTCATGATTATTCTGTCTCCGCTTTTTCTTGTCATCTCTCTCGCAGTTCATTTCTACGACAACGGCCCCGTTTTTTACAAACAGGCGAGACTTACGGAGGGCGGCAAAATATTCGATGTACTCAAGTTTCGTTCCATGATTGTCGGAGCGGAAAAAATGGGAGAGCCTCAGAAAGCTACCGACGACGACGAAAGAATAACCCCCGTAGGAAAATTACTCAGAAGATTTCGTCTTGACGAGCTGCCCCAATTTATCAACGTGTTAAAGGGCGATATGTCGGTAGTCGGACCAAGACCCGAAAGAGTTGAAAATTACGAGGAATATACAAAAACAGTTCCCGAATTTATTTACAGAACGAAGGTTAAAGCCGGACTTACGGGATATGCTCAGGTGATGGGCAAATACAACACGTCTCCGTATGACAAGCTTATCCTCGATTTAATTTATATCCAGCAGTATTCGTTTTTCGGCGATATTAAAATTATTTTCCTTACTATCAAAGTTATTTTCAGAAAAGAAAGCACCGAAGGTTTTGCATCTAACGAATCGGACGCGGAAAATGAAGTGAAAACAAAAACCGAAGATGAATTTAAAGGATCTGAAATTGTCGGGTATGACGAGAACGGCTATGATTTTAAGGATTTTGAATAAAAAAATTTTTCTTTATTAATTATAGTAATATTTGAATTATCCGTAATTCTATGGTATAATCAAAACAGAGAATATTTTCTCTTATCAGCTGAAATTTATTATTAAAAAGGAATTGAGCGACATGGACAAAAATAATAATTCAGGCAAAATCGGAAAAGTTTCCGACTTATCCGATAAGAAAAACAAAAGCTCCAAGTGGGTGCTGTGGGCTGTATTTTTTGTGATTATAGCTTGTATAGTGACGGTATGTATTGTATTGTCATTTAAAGATAAAAAAAATTATTATGCCGAGTTTTCAACTGATGACAATCAGGAAATATCGACTATTGAAATCGAAAAAAATCCTACGGCGACAATCAGACTTTCAAACGGCAGGACTGTCGAAATGGAACTTTACTACTATTCCGCTCCAAACGCGGTCACAGCTTTTATAAACGCCGCAAAGTCGGGTTATTATAACGGACTCAAATTCGGTCAGAAGAGGCTTAACGGAGTAATTCTTCTTACGTCTGACGAGCAGGATTATTTCCTCAGAAACGAAACGCATGATAAAAACGATGCAAACGCGCTTTCTCATACCGAGGGAACGGTTTCTTTAATTATCGACGGCGCCAACGGCTACAGCACGAATCAGTTCTTTATCTGCACCGAGGATGATAAGCAGTTCGACGGCAGATATACGGCAATCGGCAAAATAACAAAAGGTCTTGATACTTTTAAGGAAATGTACACTGCAGAAACCGTGACCGACGAAAACGGCAGCGAGAGCAATTCTTATGCCGAGCCAGTCTCTATCGTATCCGTCTCCGTCAAGACATACGGCGCCGATTTCCCGGCTCCTATAATAGTTCCGTCCGAAGGAAATACAGAAGGATAATTCAGAAAAAATGAAAAGCGGATTTATAAAAATCGCGGCACTTTTTTTGTCGCTTGTCACAGTTTTGTTTTCTTTCGCGTCATGTTCCGAAAAAAACGGAGGCAATACCGAAAACAACAATACCGAGGCAGCGGTTAAATCAACGGTCGTATCGTCGGAAAATAATCCGACGGCTGTAATAAAAATAAAAGATATGGGCGAAATTACGATTGAGCTTTATCCGGATCTCGCGCCGAATACCGTCAATATTTTTATCAGTCTTTCCAAGTCGGGATTTTATAACGGTCTTACAGTCCACAGAGTAGTTCCCGGGTTTGTAATACAGATGGGCGACCCTTCCGGCAACGGCACAGGCGGCCCCGGATATACGATTGAAGGCGAGTTTTCCGACAACGGGTATAAAAACAATACGCTTTCGCATACGAGGGGCGTGGTTTCTATGGCGAGGTCTCAGGATTACAACTCCGCCGGCAGCCAGTTTTTCATCTGCCTCGGCGATGCGACACACCTTGACGGACAATATGCCGCTTTTGGAAAAGTTATTTCCGGCATGGATGTGGCGGATAAAATAGCCGATGTTCAGACCGATTCATCGGATAAGCCTGTTTCAGATGTCGTCATTGAATCTGTCACAGTTGACACGAAGGGAGCAAGCTACAGCGAACCGAAGACGCTTGCCGAATAAAATAAACAGATGAGCCAATCAGAAAAGTAATTGCAATTTAATTTGTGAATGATTTGTAAATTATTGTTACAGAAATGTTAAATTTGCAAAAATATGTTGAAATATTTATATTAAAATTATATAATTAACATGCTGATAGTGAAAGGTAGGTAAATTCAAATGAAAGCTATTTTAAAAATATTAAAAATTTTACTTAAACTCCTCAAACCTCTCTTTAAGTTCGATCTTAAGAACGGCGAGCTTGATGACTTCTTCGATCTCTTTAAAGGTTCGGCTGAGGATAAGTCTGAAGCGGTTTCGGAATAATTCAAATTACGCAATGAAAGACCCGTCGGTTTTTATCCGGCGGTTTTTTTAAATAATAAAAATATTTATGGCAAAAAGCAAAATATCTTATGTCTGCACAAACTGCGGATATGAATCTGTCAAATGGTACGGTCAGTGTCCCGAATGCGGAGAATGGAATACGATGGAGGAGACCGCGGCAGTTCCGTCAAAATCAGTGGGGTTAAAATCCTCGAAAACATCATTTCAGTCTTCCGCTGTTTCTAAAATAAGCGATATAAGTTTTTCATCCGAAATAAGGTATGACACAGGCATTGAGGAATTGAACAGAGTTCTCGGCGGCGGGCTTGTAAAGGGCAGTCTCGTTCTTCTCGCGGGCGATCCCGGAATAGGAAAGTCAACTATTCTTCTTCAGGCTTGCGCTTCTCTTTCAAAAAAAAGAAAAGTTTTGTACGTGTCGGGCGAGGAATCAAAATCGCAGCTGAAACTCCGCGCGCAAAGGCTGAACGTCTCAAGTGATAACTTATATGTTCTGTGCGAGACGGACGCCGAAACAATTTCCAATGAAATCGAAAATGAAAAACCGGATGTTGTTATTATAGATTCCATTCAGACGATGACTCTTTCCGAATTAAATTCCGCCGCCGGCTCCGTCACGCAGGTGAGGGAATCCACAAACCTTTTTATGCGCGTCGCAAAAGGCTTGCAGATACCCATGTTTATTGTAGGTCATGTAAACAAGGACGGAAATATCGCAGGTCCCAAGGTTCTTGAGCATATTGTAGACGCTGTTCTCTATTTTGAAGGCGACAAAAATATGTCGTACAGAATACTCAGGGCAGAAAAAAACAGATTCGGCTCGACAAACGAAATAGGCGTTTTTATAATGACAGAAAAAGGTCTTGAAGAGGTTCCGAATCCGTCGGGTATGATGCTTGAAGGCAGACCGAAAAATACGTCCGGTGTCTGCGTCATGGCTGTAATGCAGGGAACGAGGCCGATATTATCCGAAGTCCAAGCTCTTGTGACGTCAAATTCTTCCGGAAATCCAAGACGTATGTCGAACGGCTTCGATTTTAACAGGATGGCGATGCTGATTGCGGTTTTGGAGAAAAGAGCCGGCTATTTCTTCGCTAATACCGACTGCTATTTAAATGTGGTCGGCGGTCTCAGAGTAGATGAACCTGCATGCGATCTGCCCGTGGCAATGGCGCTCGTGTCTTCTCTTAAAGATATGATACTTAAAGACGACGTCCTCTCATTCGGAGAAATAGGCCTCGCGGGTGAAATAAGAGGCGTTAATGAGTCCGAAAAGAGAGTCAGAGAGGCGGTCAGAATGGGTTTTCGCAAAATAATCATTCCGTATCATAATTATATTAAACTTGACGACAGCATAAAAAAACAAGCTGAAATAGTAGGCGTCAGAAAAATCAGGGATGCTTTGAGGGAGTCTGTGCTGTGAGATACGCTCTGTTTTCCGGTCTTGACGAAAAAAAACAAAACAAATTAAGAGAATACGGCATCTGCCCGGTTGAAACGCCCGAAAACATGTCACTCGGCGAATATACTCGTAATCATGCGGATTTATCATTTTTCTACGCCGGGAAAAACGTCGTATTTCTGTATCCGTCTATGAAATCTTTCGCCGAAAAACTTGAAAAATACGGATTTGATGTAAGATTTGTATCCGACAAACAGGGCGATAAATATCCATTTGACGTTCCCCTTAATATTTCACGCTCAGGCAAAAAGGCGATTGCAAATATTGACACCGCTTCAAAAGATGTGTTAAAATATTTAACGGAAAATGATTTTGAAATTATTTCGGTCAGGCAGGGATATACGTCCTGTTCGTGCGTATTTGCGGACGATAATCATCTTATTACCGATGACGAATCTATTTACAGAAAGTCGTCGGGGAAGATAAAGAATGTACTGCTGTTAAAAAAGGGAAAAGTTAAGCTGCCGGGTTTTGAGTACGGATTTATCGGAGGAGCATCGGGCGTTATTTCGGGTGAATACGTATTTTTTAACGGCTCCGATTATGTATATCCGGACATTCGCGAATTTCTCTCGGACACCGAAATAAAAATCGTCGATTTGGCTGACGGCGAGCTTTTCGATATCGGCTCCATAATTATAACCGACGACATCAGCCGATAAAATTTATCAAAGATATTTGAAACAGAGGTAATATATATGAGATACAGAAGAGAAAGAGATCCTGTACCTACTTTGCTTGGTCTGTCGGTATTTGCCGCGCTTCATTTCGCGCTTAAAAAAATTTTCAAAAAGACGGAATCTCCGTACCGTCAGTTCTCGCTTTTCAAATATCTTTTTGACAGAATTAAATTTGGCTGATAAATTAAAAAACCGGCGGCATGACCGTCGGTTTTTTTTAATTACAGATTAGTCGCTCGTATACGGGAGCAGAGCAATCTGTCTTGCTCTGTTAACAGCCGTTGTGAGCATTCTCTGATGCTTCGCGCAAGTGCCCGTTACTCTTCTCGGAAGGATTTTTGCTCTCTCCGAAACGAATCTTCTGAGCTTAGCTACATCTTTGTAATCTATATATGTTGCGTTTTCAACACAGAATGCGCAGACTTTTTTTCTCGGTCTTCTGAATTGTCTCTGACCGCCTCTGTCATTGTCGTAAGGCATTTCTATTCCTCCTTTAAACTTTCATAAAAATTTCTGATATCCGGAAATTAAATGTTAAATCCCGAAAAACTTAAATTTCTGATTTATTAAAACGGAAGGTCATCCTCCGCATCAGGGACGTCACTGAAGTCATCCGCCGAAGCATTTTGATAGCTTGAACCGTTTTGTTCGTGCTGATTGTAATTCGCGCTGCCTGAACCGGACTCGCTCTTAGAACCGCAGAAATAAGCTCTTTCAACTGATACGGTGTAAGAAGTTCTTTTATTGCCGTCTCTGTCGGTGTAGCTGTCCTGGTACAGAGAGCCCTGAAGCGCCATCATCTGACCTTTGCGGAAATATTTAGAAATGAAATCCGCCTGCTGTCTCCACGCCACGCAGTTGATAAAGTCCGTCTTTTTCTCCTGACCCTGACCGGAAAAATTTCTGTCAACGGCAAGAGAAAATCTGCAGACCGAAATATTTGACTGCGTAGTCCTCAAATCGGGATCCTGGACAAGTCTGCCCATTAAAGTTACTGAATTTAACATAAGTTTTTCCTCGGAAATCAGTCTTCTGCAGGCTCTGCTTTTTCTTCGCTTGCTTCACTCTCGGCAGTTTCCGCTTTTTCTTCTTCGGCGGGTTCCTCTTGAGCCTCCGCAGCTTCTTTTTCTTCTTCAGCCTTTTCTGCAGCCTCTTTAGCTTTCTGTGCGTAATTAGAAAGCTCCATGTCGTCTGTACGGGCGATAGTGAGTACTCTTACAGCGGAGTCGGTGATGTTTACCTGACGGGTAAGCTCAGCGGGGAAGTCGGGCTCTGCCTCGAACTCGTAAACGGTGTAGTAGCCTTCCTTTTCATAGTTGATGGGATAAGCGAAAGTTCTCACGCCCCAATCATCAACCGCTTCTAAAGTACCGTTCGCCTCGATAAGAGACTTGAATTTCTCCGAAAGTTCTTTTGCCTTTTCTTCTCCGTTCTTTACAGAGAAAATGACAACTGATTCATACTTCTGTTTTGCCATTGATTACACCTCCTTGTGGACTTATGGCTTTTATCTTTTGCAACAAAAGCAAGGATGTTAAAAAATTCAAATTTTTTCTTTTAACAAAATGAATTAATTCAACTTAATTATTATAATTATTATTAATTTAGATGTCAAGGAATTTTTGCTTTTGTTTTCAAATTCCTCCTGTCTTTATTCCAATATTTCAAGATTGTAATCGCTTAAATATTCATTCGCTTCGATTAAGCTTGTACCTTTATCGAGACAATAGATAATAATGCAATCCCTCGGATTTCTCGCGTAAAGGTCCGATGAGTCCGCGATCTTTAATAATTTTCTCGTTTCGGAAACAGACAAACCCATTCCGAAAGACAGAACGCAAAAAAACGAAAGTAAACTGCCGCCAGGCATTCAACAATTAGACAAACTGTCACAACTACAGTAATAGATTAATAGCAAGGATAGATATATCAAGCGATCAGAAATCCAAAAACGAGTTAATGCAGGATTTTCTCTCGCTCACAGAAAAGAAGTGAAGCCATCGATAAAACATCAGGTATTGTTTAAGTATAAAGATAAATGCTGTATAAACGATATAAAGAAGTGTCCTCTTCATAACTGAATACATCTTCTTCTGAATCTATTGTCAAATTCGAATAAAAACAAAACTGACTCCGTTAGAAAAACGAAATCAGTTTGCTGCTTAAAATTTAATATTTCCATCTGCTATGCTGTTTTTGTGCTGTCTTTACAACATGGGGCGGTTCAATCCGAAAGCGCCGTTTTTTCGGTGATTTTAATATTTTGCATCAGATAAATTTTCCGTCGAAATTAAATATCGATTCTATATTTTCCTCGCTGTATTCCATCTGCTTTGAAAAAAGCTTGGCATTATTTATTCTGTCGGAAAAAGAATATTGACCGTTGTTTTTTATCATTGTAAACGCGTCGAACGATAGCATTATGTACGCCGATACAAGCGCGCCGTTTACAGCGTCGGACAGTTCGGAGCACCGGGGAAAATATCTGAAAATTTCATATGAGATAAATTTTGAGTAATCCGTTCCGAATGATTTCGGAAATTTATTGGGCGACATCATAATGTTGATTACGTCTTCTCTTTCTTTATATAGGCTTTTGATATATTTCGTCCATTTCGAATCAATAGGATCGGAGTTTAATGCAAGAGAGATTATCTCCGTCGCCCTCAGCCTGTTTTCTTTGTTATCAGAATAATTAAAAAATGACAAGTAGTTTTCCGCATTTAAAAATTCCGGAGTTTGTCCGCAGTCAGATTCGTATTCAAGTTTGTATTTTTCGTCAAACAGGAGAAGACATGTTTCCTCACAGCACAGCCCGAAACCGGAACAAAGAAAGTTATCGTTTTCCGAAAAAAACCTCGGGTGAAGCGCGCAGATTTCACATAAACTGTCCTGCCCCATGTTGATTATTATTTCGCACAAATTTTCGCTGTTTAAAAACGGGCATCTGCCGTCCGATTTTAATTTAAATCTGTATTCTCCGTTTTCCTCTTCTGTATATTTTTTAAGCTTTTTCCCAAATGCACCTTTTTGATTTTTGTATTTTTCGCAAGTCTCCGGGTCTATGTCAATTTCCCAGCCGGCACAGCACGTGTCGGTGCATTTTGACGCGAGGCATTTGAACGATTCGCGGAAAGTAGGATTTATTTCATTCATGTTTGTCACCGCTGTTTATTTTATACTTTCTGATAATAAAATCAATTGCCTGCGTGAGAAAAATTGACGAAAAAATATAAAAAATAAAAAATAGATAAATTTTTTCGGTTGCAAAGAATTTTATTTGGTGCTATTATTATAATTGGGAAGGAGGAAATTGTATGTACTATTCAATTCCTGTGAAGGCCGGACTTTATATCCTCGACAAAGTCCTGAACGGCGTAATAACATGTATCGAGAAAACTCTTCCGGACGGTCCTCAGTTTACCGACAGATCAAACGCTCCGAGAGAAGAAAGATACACGGGCGATAAAGAATTTATTGATAAAACCGAAAACGCGCGCTGGTCGTTGGGATTCGGCGAAAAGAGTCTTGTGCCGACAGACTGGAGAACCAAAAGATACTACCTCGGCGGCTATTTTATGCCTCAGAATAAATTCAACAATTTTATTGACAATGTGGTTGACGATATGAGAGCGAGAGCCATAGCGATAGACGACAATTCAGGAAGAGGAGCCGCTGTTTTCGCGACAGTTGATTCAATAGGCATTCCGAATAAATACGTCCGCATGACAAGAGAAAAATTTTCCGGGAAAGCTGCCGAAAAATTTCCGGACAAGAAAATAAAAAGCGTAAATGTGTGCTCGACTCATACGCACTCCTGTATTGATACGGAAGGATTGTGGACAGGCGGAATAGACAGAATAAAGAAAAATTTCAAACTCGCGAGAAAAAAAGCTCTTGAATTTATAGGAGCCGATCCGAAATACGTAGAATTTTTGACGGATAAAATATCCGACGCCATGATTGAAGCCGTCGGAAATATGACCGACGGAAATATGACATATTGCCGCAAGGATATCGGAGAAGGCTATTTTTCAAATAAAAACAGACCGTCCGCTACAGCTCTCGAGACCAAAATTACAAGAATAACATTTACTCCGGACGACAAGTCCGTAAATCCGACTCTTATCGCTTTTTCGGCCGCTCATCCGGACGTAGCCGGTCTGCCAACGTCTGACGGACAGGGCACCGGTCATGAATTGTCGGGCGACTATATCTACTACATGGGCGAATATATAAAAAGCCACGGATATAATTTTATGTTTTTCAACGGTGCGATATGTGCGATTTATATGTCGCGCGGACTTTCAAACGACAGTCAGACTTTTTCTCACAGATACGAGCAGTCTATCCGCTACGGCGTTGAAATGGCAAAGATTTTTCTTGCGATGAACGAGACAAAAGAAGAAGTCGAAAAAAGATTGACAGACGATGAAAAACGCACGATTGCGGAGGAAACGGAGATTGCAGAGAAAAATCACGGAAAATATACTCTGTGGTATGAAAATCAATACCCTGTAAAGGATATGCCGCTTGAACCTAAACTCAATATACGCATAGAAAACGTTGATCTTAAAGTGACAAATCCTATAATTCTGCTTGCCGGAAAACTCGGACTTGCCGATTTCGCCGTAATTAAAGACCCGAAAAAGAAAAAATATTCTATCCGTTCCGAAGTCGGAGCTATGGAGCTCGGTGAGTTGAAATTCTGCATGGTTCCGGGAGAATACTGCTGTGATTTGCTGAAAGGCGGAGACTCTCTTTATTCCGCGGGTTCATATTCCGGAAAGGATTTCAATTATCCCACTTTATGGGATATATTCGGCGACGATACAATTTGCATCGGGCTTGCAAACGACGAGGTAGGTTATATAGTGCCGGACAACGACTACGTTCTGTCTGATTTTAAACGCCACTACCACGAAGAATTAAGTCTCGGAAGAGAGACCGGCTCATTGATAGCGAAAGGATTTATGAGACTGAAAAGCGATATTTCAAGAAGACTGTAAAAATTTTTCAAAAAAAGTTTCGCGACAAGTTTTATTTTATTTCATATATTAATCCCGTTTTTTCTATTGAAAAAATCTATCGCAATATATTGAGCGCAGCCAATAAAAGAAAGACGACATTTTGTTGTCTTTCTTTTTTTTGTCTTTTTTCGCATGTTTTCTGCTCAATAAAAAATATTTGACAAAGACCGGACTTATATATATAATAATGGTGTAATTTAGCGCTGATTGGATTAAATTTGAGTAGATTTGATAAAACTTCAGATAAAATACCAACTTGCGGAAGAGAATAAAATAACGATATTAAAAGCGTTGATTTGCGGATATTATTTTTGAAAGGAGACGACAGCCGATGCTTTTTTCAGGTCATGCGGAAGGCAAACTCGATCCATCGGGCAGAATACAGATTTCGTCTCAGTTTAAAAATGAACCCGATAAACTCACCCTTGTTGTTTTTACCGATTCCGACGCCGGCTGTGTAAAAATCTACACGGAGGAAGGAAACAGAAAATCACAGGAACAGCTTTACAGAAATATCAGCGACAGATTGACATTTGTTTCCGCCATCAGAAAGAGAAACCTGCATACAAACAACATGAACGTCGACGCTCAGGGCAGAGGAACATTGCCGGCGGAGGCTGTTGATTTTCTCCGAAAACAAGGAGGACAGGAAGGCGCCATGACTCTTCTTTATCTCGGCGTCATGGATCACATCGAAGTTTACAGCGCCGACAAGTCGGACGAAATAGATTCAGCGTTCGGAAGCGCGGATTTGACCGCTGATTCACTGTACATCGGAGATTGACGATTTACTTAAAATGAGCGAAAAATCATATCACGTTCCCGTAATGCTTTTTCCGGCTATAGACTCGCTTGAAATAAAAAAAGACGGAATTTATGTAGACTCAACCGCAGGCGGAGGAGGTCATTCTTCCGAGATATTAAAAAGACTCGGTAGTGACGGAAAACTTATCATGATAGACAGAGATCCGGACGCTATCGCGGTTTTGAAAGAAAGATTTTCGTCAAATCAGAATGTTTTTATCGTTCACGATAATTACAAAAACATTAAGAGTATACTCAAGGATTTAAATATAGACAAAGTTGATGGGATTTTAGCCGATCTCGGCGTCAGTTCACATCAGATTGACTCTGCCGGGAGAGGTTTTTCCTATCACCTCGATTCCGACCTCGATATGAGGATGTCAAAGGAAGGCTTTTCTGCAAAAGACGCTGTGAACGGCCTGCCTTACGACGAACTTAAAAGAATATTATACGATTACGGCGAAGAGCGTTACGCTCCTCAGATTTCGAGAGCTGTCGTCGAAAAAAGGAAAGAAAAACCTATCGAAACGACGTTTGAACTCGATGACATAATCTCATCCGCCGTCCCCGCGAAATACAAAAGACAGGGTCATCCCGCAAGAAAAACATTTCAGGCTTTGAGAATATATGTAAACGGAGAGCTTGATGATTTGAAAGACGCCGTATATGACATGTTTTCATGTCTTAATATCGGCGGAATACTTTCGATAATCACGTTTCATTCTCTTGAAGACAGAATAGTAAAAACGGCGTTTAAGGATTTTACTACCGGATGTACGTGCCCTCCCGATTATCCCGTGTGCGTTTGCGGCAGAAAGCAGAGAGCCGTCTACAACGTAAAGTCAGAAGGACCGTCCAAAGATGAAATCGAAAAAAATTACAGATGTCATTCGGCGCGTCTCAGGTCGGTTCGAAGAATAGACGAGACTATAGACTTTTCAAAAAATAAATATAAAAATATTTCAAAATAAAAAATTAAATTTTTCGCTTTTTTAAATAAAAGCGGAAGTATATTGTGAAAAACTCATTTTGTAAGGAAGTGTAATTTCAATGGCGTATGTCCGTAGCGGCATAGACGATATTATTTCTAGTTTTGAAAACGGAACAGAATCAACTGCGAGAAATTTGTATCGACCGGGTTTAAACTATGAAGTTTCGGCTGCGCCCGAAAGAGTTCCCGAAGAAATACCGGAAAGAATCCCGGAGCCTAAAAAAATTCCTCAGAGAAAGCAGGCTCCTCAAAAAAAGGTTCAGCATGAACAGACGGAATATGTAACAATAAGAGAAAAAGAAGACGTAAATCCGAACCTTCCTTCTCTTTCAATTTGGAATGTAATAAAAAGTCATTTTTTGATTTTTGTCTGTCTGTCCGTTTTGGCATGCTCGTGCGTAGGTCTGGGATATATAGAGGCGATTACTTACGGAGTTGAAAAAAACGTAGTAAATAAATCTGCGGAGATCACGCGTCAGATAAACGAAAATATAAAGCTGAAATCGGAAGTGGCCGAGATGTATACACCTGAGGAGATTGAGAATTACGCAGTCTCCACCCTCGGAATGGTCAAACGAACAGATTTATACGAAAACAATAACTCTTCGTCAAAGACCGGAGTTGTTTTATCGGGCGATAAGAGTTATTCGGACACATTGACTGAAAAAATTAAAAAATTCGCCTCCGATGTATTTTCGGGCGAATGAACAATTTCGTTAACTTTCAGGGATTTTTAAATATATTAAGGGTTCTGAGTTTTATCTTTGAATCCACAAAGGGCGGATAATATTCTCAAATTATTCGCCCTTTTGAAAAAAATACTGTATCTCGGAAAAAATAAATGGAAGACAGAAATATCAGAAACTCAAGACAAAACGGTGCGAATAATACAGCGCATTCAAATAGCAAAGCCGGGAAAAAAGAATATAAAGTACAAAATATATTCCTTGCCCTTTTCGGCTTTCTTCTTATTTTATTGCTGTTGTACACATGTTATGTGATGTTTGTCAAAGGCGATTCATACAGAGAAAAAAGCGACCTGAACCAGATATTATCAGTAAATTCGGTTGCGGAGAGAGGAACGATAAGCGACAGAAACGGCAATGTAATGGCTACATCTGCATCGTGCTATCTGATTTTCATTGACACCAAATCTTATACGAGAGATACAAGCCTTACCGCAGACGCTAAAAAACAGATTCAGGAAAGAATAATAACTTATATGTGTCCGGCTCTCGGAATTGACGAGGACACTATGCGCGGATATATCGATAAAAAGCAGTCATATATAGTCCTCAAGCACAGGATTGAGCAGGATGAAAAAGATAAACTTCAAAATATTATCAACGAGCACGATTTGAATCAGTGCTTCGGTTTTGAATATGAACCGATAAGGTATTATAATTACGGTTCCCTCGGCTCTACCGTTCTCGGTTTCACGAATCAGGACGGCACCGGCGTATACGGAATTGAGTACAAATATAACGACGCTCTCGCGGGAAATAACGGCAAAGTTCAATCTGTTGTCGATGGACGCGGCGATATTATTCCGGGCAGCTCCTCAACGACTTACGATGCAAAGAACGGCGAAAATCTCATTCTCACTATTGATGTAAATATCCAGAAAATACTTGAGGATGCTCTTTCCGAGGCGAGGGATAAATATTCATCCGAGGGAGCATACGGAATTATAATCAATTCAAAGACAGCCGCTGTTCTCGCTATGGCGTCGCTCCCCGATTACAGCGCGGCTGATCCCTATTCAATCACTGACGAAGCTTTGTCCGATATGTACAAAGAATATTCAACTTACGAAGAACCCGTAACCGACGAGGACGAGCACAGACTTGACGAGCTTTCAACATATCAGGAGAGACAATGGGCAAACAGATGCGTATCTTACGCTCTCGACCCGGGCTCTGTTTTCAAGGTCTGCACCGCGTCAATGGCTTATGAGGAAAAGGTAGTGGATCTCGACACGGTAAATACCATTCATCCGTCAATAGAATATGCCGGCAACGTATACAGCTGCTGGACAGATTCACATGTATACAACGATTTCAGGCATTTCCTCGCAAATTCCTGCAACCCGTTCGCCGTACAGCTCGCAATCAAACTCGGAAAAGAGAAATTCTATGATTATTTTGAGTCATTCGGTTTCACGGAGAATACCGGAATAGATCTTCCCGGCGAATCTACGGGAAATCTTGTAATATATTCAAGAAACGAATTTACGTCGGCAAATGCGGCGTCAAGCTCATTCGGCGAGACTTTCAAAGTTACGCCTCTGCAGATGCTTATGGCCGTTAACTGCGTCGCCACCGGTGGAAAACTTCTCACCCCTTATGTAGTAGGTAAAATGACAGATTCAAACGGCAACGTTGTATCTGAAAAAGAGACAAATGTAAAAAGACAGGTTATATCGGAGGAGACAGCGTCGACTGTAAAAGATATGATGAAACTTGTCGTTACCGAAGGAACCGGTCAGAATGCGTATGTTTCCGGCTATTCAATAGCGGCTAAGACCGGAACGGCTCAGGATTCAAACGACACTACCGGAAAGACTTATTCGCCGTCATTTTGCGGATTTGCTCCGGCAGACGATCCTGAAATTTCCGCCATAATCGTTATTGACAGACCTCAGGGCTATCATGGCGCGGCGACCGTTGCGGCGCCGGTTGCAAAAAAAGTATTTAAACAGACGCTTGAATACCTCGGAGTAAAGAAATCATATACCGACGAGGAAGCCGAAAACAAACCTGCCGAAGTCCCGTCGGTCACAGGAGTCACAACTGAAAAAGCTCAGGAAACCGCCGAAAACGCCGGCTATACACTTAAAATCATCGGCGACGGCGCAAACGTGGTTTCTCAATCGCCGTCGGAAGGCGAGGAACTCGGAGAAGGCGGAATAATCATAGCCTACACGGATTCCGGCGCTCAGGTCTCAAACCCCGTAATGCCCGATTTAAAAGGAATGACGGAGTCCGAGGCGGCCGAAACGCTTCATTCGCTCGGATTTAATATTAATGTCGATTCCAAATCGTCCGGAACGGTGGATTCGCAGTCTGTGGAGGCAGGAAAAAGCGTTCAGCTCGGCACGATCGTCACCGTCACGCTTACGGCGGATGTAGATATACTCGATTAAAAAAATCAAATTAAATAACAGAAAAAATCAAACGAATAAAACGCATAAAAAATATTTGAAGGTGATTTGCAAAATGAAAATAGACGCTATTTTGGAAAATATTAAATATAAAGGTTCATATACAAACGACGAGGTTTCATTTATCACCGACGACTCAAGAAAGATAAATGTCGGCACGATTTTTGTATGCGTTAAGGGAAGGCATTTCGACGGTCACGACGTCGCAAAACAGGCGCAGAAAAACGGCGCTGTTTTAATAGTTGCGGAAAGGGATCTCGGACTTGAAAATCAGATTATAGTTGACAATTCGAGAATGGCGTATTCCCGTATGGCGGCCAACTTTTTTTCAAATCCTCAGAAAAAACTTAAATTTATCGGCATAACCGGTACAAACGGAAAAACAACTACAGCGTTTTTAATCAGAAATATGCTTGTCCTTTTAGGCAAAACCGCAGGTCTTATCGGCACGGTCAAAAATATCGTCGGCAATGACGTGGAATACATGTCTACGCTTACGACGCCGGAGCCGTTTGAGTTATACAAGCTTTTTTCGGAGATGGTCAGAAATAATTGCGAATACTGCGTAATGGAAGTTTCAAGTCAGGCGCTCGACCAGTCAAGAGCAGCGGGCTTGGAGTTTGAGGCGGCTGTCTTTACAAACCTTACACAGGATCACCTCGATTATCATCTCACATTTGAAAATTACGCAAAAGCAAAAAGTCTTCTTTTCGGCCAGACTAAGCTCGCCGTTTTAAACTCAGATTCCGAATACGCTTCAAAAATGGTTGAACATTCGGACGCAAGACGTGTTACATATTCCGAAGAGCACGACTCGGATTATGTCGCAAAAAATATAAAATACAATCCCGATTCAGTCGAGTACGTATTAAAGACAAGAAAAGACGGAAAAATAAATGTAAAGGTTAATATTCCCGGAGAGTTTACTGTCTACAATTCCATGGCGGCAGCGGCGGTTTTGATTGAACTTGGATTCGATGCCCGTACTGTGGAAAAAGAACTTGAATTATGCAAGGGAGTAAAGGGAAGAATAGAAGTAGTAAAGACGGATACGGACTACACGGTAATTATCGATTACGCACATTCTCCCGACGGACTCAAAAATATCATTGAATCGCTCAGAAAAACAACTAACGGCAGAATAATAACCGTATTCGGCTGCGGCGGCGACAGAGACAGAAAAAAACGCCCCATAATGGGAAAAATCGCATCAGAGCTTTCAGACGTAATAGTCGTGACGTCAGATAATCCGAGAACAGAAGACCCCGATGAAATCGTGAAAGAAATTTTGACCGGAGTCACAGGAAATGCGAAATGCATCGTAAAAGTAAACAGAACCGAGGGAATCGCGGCTGCTTTAAACGAGGCGCATAAGGGCGACACCGTTCTCCTCGCCGGAAAAGGTCACGAGACTTATCAAATAATCGGCACTGCAAAAAATCATTATGACGAAAGAGAAATAGTAAAAGGACTTTTAAACGGCAGTATCAAGGCTTAATTCAAAAACTTAGATTTCAGATCGGCAGTAGTTTATTTTAAGTATCGGATTTTCAGACAAACTGAACATATTGAAAAAAACAAAACAGGATAAATTAAAAGATGAAAGATTTTAATTTAATTGAAATAGCCTGCGCTGTCGGAGGCAGGTTGGATCACGCAATGGGGCGCGAACTTGTCAAAGGAGTTTTCACTGACACGAGAAAACCTATCAATAAAGGAATTTTCTTCTGCCTCGAGGGAACAAATTTCGACGGCCACGATTTCGCGAAACAAGCCGAGGAGCTCGGCGCCGGAGCGATAGTCGCGAGAAAAAAAATAGACGTCGAAATACCTGTAATTTATGTAACGGATACTGTAAAGGCTTTAAATGACCTCGCGTCTTATTACAGAGGATTTTTTGATATTCCCCTTGTCGGAGTCACAGGCTCTGTCGGAAAGACCACGACAAAAGATATGACATCTCTCGTTCTTGCCACAAAATTCAATACGATAAAAACACAGGGAAATTTAAATAATTCCATAGGCATGCCCATGACTTTGTTCTCAATCGACGAAAGCACCGAAGCGGCTGTGATAGAGATGGGAATGAACCATTTTGGCGAGATAAGTTTTCTTTCAAAGGTTGCCCGTCCTACGGCTGCGATAATAACTAAAATCGGCACGTCGCATATAGAAAATCTCGGCTCGAGAGAGAATATTATGAAGGCAAAACTGGAGATACTTGACGGTGCGTCAAAAGATGCGCCGCTTATTCTGAACAGAGACGACGACCTTCTTTCAAAATATGTCTCTCAAAAAAGAAGAGTAATATTTTTCGGAATCAATGACAGATTTTCCGAGGTGAGAGCTCTTAAAGTTAAGTTAGGCGATAAGAGCAGTGATTTTCAAATAGAATACAGAAGCAAAAGGTACAATGTTCATCTTCCGGTAGCCGGTATGCACAACGTATATGACGCTCTTGCAGCATTCAGCGCAGGAATAGCCCTTGGCGTAGATCTCGAAGCGGCAGCCAATGCTTTCACAGGCTATAAGCCCACCGGCATGAGACAGCAGATAGAGGAAATCGCCGGTATCACTCTTATTGAAGACTGCTACAATGCGAGCCCCGATTCTGTCGAGGCAAATCTCGTCACGCTTTCAAACATGAAGGCGACAAGAAGAATTGCCGTCCTCGGCGATATGCTTGAACTCGGCGATACAAGCGAGCAGTCGCATTACCGCTGCGGTCAGTCTTGCGTAAAAAACAATGTGAATATTTTATTCACATACGGCGTAAAATCGCAGGCAACCGTTCGCGGAGCCAAGGACGCGGGACTCAGGTTCGCCTATAATTCCGATTCCGCTACCGATTTGGCAAGGTCTCTTGCAACAATGCTTTTACCGGGAGATGTCGTACTTTTCAAAGCGTCAAGAGCCATGAAGCTTGAAAACGTAATATCTGATTTGAAAAAGAAACTTAAGAAAAAATATAAAGTCTCCGAATAATTGTCTTAAATTTGATTTGAACCGTAAATGAAAGGGTAAAAATATGAATGAGTGGATTTTGTTTGCAATAGCCGCAGTCGTCGGCTTCGCGGTTGCGTTTGGCTTGGGTTATGTTGTAATTCCTTATCTTCACAAACTTCATTTCGGTCAGACTATACTTGACATCGGACCTTCATGGCATAAAAACAAACAGGGAACTCCTACAATGGGCGGCGTCCTCTTTATTTTCGGAACAGCCGCCGCGCTGATAGTCTCGCTTTTGACTGATTTTTTCTCAAAGGGCGATATCATAGCAGGTAATTCGGCATCCCCCGATACGGTCAAAGCCAAATTCTGGTCGGGAATCGCGATGGCGCTTTGTTTCGGAATGATAGGATTTCTCGATGATTATATAAAAGTCAAAAGAAAAGAAAACAAAGGTCTTTCCATAAAACAGAAAACCGCGCTTGAAATAATAGTTATGTGCGCTTACCTTGCAAGCCTCAGAATGGCGGGAGCGACATACATTTATTTCCCATTTTTCGGCAATGTCGAACTCAAATTTTTCTTCTGGATATTCGGCGCCGTATGTATTTACTGCACTGTAAACGCGGTAAACTTTACGGACGGAATTGACGGTTTATGCGGTTCTGTAACCGAGACATTCGCCGTATCTGCTCTTATTATAGCTTTATTGAGAGGATATTTCGGCACGTCTCTTCTCTGTGCCGCGATGTTCGGCTCTATTGCCGGTTATCTTATCTGGAACTGGCACCCGGCTAAAGTATTTATGGGTGACGTCGGGTCGCTGTTTTTGGGCGGAATTGTAGTGGCCGTATCTTACAGTATTGATATGCCGTGGATAATTATATTGTCCGGAATTATCTACGTTATCGAATTTTTATCGGATGTAATTCAGATAGTTTATTTTAAGGCGACTCACGGAAAAAGACTTTTCAAGATGGCGCCTATTCATCATCACTTTGAAAAATGCGGATGGTCAGAAAAAAAGATAGTTTATATTTTTACCGCGATTAACGCTCTGGGCGGACTTGCCGCTGTTCTGCTGACATATTTCGGTCAGCCAAAATAATAATTTCGTAAAATTGTTTCTATTTGCATCTAAAATTTTGACGGAAGGAAATAATGATGGATAACACCCGAACTGCAGAAGGCGGGAAAAAAAACACTTGTATAAAAAAATTTATTTATTGGCTCAAGGATGATTTGTTTTATCGCTCTTTTACCGCGGATATATGGCTCATCATTCTTATTTTTATTATTGTCACAATGGGGCTGATAACTCTTACGCTCGTGGGTTTTCCTATATCCTTTTCAAAAAAATCCGGAGACAGCACATTCTTCATAAGAAGACAGCTGTTTTTCGCGTTGAGCGGCATTGTTATAATGTGTTTCGTGTCCTTTATTAGACGTGAAAGATTTGTCTCATCTAAATATCTTTCATTTTTTTGGTGGATTCTTGTCGTTGGAATACTTTTGACTGTAATACTCGCGGTTAAAAATCACGGCAATAATTCCGAAACGAACAGAAGTATATTAGGAATTGAACCTACCGAAATAACGAAGCTTGCGGTAATAACCACAGGCGCGCATGTTTTTTCTAACAGAAGACTTTCAAAACCGATTCTTTTTAATAAACATACGATAAATCCAAACCGTTACAAGAATTCAAAATTCAGAATTATGATTGAAAAATTGTTTCCTCAATCAAACGGTAAAGGTTTTTTTAATTACGATTATTTGATCTATTTTCTTTTCTGGTTTATTTTTGCCGCATTTGTATTCTTTGCAATAAATCATCTTTCGGCCTCTATAATAATTTTCTCTATGGCTCTTGTAATGATTTTTATAGGCGACAAAAACGAAAAAAGAAAAAAAATTCTTCTGGTTTGTTTGTTAATATTTGGAATAGTCGGAGCCGTATTTTTCTTGGCAAAGCCATTAAGCCTTGTGCACGAACAAAAAAAATTGAGGGCGGAAGCGCAGGCTGCATACGAAGCGGCCGAACCGGGCGACGAAGCGGCGGAAGAAGCGTATGACAATGCCATGACCGAAATAGACAGAAATTATAATCTGTATATAAGAAACGGTTCTGAAAACAACAGTATAAGTTTCAGAAGAATGAGAATCATCGGTTTTCTTGACGACGAATACGATGTCAACAACTCCAACAGACAGCCGTTAAACGGACTTTATGCGATAGCTAACGGCGGTATTTCTATTTTTGGCAGAGGAATAAATAACTCCGTCTACAAGTATAACTACGTCTCGGAAGATCAAAACGATATGATTTTCTGCATTTACGCCGAAGAAACGGGAATAGTAGGCGTCGCCATTCTTTTCCTTATGTATTTCCTCATAGTCGGCAGAATAGTCAAAATAGGAAATCACGCCGGAAGGCGGGGAGAAGCCATGCTCTGCTACGGAGTCGCAACACAGATAGCTCTCGAAGTTGTTTTGAATATCGCCGTCTGTCTCAGACTCATTATAAATACCGGAATTACTCTTCCGTTTTTCTCTTCAGGCGGTTCGGCGCTTTGGACTTTTCTGATAGAAATGGGAATCGTATTATCTGTTTCAAGAAAAGCCAAAATGAAAAAATTGCCTGAGATAAACATAGGTTCACGCAAATCGGCGTCGGCCGGAAACAAAAAGAAAACAGCGGTGTAAAAATGAAAATAATCTTTGCGGCCGGAGGAACAGGCGGCCATATAAACCCTGCTCTCGCAACAGCGGACGAGATAAAAAGAAAATATCCCGACGCATCTGTTCTTTTTATCGGAACGCAAGATCACATGGAAAGCAGACTTGTTCCTCAGGCCGGATATGAGCTTAAAACAATAAAGGTCGAGGGTTTTAAAAGAGGAAAGACATTCAAATCCGCGTTAAAAAATGTAGAGATAGGCATGGAGGCTGTGAAAGCTCAGTCCGACGCCGCTAAAATAATAAAAGAATTTAAACCTGATGTTGTGGCGGGTTTCGGCGGCTATGTTTCGGGACCTGTTGTAAAAGCCGCTCAGCAGCTCAAAATAACTACGGCAATTCACGAGCAAAACGCTTATCCGGGCGTCACAAATAAACTGCTTGCGTCTAAAGCAGATGTAGTTATGCTCGCTTTTCCTGATACCGAAAAGTATTTAAAATGCAAAAATAAACCTGTTTTCACAGGTCTTCCTGTCAGAAGGGCAATTCTTGAGGCGGACGGAGAAAAAGCTAAAAAGGAGCTTTCGCCCGACAACAGAAAAATAGTACTGTCTTTCGGAGGCAGTCTCGGAGCGGAAAAATTGAACGAGACAATGACAGACGTGATATCATCTCTTTATTCAAGACCTGACGTAAGATTTATTCATGCAAGAGGCGGAAAAAACGAGTCTATGGAATCGCAACTTGAAAAAAGGGGAATTGATTTAAAAAACGGAACGGTAGATATCAGGCAGTATATATTCGATATGGACAAATGTCTTTCGGCGGCGGATATTGTAGTATGCAGGTCGGGGGCGTCAACTGTATCAGAAATCGAGGCGGACGGAAAAGCCGCGATTTTGATACCGTCCCCCAACGTAGCCGAAAATCATCAGTTTAAAAACGCCATGGCTCTCGCGGAAAAAAATGCTGCGGCAGTAATCGAGGAAAAAGACCTGACGGCTCAAAAGCTTTCCGATGAGATAATATATCTTCTTGAAAATGACGGCGCGCGTATGACCATGGCGGAAAATGCGAAAAATCTTTCAAGACCGGACGCGCTTGAAAAAATAGCCGGTATTATTGAAGACCTTGCCATGAAAAAATAAATAAGAAATAAATTGTTGAAATCCAAAAAATAAAAAAGAAGGAGGGGAGATTTTTGGCGGACAACGGCACGGTGAAAAGTGAGAAACGATTTGACGAAAACGGAAAAAACAATCATAAATCAGGCGATAAAAACGTCTCCGGTAAAAACAGACGCGGAAGCTATAAATTTATAATAACTTTTTCCGTATTGATTCTTCTTGCCGGTATTTACTATATCGGGCTTGTAAAAAATGTAACCGTAGAAGGCAATAATCCTTCTGTATATTCGGATCAAGAGATAATTGACGCGGGCGGACTCGGCGAAGGTAAGTTTGCCGTCAACATGTTCGCCGAAAAAAAGATTTCCGAAAATCTGCCTGAAATCAAGTCCGTATCGGTCAAAGGAATAAAAAATAAGACGGTCACCGTAAATTACAACATACCTATTCTTGCGGTAGAAAACGGCGGGAAATATGTCTTTGTCGGTTCCGATTATAAAATTATGGACGCCGGAAGTAATACCGACATATCAAAAATCACTGTTTTGACAGGAGCGGAAATCAATTCTTCTGCTATAGGCTCTCGGATTTCATTTGTAAGAACAGGATATCTCGGGATGATAAAAAATATAATTTCATCTGCGCAGAAATACGGAAATTTAAAATTGAACAGTATAAATCTCAAAAATATTTCAAGAATTACCCTTAAAATAAATGACATATATACGGTAATTTTCGGATCATACGAAAACACCGAAGAAAAATTTTCGAAAATTGACAAAACAATTAAATCTCTTAAAGGCAATTCTTCCGAGTATATTATAGACGCGTCTCTTTACCCTACGGTAATTTACAGACCTTATTCGATACCGGAGGAAAGTTCGGAAGAGGAATCCACCGAGGCTTATGAACATGATTACGATGATGAAAATATAAATTACGACGATTATTATTATCAAAATGAAAATTAACGTCTCGTAAATCGAGCCGATACTATTAATTAAAAGATAGATATTGCAAAAAACATTCCAAAGTGATATTATATTAAAGTAAAATCAAAGATTGTGTTTTATCATCTACGGAACAGAACAGATAAAGTGATTCGTCTTAAAGCTGTTCTTGAGCAGATTCAGAATGAATTTCGTAATAAAATAAATATGTTATTTGACTTGAGCGTATCTTATTTATCATACTGAATAACGGAGGGAAAATAAAATGGCTATGGAAATATCAAATGATTTTGATGAAGTTACAAAAATTAAGGTAATAGGCGTCGGCGGCGGCGGCGGAAACGCCATAAACAGAATGGTTGATTCCGGAGTACAGGGAGTTGAATTTGTCGCTGTAAATACAGATAAAGCAGTTCTTATGTATTCTAAAGCCACCACAAAACTTCAGATAGGCGAAAAGGCTACTCAGGGCAAAGGCGCTGGAGCTAATCCACAGGTAGGCAAAAAAGCGGCCGAGGAGTCTATGGACGCAATCAATGACGCTATTACAGGCGCTGATATGGTATTTATCACAGCCGGAATGGGCGGCGGAACAGGCACAGGCGCAGCTCCCGTAATAGCTCAGATGGCTAAGGATAAAGGAATACTTACCGTCGGAATAGTCACAAAGCCTTTCCACTTTGAGGGCAGGCACAGAATACAGCAGGCAGAGGGCGGAATTGAAGAGCTTTCAAAGCACGTCGATTCTCTTATAATCATTCCGAACGACAGATTGAGATATGTTTCAGAGGAAAAGGTAAGTCTTGCAAATGCGTTCGACGTAGCCGACGATGTTCTCCGTCAGGGCGTTAAATCAATAACAGACCTTATCACGGTTCCCGGACTTATCAACCTTGATTTCGCGGACGTCACGGCTGTAATGAAGGACGCAGGCAATGCACATATGGGCGTTGGCAGAGCTTCGGGAAAAGACAAAGCCAAGACAGCTGCTCAGGCTGCTATTTCAAGTCCGCTTCTTGAGACTTCAATAAACGGTTCAAAGGGAATTATCATTAACATCACGGCTACATCCGATATACCGCTTGACGATGTGGATCAGGCTTGCTCTATAATCCACGATGCGGCGGATGAGGATGCAAACATCATCTTCGGCGTCGCAATAGACGAAAACCTTGACGATGAGATGATAGTCACCGTTATCGCTACCGGTTTTAACGGAGCTAACGCTGAGGACGATGAAAAAAAGACTCAGCCGGAAACATCAAAATCATCTGAATCGTCCGGAAAAGCCGAAGAATCTTCTTCCTCTTCTTTTGACAGCGCAAAGGCGGAGGCTGACAAATATGTATCAGACCTTTTCAAAAACAGCGAAGCTAATGCCGCTAAGGAACAGAAACCTGCCGAGACGGTTCACGACGCCGATTTCCAGGATGTATTTGACATCTTTTCAAACAGGAACTAACAGCGTTTCGTCGGTTAAAGCAATTATCATTTAAATTTTACGGCGGCTGAAAATTGCCGCCTTTTTTTTGAAAAAAATTTCGGTAATATCTTTTAGTATTGACAAAGCCCGCTCCCGCGGATAATATATTATTCGGCTTAAATTTTTTAACAGCTTGTTTCTATGGAGGAAAACGATGGTTTATTCGGATATTAAAAAAATAATCTGTGACAGACTGTCCGTAAGCAAAAGCAAAATAGATAACGATACGACTTTCGCGTCCCTCGGCGCCGACAGTCTTGACGTTGTTGACATAGCTATGACTATCGAGGAAAAAAACGGGCTTGATGTCGATAATACCGATTTAAGCGAAATCGAGACAGTCGGCGATCTCGTCGAGCTCATCGAGAAAGAAACGAAAAATTGAATTTATGATAAAAAATATTGTTTTTGATATGGGCGGAGTTCTCGTCTATTATAAAGAAGACGAGGCTATGAAAAAGGCCGGTATTCCGGCTGAAGACAGAGATGCCATTGAGAAAAATTTTTACGGCGCTGGGTATATAGATTTAACCGACAGAGGTCTTAAAACTCATAAAGAAGTTATTGAAGAGTGCAGTCTGCCGGAAAGAATAAAGCAGGAACTTCGAGAAATGTATATCGAACACTGTTACGGACTGACATATATGTACCCGTTTGACAATATGCTTGGCCTTGTGAAAGAACTTAAATCGAACGGATACAAGATTTATCTTCTTTCAAATGCGGGAGTCGATTTCTACGTTTACAGTCCGCATTACCCGGTGATGGAATATCTAAACGGCAAATTCGTGTCATGCGAATATCTTCTTTTAAAGCCCGAAAGAGCTATTTATGAAAAATTTTTCAGTGTCTTCTCTTTAAATCCGTCTGAATGTGTTTTTATAGATGACAGACAGAAAAACGTTGACGGCTCGATAAAAGCCGGAATGGACGCGATAAGATTTTCTTCTGCTGACGAGGATATCGAAGTCCTGAAAGAAAAACTGAGAGAAAAAGGCGTTAAAATATAATTATCAAATTAATATAGGAGCATAGATATGGCAAAGGAAAATAAGGTTGAACAGATAACCAACATGGAGGATGATTTTGCCAAATGGTATACCGATGTATGCAAAAAGGCAGAGCTCATAGACTACACGTCCGTAAAGGGATGTATGGCTATTCTTCCGTACGGCTACGCTATTTGGGAGCTTATTCAGAAAAATCTTGACGCAATGTTCAAGGAGACGGGACACTCGAATGTATATATGCCTATGTTTATACCGGAGTCTCTTCTTCAGAAGGAAAAAGATCACGTCGAAGGTTTTGCGCCCGAAGTTGCCTGGGTTACGGAAGGCGGTCAGGAAAAACTTGAGGAAAGACTTTGCGTCAGACCTACGTCAGAGACGCTTTTCTGCGAACTTTATGCGAAAATAGTTCATTCTTACAGAGATCTTCCCAAACTTTACAATCAATGGTGCTCTGTTGTAAGATGGGAAAAAACTACGAGACCTTTCCTCAGATCGCGCGAATTTCTTTGGCAGGAAGGTCATACTGTTCACGCTACTCCCGAGGAGGCTATTGAAGAAACAGAGAGAATGCTCGGCGTTTATACAAAGTTTTATGAGGATTATCTTTCTATTCCGGTAATTCAGGGCAGAAAGACAGATTCGGATAAATTCGCCGGAGCCGAAGCAACATACGCGATTGAGGCTTTAATGCATGACGGGAAGGCTCTTCAGTGTGCTACATCGCATTATTTCGGCGACGGATTTGCGAGAGCTTTCAATATGACTTTTACCGATAAGGATAATAAATTAAAATATGTTTATCAGACCTCGTGGGGACTTACGACGAGGACAGTCGGAGCAATAATTATGTCTCACGGCGACAATTCCGGTCTTGTTCTTCCGCCTGCCGTCGCTCCCATTGAAGTCGTTGTCATCCCGATAGCCGCGTTTAAGCCGGGCGTAACCGAAAAAAGCGAAGAAGTTACCGCAAGACTTAAGAAAAAATACAGAGTTCTCTGCGACTCGTCGGATAATTCTCCGGGATGGAAATTCGCTCAGTACGAGATGAAAGGCGTTCCGGTCAGACTTGAACTCGGACCGAGGGATATTGAAAATAATCAGGCGGTTCTTGTGAGAAGAGACACAGGTGATAAAAAAGCGGTGTCGCTCGATAATCTCGAAGATGAAATCGACGCTTTACTGAAATCTGTCTCCGAAAACCTCTACAACAGAGCTAAGGCGAATCTTGAAAGACGCACTTACGACTGTGAGTCAATCGATGAAATTAAAAAGGTCAGGGAGGAAAACGGCGACGGATTTATAAGAGCTATGTGGTGCGGCGATCCCGAATGTGAAAAGAAAATCAAGGAAGAAACAGGCGCAGGCTCAAGATGTATCCCGTTAAAACAGGAAAAGATTTCCGGGGTATGCGCGTGCTGCGGAAAACCGGCGAAACATCTCGTATACTGGGGCGTCGCATATTAATTCTCTATTTTTCGTAAAAAGCGGAAAACACGCTTTTTATAGATAAATATATTTATCCGCGGACGTTTGGTTAATACCCGGATGTCATACAGAATAAAATTTTCAGGCTTTATAAATTTTAATGAACCGCCCCAAATTTTGCAGACATTACAAAAACCACCCATTACGGTGTAAATATTAACTTTTAAGCGACAAACCGACTTCGTTTTTCAAGCGGAGTCGGTTTTTTATATTTGTAAAAACATAAAAATATAAAATGACATAATAAGTTTCCCCTGACGGTTTTGTTTTGCGGCGGGAGTTATTTATTATTATCGGATTTTCGGACTTATTAAAAATTTTTCATATTACAAAAAACACGCATCACAAATTTGAAATGCGATGCGTGTCGATTAATATTGAATTACTCGTATGTTTTTTTTTCTTTCTGCTCTTCTACGGCTCCGGTTATCGATTCAATTCCGTCACGGGCGGGAAGATCAAGGTCAAGACCAAGTTCATTGCATCTTTTATACTCGGCGTCAACAACGGCTGCCACAGTATAAATTCCTTTTTCGTCGAGATGGGAAATCTTTCTGATAAGGTTTATGGCGTTCTGATCTATTACAGCCGGATAAACTCCGTTGATTAGTTTAATATCAAGTGAGTTGCACATCTTAACAACTGTAGTGAACGCTGTTCCGCTGACTCCTTTTTTGAGTGCCGAAACTATAGTTGTCTGCGGTATTCCGAGAACTTCAGAAAAAACGCGCGTGCTGTTGTATTTTTTTTTGGAACATTTTTTGATTAATGAGGTCAGCTCGTCCATTTTCTTTACCTCCGGTAAAAACAGAGAATCTACAAGGTAGAATAATTATAACATAATAAATAATAAAATCAATAGAAAATTTTTATTAAAAAATTTTTCTACGCCATATTGAATATTTTTTCACCATATTATGAAATAACAATAAATTTTGTTCCAAAAGTAAAAAAACAATGATAAAAAAAATTGAACAAAAAATATCACAATTCGGCAGATAAATTTAATTGCATTCTTTTTGCATTCAATTTTCATAAAGTCGGCCAATTAATTTATTTGTATTAATTAATTTACTTATTTGCCCTACTTTTATTTTAATGATTTTTATCGCGAAAGTTAATCGACATTTTTATCCAATTAGCGGTACATTTTGCGTATTGCAAAAATTCATTTGACATGAGACCGCTTTAGTAGTAATATAAAGCATGGTATTCTAATTAAAAATATATATTATTTCGGAGGAAATTACATGGACGACAGATTTGCAATATCCAAATATCATGATGCCAGAGAAGTCAACAGAGAACTTGATGAGCTGATAAAAAAGCCCATATATTCTATCAGACCCGACGCTCTTCAGAATTATGAGACAGAGTATTACGGCAAAAAATGCCAGAAGTCCAAGGAATTAATTGAAAAAGCCAAGGGCGTTATCCCCGGCGGCGTTCAGCACAATCTTGCTTTTAACTATCCGTTCCCGCTTGTTTTCACATCCGCAAACGGACACACTCTTACCGATATCGACGGAAATACTTATTTCGATTTTCTTCAGGCAGGCGGTCCTACTGTATTAGGTTCAAATCCCCCCGCAGTAAGAGAACAGGTTATCAACCTTCTCAACACTTGCGGACCTTCCACAGGACTTTTCCACGAGTTTGAGTACAAACTTGCCAAAGAGATTTCCGATAATATAGAAACCGTTCAGATGTTCAGAATGCTCGGTTCGGGAACCGAATCCTGCATGGCGGCTATCAGAGCCGCGCGTCTTGCCACAGGCAAGTCCAATATAGTAAAGATGGGCGGAGCTTATCACGGTTGGTCCGATCAGCTCGGCTGGGGCATCAGAGTTCCCGGCACGGCATGGACTCAGGCTCACGGCGTACCTCTTTACATTTTTAAGCATACACAGGAATTTTTCCCGAACGACCTCGATTCTCTTGAGAGAGTTCTTTGGAGAAATAAATTCAGAGGCGGAACAGCTGCCGTATTCATCGAGCCGGTAGGACCCGAAAGCGGCACGACTCCCGTTGATTTCGATTTCAACAAGGGCGTTGAGAGACTTTGCAGAAAGTACGGCGCGCTTCTCGTATTTGATGAAGTAGTCACAGGTTTCAGAATAGGCATGGCAGGCGCTCAGGGCTACTTCGGCGTATCTCCGGATCTCACAATATTCGGCAAAGTTGTCGCCGGCGGATATCCCGGTGCCGGCGGAATCGGCGGAAAGAAAGAATATATGAAGTATTTCGGCGCGGGACTTGACGGATCTACAAAGGTTCACAAGGCTCTTATCGGCGGAACAATGTCCGCTACTCCGATTTCCTGCTGCGCCGGCTACTACACTCTTAAAGAGATTGAGAGAACAAACGCTTGCCAGAAAGCCGGTCAGATGGGCGACAGACTTACTGCAGGACTTAAAGATCTTACAAAGAAATACAATCTTCCTTTCGTAGTCTGGAACGAAGGTTCTATTTGCCACCTCGAAACAGTCGGAACAATGCATTTCCACATCGACTGGACAAAGATTTGGCAGATTCCCGGAACTCTTAAACAGACCGACATCAGAAAGAAAGAAATGGAGCACATGGGAGCTGCTTATATGGCGGAAGGTCTTGTCACTCTTGCAGGCTCCAGACTTTACACTTCGGCCGCTTACGAGCCTGAGGACATAGACGAAGCTCTTAAGAGATTTGACAAAGTCTTTAAGAACGTCGCTTTGATTGAACCCCAGAAATAAATTTAATTAATTGAGGCGCCGCAGAAATCCCGAGTTTTTGTGGCGCTTTATTTATACCGTAAAATTTTTTTTGAATTTAACCGAATTTGACAGTTTGATTTAATCTGATAATAACAGAAGGTAGAAAATGGATATTAATGAAGCAAAAAGAGAGGTCGTAAAAGCAGGGCTCAGACTTCTTGATTCGGGACTTATCGCCAGAACGTGGGGCAACGTATCCTGCAGAGTTGACAAGGACTATTTTGTAATCACTCCGTCAGGCAGAACTTACGATTCCCTCACCGAGGATGATATCGTTCTCGTAAAAATAGAGGACTGCTCTTATGATTCAAATATTAAACCGTCGAGTGAAAAAGGCGTTCACGCAGAAGCCTACAAATTAAGACCCGACTGCAATTTTGTGATTCATACTCATCAGCAGAACGCTTCCGCTGTAAGCTTTTTGAATTTCGACTTAAATAACATCACAGGTCCCGATAAAGATATTATCGGCGACAATGTTCCTATAGCCTCTTACGGTCTGTCCGGAACAAAAACACTCAAAAAAAATGTAGCCAAAGCAATAGAAAGAACCGATTCCAAGGCAGTCATTATGAGACATCACGGAGCTGTCTGCATGGGCGGTGATTATGACGAGGCTTTCGCCGTAGCCGAGGCTCTCGAAAGAGTATGCGGGAAATTTCTCACGCACAGACTTGAGCAGGTATCGGGAATTAAGTCGGAAGACGTCCGGGATATCGCCAAATATATCGGAGATAAATTTAAAGACGCCAATGAGCCTGCCGAGGTAGTTCCTTACACTTCCGAAAGAGTAGGCGACACTGTTTTAATGCAGCCTACCGACGGCGGAACTCCCGTTTCAATAGATATAAAGACAGGCAAAAATTTCGCCGGCAACGCGGAATATCCCGATACAGCCGAACTTCACAGAATGATTTATAAAAAACGTCCGGATATCAACGCTGTAATTCAGACGTCAGACAAGGAAATTAAAGATTATTCCAAAAAGAGTAAGGTCGTATTGCCGTTAATCGATGATTTTGCTCAGATAGTTGGTACCTGCATGAAAACAGAAGCTTACGACGCTAACGATCAGGAAAAAACCGCTAAAAAGGTAGTCAGAAAACTGAAGGGCAGAAACGCTGTTTTGCTCAGAGGCAACGGCGCGGTATGCGCCGCAGGCAGCAAATATGACGCCGAAGCGGTTGAAATGGTCGTCAAAAAAGAAATCAGGGCAAATGCTGCGGCTGATATGATTGGCAACGCGCAGTATATCAAACCCATCTCCGCATTCCTTGAAAGATTTGTCTATACCAAGAAATATTCTAAACAGGCTAAGACAAATAAATGACATATAATAAATTTCTCCCCTTGAAAAAGGGGAGTTTTTTCTTGCGCAAAAATCGGTCATTTAATTATATATAGATTAAATATTTATTATTAATACATATATATAAAGAAAAAATTTGATTTATTATTCGCATTAATCAAAATAATTGTTGAAAATTAATTCACGAATATGATTTTAAAAACTTGAAATCAGAAAAATTTTTTTATTTTCAGAAAAATTCTTCTTTTTTATATCGAATAATGATACAAGTCCAAGTTTCTTATTTTTCAGTTTATTTTTTGATTGCCGCAGCGTTTGTTTTTGCCTGACAGAAAAATAAATTATACAAACATTTACAAAAAGTGAATAAAAAACTAATAATTCAAAAATAATTGTAATATATAAATAGGAAAAATAAATCAAGTTATTATTGTTGTATAGAAAAATAATCCGGTTGATTTTTTCTGCCTACAAAAAATTAGTCTGAATTTTGTCGGTTTCTACAAATTTAATGGCAATATATGGCAATAAAATCAAAAAAATGGGCAGTTATTTCAGATTTTCTTATTTTATATTCTATATTCCAAATATTCGATTGTGAAAATTGCACAAAAATAGATTTTTTTAAGATTTGACATTTGATGATTGAAAAACTATAATACGCAACCGTAAATTGTTGAGCATCTTCAAGCCGATTTTATTCATCACATTTTGTATTATTTAAGAGGCTGAAAGGAAGGCTGATTTATGGCTAAAGATAATAGAGATAATATGGAAACCGGCGAAAACGTTCGATTGCGTTTTTCGGGTTTAAGTACCGATTTTAAAAAATTTCTTGCGGATTGCGCGAAAAGATTTAACGATGTCGGGAAAAAAGAGGAAAACTTTGACCGCAAAAATAAACTTTCCGAATCTTTTCAAAAAGTCAAAAGAAATCCCAAAAAGTTTATTACTGCTTTGACGTCGATTATTCTGATTTTAGTAATGCTTTATGTAATTATCTGGCAGTATTCCGCCAGCAGAATAGTCAGCGCGATTTACGAGTCAAGAAATTCCGTTTCCGCATCTTCGTCAAGTTCTCTGTTCAGAATACAGTCCATTTCCCTTGACAGGTATCTTTCTCCGAAGAATGAACAGGACAATGTTTTATTTGTTTCAAAGGATCTTAAACTCGAAGGAGACGGCGAGGAAAGCACTGTCACGTTTGACGAGGAGGTAGAGGAGACTACCGAAGAGGAGACGACGGCAAAACCGAAATCAAAATCCGCATCTAAAAAAACTTCTTCGGCAAAGAAAACCGCCGAGACGACTACTAAAGTCGCTGCTGTAACATTTTCATCGACCGGTTATTACCAGACGTCTGTAATACCTGTCCCGGACAGCATTTTGTTCGACTCAAACGGACGTCCCGTAAATTACAGAAAAGTTCTTCACGGAACAGCTACCGCTTATTACGGGGGAACTATGACGGCGACTGGTTCATCCGTCTATCCGGGAATCGTCGCGGTCAATCCTTCGATTATTCCTTACGGAACAAAGATGTACGTGGTATCTGACGACGGATGGGTTTACGGCTATGCGGATGCTCAGGATACAGGCGGATTTATCTACTGGAGCAACGGTCCTCTTCTTGATCTGTACATGTCGTCTTACAACGAATGTGTTCAGTGGGGAAAGAGAAGCGTTACGGTTTACATATTTTAATTTTTTGCGGAGGCGGAAAGTTTCGTCTCCGTTTTTTTTTTTTGAAAATCTATAAATTCTTGTCAACTTGACTTATATCGTTTTTGATGATAAAATACAAAAAGATTTATTTGTTTTTTTTGATTGGAGCTTGTTGCCGGATGAAAAAAATTATATCCGTTCTTCTTTCTGTAATCATCGTTTTTTCTTCTGCCGCCGTAATAACACAGGCGGAAAACGAAACGGAAAAATACAGCCAATATCCGGCTGTTGTAGTCAGAGGAATGCAGTTTGAAGGTCTGACAGTAAACGAAGCAACGGAAAACGGGCAGAACGCATTCGCCGGAGTTACAGCCGGAGGAATTATCAAAACTATCGGCAAAACTTTGGCCGGTTCTTTTAAGCACGGTCTTTCCAGGGCTTTTGCAGACGCCGCCGCGGAGTACTGCGGTCAGATAATGGGCAAAATGGCGTGCGACGAAAACGGAGATTCAAAATACGACGTGACTGTAAAACAATATTTCGGCTCTGTCGCCGAAGAACCCGAACTTCAAAAACTGTTGGAAGTTTCCGACAGCCACGAGGAAGCTATTGTATCGGCGCTTGTCGATTCATACGGAGCCGAAAACGTTTATTATTTCACATACGACTGGCGGCTTGATCCGAGGAAGACTGCTGATGAACTTAACAAAATGATTGAACTTGCCGAAAGCGAAACAGGCAAAGACAAGGTTAATTTAATCAACTGTTCCATGGGCGGAGTAGTAACCGATGCGTATATTTATAAATACGGCGACTCTGATTTTAACAAGTTAGTATTTTATTCATCCACTTTCTGCGGCACGGATGAAGCTACGCAGCTTCTTGCCGGAGAACTTCTGACATCGCCCGATACTCTTTACAATATCCTTGTCAGACTTTTTGGAAACAACTTCTTTACGAAATTATTTAAAAATTCACTTCTTCTCAAAAATATTTCAAAAATAACAAACAGTTTCTTTCAAAAGGAAGGCGTCTATTTCTACAGTGTATTTCTGAAAGATACTTTCGGTACAATGCCGTCGATTTGGGCAAACGTTCAGCCCGGAAGCGTTGAAACGTGCATAGATTTTCTTTTCCCGACTGAAGAAGACAGGGAAAAATATTCCGGAATTATCGAAAAAGCGAGACAGCTCAGGGGAATAAATATCTACATGAAAAATACAGGCTTTAAAAAACTTGAAAGCGACAATGTTCAGGTCGCTGTCGTCGCCGGCTATAATACATCGGCTGTGCCTGTTTATCCGAAAGCCGCGTATCAGAGCGACGGAATACTTGACTCAAGATGGATGCTCGGCGGCGCGACAGTTTCAAAGCTCGGATATTCGTTTGACGATGATTACATGTCTGCCGACCCGTCAAAAATTTCCCCAGACAGATGCATAGACCTTTCGGATGTATATTTTCCCGAATCGACTTGGGCAATCAGAGACAGCGGACATGTGCCGTGCAAAAAAAATTCGGATGAATACGAATTTATTAAATTCCTGATGACGGGCGAAAACGGAGCAACTGTAGACGACGACTCAAGATTTCCTCAGTTTATGACCGCCGATAAGGAAGGAAATCTTAACGCGCAGTAGTTTTTTTGATAATAAATATAACCGGAGTTTTTTAGCTCCGGTTATTTTTTGCTTGACGCAGCGTGTAAAAGGTGATATATTTTAGTTAGCAACAACTAACTAAAAAAAGACGGTAAAATTCATGAAACCGGATTATAAAAACTGGGTGCCGAAAGGTATGGTTATCGGTTCAATATCGGCTGCGGCGGCAGGACTTATTCTTCTTCTTGTATTCGGCGTTTTTGGCTTCGGCGTGCGCGGAGATGTCAGAATCGCGTTAACTGTTATTTTTTCACTTGTTTTTGCAGGGTTCGCAATTTACGGTACTTGGTGCGTCATAGCTTACAGGGCGTTTTCTTACAACGGAAAAATAAAGTTGTCCAAGAAGATTATCAACGGCGTTGCTCAATATGTCAGACTGCCTGAAGGCGGCAGAGGACTTGATGTAGGGTGCGGCAGCGGTGCGCTCACAATAGCGTGCGCTAAACGTAATTCTCAGGGCGAGATGACGGGAATTGACAGGTGGGGAGCCGAATACGGTTCGTTTTCAAAACGCCTCTGCGAAGAAAACGCCCGAAAAGAAGGCGTTTCAAATATTAATTTCAGACAGGGCGACGCAGTTAAAATCGATTTCCCCGACGAAATGTTTGACGCCGTGACTAGCAATTACGTCTATCACGATATTGCCGGTGTCAATAAACAGAAAATTCTTCTTGAGACATTCAGAGTCCTTAATAAAGGCGGAACATTCGCAATACACGACTTAATGACTCCTGCGAGATATGGCGATATGACAAGTTTTGTGAATAAACTTAAAGATATGGGATTTGAAAAAGTCGAGCTTATTAATACCGTCGGCGGCAAATTTATGACGAAAAAAGAGGCGAAAATTCTTATGCTTAATTGTTCCGTTCTTCTCGTAGGAAAAAAGTAGAAAAACCAAAAAAATAAAAACGCAGATAAAAATGTCTGCGTTTTTTATTCAGCCTCAAATAATTTCAGCCGTTTATCTTTTCGTCCAACATATTAAGAACTTTGAACGATTCTATTGACGATGTGAGCGGATCGACTGCCCAGTTGTTGTCCTGCTCGTTTATCGCATATTCAAAACCCAATTTTTCGCATGTTCTGTATGCCGATTCAATATCAACACATCCTTTTCCGAGTTCCGTGAACTTGCGTCCGCCGGACGTGTCCGCTTTATCGTCGTAGTCCTTGAAATGAACGACGGATACTCTGCCATTCATTTTTTCAAGCCTTGACACAGGGTCTTCGCCGCCTATTTTTATCCATGCTATATCCGGAATGAACCATAATTCATCGTCATCGAAATTTTCTAAAAATCTGTCAAGATTGCACGAACCTCCCTCGACTTTTTTTAAATCGAAATCGTGATTGTGGTAGCAGAGAATTTCACCGGCTTTTTTCATTTTACCTGCGACTGTTTTCATATCTTTCATGAAGTTGTCAACGCCTTTTACGGTGTTTCTGTCGTAATCCGACGGCATTGAGCCTATACCGATAAATCTGCACCCTATTTTCTTGTGTTCTTCAATTACCTTGTCGGTCTCGTCTATCATCCTCTGAAATGACGAATGAGTGACCGGTACCGTCAAGGAATACTTTTCCGTTAACTTTCCGACTTCTTCAAGAGGAAACTGTCCAACGCCCGAAACCTGAATATATTTTATCCCGGCTTCGGCAAGATGACCGAGCGTTTTGTCAAGTTCATCATACGTTTTGCAAATATCTCTCAGATTGTAAAGAGTAACTCCGTTTTTCATTGTTCAAGCCTCGCAAATTATTTTCTCTTTATAACTGCCGACGCCTGCTTTAATTTCTGGCGACGGCAAAATTTTATTTCCGTCAGCTTCCATCAGCACTTTGTTTTTATCAGCTGCCCCAAGAGTTTGAAAAATTTTCTAATCAAAGAGAATATGGATTTTATCTTTTCAAAAAATCCCTTATCTTTTGTTTTTTCCGTCACTGTGGAATAATTGTTTTCCTCAGTCAGCGGTTCTATCGATTCTGTCTCGGGAATATAAATCAAAAACTGAGGGTATCTTTCATCCGTATGAACAGTGGGTTCTTCCCCGTTGAATGAAAGAAGCCAGTCGAGGAAATCAAATTCCGCGCTGTAATGATCCGCGTGAACCTTGCCCTTAATAAACCATGTATTTTCGGGATATCTGCATGTTGAAGCGTCAATTTGTCTGTCGGCGGAAATATGGTTGTGTCCGTCGTCAACGGCCTGAACATAATTATCGCCCAAAGTCGAGGAAACAGTCGACGTCGTCGCTCCGAAAGCTTCTCTTCCCGTGTCGATTACTTGGTCGCCTATTAACGTCTGACTTTCCACAACGGGAGGAGACATTGAACCGTATTTTGCGACTATTGAAACGTTTATTCCTTTCTGTTTCGCCTTGTCAAGAATACTCTCGTTGTTTGCCTGAACGTTGTAATGATAGTAATCAATCTTATCCACAAATTCCTGGCTTACATTGTCTCCGACAGATATAAGTGACTCTTTCGCCGAGTCGTACATATCGTATGGAATAAGCGACCAGAGACCCGGAATCCTTGCGAACGTGTATTTAAGACCTTTCTTGTATACCGTGTCTGCTATTTCGGGAAGCATTTTATTTACTATGTCAACGGCTCCGTCTACTATTCCTGCCTCATAGAGAATATCGACAAGAACGCTTACAAGCTGCATTGTATATCCCATAGAAGTCATTGACTCAACATACATGTCTATATCTTCCGCGTCAAATTTAAGCTTGTCGTTGAATGATTCGCCGGCGACGGCGACTCCGTTGTAGCCGCCCGAAAGAAGAACGACATTGTTAAGATACTCGTAATCATATTGATACATGTAAGTTGTCAAAATGCACGTTCCCATTGAAAATGATATTACATTAACTTTTTTAGCGCCTGTGGTTTTAATTACGTATTCTACAAAATCGTGGAAATTTTCGGCAAGCGTTTTCATGTCAAGGCGCCAGTCGTGGCTGAAATAGACGTAATCGGAAATACTTCCGTGAGATGTGTTCGCGGCTTTCCTGAGTATGGTAGATTCGTCGGGAAAAGAATAAGACGTCGTAGTGTTGTATTTTGGATTTCCGTTCTCATCCATTGAGGAAGATTCGAAAATCTTTATTACGGCGTCAGCTATCGGACCTGCGGCAGATGAATAATCGCCTTTTGCGACAGCTCCGATGATTTTCGAAAGGTTGCCTTTTTTAAGTCCGGACATTATGTCGTCTGCCGACGGCGGGAATACAACATCTCCGGTGTCCTTGTTTACAGTATTTGACGAAGCTATTCCGTCAAGGAAAATAGTCGGGTAATTTTCATCGTCCGCCGATGCGGAAATAAGAAGCGCCGACAGAGTTGACATTACCATTACGGCCGCCAAAATCAGAGAAATAAATTTTTTTGCGGTCTTTTTCATGTAAATCCCCCATTTCAAAAAAAATTTTAGTCATTAATAATTATAATTTAATTATTCCGCAAATTCAATAATTTATTCGTAATAATGATAAAATATTTTAAGCTTTCGTTTTACGTGTTTTGCGGCATATTGCAAAAACCTTATCTTTATGTTAAAATTAAAAACACGGAAAATTTTAAAAGGAGTTTTTATCTATGGAAAAAAAACCATATTATATAACGACAGCTATCGCTTACACTTCGCAGAAGCCTCATATAGGCAATTCGTATGAAATTGTTTTGACAGACGCTATTGCGAGGTGGAGAAGACTTCAGGGCTACGACGTCTTTTTCCAGACGGGAACAGACGAGCACGGTCAGAAAATAGAAAACTATGCGAAAAAAGCCGGAGTATCGCCAAAAGAGTATGTAGATAAAGTTTCCGCTGAGATAAAGGAAACGTGCGACCTTTTGAACACCACATATGATAAATTCATCAGAACGACAGATGATTATCACATAAAGGAAGTTCAGAAGATTTTCAGAAAGCTTTACGACAAGGGCGATATTTACAAAGGCGAGTACAAGGGAATGTACTGCACGGCGTGCGAGTCGTTCTGGACAGAGTCCGAACTCAAAAACGGCAGATGCCCCGACTGCGGCAGACCTGTTTCGCCCGCATCGGAGGAAGCCTATTTCTTCAAACTTTCAAAATATCAGCCGCAGCTTGAAAAATACATCGAGGATAATCCCGATTTCATCTATCCCGAATCGAGAAAAAAGGAAATGATCAATAATTTCCTTAAGCCGGGACTTAAAGACCTCTGTGTGTCGAGAACGTCGTTTAAGTGGGGAATACCTGTCGATTTTGACGACAAGCACATTGTCTATGTATGGATTGACGCCCTTTCAAACTACATAACAGGAATAGGATACGATACCGAGCATCCGTCAGAGATGTATAAAAAATACTGGCCTGCCGACGTCCATATAGTTGGCAAGGATATTATCAGGTTCCATACTATCTACTGGCCTATCATGCTTCTCGCTCTCGGCGAGCCGCTTCCCAAGAAAGTATATGGTCATCCGTGGCTTCTTTTCGGCGAGGATAAAATGTCTAAATCAAAAGGCAACGTAATTTACGCCGACGAGCTTGTGAAGCGTTTCGGAGTAGATGCGGTAAGATATTATCTTCTCTCTGAAATGCCTTTTGCACAGGACGGCTCGATAACGTACGGCACGATGATTGAAAGGTACAACTCCGACCTCGCGAATACTTTCGGCAACCTCGTAAACAGGACGGTCGCGATGGTAAATAAATATTTTGACGGAGTGCTTACAAACAACAGCGCGAACGAAGACCCCGACGACGAGTTTAAATCCACTGTCCTCGCCGCTAAGCCTAAAATGGAAAAAGCTTTTGACGAATTCAGAATAGCCGACGCCGCAGACGCCGTTTTGAATATAGCGAAAAGAGCGAATAAATATATAGACGAAACTTCTCCGTGGGCTCTGGCAAAAGACGAAACAAAAAAAGACAGGCTTGCGACCGTTCTCTACAATTTAATCGAGGCAATCAGAATTATCGCCGTAGAATTAAAACCTTTTATGCCCGAAACTTCTGAAAAGATTTTGAAACAGATTAACTGCAATATTTCAACTTATGAGTCGCTCGATTCATTCGGCGTTATTCCTCTCGGTTCAAAAGTCGGCGAAGCAAGTCCTCTTTTCGCAAGAATTGACGCTCAGCAGGCGGCAAAGGAAATCATGGAAGAAATGAAGAAAAAAGAAGAGGCTGTGAGAAAAGAAAGGGAAAAAGAGGAAAAGGCTCAGGAGAATAAAGAGGCGATACTCAAAGAGGAAAAAATTTCCATCGACGATTTCAGGAAGGTCGATATAAGAGCAGCCAAAGTAATTAACTGCGAAAAAGTTCCGAAATCCAAAAAACTTCTCAAATTTACGCTTGACGACGGAACTGAAAATGCGAGGACAATAGTATCGGGCATTGCCAAATGGTACGATCCGGAGTCTCTGATCGGCAGAAAAATTTTATATGTAGCCAACTTGAAACCGGCCGTTCTCGCCGGAATTGAGTCAAACGGAATGATTCTTTCTTGCGAAAACTCGGAGGATGACGTTAAACTCGTGTTTGCGGACGATGTTGAGACAGGGGCGCGCCTCGGATAAAAATGGGGAAAATTTTTGATTCTCACGCCCACTATGACGACAGACAGTTTGACCCGGACAGGGATAAACTTCTGTCGTCTTTTCCCGAAAACGGGATTGGGTATGTGATTAACTGCGGCACAGACGAAAAGACAAGCCTTTTTTCTTCGGAGCTTTCCGAAAAATATGATTTTATTTATTTCGCCGCCGGAATACATCCGGAGGAAATCGGCAATATTGACGAAAGCTCTTTTGACAATATTAAAAAGCTTTTGAAAAATAAAAAATGCGCGGCTGTCGGCGAGATAGGTCTCGATTATCATTGGGACGACTCGGAAAAAGAAAAGCAGAAAGAATTTTTTGCGTCCCAAATTGAAATCGCGGCAGAATTGAATATGCCGGTAATAGTCCATACCCGCGACGCGTGGCAGGACACTGTGGATATATTGAAAAAATACAAGCCGAAAGGCGTTCTTCACTGCTTCACAGGTTCCGTCGAAATCGAAAGAGAAATTTTGAATATCGGAATGTATCTCGGATTCGGCGGCGCCGTCACATTTAAAAATGCCAGAAAAGCAGTTGAAGCTGTCAGGTATTGTCCCGACGATATGATGCTGACCGAGACCGACTGCCCTTATATGTCTCCGGTTCCAAACAGAGGAAAGAGAAACGACTCGGCTAATATCACTTTTGTCGCCGAAAAAATGGCGGAGATAAAAGGCGAAAATTATGACGAAAGCGGAATAATCGATATCTGCTGCGAAAACGGGAAAAAACTTTTCGGAATAAAATAAAATGAAAAAACTGAAATATGTAATCGTCGGCTCGGGCGCGACAGGCGGAGCTGTAGGCGCTTTTATGACAAATGCGGGGAAAGATGTAACTTTCATCGCGAGAAATAAAAAACTTGAAGCGATAAAAAAAGACGGCATAATAATCGAGAAAACAGACGGCTCCGCTTTTTCCGCGGATGTAAAAGCTTCATCGGCGGAAAATTACGAAGAAACGCCTGATATAATATTTATCTGCGTCAAATATTATTCAGTTCAGGACATCGTTCCTTTTCTTAAAAAGGCGGCTTCCGAAAATACGATAGTCATACCGCTTACAAACGTCTACGCTACCGGAGCTGAACTTCAGGAAAAACTTGACTGTCTCGTGACTGACGGATGTATATATATTTCATCCGGTCTTGTCGGTTTAAACAAAATAAAAATGTATGGCGATATCGTCAGAGTTGTGTTCGGCAGGAGAGACTCTGTATTTGACGAAAGGCTTGAACAAGTCAAAAAAGACATTGACGAGTCGGGCATTATCGGCGATTATTCTGATGATATCAAACGAGACGCATTTGCAAAATTTATATATGTTTCTTCTCAGGCTGCCTGCGGACTTTATTACGACTGCCCGGCAGGACCTATCCGGAAAGATAAAGAAAAAAGAGAATGTTTTCATTCTCTTTTGTCCGAGACGGAAAAGCTCGGTGAGAAAATGGGAATTAAATTCAAGACGGACGAGGTTCAAAAAGATATGGACATTCTTTTTAGTCTTGACGAAGACGCATCCACATCTCTGCAGAGGGATATTAAAGCGGGCGGAAAATCCGAAATTGACGGTCTGATCTATGTGGTTTTGAGGGAAGCCGAAAAGTACGGAGCAGACGTCCCTGTTCATAAAATGATTGCGGAAGAATTAAAGAGAAGATACGGTGGTTAAATGATAAATCTTAAAAAAAAATATAATCTTTTTTTCGGACGCTACGGTGCGGGAAAGACTAACACCGCTCTGAATTTTGCGGTGAACGAGGCAAAATCCGGAAAGAAGACTGCTGTTGTGGACTTGGATATTGTAAATCCTTATTTCAGGTCTACGAATTTCGGCGCCGAATTTAAAAAAAAGTACGGCATTAAGACAATCAGCCCGTCTGATAAAACCGATACCCTCGATTCACCATACCTTTCTCCCGAAATCTATTCGGTGTTTGACTCTGATTATGACGCGGTTATTTTTGATATCGGCGGCGACGCCACAGGAACTTTGCCTGTGGGACAGTTTTCCGAAAAAATAATTGCGTCTTGCAATTACGACGCGTTTTTTGTTGTCAATAAATTCAGAAGCGTTTCCGGCGGAACAGATGAAGACCTTGCGGTTAAATCTGAAATTGAAGCCGCAGGAAAAATACCGATGACAAAAACAATTAACAATTCTCATCTTCAGGAAAGCACAACAATGGAGACATTGCTTTCGTCTTTGACATTTGCGGAAAGATTTTCAAGAGAGACCAATCTTCCGATTTTCTGCACGACATGTCCTGAAAGTATTTTCTCTGAAGCTGAAAACAAAATCCCTTACCCTTATAAAGTAAAAAGATATATCGTCCCGCCGTGGAAAACGGATATCAGGTAAAAAAGTTATGAACGAAGAAAGAAACAATAATAACGAAAACGGCGGAAATTACGTGGAAAGCAGTTCCGAGTACAGACCGGGCGCATTCCGCAAAATGGTAAAAGTGCCGTATTTCATAATAGTACCGGCTCTATATGTTTTTTTGGGGCTGACAATTCATATATGGTCTCCGACATGGATATTGTTTCTGACAATTCCGGCATATTATCAGCTCGCGTGGTCGTTCAAAGCGCCCGACGAGAGAAAATTTAAACTGAGATTTCCCGTAATAATTCTTTCTGTGACAGCATATATCGCCCTCGGAATGGCTTTTCCGCCTTTTTGGAAAATATTCTGGCTTCTGTTTGTCTTTGATTTTATCTATTACTGGAAAATTTTATTCAGATAATTTCAATCTTTTTTTCAACGGACGGACAATTTTTGTCCGTTTTTTTCAGATTTATTATTGACGAAAACGATATTATCGGGTAAAATAAACATAAAATATTAAGGAGGCAATTATTTATGGATCTGAAAAGCGTAATTGACAGCAAAACCAAAGAAGCGGATTATATGGTGGATGAGATAACTCATATCTGCAAAGATCTTCCCAAGCGTTCACCTGGTTCCGAAGGCGAAAAAAAAGCATGCGAGTATCTTGAGGATGTTATGAAAAAAGACTGCGGATGCGAAAAGACGTCGATAGAATCGTTTGACGAAAACCCCGGATCTTTCTACGGCTGGCTGTATCTTACAATGACTCTTGTTCTCGCTGCGGTAGTCCTCTTCTTCTTCGCGCCGATTTTCTCCGTTATATTTGTTATCATCGGTCTTTTTATCGCGCTTATGCAGTTCGGATTTTACAAAAAATTCGTTGACGGACTTTTTGAAAAAAAGGAAGGTCACAACGTTACTGCCACAAAGGCTTGCGCCGGCGAAATAAAAAGAAGAGTTCTTTTCAACGGACATGTTGACGCCGCATGGGAATGGCCTGTAAACTATAAACTCGGCGGAGTGGGATTTGAAGGCCACGCAATTATCGGAATAGTCGGAGCTATTTATTACATGATTATCGCGATAATTTACTGCGCGCAGAACGGTGTTCATATTGATGTTATTGACAAAACGTCTCCTTTGTTTACAGCCGGACTCTGGGGTCTTCTCTTTGTTCCTTTCATGATAGGTCTTTATTTTATGTGGAATAAAAACAGAGTAGTCGACGGCGCGAACGATAACCTCACAGGATGCTATATGGGCATTGCCATACTGAAAGAATTAAAGGACCAGGGAATAAACCTTGAAAATACCGAAGTAGGCGTTGTCATCACAGGTTCCGAGGAAGCCGGACTCAGAGGCGCGATGGCGTGGGCGGAAAAACACGAGCATGATTATGACGATGTTCCCACCTATATTATATCCTACGACACAATTCACGACCCTAAGCAGCTTATGGTAAATTACAGAGATCTCAACGGCACTGTCAAAGCAGACAAGGATGTGTCCGATCTGTTTATGAAGGCCGCGAAAGAAGTCAATGTCCCGATTAAGAAGGGCTGGGTTCCTCCTCTCGGCGGTGCTACGGATTCGGCAGCTTTCGCAAAAAAAGGTTTTAAAGTCACGGGCATTACGGGACTTAACCATAAGCTTGAGGATTATTATCATACGAGAAGAGATACTTATGACAATATGAACAAGGAAGGACTTGAAAACTGCTACGCCGCTTCCGTCAAGGCTCTTGAGATGATAGACAACGGAGCTTTTGACAAATAATTTAAAAATCGCAATATACGGACCCGACAGGATTAATCCATCGGGTCTTTTTATTGCCGGCGGTGAATTTCTTAAAAATTTAATATTTTTTCTATAAATTTATTCTTGACATGTCTTCTGTTTTCAATTAATATGTACAAAGAATGAAAAATAATTTTCGCTGAAACGCGAAAAAATTCAAGATGCAGAGGAAAATAATATGGAAGTTTTAAGACCGCCAATGGGCTTTAACACATGGAACACATTCGGAGCCGAAATCAATGAGTCGGTTATAAAAGAAACTGCCGACGCCATGGTAGACAAAGGACTTCTCGATGCGGGATATGAATATCTCGTCATCGACGACTGCTGGTCAAAGAAAAAACGTGACAAGGAGACGGGCAAAATTGTCCCTGCTCCGGACAAATTCCCGAACGGAATGAACGCCGTGAGCGATTACGTTCATTCAAAAGGACTTAAATTCGGAATGTATTCATGCGCAGGCACGAGAACTTGCGCCGATTATCCCGGAAGCTACGATCACGAATTTCTTGACGCCGAGACTTTTGCCGAATACGGAGCGGACTACCTCAAATACGATTTCTGCTATAAGCCTCACAAAGCCGACGGCGCGCAGTTATACAGAAAAATGGGCATGGCTTTAAGAGCGTGCGGCAGAGATATCGTCTATTCCGCCTGCAATTGGGGCAGCGATGAGGTTGAAAAATGGATAAGATCCGCCGGAGCTCATCTCTACCGCTCCACAGGCGATATAAACGATCAGTTTGAATCTTACAGAGATATAGCCGTAAGCCAGTTTGAAAAACTTGCGTATTCGGGCAACGGATGTTTCAATGACCCGGATATGCTTACGGTCGATATGCACGGACAGGGCAATGTGGCAAACGGCGGCTGCACCGACATTGAATATAAAACAGAGTTTGCTCTGTGGTGCATGTATTCCGCTCCGCTTATGCTCGGATGCGACGTGAGAAAAATTTCCGATTCGGCGTTAAAGCTTGTGACAAATAAGACGCTCATCAGAATAAATCAGGATATTGAGGCGAGACCTCCTTTCTCGGACAGACAGGAAGGACTTAAAGCAAACGACAGAACTACTATCTTCAAACTTCTTTCCGATAATCAGATAGCTGTCATGTGCGTAAATTTCGCGGACGGCGAAAGAACGGCTTCCGTCATGATGGATAACTGCGGCATACCGGCTTCAAGCGGATACGGTCTGCATATGGTAGACGCATTTACAGGCGAGGATCTCGGAGTTCAGAAAGAATTTTTTGAGGTCAGACTTCAGGCGCATGACTCTGCTGTATACCTCTGCGATATAGCAAAATAAAAAAACATAATAAATTTTCCGCTGTGATTTATCACGGCGGAAAATTTTTATTTTCTGTCTCAGCTTAAAACAGAAATTTCTTCTTTTGATACAATTTCCGATATTTCCTCGTCTTCCGATTTTTCAGAATAACTTTCCGAACTTTCTTCTTCCGTATTTTTTTCTCCGCCGCGTTTTATGATTCCTCCGTCAAGCCTTGCGGAAGTCCTCAAAATACGTCTCGCGTCGGATGCTGTCAGGTTTTCATCTCCGTCCGCGTCCGATGCCAAAATACATATCCTTGAAAGCGATTCAAGTCTCGCCGAAGCTCTCAGGCATATTCGCGCGTCAAGCGCCGTCACTTTTCCGTCTGAATCCAAATCCCCGATTACTACTGCTATTACATTTGAAATTACGTTTGGCGCAGTTGAAAAATCTTCCGGATTTTCGGTCAGATTAAAATACATTCCCGTATAGACATTTTTTCCGTAATCTACCGATGTTATTATGTTGTCATTTTTGTCTGTCGGTATTATATGCCCCGGATAATTCAAAGAAAACAGGGCGTCTTCTATCGTCGTTCCGGCCGGAACTTTCATTGCGGCAGTGCCGCCGGGAGAAGTAAAATCCGTCATTTCTATTCCGGAAGTTTCGTCTTTAACCGTAATTGAATTTACATCCGATGGTAGTATTTCACCTATTTTATCCGTCGCCCTTGTCACGGTTTTCCCGCACCGTTCGCATATGCCGGTTTCCGCGCCTTCGGAAATTTCTGTAGCTTTTTTTGTAACAGTCCAGTTTTTCACTTCGTGTCCTAAAGCCGGAATGAGAACAGATTCTGTGAAATCGCATACCGAGCATACTCTGATTTTATATCCAGGATTTTCGCATGTCGGGCTTATTCCCACTCTGTACCCGTCGCTGTCCGTGTCCGCGTCTGTTATCCATGTGTGGGGAAGTTTTTCGATTTTCTCGGTTTCTGTCTCACCGCAAATTTCGCAGACACGTTTTCTTTCGCCTTCGCTTGAACAGGTGGCCTCCGAAATAGTCTTCCATGCTCCGAATTTATGCCCGGATGCTTTTGTTATTTTATCTTCTTTGTAGCCGCAAATCGTACAGGTGTATCTCGTCACGCCGTCCGCTGTACAAGACGGCTCTGTCAAAACAACGCCATCACCGAATTTGTGACCCGAAGCCGGAATTGTATAAGTCTCTTTATAGTTGCATTTTTCGCATATTCTTTCTTTTAAACCGTCTGTTACGCATGAATTTGACCGCACCGTCTCCCAATCTGAGAACTGGTGTTCGTGACTGTCGATTATTTCAAAATCGATATTGTTGTTTTTACAGTATTTTTCCGCCGCGCTTCCGGAATAACAGTAAACTTTGAAATTTTGTTTTTTGCCGGACTTATTGAATCCGAATGCGTTTTCACCGATGTAATCCGTCGATGAAGGAATAAATACCGACTCAAGATTATCGCAACCGTAAAACGCGTTTATTCCTATGCTTTTAACAGAGTCGGGAATAATTACTTTTGAAACGGAAGAGCCTGAAAACGCGCAGTCGGCTATGCTTAAAGTGCCGTCGGAAATTTCAAAGCTTGAAGCATTTCCGGAATATTCGTATAAAACAGATCCTATATATTTTGCGGAAGACGTAAGATTTTTGTAGTAAAGCGTGTTGTAGAACGCCTTTTCCCCTACGCTCAAAACAGATTCGGCGAGGTCTACTTCCGATAGGTTTTCGCAGTTTCTGAACGCCCCGTATCCGACAGACGACGACGGAATGTAGACAGATAAAAGAGAATCGCAGTTTTCAAATGAACATATTCCTATTTCGGTTGAGCTTGACGAAATAGTTATTTCGGAAAGTCCGGTACATCCAGAAAATGCGAAATCAGAAATTAAATTAACTGACGACGGGATCAACACAGACTCGAGAGAAGAACAGTTTTTGAAGGCGTTTTTTCCTATGGTTTTAATATTCGCCAAGCCATTGGATGAAAGAGATACCGCTGTTATATTTTTGTTGCCTTCAAAGGCGGAATCTCCTATTTTTGTTACAGCTCTGCCGCCGATGGAAAGAGGAATGTTTATATCTCCTCCTTTTCCCGTATAACCTGTGATTACAGCGCTGCCTTGTTCGAGCTCATATGTAAAATCGCCGTAATCCGACGCGAAAGAGGGAAGTGCGGAAAATAAAAAAATAATGATTAACGCCAAAGAAATGAATGATTTAAATATATCGTAAAATCCGTTGTGATTTTTTAACTTCAATTCTATCAACTCCCAATATATTCTTTAATTTTAAAATTAAAATCACATTGAAATTTTTTTCTTGCTAATATAATCGGAATGTGATAAAATCAATTTTGTATGATTATGTCTAAGCGGCATATGTTTGTTTCAAGGATTATTAAATCGGTATGAAAGGCGATATTATGTCTCATTCGAATGAAAAAAAGAAACCAAATATTTTTAAACGAAACGCTTATTGCTGGTATGCGGCTTTGATTGCAGCGGCAATAACGCTTTTTATGTACGCGGTCTGGGAATTTTTCCCTGTCGGCGATAACATAATCCTGAGGATGGATCTTTATCATCAGTATGCGCCGCTTTTTGCGGAGCTGTATGAGAGAGTTACGTCCGGCAGAACTCTTCTTTATTCGTTTACCGCGGGTCTCGGCACTCCGTTTTTGGGAAATTTCTTCAACTACCTTTCAAGCCCCGCAATGATATTTGTCTTCCTTTTCGGACATAAAAATATACCCGAAGCCGTAGCCGGAATGGTTCTTATAAAGGCGGCGGCGTCAAGCTATACTTTCGCGTATTTCATTCAGAAAATAACGGGCAAAAAGAGCATCAACGCCATAGCGTTCGCTCTTCTCTACGCTTTCAGCGGATATTTCGTAGCTTATTACTGGAACGTTATGTGGCTCGATGCTATGGTAGTTCTTCCTCTCGTTATGCTCGGAATCTACTACATAATCGAGAGAGGAAACGCTTTTATGTACACCTTGGCTTTGGCTTATACCATGGTGTCCAACTATTACATGGCGTTCATGGTCTGCATTCTTTCTGTAATTTTCTTCCTCTATTATTATTTCTCACTTTACAATTTCGGAACAAGAATACACCCGGATGCGAAAATTCAGGATAAATACAAAGGCAAAATCTCTGTAGCTTATATGAATTCAAAACTTCTGAGAAGAGGAGTTCTTTTCGCGCTTTCGTCTGTTCTCGCGTTTATGATAGCGGCGTTCGCGCTTATTCCCGTATGGTTTATACTCAGAAATTCATCTGCGACGTCATCGTCATTCCCGTCTGAATTTAAGACTTATTTCACACTTTTTGATTTTCTCGCGAATCACCTTGCCGGAGTAACACCCACGATTCGTTCGTCAGGCGACACAGTTTATCCGAATATTTATTGCGGACTTATCTCTCTTATGCTCGTTCCTCTCTACTTGTTCAACAGCAGATTCTCAAAGAAGCAGAAAATCGCCATGACTGTGGTTCTGGGCATTATGTTCCTTAGCTTCAATGTCAATTATCTCAACTTCATCTGGCACGGATTCCATTTCCCGAACGATCTTCCTTACAGGTGGTCTTTCGGCTACGTTTTCTTCGTACTTTACATCGGATATGAGACGATTTCCAATATTGACAGGTTGTCGTCGAAGGAGATTCTGCTTTCCGCAATCAGTGTTGCCGTCTTTGCCGTCATTGTTGAAAAAGTCGGCTCTCACAACGTAGATCTCAAAGTCGTGTGGACATCCGTTATTTTTGCAATTATCTATGCGGTTGTTCTGGCCGCTATGAGAAATCCGAAGGTCGCGAAACAATCTGTTTCCATTATGCTTGTAGCTCTTGTGACGGCTGAGATTCTTATTTCCGATACCAATAACCTCAAAGTAACTCAGACAAAGAAGTCTTATACCTCCGCCTACGACAGCACAAAATACGTTTTAGACGAGATAAAGGATTCCGATTCCGAAACCGACGGATTTTACAGAATGGAACTTGTCGACATCCTCACGAGAATGGACAACTCTTGGTACAACTATTACGGAACATCTCTTTTCACCTCTATGGCGTATGAGAAAGTGGCAAACCTTCAGGATTATCTCGGAATGTTCGGCAACAAAATAAATTCCTACACATATCATATGCAGACAGGACTTTACAACTCGATGTTCTCGCTCAAATATATCCTGGACAATTCTAATCTTATAGGAATTGACAATTATCAGCCTGATTTCAGCAAAAATTTCCTCTACACCGAAATTCCGCAAATGACGTACGGCGGAATTACTGTTTACAAAAACAATTATTGGCTTCCCCTCGGCTTCGCTGTTTCCGACAGCACCGACACAGATTGGAATTATTCGTCCAACAACCCGTTCGACGTTCAAAATGATTTCTGGTATCTCGCGTCCGGAGTCCAGAATATCCTTGAACCTGTTTCGGGAAAAGCCGGAGAATGTACAAATATCTCCGAATTTTCCGATGACGAGGTAAATTCCGGAACTATCGGACTTTATAAAGAAAATATGTCCTCATCGGACGGCGTGGCTAATATGTCTTTCACTGTCGCAAAGAGCGGAAATGTATATCTTTACATTAAGGGCAACGACATAGACAACGCGTTTATTATGGCTGATAATTTTTCATACAATCAGGAAATATCGGACGAACCTTATGTCCTTGACCTCGGTTATCGCGAGGCGGGAGACAACCTGAACGTTGAACTAAGTCTCGCGAATGATGCTACAAACGCTACGGCTAACGTATACTGCGTAACTTTGAATCAGCAGAAATTCATCTCGGCTTACAACAAAATTGTGAACAACGGCACTTTAAACGTCACATATAACAGGGAATCCGATATAAAAGGTTCAATCAATCTCGCCTCAGGCAATATGCTTTATACGTCCATTCCTTATGATACGGGCTGGAGCGTATATGTCGACGGCAATTCAGTTCCAAAGGAAAACATCGTAAAAATCGGCGACGCTATGATGGGCGTAAAAATGGACGCCGGTCAGCATGAAATTGAGTTTAAATATACCCCCAACGGTCTTATCGAAGGTCTTGCGTTATCTGTAATCGGTCTTATCATAATAATCTGCTATGAAATACTCAGAAAGAAAAAGAAGTTGATTTTCTCTCCCGAGCATGTTCATAATGTAGACGATCTCTACAAATGGAGAAAAACAGAAGATTTATCGGGCGGCGAAGAAAATGCTCCTTATGTGCCGGCAGACGGTAAAGTGACGGAGGACGATATATCCGCCTTTGAAAAGGCAAACGATCTTACGCCGCTCTCGGCGCCGGAAAGTCATCCGGACATTGAAGAGGCCGAGAAAAAAACGGACAGCATTTCATCGTCGGCGGAGACGGAATCAAAAACCGATTCTGATTTGTCGGTCGAAGAGGAAAAGCCGATAACCGACGAAGAGATAGATAAATTCGCCGAGGATATGTCGGAAATAGATGAGGAGGAATCTTCCAAGACCGAAAACAATGAAGGCTCCGATTCTTCACCCGATGTAAAAAAAAACGGCTGAATAAAGCAGTCCGAGCATTAATAGTCTGCGTTCTCGTTTTTATCGCTTTTTTGGCTGTCTATTATTTCGCTGTATACAGGACAGGCAGTGAAAATACCACTGCGGCTTCTTCGTCTTCAAGCAGCACGGCAATTTCCGAAAAATCATCTGAGATTCGTAAAACTACCGTAGTAACATCGTCGGCCACAAGACATCAGACGACGTCGCAGAGCACTTCTGCCGCGCCGGAAACGACGTCTGTTCACACGACTGAATCTACTTCAAGACCTACTACACCGGTTCCCACCACAAGAGAAACGACTGCCGCGCCCAAACCGCAGGAAAATCAGGACGATATTGTCTACACTGTTAGATCAGGCGACAACTATTATCAGATACTCAGAAATAACGGCATTGAGGCGACGCCGCAAAATGTCGAAAGACTTGTAGAATATAACGGCATAACTACATCAACGCCTCTTTCAATTGGCGAAACGATAAGAATACCGTCAGACTTGAAATAAGCCGTATTATTACAAAATTATAAAAATTCTCCGCCCGGTAATATATTCGGGCGGAGTTTTTTATGTCTTTTCGGCTTGTCCAGTCAATATATTCCTAAATGGAATATTGAAAATTGCATTAATTTTGATTTATTTTGTAATCTTTACATAAATCGCATTAAAGTAAGTGTGATTTTTATGTAAACTTCTCAAGTTTAGTGCCGCTTTCATTTTGTGCCGCACGAAATGTAGCGGTTGACATTTTTTTACTCTTATCTTATACTTCTAATATAAGTGTATAGATTTTCTCCGTTTGAAATAAAAGAAAATATTATATAAGATGTGATTTTATGCTGTTTGACGAAAGCAACAACTTTGTTGCTTTAAAGCTGAGAAAAGCCGTTTCTGTTTTTGTTTCGGCTGTGTTTTTCGTGTCCGTATTATTACAAGGTGCGGACGTCAAAGCGGCAACTTTATCCGAACTATCAGATGCTGATGTCTATTTCAAACAAAATACTTCATACACATGCACTCTCGCGTCTTGTGCAATGGTTATGAAAAGGACAGCATACCTTTTAAATGATGATACGGATGACATAGATGAAGACAGCATTAAATCGGACGCATGGATAAACGGCGTCGGTCTCAGATGGGATTTTTCGTCTTTCGGAATGCACATCACTCACGATTATCTTTCATCTGATTACAATTCGGATGAAAAGGCTTTGTATTTCAGACTTCTTCTGAATAAATATCCTCAGGGTGTCGTCGCGTATAATAACGGCAACTCATCTCAGAGCCACGCTATAGTTATCACCGATTACGATAAAAGTTCAGGCAGTTTTTATGCGTCGGATCCTGCGGCAGGCGCGCCGGAAGGCAGAATAAAACTTGAGGATACATCGATTAAGGGCAGCACTCAATCTGAAAAACTCGACAATATCGGCGCATATTGGACAGTCTCGTCTCCATCGGTTTCTATAGAACCCGACGACGGATTTTCAAAGACGCAGGTAAATGATTTCTTCTCCTACTGCGCAAGCCGCAAGGAAGTAAATTCGTATTTTCTTGCAAATCCGTTTACTTCGTCAAAAATCAATATAAGGTCTCTTCCCGATACATCCTCCGATATCAAAAGAAAAGTAGATCCCAAGACTTATCTTTATCTGGTTTCAAGCGGGAAAAATTCTAAGGGCGAGATATGGTATCAGGTAAAAAACGGCGGTTACATCAGATCCGACGTCGTCACATCGCTCTCGAATTATTCTCCGGATATAAAAAGCTTTAAAAAAACGTCTGAACCTGTTGGAATAGTTTACAAGGCGGAGGCGAATGTAAGACTCAGACTTATTCCGTCAGAAGGCAATTCGCAGGTGGGTCTAATCGGAAAAGGAAAGAAAATTTTTATTTCAGAAAAAGGAGAAAATTCCGCCGGTTCCGAGTGGCTTAAAACGGAAGACGGATATTATCTGAAATCTAAGTATTTTACCCCTTATTCAATTTATAAATCGGCTGCGGACGCAGAATATACGGCATCTGTCGCGACTGGTGTTTATTCCGCGAGTCCCGAGGCGGACAGCGGAAAAAAAGATAATAATCTTATTGTAAATTCGGGAATTAAATATACGATTACAGCTTCATCTCTTTACTTGAGGGAAAAGCCTGTTGACGGCGCACCTGTAAATTTACTTTACAGCGGTGAAGTTGTCTATGTAACGAAAATCAGGGATAACTGGGGCTGCGCCGTATCAGACGGCATCGCCGGGTGGTTTAGTCTTGATTACGCCGAAACAGACGAAGAAAAAGAAAATACAACCGCAAAAATTAAAGAGACAACTACGGCAGCCGCCGAAACCACAACTGTAAAAATACCGAAGAAAACGACTGAAAATATATTTACGACCAAGTTGATGACAACGAAATCTGTGACAACTTCTTCTGCCGCAACAAAGGCGGATGAGACCACAAATAATTCCGTTAAAATGGGAGACGTCGATTTTGACGGTAAGGTTACTGCTCTTGACGCGAGAATCGTACTTAGAATTTCATCCAGAATATATTTGCCCAATTCAAAACAAATGAAAGCTGCAGACGTAAACGGCGACGGTAGGGTGAACTCGATAGACGCAAGATATATTCTGCTTAAATCCGCCAATCTGAAAAATTCGTTTGATTGATTTTTATTTTTATCTATAACGGAGTTTTGATTTGAATATAGCTTATTTTATTAAACCTAAACAGACGCTTGAATACCTTTATTCTGATTACACTGTAAGACAAGCGATTGAAAAAATGAAAATTGCGCATTATACGGCAATTCCCGTCCTGACAAGAGACGGGAAATATTACGGAACCGTATCCGAGGGAGATTTTCTCTGGTACTTTTTAAGTCATTCGGAAGAAATGGGAAATCTGAAGGATAAAACTCTTGAAAAAATACCTCTTGAAAACGTGATGAACAGACAAAAATATTATCCGGTCGCGATAACGGCGGAAGTCGATGAAATGATAAACGTCGCATTAAATCAGAATTTTATCCCTGTTGTTGACGACCTCGGCTCATTTATTGGCATAGTCACAAGAAGAGATATTATAAAGTGCCTTCAGTCGCAAAAAGATAACGATGAAGAATGATTTTTTCAAAAAGCTGAAGGAAAGATATGAATTTTTTATGGAGGGCAGGAACGGGCCCGACAAAATTTCCAATTTCCTTTTTATCGTCTATCTTTTAATAGGCGTGCTCAAATATTTTTCACCCATTGCCGTTTACGTCGCTATATTGCAATATATTCTGTTGGCGTATATCCTATTCAGAGTTTTGTCTCACAAGAAAGAAAAGAGATATTCTGAAACAGTAAAATTCGACCATACGGTAAAGGGATGGGAATTTTACATCGACAGGCTGAAACTCAGAGCCGAAAATTTTCCCGAATATTCGTTTAGGACATGCAGACACTGCGGCGAATTTTTGAAAATAAAAAGAAAATTCGGCATTGTCAAAGTAACATGCACGTTATGCGGAAAGGTTAATTCGTATTTTTTACTGTGACAATACATTTACTCCGTAGAATTTTTGCAATATTCCGCAAGAAAATTTTTCGACCTATTATGTTTGAAAAGTCATAACGTATCACGATTTCAACTGCGCCTGTTATTTTTGATATCGAAAACTTTTCGGTCGATAAAAAGCATTTTATGATTTTGCTCAGGGCTGTTATTTACAGCCCCGTTTTTTTGTTATGAAAAAATATCAATAATTCATTCGGCTCGTTTGATAATATTTTTTGTAACTCGAATTTTGAGAAATTACATCTTTTCACACGAACCGCCTGTTAAAGAGAAATTCCCAACATAATGGAAAAGAAATATTTAAAAAAACACCTTGAAGCTAATTTTTAATAAACGTGTTGTTAAAATTATGATATTGATAAATGAATTAATTGTAAATCATATATTAATTAATTGTAAATTATTGTTAATTATATTGACAAAACGGATAAATATATAATATGATAAAAATGAAATTAATGCTGATTTCAAAAAAACAAAGAAAGGGTTGAAAGATATGAAGAAAAAAACAAAAATTCTGATTTCGATTATTGTGATAGCTGCCGTCGTCTGCTGCACCGCGTTTTTAATAATTGAAAAAAAGTCTTTGACGTATCAATCCGAAGAAATTACAGTTTCTTCCATTTCAGAAAATTCTTTGAAAAAATATCAAAGTATATACTCATCCGGAGAGGGAATTGCATATAAAAACAACGATGTAAGGTTCGCTTCTGATAATTGCGATGATTACAGAGAAATCAAGGTAATTTTTGAAGTGAAAAACAATTCGTCAAAATCGGTGACCTACAATAAAATATATCCGTCCGAAAACAATGATTTTATTATTCTGGGTGTAGAAAATGTCGCTCCTGATAAGATGGATCCGGGCGAAACAACGAATGTGGAACGTACGTTTTTAGTTTATAAGGCTAATTTGACAGACGAGCAGTTAAAAGAAAAGCTGAAAACCGTTCAGTTCAATGGAGAATATAATTTGGGCGGAAGAACGTTGGACACTGTTATAAAAACGAAAAATTCAGATACGTCATTTGAATTAATTTCAGCAGAGTCTGATTACAAACCGACAGGATTGGATGAAAACAACTCGTCGATTGAAACTTCTTCTCAGACTGATTTTACCACAACGACAGCAGCTCAGTAAACGAAACGGTGAAAATGTTGTTCTTATGACAAAAAAAATAAAGCGTCGTATTTAATCGGCGCTTTATTTTTTGCTTTTGTTTTCCGATATAATCGGTTCGCTTTATTTCAGGTGAAAAAGGTTTTATGTATTAAGCTCTGCCGCCTGTCAACCTTTTCATATAAATAAATTCCACGGATACAATTTCGGAATATCCGCGGTGAAATCTTCTTGTCTGCCTGTGAAAGGATCGGTAAATATTATTTCATGAGAAAACAAAGCGAGACTATTTCCCGTCTTCGCGCCGTATCTTCTGTCGCCGTAAAGCGGCGTTTTTCTTGACGAAAATTGACATCTTATCTGATGAGTTCTTCCTGTTTCAAGCTCTGTTTCCACGAGTGAAAGATTATCGCGTTTATCCAACCTTAAAAATTTCAGCTTTGCCATTTTCGCGGACTTCCTTTCTTTTTTTACGACATATGATTTTACATTTTTTCTGTCAAAAAAAAGAAAATCTTCCATTGTTCCTTTTTCTCCGGGATCTCCTTCGCAAACGGCATAATATTTTTTCGTCATTTTCCCTTCCGCTATTAATTTTGACAAGACCGCAGCTGAATACGGTTTCAATGCGAAAATCATCAAACCGCCCGCGTCTTTATCGAGTCTGTGAAGCGGGTAGATTTGTCCGCCTGTCTGATTTTTAAGCTCGGTTATGATATTTTTCTTTCCCGATTCCTCCGACAGAATTCCCGGCTGCTTTATCGCTAAAATGTAATTTTCGTTTTCAAATATTATTTGCGCCATTTTTTATATTGTCTGTTTCTTATTTTTAATTAGTTTTACGGCGATAGGCAGTATTATTCCGAAGACAACGACGGCGCCGCCGAGAATCTGGTAAAAAGTAAGGCTTTCGTTGAGAAATATCCATCCGAAAATTCCGGAAAATACCGGATTCAAAGCCGCGATAAGTCCCGCCTGTTCGGGGGTGCATCCGGATTGACCGACTGTCTGGAATGTGAAACCGAAATCACTGCAGACAGCGGCAAGGTAGATTATCATTGCCCATTGAGTCCCTGTCTGAGGCAGGTGAGGCGATTCAAAAATCATTGAGGCGATTAGACCGAACAGTCCCATAAATCCGACTTGAAGCATTCCGATTGTCAGTGCGTCGTCTTCTTTCGTTACTTTATCGGTGATTATTATTGCCCAAGCATATGAAAACGCCGCCGATAAAGCTAAAGCCACACCCGTTCCTGATACCTCGGAACCGCTTGAAAATGACAACAGACCTATTCCCAAAAATGCGAGAACGGCTCCGATAATCACATCTCCGGCGGGCTTTTTTCTCGATATCATCGCCGAAAAAACGGGAACCATAATTACGGCTGTATGTTCAAGGAAAGAACAGACATTTGAAGCGGTATAGTTCAGCGTCATTATTTCAAACGACATTACCACGAAATAGATAAAACCTAAAAACAGACCTTTAAGAAAAGTCCGTTTTTTCATTTTGATAAGTTTTTTCGGAAAAATTACAGCCAGTATCAAAAACGCCAGCAGAAATCTGACGGCGAGAAGGTTGAATGTACTCATGCTTTCAAGCATGGATTTTGAAAGAACGAACGATGTGCTTCTCGCGATTATTACAAACGTGAGAAGTATCATCGCGTTTTTTTCGCTTAAATTATATTTTTTATCGGTGACTGACACTTTTTTCTAAAATAAATAAATAATATCAAAAAAACCGCAAATATCTTTAATCCTGTTTGGAATTAAAGATATCGCGGTTGATTAAATTAAAATTGTATTATAACGCCGCTTTAATGGCCTCGAACAAATCGTCAAACTCGTCGTATGCCGGAATATCCGGGTATTCTTTTCTGATTTTTTCGGGAGATTTGAATAAAAATCCCGCCTTGGAAGCCTGAATCATTCCGATGTCATTGTGACTGTCTCCGGATGCGATAGTTGCGAAACCTGCCGACTGAAGAGCTTTAACGGTGGTATATTTTGAATTTTTAACTCTCATTCTGTAGCCTGTAATTTCGCCGGATTCGGCGACTTCAAGCGTATTGCAGAACAATGTGGGACTGCCGAGCTTTTTGATAAGAGGATGAGCGAACTGAGTAAAAGTATCGGATAGAACGATTACTTCTGTGATATCCCTTAATTTATCAAGAAACTCTTTTGCTCCGGGAAGAGGATCTATTCCGGCGATTGTCGCCTGAATTTCTTTAAGTCCGAGATTGTGTTCCTTTAAAATCCTGATTCTGTAATTCATCAGCTTGTCATAATCCGGCTCGTCCTTCGTTGTGAGTCTGAGCTCCGGAACACCTGCCGCGTCCGCAAAAGCTATCCATATTTCGGGCGTGAGCACGCCTTCCATATCAAGACATACAACGTTGATGTCGTTAGTCATAGTTTTTTATCTCCTTATTTTTTATAATTGATATAATAACATAAGATATTGATAATTGCAACAAAAAGTGATATTATATTTGTACTTTAAGCCCTGTGTCTTTCTTTGACGGGCGTATTCGGAGGATTAGAAAAAATGTTCAAACAGATTTCTATTTTTGCGGAAAATAAAAAAGGCTCCCTCAGAGCGATGACTAAACTTCTTTTTGAAAATAACATCAACATATACGGCTCCGTTACAAACGATTCGGCGGAATACGGCATAGTCAGACTTATAGTTTCGGATACCGACAAGGCTAAGAAAGCGTTTACAGCCGCCGGTTATATGTGCAAGCTCGACAATGTGATAGGAATTGAAATAGACGATAAACCCGGCGCTCTCGATTCGATATTAAAGGATATTGAGGACGCGAATATCAATATAAATTATACTTATGTCACATTCGGAAGGCAGTCAAATAAACCCGTAGTGATTTTATCTGCTGAGGATTTGTCTGAAATAGAAGATAATCTTAAAAGCAAGGGGTATGTCAGCGTAAATCCGGACTGCGCTTCAGAAAATTAATCGAATTTTTATGAAAAACTATTGACAATCATTTTTTAGTGTGGTAAATTAATCGTAAATTTAAACCGTTGAGACGGAGAAAAGCAATCAATGATCTCAAAGAGAGTTCCGCAAGGTGAGAGGGAACAGAAAACAGGATTGCATAATATGGGCCGTTGAGGGCAATGCGAAAAATTAATTTTCAGTAGCAGAGACGAATGGGCGTGCGTCAGTCGCCGGGGATATGATAGTATCCCGTCAAGTGTGCGGTTAAACCGTAAATGAGGGTGGCACCGCGGAATTTTCACAGAAAATTTCGTCCCCGACAAGAACAGCTTATGTTTTTGTCGGGGACTTTTTGTTTTACTCAAATTTTAAAGGAGCGAGGTCATTTAAATGAGAGTTTATCCTGAATTGAGCGAGGTAAAAAAAATAGCCGAAACAGGTAAATACGACGTATGTCCCGTATCTGTCGAGATCCTTTCCGACGTCTGCACTCCTATTGAAGCTGTCAGAAAACTTAAAAAAGTGTCAAGCCACGTATTTATGCTCGAATCCGCCGAGGAAAAAGAGAAATGGGGCAGATATACGTTTCTCGGTTTTGATCCTAAGCTTGAGATTACATGCATCGAAGGCGATATGAAAATCGGAGATTTTGAAATTCATACGGACAATCCCGAAAAATACCTCAGACAGATTTTGAACAAATACAAAAGCCCCAAAATAAAAGGAATGCCTTCGTTTACAGGCGGTCTCGTAGGTTATTTTTCATATGATTATCTCGGATATTCCGAACCGTCGGTCAAGGTAAAATGCGAGGACACCGAAAATTTCAAAGACGTCGATCTTATGCTTTTTGATAAAGTCATATGTTTCGACAACTTTTTGAATAAACTTATTTTTATCGCGAATGTCAAACTTGACGACTGCGAGACAGATTACAATAAAGCGGAAATAGAACTTAAAAATCTCGTTTCTCTTATTAAAAACGGTGAACAGGTCAAAGAAAAGCCCGGCAGACTTCTCAGCGAGGTAAAGCCTCTTTTCACCGAAAAACAGTACTGCGAAATGGTTGAAAAGGGCAAGAAATATATCAGAGAGGGTGACATCTTCCAGATAGTTCTTTCAAACAGACTTTCGGCGGAATTTGAAGGTTCACTTCTCAATACTTACAGAGTCCTCAGAACAATAAATCCGTCTCCTTATATGTTCTATTTTTCGGGCACCGACGTCGAAGTCGCAGGCGCATCTCCGGAAACTCTTGTAAAACTCGAGGACGGAGTGCTTCACACTTTTCCGCTTGCCGGAACAAGGTGGAGAGGTAAAACGCCCGAAGAGGACAAAGAACTTGAAAAGGGTCTTTTGAATGACGAAAAGGAGCTTGCCGAACACAATATGCTTGTTGACCTCGGAAGAAATGATCTCGGAAAAATCAGTAGATTCGGAACGGTCGAAGTCGAAAAATTTCATCAGATACTAAGGTATTCCCACGTTATGCACATCGGCTCTACTGTCAGAGGCGTAATCAGAGACGATAAGGATGCGCTTGACGCCATAGCGGCGGTTCTTCCGGCCGGAACGCTTTCGGGAGCGCCGAAAATCAGAGCGTGTCAGCTTATCGGCGAGCTTGAAAACAACAAGAGGGGAATTTACGGCGGAGCGATTGGATATCTCGATTTTACAGGCAACCTTGACACGTGTATAGCTATAAGAATTGCATACAAAAAGAACGGAAAAGTTTTCGTAAGGTCAGGCGCCGGCATTGTCGCCGACTCCGTACCGGAAAACGAATTTCACGAATGTCTCAACAAAGCCGGAGCGGTCATCGATGCGCTTAAAGCGGCTCAGGAGGAAAACTTATGATTCTTCTAATAGATAATTACGACAGTTTTTCTTATAATCTTTACCAGCTTGTAGGTTTTATCAATCCGGACATCAAAGTTATCAGAAACGATGAAATGACTGTAGACGAAATCGAAAACCTGCATCCGGACAGAATTATTTTATCGCCCGGTCCCGGCAGACCGGAAAACGCCGGCGTGACTCAGGCGGTAGCCGCGACGATATCCCGAAAAATACCCACTTTGGGCGTCTGCCTCGGGCATCAGGCTATTTTTCAGGCTTACGGCGGCACGGTAACTTATGCTAAAAGAATAATGCACGGCAAACAGTCGGTTGTAAAGCTCGATTTAAATTGCGATTTGTTCACGGGATGCGGCGAAACAACCGAGGTCGCGAGATATCATTCCCTTGCCGCCGATCCAAAAACGGTTCCGGATTGCCTCAAAGTCACTGCCGTAACCGACGAAGGCGAGATAATGGCGGTTAAACATAAAGATTTTCCGATTTACGGCGTTCAGTTCCATCCGGAGTCTATAATGACGCCCGAAGGAAAAATAATGCTTGATAATTTCATCAACAAAATAAAAATATAAATTTTTGGGAGGATTTTTAAAATGATTGCAGAAGCTATTAAAAAAGTAGTAGACAAACAGGACTTGACATATGACGAGTCTTACAAGGTTATAGACGAGATTTTTTCCGGAAAGACAACTCCGACTCAGAACGCCGCTTTTCTCGCCGCTCTTTCCACAAAAAGCACAAAAGCGGAGACAATAGACGAGATAGCCGGCGCCGCGGCGGCGATGAGAGATCACGCGCTGAAGGTTGACGCGGGCGATATGAAGCTTTTTGAAATAGTCGGAACGGGCGGAGACAGATCCAATACTTTCAATATTTCAACAACTTCTGCTTTTGTCCTCGCATCAGGCGGAGTTAAAGTCGCGAAACACGGCAACAAAGCGGCGTCGTCTAAGTCGGGCGCGGCAGACGTCCTTCTCGCCCTCGGCGCGAATATCGACCTTGAACCCGAAAAGGCGGTTGAACTTTTGAAAGAAGTAAATATGTGCTTCTTCTTCGCCCAGAAATATCATAAGGCAATGAAATATGTAGGACCTATACGCAAAGAGTTAGGAATAAGAACCGTGTTCAATATTTTGGGGCCTCTTACTAATCCTGCGTCGCCTAAGACGGAACTTATCGGCGTGTATGATGAGTCTCTCGTCTATCCTATAGCTCAGGTTCTCACAAGTCTCGGAGCTCAAAGAGGAATGGTTGTATACGGCAGAGACAGAATGGATGAAATTACTGATTCGTCTGAGACAGCGATATGCGAATTTAAGGATGGTTTTTACAGACAGTATGTAATTAAACCGGAAGATTTCGGAATAGAGAGATGTGAAAAAGAGGATCTTGTCGGCGGAACTCCGGAAGAAAACGCGCAGATAACACTTGATATTCTTAATAACAGACAGCCTAAGAGAAAAGGAGCCGTTTTGATGAACGCGGGAGCGGGACTTTATCTTTACGGCAAAGCGGATTCCATAGCCGACGGAATAAAGCTTGCCGATGAGCTTATCGGTTCGGGCGCAGCTCTGAAAGCCGAAAAAGATTTTGTCGAGGCTTCAAACAGCTGATTAAACAAATGGAAGACATACTAAAGAAACTTTCCGATTATTCCCGATTCAGGGCGGAAGAAGACAAGAAGAAAGCAAGCTTTGACGAAATGAAGGAAAAAGCTTTTTCAATGAAAATAGGAAACTTTGAATTTGAAAAAGCCGTTTCAAAAGACGGACTGTCATTTATCTGCGAATGCAAAAAAGCTTCCCCGTCAAAGGGTCTTATCTCGCCCGATTTCCCTTATCTTGATATTGCCGGCGAGTACGAAAAGGCGGGAGCCGACGCGATCTCCGTTTTGACAGAGCCGAAATGGTTCCTCGGAAAAGACGAATACCTTTCCGAAATTTCTTCCGAAGTCGGCGTTCCATGTCTCAGAAAAGATTTCACGGTCGACGAATATCAGATATATCAGGCAAAAGTTCTCGGCGCAAAGGCTGTCCTGCTTATCTGTTCTGTCCTCGATACTGATACGATAAAAAAATATATCACAGTATGCGACAGCCTCGGAATTTCCGCGTTGGTCGAGGCTCACGACGAAATGCAGATTAAATCGGCGCTTTCCGCCGGAGCGAGAATAATAGGCGTAAACAACCGCAATTTGAGAAATTTCACGGTTGATAATTCAAACAGCGCCCGCCTTCGTTCTCTTGTCCCCGATTCGGTCTTATTTGTATCTGAAAGCGGAATAAAATCGAGAGATGACGTTGCTGCGGCGGAAAAAATAGGTTCAGACGCCGTTTTGGTGGGAGAAGCTTTGATGAAAGCCGGCGATAAATCCAAAAAACTCGCCGAATTAAAGGGAATGGATTAAATGACGAAAATAAAAATCTGCGGGCTGAGAAGAACAGAGGATATTAAGTATGCAAACGAGTTTAAGCCTGATTTCATTGGTTTCGTTTTTTATAAGCCCAAATTCAGATATATCCCTTTCGATAAGGCTGCCGACCTCAGAAGCGGGCTTGACAAAAATATCAAACCCGTCGGCGTTTTCGTAAACGAGCCGGTTGAAAACATCATTTCTCTTTTGAAAGACGGGATAATCGACTCGGCTCAGCTTCACGGAGACGAGAGCGAAGACTACATAAGGGAAGTTAAAGATAAAACCGGAAAGAAAGTTATCAAGGCTTTCACAGCGGACAGTTTTGAAAACATGAAAAAGGCGGAAAATTCCCGCGCCGATTTCATCCTTCTCGACAATGGCAAAGGAACAGGTAAAAGCTTTGACAGAAAATATCTTGAAGGATTTGGCAGACCTTATTTTCTCGCGGGCGGACTAAGTCCCGAAAACGTATATGACAATATTATTTCTCGCCGTCCTTTCGCCGTGGACGTCAGCACGGGCGTTGAGACGGATAAATTCAAAGACAGAGATAAAATAAAAAAATTTATGTCCGAAGTCAAAAGAGCGGACGAAACAATAAGTAAAAATTAAGAGATTTCCACGGAGGCAGAGCTTATGGCTGAAACAATTTCAAAGGGAAGATTCGGCGATTACGGCGGGCAGTATGTCCCCGAAACGCTGATGAACGCTATAATAGAACTTGAGAATGCGTACGATAAATACAAAAATGATCCGGATTTTCAAAACGAACTCGATTGGTATCTCAAAAATTACGCCGGCAGACCTTCAAATCTGTACTACGCGAAAAAACTCACCGAAAAATTAGGCGGTGCGAAAATCTATCTTAAAAGGGAAGATATGAATTTTACCGGCGCTCATAAGATAAACAACTGTCTCGGTCAGGCACTTCTTGCAAAAAGAATGGGCAAGACGAGATTAATCGCCGAAACAGGCGCGGGACAGCACGGCGTAGCTACCGCAACCGTCGCCGCTTTATTGGGCATGGAATGCGTAATATTTATGGGCAGAGTCGATACCGAAAGACAGGCGCTGAACGTCTACCGCATGAAACTTCTCGGCGCCGATGTAGTGCCGGTTGATACGGGAACCGCGACTTTAAAGGACGCTGTCTCCGAGGCTATGAGGGAGTGGACGAGAAGAATAGACGACACTCATTATCTTATCGGCTCTACTATGGGACCTCATCCGTTTCCGACTATGGTGAGGGATTTTCAGTCTGTTATATCAAAGGAATCAAGGGAGCAGATATTAAAAGCCGAGGGCAGACTGCCCGATTATATCCTCGCATGCTGCGGAGGCGGCTCAAATGCTATGGGTTCGTTTTATAATTACATAAACGACAAAGACGTAAAACTGATAGGCGTCGAAGCTGCCGGAAAAGGCATTGACACGTTTGAGACCGCGGCGACTTTAAATACGGGAAGAGAAGGCATTTTCCACGGTATGAAATCTGTATTTTGCCAGGATAAGTACGGTCAGATAGCACCCGTTTATTCCATTTCCGCCGGACTTGACTATCCCGGCATTGGTCCCGAGCACGCTTATCTTAAAGATACGGGCAGAGCAGAGTATGTCGCGATAACAGACGACGAAGCCGTGGACGCATTTGAATTTCTTTCGAGGACGGAAGGTATAATACCGGCGATAGAATCGGCGCACGCCGTAGCATACGCAATGAAGCTTGCGCCGACTTTGGACAAAGATAAAATCATGATAATCACCATCTCGGGCAGAGGCGATAAGGACGTCGCGGCTATTGCGAGATACAGAGGCGTAAATCTTCACGACTGATAAGGGGAGGCGTAAATAATGAGCAATATTAAAAAAGCTTTTGAAAACGGAAAAGCGTTTGTAGCTTTTATAACATCGGGAGATCCGGACATTGAAACCACAATCAGCTGCGTAAAGCAAATGGCCGAAAACGGCGCCGACTTAATTGAACTCGGAATCCCTTTTTCCGACCCGACAGCCGAAGGCCCGACCATAATGAACGCTAACCTTCGTGCGCTTAAAGGCGGCGTGACGACCGATAAAATCTTCGATATGGTCAAAACCATAAGAAAAACCGTATCAATACCCATGGTGTTCATGACTTATGCCAACGTCGTATTTTCATACGGAACCGAAAAATTCGTTAAAACATGTTCAGAGATAGGTATTGACGGAATAATTCTTCCGGACGTCCCGTTTGAGGAAAAAAGCGATTTCAAACCCACATGCGACAAGTACGGAGTCGATTTTATTTCACTCGTGGCGCCGACCTCTCACGAAAGGGCGTCGATGATAGCAGAGGACGCCGAGGGTTTTTTGTACGTAGTGTCGTCGCTCGGCGTGACAGGGGTCAGGAAACAAATCAATACCGACATAGGCACGCTTACGGATTTGGTCAGAAAAAAATCAAAAGTTCCGTTTGCGATAGGTTTCGGAATTTCCACGCCGCAGCAGGCAAAAGAAATGGCTGAGTATGCCGACGGCGTAATAGTCGGTTCCGCGATTGTAAATATCGTCGCCGACAAAGGCAAAGATGCTCCTGAGTTCGTGGGCGAATACGTAAAAAGCATGAAAGATGCTATAAAAGATATGTAATTTTGCTTTTTTAAATCCTCCGGAAAAATACCGGGGGATTTATTTTTTCAATCGGGTAAACAGATTCGAATTACAGCTCAATTTGCCAAATATGTTCCTGAATAGAAAAATTTAATCACCAAATTTATTTTACTTTCAATACGATTTTTTATATTTTGTTGACAAATATCCCCCTTCGGTTTATAATTATAAAGCGATATATCGGATTAATATCCGTTTGTTTCGGAATATTTTTATGAGGGAAGGAATATACAGATGATCGATTATAAAATGGAACTGAACGACGATCAGATTGCCATTTTAAAGGGCGAAAAAGGTCCGGAGATGCAGAAAATCCTTGAAACTATCGTTATTTTCGGCGATATGTTCGACGCCAAAAGACTCGTACCCGTAACTCACAAGGATACTCATCTCGTCACGTCTTTCGGATTGGGCGTTTTGAAACCTCTTTACGAGTGCATGGAAGAACTTACAAAGGCCGGAATACGCGCGAAGGGCTATCTCACCGTAGACCCCAGACCGCTTGATTACAAGAACGTAAAGTGCAGTCTTGCCGAAAAGGTCGTTTTTGACAAGATAATGTATTCAAAGCAGAAACCTTACGAAGAATACCTCAAAAAACTCGGATTAAAAGACGGCAACGCTTTTACTTGTACTTGTTATCTTGACGAGGTCGGCAACATTCCCAAAAAAGGCGATGTTCTTTCATGGGCGGAATCCAGCGCCGTTGTCTACGCGAACTCCGTTCTTGGCGCAAGATGCAACAGAAATTCCGGTATGCTCGATCTTTTCGGCGCAATAGTCGGTTATGTTCCGGAGTTCGGACTTCTGACCGACGAGGGCAGAAAAGCTACGTGGAAAGTTTATGTAAAGACGACAAAAAAGCCTGAAGCACAGATTCTCGGCTCAGCTGTCGGCATGAAAGTTATGGAGGATGTTCCTTACGTCTACGGTCTTGATAAATTCATAGGAAACGAGCTCGACGACGAAAACAAAGCTTATCTTAAAGATTTCGGCGCGGCGACTGCTTCAAACGGTGCGGTAGGACTTTACCATATCGACGGACTGACGCCTGAAGCGAAAGAATTGGGCGAAAAACTTATCGCGGATGACGCGAAGGAATATATCATCGACGACGCCGAACTTCAGAGAGTTTATGACAATTATCCCATTATGTGGAAAGACAAATCGGCAAAGCCTAATCTCGTATTCATCGGCTGCCCGCATCTGACTTACAAGCAGCTTATTGATTGGACTACAAGACTTTCCAACGCTCTTGTGGACGGCGGCAGGGAAAAAGTAGCCGTAAGAACAATTATGACGGCGGCTCCGGATGTAGTCGAAAAATTCAAATCCACCGACTGGTACAGAATCCTAATGAAAACGGGCGTAAACCTTTCGTCAATCTGCCCGCTTATGTATACAAACAATCCCGTATGTATGATGACCCACAGAGTCGCGACTTGTTCAAACAAGCTCAGAACATATTCCGCGGCGAGGTATTATACAGAGGATGAAATTCTCGCCATAATTTCCGGAAAGAAGGTCTGAAAAAATGAAAGAATTTAAAGGAAGAAAACTTTCGGGCGGCTCATGGCAGGGAGAGGCCGTTGTTTCCCATCAGGGCGTCAACACGCTCGCTACATTCCAGTCGTCCGCGCTTCTCGGCAAAAAGCAGGTTGACGCGGGAGATCAGAACAACCCGGATATCTACGGCAAAAACATTACAGGCAAGGCGTTATGCCTGCCTCAGACAATAGGTTCCACCACAGGCGGTCTTGTAATACAGACTATATGTTCAATGGGAATCAATCCGTCCGCTTTCCTTTTTGCGAACCATATCGATTCGCTCGCGGCGTCGGGAATTGCCCTCGCAACGGTTTGGCAGAAAAGCGACGTCGTCTGCGTTGATGAGCTCGGAGACGAATTTCTTGAGACTGTAAAGACAGGCGACACCGTTAAAGTTTCGGAAGACGGAACGGTAACCATACTTTAATAAAATTCGAATAAAGCAGGAAATTTCGGTTTCCTGCTATTTTTAACAGAAAATGTTCACTGAAAAAACGATAGAATTTTTACTTGAAAATAAATTTCAAAACTCGACAGAATGGTTTCACGACCACCACGGCGAATATGAAAAATACGTATTGAACCCGATGAGGGAATATGTGTCGGATTTGGCCGATTTTATGACGTCGATAGATGAAAAAATTTGCACAGAGCCAAAGGTAAACGTTACTATCTCGAGAATAGCGCGGGATATCAGATTTTCAAACGACAAGTCATTGTACAAGGAGCATATGTGGGTATCTTTCAGGCGTGACAGAAAATCATATAAACATTACCCCGAATTTGTTTTTTCTTTTGACAAGGACAGATTTATATTAGGCGTCGGTTATTATATGATGTATCCGAAATCCGCCGAAGCTATGAGAAATTTTATTCTTGAAAACGATAAAGACGCGATAAAAGCGATTAAATCCGCGCGGAAAACGGACGGCTTAATCTACGGCGGCGACTCGTACAAAAGGACTAAATATCCGGACAAGCCCGAAGATGAAAGATTCTGGCTTGATATGAAATCTCCGTTTTTCTTTATTCAAAATTCCGACGCGTCTGTATTGTTTTCGGATAAAATAACGGATTATTCAATTAATATTTTTTCTCAATACGCGGATATATATAAATTTCTTGTAAAATCAGAAGAAAAAGCGAGAAATTCATACTTGAAATGAGATAATTTTAAACAGATTTTAATATCGGGTGTTTAAATAACAAAAATATTTAAATGACAACTGTAAAATTTTTACTATTTGTTTATTGATATTTTTTTAACGATTAATTATAATTATCTATCGATAGATTAATTTCGGTTTTTACGGCATATTTTTGTTGGAGTGATTTAATGTCTCTTGTAAAAATGAAATATCTTCTCAGCGAAGCAGAGGAGGAAAATAAGGCGGTCGGAGCTTTTTCCGTCGGCAATATGGAAATGGTAATAGGCGCTGTAAGAGCCGCAGAGGAAACGGAAACGCCTATAATTCTTCAGATAGCTGAAAAAAGAATGAAGCAGTCTCCGCTTGCTCTGATGGCTCCGATGATGATAGAAGCGGCGAAAAATTCTACTGTCCCCATTGCCGTTCATCTTGACCACGGCATTACTTTTGAATGTATCGACAAATGCCTTGAGTACGGTTTTACGTCCGTCATGCTCGACGCATCAATGCTTCCTTTCGATAAAAATATCGAGATGACAAAAGAGGTAATGAAAAAAGCCGGAAAATACGGAGCTACCGTAGAATCCGAACTCGGCGTTATCGGCGGCAGCGAAGGCGACAATTTAAAACACGATATAGTCTGCACAGACCCAGAAATGGCGAAAAAATTCGCATCGGAAACAGACATCGACTGTCTTGCCGTCGCAATAGGCAACGCGCACGGCAATTATCCTGTATCGCCGGAGCTGAGATTTGACGTTTTGGAAAAAATAAACGAAAAAGTGGATATTCCTCTTGTCCTTCATGGAGGCACGGGAATAAGCGCCGAACAGTTCAGAAAAGCAATTTCTCTGGGCGTGAGAAAAATAAATATCGCCACAGCAAGTTTTGACGCTCTTGCATACGCGGCTAAAAAATATACGTCATCAGTCGAAAAACCTGATTATTTCAAGCTTTCGCCGTGCGAGGCTGATGCCGTTTACGAAAACGTCAAAAAACATATTATGATTTTTAATAATAAATAATTTGGTTCAGGAGGAAAATCATGAAATATATAGAGTTTGACAGTTCAAAAAAATATGATTTGATTCCGCTCGGAAGAGTCGCAATAGATTTCAACCCTACGGATATGAACAAACCTCTTTCGGAGAGCTCCAATTTCAATAAATATGTGGGCGGCAGCCCTGCCAATATAGCGGTGGGAATGGCAAGACTCGGCAAAAAAGTGGGATTTATCGCTAAGGTATCGGACGACCAGTTCGGCGATTATGTGATAAATTACTTCAAAAACGAAGGAATTGACGTGTCCCATATAACAAGAGCAAAAGGCGGCGAGAAGCTCGGCCTTACATTTACGGAGATTAAAAGCCCGTCAGAGTCGAGTATTTTGATGTACAGGGACGGAGTCGCCGATCTCATGCTTGACCCTGCGGACGTCGATGAGGAATATATCACGTCTGCCAAAGCTATCCTTATTTCAGGAACGGCGCTTGCTCAGTCTCCGTCAAGAGAGGCGGCGCTCAAAGCAATTATGCTTGCGAAGAAAAACAATGTTCCCGTAATTTTTGATATTGATTACAGATCTTATACATGGAAATCGACAGATGAAATTTCGGTTTATTATTCTATCGCCGCTAAAAACGCAGATATTATTTTAGGTTCGAGAGAAGAGTTCGACCTGACCGAAAAACTTGACGGAGCAGCCGCGTCTGATAAAGAGTCTTCCGAGAGACTTTTCGCTGCGGGCGCTAAAATTGTTGTAATAAAGCACGGCAAGGAAGGCTCTACTGCTTACACAAACGATGGAAAAAGCTATTCGGTAAAGCCTTTCCCGGCTAAGAAACTCAAAGGATTCGGCGGAGGCGACGGATATGCCTCAAGTTTTATCAGAGCTCTTTTAGACGGATGCGATATGTATGAAGCTCTTGAATACGGTTCCGCATCGGCGTCAATGCTTATTTCCGCTCATTCATGTTCAGCCGCAATGCCTACTCTCGACGCTGTTACGAAGTTTATAAAAGATGAAAAAGCCGAATACGGTGAAATGGTAGTCAGAGGTTGATAAAAATGTTTGAAGCTTTACAATTTGATTCCGAAGGTAAGAAAGTTCTCTGCGAAATGGGCGGCAAAAACGCCGGTCAGCACCAGACAATAATAGTCTACCTTATGAAAAAAGGACAGACTTTGGTTTTTGATGAGAAGGAAAACGAGACGGCGGCTCTTCTTACACAGGGCAAAGTTAAGTTTTCAGCCGAAGGAAAAGAGCTCATAGGCGAAAGAGCAAATCCTTTTGAGATGAAGCCTTACGCAGTTCATGTATCTAAAGGCGTAAAACTCACGATAGAAGCTCTTGCCGACAATACCGAGATTGTGACTCAGCGCACAAATAACGAAAAGACATTTCCGACAGAATGGTACAATCCGGAAAACTGCCTTTATCAGGAATTTGGCAAAGGTCAGTGGGACGGGTGTGGTTACAGAGTTGTGTCGACTATTTTTGACCCCGACAACGCCCCCGATTCAAATATGGTAATGGGCGAGGTGTTCAACAAACCCGGCAGATGGTCGTCTTATCCGCCTCATCATCATCCCCAGCCTGAAACGTATTACTACAGGTTTGACAAGCCTCAGGGATTTGGCGCCTGCTTCAACGGCGACAACGTTTATAAATCAGTCGACGGATCTTACTGCACTATTTTTGACGGTATGGATCACGAGCAGGTTACCGCTCCCGGATACACAATGTATTACGTTTGGATGATTCGCCACAACGACGGGGACAAATGGTACAAGACGACAAGAATAGTTTCAGACGAGCACAAGTGGCTCCTCGAAAAATAATTCGGTTTTTTATTTAATAACCGTAAAATCAAAGTTTACGTTTTTCATTCAGGAGGATAAAATACTATGCCCAGAATGACAATGGCTCAGGCTCTTGTAAAATTTCTTGATAATCAGTATGTTTCGTTTGACGGCGAGGAAACTAAGTTCGTCGACGGAATTTTCACGATATTCGGTCACGGAATAGTTGTAGGTCTCGGACAGGCTATGGACGCCTGCCCAGGTTCACTTAAACTGTATCAGGGCAAAAACGAGCAGGGAATGGCTCACGCCGCTATGGCATACGCTAAGATGAACAACAGAAGAAAAATTATTGCCTGCTCATCTTCTATCGGCCCAGGTTCGGCTAATATGATTACGGCGGCGGCGACGGCTACAGTTAATAACGTTCCGCTTCTTCTTCTGCCTGCCGATACGTTTGCGTCCCGTCAGCCGGATCCGGTTCTTCAGCAGTTTGAACAGCCTCATTCTCTTTCAATTACGACAACAGACGCTTACAGACCGGTAGTCAGATATTGGGACAGGATAGTCAGACCCGAAATGCTTATGTCCGCTATGATAAACGCGATGAGAGTTCTCACAAACCCTGCTACGGCAGGCGCTGTCTGCATAGCTCTTCCTCAGGATGTCGAGGGCGAAAGCTACGATTATCCCGATGAATTTTTCAGAAAGAGAATTCATCTTATACCCCGCAGACCTGCGTCCGACGAGGAGGTGGACTCTGTCGCAGATGTTATCGCGTCGAGCAAAAAACCTTTCGTAATCTGCGGCGGCGGCGTAAGATATTCGGAGGCGGGAAAGACATTAGTCGATTTCTGCGAAAAATTTAATATTCCATACGGCGAGACACAGGCAGGAAAGTCAGCGACAAAATCGTCCGAAAGACTGAATATGGGCGGCTTCGGCGTTACGGGAAATTCGTCAGGCAATGAAATTTGTCAGGCTGCCGACTGCGTAATCGGAGTAGGAACAAGATTTTCGGATTTCACAACGTCGTCAAAGTCGTATTTTACAAATGCGAAGATAACAACTATTAACGTGTCTGACTTTGACGCGTATAAACTCGGCGCGGTTCACGCCGTGGGCGATGCGAAGGCTACGCTTGAAAAGCTTGAAAAAGCGCTTGAAAAACTCAATTACAAGTCAAAGTGGACAGACGAATACGACAAAGCGAAGGCGGGCTGGAAAAAAGAGCTTTCAAGACTTGAAAATTACAGATACGACGATAATTTCGAGCCTCTCATTAAGGCGAGAGAGAAGAGAACAATCCCCGAGTTCGCAGAACTTTACGGAACTGATCTCACTCAGACATCCGCTTTGATTTATATAATGAAACATATCGCGCCGGACGCTATAGCCGTAGGTTCCGCCGGTTCTCTTCCGGGTGATATGCAGAGAATATGGGAGACGGACTGTCTCTACTCCTACAATATGGAATACGGCTACTCCTGCATGGGTTATGAAATAGCCGGAGCTCTCGGCTCTAAGATGGCTCATCCGGACAGGGAAGTTTATTCTTTCTGCGGCGACGGTTCTTTTCTGATGCTTCATTCCGAGCTTGTAACATCGATTCAAGAGGGCATGAAAATCAACGTCTGCCTTTTCGACAACGCCGGATTCGGCTGCATAAACAACCTTGAAATGTCGAACGGCGTCGGAAATCTCGGCACTGAATTTAGAAAAAGAGACTCTGACGGAAAGCTTTTGGGAAATCTCGTTAAGATAGATTTTGCGAAATGCGCGGAAGGCTACGGATTAAAAACTTATTCTGTCAGAAATCTTAAAGAGCTGGCTGACGCTCTGGAGGATTCAAAAAAACAGACGGTTTCCACATTAATTGACCTCAAAGTTCTGCCTAAGACTATGACAGACGGATATGATTCGTGGTGGCATACCGGACTTTCTTCGGTGCCGGCAAACGAACAGCAGAAAAAGGCCTACGAGAATATGACGGAAAAACTCGATAAGGCGAGAAAATATTAAAAGGAATAAATTCTTGAAAAACAGAATTTTTCTTGATAAATAAATTTATTTGGGAGAAAAGATAATGCTTGACAGCAGCAAAGTAAAGGTTGGTATAGCTCCTATCGGCTGGACAAACGACGACCTTCCCGATTTGGGAAAAGAAAACACTTTTGAACAGTGCGTTTCCGAAATGGCTTTGGCGGGCTATTCGGGATGTGAAATCGGAAACAAATACCCCAAGGATCCCGAAGTCCTCCATAAGTATCTTGACATCAGAGGTCTTCAGATTGCGAACGCTTGGTTTTCGGCGTTCCTTATCACGGAGCCTTATGAAAAAGTTGAAGCCGATTTCATTAAGCACATCACATTTTTAAAGGCGATGGGCGCTAAAGTCGTCGGAATTTCAGAACAGAGTCATTCGATTCAGGGACTGAAAAAGCCGATTTTCGAGGATAAATACGTCATGAACAACGAAGAGTGGGACAGACTCATCTCAGGCGTTAATAAACTCGGAAAAGTAGCGAAGGACATGGGCATTACGCTTACTTTTCATCATCACCTCGGCACTGTTGTTCAGACGCCCGAGGAGATTGACAGACTTATGCAGAATACCGACCCCGAGTATTTCAATCTCTTGTTCGATTCTGGTCATCTCGCGTTTATGGGCTATGATTATGCAGCTGTGCTCGAAAAATACATTGACAGAGTCAAGCATGTTCATTTAAAGGATATAAGACCTGACGTCATCAGGAAGGTTAAGGAAAATCATCTTTCATTTCTTGAAGGAGTAAGACTCGGCCAGTTTACTGTTCCCGGCGATGGAACTCTTGATTTCGACCCGATATTCAAACTTCTTGAGGAGCATAATTATGAGGGATGGATAATTGTCGAGGCGGAACAGGATCCCGCTGTGGCGAATCCTTTTGAGTACGCGCTCAAGTCGAGAAAGTTTATCCGCGAAAAAACAGGACTTTGATTTTCTGTTATTGTTTTTTTGAAAAAATTTTGTAATTTATTTCAGAGGTAATAAAATGTCTTCAAGATTTATTATGCCTAAACAGGTATTTTACGGCGAAGGCGCTTTAGGTCAGGCGTCGTCTCAGTTATCCTCAATGGGAGACAAGGCTTTAATCGTGACAGATCCCACGATGGTAAAGCTCAACAATGTCAAACTTGTGACGGATATTCTCGACAAAACGGAAACGCCGTATCATATTTTCGACGAAGTTACCGGCGAACCGACCGATTTGATAGTCAGAGCCGCCGTAAAAGCGTATGAAGAAGCGGGCTGCGATTTTCTTATCGCCGTCGGCGGCGGATCTCCTATTGATACTATGAAGGCAGTTGCCGCGGTCGTATCAGGCAAAGAGGATATAGACTCTTATCTCGGCAGGGAAATCACCGTTCCCACTCCTCCTATGGCAGCGATTCCCACTACATCCGGAACAGGTTCGGAGGCTACGCAGTTTACAATCATCACAGATACCGCTAAAAACATCAAGATGCTTTTAAAAGGAGCCGTGCTTATGCCCGATATCGCTATTGACGATCCGGCGTTCACAATGACAGCTCCTAAATCCGTCACAGCCGCTACGGGACTTGACGCTTTGTGCCACGCGAGCGAGAGCTATACATCGAGAAAGGCTCAGCCGCTCACTGACGAAATGGCAGTACAGGCTGTAAAGAAAATATTCAAATATCTCCCCGTATGTTATAACGATGGAAATAACGTAAATGCCAGAGCGCAAATGAGCTTGGCGGCGCTCGAAGCCGGAACCGCATTCAATAACGCTTCCGTAACAATAATTCACGGTATGTCAAGACCAATCGGCGCGCTTTTCCATGTTCCTCACGGAATTTCAAACGCTATGCTTTTAGTCGACTGCTTTGAATATGTATGCGACGGAGCGTATTCAAGATTCGGAGACCTCGGCAGAGCTGTAGGCAAAGCGTCGGACAAAGATTCAGACGAGACTGCGGCTAAGAAATTTATCGAGGCCTGCAAAGAGCTTTGTGGACTATGCGAAATTCCGACGCTTGAAAAATACGGTATAGACAGGGCGAAGTTTTTCGATTCAATCGATAAAATGGCCGACGACGCGATGGCGTCCGGCTCGCCTTCCAATACAATAAAAGAAATAAACAAGGATGACCTTGTGAAAATTTACAAAGGACTTTGGGATTAATAAAGTTAGGAGAAAATAATATGGTAAAAATCGGAATTATCGGGGCCGGCAGAATAGGAAAGGTTCATCTTAAATCTCTCTCTTATTTTGTCCATGACGCTCAGGTTACAGCTGTAGCGGATCCGTTTATGAATGAAGATACGGAAAAGCTTGTTAAATCTTACGGAGTAAAGAACGTTTACACAGATTACAGAAAAATAATAGAAGACCCTGATATCGACGCTGTTTTCATCTGTTCGTCAACAGATACTCACGCGTCTATTTCCGTAGAAGCTATCAACGCGGGCAAGCATGTGTTCTGTGAAAAGCCAATTGACCATACAACCGAAAAAATAGCGGACGTTCAGGCGGCTCTTGACAAACATCCTGTAAAATTTCAGGTAGGTTTCAACAGAAGATTTGACCACAACTTTGCCGCTATAAGAGCAGCCGTCGATGAGGGTAAAATCGGACAGCCCCACATAGTCAAAATCACATCGAGAGACCCCGAGCCTCCCAGACCGGAATATATCGCTGTTTCCGGAGGCATGTTCCTTGATATGACTATTCATGATTTCGATATGGCGTCGTTTCTTGTAAATTCCGACATTGAAGAGGTTTACGTCGAGTCAGCGGTATTGGTTGACCCTGCTATCGGGGAACAGGGAGACGTTGATACGGCAATAATCACCATGAAAATGTCCGACGGCGCTCTCGTCGTAATAGACAATTCGAGAAAAGCCGCTTACGGATATGACCAGAGAGCAGAAGTATTCGGTTCAAAAGGCACTGTAATGACAACAAATGACAAGCTTTCTTCCGCTGTTGTAGCAGACAAAAACGGAATAACAGGCGAAAAGCCTCTTTATTTCTTCCTTGAAAGATATATGGAGTCTTTCTCCACCGAAGAGCAGGCATTTGTGAAAGCAATCGAAGATAATACCGATACTCCTGTTTCAATCCATGAAGGACTTATGGCGGTTAAGGCCGGACTTGCCGCGAAACTGTCCGTCAAGGAGCACAGACCTGTAAAAATTTCCGAAATAAAATAATCTGTTGTCAGACGGGAAAATAAAAAATTCAGACTATGCTTTGTTTGAAATCACTTGAATAAGTTAAAAAATTTATCGTTAATTTTTTAACTAATTTGAGTCATAGAACAAATTAAAATTTAGTCATGTATACGAATTTGGAAATTTAAGGTATATATAGACAAAAAAGCCTTGATAAATTTGTAAAATAACGATAAAATACATTTCGTAATAAAAGATTTTCACAATCGGAGGAAAAAAATATGTCAGTTAAAGTCGCAATTAACGGTTTCGGCAGAATAGGACGTCTTGCATTCAGACAGATGTTCGACGCTGAGGGATACGAAGTAGTCGCTATCAACGATCTTACAAAGCCCTCAATGCTCGCTTATCTTCTCAAGTATGATACAGCTCAGAGAGGATACGCCGGAGCTATCGGCGAAGGAAAGCACGTCGTGTCTTCCGACGACGAGGCCGGAACTCTTACAGTTGACGGCAAAGTTCTTAAGATTTATTCCGAGAAGGACGCAAGCAATCTTCCTTGGGGTGAGCTCGGAGTTGATGTTGTTCTTGAGTGCACAGGTTTCTACACATCAAAGGACAAGGCTATGGCTCATATCAACGCAGGCGCAAAGAAGGTAGTTATCTCCGCTCCTGCCGGAAAAGACCTTAAGACAATAGTTTACAATGTAAACAACCAGACTCTTACAAAGGACGACCAGATTATTTCCGCAGCTTCCTGCACAACTAACTGCCTCGCTCCTATGGCGAAAGCTCTCAATGACAGTTTCCCTGTTGAGTCCGGAATAATGGTTACTATCCACGCTTACACGGGCGATCAGATGATTCTCGACGGTCCTCAGAGAAAAGGCAACCTCAGAAGATCAAGAGCGGGTGCTGCAAACATCACTCCTACATCTTCAGGCGCAGCTAAAGCTATAGGACTTGTTATCCCCGAGCTCAACGGCAAACTTATCGGCGCGGCTCAGAGAGTACCCGTATTCACAGGTTCAACAACAATGCTTATGGCTGTTGTTTCCGGCAAGGACGTAACTGTTGACTCTATCAACGCCGCCATGAAGGCTGCTTCAAACGAGTCCTTCGGCTACAACGAGGATGAAATAGTTTCCTCCGATGTTATCGGTATGAGATACGGCTCATTGTTTGACGCTACTCAGACAATGGTAGTTCCTATGGGCGGTGACAAATATGAAGTACAGGTAGTTTCTTGGTACGACAACGAGAACTCCTACACTTCTCAGATGGTTAGAACAATCAAATATTTCGCAGAACTCGGCTGATTAGTTCAATCATTTCAATATTATCAAAAAAACTCCGGGACTGAATTATTGGCCCCGGTTTTTTTAATACGACCGGTTTTGTCTTTTTATTCCGAATTTTTTGAAAATGAAGAAATTATTAAAATATCTGAAATCATATAAAAAGGAAAGTATTCTTTGTCCGTTTTTCAAACTGATAGAAGCCTTTTTTGATCTTATCGTTCCAGTCATAGTTGGCAGAATAATAGATTACGGCATAGGCGAAAACAATTCGACCTACATTGTTAAAATGGTTATCCTGCTTGTGGCAATTGCCGTGGGAGGCCTTTTCTTTGCCATAACGGCTCAGTATTTTGCCGCTAAGGCGTCGGTAGGATTTGTGACAGACGTAAGAAGCGCGCTTTTTGCCCACATAAGCTCGCTTTCATATTCCAATCTCGATAAAATCGGCTATTCTTCACTTATTACGAGAATGACGTCTGATATCAACCAGCTTCAGCAGGGCGTCAATATGACTCTCAGACTTCTTTTGAGAGCGCCGATAATTGTTATTGGTTCTATTGTAATGTCGTTTGTGATAAACAGAGAAATATCTCTTGTTTTTCTTTTGACTACAGTAGTATTGACGATTATCGTAGCTGCTATAATGATTTTCACAATGCCGATGTATAAGAAAAATCAGGAAAATCTTGACAATATTACGGATCTTACAAGGGAAAATCTGGCAGGCGCGAGGGTAGTCCGAGCGTTCTGCATGGAGGAGTCGGAAGATAAAAAATTTAAAATCAAAAACGATATTCTAACAAAGTCTCAGAAATTTGCGGGATATATTTCATCTCTTTTGAATCCGGCGACGTTTATTGTAATAAACCTCGGTGTTATTGCGCTTATTCATTTCGGCGCTGTCGAAGTAAATTCAGGCTCTCTGACTCAAGGAAGCGTCGTATCACTGTATAATTATATGGCCCAGATACTTACCGAACTGATTAAGTGCATAGATTTCATAATAGTAGTCAACAGGGCTGTCGCTTGCGGAAACAGAGTTCAGGATATTCTCGATATTGCCCCCGACCAGAAATTTTCATCCGAACTTAAAGAAAATGAAAACAGCGAATATGCGGTTGAATTTAAAAATGTTACGATGAAATACCATTCTACGGGAGAAAGTGCGCTCGAAAACATTTCTTTTAAGGTAAGAAAAGGCGAAACGGTCGGAATTATCGGGGCGACAGGCTCCGGAAAGACGACGCTTGTAAATTTGATTGACAGATTTTACGACTGTACTGTAGGAGAAGTTCTTGTAGACGGTATAAACGTGAAAGATTACCCCGAAAAACAGCTGAAAGAAAAAATCGGAATTGTACCGCAGAAAGCCACCCTTTTTTCGGGAACCATACGTTCAAACCTTCTGTGGGGAAACTCAAATGCGTCTGACGATGCGCTTATTGACGCTGTAAAGACAGCTCAGGCATATGATGTTATTTTGAAAAAAAACGGTCTTGACTCTGTTGTGGAGCAGGAGGGAAGAAATTTCTCGGGCGGTCAGAAACAGAGACTTACAATAGCTAGGGCTTTGGTGAAAAAACCCGAAATTCTTATCATGGACGATTCAGCGTCTGCTCTCGATTTAAAAACCGACAGGGATTTGCGCAAAGCAATAGCCGAAAACGGCAATCATTCCACAGTGTTTATAGTATCTCAAAGAACGGCGTCGGTTATGAATTCGGATATAATAATCGTTCTTGATGACGGAAAAGCGGTAGGAATAGGAACTCACAAGGACCTGATGAAAAACTGCAACGTCTATAAGGAAATTTATTTATCTCAGTTCGGAGGCCAGGAAAAATGAAAACTTATAAAAAGAAAAGTAAAAAAGTTTCCGTAGTCTCCGCCGATACCGTAAAAAAGATACTTCGCCATATTGGCAGGTATAAATTTTCAATGATATTTTCTCTTATTTTCGGCACTGTATTTTCACTTGGCTCGTTATATATACCTATCGCTGTCGGAAAAGTTATCGATTTGATAATTGCCCCGGGAAAAGTTGATTTTGACGGGATAACTCCTTATCTTATTGTAATCGCATCTGTCGCTGTTGCGGCAGGAGTTAGCAGATGGGCGATGAATACGCTTAACAACAGAGTTTCCTACAACGTCATGCGCGATTTGAGGAATGAATCATTTGATAAAATCGAAAAACTTCCTATTTATTATCTTGACGAATCCCCGAGCGGCGATATTCTTTCGAGAGTCATTGCCGATGTGGATCAATTTTCCGACGGTCTTTTAATAGGATTCGGAAAATTTTTTACGGGAGTAATTCAAATTGTCGGCACGCTTTACTTTATGTTCTCGATAAACTGGAAAATTGCCGTCACAGTCGTCGTTTTGACTCCTATTTCTCTTGTGACCGCCAATTTTATTTCTGGCAGAAGCTACTCGTCTTTCGTAAAGCAGTCAGAAATCAGGGGAGAACAGACAGGATTTATCAATGAAATAATTGAAAATCAGAAAACAGTTAAGGCGTTTTCTCAGGAAAAAAACGAGAATGATAAATTTAACGAGATAAACGACAGACTGGGAGTCATTTCTCTGAAAGCTCAGTTTTTTTCGTCTATTACAAACCCGTCCACAAGATTCATTAACGCGATAGTATATGCGGCGGTTGCGTTGTTCGGAGCTCTCGCTGTCCTCGGAAATCCGTTTTTCACAGTCGGTACAAAAGTTTTTACCGTTGGCGGCATGTCGGCGTTTTTAAGCTATGCGAACGAGTATACAAAACCTTTCAATGACATTTCATCCGTAGTTGCGGAACTGCAGAACGCGTTTGCGTGCGCTGCGAGAGTATTTAAACTCACAGACGACGCTCCGGAAATTTCAGAGAAGCCGCAGGCAGGCGAATTAACCGACGCAAAGGGAAGAGTGGATATTGAGAATGTTTCTTTCTCCTATGACAAATCAAAAAAACTTATCGAAAATTTCAGTGTGTCTGTAAAGCCGGGTCAGAAAATAGCGATAGTCGGACCTACCGGGTGCGGAAAAACAACTATGATAAACCTCCTTATGCGTTTCTATTCTCCCGACAAGGGAAAAATTTGCCTCGATTCAAACGATATTGAATATCTGACAAGACAGAGCGTGCGCAGAAATTACGGAATGGTTCTTCAGGACACATGGCTTCAAAACGGAACAGTAAAAGAAAATATTTCGTTCGGAAAGCCGGGAGCGTCCGACAGCGAGATTATTGCCGCCGCTAAAAAAGCTCACGCCGATTCGTTTATAAGACGTCTTCCAAACGGTTATGACACATATATATCGAGCGCCGACAATTCTCTTTCGCAGGGACAAAAACAGCTTCTCTGCATCGCGAGAGTTATGATGCTTGACCCTAAAATTTTAATACTTGACGAGGCGACGTCATCTATCGATACGAGAACGGAACTTCAAATACAGGACGCTTTCAACATTATGATGGAAGGAAAAACGGCGTTTATAGTCGCGCACAGGCTTTCCACCGTCAGAAATGCCGATATGATAATAGTTATGAAAGACGGCAAAATTATTGAGACCGGCACGCATACCGAACTTCTTGAAAAAGGAGGATTCTATTCTGAGCTTTACAACAGTCAGTTTGAGGGCGTTGCGGACTGAGTCAATCTTTTTGATTCTTGACAGCTTCCGATATTTCGTATATCATTAATTTAGATTGTTATAAGAAAATATAATTTTATTTGTTTATAGGATAAAAATGATGAAAAAATTTATTTGCGTTTTCTTATCTGCTGTTTTGATGATATCGTTTTTATCGGTTGTTCCGTTCGCCGAGGACGAAATTCCTTCGTACGAATCGGCGTCTGATATTAAATCTGGCGATCTAAATGAAGCAACAAGGGTCTACGTCGCCGGCAGACTTTACAGAGTAGAGAAAATACCGTCTTGCGTAAGCGAGGGTCTTCTCAGAGACAAGGACGATACTTATTATGACATTCATCTGCCAAAAGATGAAAATAACCACTTAAATCTTTCCGAGACAATGACAAAGGAGCCTACATGCTCCTCAGACGGAATGGTATACAAAAAATGCCTTGACTGCGGAAAGGAAGTAGTCTCGTCTGTTTTGGCTAAAGATCCGTCTCTTCATAAAGCGGAGACAGATGAAAAAGTCATAATAAAAGAGCCTACTTGCGTGTCGGACGGCGAAAAAGCTTTCAAATGCGTATACTGCGGAAAATATTTTGACAATGAGGTTATACCTAAATCGACGTCATATCACAAAGCGGAGGACGAGTGGGAAACAGTGACTCAGCCCACTTGTTCGACGATGGGCAGGAAAATAAAAAAATGCGTCTACTGCGGCGAAATTTTAAAAACCGAAGATATTATGCCCGATTCAGCGAAACACGTATATTCGGATGAATTTACGATAGACAAAGCGCCGAACTGCAAAGAGTACGGCTCAAAGTCGCGCCACTGCATCTACTGCGGACAGAGGACGGAAGTAACGGAGATAAGCCCAGATCCGGACGCACATGTATATTCTGATAATTATACATTAGATATTCAGCCTACATGTCAAACCGACGGGCTTATGTCAAGGCACTGTATTTACTGCGGCAAACCCGCATACGAAAAAGTAATAAAAGCGTCGCCTGAATATCATGTCTATTCAAGCGAGATAATATTGAAAAACGCTACCTGCACAGAAACGGGATTAAAGGTCAAAGTCTGCTCCGTCTGCGGACAAAAATCCGAAGAAACAGAAATACCAAAGACCGAACACACATATTCCAAATATGAAACTGTCGCGATTTCGTCTGACAAAAAAACAAAAAAAGTAAAGTATACTTGTTCCGTATGCGGTTATGAAAGGTACGAGGTCATGAAGTACAATCAGGACCCCGAAACAATAATAAAAAAAGATCCGGAGCCTTCCGATAATTCTTTTGCGCCTAAGTCTTCGGACGAAAGTATTTTAACTGTTGACACAGGCAAAAAACTAATATTTTACAATCGAATTACAGATAAAAACGATTTTCTCTCGCTCATTTCAAACTCGTCTGAATTTGAATTTGTGTCGTCGTTTTTCGGATATTATAATGACAATTCCAACGTAAAAACAGGCGATATTTTATCGGGAGCTTACGACGGAAAAACTTATTCCGATTATGATATAGTCGTAATCGGCGACACAAACAGAGACGGCAAAATAAATGCTGCCGATGCGAGAAGAGCGCTCAGGTACTCGGCAAGACTTGACGAGCTTACGTTTGATGAAATCGAAGCATGCGATTTTAACAGAGACGGCAAAGCGACCGCTTCCGACGCGAGATCTATTTTGAGAAAATCGGCAAACCTTGAATAAATTGAAAAAGCGGAACGCTTTAAAATTTAAGCGTTTCCGCAGTCTGCGCATACCGTCAGACTTAAAAAAAGATATTTTAAACAGTAAATTTATAATTGTTTTTTCGGCTTAAAAAGATTTATTAAAAATATTTTAAATTTATAAATCTCAGCGAAATTTTTGCAGATGGAACTTGAAATCGGTGAACATATAGAATATTTAGGCGGCGGCATTGAGCTGATCGTGTCAAAAGAACATACTTTCGGAACCGATGCTTTGCTTCTCGCGTCGTTTTCAATTACAGGCTCGAAAAAGCTCGCCTGCGATCTTGGTTCCGGCTGCGGAATAATTCCTTTTTACTGGGAACGGGAAAAAGCGGCGAAGGAAATATACGCCGTCGATATCCAGGAAAAAGCCGTAAGTCAGATGTCAAGATCGGTGTCTTTAAACAATTTAAATAATATCCGTCCCGTTTTGTGCGATATCAGAGACACGGAAAAAATGAAAAAAATTCTTCCGTTTGGTATGTTTGATATTGTTGCGATGAACCCACCATACACAAAATCAGGTTCGGGAATAGTCAGCAAATCGGGAGCGGATAAAATAGCCAGACATGAGACTATGTGCTCGCTTGACGACGTATGCTTATGTGCGTCCAAGCTTCTGAAATTCGGCGGTACTTTGTCAATGTGCTTACGTCCCGAAAGATTGGTGGAAATAATAGATTCCATGCAGAAATATAAAATTGAGCCGAAAAAAATCAGGTTCGTATCTCAAAGAACAGGAAAACCTCCGTGGCTCTGTCTGATTTCCGGAAGACTCGGCGGAAACAGTGCGATGACAGTTGAAAATGAGCTGTATATTGAAAATCCGGACGGGGGTCAGTCCGACGAGATGATAAAAATTCTCGGGTCTTATAAAAAATAAGCGGGTGATTTTACGTACGATTGGTATATTGTCTTTCTGTTTATAATATTATTTGTGATTATCTTTGATATATTATTTGTGATTATCTTTGATGAAAGAAAAAGACTTGTATATTTCAGAGGAATGATAAACAGAAAAAAAGGAAAGGTGGAAGTTAAATTGACAGATGTTTTCAATTCTTTTATAGGTAAGGATTGTATTTTCACTTTAAGTACCGGAAAATACGTGACCGGCGTCCTTGAATCGATTTCCGAAGGCTGGCTTTCAGTCAGAAATCCAAAAAACGGCGTTCAGGCGGTTAACTCGGATTATATAAGCGATGTAAAAGAAATTCCAAAAAATAAAAACGGCAGAAGAAAAAGATTTTATTTAGAGTAATATGTGTGGCAAGCTTTACGTCGTCGGCACTCCTATAGGAAATTTAGGCGATTTGTCGCCCAGAGCCGTCGAAACATTAAATTCTGTCGATTTTATCGCGGCCGAGGATACAAGGGTAACTTTAAAGCTTTTGAATCATTTTGACATAAAAAAACCGCTTGTAAGCTACTATGAACACAATAAGAGATATTCGGGACAGCATATAGTAGACAGAATAATTTCCGGAGAAAACTGCGCTGTAGTGACAGACGCGGGTATGCCATGCATATCAGATCCCGGAATAGATTTGGTGTCTTCTTGCCGTGAAAGAGGAGTTGAAATTTATTCCGTACCCGGACCGTCCGCCGTCGTCACGGCTGCCGCTATGTCGGGATTTGACGTTACAAGATTTACGTTTGAAGGATTTCTATCCGTAAACAAACCGTCCAGAATAGAGCATCTTGAAGACGTAAGCGACGAAAAAAGGACAATGATTTTTTACGAGGCTCCCCATAAGCTTCTGAAAACTCTTGAAGATATGCGAAAATATTTCGGCAACAGAAAAATTGCCGTAATTAAAGAGCTTACCAAAATTCATGAAAATGTCTGGGTAACGGATTTTGACTCCGCGATAAAAAAATATTCATCGCAAAGTCCCAAAGGCGAGTTTGTCCTTGTAATAGAGGGTAAAAAGGAAGCGGCGAAAAAATATTCAATGGACGACGCTGTTTTGGCGGCGAAAAAATATCTTTCTTCCGGATATTCTATGTCAGAGGCGGCAAAGCTTGCTTCGAGAGACACCGGCATTAAGAAAAACGATATTTATTCAAAACTTATTTCTGATTAATAAAAATAAAAAATGAGAATCGGATAAAAACCGGGTTCGATTTTTTCAGTATCAACGGAGTTTATGAAAACTGTATGGACTATTTTCTTCTTTCATCCAAATTGATTGATTCGGCAACCGATTACTGGTATATGTGGCTTATTTTGGCGGCGCTTACGGTTTTTCTTGTGTGGTCGGCGAAAAAAGCCGCCGCAGCCGTCAGGAGAAGACGGTCAAGGCTTGACAGTGAATCGAAGGAATTAGAGAGATATAAATATCTGTTGAATAAATACTCGGATTATCCGGCGGATACCGTTAAAAACGCGGATCCTAAAGAGCTTTGCGAAGGAGTTACGGCATGCGTTCAGAGAAAAATAGAAAAAGCCGTACATATGAACGACGAGTTCAATCTCTGCCCTCAATGGCAGAAATGCGTTTATTCTCTTTGGTATTTCGGCGAGGATTCAAAAAAGAATCTTTCATTCTTTTTTAAAAATAACGGAGAGCCTGTCGTATCGCTCGCTTCCGAATGGTTTAAATCACACATGGCGAAGTCTTTATCTTCGCTTGTTTCCGAGATGTTTTCGATGTACGACGAAAAAAACGAAAAAGTTTCGCTGATACCGTCCGAAAGAGACAGAATAGATGAGAAATTCAAAGAAAAGTTTTCCGAGGATGATTTTTTCGCCGAAATAAAAAAATATATTCTTGAAAATTTGGGAGTATAATAATATCCCGGCGGAATTTCGACCGGTTATTCAAAAAACGCGGAGGATTTTCAACAATGCTGAAAATTATGGTTGTCGACGACAATGAAAACGCGAGAAAGCTCGCGGTGTCGATTTTGAAAAGAAACAATTACGATACAGTCGAAGCGGCCGACGGACAGGACGCCCTTGATGAACTTGACAAAGTCCACGTGGATCTTATTATCCTTGACGTAATGATGCCTAACATGGACGGAATAGAGTTTACTAAAATTCTCCGTTCTGCCGGGTGGGAAACTCCTATACTGATGATTACCGCGAAGGAAAGTCAGATGGATAAAAAAGAGGGATTTCTCGCCGGAGCGGATGATTACCTTGTAAAACCGTATGATGAAGAGGAAATGCTTTTGAGGGTAGCGGCGCTTTTGAGACGCTCAAAAATCGCTTCCGAGCATAAAATAACGGTTGGAAGCACGGTTTTAGACAACAATACCATGATGGTGACGACTCCTAAAGGCTCTATTGCCCTGCCTCAGAAGGAATTTAAGCTTTTATTTCAGCTTCTTTCATATAAGGGAAAGATATTTACAAGACGCCAGCTGATGGACGAGATATGGGATCTCGATTCTGAAACTGACGAGAGAACCGTTGACGTTCACATAAACAGACTCAGAGAAAAATTCGGAGACAATCCGGATTTTAAAATAGTGACTATAAGAGGACTCGGATATAAAGCAGTAGACAGATAAAATGAAACACAAACTTAATTTCAACCTTGCTATAACTCTCATAATCTTCATTACTCTTCTCGTTACGGGAGCCGTAGCCGTTCTTCTTTATTATCTGCTTACTTCGATTTCAGGCAGGATCGCTACAGTGTCTTTCGTAATAATCTCGTTCATTTCAAGCGCCGCTTTCGGATATCTCATATTCTGGCTTCTTTCAAGGTATGTGTTAAAACCCGTTGAGAATATTATCGCCGCTTTGAGAAAGGTATCTCAGGGCGATTATTCTGTCAGAGTAAATACCGGTGTGGGAAATCTCGACATAAAGGAGCTTGAACACTGCTTCAACGACATGGCAGAAGAACTCGGCTCAAACGAGATGTTCAAAAATGATTTCATAAATAATTTTTCGCATGAATTTAAAACGCCTATAGTCTCTATAAGGGGATTTGCAAAACAGCTTGAGTCGGACGATCTCGACGATGAGACAAGAAAAGAATACCTTGAGATAATAGTCTCGGAATCGGACAGACTTGCGTCTATGTCCTCAAACGTCCTTCTTCTCAGCAAATTTGAAAATCAGCAGATTGTGACCGATATAGCGAAGTTTTCTCTCGATGAACAGATTAGAACATGTATTCTGATCCTCGAAAAAAGCTGGGAAGAGAAAAATATAGATTTGGATATAGATATGGAGGAAATCACAATAAGCTCCAATCAGGAGATGCTAAATCACGTATGGATTAACATTCTTTCAAACGCTGTAAAATTTACTCCGAAAAACGGAAAGATAACAGTCAGATGCTACAGGGACAATGAAAAAAATGCGGCTATAATCTCGATAGGAGACAGCGGCGAGGGAATGACGCCCGAAACCGCAGCACATATTTTTGATAAATTTTATCAGGGTGACACTTCCCATAAATCAAAAGGGAACGGTCTCGGTCTGCCGCTTGCGAAGAGAATAACAGATCTCTGCGGCGGAAATATTTCCGTAAAAAGCAGGCTCGGAGAAGGTTCTGTATTCACTGTCAGGCTTCCTCTTGAACTTAAAAAAGAAAACAATGGCAATTAAAAAAAGACTTTCGCTTTTCACGGCGAAAATCTTTTATTTTTATATTAAATCTATTGATCCTTTTTCTTGTCTATCAGCGACGACAATTCATCCATAAACGAATTTATGTCTCTGAACTGTCTGTAAACTGACGCAAATCTGACATAAGCCACCTCGTCTATGTCTTTAAGCTTATCCATTACCAACTCGCCTATTCTTCTTGAGGACACTTCTTTTTCATATGAATTTTGAAGTTCAGACTCCACCTGGTCGGCAATATCGTTCATCCTTGAAAGGGGAACGGGACGTTTTTCGCAGGCTCTTATAAGTCCGTTTACTATTTTCTGCTTATCAAAAAGCTCTCTTGAATTGTCTTTTTTGACAACGACTATAGGAAGTTTTTCGATGGACTCATATGTTGTAAAACGCTTATGGCATTTAATGCATTCGCGTCTCCTCCTTATTTTTTCACCGTCTTCAGCCGGTCTTGAATCTATGACTTTGCTGTCCGACCATCCGCAATAAGGACATCTCATAATAAATTCACCTCAAATTCGCAATTAAAAAAATATGAATAATAAATATTTGAATAACCGTCATATTTATTTAAATTTCTTTATTATTTATTTTAACATAAAAAATCAATAATTTCAATATATCTTTTTATGGATTATTGTATATAGCTAATGTATTTTTCGGGAGGATAAAAATGATATCTCTTATTTATTTGTCTGCGGCTGTTATTCCGCCGATAATTTTGATGAAATATATCTACAATCTTGATAAAGTAGAGAGGGAACCGCCGTCTGTAATAATCAGACTTGTGATTTCAGGCGTCATTGCCTCGTTTTTGGCTATGTACCCGGAACAGCTTATTGATGACGCTATTAAAAATCATTACCCCGAGGGCACGATGCAGTACGCTTTTTTGAGTTCGTTTTTATGCGCCGCTTTAGTCGAAGAAACTTTAAAATACCTCGGTATGTATGTCGCCACATGGAAAAGCAAGGAGTTTAATTACACATTTGACGGCGTAGTCTACGGAGTCAGCGCGGCGCTCGGCTTTGCAGCCTCCGAAAATATAATGTATGTTTTCTCTTTCGGATTTTCCACTGCGATTATAAGAGCGGTAACATCAATTCCCGGCCACGCTTGTTTCGGCGCGATTATGGGCGTGTATTACGGACTTGCGAGAAAACAGAAAGCTCTCGGCCGCAATTCAAAATCTGCCGCTGAAAGGATTGTAGGTCTTGTTCTCGCGATGTTTGTTCACGGAATTTACGATACATGCGCCTCCATGTCAAGCGGATTTTGGACGCTTCTTTTTATCGGAGTAGTCGTTTTCATCTATTTTATCCTTTTTAAAAGAGTGAAAAGAGCGGCAAGAATGGATTCTCATATTCCCGGAACAAAATACGATTCATTCGACGGCGGATTCGGTCAGTCGGGCGGCTGTTACGGAAACGACGGCTGTTACGGAAACGGAAATTACTATAACAATAACGCGAATCAAAATAACAGGGAAAATTATCAGGGTTTCAGAAATCCTTACAGTAATAATCCCTACGAAAACGAAAGCGCTCATAGAAATTATAACCGCAGCAATAGGAACGAGCCAAGAATTTACGATGTTCCTTTTGAGGACGCCGACGACAGAAACGACGACAATTAATTATAAATTATATTGACCATCATAAAACAAAAGCCGATAAAATCCGAATTTAATTTGTGTATTCGGTAAATAAAACAGGCTCTTAAATAAAATAAATATTTTTAATAATTTATTTATTCTTTGATTTATAAATATTTACTATTGTGTTCAATTCCGCTTTGTAGTAGAATATTTTAGATATAAAATTTTTATTTATGTTTACGAAGGTGTAATTTTGTACGACGAGAATAAGATAAGGAATATAGCTATCATAGCTCACGTAGACCACGGCAAGACAACACTTGTCGATCAGCTCTTGAGACAGTCCGGAACTTTCCGCGCCAATGAACAGGTAGAGGAGAGGGTTATGGACTCCAACGCCATAGAGCGTGAGAGAGGAATAACTATTCTTTCTAAAAATACAGCTATACATTACAAAGGATATAAAATTAATATCATCGACACCCCGGGTCATGCCGATTTCGGCGGGGAAGTCGAGCGTATTATGACAATGGTTGACGGCGTTCTTCTTTTGGTTGACGCGTTTGAGGGATGTATGCCCCAGACGAGATTCGTCCTTTCAAAAGCACTCGCTTCAAAGAAAAAAGCCGTAGTGGTAATTAATAAAATCGACCGTCCCGGCGCAAGACCCGCCGAAGTTATAAACGAGGTCTACGATCTTTTCATAGAGCTTGGCGCCGACGATGATCAGATTGAGTTTCCGGTAGTTTACGCGTCCGCAAGGGACGGATATTCGTCTCTCAACCCCGACGACAGGCAGGGCGATATGCAGCCGCTTCTCGACACTATGATAAAATATATCGACCCTCCTAAAGGAGATCCTAACGGTCCGCTTCAGCTTTTGTTTTCAAGTCTTGACTACGATGATTACGTCGGCAGAATAGGCGTCGGCAAAATAGAGAGAGGCACTATTAAGCATAATCAGATGGTTGTCCTTTCAAAACAGGACGGCTCTATCCAGGAAAACGTAAAAGTCGCCAAACTTTACCAGTTTGACGGGCTAAAAAGGGTCGAGGTAGAGGAAGGTTTCGCCGGAGATATTGTCGCCGTATCGGGTATTCAGGATCTTAATATAGGTGAGACTATATGCGATCCGGAGCATATTGATCCGCTTCCGTTTGTTAAGATTGACGAACCCACACTTTCTATGAATTTCATTGTAAACGACAGCCCGTTTGCAGGAACAGAAGGTAAATTCGTCACATCGAGAAATTTAAGAGCCCGTCTTTTCAAGGAAGTTGAGACAAACGTTGCCATGAGAGTAGAGGAGACTGATTCCACCGATACTTTCAAAGTATCGGGCAGAGGCGAGCTTCACCTTTCTATTCTTATTGAAACGATGAGAAGAGAAGGATATGAATTCCAGGTTTCCAGACCTCAGGTAATTTATAAAAGAGATGAAAACGGACAGCTTCTTGAACCTATTGAGCTTCTTATAATCGAAGTTCCCGAGGATTATGTCGGTCCTGTTATGGAAAAAATCGGTTCGAGAAAAGGCGAGCTTGAAAATATGACGACAAGAGGAGAGGGCGGAAACACCCACCTTGAGTTCAAAATACCCGCAAGAGGTCTTATTGGCTACAGAAGTGAATTTATGACCGACACAAACGGCTACGGAATTATGAATAACCTTTTCTCCGGATATGAGCCTTACAAGGGCGAAATCAACATGAGAGACAGAGGCTCCATTATTTCCTACGATACAGGCGAGTCAACAGCTTACGGTCTTTTTAACACTCAGGACAGAGGCAGACTTTTCATAGGACCAGGCGTCAAGGTTTACGAGGGAATGGTCGTAGGCGAAAATGCGAAAGCAGAGGACATCGTCTGCAATGTCTGCAAGAAAAAGCAGATGACAAACACAAGAGCCGCAGGTTCGGACGAGGCGCTAAGACTTGTTCCACATTCTGTTCTTTCTCTCGAACAGTGCATGGAATTCCTTTCAGATGACGAGCTTCTCGAAGTTACACCTAAGTCTTTGAGAATACGCAAAAAGATTCTTTCAAAAGAGCAGAGAATGAAAGCTCAGGCAAGGGCGAAAGGCAAATAATTCATAACAAAAATTTTTCCGATCGTTTTTCTTCGGTCGGAAAAATTTTTTTTGCTTTATTTTTACTATTGCTTAATTTTGATTAATTGTTTATAATAAATTTATATTAATATACTAAATTACATGAGATGTGTGTAAGCCGAAATAATTTTTTTTAAATTAACGGCGTAAAAGGAGAAATATAAATGTATAAAGTTTACGATTACGTGCATGAGTTTGGAAATTTACCGTATTCGTCGCTTCCGTTCGGACCCGGTGATTCATATGCTATCTGCTCTGCTCTGTATATGCCCGTGGAACACGTTGTGACAGATGAAAAGGAAAAAGAACCTGCCAAGACATTCGGTCAGGTGGCTAACGAGATGTACGCTTACTACGATTACCAGATTGTACCGCCGGGATTCCTTCTGAATAAATATGTATTCCTGAATTTTCTCGATTTAGTCAAGTATTCAAGATTCGGTTCCATGAAAATTACAGGCGTCAAGTCTGTCTATGACGCGGAAAAAATCTGCCAGTTCTGCGGCATTACTATGTTCGTGGACGACGATACCGTACTCGTTGTTTTCAGAGGAACCGACGACTCAATAGTCGGATGGCGTGAAGATTTTGACATTCTCGCAAAAAACAATAATATTCCGTCTCATAAACTTTCGGTCGATTATCTTGAGGACGTCGCGAAAACATATCCAGACAAAAAAATAATCGTCGCCGGTCATTCCAAAGGCGGTTATATAGCGTTGTACGCCTGCCTCAACTGCTCAGAGGAGACGAGAAAAAGAATAGTAAAAATTTATAACAACGAGGGTCAGGGACTTGTAAATAAAGACGGATTCAATAGCCCCGAGTACAGAGAAATTTTACCTAAATATGTCCATACCGTTCCGGCAAATTCCGTCGTAGGTATGCTTTACTACCACGACAATGATTATCAGGTAGTCAAGTCATCGCATATTTTAGGCGCTTTGCAGCATGATGAAACATCGTGGCTTATGAAAGGGAATCTTCCCGATACTCAGGAAGAGCTGTCATTTTTCGGAAAAGTTCACGACGAAGCGTTTGAAAAACTTATGTCTGTATTTGACGACAAGGAAACTCTCGACGTATTTTACAATCTCCTTGTAAAAGCTCTTTATGCGCCCGGACAGAGGGGACTTCTCGGCATTTCAAAAAATCTTGCGTCTTCTCTTGCAAAAATCAACAAGACGCTTTTCAATCTCACAGGCGAGGAGAGAAAAGTCAATTTCAAAGTTCTGTCGAGCATGACAAAATATTTCTGCGAAGCTGTTACAGATCAGGGCGTAAAGGAAGTTAAAAAATTGGGAAGCAAAAAAAAGATAAAAATTCAGCTCCCAAAACTTGCCGCCGATTGATTTAAACAAAAAAAAGTCTCTTCATTTTTTGAAGAGGCTTAATTTTATTGCGTTTTAAGAGAGTAAATAAAATTTAAATCAACTGACTTCGATCACCTTTGAAATATATTCCGGAACATCATCGGGAAGAATCCCGAGAACATAAGCAAATTCATTGGTAATCAGACTTTTTGCGTTTTTATATGCCTGCTCGTCGGCTATTCTTAAATGTTTGCCTTTCGAAACAAGCTCCTTTTTCCTGTTATGCAAAACCTTGCACATAAGCATTATTCTTGTCCTGTCGCCCGATGTCAGGACCTCTGAAAATTCTTCGTTTCTTTCGTCATTGTCGTCTATCCAGTTTGCCTCTTTGTTTTCCGCCTCAATGATTACTTCCATAACTTTATCTTTTGTAAGTACAGGTTTCATCTTCGAGGTAAGATTCTCATTTTTGGTGGGAACATAAACTGAGGAATTATTGTCAAATACCGGAGTCAGAATGTAATATTCCTCTCTCTTTCCGGAGAAAAACACTTTTTTGACATCGGATATTGTAAATATGCCCTTCGATGAATAGACGATAGCATCTCCGACTTTATACATTAGCTACTACCATCCCTTTTTTTTTGATAAAATATTAAATTGACAAACCGTGCGCCGCCGAAACAGACGGCATTAAAAATAATATTATTAATTGAAGCTGAAACGGCCTCAATTTCATTAATTTAAGCGTATTTACTCTCTTTACTACATAAATATTATATCACAAAATGAAAAAAATTGTTATAGGTTTTTTTGAAATTTTTTAAAATTTTTATTAATAAACCGTTACAGCTCACCTTTGTCTTAAAAAAAAGAGGACAAAAAGCAACAGAACCCGGAAACCGGATTCTGTCGCTTTTTTGAAGGAGTATATTATGAAAAACGTTAGGAGAAAGCTGATTAAAAAGCAATGAAAAAATTAATCTTTCTTCTTGCTACAATACTTATTGTATTGATGATACTTAAAAAGGACTTAAAAAAACTTTAAAATAGCCTTATAGATAAAGTTCAGTGAAAACAAGACAAGTAAAATTATTTGTCTGTTAAAAACCAATATGCCGAAAAATGAATTTTTTCAAGGTTTATTTTTTGATTGATGTTTATTATTATATCTGTTAAAATAAACTAAATATGAATTTTTCCATAAACCGGAGCAAAATATGAGTTTATCGTTTTCCAAGAAAACCGCTATCAAAATATTATCGGCCGTAATATGCGCCGTGTTGATGTTTTCGATTTGTTCTAAATATGCCGTTCCTTCATATGCTGAAGAAGAAACCTCTGCCGTGCAGTCTCAGACGGACATAAGATCCCGTCTTCAGGAAAGACTTGAAAAACTCGTTGAGGCTTACAACTCGTCAGACAACGCCGAATTGAGAAAAACTATTGAAGATTTGATGAAGTCATTCGGAATTGACCAGGATCTTTCTCAGCTCGACAATTACGATATCGGCAAAATTGTCGAGGGTTTGTCAAACGGAACGGCCATGCAGATGTTCAACGAGCTTGCAGGCCAGGCGACGTCGGCCGGAATTAAAATGATACAGGACGTTATTAACGGAGGCAAAGGAACATCAGACGGCAAAAATACAGCCACTACGACCAACGCCTCGGATTCGAATAACAGCGTTGTTAAAATTCCGGCTGTTTCGGCTCCGACTACTCACGCCACAACCACAAATTCTGCCGAACAAAATCAGCAGACCACGAATTCCGAACAGATTACTTACAATATCGGTCAGACAACTATTCCCGAAACAACAGTTCAGACGATCACCGCCGCGCAGTCTGAATCAGCTTCCGTGACGGACGACGAGAAAAAATCCACAGGCTCAAGAATAGCAGTATTGCTTATTCTTTCAATCGCTACCGTAGCTGTCGTTGTCGCAATGGTTGTTTTCTTCCTTATGAAAAAGCATTAAACCAAAAAATATTTAATCCTGCCGTTTTTACATTTCGGAAGCGGCGGGAATCTTTTTGTTCAAAATTTTTATTATTGTTCATAATGTGATGCTGTCTTTTAAAACTTTAGCAAAATAAAGTAAAGAGTATTGACAAACAAATAAATTAATATTAAAATTAAAACTAATCAAAAATCAGAGTTATTGTTTTTGATTGAAAGTAAATCTTTCGGAAGGGAAGCTATTATTTTGGAAATCAGAATTGAACGCACAAAAACGCCGAAACAGAAACCTACTGACGAGTCAAAGCTCGGTTTTGGCAACTATTATACCGATCATATGTTCGCAATGAACTATGATGAGGGTGAAGGCTGGCATGACGCGAGAATCATTCCTTATCAGCCTATAGCTCTTGACCCCGCCGCTATGGTTCTCCATTACGGTCAGGAAGTTTTCGAGGGACTTAAAGCGTATAAATGCCCCGACGGCCACATCAGAATGTTCCGCCCCGACAAGAACATGGAAAGACTCAACAATTCCTGCGACAGGCTCTGCATACCGCAGATAGATCCTGTTTTTGTCATTGATGCAATGAAAAAACTCGTCGAGGTTGAAAAGGATTGGATTCCTGCATCGGAGGGCACATCCCTTTATATCAGACCGTTTATTTTTGCAACAGATGCTCAGATAGGCGTTCATCCTGCAAGCCATTATCTTTTCCTTATCATTCTTTCTCCTGTCGGCGCTTATTTTGAAGAAGGACTCAAACCCGTAAAAATCTATATCGAGTCAAAATATGTAAGAGCTGTAAGAGGCGGAATGGGATTTGCAAAGACAGGCGGAAACTACGCCGTATCGCTCAAAGCTCAGGTAGACGCGGAAAAAGTCGGATATTCTCAGGTTCTCTGGCTTGACGGCGTTGAAAGAAAATATATCGAGGAAGTCGGCGCCATGAACGTATTCTTTGTTCTCGGCGACGAGGTTGTGACTCCGGCGCTTCAGGGATCTATTCTCCCCGGCGTAACAAGAGATTCCTGCATACATCTTCTTAAATCATGGGGCTATAAGGTTTCGGAAAGAAAACTTGCGGCTCAGGAGCTTGTTGACGCTTATGACAACGGCACTTTCAAAGAGGCGTTCGGCTCAGGCACGGCTGCAGTCATTTCTCCTATCGGCGAGCTTAAATACGAAGATAAGGTAATGACTATTAACAACGGCAAAATTGGCGAGATTTCCCAGAGACTTTACGATACGATAACCGGTATTCAGAAGGGAACAATAAAAGGTCCCGAGGGCTGGAGCGTTATCGTTGAATGATTATAATATAATCAGCTGACAAATTTCAACAGCCTGCTAATTTTATGCAGGCTGTATTTTTTTTGAAAATGAGAAAACTAACTTATAAAATCGATTCCTCTTACGACGGAAAAAAACTTATAGCTTACCTGAGAGGAAAATTAAAAATGTCCTCAAGGCTTACCGTAACTTTAAAACATACCGAAAACGGAATACTTTTAAACGGTTCTCACGCGAGAACAGTGGATATTATATATGCCGGAGATATTTTAGAGCTGAACCTGCCGGAGGACAATTCAAAAATTGAACCTGTTCCGTTAAAACTTGATATTGCGTATGAGGACGACGATATTCTTGTGATAAATAAGCCCGCTTACCTCGCTGTTCATCCTACACATAACCATCAGGGCGACACGCTTGCGAACGCCGTCGCATCGTATTATGAGGAGAAGAACGAGAATATCTCATTCAGAGCGATAGGAAGACTCGACAAATGCACGTCGGGTCTTATCACGATTGCAAAAAATAAATTTGCGGCATTCGCTCTTCAGGGAAAAATAGATAAGACGTATTTTGCGATAGCCGAGGGAGATACGGGAGAAGAAGGGATAATAGACAGTAAAATTTACAGACCATTCCCGGATAAAACAATCAGAGCAGCCGGAAATACCGGCGACGACGCGCTCACAAAATTTAAGCGCATTTCTTACAATAACAACCTGAGCTTCTGCGAGGTGAAAATAGAGACAGGAAGGACGCATCAGATAAGAGTTCATTTTTCGTCTGTCGGGCATCCTTTGGCGGGAGATGTGATGTACGGAGGTCATGACAATCTGATTTCAAGAACCGCCCTGCACTGCGGCAGGTTGAATCTTATACAGCCCGTTACCAAAAAGGAACTTGAATTCAGCGCGCCTCTGCCGAACGATATGGAATCGCTTTTGACGCAGTTGACAAAAGAATGAAATTTTCATATAATATAAACGATGATTTTGATATTTGCAGATGTAGTTCAGTGGCAGAATATCAGCTTCCCAAGCTGACTATGCGGGTTCGATTCCCGTCATCTGCTCCATTTATATTTTTCGATTTTAATTAAATTTCGGAAAAATTCATTTGAATAATAAGAGGTTTTTGAACTATGGCGTTTGATGTAATTAAAGAAGTTGAAAATCTTATTGCCGCTCCTTCCTGCGATAAAGATCTCAAGGCGAAGGCTCAGGCGTATCTTAAAAACAGCAAAGATGAGTCGGTCAGAAAAGCTTTTTTGGACGAACTCAGCGAGGACGTCTGCTCTATTGATTCCGCTATAGGATTTTTTGAAGGCGGAGCGAAAAAGCTTTTCGGCGAAGAGGCGGCCGCAAAAATGCTTTCCGACGCTAAGGAAAAGAAAGCGCAAGGCGAAAAATACTGCACATGTGACGCTTGTCAGGCTGGCAAAAAAATTCTTGAGCACAAAGATCTTGTTTGATTCATATCAGATTTCACGGCTCTTCTTTATTGAAGAGCCTGTTTTTAATTAATCGATAAAATAAAAAATATTAATTAGTGTTCAAAATTAAATTAATATTTATCAAATATTATAATAACGATATTCATAAAAAAGGGGGAAAATTTTTTTGAAAAAATTAAAATCAGCCGCTACTTTTTTGCTGTGCTTTATAATTATTTTTTCTTCGGAAATAATTTCTACATCGGCGTCCGTTAAAAGATTTTATCATTTCACGGCGTCAAAAGCTCAGCTCACACATGAATACAAGCCCGACATAGGACCGAAGACGGACGGCTACGCTATTGAATATTATTACTTTTCTCCTGTCGGCAGAAAACCTCCATATGATGTTGAGAAAAAAAATTCTTCATCATCAAATGCGGAAGAAACAAAGGAAAATTCGGAAAATACGTCCCAATCTTTTGAAGATGAAAGCTTGTCGGAGGAAATAACAGAAGAATTATCCGAGGAAAAATCATCTGAAGAAATTTCTGCAGAACAAACGACCGAAGAAATTTCATCGGAAGAAAAGTCAGATGAAGAGACGACCGAAGAGACCTCATCTGAGGCGACTACGGAAAAACCGACCGAGCAGGAGACAGAAACCGAAGACAATAAAAAATATCCGGTAGTATTTATGTTTTTCGGCAGGGGCGAAAATGAAAACAACGGCGATCAGCTTGTAATAAACAATCTATACAAATGGTCGTCATATGAGCTTCAGCAGAGATTCTCAGGTTCTCACGGTGCGTTTATCGTGACTATGAAAGCGCCCGGCAGCGGCGTCGAATGGTCTGAAAGTCTTTGCGGAACGGCAAAGGCCGCGATAGATTATTTTATTAATAAAAACAGCGCAAATATCGACAGAAACAGAATTTATATTTTCGGCAACTGTATCGGAGGCTCGTTTGCTCAGAGTATGCTTTCGCATTATTCCGATTTCTTTGCCGCCGGAATAATCATGAGCCCATTTTATTCGCCTAACGAAACCGAGGTAAAAAATTTTAAAAACATACCGGTCTGGATAATTTCAAATAAAAAGGACTCAATAGCTCCCTACTACAAAAATGTGTCGCCGCTGATTTCTCTTTTAAAGCAGTATTCGACCGTAAAAGAGAAAAGCAGAGTTTCCGTTCAGACGACTGACACGGTAGACCAAAACGGCGATAAAATAGTATCGACCGATTTAAATCACCGTGTTTGGTATATGGCGGCGTATGATATGTTCATGCCGTCGGATTTAAGTCCATGGGTCGGAACTGTTACGGAAAATTTAAACGGAGACAAAGTGGAACTTACATACCCCAACGGAATTATTTCATGGCTTTCCTCAAATTCAAAAGAAGGATCCGAAAGCACGAGCAATTCAGGCTCTTCGGCGGCTAAAAAAAGAAGTTTCTGGGAAAAAATCAGCGATTTCTTCAAAAAGATAATTTATTTCTTCAAGGGACTTTTCAGGTGATATAAGGCAAAATAACAGCGGGCTTGATTTAAAAAGCCCGCTTTTTTCATATTTCAAACTCCGGAATATCCGATAAAACTTTTTCCGTGACGTTTTTCTTTTCAACATCCGCATTCTCTATATAGAAAGGCGAATTTTTTTTCTTTATTATTCCGTATTTGTACGAAGGCCTCAAATCGTAAAGCCCGGATTCCCATTTTGAAGTTTTTTCAAGAGTTATCGAGACGTTTTCAAATAAGATGTTTTCCGCGGGATTTTCTTTTTCGCAGTAGATGAGTACTCCGTTTTCGCCTATTGCCGTGATATTTCTGAAAGTTACGTCCTTAATATGACCGGCTTTAGTCTGTTCGTCCCTCGGGTAGCATGTAATCGTTATGGGTTCCGCCGTTCCCCACCAGTCAGGGCAGAAGCGTCTCGTATTTATGAAAATATTTGAGAACATCACATTTTCCGCATTTCCGCCGTCTCTTATCTGAATAGAAATACCTCTGTTAGAGTTTGATATTATGCAGTCGTGAACTATGATATTTTTAAAATCTCCGACTCCCTCTGTACCTATTTTAATAGCAGCAGAAGTAGATGTAAGCTCGCAGTCGGATATAATTACGTTCTCTGTCGCCCCGTACTCTCTGTTGCCGTTTGTGGTTTTTAAACATATGCAGTCGTCTGCGCAGCTTATCCTGCAACCCGTAATTCGCACGTTTGAAGAATGGTCGGGGTCTATTCCGTCGGAATTTGCGACGTCTAAAGGATTAAGTATTCTTATGTCAGATATCAGCACATCGTCGCAGCCCGCCGGGTGGAGAGTCCAGAACGGAGCGTTTTTTATCGTAATTTCGGTAATAGTGATATGATTGCTTTTTTCTATGTAAATTCCTGTGGGACGAGGGTAGAAATCGCCTGTGACGTAATATCTGTCCTTGCGTTTAACAAAAGCGTAGCAGTTTAAATCAATCTCGCCGCCGCCTGTGACAGCGCATCCGTCCGCTTCAAATCCGTAAATAAAAGCAAACGACGGCTTACCGGTGACGGGGTTGCCCACCTTCGTGTTTTCGGGCGTGTTTATAAAATCGCACGGACGAAAATATCCGTTAATATCCGATGTGGCTTTTAATACCGCGCCTTTTTCAATTTTCAGCTCTACGTTTTTTTTGATTACAATCGACGATGAATAATATGTGCGGCCAGAAGAAAGAACAACAGTTCCTCCTCCGTCAAAATAACATTCGTCTATCGCAGACTGAATTGATTTCTGATCGTCTGTCGTGCCGTCGCCCGAAGCGCCGTATTTTAAAACTTCATATTCTCTCATTTTATTATTATTTTATCTTTATTATTGTAACTCCGTCTTCGCCTTCGCCGAATGTACCGAGCCTGTATTCCTTTACCTGCGGGTGTCCTTTAAGGTGGGACTGAACAGCTTTTCTGAGCGCTCCCGTTCCTTTCCCGTGTATTACGGTGGCCTCTTCTATATTCATCATTACCATTGAATCGATGAATTTATCTAAAGTGTCTAACGCTTCGTCAGTGGTCATACCTCTTAAATCGAGCCTTGTCGAACTTGACGCCGCCGTTCTCGGTTCGGACATTCTTGACTTAATCTCTGTTTTTTTCTGATTTTTTTCCTTCGGCTTTTCTGTCAGAATACAGTCTTTTTCTTTGACATTCATCTTCAAAGCGCCGTTTCTGACCTCAACTCTGCCTTTGCCGTTTACGGCAGTAACTTCGCATATTCCCGATACGTTGTTTATCCTGACAAAATCGCCGACTTTCAGCGGTCTGTCCGGGCCTGAATACGACGATAAAACGATAGGTTCGGCAGCGTCAAGAACCTGATTTCTTCCTCTTTTCAGGCTTTGTCTCGCCCTGTCAACCGCGTCGGATGTGAGATTTTTCGATTTCAGCTGCTTTCTCACTTCGTTTAATTCATTCAAAAGAGCGTCTGCTTCGCGTTTTGAACGTTCTGTCAGCCTCATTGCCTCGCTTCTCGCGTCCTGAATGATTTTATCGCGTTCTTTCTCGGCTTTTTCTGTCAATTCATCCGATTTTCTTTTGAGTTCTTCTGCCTCCCGCCTTGCTTTCTGAGCTTCGTTTCTTTCCGACTCCATTTCTATTCTCGTCTTTTCGAGAGTGTCCACGACGTCTTCAAATTTTGTATTGTCGGAAGATACAAGGCTTTTCGCGTGGTCTATCACTTCGGGATCCATTCCTAATTTTTCCGATATTGCGAAAGCGTTGGATCTCCCCGGTACGCCGATTAGAAGCCTGTATGTCGGTCTAAGAGTTTTTACGTCAAATTCGCAGCTGCCGTTCTGAACTCCGTCAGTCGAAAGCGCATAAGCCTTAAGCTCGGCGTAATGCGTTGTGACGGCAATTTTAGTCCCTTTTTCTCTAAGCCGTTCTATTATAGCCATTGCGAGGGCGGCGCCTTCTACAGGGTCTGTGCCGGCTCCCAATTCATCAATAAGCGCAAGTGAATTGTCATCGGCTTCTTTTATTATTTCCACTATGTTTACCATGTGGGATGAAAACGTGGAAAGCGACTGCTCGATAGACTGCTCGTCGCCTATATCAGCGAATATTTTTTTGTATACGCAGATTTTTGAATTTTCATCCGCCGGAATCATCATTCCGCACTGCGCCATAAGAGTGAGAAGTCCCAAAGTCTTGACGGACACCGTTTTACCGCCTGTGTTCGGACCGGTTATTACAAGCGTGTCAAATTCTTTTCCAAGGTTTATTGATATCGGAACTACCTTGTCTTTATTTAAAAGCGGATGTCTCGCGTTTATAAGGTCGGTTTTGCCTTTGTCGTTTAATTTGGGCTCGGTGGCTTTCAATTCGTAAGCGTAGGAAGCCTTCGCGAATATCACATCGAGCTCAACGGCGTTTTCGCAGCTGTACTTTATATCGTCCATGTCGTTTGCCGCGTCTGCCGACAGCTCTGATAATATTCTTTCTATCTCTTCTTTTTCTTTGCCCTTTAATACGTTTATCTCGTTGTTTGCGTCGACTACTCCCATGGGCTCAATAAAAAGGGTTTGACCGGTGGCCGATGTGTCGTGGACGAGTCCCGGCACTTTAGACCTGTATTCCGCCTTCACAGGCACGCAGAATCTTCCGTTTCTCTGCGTGACTATAGCGTCCTGAAGGTATTTTGAACCGGAAGAAGAGTGTATTACATTATCGAGTTTCTCCCTTATTCTCATACCCTCCGACTTGATTTTTCTTCTTATGTCGGCGAGAGCGGGGGAGGCATTGTCCGAAATTTCCTCAGGTGAAAGTATGGACGACGTGATTTTTTCCTCTAAATATCTGTCAGGTCTGAGGGCGTTGAAATAAATGTCTATGGTATATGAAGCGTCGCTGTCCTGATTTGAGCGCCATTGCTGTAAAGCTCTGATAATCCTTAAATCCTCGGCGACTGTCAACAGCTCGGAAGGGGACAGAACGCTTCCGGCGTCCGCCCTTGCGAGCATATTGTTCACATTTTTAAGACTGCCTAAAAACGGCGTCTGATATCTGCCGAGCATTCCGAACGCTTCGACAGTTCTTTTAAGCTCCGTTTGAACCGAGGCTAAATCTGTCATAGGTTCTATAGATCTGCAAAGTTCTTTGCCTTCCGCTGACTGCGCATAATCGGAAAGTTTGTCAAGAATTTTGTCAAGCTCTAACGCCTTGAAATGTTTGTTCATAGAAATAATTTTTTTATTCCGCTTTTACTTCTGTTCCTCCGAGCGGTCTGATATTCAGCACGTAGCATGCGCCTTTTCCGAAGACAGATTCTATTGCGCTTATGTATTCTTCAAGTTTTTCATTCGGCACGAAAGCCTGAATTGTTCCGGCGAATCCGCCGCCGTGAACTCTCCATGCGCCGGTTCCTCTGAGAACGTGATCCGAAATTGAAAGAGCGACAGATACGGGCTGATTTAAAGGTGCTTTAGATGAAAATACATTTTGATTGTATGTGTATGATGAATATCCGGACTCGAGAATAATTCTTAAAAATTCTTTGAAATCTCCTTCGTCAAGCGCTTTCTCAGCGTTATCGACTCTGTGGTTTTCGTTAAAGAAATGTATTCCTCTTAAAGCTGCTCTGTCGGATACGGCATCTCTTACTTTAGCGATATTTGAAAAGAACATGTTTTCGTCAACGTCGCGCAAAGTCTCTTTCCCGAAGACGTGAGCAGCGTTTTCCATCTCTGTCCTGATAGCCGCGTATTCGTCTGTCAAGTCGGCGTGATCGGCTCGCGTATCAACTATGCAAAGCTTGTATCCTGTCTTTGAAAAGTCGAATTTAATCGGAGATATCACGGGCTCGGCGGGATTTTTAAAGTCTATTTTTACAAAACCGCCGACTGAACAGGCCATCTGATCCATAAGTCCGCATGGTTTTTCAAAATATTCGTTTTCCGCGTACTGGGCTATCTGAGCTATTTCAACAGATGAAACAGCGCCGTCGTTGTAAAGATAGTTAAAAATTGTTCCGATAAGAACCTCGAACGCAGCCGATGACGACAGTCCGGATCCTGATAAAACCTCGGTTTTTGTAACGGCGTTGAATCCTCCGACTTTGTATCCTCTTTTAATAAATCCGGCGGCGACTCCTCTCAAAAGAGCCTGCGAATGACCTGACTCTTCTTTATAGCGGTTTAAGTCAGTGACGTTGACCTTATCTGTTTTATCGTATTCAAATGATTTTATCGACGCTATATTGTCGTCGGTTTTTTCGGCGCACGAAACAACGTCCAGATTTACAGCGGCGGCCATAACTTTACCGTGGTTGTGATCGGTATGATTTCCGCATATTTCCGTTCTTCCGGGAGCGGAGAAAAATCTTTTCTCTCCTTTGTTTCCGGGAAATATTTTGTCATAGTATTCGCTGAGGAATTCATATCTCTCTGTTTGTTTTTTCACCGCCTCGTCGGTAAAATAGATTGTTTTCATCTTTTGATTGTCAAGTTTCATTTTCTTCTCCGTTTATATCTTTATTATTATTAAAATAAAATTCCGTATAATCAAGCTCCTGCGTTCCCGAATGAAGATTCTCCGGCGTATTTTCTTTGTCTTCTTTTCCGGCGGGCTGTTCGCTTTCTTCGTAATCACCGAAATTTCTTACTTGTCTCGGATTGTTTACGTCAAATACCTGATGAACTTTTGAATTTTCATTTTCTTCATCAGACGGAAAGCTGTTGATATTTACGTTTGATACGTAATTTTTTAAATCCTCCGCTTCTTTTTCTGTTAATTGACTGAATTGTCTGCCGTATCCGAGATCCTCATATTCGGGCGTCATGTCTTTCTGAATTTTTCTTCTCTTATTCCATGCCTTTATAACTCTGACAGCGCCTTTGAAGCTTAAATTGTCTGGGCCGTTGTTCGGCGCTCTCATTTTTTCGACAAGACCTAAGATAATTTTTATTATAGTAAGCGTTATACCTGCGACTAAAGCGGAAATCAGTATGGGCAAAATAAAATTAAGTGAGAAAGGATCTTTGATGCTTCTGCCTATCAAAATATACATAGCGATTTTAGGGCATATTCCGAGATAAGAGAAAATCAGAAATTTCCCGAATCCGAAATTCATCGCCCCATAAAGATTTGAAACCGTATTTATTGGAATACCAGAAATGAATCTGCAGAAAAACAACACCCACGGGCTGCCTTTTCCGTCCTCGCCCTCTACAATTCTTGTGGCGGCGCTCGACTTGTGAATGTAGGATTGAAGACCTTTTGCGCCGTCGAGAACTCCGGTGTAATACCTTATTGTGAAAACTATTAAATAACCGAATGCCGAAAGGAAAAACGCCGACACAGGCTTAAATACCATAGCGGACGCCACGACAAGAAGGGAATAGGGGTATATAAAAATCGCGGTCTTGACATAATACATCAGAATAATTACGAATATTATCAGGGCGTAATTGCCCATGGCGGCTATGTTGTTTTCAAGCAGGTCAAGCCATTTCATATAGCTTTGATACTGTGAATGGAAAAGGAAAAACCTTGAAATCACAAGCCATAAAGCAGCCACAGCCGCGATTACGTAGCAGACTACAGACGCAATAAAAAAAGCTTTTTTCACAAGCTTGAATCTGTTATCGGTGACTGCGTCCTGGCCTGATTCATTATCGGACTGAATTTCTGAATTTTCACCAGGCGCCACTTCGGGAAGATTTTCCTCTTCCTTTTTCCTGCCGCGAAACTTCAGTTTGTCAGAAAATTTACTCATATTTATAAATCACATATCCGAAAAAAAATATAAACGGATAACAACACACAAAAATACTTATATATTTTATCATTTTCTTTTTTCTATTTCAATATGTATATTTTTCTATTTATTTTAAGAAAATAGAATATTTATTATTTATCGTAATTTCCTGAATTAAAGTTCAATAAAAAAATTAAACATCGTAAAAATACGATGCTTTTTTTCATAATCTTTTTATTATTTGAAAAGGATTGAAAATATCGTTTTCCATATCAAAAATGTTAATATATCTATCTGTATTTGCCGTATTCGCCACGGCTTACAAATTCTATAGTATTTCTGTCTCGCAAAAAATGCAGCTGCTGGCGGATTTTCGCCATGATATTGTGATTTTGCGGGTGCTTGCGATAAGGCAGTTCTTCAAACAGATACTTCTCGTACAAAGCGAAATTTATCTTCACCGTCACGGGTTCGCTCGTGTCGTCGTTCGTGGTACCGGTTACGGTTATTGTGTTGCCAGTCTGATATACATCCCCGGAAGGATTCGACACGCTCAGAAAAGGGTCCACCGTATCGGTGGTGAATTCTATGGTGTCGGAGTCCGAGACGTTGCCGTCGTTGTCGACAAGATACACAGTGAGGACGTGTCCTCCGTCCGCAAACGCATTTTTGAACTTAATCGTGACCGTTCCCGAGTACCCTGTTCTTCAAGAACGTCCTGAATAGACTCCATTTTATCACCGGTCACATCGCGGAGATTCTTTTTGCTTACCTGTGGCACTAAAATAATAGATCATTTGCTGCCTCACACAAATTCATAGTTATCGTTTTATCACAATCGTCAGCATCGCAATGTCATCATCACCCGTATTGACAATGCTGTGCTTATGGCCCTGCGGGCAGATGTGTATGACGCCGGGTTTCAGTTCTTCTTCCACACAGTCAAAGATTGCTTTTCCCTTGCCGGACAGAATATAGTTCATCTCGTCGCCGGAATCCTGCGTATGCTCACCGATACTGCCGCCGGGATGAATCTTCGTCGGAATAATACGGTAGCTGTCATCGTTGTACATCCGTGCAGTCATAGTTCCTGTACCGTTATTCATTCCCGGAATTTCATTTCCTGCAGCTCATTAAAATCAATCAGCATCCAAACCACCTCTTATTTTCGTATGAACTTGTCCTCTGACTCCGGTGTTTCCGCGCTGACATACCTCTCCACGGTCATATGCAGATCGTACTTCTCACGAAGCTTTGCGATGGTCTGCATCATCGGTGAAGCGTGATGGGCGTCGATCGCTTTCTGGTCGCGCCAGCTGTCAATCAGCAGGACTGTCTCCGGATCGTCAAGCGACCGGTAATACTCGTAACGCAGGTTTCCTTCCTCTGCACGAATTTTATCCACTGTTCCGCTGTCTGTCATTTTCTTTGCAAAGGCAAGTGCGCTGCCATTTGTGCCTGTGTATCTCAAATTAACTGTTATTGCCATACGCTGACCTCTTTTTAAATGCTGTAACTCATCAATAGATTATCGGTACATTTCCATGCAGCACAAGTCGAATGATCCCAATCACAACAAGATGCGCCGGATAATAAATGTAGAAAAACCATTTCATTCCCTTCCACGTTCCGCGCTCGCCATTGTAGTTCGCCAGAATCGGAAAAGTCAGAAAAGTAAACATCTGAAGCACACCATAAACCTTGTCAAGAAACACGAAATAGACTGCCGAATACAACGCGCTCCAGATAACAATATCTCGAGCCTGCAGTTTGAACTTTCCGCGATGCGCATATAGATAAAACGGGCAGATCATGGCAATCGTCGACCAGTCAGACGGGAATGTTATCAGACAGGCCGCAATGATCAGAACAATCTTCACCCACTGCTTAACATCGTCTTTCCGGAAGATGGCTATCAGCACCGGTGCCCACGCCAGTGACCACATGACGCTCGTCTGATTGAAAACGCCACTTGACAGCGGTACAAACGGAATACCGAATGCAAAATCATATGCAAAATGAGATATGACCACAAACAGGAAAAGCCTGCCGATGTATTTACGGATATTGTGCGTGTAATGGCAGCCCTCCGCAATGAAGAACCACATTATGGGAGCCGTCAGCCTGCCAATGACATGAAGCGCAAATACATACCACACATGCTGAAGTCCAGGAAAGAACGCCTACGTCAGGTGGTCGATCGTCATTGCACCGATGGCAATCAGCTTTATCTGATTTGAATTCAGTCCTTTTCTCGCTCTTTCCAAAACCGACCCCCCCCTGAACATCAAGCGACACTCCAATCTGTAATCGAAAAGTATGGCTATTGTTGAAAGGTTCTCTTCTTCTTTAAATCTCTCATAAAATTTTGGCTTTCTTCAACTCGTCTTCTATCCGCCTTATCATTGCTAATTGTTCCTTATTGCAAAAGGGTTTCAGCTTCAGCATATCCTGATACCTTTGGAGGCAAAGATCAAGGCGGCCTTGTCTTGTATCAGCATTCTTCGTCGTTCGGACTATCCTTACGCTGTCATAAATAATACGGCTGTATTGCATGAGCATACCTGTAGTTATTACAGACAACTGTTCCTCAGATTCCTTTTCCGGATGCTTAAGCTTCTTTCCGTAAATTGCCTCTGCCCAGGCACTTTTATCGATTTTCTTTTTTTTAAGGCTAAACATCAATCTCCGAACAAATCGTCGTAGAACATCATTTCTTCTATGCAATACGGACGATTATTCCATTCCTTCTTCAGTTTATTGTACGTCTTATCATCTACATCGATGGTACGCGTCTCTATGACAGTTTTCTTGAATCCGAGAAAATTTCGCTTCTCGACATTAACCTGGACTTTGATTCTATGCTTCATAGGCTTTGCTATTTCATCACCTTTCCATCAATGATTTATAACTGTCCGCCACATCATAAACAACCTTGTTACTTGAGATTGCCTTGAAATGTTCACGGGCACAATGGATCTTCGACTCTTCGATGAGTCTCAACTGCATCGGCCGCATGGAGCCTTTCGTCTCCGCAACAAAATAGATGTGGTTGACGCTGTCCTCGTAGAACGCAATCGCCCATATCGCGCGATGCAGTTCATCGCGCCTTCCGCTCTTTTTTAGAGTCAGCTGCAATTATTACATTTTCCTCCGTTATTGTTTTTCTGTCTTCACAGTTTCCCGTTTATCGCAGATTGTCCCGGCAATTATGTCATGATACTAAAATATAATTTAAAACAATAACAATCACGCAAATTTTTTTATATAATAAATCCTCACGAAAAATTTTTCAGGAGGAATAAATATTTGCTTTTTAAATCTTGAAATCATCGGGTGTAAAGTCTGTATCTATCTTCTGCCTTTTCGGCGTTCTTTTCATTGGGTCGTATTTATATTTTCGGCATACATAATCGGGTTTTACGACTCCTTTATTGACGCAGAGTATTTCTTCGCCGCTTTCGGGTGATTTCAAACCGTATTCGCAATATTCGCATCTTCTGCTTAACTCTTTGTCAAAAAGCTTACTCATTGCCGTCTCTGTCCAAAAAATATATATAATTTCTTTATTATTAATTTAATTTTATCAATTTTTAAAAAAAAGTCAATATTAAATCATAAATTTGACTTTATTCTTTCATCGTGTTATATTTTAAGCAAAATAAAGGAGAGGATTATTATCAATATTAACATAAAAAAACTTTTGGCTTTTGTTCTCGCCGCCGTAATTTCGGCAATTTCTTCGGTCGTCTGCTTTTCGTCCGATACAAGCGAAAATATAGCGAAGGCTGTTTTGCCTTTCATTCATGAACACGAGGGCGAATATAATACAGTTGTTCCATATGACAACGGCGCCGTCTCTGTCGGAATAATAGGCTGGCACGGAGATAACGCTCTTGAACTTTTGAGAGATATAATAGATGATGACGAATCGCAGGCAAAAAGCCTTTTGGGTTCCGATCTTTATTCGGAAATTATATCAAATTCCACATCATGGAGCGGCAGGAGTCTTACTGCGGAGGAAACGAATGCTGTAAAAAAACTTCTTGAAACGTCTCAATCTAAAGAAGAACAAGATTCGCTCGCTCTGAAATATGTAAAAAATTATATTGACTCTGCGAAGGCAAAAGGTTTAAATGATTCAATGGCGCTTGCTTATTTCGCCGACTACTCAAACCAGATGGGACTTTACGCGGGTCTTTCAAAATTAAGCTCGATTGGGTCTGTATCGTCTGTAACTCTTGACAAGCTTTATAACGCGACAAAGGGCTCAACGAGAAGGACTCAGTGCTATTATTACTGCCTTACTCTTTCATTTTCTGATGTTTCTTACAAACCCGGAAAATACGAAACTCTTGCCGACAGCGGACTCAGAATACGTTCTCTTCCGTCGACCGACAGCAGCGCTCTCGGCAAAATACCTGTCTTTACAAAAGTAAAAGTCACGGAGACAAACGGAGTATGGGGCAAAGTTAATTATAACGGCATTACAGGCTGGATTTGTCTGTCTTACGCTGAGCTCGTTTCCTCGTCTCAGAATACAACGACTACAAAAAAAGCCGAGACTACTGCAAAAAATTCTACCGATAATACGACTTATAAAACGGGAAATTACACAGTCACAGCTTCAAGCGGGCTCAGGATAAGATCCGGCGCAGGCACTCAATATGCGTCTTTGGCGCTTATACCATATAACGAAAAAGTTGCCGTGACTCAGGTTTCAGGCTCGTGGGGCAAAGTAGATTACAGCGGAGTAGCGGGTTGGATTTCCCTTGAATACGCGAAATATTCAGACTCCGGCTCCGAAACAACAACGAAAAAACAGTCCGACAATTCTTCGGTTGTTTCCGGCGACGCCGACGGCGACGGAAAAATCACTGCGTCCGACGCGAGACTTGTACTCAGATATTCTGCGTCGCTTGAAAATTTATCATCAGACAGACTTTCTCTCTGCGATATGAACTCTGACGGAAAAGTAAATTCACTTGACGCGAGAATAATTCTCAGAAAAGCGGCAAAGCTTGAATAACCGGTTTGTTATTTCATAAAAATCACGCGCCGGATATTTTTTCACGCGCGGCAGACAAAAATAAAAAAATTTTACAGAAGGAGTGGAATTATGGAAGATTTGAAATCTCGGTTTTATGACGACGTTGATAAAAAATGCCCTTTGAATGTCTATCCCAGACCTCAGTTTGAGAGAAACATGTGGGTTAATTTAAACGGCGAATGGGATTTTCAGAAAAATAAATCCGAAGAATTTCCCGATAATTACACGGGAAAAATCATTGTTCCGTTTGCCCCGGAAAGCATGCTGTCGGGAGTTCATGAGCAGGTTTATCCCGATGATTATCTATGGTACAGAAAAAAATTCACGCTCGAAAAAAAGGAAACCGAAGGCAAAGAAATTATTCTCAATTTCGGAGCGGTAGACTATATCTGCAATATTTTTGTAAACGGTCATAAAGCCGGAAGCCACAGAGGCGGCTACAATGATTTTTCCGTCGATATTACGGATTTTACAGAAGTTGGGCAGAATGAAATAACAGTCATGGTTCAGGACCCGACGGACGAGGGACATCAGCAGAGGGGCAAGCAGTCACTTTATTCCCACGGATTTTGGTATACGTCTACAAGCGGAATATGGCAGACCGTTTGGCTTGAGTTTGTCGACAAATCGAGAATAAAATCAGTAAAATTCACTCCGGATATCGACTCCGAAATTATCAATATCAAAACAGAAGCTACCGATAATTCGGCGTCTTTGTCGGCTGAGATTTCATTTGACGAAAATGTCGTTTTCAGCGGAGAAATTTCGGCGGATGAAAATATTAAAATCGAAAACCCAAAACTATGGTCGCCCGAAGAGCCGAATCTATACTGCGTGAAATTCAAAATGACGAAAGACGGCGATGTGACCGATGAGGTTAAATCATATTTTGGAATGAGAAAATTTTCACTTCAAAAAGATGAAAAAGGATATACGCGTCTTTGCCTCAACAACAAAATATATTTTATGACAGGTCTTCTCGACCAGGGATATTACCCCGATTCAGGTCTCACGCCTCCGACTGACGACGCTATGAAGTTCGATATCTCCGAGATGAAAAGACTCGGATTCAATATGCTCAGAAAGCATATAAAGCGCGAGCCGGCGAGATGGTATTATTACTGCGATAAACTCGGTATGCTCGTATGGCAGGATATGATTTCGGGCGGAAAAGCCCTTGACACTTTCCACGCGGGCGTTCTTCCGAATATTCAGGGCGTCTTTATTCCTGTCGCCGATTTCTCGATGAGAGACGATACGGAAAAAAAATACAAGATTTTCAATCGTGAAAAGCCGGAATGGAGAGAAGAATTTAAATCCGATTTAAGAGAGATGGTAAACTCTCTTTACAATACCGTTTCAATCTGCACATGGGTTCCGTTTAACGAGGGATGGGGTCAATTTGACGCAAAGCGCATAGCGACAGAAGTGAAAAAACAAGACCCGACGAGATTTGTTGATCATGCGAGCGGATGGTATGATGAGGGCGGCGGAGATTTCCGCTCTGAGCATAGATATATTCTTCCGGTTCAGGTTCCCAAAAAAGACGGCAGGGCGTTTGTCCTTTCGGAATTCGGAGGATATTCGCAGATAATCGACGGACACGTTTGGAATAAGAAAAAAAGTTTCGGTTATCAGATGTATTCGTCAAAAGAAAAATTGACAAAAGCATATAAAAAGTTGTATAGTACTATTATAGACAAAATAGATAAAGGTCTTTGCGCGTCCGTATACACTCAAGTGACAGATGTCGAATATGAAGTGAACGGAATTATGACCTACGACAGGAAATTAATCAAAATTGACGAGGACACTGTCAAGAAGATTAACGATAAATTGAAAAAAAATAATTAAGGGTGGGATTTTAATGAAAAAGAAAATTATTTCTGTTATTTTGGCAGTATGCGTATTTATGTTAAGCGCTGTCGTTTCATTCGCCGAGTCTGCGCCGACGATAAAGATCGGCTCATCGGTTGACGCGGAAAAGAAATCCGTAAAAATTACGGTTACGCTTGAAAACGCCGCAAATTTCAACAACGGCGATTTTGAGTTGACTTATGATTCTTCTGTTATTTCGCATGAAGCGAAAGTCACGGTAAATCCTGATGAAATAACGCTTGACAATATGAATATGGTTCAGAATTTCACCGACGGTAAAGTCGATATTTCTGTAATGTATTCTCAATTTTCATCTGACAGTTCAATAGTTATTCTTGACGAAGAATTTCCGCTTACAGCTGCGGCTCTTCAAAATCAGGTCGATTCGACTGATGTAAAAGTCGTATCATCAAAAGCCGTAGTAAACGAAACAGATGTAAATGTAGCAGAGGCGGATTATTCCGTAGGTCTTCACACAAATAATGAATGGAAAGCGACTAAAGCCCCAACTTGCACCGAACCCGGTTTGGAAACAAGCGTCTGCGCTGTATGCGGAAAGACCGAAACAAGGTAAATTCCGGCGACAGGTCATACGCCCGGTGACGCTGTAAAAGAAAACGTGGTTGCCGTATCATGCCAGCATGACGGAACTCATGACGAGGTTGTTTACTGCAAAGTCTGCGGAGCGGAATTATCGAGAAAGACTGTTGTAGATGCGCAAAAACTTAAGCACAAATACGGACCTGCCGTTACGGAAAATGTTAAGCAGGCCACTTGCGGAGAAGACGGAAGCTATGACAGAGTAATCTATTGTACTGTTGGCGGAGAGGTTTATTCAAGAGTAACATATAAAATCCCCGCTACCGGAAAGCATACTCCCGGCGAGGCCGTAATCGAAAATTATGTAGCGCCCACGGTTACAACGGCCGGAAGCTATGATTCGGTCGTATACTGCACGGTATGCAAAAAGGAAATTTCAAGGACGAAAGTCACAATTCCCGCTCTCTCGGTAAGTTTTTCAGACAACAGCGGCGAGACAAAAGACGTCAAGGCTGATGACGGAACAACTGTGTCTTACGCTGTTGTATTCGGAGCAAAAGATATTGCCTCTCTTAAAAAGACTATTACAAACGACGCTTCCTCCTACTCGGTAACAGACGCCGACGGAAATCAGAAAGCCGATACAGACGCGGTATCAACCGGTGAGCTTATCAAAATGGGCGATAAAACATATCAGGTGGTTCTCCTCGGCGACGTCAACAAAGACGGCAAGGTAAACGCTGTAGATGCGAGACTTGCCCTCAGATATTCCGCTAAGCTCGACGGAAATATTTCCGCTCCACAGGTTGAGGCGGCGAAGGTTTCGAACAGCGACTCTGTAAGAGCTATCGAAGCGAGAGCCATTTTAAGATATTCGGCAAAACTTATTTCAAAGTTTGACAGACAGTCTAAAGCATCTGCTTAAATCGTATCATAAAAAAAGGACGGTTTAACCGTCCTTTTTTGTTTTTTCATTTAACGACATTCAGTTTGTCTATGGAATAATACCTGCAAATATCTATTGTATTTTTGTTTATCTTTTCACCGCTTACGGATACCGCGATGCATGGCGGACAGGAAACTGTCGGACATGACGTTATCAGTCCGTCTGCTTCATTCAGCTCTACGTCGACCGAATTTGAAAACATACCTTCTCTTACCGTCATCTTTTTTTCAGGCGGAATAAAATCGGGTATGCAAGTTTCAATAGGCGATTTTCTTTTTATTTTTGAAAGCGAATTAAATAATTTTTCATAGTCTGAATTTCTGTTTTCGGGGGAAAACATCATAACTAAAAAATCCGGATCGCTGTATTCTGTGAAAATATTGTCCTTATTCAGTATTTTTTCTATTTCATATCCCGTATAACCGAAACATTTCGGCTTTATTGTAAGCTTTAGCGGCTCTGAATTTACAATTTCAAATCCGAGACCTTTGATTTTTTCTTTAAGCCTTCCGACTTTTTCGGCGGCGCAGTCGAATTTATTTTCGATTTTGTCAAGGTAATCGTTGCAAAGATCCAACGATTGCAATATCAGATAAGACGGACTTGTTGAACCGAAAATTTCAAGCGCGTGTTTTGCGTTATCCGAAAAATTAAATTTGGAATTTTTTGAAATGTGAAGATAAGCCGCCCCGGTGAGCGCCGTAAGCGTTTTATGAGCGGAGTCGCAGCACATATCTGCGCCGAGATCGATAGGATGAACAGAATTATTCAGAAATTTTAAATAACTTCCGTGTGCATTATCGACAATAAGAGGGACATTGAATTTTCCGCATACTTCCGAAAATCCTTTTATGTCAGCTAAATTTCCCAAATAATCAGGCGACGTGACATATACGCAGCACGGTGTGCGCCCGCTTTTTTTTAATTGTGTCAATTTATTTTCTATCTGTATTCTGCTGATTTCGCATGAACAGAGCGAATCAAAATTTTCAGGGTAAAGCCATTCAACGTCGCACCCGATAAGTCCGCAAGCCTGAATAAAAGAGCGGTGCGCATTTCTTCCGGCTAATATAAGTTTTTCTCCGTTCTTCGTGTTTTGAGCTGATAGATATATCATCGCTTTAATTACCTGCGACGAGCCTTCGACAGAAAAAAACGTGCTTCCTGTTCCGAAAAGTTTGCCTGCGTTTTCTTCGCTTTCGGCTATTATCCCTTTTGCTCCGTATAGAAAATCCGCGCCTTCTATTTCGGTGATGTCTCTTTTTTCACACCCTAAAAATTCAGACGATTTATGACCCGGCATGTGAAATCTTACCGGGTCGTTTTCAATGTATTTTGAAACAAAATCATAAATCGGAGTGTTCATATTATTTATTCAGTCCGAGTTCTTCAATCAATTTTACGGCAACCGCACATTCAATTCTTTTTTTGAAAAGCTCGCAGCCGGATTCATATACGCCTTTTATTGAACCTGTCGCGTGGTAGGCGTTCGCGGCGCATCCGCCGGAGCAGTAAAGCCGCGCCCAACACGTTCTGCATTCTTCTCTCGCGTATACGTTGCATGATTTAAATTCGTCTCTGAGCTCATTGTTTTTTACGCCGGAGTAAATATCGCCGAGCTTGAATTTTTTTTCTCCCACAAACTGATGGCACGGATATAGATCTCCGGAAGGCGTGACAGCCATATATTCTGTTCCGGAACCGCACCCCGAAAGACGCTTGTAAATACATGGACCGCCCTCAAAATCTATCATATAATGATAAAAAGTGAAAGGTCTGCCTTCTCTGTCTCTTTTAAGCATTTCACGTGCGAGAAGTTCATACTGTTCGCATACTGTTTTTCTGTCGTCGTCAGTTAAAGCGGAAGGGGAGTCGGGAGAACATACGACAGGCTCCATCGAAAGTTTTGTAAATCCCAAATCGAGCATCTCGTAAATATCGTTCATAAAGTCGGGGTTGTAATGGGTAAATGTCCCCCTCATGTAATATTCTTTGTCGCCTCTTCGCCTGACAAATTCTTGAAATTTCGGCACTATCGTATCAAAACTTCCTCTGCCGTCGGCGTCTACTCTGAACCTGTCGTTTACCTCTTTTCTGCCGTCAAGACTTAATACGACGTTGTGCATTTCTTTGTTGCAGAAATCAATAACGTCGTCGTCGATAAGCATGCCGTTTGTAGTAAGAGTAAACCTGAAATTTTTGCCGGTTCTTCCCTCTATTGACCGCGCATATTTTACAAGATCCTTGCAGACCTGCCAGTTTAAAAGAGGCTCGCCGCCGAAAAAGTCAACTTCAAGGTTTTTTCTCGAGCCTGAATTTTCTGCGAGAAAATCGAGAGCTCTTTTTCCTGTTTCAAAGCTCATCAGCGCCTGCAGACCGTGAAATTTTCCCTGACCGGCGAAACAGTATGAACATCTGAGATTGCAGGCGTGCGCCACATGAAGGCAGAGAGCTTTTATTATCCCTTCGCTTCTGTCTTTGAGCGTATCGGCGAGAGATGAAAATTTATCTTCCGAAAAAAGTTTACCTTCTTTTTTCAATTCCTCAACGTCGCTTATACAATCCTCGATTTCCAGAATGTCGGCATCGGGGTGAATTTTTTTTACTTTATTTATTATATCGTCCTTTTTGCCGTCGCCGTAATTTTGAATTACATCGTAGCACAGGTCGTCGGTCAAGTGAACGGAGCCGGAATTTACATCTATCACAATAGGATATCCGTCAAATTTATATTGATGAATCATTTATTTTTTTCTCTCTTGAATAAAGATTTATTGTCAAAAAAATTACCGCCCCGTATCGTCCGGGCGGCATTTCTATAAAGAAAAATCAGTCTTTCTTTGCTGCCTTTTCGCACTTCTGGTTAGCGATTCCGCAGCTTGTCTTGCAAGCGGACTGGCAAGACGTCTGGCATTCGCCGCAGCCGCCGTTTTTAGCGCTTTCACACAGATTTCTTGTTTTAACCGTAACTATGTGTTTCATATTAAAATTACCCTCCGTAATATTTTTATAAATTTTAACATAAGATAATATTAATGTCAATATTTAAGCTCGAATTTAAGTTGATGAAATAATATAATCATATATCAGAAAAAACTTTCGGGTTATTGAATTTATGCGATAAATTTGAGATAATTAATGAAAAAGCGAAAAGGAGAAAAACTATGCGCTTGCTTTTGGCTGAAGATGAGGTTGAGCTTTCAAACGCTCTTGTGGCAATATTAAAACATAATAATTATTCTGTTGACGCTGTATATGACGGAACCGACGCTTTTGATTATGCGTCCGGCGGCAATTATGACGGAATTATTCTTGACATTATGATGCCTGGAATGGACGGCTTTGAGGTAATGAAAAAACTGAGAGAACGCAATGTTCAGACGCCTGTGCTTTTCCTGACGGCAAAATCGAGCGTGGAGGATAAAATAAACGGACTTGATTTGGGAGCCGACGATTATCTGACAAAACCATTTGACATGGGCGAGCTTCTTGCGAGAATAAGGGCTATGACAAGGCGCAGTCAGCAGGGATATTCCGATTCTGTTCTGAAATTGGGCAACGTATCGCTTGACAGATCAACTTATGAGCTGTCCGCCGGAAACAATTCACAGAAACTGTCAAATAAGGAATATCAGATGCTTGAGATGTTTATGGTAAATCCCAAGAGGGTTATCTCGACCGAACAGTTTATGGAAAAAATATGGGGATACGATTCCGAGTCCGAAATAAATGTCGTATGGGTCTATATTTCCACTCTCAGGAAAAAATTGGCTTCAATGGGAGCAAATATAGAAATAAAAGTCGCCAGAGGCGTGGGTTATTATATCGAGGAAAAGAAAGATTGATTAATCAATACGTTTGATTATTTGTCCGGGTCAAATTATTATGAAAAATATGACGAAAAAACTTAAAAGCAGATTTGTCAAAATAAGTATGTCCGCGATTACGGCCGTAATTGCGGTTATCGCAATAGCTATGAATCTCGCGACGGCAGTATCTAATAAAAACCTCGAAAATCAAACGATAGATATGATTTATAATAACGGCGGCAGTTTTCCTAGCAAGGTGAGCTATTTTACCGTTTACGGCTCCGGGGCGGAGGACGTGACGGGCACGGAAGAAGAAAGTCGTACCGACGTTTCAAATAACACCGACAGCGGAAACATCGCTTCCAACGGCGATTATCAGAGCAAAGAGCCTCCCTCCGATTCAAGATTTTCAGATAAAAGTGACAACTCCGGTTCAGGAGGCTCGTCTCCGTTTTACTCGATTTTCACGACACAGATAATAATAGACGAGGACACTAAATTCAGAACAAGATATTTTACTGTAAAGATTACGGGAGACGGCTCAATCGGTGAAATTTCCATGGATCATATCGCATCCGTTTCATCGGAGAAGGCGGTAAATCTGACTCAGGAAGTCCTCTACAAAGGCAGAACTACCGGACTTATAGACGATTACAGGTACAAAGTTTATTCTTTCGGCGACGGCAGCAGATATATCATCTTTCTCAACAGAACGGTTGAAAAGGAGTATCAGAGAAATTTAATCGCAAAAAGTTTATTGGTGTCTGTCGGCGGACTTATAGCGGTCTTTATTATAATAGAGCTTTTGTCGCCTAAAGCAATTAAACCTTTTGTAGACAATATAAACGAGCAGAAAAGGTTTATCACCGACGCCGGTCACGAGATAAAAACGCCTGTCGCGATAATTTCCGCGAATGCCGACGTTCTTTCTATGACCGGAAATGACAACGAATGGGTCAGGTCTATAAAACATCAGACGGCGAGGCTTTCGGATCTTGTAAGCGACCTTGTCACTCTTTCAAAACTCGATGAGGAGGGAAGGCAGCTTGGAGCGACAAGGTTCGATATGTCCTCCGCTGTAAAGAACGCTGTGGAAGAGTTCTCAACTCTCGCCGAAGTCAAAGAAAAATCTATTAAGGCAAACATTCAGGACGGAATTGTTCTTACAGGTGATGAAAAAAATCTTGAAAAGCTGATTAATATTTTCCTCGACAACGCGATTAAATACAGCATTGACAACAGCGAAATAAAAGTGAGCCTTATTAGGGAGGGGAAAAACGCCGTCTACTCTGTCTCAAACAGCTGCGACAATGTAAATAAAGACGACGTCGGAAAACTGTTTGACAGATTCTACCGTTCTGATAAATCGAGATCGAGAATGACGGGCGGCAACGGCATAGGTCTATCAATGGCGAAAGCAATAACCCAATCGCACGGAGGAAAAATAAAAGCTTCTCTCGATAACGGAAAAATTACGTTTACTTCAATTATTCCTATCAGACTTGATAAACAGGTCAAAGAAAATAAAAACATCTGAACTTAAAAAATTTCCGATTCTTGCCGATTAAAAAACACAAATTTCTACATTGTCTATTGAAAAATATCAAGTTTTCCCGATTGACAAAAATCCCCGCATTATTTATTCATGCGGGGATTTATTATTTTGTTTTCGTCAATAAAATTTCATCATAAAATCCGTTTCATCATCGTAAAGTCCGAATGACTCGTAAAGGTTATCGTCTGTAAACATCTTTATGTAGGCGTCCATATGAGGCGAAAGTTTTTCCTTCGGAGCGTTTATCAGGTCGTCTGACTTCATCCAGAAAATGTCGCCTTCCTCTGTGCCGGAGATCAAACTGCCCGAGTAATCGGATGTTTTATAAAGAAAGACGATGTACCTTTTGTCTGTAACTCTGTGACACCAGTGAATCACACCGCAGAATTTAAGTGAATTTACTGTAAGCCCTGTTTCCTCTTTCGCTTCTCTTACGGCGGAATCGTAGAAACTTTCTCCGTTTTCAACATGTCCGCCCGGGAAAGTCAAGCCCTTCCAAGACAGCTTTCTGTCAATTACCAACACCTGATTGCCGCTGTTTTCTATCATTACCATGTTGGTAATTTCAGCAGTCTTTTCTCTTTTTGACGAGGCGACAGACGTCTTTTTAATTTCACTCATCTTTTTGTCAATACTCAACTGTTCCTTCAAAAATCTGCTTTGTCTCGCCGGAAAGGATAAGTCCGGAATCGGAATACCTTACAATCAAGTCTCCGCCTTTTGACTTTACGGTGATGTCCGTGTTTTTTGCGCAGTATCCCATTTTAACGGCTGCCGCAACGGCGGCGCATGCTCCGGAACCGCAGGAATAAGTTTCTCTGCATCCTCTTTCCCATGTTCTCATACGAATAACAGTAGGACTTACGACTCTGACGAAATCTGTTGTGGTTCTGTCCGGGAAGTAGTTTGAATATTCAAATTCAGGACCCAACTGAGTTAAATCAAGCGAATCGATATGCTTTGTGAATACAACGCAGTGAAGGTTGCCTATTTTTACGCATGTGACGTTCCATACCTTAGAGTCGATTTTTATCGGGTAGTCTATTACTTCCTTGTGTTTGATATTTACGGAAATCTTTTCTGCGTCAAACTCGGGAAAGCCCATCTGAGCCGTAGCGTTTCTGACTCTGCCGTTGTCATTTGAAACAGAAACTTTGAATATTCCGGAAGGCGTTTCTATCTCCATGACGTCTTTTTTGACTATGCCGTTGTCGTATAGGTATTTAGCGACGCACCTTATTCCGTTTCCCGCCATGTATGAAAGCGAGCCGTCTCTGTTGTATATTGACATTTTAGCGTCGGCCTTGTCAGAATTTTCCATGATGATTATTCCGTCGGCGCCTATTCCGAAATGCCTGTTGCAGAAATTGACTGCGAGAACTTCCGGCTGTGTTATCCTGCCGTCAAAATTGTCAAAGCAGATGAAATCGTTGCCCGCTCCCTCTGATTTTGCGAATTTGAGCTTTACGGGCTGTGTTCTCATCGAATTTATATCGACTAACTCTGTGTTGTAAAGATTGAATCCGCTCGAAAGAATATCCGCAAGGGCGTTCGCGGTGTCGAGAGATGTTATTGTGGCGACCGAAAGCTGCAGAGCCCTTCTGTGAAGCTTGATAAAATCGTCAATTACATCCATCGGCGTGCCGGTGTAGATTATATATTTAATCTTGCCGTCCTCGAGCAAGTCCATGCTCGTTATCGCCGAATGGTCATAAAGCTTTGACACAACCGTTACATCTATATCTATTGTGCGGATAGCTTTAGCCGTTCCCTCTGTCGCGTAGATTTTCAGTCCGAGGTCTGCGAATTTTTTCGCGAGCGGAACTACTTCGGCTTTGTCGGCGTCTTTTACCGTAATATAAACGCCGAGTTCTTTTTTGTTTTCGGACGCTGACGGAATGTCGTAGCCTGCGGCGACAAGTCCTTTGAACAGCGCTTCATTTATGGTTTTGCCTACTCCGAGAACTTCTCCGGTCGATTTCATTTCAGGACCTAATGAAGAATTTGCGTCAAGAAGTTTTTCAAATGAGAATACGGGAACTTTTACCGCAAAATACGGAGGAGTTTTGTAAACGCCTGTTCCGTAGCCCATATCTTTGAGCTTCGAGCCTGTCATGACTTTAGTCGCGATATCTACCATAGGAACGCCGGTAACTTTGCTTATGTAGGGAATTGTTCTCGACGCTCTCGGGTTGACCTCAATTACATACAGCTCGTTATTATAAATTAAGTACTGAATGTTTACAAGACCTTTTGTGCCTAACGCAAGAGCTAAATCGGTCGACCTGTCCGCTATCGTCTTTTTCATAACGTCCGAAAGATTATACGGCGGATATACTGCGATTGAATCTCCCGAATGAACGCCGGCGCGCTCTATGTGTTCCATAATGCCCGGAATAAGAACGTCTTTCCCGTCGGAAATAACGTCAACTTCAAGCTCCGTGCCCATCATGTATTTGTCAACAAGAACAGGGTTTTCTATTTTTCCGGAAAGTATAATATCCATGTACTGACTCACGTCGGAATCGTTGTAAGCTATCGTCATGTTCTGACCGCCAATTACATACGAAGGACGAAGCAGAACAGGGTAGCCGAGGGTATGAGCTGCGTCAAACGCCTCCTGCTTTGTCAAAATCGCCATGCCTTTAGGTCTTCTTATATGGAAGTTTTCAAGCAGGTGATCAAATTTTTCTCTGTCTTCCGCTACGTCTATTCCTTCAGCCGACGTGCCGAGAATATTAAATCCGTTTTCATCGAGGAATTTAGTCAGCTTTATCGCAGTCTGACCGCCGAATGCCACAACTATGCCCTCGGGCTTTTCAACGTTTATTACGTTCATTACGTCCTCAGGCGTAAGCGGTTCAAAATAAAGTCTGTCGGCTGTGTCAAAATCTGTTGAAACCGTTTCGGGGTTGTTGTTGATTATAACAACCTCGTAGCCTAATTCTTTGAGCGTCCAGACGCAGTGGACTGAAGAGTAGTCGAATTCAATGCCCTGACCTATTCTAATAGGACCCGAGCCCAAGACTATTATTCTTTTCTTTGTGTCGTGTTCAAGATGCTCTCTCGCTTCGCAGAAATCATCGTATGTGGAATAAAAATACGGCGTTTCGGCTTTAAATTCCGCGGCGCATGTATCAACCATCTTGAATACCGCTTTGCGTTTATTTTTGATTTTGCATCCGCTTATTTCCTCGAGAGCTTTATCCGTGTATCCTAATTTTTTGCCTTCAATATAAAGCTCGTCTGTCAAGTCGCCTTTGATTTTTTTCTCGTATTCGACTAAATTTAGAAGTTTATAAAGGAACCATTCGTCAATTTTAGTTATATCATGAATTTTGTTTACGGAAACTCCTCTTTTTAAAGCCTCGAAAACCGTAAAGATGCGCAGATCGTCCATATCCGAAAGACGGGCGACAATATCAATGTCGTCACCCTCAAGCTTTTTCATGTTTAAGGTTTCCTGACCTATCTCCGCGCCTCTCACGGCTTTCATCATCGCGCTTTCAAAATTGGGCGCAATCGCCATTACCTCGCCGGTAGCTTTCATCTGCGTGCCGAGACGCCTCGTTACATTGATGAATTTATTGAACGGCCATTTCGGCATTTTTACAATGACATAGTCTGTCATCGGCTCGAAACAAGCATATGTGCTGCCTGTTACGTCGTTTCTTATCTCGTCAAGAGTATATCCGAGCGCTATTTTAGTCGTAACTTTGGCAATGGGATACCCTGTTGCTTTAGACGCGAGAGCCGAAGAACGCGAAACCCTTGGGTTTACCTCTATAACGGCGTACTCCATCGATTCGGGGTTTAACGCAAACTGAACGTTGCATCCGCCTTCTATTCCGAGGTATTCGATTATCCTCAAAGCGGATGTCCTCAGCATCTGATATTCTTTGTTTGAAAGAGTTACGGCCGGAGCTATAACAATAGAGTCTCCGGTATGTATTCCTACAGGATCGAAATTTTCCATCGAGCAGACGGCGACAAGGTTGTTGTTATGGTCTCTCATGACCTCAAACTCGATTTCTTTCCAGCCGTATATGTACTTTTCTACAAGAACCTGAGTTATAGGAGACAGAAGCAGTCCGTTATTTACAATAGGAAGAAGCTCTTCTTTACTGTATGCGACGCCGCCGCCCGCGCCTCCAAGCGTGAAGGCCGGCCTGATAATTACCGGGTATCCTATTTTATCGGCTATTTCAACGGCTCTTTCGGCAGTCGTTGCGATATCCGACGGTATTACAGGCTGGTCAATCGCCTCCATGGCCTCTTTGAAAAGCTCTCTGTCCTCGGATTTATCTATCGCGTCGGCATTGGTTCCAATAAGTCTTACGCCTCTTGATTTTAAAAATCCGTTTTTGGAAAGCTGCATTCCTATTGTAAGACCCGTTTGTCCGCCCAGACCTGCCAAAACGGCGTCAGGCTTTTCCTTGTCGATTATTCTCATAATCGTCTCTTCGTTCAGAGGTTCAAGATAAATCTCGTCGGCAAGAGCTTTGTCAGTCATGATTGTCGCAGGGTTGGAGTTGGCGAGTACGACGTTTACGCCCTCGCTTTTCAAAACTCTGCACGCCTGAGTGCCTGCATAGTCAAATTCAGCCGCCTGACCTATTACTATCGGACCGGATCCTATTACAAGAACTTTTTTAATAGTATTATCCTTAGGCATTTTTGTCACCTCCGATAGAATTTATAAATCTGTCGAAAAGAAATTCGGAATCGAGCGGACCCGCGCACGCTTCGGGATGAAACTGCACTGTGAATGCGTTAAGACCGGGGTAGTCAATTCCCTCGCATGTGCCGTCGTTCGCATTTATGAAACTTTCCGTGGCGATTGTTTTGTCTATTGAATCGGATACAACTGCATAGCCGTGATTTTGAGAAGAAATGAAAACTCTTGAATCCGAAAGTCTTTTTACAGGCTGATTTGCACCTCTGTGACCGTATTTCAGTTTCTCTGTTTTCGCGCCTGTAGCGAGGGCTAAGAGCTGATGACCGAGACATATTCCGAAAATAGGAATATTGCCGATGATTTTTTTGAGCTCTGAGATTATTCCGACGTTTTCCGCAGGATCTCCCGGACCGTTTGAAAGCATAAGCCCGTCATATCCGCCCGAAAGAATTTCATCCGCCTTTGTGTCGTAGGGGAGTACCGTTACGGAACAGCCTCTTTTATTTAACTCTCTTATAATGTTGTATTTCGCTCCGAAATCCATCAGTGCGATTTTGTACATCTGATTTTGTACGGGGTATTCTTTTTTTGTTTTAACGCTAACGGATTTTACGGCGTCTTTAATAGTGTAATTTAATAATTTTTCTCTGTCTGCTTTATCCGGATCCGGCGTCAGGTAGGCGTTCATTACTCCGTTTTCCCTGATAATTTTTGTAATCTGTCTTGTGTCCACGCCGTAAACGCCGACGATGTTGTTTTCTTTGAGGAATGTGTCTATATCTCCGCCGGAACGGAAGTTGGACGGATTTTTGCACCACTCTCTGACAACATATCCTTTTACATCCGGGCGGTCCGATTCCATGTCCTCTTTTATTACGCCGTAGTTTCCGATAAGCGGAAATGTGTGCATAACTATCTGACCGTGGTAGCTCAGATCGGATAATGTCTCCATATATCCGACCTCCTGCGTTGTAAAGACAAGTTCGCCTAAACTTTCTCCGGCGGCGCCGAAGCCCTTGCCCTCGAATATGTGTCCGTCAGAGAGGACGACATACATTTTACTCATATTTAATCTCCTTTTTGAAAATTGAAAGCTCTCTGTCTTTCATTAATTTTTTCCCGAAACAAACAGACAAATTCTATTTGTAAAAAATCCGGAATCCGCCAAAACTCAAAATATCACTGTCGGCGACCATTGCGTTTATCTGTTTTGAGTCAATTTCTATACTCAGATATCAATAGTCTTCCTTTTCTGTTCGCATAAGCTTGACCATAACGGCTTTCTGAGCGTGAAGTCTGTTTTCGGCCTCGTCGAATATTTCATTTGCGTGTTTTTCAAACGTTTCGGCAGTTATCTCCTCGCCTCTGTGAGCGGGAAGGCAGTGAAGAACCATTGCGTCCGGCTTCGCGCATTTCATCAGATCCTCGTTAATCTGGTACCCGGCGAATACTTTTTTCCTTTTTTCTGCCTCTGCTTCTTCACCCATCGACGCCCACACGTCTGTGTACAGAACGTCAGCGTCTTCGGCTGCCTCTTTTATATCTTGAGTTACTGTGAGTTTGCCCGTTTCAAAGCCCCATTTCATTATGTCTTTGTCGGGCTCGTATCCTTTCGGACATGCTATCGCCACGTCCATACCGACCTTTATTCCGCCTACAATAAGCGAATTAGCCATATTGTTTCCGTCGCCTATGAATGTAAGTTTTTTTGATTTGAAAGTCTTTTTGTATTCTTTTATAGTCTGTAAATCGGCGAGAACCTGGCAGGGATGGCAGTAGTCAGTCAATCCGTTTATTATGGGAATAGAGCCGTATTCCGCAAGTATTTCAACGTCTTCCTGGGCGAATGTCCTTATCATAATTCCGTCAAGATATCTTGAAAGAACTCTTGCCGTGTCTTTTACCGGTTCGCCTCTGCCGAGCTGCGTGTTCATATTTGAGAGGAATATCGCCTGACCTCCGAGCTGATACATTCCGCTTTCAAATGAAACTCTTGTCCTCGTCGATGATTTGGCAAATATCATTCCGAGCGTTTTGCCTTTGAGATAGTGATGTTCAATGCCGTTTCTGCGCTCGTATTTGAGTTGATCAGCCATATTCAATATTGATAAAATTTCTTCGGTGGAAAGGCCCCCGAGTTTTAGCAAGTGTTTCATTTTTTAAACGCCTCCTCAATTACGTCCATTGCCTGTTTAAGCTCCTCGTCCGAAATCGTAAGCGGCGGAAGAAGTCTCAGCTTTTCATAAGCCGTCAAAGTGAGAACTCCGTTTTCGAGACAAATTTTTGAAATCTCCGAAGAAGTTCTTTTTGAAGACTCTATTCCAACCATGAGCCCGATACCGGATACCGCTTTAAGATTTTCAAATTTCGAGGCGCGCTGTTTTATGTATTCTCCCTTTCTTGTAACATCTGAAAGAAGTTTGTCGTCAATTCTCGATACTACGTTCAACGCGCCTGCGGCTACGACCGGATTCATTCCGAACGTCGAGCCGTGACTGCCGGGTGTCAGTGTATCTTTTGCCTTGTCGCCGAAAAGGCATGCGCCAATCGGCAGACCTCCGCCGAGACCCTTCGCCGTGGAAACTACGTCCGGAATAATTCCGTAATGCTGATAACAGTACATTTTTCCGGTTCTTCCGTTTCCGGTCTGAACCTCGTCAACCATGAAAAGAAGATCGTTTTCATGGCAGTAATTGTATATATATTCTACTGTCTTTTTGTCTATTACGTTGACTCCGCCTTCGCCCTGGACAAGTTCGCACAGTACAGCGCACGCTTTATTGTCTGAGTTCAGCTCTTTTATCTGTTCGGGTTTAAAAGGATCCAAATATCTGAATCCTTCGGGAAAAGGTCCGAATGTCTTGTGAAATACCGCCTGACCTGTAGCGGTCAGCGTCGCGAGCGTCCTTCCGTGGAAAGATTTATTCAATGTGATTATCACGTTTCTTGAGGGGTCATTATATTTATCGAGAGAATATTTTCTCGCCGTTTTAATAGCGCATTCATTTGCCTCCGCGCCGGAATTTCCGAAGAATACTTTCTTCATCCCCGATTTTTCGCAAAGGGCTTTTGCGAGCTTTACTCCCGGTTCGGTGTAGTAGATATTAGATGTGTGGGTAAGAGTTTCAAGCTGGCTTTCGACAGCCTTGATCCATTCGTCGTCGCAGTAGCCGAATATGTTTACTCCTATTCCGGAGCCCATATCAATGTACTTTTTCCCTTCTGCGTCCTCGCAGACAGCTCCCTTGCCCTTTACTATTGCTGCAGGCGCGCGGGAATAAGTATTAGCAATATATTCCCGGTCTAAATTAAATATTTCCTCTGATGTCATAAAAACCCTCTCTTTGATAATCATTTGCGATTCGAATATGAAATTTTGAAAAAATGCGGAAGTAAATTCTTCCTTTTTACAAACGGTATTTTATATTCGGACTTTCCGTAATTTTATTCCACAAACATTGTTCCTATGCCTACGTCTGAAAGAGTCTCCATAATTATCGAGTTTGGCTTTCTTCCGTCGATAATGAAAACTTTTTTGACGCCGTTTCTTATTGCCTCGACACAGCAGTTTGCCTTTGGAATCATTCCTCCTGATATTATTCCCTCGCTCATAAGTTCCGGTACGTCTGATACAAATATCTTTTTCATAAGAGTTGAAGTATCGTCCTTGTCTTTTAATATGCCGGGAGTGTCAGTCATTATCATCAGACTTTCGGCTTTGACCGCGCTCGCGATAGACGACGCGACAAGGTCGGCGTTTATGTTGTATGTGCATCCGTTTCTGTCGTATCCGGTTGAAGAAACGACAGGTACGTATCCGGCGTCGAGAAGAGTAAAAAGCGGCTCTGTGTTGATTTTTCTCACCTTGCCTACAAAACCGTGATAATTGTCGTATTCCTCGGCTCTTATCATTCCGCCGTCCGAACCGTCAAGAGAAATCGCCTTGCAGTCCTTGTTTTGAAGTTTTCTTACAATGTCTTTTGAAATTTTTCCCGCGAGAACCATTTCGGCGTAAACGGCGGTTTCAGCGTCGGATACCCTCATTCCGTCTAAAAATTCCGTTTTTTTGCCTACCTTTGAAAGAAGGGAAGTTATCTCCGGTCCGCCGCCGTGAACAAGAATTACTTTAACTCCGAAATATTTGAGCAGAATGATGTCGTCAATGACGTTGTTCATCAATGTCTCGTTTACCATAGCATTGCCGCCGTATTTTACGACTATTATTTTGCCCGAATATTTTTTAATGTACGGAAGAGCTTCTAAAAGCACTTTTGAACGTTCTTCGTCTGAGATCATTTATTTTCTCCTTTAACCAAACAACTGATATATTAACTTTTTTGATAAAAATTATGTTCTGTAGTCGCCGTTGATTTTCACGTAATCGTAAGTGAGGTCGCAGCCTTTCGCCGTTGCGTACGCGTTGCCGTCATGAAGAGTCACAATAATATCTATCTCGTCCTGCTGTAAAATCATCTTTGCCCTGTCCTCGTCAAAGGGAAGACCGGCGCCGTTTTTGCATACGTCTATTGAACCCTGGCAAGATGAAAACGCGAGGTCAACTTTGTGAATATCGGTGTATGCTCCGGAATATCCCAGAGCGCACAAAACTCTGCCCCAGTTCGCATCGGAGCCGAAAATCGCCGCCTTTACAAGAGACGAACATACAACGGATTTTGCAAATGTCTTTGCGCTGTCAAAATCCTTCGCCCCCGATACTATGCATTTTATCATTCTTGTCGCGCCCTCGCCGTCCGACGCTATATCGTCGCAGAGTTTTTCGGTGACCATTCCGAGAGCTTTTGAGAAAATCCCGAAATTTTCATCTTTCTCTGTTATCTTTTTATTTCCGGCAAGTCCGTTTGCAAGAACAGTCACCATGTCGTTGGTAGACGTGTCGCCGTCTATCGAAACCATGTTGAACGAATCCTGAGCGTCGGACAATATTGCTTCTTTAAGCATTTCAGGTGAAATGGAAACGTCAGTCGTCATGAAAACCAGCATTGTTCCGAGGTTCGGATGAATCATCCCGGAACCTTTCGCTATTCCGCCTAACCTGCATTCTTTTCCGTCGATTTCAAACGAGACGGCGTGTTCCTTGACCCTTGTATCCGTAGTCATTATTCCGAGAGCCGCGTCTCTGCTTCCTTCTCTCGAAAGTCCCGATACAAGCTCGCCTATGCCGTTTCTGACCGGAGTCACGTCATAAGGAACGCCTATAACACCTGTCGACGCGGGTATTACGTCGTTTTTGTCTATTCCAAGTTCTGACGCTGCGATTTCGCACATTTCTTCGGCTTTTTCTTCTCCGTCTGCGTTGCAGGTGTTGGCGTTGCCGCTGTTGCATATTACCGCCTGCGCTGTTCCGTCGGATAAATGTTTTTTAGTGACCGCTATGTGCGAGCCTTTAACTAAATTTTTTGTGTATATCGCGGCGGCTGAACATTTCACGTCGCTCACAATCAGGGAGACATCCTTTTTTGAATGATTTTTTCTTACTCCGCAGTGGATGCCGTTTGCACGAAATCCGTTAGGAGCGCATACTCCGCCATCAATGTACTTCATTTTTCTCTCCGTAAATAATTAATAATTTTATTGAAAAATCAAAAAGTAAAAATTTCAATCCGTTTACCGATTTTTCCGCCGGCAGTAAATAAAACCGCATGAAAAACCGTATTGTTTTTTGTCCGCCTGCACAAATTAAAGTACAAGCGAATATTTTTCGTCTAATCCCACAGAAATGTTCATGCACTCAACAGCCGCCCCTGATGCGCCTTTGCCTAAATTATCAAATATCGAAGTGATGAATATTCTGTCGTCGTTTCCGGAAACGAGAATTTCCATGGAATCTTTTCCGGATAAAATATTTGATGCGATAATATTAATATTGTCGTCACCGCCGTCAACGGGTAAAACCGTAATAATGCCGCTGTCTTTGTATTTTTCTGCCAAACATGAATGAATCTGTTTTTTTGTGGCGCCCGAGCAAAGACTTGAAAAAACGGGAACAGATGTCGCCATTCCGCTGTAATAATCATCTACGATAGGCGTAAATATAGGTTCGTTGTCAAGCCCGGTGACGTATTTCATCTCTTTCAGATGCTTGTGATTCTGATTCAGTCCGTACTGCCTCGGAGAAAAAAGATCTTCAGTCTTGCCGTTTTCGTACTGTGAAATCATTTTTTTGCCGCCGCCGGAATATCCTGTCAGACTGTGGCATACGCACGGATAATCTTTAGGCATTATTCCCGCTTCGACTAAAGGGTAGACAATCGATATAAATCCGCTAGCGTGGCATCCGGGTACAGCTATTTTTTTTGACGATTTGATTTTTTCAAGATGTTTTTCGCTGAGTTCCGGGAAGCCGTAAGCCCACGACGGGTCAGTCCTGAAGGCTGTTGACGTGTCAAAAATTACCGTGCTGTTGTTTTCAAGGAGTGAGACGCTTTCTCTTGATGCGTCGTCCGGAAGGCAGAGAAAAGTTATGTCGCTTTCGTTTATCGCTTCGCGCCTTGCCTCTTTGTCTTTTCTTTTCTCTTCTCCGGGACCTATTAATTTTATATCGTCTCTTTTTTCGAGTCTGCTTTTTAATCTCAAACCGGTAGTTCCGTGACTGCCGTCAATAAAAACCTTAATCATTTTATTTTTCTCCGATTTGCCTCATGAAAATAAATAATCTTGAAATATTATCTTTTTTATTTTACACCGTAACGGATATTTGTCAATAAAATGAGTGAATAAAAATTGTTTTTCTACATATATCTGTTATTATAATATATTTAATATTAATTTATGTTCAAAATGACAATAATGCCAGATAAAAATGCTGCATAAAAATAATTTATGCAGCATAATATTCATTGACCGGCAGACGCTTCCGACAAAAGCTCCCATTCTTCGTAAAGTTTTTCCTCTTCCTGTGAAAGGATATCCAATTCGTTTGTCAAATCGGTGACTTTTAAGTAATCGGAAGATATCCCGTCGTCTTCGAGTTTTTTCTTTATTTCATCCTGTTTTCGGCTGTTTGTTTCAATCAGGCTTTCTATTTTTGAAAGCCTTGTTTTTCTTTTTCTTTCCTCGGTTTCTCTCTGTTTTCTCAGAGTGTATTCATTTACTTTCTTTCCCTGTTTTTTTGTACTTGTTAAAATGCGCGCTTCGCCTAAAGAATTAATATAGTCGTCATATGTGCCGTCGAATTCAGTGAGAACGCCGTCTTTTAAAATCAACAGAGACGTGGCGAGCTTGTTAATAAGATATCTGTCGTGCGACACGCAGAATATTGTTCCCTCGTAATCTGTCAAAGATTCTTCCAAAGTCTCTTTTGAAGGGATGTCAAGATGGTTCGTAGGTTCGTCGAGCAATAAAAGATTAGGCTTTTTCAGCATTAATTCAAGCAGTTCTATTCTCGCTCTTTCTCCGCCCGAAAGTTCGCGCATAAGTTTTTCTGTTTCATCGCCGCGGAAATGGAAAGCTCCGAGATATCCTTTTATCTCTGAAATAGTCTTTCCGGGAAATTTGTCGTAGACCTCTTCGATTACTGTCTTTTCCGAATTAAGGCCCGACTGAATCTGATCGAAATATCCGGGGCGAACGTTTGCCCCGAATCTGCAGTAGCCTTTGTCCGGACGTATTTTGCCGAGCATACATTTTAAAAGCGTGGATTTGCCGCAGCCGTTTATGCCAATGAGAAAAACTCTGTCGCCTCTGTATACGTTAAATGAAACGCCTGAAAAAAGTTTCTTTTCACCGAATGATTTCGACATGGAATTAACCATAATCACGTCGTTTCCGCTTACGCTGCATATTTCCCACTTCAGTTTTACGGCTTTCTCGTCCGACTCCGGTTTTACAAGCTCTGATTTCAATCTGTCAATTTGTTTCTGCTTTGAAGCTATTGTGACGTAATTTCTCTCCTGATTAAATCTTTTCTGCTGCTCAATTATGCTCTCTATTCTCTTTATCTCGGCTGATTTTTTCTCGTATTCTCTTTCGGCCGATAGTTTTTCTTCTTCCTTCAGTTTCTGAAAAACAGAATAATTTCCTTTTCTGACTGTTATTTTTTTATGCTCGATTTCAAGAGTTTTGTTTGTGACTCGGTCAAGAAAATATCTGTCATGAGATACGAGCAGTATAGCTCCTTTGTAGTCGGAGAGAAAATTTTCAAGCCATTCTATGCTTTTGATGTCGAGGTGGTTCGTCGGTTCATCAAGTAAAATAAGATTCGGATTTTTCAAAAGCAGTTTTCCGAGAGCGATTTTTGTCCTCTGCCCTCCGCTCAGATTGTCTACCGTCATATTTTTTTCGTCGTCTGTAAATCCGAGACCTGAAAGCATTGACTCCGCCCTCGAGCGGAAAGTCAGACCGCCTCTTGACTGAAAACTTTCCGTCAAACTTGTCTGCTTTTCTATAAGTTCGGATAATTTTTCTGATGAGGAAGAAGAGACGCGGTCTATTTCGTCATGGAGATTTTCAAGAGTTTTCTCGTCATCGATTAAATCCGAAAAAACCGAAAGCATTTCCTGCCTTGTTGTTTTTCCCGGATCGGAACATGTGTGCTGTTCTACGTATCCGACGCTTATTTTTGAAGATATTGTTATTTCGCCCGAAATAGGCTCAAGCTGTTTCGTGATAAGCTTGAAAAGCGTAGATTTCCCCGAGCCGTTCGCTCCGATGAGCCCGGCTTTATCGTGTTCGTTTATTTCAAAATCCGCAGAGTCAAAAAGTATGAAATCGTTAAATCCCATAGTCAGACCGTGCGCTGCAATAACGGGCATAAATGAATATTCTCCGCAAAAATGAATAATTTATATTGTTGTGACAAGTATTTCGGCTCCGCCTGTCAATTCTACCTGTCCGGAACCGGCCGTCACAAGAATGCTGTCGCCTTTTTTGAATCGCCTTTTTTCTCCGCAGGCAGTGACAAATCCTTCTCCGTCAATAACTATAAACGAAATAAAACTTGTCTTGTCCGCATTTGTTGTGAAGCTGCCGTCAAGTTCGAGAAGGGAAGAGCGGAAATATCTGCATTCCATTAAAAGAGTTATAAAATTTGAGCCGACTGCCGTTCTCTCGCCTTTTGGAGCAAGAGAATATTTCGGCGGCTCTGTTTTAGTCACGTCTACCGCTTTTTTGATATGAAGTTCTCTCGGCTTACCGTCTTTTCCGGGACGGTTGTAATCGTAAACTCTGTATGTGGTATTGCAGGACTGCTGAACCTCGGCAAGGAAAATTCCTTTTCCGATAGCGTGAAGAGTGCCCGATTCGATAAAAGCCACGTCTCCTTTTTTTACATTTACCAAATTGACTTTGTCGAGGAGAGTGTTGTTATAAATCGAATCTTCAAATTCCTGTTTTGAAATTTTTTCTTTAAAGCCGTATATCAATTTCGCATCCGGCTCGGCGTCAATTATATACCACGCCTCTGTTTTTCCTCTTACGTCTTTTTCATGAGCAGCGGCGTATTTGTCGTCGGGATGAACCTGAACCGAAAGATCTCTTTTCGCGTCGATAAATTTAATCAGCACGGGAAAATCGTCAGTATTTTCGGGTTTGTGAGTTCCCAAATCGTCATCTGTAATGACATCGGAAAGATTTTTTCCGTCGTATTTTCCGCCGATAACGGTAGACTGTCCGTCCGGATGACCTGAAAGCATCCACGCTTCGGCAATATTCGGAAGGTCTGTCTTAAATCCGTATTCATCTTTAAGTTTGTTGCCGCCCCAGATTGTTTCTTTCAAAGCAGGCTTCAAAAAATATAAACTCATATATATCGCCTTTTTTATTTATTTGATGTAATTATATATTATCGCAGTTCGGATGTCAATTTTGGCGGATGATTCGGGGGAAAAAGATAACGGACGGATTATTCATCCGTCCGTTATCTCTCTCAAGGATTGTTTATATGAATAGAAGATAAGCAAAATAATTTTACAAATCTTAAAAGGTATATTCATTTCTTATTTACATTTTACTTTTATAACACGCATATGTCAAGAGTTTTTTTTGTAAATTTTCGTTTTTTTTCAATATGTTGGGTCTATTTTTCCAATTTGGTTATATATATTGTTTTTAATGTTGCTTTTTTTTATATATCATATTATAATAAAAACAAAATACGATTATTTCGGAGCCGGCGTTTTATGGACAAGAATATAGAAAAGATTCTTCTAAAGGTGGAAAAACCCGCAAGGTATACAGGCGGCGAATTAAATGAGGTTATTAAAGACAAATCGCAGGTAGACATCAGGTACGCTTTTTGTTTTCCCGATTCTTACGAAATAGGTATGTCAAATCTCGGCATGAAAATCCTTTATTCTCTCATTAATTCACGTCCCGATGCGTGGTGCGAAAGGGTTTTTGCCCCTTGGCCGGATATGGAAAAACAGATGAGGGAAAATTCTATTCCTCTTTACGGACTTGAATCGGGCGATCCGATTAAAGATTTTGACGCGATAGGTTTTTCTCTCGGTTATGAATTGTGCTATACGAATGTTCTTAATATGCTCGACCTCGCCGGGCTTAAAGTGCGTTCCAAAGACAGAACTTCTCTAACGCCTATTGTAATGGCCGGAGGAGCGTGCGCGTGCGACCCGGAGCCTATGAGCGAGTTTATAGATCTTTTTCAGCTCGGCGACGGTGAGGAAATGATGAACGATATTATAGACCTTCTTAAAGAGTCTAAAAAAGAAGGACTCAGCAAAAAGGAATTTCTGAAAAAAGCCTCCCATATACCCGGCGTCTACGTTCCATCGCTTTATCATGTCGAATATAACGACGACCGTACAATAAAATCAATTACGGCTGAGGACGGCGCGCCGGAAAAGGTCACAAAGAGGATAGTATCTGACCTTGATACAATGTTTTCTCCAAAAAAATTCGTCGTGCCTTCGATTGAAACAGTTATGGACAGAACGACTGTAGAAGTTTTCAGAGGATGCACAAGAGGCTGCAGATTCTGTCAGGCGTGTTTTCTGAACAGACCTGTCAGAGACAAAAGCCCAGACACTGTAAATAAAGATGCGAAATCAATCTGCGATACGTCGGGATATGACGAAATATCGCTCTGCTCTCTTTCAAGCTCTGATTATACATATATTCAACCGCTTTTGACAGAACTTTTTTCATGGGCGGAAAAAGAAAAAATAAATATAACTTTGCCTTCACTGAGGGTTGATAATTTTCCGCCGGAGCTTGCGGAAAAAATAAAGTCCGTCAGAAGAACGGGACTTACATTCGCCTGCGAGGCCGGAACTCAGAGACTTAGGGACGTAATAAATAAAAACGTTACCGAAGAAGAGATTCTCGGCACGGCGTCGGAGGCGTTTAAAAACGGCTGGAGCTCTGTAAAACTTTATTTTATGCTCGGTCTGCCGACTGAAACAGATGAAGATGTAAAGGGAATTGCCCGAATAGGAGCCGATATTCTCGATACATATTATAATACCGAAGGACGTCCGAAAAAAGCGGGACACGTGAACATCAGCCTTACATCTTTTGTCCCCAAGGCGTTTACTCCTTTTCAGTGGGAGATGCAGGCGACTACAGAAGAACTTGCGCATAAGCAGAAGCTTTTGCTCGAATCCCTGACTTCAAAAAAAATAACCGTAAATTTCTCCGATCCCGAGGTGAGCCTTCTTGAAGGAGTTTTGTCAAGAGGCGACAGAAGACTTTGCGAAGTCATATATTCCGCATGGAAATCAGGATGCGTATTTGATTCATGGAACGAATATTTTTCGTGGGAAAAATGGAAAGACGCGTTCGGCAAAAACGGAATAGATCCGTCATTTTACGCTAACAGAAAAAGAGAATATACCGAGGTTCTGCCTTGGTCGCACTTGAGTTACGGCATAAGCCCCGAGTATCTCGAGAAAGAGGATAAAAAGGCGCACAGAGCCGAAACCACACCAGAGTGCAGAATAAAATGCGCCGGATGCGGAGCAAATAAACTGAACGGCGGCAAATGCGACGGCAATGACCATTTGAGGGCAAAAAAATTATCTTGAAAAGCAGATTAAATATATTGGGAGAAAAAAAGATGTCCGATTTCCGAACAGTGAGAATTTTCTTTTCAAAGACGGGAAGAGCTAAATATATTTCACACCTTGACACCGTCAGGACTGTTACAAGAGCTGTCCGCCGCTGCGGTATGCCGATATGGTATACCGAGGGATTCAATCCTAGACCTTACCTTGATTTTCCGCGCGCTCTTCCGCTGGGAGCGGAGGGCCTGAACGAGCCGCTCGACGTCAGAATTACAGACAATACTCCATATGACAAAATTAAGGAAATGCTGTCCGGCGAAATGCCGGAGGGATTTGCAATAGTATCGGTCGCCGCGCCTTACATGAAGCCGAAAGAGATTTCGTTTGCGTCTTATGAAATAATATATGACAAAAACGAGATTAACCGGGAAAAGCTGACGGGAGCAGTAGAATCCGGAGAACTTAAAACGGAAAAAATCGGAAAAATACAAGGAAGAAAAGTAATTAAGACGGTTGATATTTCTTCTTATATCACTGAAGACAGTCATAAAATAATTGAAGACGGGGATTTTGTCAGATTAGATATAACACTGCCTTGTTCCCCGGATACGAATATTAATATTATCCATGTGGCAAAAGCTATAGACGAATATCTAAAAACAGATATTGTCCCCGAAAACATCCGGCGTGTCCGCCTTTACGATATGAATATGAGCGAATTTCGCTAAAGAAAAACAGAAAAAATTATTATCGGTCCGGAAGTTTATTTTCTTTCGGATTTTTTTTGCTAAAAAAATCTTGCAATTTGAAATCTGTTGTTATATAATTTAGTTAGTTAAAGCTAACTAATTTTTTTGAGAGGCGCGTCTTATGTCATTTTTTCAAAATACAAATAAACCTGTAGGACTCGGCGGCAAACTGATGGTAAAGGGAATGAACGGCGGCTCTCACGCCAAACTTGCCCAATGGGGTCTCAGCCATCTTGAAATACCGCGTGACGCGAATATTCTTGACGCTGGATGCGGCGGCGGGGCAAATGTAAAAAGGCTTTTGGAAAAAATAACAGACGGTCATGTCACAGGACTTGATTATTCCGAAATAAGCGTCGCGGAGTCGAAAAAAGTAAACCGCAAATCAATCGCAGACGGATTATGCGATATTGTCTGCGCGGACGTAAGAAATCTTCCGTTTGAAGATGAGACCTTTGACATAGTCACGGCTTTTGAAACAATATATTTCTGGCCTGATACAGAGAAAACTTTTGAGGGAATATTAAAAGTCCTCAAACCGGGCGGAGTGTTTTTTATCTGCAATGAATCTGACGGTCACGATAAAGAAGCCGTAAAATTTTCTAAAATCATCGACGGGATGAAACTTTACGATAAAGCGCAGCTTGTAAATCTTCTTGAAAAATCCGGATTTAAGAATATTGAACCGGACGAAAGCGGAATATGGCTCTGCGTCAAGGCTGAAAAACCGTTGTAAACTATTATAAATTATAATTTTAATATTAAATTTTTCCGTCCTTAATTCGACGGAAATTTTTTTAAGTATTGACATGTTCAGTATAATATGTATAATTAGTTATACAAATCATACATAAAGAAGGTAATCGAAAAATGGCGAGACCTAAAGGAAAATATGCTTGGACGGCTACGGTAGGCGAGAAAGGACAGATAGTTATTCCGAAACAGGCAAGAGAAATTTTCGGTATAAAACCCGGCGATACTGTTTTGCTTTTAGGCGATGAAAAAAGGGGAATAGCGATTCCGCCGGTGTCGATGTTTTCAAAATTCGCGAGCGCCGTATTTGAGACGGAAGAGGACGAATGATATGAACGTTTTGGAAGTCAGAAATTTAACCAAATCATATCGTTCTTTTGTTTTGTCCGATATATCTTTTAATCTCGAAAAAGGTAAAATTACAGGTTTTGCAGGCAGAAACGGGGCGGGCAAGACTACAACGATAAAGTCTGTTTTGGGACTTGTCCACGCTGATTCCGGAACAGTCAGCTTTTTCGGCATTCCTTTTTCGGAAAACGAAAGAGAAATTAAACAGCGCATAGGATTTTCCACCGGCGCAGTCAATTATTATCCCAAGAAAAAAATCGGAGTAATTGCAGAAGTCACTAAAACGTTTTATAATAACTGGGACGAGAAATCTTACAGGGAGTATCTTAAAAAATTTTCATTAGATGAAGAAAAAAGACCATGCGAACTTTCGGAAGGAATGAAAGTTAAATTCAATCTTCTTCTCGCTTTATCTCATAACGCCGAGATTCTTATTCTTGACGAACCTACGAGCGGGCTCGACCCGTTTTCAAGAGATGAAATTATGAATATTTTTTCTGAATTGAAAAACAGAGGAGTGTCGGTGTTGTTTTCAACTCATATCATTTCAGATATAGAAAAATCAGCTGATGACATAATTTATATCAGAAACGGAAAAATCGCCGCAGACTGCTCTAAAAAAGGATTTATTGAAAATTACTGTATGAAAGACGAAAATATCGAGGACGCTATACTGCGAATGGAAAAGGAAGGAGATACATGAAAAATCTGTTGAAAAAAGAAATGAAACTGTCATCATCGCCTCTGTCGTACATTTTTATTCTTTTCGGACTTGCTGCTTTTTTGCCGGGATATCCGATACTCATCGGCTCATTTTTCTTATGCCTCGGATTATTTCAGTCTTTTCAGACTATGAGGGAGGCAAACGACATTACATATTCGTCTCTTCTTCCCGTATCAAAATCGGATATTGTCAAGGTCAAATATTTATTCTGCGTTATCATCGAAATGTGCTTTTTCGCCGTAACTTCAATTCCCGTTATAATAAGGCTTACAATATTATCCGATATTGCTGTATACAGACAAAACGCTCTTATGAATGCTAATTTGGTCTATCTCGGCTACACGCTTATTATATTGGGATTTTTTAATTTGATATTTGTAGGCGGATTTTTTAAAACAGCTTATAATTTCGGAAAACCTTTTCTGGAATTTATTTTCTCCGCCTTTTGTGTAATTGCCGCAGGAGAAACGTTATTTCACATTCCGGCGTTATCTGCTTTGAATTCATTCGGATTTGACAACATCGGCGTTCAATTTTCAGCTCTTGTCTCAGGTATAATAATTTATATTATCCTTACTGTTTTTTCTTTGTCCAGGTCAATAACAAATTTTGACAGGATTGATATTTGACTTTTCCGCCGCCTTTTTAATCAGGCTTTTCTGAATAGTAATGATAATATTAATAAATATTTTATTTTAACGGTAAAAATCCGAATTTTTCTATTGAATTTTGCCTCCGGTTGTGCTAATATACTATTTGCGTTTGTTTTGCGTTGGAGATAAAACCCCGAACGGCGGTTAATGACACGCAATATCATTAAAGCGGTCGGTCCTCTGGCTTTTTATTTTTTGCGGAGCGTATGAACGGCTGAAATTTTTTCAGGAGGTTAAAAAATGGACGCATTAAAAGAAATTGCTCTTGACAGCATGAAAAAAGAGCTTCCCAAATTCGAGATAGGCGACACCGTAAGAGTCGGCGTAAGAATCAAAGAGGGAGCCGACAAGACAAGAATCCAGAATTATGAGGGCACTGTAATAGCAAAAAGAGGTTCCGGAGTTGCCGAGACATTTACAGTCAGACGTATAGCTTACGGAGTAGGAGTAGAGAGAGTTTTCCCTGTACACAGCCCCAACGTTGACAGCGTTACGGTAATAAGAACCGGTAAGGTCCGCAGAGCAAAGCTTTATTATCTTCGCAGCAGAGTCGGCAAGGCGGCTAAAGTCAAGGAACAGGTTAAGGCTGTCAAAGAAGATTGATTTTGAAAATATTCTGAAGGGACTTAAATTTTTTAGGTTCCTTTACGTTTATTTGCCGATGAATTTATTTTGTCTAATTAAGACCGTGAATTTCACGTTCTCAGGAGGAAAATATGTCTGAGAATATTTCCGCTGAAAAAGATAAAAAAGAAACCGAAAAGAAACCCTTATCGGGACTTTTTGAGTTTATTTCGTCGCTCGGAACGGCTTTGATTATCATAGTTATCGTTTTTATGTTTGTCATCAGGCCGGTAGGCGTTTCGGGCAGTTCGATGGTTCCTACTTTGCACGACGGCGATTATCTTTTCATCGAGACTATGAAACACCACTACAGCTACAAGGATGTTGTAATCGTAGTCCAGCCCAATTCGCTCAATGAGCCCATAGTCAAGAGAGTTATCGCGACTGAAGGTCAGTGGGTTTATGTAAATTATGATGACGGTCATGTCTATGTGGGCAACACTAAAGACAATCTCATAAAGCTCGATGAACCTTACACAAACGAGCTCACTACCAATAGAGGGTATGACGACAAAAACGATTATCCCATTCAGGTTCCCGAAGGCATGCTTTTCTGTATGGGCGACAACAGAAATCATTCCACCGATTCAAGGTCAGAGCTTGTCGGGTTCATCAATGAGAAATACGTACTCGGAAAAGCTGTGTTCAGACTTATTCCTTTCGGGCATTTCAATATCTACGAAAGTTCCGAATCGGTAACGGGAGTATCTCCCGAGCCTGCTTCAAATTAAGTATTTTTACGGAGCTCTTTTTAAAAGAGCTCCTTTTTGTCTAAAGAAAAAAGAAAATGTCAGACGCAATAAAACAAAATGTCCAGTGGTTCCCGGGCCACATGGCAAAAACGAGAAGAATAATCAAAGAATCGCTGAAAAAAGTCGACGGCGCTGTCGTGATTTTGGATGCGAGAATACCGGAATCGTCAAGAAATCCTGAAATAGATTCCATAATCGACGGAAAACCTGCGATATATATTCTAAATAAGTCGGATTTAGCCGACCCCGAAATCACAAAAAAATGGCTTGAATTTTACAGAAGTTCCGGCGTCACAGCGATAGCGGTAGACTGTACCGATTCTAAATGGGCGGCTTCCTTCAGAAAACTTGTGTCGCAAGTTCTGGAAAAAAAAATTAAGAATAACGAAGAAAAAGGAATGGCCGGAAAAAAGATAAGACTTATGATACTCGGCATTCCCAATACGGGAAAGTCTACTTTTATAAACAGGCTTTCCGGCAATTCCAAAGCTAAGGCAGAGGACAGGGCAGGCGTCACAAAACAGTCGAGCTGGTACGTATGCGGCGGAAATATCGAGGTTCTCGACACGCCCGGCGTTCTGTGGCCTAAATTCGACGATGAAAAAGTCGGAGATAAGCTCGCTTTTACAGGCGGTATAAAAGACAATGTGTTCGATGTTGAAACGCTTGCCGTAAGATTTCTCGAAATTATAAAAAAATATTATCCCGAAAGACTTGCGGAAAGATATAAATTTAAAGACAAAGACGAGTTTGAAAGACTCGAACCATTTGAAATTCTTGAAGAAATCGGAAGAAAAAGAGGATTTCTGATGAGAGGCGGACTGGTCGACACCGAAAAAGCGGCGAACGTCCTTTTCGACGAGTACAGAGCCGGAAAACTCGGAAAAATCACACTTGAGTCACCGGAAGATTTTATTTGAATTATGGCAGATTACACCGAAGAAAACAGATTAAAAGAAATAGGATATAAAATTATCGGCGGAGTAGACGAGGCCGGAAGAGGACCTCTCGCAGGACCTGTATTTGCTTCATGCGTCATTTTGCCCCAAGGTTTAGAAGATTTGGGAATAAACGACTCGAAAAAACTCAGTCCTAAAAAAAGAGACGAGCTTTTTGACTTTATCAAAGAAAAGGCAATAGCCTATTCGATAGCGAGCGCGTCAGAAAAGGAAATTGACGAGATGAATATACTTAACGCGACTTTTCTCGCGATGAAAAGAGCTGTATGTTCTCTTGAAATAAAACCTGATATTCTCCTTGTCGACGGCAACAGAAAACCCGGAACGGGTATAGAAGAAATGACATTGGTAAAAGGCGATTCCAAATCTATTTCTATAGCCGCCGCGTCAATTTTAGCCAAAGTGTCAAGAGACAGATATATGATTGAGCTTGACAAAAAATATCCAGAATATCAATTCGCGAAGCATAAGGGCTATCCGACTAAGCTTCACTATGAAATGATAAGAAAATACGGAGTTTCACCCGTCCACAGGGTCACGTTTCTGAAGAAAATGCATTGATTTTATGAACGAAGCTAAAATCACAGGTCTTGCCGGAGAAATGGCGGCGGCCGAATTTTTAAGACAGCAGGGATTCAGAATTATCTCCGCCAACTTTGCATGCAGAGCAGGGGAAATAGATTTAATAGCCGACAGAGGCAATTTCATCCATTTTATCGAGGTCAAAACAAGAAAGGAAAACAGCATGTTTTCTCCGTCAGCGGCAGTTGACAGAAATAAAGAGCACAGGATAAAAATATGCTCAAGAATTTTTATAGACGCGTACAAAATCATAAAAGAACCTATGTACGATGTCGTTGAAGTGATATCGTCTGACGGCGGTTTTTACTGCAGACTTCTTGAAAATAAATTCTGATAAAGTACAGTTTGCCTTGCGGCGTAATGTTTTTTAAGTTTACGCTTTATTTCTTAATTTTTACGTATCTGATTGCCGGCAGACAAAACTTTATCTTTCATTGTGCAGCCGCAACAGCAGATAGGGATATTCTTGTTATTGTTCACAGAAGTGAATTAACGGTAACATGTGTTCTCCTATTTGCTGTTTTTTTACTGCAATCGGCTCGATGTAAACGCCGTGACAAAAATTTTTAAGTGATTTATTTCTTGAAATTTTTTCGGAATAATGATTAAATAATATTGTTTTCAACCGGAAGAATTGAAAAAGTTTATTGATTTCATGCTTCCGACCGGCATTATTTTTCAGAAAAGAAAAAGTATATAAGGCTTTGGAAAAAGCCGGATTTAATAAAAAAATGAAAGACGGTCTCGATACTATTCTTACACGTGAATTTGACGACGAAGGCGTTATGCTTTCCGGCGGCGAACAGCAGAAGGTGGCGATAGCGAGAGCTTTTTATAAGGATTGCCCTTATATCATAATGGACGAACCGTCTGCCAATCTCGATCCAGAAGCGGAATACGAATTAAATAAGTCTATATCAGAGGCGGGAGGAGAAAAAACTGTTATATTTATTTCTCACAGGCTCTCTACCACAGTTCATGCCGACAAAATTTTTATGTTTTCAGACGGAAAAGTTATCGAAGAGGGTTCGCACGAAGGACTTATGAAACTTGGCGGCAAGTATAAGTCGATGTTCAATCTTCAGTCTTCTAAATATAAAATCTGATAAAAACCCCGAAAGGCTTTTTTAGCTTTTCGGGGCTTTGATTTAGGGAGGAAAAAAGGAGAGACTTTCAAATATTTTTCAATAAGCAGTACTGCCTATCTTTTCGCCGCTTTCCATTGAAAATACGGTTATATTGCCGTTGCCGATATAATATTGGTAATTTCCTGAAAAAGCGTATTTCGTAAAGTCCGCATAGTAATCGTTTTCGGCGCCGGATGATGCTTCGGAGTTATTCTCGTTCTCGTTATACAGAACCGTTTTTGTTTTGAGATTTCCGTTTTCCGCGGAAAATACCACAATTATGCTATAAACGTTTTTCGGAATATCCGTTCTGCTTCCGTCTTCATCGGAAACTGATGAAGACGAGCCTTCAGCGCTATCGGTATTATCTGAGATTACATCGAATATTACGGCAAAAGTGCTGTCGTTTATTTTCGTCACGCTGTGTCTGTCGAATTCCGATTGCGAAAACGCGTTGTTGACCGCTATTGAAGAAACCGCTTTTGGATTTTTCGGGTCGGACACATCGAACAAGATTATTTTTGAATTTTCATTAGTGCCCTCATCGTCTCCGTCCGGTCCGATTCCTATAATGTGATTATCGTCGATTTTATGAAGATATCCCGAATATCCGTTCAATTTTACCTCTCCGGTAATTTTGGGATTTGATGGTACGCTTAAATCTATGACAAAAAGAGGATCTTTTTGCAGAAATGTGACGGCGTAAGCGTAATTTCCGTAAAATCTGACCGATTTGATATTTTCGTCATCGCCGAAATAATCGGATGAGCCGATGATATTCATGTTTGAGTCAATAACATAAATCTTGTTCCGCGCTTTATCGGTGTTATCGTCAAAGTACGAGCAGGCAATTCTCAGTTTTCCGCCGTATTCGTCTAATGAATAATCGTCAATCACATATCCTTTGACGCTCACGCTTCCGGCTTTTTTTACTGTTGTTTTGCCGTAATTATACTTTGTTACTTCTGTTTTATCTCCGTCACTGTCGTCATTGTTATAAAAAAGATATATATTGTCATTATCAGCGTATAACTGAGCGTAGTTTGCAAGAAGAGCTTTTTCATCTTTTACCTCTAATTTGCCCGATGTGATATCGACAAGCGTCAGCACCTGGTAATAAAGCGGATTTGAGTCCGAAATCTCAATATCGTCCGGGGCGATTTTGTGAAGATTGGAATCTATGTTATAAGACGGAATACAATTATTCGCGACATAATCCGTTTTTTTATTTATCTCCTCTTTCCCGTCGGAGTCGGAAAAAGTTTTGTAAGGAATATTGTACGATGAACAGATTAAGAGAACTCCGTTGTTCATTCTTGAAGAGTTTACGGTCATGCCGGAATCCGACGTTATGGAAGAAACTTTTTTGGGATTGGATCTGTCGGATATATCGTAAAGTATCACGTCAGAAGTTTCGGATACACTTTCGGAAAACTCAACCGAATCGTTCATGTACGGCATAACGTCCGTGTCCGTGTTATTCGGGTATCTTGTAATAAATACCGCGAGATAATTATTGTACAGATAAAATTTTACGTCTGAAATCTCGGTTGAACCGTCGGTAAGATCTATTTTTGATTTTATCTTCGGTTTTTCACCGGTTGAGGCGATTATTATGCAGTTGCTTTTTTGAGAATAAAAATAGATATTGTCCGCATCTGTTTTAATAACGTCTCCCTCGTCTATGCCTTCTGTTCTCGTATTGGTTTTACTGGAATCACCTAATGATTCTGTTTCTGCAACAGAGCCCGATTTTTCGCTGCCTAAGTTAAATCTGCTGAAATTATCGTCTGCAAAATTGCCTGAATAATAATTAAGTATTTTCTTTTTGACTTCGGAGTAATCGTAATTATCCTCCGATGATATCCGGCTGTTTGTATTGCGCTTGACAGCCTCGTTTATCAGCCTTCTTTTTTCTATGTTTTTTCCGGAATAAAATCCAAACAGCGAAGCCGCAACGACAGCGAAAACGGCGGCGGCGGAAACTATTGTCTTCCAGACCGGCTTTTTGTGATTTTCATAAATATTATTCGACGTTACATGTTTTACGTTTCTGTTTTTTTCTATATAATCTGTTATGTTTTCTCTGCTCAATCTTTCGGGAACCGATACGTCCCTGTCAAGTTTTTCCTTTAATTTATCGTTAAACCCGTCCATAGTTCATTCTCCCTTTAATTTGTCTTTCATTTTTTCGAGCGCGCGTTTTCTCTTCGTTCTGACGGTATTCGCGTTAATACCGATAATATCGGATATTTCCGACGACTTGTAACCGTACAGGACCGACAAAACAATTATATTTTTTTCTTCATAAGAAAGTCCCGACAAAAGATATTCGGTATCTGAAAAATTCACGTCGTCGTATCCCGTATTATCCTCAAAATCCGCGATGTCATTGCCAGAGAACTTTTGTTTTGACATTAGGATTTTTTTGCATTCGTTCGCAAGAATTTTCATCATCCACGGTTTGAACGATGAATTCTTATTTAATTTTTTCAGATTTTGAAAAGCAAAAAGGCAGGCGTTTTGAACAGCGTCGCAAGCGTCATTTTCGTTTTTCACCATATAATAGGCGAATTTATACAGATCTTTTTCAATCATTTCATATGCCATGCCGAAGCTGTCGGTGTCGCCGTTTTTCGCTTTCTTTACATAATTTTCAATATCCTTCATCTTTTCACTTCCATTTTGGCCGGTTTGCAAATCGACGCGGTCGTATAAGATATAAACCGCTTATTGACACGTGTCATACATAAGATAAATTAAAAGCCGATTTTGTTTCATTATATCAAAAAAATTTTTAATTGAAAATGGGAAGAAATTTTGATTGCCGATTTTTTCGGCGGATAATCAAAAATATATGAAGTTTCATAGTTTACAAAAAACGTTGAAATTTTAGGACAATATTTTTAAGTTTCTACAAATCGTTATAAATTTTATTTTTACCGCTTGACACTATAAATTTGTTGTTGTATAATCCGAGCTGTAAGTTGAGGTTTTGATAAACCCTGATTTTGTAAAATTAAATATTAAAAGCTATGACGAGGACAAAAAAGGTCAGAAGCCCCGGAAGTAAAGATTGAAATTTTCGATAAACGACGGATTGATCCGAAAAGAATTTTTTCTTTATTTATCGAAACAGCAGAGAGATGCCGTCAGGTGCGAGGCATTACCCGGGTTTTGATCATATCTCTCCTTATCAGCTTCCGACTGAAGAAGCGTGTTGTGCTTTGCGTAGGAAGGACGGAATCTTCACCGTTAACAAGAAGGACGCATTAATTGTTTTTACGCTTACGGTTTTGTTTTTATTCACGGCATTTTTAAAACAAATGATGCGGATGAGCGGCAGTTTTATACTGCAATAAAGAGTGGTACCGCGGAAAAATATTTTTCGTCTCTTGAATGTCAATTCAAGGGACGTTTATTTTTTTACGTAAACGATAACTTTTAAACATTAAATTTACAGGAGAAACAGTTAAAATGAAAGAGTCAAACAAGTACACAAGACAGTTTTTTATGCCTCCTACCGAGAATTTCGATTGGACAAAAAAATCATACGTTTCAAAGCCGCCTATCTGGTGTTCCGTCGATTTAAGGGACGGAAATCAGGCGCTTATAAATCCTATGAGCCTCGATGAAAAGGTTGCTTTTTTCAAGATGCTCGTAAAGATAGGATTTAAGGAAATCGAAGTCGGATTTCCGGCTGCAAGTGAAACCGAATTCAAATTTTTGAGAACACTGATTGAACAGGATCTTATTCCGGACGACGTCACAATTCAGGTGTTGACTCAATCGAGAGAGCATATAATTCAAAAAACGTTTGAGTCTCTCGATGGAATTAAAAACGAGGGAAACGTAATAGTTCATCTCTATAATTCCACCTCTGTCGCCCAGAGAGAACAGGTTTTCAAAAAGTCAAAAGAAGAGATAAAAAAGATTGCGACCGACGGCGCGAAATTATTTGACGATATTTCCAAAAAAGAAGGCCACAGATACCGCTATGAATACTCTCCCGAATCATTCACGGGTACCGAACCGGAGTACGCTCTTGAGGTATGCAACGCAGTTCTTGACATTTGGAAACCGACTAAAGACAGAAAAGCGGTAATAAATCTTCCAGTAACGGTTGAAAATTCAATGCCGCACGTCTACGCTCAGCAGATTGAGTACATGTGCAAAAATTTGAAATACAGGGACAACATCGTTGTATCTCTTCATCCGCATAACGACAGAGGATGCGCCGTAGCGGACAGTGAGATGGGACTTTTGGCAGGCGCGGACAGAATAGAGGGAACTTTGTTCGGGAACGGCGAGAGAACAGGCAACGCCGATATTGTCACTATAGCAATGAATATGTATTCTCAGGGAGTCGAGCCTGGACTTGATTTCACGAATATGCCTGAAATAGTCAAGACATACGAGCAGGTTACGGGAATGACGGTTCACCCGAGATCTCCTTATTCCGGTTCACTCGTTTTCGCGGCTTTCTCAGGCTCTCATCAGGACGCAATCGCAAAGGGTATGCGCTACAGACAAGAGCACGGCGCGGAAAAATGGACTGTTCCTTATCTTCCTATCGATCCGAAGGACGTAGGCAGGGAGTATGAAACGGATGTAATCAGAATAAATTCCCAGTCCGGCAAAGGCGGAATCGTATTTATGCTTGAACAGCAGTACGGATTTAAAATTCCGAAGGAAATGGCTGCGACTGTCGGATATTTCATTAAACAGGTCTCTGACGAAAACCACAAGGAGCTTCATCCGGCAGAGGTTTACAAGGCATTCAGCGACGAGTTTATCAACAGAATAAACGTACCGATAAAATTCTGCGACGTCCATTTCATAAGAGAACCTGAGGTAACAGCTTATTTCTCATTCGAGGACAAAGGACAGCAGTTTGACATGAAAGCGAAGGGCAACGGCCGTCTTGACGCGGTGGCGAACGTGCTCAGAAAACACGGAATAGACATCAGCCATTTATCTTACAACGAGCAGTCTTTATATCAGGGAGAGACGTCGGCAAAAGCCGTTTCCTACGTATCCGTTACAAGACCGAACGGAAAGACATACTGGGGAATAGGTCTCGACGACGATATTATTATTTCTTCGCTCTACGCTCTTATTTCGGCTGTAAACCGCAGTGAGATAAATAAACAGATAAACGATATTTAACTCGCAGAAAAAAATAGAAGAAGTTTAATTTAAAGGAGGAAAAACCAAATGGGAATGACGATGTCTCAAAAAATTCTCGCAAAGCATGCGGGGCTTGAATCGGTCAAAGCGGGACAGCTTATTATGGCTAAACTTGATCTTGTGCTCGGCAATGACATAACTACTCCCGTCGCGATAAACGAATTTGATAAAAACAGTTTTGACTGCGTTTTTGACAATAAAAAAATAGCGCTGATTATGGATCACTTTGTTCCGAACAAAGACATCAAGGCGGCTCGTCAGACAAAGCAGTGCAGATTATTTGCAAAAAGATTTGATATAGAAAATTATTACGACGTTGGAAAAATGGGAATTGAGCACGCGCTCATCCCCGAGAAAGGACTCGCAGCACCCGGAGAGCTGATTATCGGAGCCGATTCCCATACGTGCACTTACGGCGCGCTCGGAGCTTTCTCGACCGGCATAGGTTCCACCGATATGGCAGCCGGAATGGCGACAGGCAAATGCTGGTTTAAAGTACCTTCGGCAATTAAGTTCAATATAACAGGTTCTTTCCAAAAAGGCGTTTCCGGAAAAGATTTGATTCTTTATATAATCGGAATGATAGGCGTTGACGGCGCGCTGTACAAGTCGATGGAATTTACGGGCGACGGACTTAAAAACCTTACTATGGATGACAGATTCACGGTCGCCAATATGGCTATTGAAGCAGGCGCGAAAAACGGTATTTTTGAAGTTGACGAAAATACTATCGGGTACGAAAAGGGAAGAGTAACAAGAAAATACGATATTTTCAAAGCGGACGACGACGCCGAGTACGAAAAGGTATACGATATAGATTTGAGCGTGATAGAGCCGACTGTCGCATGTCCTCATCTTCCCGAAAATACGAAAAACGCGAAAGAGCTTTCAGACGTTGTCCCGGATCAGGTAGTAATAGGCTCCTGCACAAACGGCAGAATTTCCGATATGAGAAAAGCCGCCGAAATTATGAAGGGCAAAAAAGTAGCCGGCAATATTAGGTGCATTGTAATACCCGCGACTCAGTCGATTTACGAGGAGTCTATGGAAAAAGGATATATTAAAATATTCATTGACGCGGGCTGCGCCGTTTCAACTCCGACTTGCGGACCTTGTCTCGGCGGATATATGGGAATACTTGCAGACGATGAAATATGCGTCGCGACGACTAACAGAAATTTTGTGGGCAGAATGGGCGCGAAATCATCTAAAATTTATCTCGCAAGCCCCGAAACAGCTGCCGCTACGGCAATCGCCGGACATATTGCGGATCCAAGGGAGGTTATCGAATAATGACTGCGGAAGGAAAAGTTCATAAATACGGCGACAACATAGATACCGACGTTATAATTCCGGCACGGTATCTTAACACGGCGGATCACAAGGAACTCGCGTCGCACTGCATGGAGGATATTGACCCGGATTTTACGTCAAAGGTAAAAAATGGCGACATAATTGTCGGCGGAAAAAATTTCGGCTGCGGCTCTTCGAGAGAACACGCTCCGATAGCTATTAAAGAGTCCGGAATATCTTGCGTAATTGCGTCGACGTTCGCGAGAATTTTTTACAGAAATTCCATAAACATCGGTCTCGCAATAATGGAATGTCCCGAGGCTAGCGAAAAAATCGATGACGGCGACGATGTAAAAGTCGATTTCGATACGGGCGTTATTACAAATGTCACAAAAAATGAAAGCTATAAATCTCAGCCGTTCCCGGAGTTTATCAAGAAGATAATAAAATCCGACGGTCTTATGAATTCCGTTAAAAAGGGAGAAATTTGACAGATGGAAAAAAATATCACAGTTTTGAAAGGCGACGGGATAGGTCCCGAAATTGTAGACGAGGCTTTAAAAACTCTCGATAAAATTGCCGACAAGTACAATCATAAGTTTAATTATACGTTTGTGGATATGGGCGGCTGTTCAATAGATAAATACGGAAAGCCTATTACCGACGAGGGCATGGAAAAATGCAGAAATTCCGATTCAGTCCTTCTCGGAGCAGTCGGCGGTCCAAAATGGGACAATGTAGATCCGTCAATAAGACCTGAAAAAGCTCTTCTCGCCGTAAGGCGCGAACTCGGACTTTTCGCCAATTTAAGACCGACAAAGCTTTTCCCTCAGCTTTCTGATGCGTCTCCTCTTAAAGAAAGCGTCATCAAAAGCGGAATAGACCTTGTAATAGTCCGGGAGCTCACGGGCGGCATCTATTTCGGAAAACGTATGACAGCGGAGGAAAACGGAGAACTTTTCGCGTCGGACGAAATGAAATATTCTTATCACGAAATTGAAAGAATAGGCAGAGTCGCTTTTGAGTCCGCTATGAAAAGACGCAAAAAGGTGTCGTCCGTAGATAAGGCGAATGTTCTCGACTCGTCAAGACTTTGGAGAAAGATTATGCATAAACTATCCGAAGAATATCCCGAGGTCGAATACGAGGACGTGCTCGTAGACAACACCGCCATGCAGCTTATCAGAAATCCGTCAAGGTTCGACGTCGTTGTGACTGAAAACATGTTCGGCGATATACTTTCCGATGAAGCTTCCATGCTTACAGGTTCAATCGGGATGATGCCGTCGGCGTCGCTTTCGTCGTCGTCTCTCGGAATGTACGAACCCATTCACGGTTCTGCGCCGGATATCGCGGGACAGAATATCGCGAATCCCATAGGAACAATTCTCTCAGCCGCCATGATGCTCAGATATTCATTTAATATGACCGAAGAAGCGGACGATATTGAAAACGCAGTTTCAAAAACTCTCGACGAAGGCTGCAGAACGGTTGATATAATGCAGGATAATATGACTAAGCTTTCATGCTCCGAGATGGGCGATAAAATCTGTGAAAATATCTGAAAAATTTCAAATTATTTATTGAGTTTTTAAAACAAAATTTCAGACAATATCGTGCCGAAATCCTCTGTTCGGTTTAAATCGACCCTATATCTTGACTTCTATATATATAAGGTTATATAATTACACATATATTGAAATTTGAGTATAAATTTTCATTCGCATTTAATATGGGCAAAGCGTAAAATAATTTGATTCGGAGGAAATAACAAATGAAAATTCCCGGTTGCGAAATACTCGTAAGAACGCTTATCGAGCAGGGAGTTGATGTGATGTTCGGATATCCCGGAGGGCAGGTTCTGAACATATACGATAAACTTTACGATCATCAAAAAGAGATAAGGCACGTTATTACGGCGCATGAACAGGCGGCTGCGCATGCCGCAGACGGATACGCGAGAGCTACCGGAAAAGTCGGTGTGTGCATTGCAACTTCGGGTCCCGGCGCCACCAATCTCACGACGGGTCTCGCCACGGCGTACCTTGATTCTGTTCCCGTAGTCGCAATTACCGGAAATGTAGCGATGTCTCAGATAGGCAGGGACTCATTCCAGGAGGTAGATATCACCGGAATAACAATGCCTATTACCAAATACAATTATTTCGTATCCGACGTCACAAAGCTCGCTGACACAATAAGGGAAGCGTTCAGGATTGCCAAATCCGGAAGACCCGGTCCCGTGCTTATAGATATACCCACATCCACTCAGAAAGCCGTATGCGACTATGAGCCTCAGAAACCGGTTGAAAAAGATCCTCCGCTTCTTCCGGATCCCGTTGATATAGCAATCGCGGCTAAAATGATAAATGAAGCGGAAAAACCCGTAATTTACATTGGCGGCGGCGTCATTACATCAGACGCTTCAAAGGAAGTTCTTGAACTTTCTGAGCTTATCGACGCGCCAATCAGTTCTTCATTGATGGGACTTTCCGCCATATCGTCGGACAATCCGAGATTTCTCGGCATGCAGGGAATGCACGGTCATTTCGCTTCATCCATGGCTGTCGCGAATGCCGATTTGATTATCGCCTTAGGCTCGAGGTTTTCAGACAGAGCTACCGGCGCAAAGGAAAAATATTCAGTAAAAGCGAAAAAAATTCATATTGACGTAGACGACGCCGAGATTGACAAAAATATCTCCGTTGACTGCGGCATACAGGCGGACATCAAGGAATCTCTCAAAGTTCTGCTGACAATGGCGGAGAAAAAATCCCATCCGGATTGGCAGGCTAAAATCGAATATTACAAGGACGAGGAGAAAAAGCTCAGCGACAATATGCCCGGACTTACTCCTTACAACGTGATAAACGTCGTAAACGAGGTGAAGTCAGACGACACGCCTGTCGCAACTGACGTAGGACAGCACCAGATGTGGGCGGCTCAGTATCTTGACCTTAAAAAACAGAGGACGTTCCTCACATCGGGCGGACTCGGAACTATGGGCTACGGCATGGGCGCGTCTATCGGCGCGTCAATAGCTACCGGTCTTCGCACAATTTTAATAACGGGCGACGGCTCGTTCGGAATGAACTTGAATGAAATCCAGACGGCTGTTTATCATCACATTCCGTTGACTGTTCTTATTATGAATAACGGCGTACTCGGAATGGTCAGACAGTGGCAGACTCTGTTTTACAATAAACACTACTCAAGCACGGTTCTTGACAGGGCGACAGATTATGTAAAACTTGCCGACGCATTCGGCGCAAAAGGCCATAAATGCACGTCAATAGAAGATTTGAAAAATGTTCTTGAAGAGGCTCAGAAATCCGACGACGTATGGATTATAGATTGCCCTATCGATAAGGACGAATTTGTTCTTCCTATGCTTCCTCCCGGAGGTTCAATGGACGATATTATAACAAGAAAGGACGGTCTTATCTGATGAAAAACTTTATAGTTTCAATGCTTGTAAACAATGAGACCGGCGTTCTGGCGAGGGTCGTCATGATGTTCAGAAGAAGAAACTTCAACATCGACACGTTGACCGTTTCAGAGACGGAGGAACCTAAATTTTCGAGAATCACTATTTCATTTACGGGCGACGAGGCTTTTAAAAAACAGCTTATTTCCCAGCTAAGAAAAATCGCGGACGTAAAATTCGTAAAAGTTCTAGACGGCCGTGAAAGTCTTGTCAGAGAGCTTACTCTCGTCAAGCTTAAAAATCAGAAGGACACGAGACAGGATATTATGACTGCGGCGGACGTCTACGGCGCAAAGATAATAGATTACGGTCCCGATTCGATTACTGTAGAAATTACCGGCGAGACAAGCAAAGTTAATAATTTCATCGAGCTTGTAAAAGATTTCGGAATAATAGAGCTTTGCAGAACAGGTGTTGTCGCTCTTGAAAGAGGAAAAAATTCAATCGTTGACCAGGTTGAAAGACGAGATTGATTAATATTCATTTAATCAAAAAGTTTTAACTTATATTTAGCTTCGCGTTTTAAATTTGCAATAATAACATTTGACCGCCGTTTCAGGTTCGGAAGAGTGTTTTGTTGATATAAAAAAATTTTTTTATCAAAAGGAGATTGTCAAAATGGACAAGAGTTATCTTGATAACATGACGGCGAAAATCTATTATGAAAAGGATTGCGACGTGACAAGACTCAACGGCAAAACTGTCGCGATAATCGGATACGGGTCACAGGGCCACGCTCATGCGCTCAACTTAAAGGACTCCGGCGTTAAGGTTATTGTCGGTCTTTACGAAGGCTCAAAGAGCTGGAAAAAGGCTGAAGATGCGGGATTTGAAGTTTATACAACAGCCGAGGCTGCTAAGAGAGCAGATATCATCATGATACTTACAAACGATGAATATCAGGCTAAAATCTACAAGGAGAGCATTGCTCCTTATATGACAACAGGCAAGTATCTTGCTTTTGCCCACGGATTCAACATTCATTTCGGACTTATCAAAGTTCCCGATGACTGCAACGTATTCATGGTAGCTCCAAAGGCTCCCGGTCACACGGTAAGAAGCGAGTATCAGGCGGGCAAAGGCACTCCTATGCTTGTCGCTGTTGAAAAAGACGCTTCCGGTGATACGCTTGACGTAGCTCTCGCTTATGCCGCGGCTATCGGCGGCGCAAGAGCGGGCGTTCTTGAGACGACATTCAAGACGGAGACAGAGACCGACCTATTCGGTGAGCAGGCAGTTCTCTGCGGCGGTGTCTGCGCTCTTATGCAGGCAGGTTTCGAGACTCTCTGCGAGGCGGGCTATGACCCCAGAAACGCTTATTTCGAGTGCATCCATGAGATGAAGCTTATCGTAGACCTTATATATGAGTCCGGATTTGCCGGAATGAGATATTCTATTTCCAACACGGCTGAATACGGCGACTACATCACAGGACCCAAGATTGTCACAGAGGATACAAAGAAGGCTATGAAGAAGATTCTTTCCGATATTCAGGACGGAACATTCGCAAAAGACTTCCTTCTTGAAATGTCCGACGCGGGCGGTCAGGCTCATTTCCAGGCTCTCAGAAAGAAAGCTGCTGCTCATCCTTCGGAGATTATCGGCAAGCAGGTCAGAGCTCTCTACAGCTGGAACGACGAAGACAAGCTTATCAACAACTGATTATAATTTGATTTTTCGCATCGTTCGTATAAAAGCGGACGATGCTTTTTCTTGACAGGGGAGAATTTGATTTCTCTTCGGGTATTATCAAAAATTTTTTTGGAGAAATAAAATATGTTTAGCGATTCATTGAAAAAAGGTCCCCAGAACGCTCCGCATAGGGCTCTTTACCATGCGCTCGGGCTCACAGACGAGGAGATAGAAAAGCCGCTTGTCGGAATAGTTTCTTCTTACAACGAGATAGTTCCGGGACATATGAATATTGACAAAATTGTTGAAGCAGTTAAGCTCGGAGTAGCAGAGGCCGGCGGAACGCCAATAGTTTTTCCTGCTATAGCCGTCTGCGACGGAATTGCGATGGGACACAGAGGAATGAAATACTCCCTTGTCACGAGAGATCTTATAGCGGATTCCACAGAGGCTATGGCGCTGGCTCACGGATTTGACGCTCTCGTAATGGTTCCCAACTGCGATAAAAACGTACCGGGACTTCTTATGGCGGCTGCGAGAATAAACGTGCCTACAATATTTGTATCTGGCGGTCCCATGCTCGCAGGTCATGTTGACGGCAGAAAAGTATCTTTCTCGGCGATAAGCGAAGCTGTCGGTCAGTATAACGCAGGAAAAATAGACGAAGAAAAATTACATGAATACGAATGTAATACTTGTCCCACATGCGGTTCCTGCTCCGGAATGTACACCGCGAATTCTATGAACTGTCTTACCGAGGCTATCGGCATGGGACTCAGAGGAAACGGAACCGTTCCTGCCGTTTACTCATCGAGAATAGAACTTGCGAAACACGCCGGGATGCAGGTAATGAAACTTCTTGAAAATAATATCAGACCGCGTGACATAATGACTTACGATGCGTTTATCAACGCTCTTACGGTAGATATGGCTTTGGGCTGCTCGACTAACACTATGCTTCATCTTCCTGCCATAGCGAACGAATGCGGAATAGAGATAAATCTTGACATCGCAAATTCTATTTCCGACAGAACGCCCAATCTCTGCCATCTCGCGCCTGCCGGCAGAACATATATTGAGGAATTAAATGAAGCCGGCGGAGTTTATGCCGTTATGAAAGAGCTTTCAAAGAAAAACCTTTTAAACCTCGACGGCATTACAGTAACTGGAAAAACAGTAGGAGAGAATATCGCAAACGCCGAGAATATGAATACCGATGTTATCAGACCTATTGACAATCCGTATTCACAGACAGGCGGCATAGCTGTGCTCAGAGGAAATCTCGCTCCCGACGGTGCAGTCGTTAAGCGTTCAGCTGTAGCTCCGGAAATGCTTAAACATGAAGGTCCGGCAAGAGTATTCGACTGCGAAGAAAATGCACAGAAGGCGATAAACTCCGGCAAAATCGTTTCCGGAGACGTTGTAGTTATCAGATACGAAGGACCAAAGGGCGGTCCAGGAATGAGGGAAATGCTCAATCCGACGTCCGCGATATGCGGAATGGGACTTGATAAGGACGTAGCTCTTATCACAGACGGAAGATTTTCAGGCGCCACGAGAGGAGCGGCTATAGGTCATGTTTCTCCCGAAGCCGCGTCGGGCGGACTTATCGGCGTAGTAAAAGAGGGAGACATTATCTCTATAGATATACCGGCAAATAAGCTTGAACTGAAAGTTCCGCAGGACGAGATAGACAGAAGAATGAAAAACTTCAAACCAAAGCAGAAAGAGCTTTCGGGTTATCTCAAGAGATACGCTCAGATGGTTGAATCAGGTTCTAAGGGCGCGATAATAAACAAATAATTATTAATTAAACCGGCGCGGCGGAAAAACAAAATCCGCCGTGTTCCGGGAAATTAAGATTCTTAATTTATTTAGGCAAATGGATAGTTTAAAAAATATAAAAATCGGACTTTATTCTCTTACTGTTTTCAGAAACGCGCTTTCCGATGATGTTATAAAATCATTTATAAGACTTGCCGATACGAGAGACGGCGATACCGAAAACGAGGTACTTAATTACTGCGATTTCGTGTCAAAAATCTATAAATCCGAAAACGGACTTTCAAGGCACGTTTTTGATTTGGTGACAGACGACGAGAACGTTTTTATCAACAGGGTTTCATCGTCGGAGATGATCCCCGATGTATTCAGCGACGCTGTCGAAAACGACATTGAGGTTTTGCAAAGTCTCGCGGATCTGACGTCCGAAAAAATAAAATCATATATTAAATACTCCGGATTTCTTCCTTCTTACCGAACGGAGAAAATCGACATAGAAAAAGAATATATGAAAAGATGCGCCGATATCGGGAAATACGGATACGGAATTTATTCTAAAAATTACGCTTTTTACATCGAGGACGGAAAAATTACGCCCGTCAGGCATCCCGACAAGATAAGGCTTTCCGATTTGGCCGATTATGAAGACGAGAAAAAACAGGTAATTGACAATACGATTGCTCTTTTAAACGGCAAACCGGCGGCAAATGTTCTTTTGGCGGGTGACGCCGGCACAGGAAAATCATCTACTGTCAAGGCCGTTGTCAATGAATTTAAAGACGACGGACTTAGAATAATCGAAATCAGGAAAGAGCAGCTCAGGGAAATTCCTAAAATCATGGATGAACTTGACTCTAATCCCCTGAAATTCATCTTGTTTATAGACGACCTTTCGTTTACCAAGGCGGATGACAATTTCTCTGCTTTGAAAGCACTTCTTGAAGGAACGGTCTCGGCGAAATCCGGAAATGTAGCTATATACGCCACGTCAAACAGGCGTCATATCGTCAAAGAATCGTTTGCCGAAAGGGAAGGCGACGATATACACAGAAACGACACAATTCAAGAATTGATGTCCCTTTCCGAGAGATTCGGTCTCACTGTCACTTATGTAAAACCGAATAAACAGACATATCTTGACATTGTCAAAAAGCTTGCGGAACAGGAAAATATCAAAGTTACAGATGATCTTCTCGCAGAGGCGGAAAGGTTCGAGATAAGAAAAGGCGGCAGGTCGGCGAGAGTCGCCAAACAGTTTATAGACAAGGTTATATCCGAAACGTAAATATTAATTTAAGCTATATAAAAACCTATATGCGTCCCGGCTTTTCGGTGGGGCGCATTTTCATATTTTCTTGATATGGTAAAGCTTTTGGTGTATAATATTATAAGATATTCGATATTATGGAGGCGGCTTGTTATGCTCGAAAAATTGAAAAATAAAGTTTACGATGCCAATATGTTTCTTTACAGAAACGGACTTGCCCCGTTTACATGGGGAAATGCGTCGGGAATAGACAGAGCAACAGGCATAATCGTAATTAAGCCGTCCGGAGTTCCATATGAAAGCCTGACGCCTGAAAGTTTGGTTTCTGTAAATCTCGACGGCGAAGTTGTAGAGGGTGATTTGAATCCGTCATCCGATACGGCGACTCATATTGAACTTTACAAAGCTTTTCCGAATATCGGCGGCGTTGTCCACACTCATTCCGAATTTGCGGTATCGTTCGCTCAGGCAGGCAGAGCGATACCTGCTTACGGCACCACTCACGTCGATTTTTCCTACGGTGACATTCCTGTCACAAGGCGTTTGACAAAACGAGAGGTTGAGACAGATTACGAAAAAAATACCGGACTTGTGATAAAAGAATGTTTTGAGAAAAATAAAATTGATTACGAGGCTGTTCCGGCTGTTCTGGTAAACAGCCACGGGCCTTTTACATGGGGCTCTGATGCAATGAAAGCCGCGGTAAACGCCGGAACACTTGAAATTGTCGCTAAGATGGCAATTTTCACGGAGCTTGTTTCAGAAAAAAAACCTGAAATCGACAATTATCTTCTTGACAAACATTACTTCAGAAAACACGGAAAAAACGCTTATTACGGTCAGAACAATAATTCTAAAAACAGATAAAATATTAGTTTGATAATATGACAGAATTTACTCATCTGCACGTCCATACAGAATACTCGATATTAGACGGTGCGAGCAAAATACCTCAGCTTGTGGCAAGAGCGAAAGAACTCGGAATGAAATCTCTCGCAATAACCGACCACGGGGTTATGTTCGGCTGCATAAATTTTTATACCGAATGTCTGAAAGCCGGCATAAAACCCATAATCGGGTGCGAGGTGTACGTCGCGCCAAGGTCGAGGTTTGACAAGGTCAACGGAATAGACAATAAAAGGTATCATCTTATCCTTCTCGCAAAAAACAACAACGGATATAAGAACCTTATAAAGATATGCTCAAGGGGATGGACAGAAGGCTTTTACACAAAACCGAGAGTTGACAGGGAAGTGCTCGAAAAATTTCACGAGGATATTATATGCTGTTCCGCATGTCTTGCGGGCGAAATTTGTCAGGATCTTCTCAGAGACGACTACGAAGCCGCAAAAGAATGCGCCCTTTGGTATAATAAAACGTTCGGTCAGGGAAATTATTATCTTGAACTCCAGGATCACGGTCTCGAAGAACAAAAAAGAACAAATCCTCTTATAATCAAATTATCAGAGGAGACAGGAATACCTCTGATTGTAACAAATGACTCTCATTATGTTATGAAAGAGGACGCCGAAATTCAGAGAATACTTCTCTGTATTCAGACAAAAAAGACGATAAACGAAGATACGGGCATGGGTTTCCCGACCGACGACTGGTATCTTAAGTCCGGAGACGAGATGGCGGCGCTTTTCCCCGACATTCCCGAAGCCGTTGAAAATACGAATAAGATAGCCGATATGTGCGACGTGTCTTTTACATTCGGCAAATCTCTTCTTCCGCATTATGACATACCCGGATGTGATGACCATTTTGCATATTTCAAAAATATGTGCGAAGAGGGATTCAAAAAAAGATACGGCGATAACGCTCCAAAAGAATATTGGGACAGGCTTTATTACGAATTGAAAATTATAAACCAGATGGGATTTATTGATTATTTCCTGATAGTATGGGATTATATCAATTACGCCCGTTCCGTAGGTATACCGGTCGGACCAGGCAGAGGTTCCGGCGCCGGTTCAATGTGCGCTTACTGCGTTGGCATTACCGGAATAGATCCGATGAAATACAACCTGATTTTCGAGAGATTTTTAAATCCCGAAAGAATTTCAATGCCCGATTTCGATATAGATTTTGACTATGTCAGAAGAGGAGAGGTAATAGAATACGTCAGAAGAAAATACGGTGACGACCATGTAGCTCAGATAGCGACTTTCGGAACTATGGCGGCGAAAGGCTCCGTAAGAGACGTAGGCAGAGTTTTGGGATTTCCGCTTCAGCAGGTTCAGGCTGTAACTAAAGAAATTCCCGGCGATCCCGGTATGACAATATCAAAAGCGCTTGAATCGAGTCAGGATTTCAAAAAACTGTACGATTCCGACCCGGAGATAAAAAGGCTTGTGGATATTTCTATCAGGGTTGAAGGAACAGTCAGAAATACAGGCATGCACGCTTGCGGAATAGTTATCGCAAGAGATCCGGTCGAGCAGACTTGTCCGCTTTTCAGGTCGGGCGATTCTATCGTCACACAGTACGATAAAGGCTGGGTTGAAAAACTCGGTCTGCTGAAGATGGACTTTTTAGGTCTCAGAACGTTGACCGTCGTCACAGACTGCGAAAAACTGATAAGAAAAAAAGTCCCTGATTTTGATGTCTACTCAATAGACGTTGACGACCGGGAAACTTACAAAATGCTCGGAGAAGGCGGCACAAGCTGCGTTTTCCAGTGCGAGTCAAGCGGAATCAGGTCTCTTATGATTAACATGCAGCCGCACAATCTTGAGGATATTATAGCTGTTATCGCTCTTTACAGACCGGGTCCCATGGATTTCATCCCCGCTTATCTTGAAAACAGAAAACATCCAGATAAAATCAAGTATTCCACACCTCTTCTGAAACCTATACTCGATGTAACATACGGCACGATAGTTTATCAGGAACAGGTAATGCAGATATTCAGAGATCTTGCCGGATACTCCATGGGCGCGTCCGATATGGTCAGAAGAGCTGTCGCAAAAAAGCATAAGGACGAGCTTGAAAAACAGAAAAAATACTTTATCTACGGTTCCGACGGTTCAGACGGCTCGTCGCCTTGCTGCGGTTGCATGGCGAACGGAATAAGCGAAAAAGACGCGATTAAAATATTCGACGATATGGCGTCGTTCGCGTCCTACGCTTTCAATAAATCTCATTCGGCGGCTTATGCTTATGTCACGTTCCAGACAGCGTGGTTAAGAAGGCATTATCCTTGCGAATTTATGGCGGCAATGCTGACGTCTGTTCTTTCAAATGCCGATAAGCTTGTGGCTTATATTGCGGATTGCGACTCTTTGGGGATAAAAGTTCTTCCTCCAAATGTCAACGAATCCGAAGATAATTTCTCCGTAGAGGGAAATAACATCAGATTCGGTCTTCTCGCAGTCAAAAATGTATCTCAAAATTATATTTCCCGCATTATCAAAGAAAGAAAAGAAAACGGACCTTTTACATCGTTCTTTCAGTTCTGCAAGCGCACATTCGGCGACGAATATTCAAAAAGGTCGCTTGAATATCTCGTAAAATCAGGCGCTCTCGACGGACTCGGAGCTAACAGAAATCAGATGATTTCAATGATAGACAAAGTCACGCAGGAGCTTATAGATGACAAAAAACAGTCTATCGACGGACAGATAGGTTTCTTTGATATTTCCGAGGACTTTGCTGAGCAGGAAGAACCGGAAATGCCGAATGTCGAAGAATTTTCGGAGAAGCAGAAACTTCAGTACGAAAAAGAAGCCACAGGAATTTACATCTCGGGTCATCCTATGGCGGCTTATAAGTCATACGCCAAGAAAATCCACGCCGACAAGGTTATAGACTTGATTTCATCCGACCCCAACGACAAAAATGCCGACTACAAATCGGGCGACAGGGTGAATCTTCTCGTAATTTTATCTCAGGTAAAGAAAAAGGTCACAAAATCAGATACTACAATGGCGTTCATACAGGCCGAGGACGTCACGGGAATGATTCAGGTAATAGCTTTCCCGAAAAAATATCTTGAGTACGGTGAAATACTGAAAGAAGACAACGTCGCTCAAATAAACGGAAGACTTGAGCTGTCCGAGGACGAGGCTCCGAAAGTCACGCTCGACTCAATCGAACTTATGCCGGACGCGTCGGAGCTTGACACAAGAAAAATAGCGCCTCCGCCGATGCCGTCTTATCTCACTCATTCAAATTACAATTACGCGAATGTTTCTGTAAATCAAAAAACGCCTGTTTCAACCGAGACTTCCGAAATAAAGAAAACAAGTGAGCATGTCGGTGATTCTGAACCGAAACAGAAAAAATCAGGTTCAAGAGGACTTTTCCTCAGGTTTTCTTCAAAAGATGACCCGGCTTTAAGCGAAGCGGAACAGATGGTAAAATTAAAACCCGGTCCTACCAAAGTTTATTTTTATTACTCAGATACAAAAAAATATAATCTTAACACGGGAATTAAATCATGCGTGACGGCTAATCTGTACGGCAGACTTCAAAATCTGCTTGGAAAGTCAAACGTAGTGTTAAAAAATTAACATGTATTCTTGACAGATATTCACGAAAATACTATTATATAAATCGACGGTTTTATTTTGTAATACCATTTTAATTTTTTAAGAGAGGTACAATTATTATGAAAAAAATAGCGGTTCTTACATCCGGAGGAGACGCACCCGGCATGAACGCCGTTATCAGAGCCATAACATTGACGGCTCTGAAAAATGATGTGGAAGTATTAGGCGTAATCAGAGGATATAACGGACTGATGAAAGGCGATTTTGTCGATCTGACCGCTGACGCTGTTGCGGACATCATCACAAAAGGCGGAACAATGCTTTATTCCGCCAGAAGCCCTGAGTTCAAGACTGAAGAGGGAATGGCGAAGGCAATTGCCACTTGTAAAGAAAACGGAATCGAAGGCATTGCCGTAATCGGCGGAGACGGTTCTTTCAGAGGAGCGAGAGATTTAAGCGTAAGGGGCATTCCCACAGTAGGCGTTACGGGAACTATAGATAACGACATAGGCTGCTGCGATTACACTGTAGGATATGATACTGCTTTAAATACTATCGTCAGCGTTGTGGACAGAATAAGAGATACCACTCAATCTCATGACAGATGTTTTGTGATTGAGGCCATGGGAAGAGGAGCCGGATATCTTGCTCTCAATTCCGGCATCGCCTGCGGCGCTACGGCAATCCTCATACCCGAGGTTGATTTCGATGTTGAAAAAGATGTAATAGATAAAATAAAATTCGAGCAGTCACGCGGCAGACGGCATTTTATTATAATGACGTCAGAGGCTCCTGAAGTAAAAGCCAAAATCGGGTCTGTAGAAGAACTTGCGAAGAAAATAAACGAGGAGACAGGCGTAGAGTCCAGAGCTACTGTTCTCGGTCATCTCCAGCGCGGCGGTTCTCCAACGCTCAGGGACAGAGTTATCGGTACGAGAATGGGCAACTATGCGGCTCATCTTCTCATAGAAGGCAAGGGCAACAGGGTAGTAGCTATAAAAGATGACAATCTCTTCGACCTTGACATTATCGACGCTCTCAACACAAAGAAGCAGCTTGACGCCGACCTTTACAGAGTAGCTGTTGAAACAGCCGTCTGATGTTTATTAATAAATTATCCGGGGAATGAAATATTCCTCGGATTTTTTTTTATTTATATAGTTTTATCTTTTCTATTACAGGATTTCCTCTCGCAGAATTAAAAATAATATCAAAGTGATTTTCTTTTATTTCCCTCGAAAGCCTGATAATTTTTCCTGTTCCGATTGTTGTTGATTCAATGTTTTCGTCATTAAATACGACGGTGAAATTTTCGACTCTCTGACTGAAAGAAATATCTTCGGAAATTATTATTTTGCTGAATCCGCTGTCGGGATAAATTCTGATTACAGCCTCGTCGTCTTTTAAAATTATTTCCTCACCGGATTTTAATTTTCTTGTTTCGCCTTTTGAATTTAAAGCCGAAGCATTAAATGTCACTTCTTCTTTAAACGTGTTTTTTACTGTCTCGCTGAATTTTTCCAGATTTGTTTTTTCTCTTTCGGATATCAGTCCGTGCCTGTCGACCGGAATATTTAAAAGCATTGAAGCGTTTCCGTACACAGTATTGAAATACACGTCCGCAAGCTCTGACGGCGTTTTTACAAAGCCGTGTTCAGGGTTTTTATAGTAATCGTCATCATGATAAAACCAACCCGATGTCATGGAAAGGTCAGCCTCGGCAGGGTACCATACGAGGTCAGTTTTTCCTTTTATCTTTTCTCTTGAGCCTATATCCTCGTCCGTCCTGTCAAAGCTTGTAAGTTTTCCTGTACGGTTTTCTGAATGTTGTGATTTTTTCGCAGTATTTTCTACTGACTGATTTGCCCATGAAATTACATTGTATTCGGATTCCCTCGTTTTGCCCGCTTCATTTCCAATCCACCTGACGTCCGGCCCGCAGACCGAAATTACTGCGTTCGGCTGATATTTTCTGATAACCGACCAATATCTCTCCCAATCGTAAACTTGCTTTTTTCCGTTTGCACCCTCTCCGCAAGCCCCGTCGAACCAGAAGCAGAAAATTTCTCCGTAATTTTGACATAGCTCGGTTAATTGATTTACAAAAAAATCATTATATTTGTCTGTTCCGTAAGTCTTTTCGTGCCTGTCCCACGGAGAGAGATAAATTCCGAGCTTCAAGCCGTATTTCTTTGTGCTTTCGGAAAGCATTTTTATTATGTCGTGAGGGTAAGACGAGTTCATAACGGTATGGTCAGTATATTTTGAGTCAAAGAGACAAAATCCGTCATGATGCTTCGCTGTTATAATTACACCGGAAGAACCGGATTTTTTTATTATGCCGCACCATTGATCTGTGTTCAACTTGTCGGGAGCGAATATTTTTTCATCCTCTGTGCCGTCTCCCCATTCTCTGTCTGTAAATGTGTTTACTCCGAAATGAATAAAATTGTAGTATTTCATTTCACGGGAATATTTTAATTGCCTTTCGGACGGCACGACAGATATATATTTTTCGCATTCAACGTCAATAGTTTCATACCAATATTTCATTTTTCAGCCTCTTATAAAAAAGCCGAATCCTTTTGAAGAATCGGCTTTTTATATTATTTATATATCATTGTCAGCAAATTGACTTGAAAAATCTTCCGAGTCTTTCAAAAAGTGAGTTGAGAAGAGCGAAGATAAAATCAAATGAACCTAAATTGAAATACGAAGGATTTGAATCGGAGTGGTTCTGTTCGGCGTTTATGGTGAATGACTCCGTATAAACAACTCCTCCTTCTCCGAAAATTTCAGCTCTTACATATCCTGATAACTCATCTTTGTAATCATCAAGATCTATCTTTCCGTCGGATGAAGGAACAACGGCAATCTGTTTTCCGCCTGAAATAAATCTTACAATCAAAGCGTTTTCCGAATTTATCGTGATGGTATTGTCATTGTCGTCAACTTCTATTGAATCAACTTTTACCCTGGCGTTCTTGTTGAAATATCCGTCAGAATCAAGAGAAGTATAGCTTACTCCCACGTTGGATTTTTTGGCAGTCTTTGCTATTTTATCTCTTTCAGCTTCGTATTGTGATATTACGTTGTCAAGTTGTTTTGTAAATGAAGTTTCTCCGTAAAATTCCTTTATAGCGTTATTATAAGCTATAAGCTCGTCTACGTTTGCTATGCATGTCGACTGAGGAAGAATATGACCTTTTGACAGAGCGTCTTTGAATGACGCGGATGTCTTTTCGTCAGCGAGTACAATCGTGGAACCTGTATCGATTTTATTGAGCTGGTGCGCGTCGCTTGACGCGATAGCAGTTACGGTTCTTCCAGATTTTGCGGCCTCGGTTAACATTTCATCCCATAATTTTCTCTCGTATCTTGTTCTTCCGTCGCCTTTTGAGTTAATGTCGATTCCTATGCAGGACGGGTATTTCATAATAAGACCGTAGAATTTCTGGAAATAATACTTGTAAGACGCGTTTGAAAGGTTATACGCATCGTCGGTGTAAAGCTCATATCTCGCCTGAGTGTATTCACCCGGATGGTTTATTACACTGAGACCGCCGAGCTTGTCGACGTCCTTAATGCACTGCTCGTAATCTGTTATATTATTGTTCTGGTATTTTACGAACCAAGAATTTACATGTGCGTTTACAGATACGGCGTTGTTCTCTATTCCGTAAGGTATTCTGAGAATATCGGAACCGTTTGACGATTTGAGATAATAGTCGCCGCTCGGACCCTGAGAATACGTATATGTTATTCCGTCTGCAAATTCGCCCGAATCTCCGAGATATTCAAGATTGCCCTTGCTTCTGCCCATTGCCTGAAGAGTTTTTCCGGGAAATTCTCTTCCGGAAGTCGTAGCCCATCCGTCATCCGCATCGCCGTGGTCGGTGACGGCTACAGCGTCAAAGCCGGTTTCAACGTGTCTTTCAAGAACCTGTTTTAAAGTGTAATCGCCGTCTGAGGCGTTTGTGTGGCAGTGAAGAGCGGTTTTGTACTGATTTATGTTATCCCAGTCTATACCGGAATACGGATTTGTAATCGTGATGTCGTCGCCCGCTGCCGAAGCAATAACACAGAAAGCGGAAATAATTATTACCGCACTTAAAAATAATGATAATATTTTTGTAAATTTCCTCTTCATATTACATTACCTTTCGTTTATAAATATTTAATTAATTTAATTTTATCATAAACATAAAAATGTTTCAATAGTTTTTTGTTTAAATTGTAATAATTAATATTTAGATTTATCCTTGACAAAAATTGACATATTTGATAGAATAACGATGTTATGCGGATATGGCGGAATTGGCAGACGCGTTAGATTCAGGTTCTAATGAATGCAAGTTCATGCAGGTTCAAGTCCTGTTATCCGCACCAATCGAGAGCTTCGGCACGCAATTAGCGTAGTTGAGGCTCTTTTTTTACGGTTTTTATCCCGCGTTTCAAGTCCGTTATGAACAGTCAAACCAAAATTTACTACTGAGGTTTTAAAATTAACGCCGTTTTTTCTCCGTTATTGTCGGGAAATTTTTTTATGTCTAAAACAGGTAAATTAAATAATAAAAATATTTCTGCTATTAAATGTTTTTCCATAAATCAAAAAAAACGGCTGACGCTCGAAAATAAAATTTTATTAATCAACTTATAATAATTTCGGATCGATTCTTATTCCGCGAAATATATACAAACTAAAGAGGAAAAAAATTGGGAATTATTGAAAAATAATTCTTGACAAAAACGTATGTGTATGATATAGTCTAACTGTATTAATACAAATGATACAGATAATACGGGGGTGATAAAATGTTTACTGTGGACAAAATGTCCTCAATACCTATTTATGAACAACTGGAGACGCAGATAAAAAAATTTGTATTGTCCGGTCTGCTCTCGCCGGGAGACAGCCTGCCGTCCGTCAGAACAATTGCTACAGATTTGTCTGTAAATCCCAATACCGTACAAAGGGCGTTTGCCGATCTGAATCGGGACGGTATAACCGTATCTGTTCCGGGAAAAGGAAATTTTGTAACGAAAGAGGCAAACGACGTTCTGAAAAGTCAGGCTGTTGGGAGGCTTGAAAAACTTACGGATTTAGTTTCGTCTATTTCAAAATCAGGCGTTTCGAGAGAGGAAATTCTCGATGCGGTGGAAAAGGGAATAATTAAATAAACTTTCCTTTAACCTTAATTTCTGTTTAATTTACGGAGGAAAAAATGATAGAAATAAAATCGGTCACGAAAAAATTCGGCGATTTTACCGCGCTGAATAATATATCCTGCACTATAGAAAACGGTTCTGTTTTCGGACTTGTCGGAACAAACGGTGCAGGAAAATCAACACTCGTAAGGTGTATAGCTGGAGTATATAAGACTGACGAAGGCAGCATACTTATCGACGGGGAAAACGTTTACGACAATCCTGCCGCAAAGGCTAAGGTGGTATACGTATCAGACGACATTTATTATCCGAATCCGGGCAATATAAACGATCTCGGAAAGTTATACGCAAGAATGTATTCTTCGTTTAATTCCGATAAATATTTGAATCTGATTGATGAACTGCAGCTCAGCCGAAAGAAAAGCGTTTCTTCTTTTTCAAAGGGAATGAGACGCCAGGCTGTCACGGCGGCGGCGCTTGCAGTGGAACCGGACTACATTATTTTTGACGAAACTTTCGACGGGCTTGATCCTTTGGTAAGAGATTTTTTCAAAAAGCTTATTATCAAAGAGGTCGCCGAGAGAAGTACTACGGCAATAATAACAAGTCATTCTCTCAGAGAACTTGAAGACACATGCGATAAACTCGCCATGCTTCATAAAGGCGGACTTATTCTTGAGTCGGACCTTTCAGAAATCGAATCGAATTATTTCAAAGTTCAGGTTGCGTTCAAGGAAGATTACGACGAGAAAAAATTCAAAGACCTGAGTATCGCCGAGTTTAAGAAAAACGGAGCTATCTCAACGTTTATAGTAAACGGCGACAAGGATGAAACGACTCGAATAATCGGCAATATGAATCCGCTTATTTTTGAAATCGTACCTATGTCTCTCGAGGAATTTTTCATAAATAAAGCGTCTAAAGCGGGTTACAATTTCAATTTGGACAAATCTGACGAAAAAAAAGAAGGAAAGAAGTGATAATAAGATGAAAAACAAAATATTTTCCAAGGGCATATATCTTGATACGTTCAGAAGAATAAAAATAATCGGCATTATATTCGGCATATATCTGCTGATAAGCTGCGTATTCTTCGTCGGGACGGACAGAGTCGCGATGGCTCCGTTTGATTATCTGCGCCCTTTATACATGGTTCCTTATGTAATAACCCCAGTTATTGCCGGAGTCGCGTTTAATATATATTCCAAACGAAAAACCTCGGATTTCTATTCGTCGCTTCCGGTTTCAAAATTTTCGAGAATGTTCTCCATATCGGCGGCGGTTGTTTCGGTTTTGATTGCAGGCATCTTATTGGGAGCTTTGGGCTCCATGGCTGTCATAGGTCTCGGAAAACCCATTCTTATCACCACCGGTATATGGGATGTTCTTCTTACTGTTATTTCATCGACTTTGTTCGCGTTTGCCGCGTTCGTCCTCGCGGAGGCTCTGACAGGAAATGTTCTTACTTTAATTATTTCTTATTTCGTAAATCTCTTTTTTGTCAGATATTTGTTTTACCTTATAAGATGGACTCTTCTTTCGGGTCAAAAAGCGCTTGATACAAAATTTTTCCTGAAGTTTTTCATGCCTGATATGAATACTTTTGTAGGCGGGTTTTTCAACGGAACTACATTCTTTGATATCACATCGAAAACTACATATGGAATATGCAATTTGAAAGAAGACCTTTGGACTGTCGCAGCTTCGGTTGTATTATTCGCGCTTGCTTGTGTTATTTTCTCAAAAAGACTCAGCGAAAAAGACTCGTCTTCTTTTACTTCAAACGGCGCGTTTTTCTATATTACAGGCGTTATTACTTTTGTTATTTCAACATTCCCAATCGCGACGCGTTATCTAGTTGACGGTTCTATCCTTGAAATTAATAAAACCACGGAAATTCTTTTGCTCTTTTTATTACCTGTAGCAATTCTTTCAATAGTCACTGTAATCTATTTTAAAAACGATAAAAGTAAAAAGAAAGTTTTGTTAAAAGAATTGCCGGCTTTAATTGCTGTAATCTTGATAAACGCTTCGATTTTCGCCGTAAACGGATACCTTCAAAATAATAAGATAAGAAAAAAAATAGCGGTCGGAGACATAAAATCCGTACAGCTCATTTTGGATTCTGACAGCAATTTTACTTCTTTTTCCGGAGCAAAGGATGATTTGGAAACAAGCGAGATTACCGATAAAGATTTTATCGCGAAAATATCCGAGTCTTACAATAAATCAGTCAACTTAAATTTATACGATACGGAAGACGGAAACGAAGAATCCGTTATTTGTAAAATTAATACGAAAGACGGAAAAACCTACTATGGCAAAACAATCATGAACATTGAAGATATCGTTAAATTATCTTCAAAAGAAAAGAAAATCGAGAACTATATAAAAGAACTTCCGAAACCTGATTACAAAACATTCGTCGTCTATAATACCGGAATATACGGATATTACGGACGCAATGTTTTAAAAGCAGACGATGCGGAAAAGCTGTTCAAAACTATTCAGGATGAAATAAACGGATATACCGCGGAACAAGTTTATTCGGATGTTTTTTCCGACAATTTGATTTCGATAATATATTATTCAAAATCCGGAATCGAAGTCGTTTTGAACTTATCTCCTATCACTCTTCCGAAAACGGTTAATGCGGCAATTTCTTATTTTAACGGCGGCAAAAAAATTGAAGACGTGAAAAAATGTATTTACGGAAACGATTTCCTTGTCGATGGCGTCTCGCTTTATCTGAAAAATTCCGACGGAAAATATACCGAAAATACCAGATACATTCTCAAAGGATATACCGATGAAGATAATGAGCTGCCTGAAAAGACAAAAAAAATTATTAATAATCTCGTTTCAAAAGCGCATTCCGATAAGGATTTCAGCTCCGGATATATGATAGTTGACGGTGAAATTACCGACAAGTCCTCTTCTGACAATCAAGAATACGTATCATATATCATACCTGCTCCGTCTAATCTGACCGATGAAGAAATAAATAATATCAACGATCTCGTTGAAGAATCGTATAGTATTGATGAATAAAAAAATTTTGGCGGACGGGTTTAACCTGTCCGTCTTTTATCCGGCAAAAATTACGGCCCGAAAAAACGGGTCGTAATTATTTATAAAATTTTTATTCTTCTTCTTTGTTTGCCTCGTAATCGGATCTTACTTTTTCGGCTACGTTTTCCGGAGCTCTTTCGTAGCGCACAAAAGTGAAGTCGAATGATCCTCTGCCCTGAGTTACGGATCTGAGAACAGTAGCGAAATCGCCCATTTCTCCCATAGGAACTTCGGCTTCAAGTTTCTGCATTCCGGGCTCGTCTGCCGGTCCCATGCCGAGAACTCTGCCGCGTCTTTTTGTTATGTCGCCCATAATGTCGCCGAGGTTGTCGTCAGGCATATAAGCGTTTAATGTTCCGATTGGCTCCAAAATGGCCGGTCCGGCGACATCCGCCAATTTCTTGAACGCGAGTGACGCCGCGGTCTTGAACGCCATATCCGACGAGTCGACAGGGTGATAAGAGCCGTCGTAAAGAGTAGCTTTTACGCCCACTACGGGATAACCGGCGGTAAGACCCCTGAGGGTCGATTCTCTTAGACCTTTCTCAATAGCGGGGAAGTAGTTTTTGGGAACAGAACCGCCGAAAACTTCCTCTGCGAATACGAGGTCGTCCGAATCGCACGGTTCAAATCTTATCCATACGTCGCCGAACTGACCGTGACCGCCGGACTGTTTTTTATGTCTTCCCTGAACTTCGACTTTCTTTGTAATAGTCTCTCTGTACGGAACCTTGGGAACTTTCAGCGAGACGTCAACGCCGAATTTATTCTTTAACTTTGAGACGATCAGGTCAAGATGCTGCTCGCCGAGACCGGAAAGTATAGACTCCTTTGTTTCCTCGTTGAGTTCAAACGTAATTGAAGGATCTTCTTCTATAAGTTTTCTGAGACCTGAAGCCGCTTTCTCGTCTTCACCTTTTTTCGCAACCTCTACGGCCATAGAAAGGCAGGGCTTCGGGAAATCTACGCCTGGAAGCTCAACAGGGTTCTTTTCATCGCATATGGTGTCGCCTGTCTTGACTCCGGAAAGCTTTGTTACAACGCCTATATCTCCCGCGGAAATGCAGCTTGCATCCTCCTGTTTTGAACCTCTTATTGTAATTATTTTGCCCATTCTTTCGGATTCGCCCGTTCTGAAATTGTATGCAGGCGTGTCTGATGTGATTTTTCCGGATATTACCTTGAAATAGGACATTTTGCCTACAAAGGGATCTGCTACGGTTTTGAAGCATATTGCGGCGAGCGGCGCGTTTTCGTCGCATTTGACGTTGTTCTTTCCCTCGACTTTATCTGCGGCGGAAGGTCCGAAGTTCGCGATAGCGTTGAGCATAAGGTCTATAGCTTCGCAGTTGTAACCGTCGCACGCGAAAACAGGCATAATTGTTCCTTCCGTTATGCCTTTCTTCATTCCCTCGTAGATTTCCTCGTCCGTAAATTTTTCGCCGTCAAAGAATTTCATCATGAGGTCATCGTCCGCGGAAGCTACAGCCTCGTTCATTCCGTCTTTAAGACTCTCAATTTCAGCGTCATCCGGAAGTGCGGCTTCCGAAGCTTTACCGTTTGAGTACGAATAAGCTTTGTTCACGGATAAATCCACATAAGATTTAACTTTGCCGCCTTCTACATGAGGAACAATGACAGGGCATACGTTTTTGCCGTATTTTGCCTGAATAGCCGCATATGTTTTATAGAAATCCGCGTTGTCGGAGTTGCATTTTGTAATTGCGAACATTATCGAATTTCCTGTCTTTGACGCGGCCTTGTAAGCTTTTTCGGCTCCGACGTCAATATCTCCGCCTGCCTGCAATACTATAAGAGCCGAACCTGCCGCTCTCATACCCTCGGCAAGTCCTTCCGCGAAATCGAAAAGACCGGGAGTGTCAATTATATTGATTTTTTTGTTGAGCCATTCAAGCGGCGCGACGGACGCCTGAACAGTTACCTGTCTTTTCTTTGATTCCGGATCGGAATCCATAACGGTGTTTCCGTCAGCTACTCTGCCCAGTCTGTCGGTAGCTTTTGCCGTGTAGAGCATAGCCTCCGCAAGAGTAGTCTTGCCTCTGCCCGAATGGCCGGCTATACAGATGTTTTTGATATTGTCCGGTGTGTACTTTTTCAAAATTTTATCCTCCGTCTGATATTTTTTACGTTGTAAGTCGCAAAAATTATTTTATTATCTATCGCATAAAAATGTATTTAAGAAAAAATATATAATAAAATCTCTGCAATAATTTTACATATGTATTGATTTGTAAATTTTCTAAACCATATTACCACAAAATTTTTCAAATATCAATCTTTATTTTACAGATTTAATAAAAACTTTGAAACGAATTATAAAAATTATGTCAATCAGGTTGATGTTTTTAAAATTCGGCTGTTTTTGGGTTTATTTTGTTTAAATGTATTTGAAATAATTTGTTTAATTGGTATAATTAAGCTTAATTAAAGAGCATTATTATAAACTTTTAATTCAAAGATATTAATACATTAAATTGACGAGGAGACGAAATTTATGCATAAAATAAGAATTGAAATGGAAGACGGCGGAGTTATCGAGGCTCAGCTTTATCCCGAGATTGCGCCAAAGACAGTCGCGAACTTTGAAAAGCTCGTGTCCGAAGGATTTTACGACGGACTTATTTTTCACAGAGTTATTCCCGGATTTATGATTCAGGGCGGCGATCCTCTCGGCTCGGGATTCGGCGGTTCGGATGAGACCGTTGTCGGTGAGTTTAAATCAAACGGATTTGACAACAATCTTTCACATGTCAGGGGCGTTCTTTCAATGGCGAGGGCGCAGGATCCCAATTCCGCTTCATCTCAGTTTTTTATAATGCACGACGATGCGCCTTATCTTGACGGCAATTACGCTGCGTTCGGCAAAGTTATTTCCGGAATAGAAGAGGTTGATAAAATAGCTCAAGTTGAAACCGATATGATGGATAAACCGCTTGAAGAACAGAAAATGAAAAAGGTGACTATTGAATAATGCACTCCTGCGAATACTGCGCTTATTTCATCTATGACGAAGACAGCGAATCATATTACTGCGATATTGATTTGGACGAGGACGACTATTATAATTTCATAAAGTCTTCGGGACGAAATTGCCCTTATTTCAGAAACGGCGATGAATACGGAGTCGTAAAACATCAGATGTAAAAAGCGGAAATTATGAATTACAAAAATGCAGATAATTCACAAAATTACAAAATTATAAGGTCAGACCGCAGGACTGTTTCACTGTCAGTTAAACTTGACGGGACGGTTGAAGTAAGAGCGCCTGTTAATATGCCAAAGTCCAAAATAGACGGCTTTGTCTCAAGCCACTCGGATTGGATTGAAAAGGTCATTGAGGAAAACAAAAACCGTCGCAGAAATTATTCAAAATACTCAATAGATGATTCCGAGCTTGATTATTATATAAAATACGCGAAAAAGACCGTTCCGGAAAGAGTTGAATACTGGTCGTCGGCGACAGGCCTTAAACCTTCAAAAGTTTCAATCTCCAAGGCAAAGACAAGACACGGTTCATGTTCGTCCACTGGACATATCAATATATCGGTTTATATAATGAAATATCCTCCCGAATGCATTGACTACGTCATCATTCATGAACTTTGCCATCTGAAATATTTCAATCATTCCAAAGACTTTTGGAATTTAGTTGGAATATACTGCCCTGACTATAAAAATATAAAAAAAATTTTGAACGGTCAGACAAAGAAATGAAGCAGTCAATAATTTTTTCGCGAATCGAGGAAAATTTAAAATGGATGTAAAACTTTTAAAAGTAATAGTAAAAAATATTGATTTCAATAACGATACCGAAAAACCCATGAAGCTTGAGCTGAAAAGCTCATATTCATACGGCGTGAGATATCTGTCGGGTAAAAATATTTGCAGGTGCGAGCTTACGGCGAAGACTGAGGCAAAGGGAATAGAAGAAAAATTCCATATTCATATCGTTCTGGAGGGAATTTTCGAGTTTGATCCTTCGGTTAAGAAAGAGACTCTTCATGTCGAGACTTACGATCAGCTTTTTCCGTATCTGCGTTCAACAGTTACAGCGATAACCGCGAATGCCGGAATCGCCCCCGTGATTCCTCCTTATATCGATATTTCCAAACAAAATATATACAGGGTCGATATGAATAAAATGCACGATCAGACAACAAATAACGACGGGGACGATTTTGTTTTTCCGGACGACGATGACGAAAAAAAATAAAAAACACCTTGATAATTGCCTAAAATAGGAATATCATAGCATTGTTTGAGTTATTAAATCAAAACTCAAAAATTTATTGATTTTTTTTCGGAGGAAAGAAATAAAATGAGCAAACCGCTGTCGGAAAACATCGAGGGAATTTATCCTCTGATGCTTACGCCTTTTAACGACGATCTTACCATTGACTACAAAACGTACGAAGAATACTGCGATTTTCAGGTATCAAAAGGCACCGCGCATCTTTTCTGCGTCTGCGGATCAAGCGAAATGAAAGAATTGACTCTTGACGAGAGAGTAAAACTTGCGACTCTTACGGCAAAGCATAAACAGGATTTGACGATTGTAGCATCGGCAAACCTCGAAAGCACTCAGGAAAAGAGGATTGAAGAGGTAAAGAGAATGTCTCAGACGGGAGTCGACGGACTCGTATTTACCGTCAGAGATATGGGCGATAAGCCCGATGAGCTTGTGGCGCATGTAAAGGAGCTCGAGTCTTACACCGACCTTCCTATTTTTATGTACGAGTACCCCGGATTTGACAATCATCTTATCTCCGGCGATACATATGGCAGACTTGTCAGGGAATGTAAAATCAAAGGAATTAAGGATACGACTTGCACAATGGAAGGAATAACGGCAAAACTAGCCCGTAAAGGCGATTCCGTAGTAATTCAGGCAAATATGCCGTTCCTCTACAAAGCTTACGAAGCGGGTTCAAGAGGTGTAATGGCTACTCCCACGTCGTGCGGAGCTCAGTATTTCCAGAGATTCCACGACGCTTTCGTATCAGGCGATAAAGAAAAAGCCAAGCAGTATTTTTACGATATCATCAATCTTGACGATGCTATTGACAACGGATTCAACGTATCCGCTAAATACCTTGTGTATCTTCAGGGAGTCAAAGGCTTCAAGCCTATAAACAGATCAAAGAGAACTCTTTCTCCGGCAAGACTTGAATCTCTCAGAGCTTATCACGATTACGCAAAGTATATGGGATTAATGGATTGATAGGTATAAGATAAAAAAACAGAAGCCGTTTTGATGCGGCTTCTGTTTTCTTTTATGAATTTTCTGTCATTATTTTATATGCTATTTCTTCGAGTTCTTCAATCGAGTTCATCTCGGACATTTTCCGTCTGTACTCCGCGGAACCTCTCAATCCCTTCGTATACCACAGAGCGTGTTTTCTTGCCTCGTTAATTCCTCTCTTTTCACCCTTGTACTCGATAATTTTTTTGACATGTTCTATCATTATTCTCATTTTTTCCGAAACAGGAGGATCAGGAAAAGAATACCCGTTTTTCTTCAGGCTTGATATCTGATAAAACAGCCATGGATTGCCAAGCGCTCCTCTTGCAACCATAACTAAGTCGCATCCGGTTTCGGTATACATTTTTCCGGCGTCAGAGGCGGAATATATATTTCCGTTCCCGATTACGGGTATTTTTAAATTTTTCTTTACAAGTTCTATTGATTTTAAATCGACGGGAGGGGAGTACATCTGCTCCCTTGTTCTTCCGTGAACTGTTATCGCGTCCGTTCCGCCTGATTCGCAGGCCTTCGCACAGTCTAAAACACGGCTTGCATCCGACCAGCCTGTTCTGATTTTTGCCGTTACCGGCACGCCGACGCTTGATTTTACGGCATACACTATTTTTTCAATATTTTCCGGAGATTTTAATAAAGCGCTGCCGGAGCCGGATTTTGTGATTTTAGGAGCAGGACATCCGAAATTTATGTCTATGAAATCAGGTAAAAATTCCATTGCGAGTTTTGACGCTTCCGCCATGGTTTTCGGGTCTGCACCGAAAAGCTGAACTCCCTGTGGAACATCCGATTTTATTCTTTTTAAAAGCTGTTTTGATTTTTCGTCGCCGAAAGTCAGTGCTTTTGCGGATACCATTTCAGATACCGTCATTGACGCCCCGAAACCGGAGCAAAGTTCTCTGAAAGCCCTGTCGCTCACTCCGGCCATCGGCGCAAGACATGATGTTCTCTCGACGGAAATAGATCCGATTTTTAGTTTTTCCAATTTTATCGTCCCTGAAAATTATTTAATACTTAAATTATAATTGTGAAAATCTTCATATTATTACAAATAGGCAAATTGATAAAAATACTTGAAAATGAGAAAAATTGTGATATAATTACATTGTTACGGAGGCTTAGCTCAGCTGGTCAGAGCGTTTGCTTCACACGCAAGAGGTCGACGGTTCGAGCCCGCCAGTCTCCACCAAAATATATTTTTCGGCTTTTTATCAGCCGATTTTTTATTGTAAATATATTTCCTGTATTCATAAATATAATGATTGCCGGATATTTCGCGTATTTTGAGTTTAATATATTATTTGATGTAAATTAAATAATTAAAATTTTCGTTGACAAGGCAAAATTAATTTATCTTAGATCGAAGAGGGAAGACAGTATTGAATATGATTGAAAATCAGAATGAAATTGCGTCGACCCTTGCAGCCGCCTGCTGTGGAATCTCGGTTGTATCGAAGACGCAGTCAGTAACTTATTTCCGGTTTAGACAAAAGGGCACACGGGATTTAAAGATTTCCCTGTCTGTCAATTTTTTTCATTGATTAGTTTAGAATAATATTAAAAAATTCCGATTTTTTTGAAAAAAATCCCAAAAAAATAATTTTTGTTGTTAATACAACAGATTTGTGGTAATTACATATGATATAATACAGACACAAGATAAAAAAGGGAGCGCGAAAATAAAATGAGAAAAAAAATTGATTTAAATAAATCTGTTTATGAATTGGCGAAAGAATATCCCGAGCTTATCGATATTATGGCGAATCTCGGATTTACGGAGATAAAAAAGAAATCCGTCTTGAACTCCGTTGGAAAAATAATGACTGTTCCAAAGGGTTCCAAGATGAAAAATATTCCTATGTCGGATGTAATCGCCGCTTTTATTGCAAACGGATTTGATATTGAAGGTGAAATGCCCGGCGTTGACGAAAGCAAAAAGCCGGACGAGCCTCAAGAAAGTCTAAAGTCGGACGACAGCACGGAAAAGCTTAAATCTTATCTCCGCAGACTTTCCGGCGGCGAGGATTTGGAGAGCGTAAGGGCGGATTTTGTCCGTGAGTTCGGAGATGCGGACGCATCTGATATTATGAAAGCCGAGCAGGAGCTTATTAAGGAGGGCGTTCCGCTGTCGGAAGTTCAGCGGCTGTGCGACGTTCATTCGGCGCTGTTTCACGGCAAGACAAGAGAAGAACAGATTGCCAATGCGGAAAAAGCTGTTGAAGACTCCCTAAAGCGTGAAAAAATCAAACAGGAAATAGCTAAGGCGGATTCCTATCCGAAAAAAGACTATACGGACAAGAAAGCAATGGCGGCAAAGCTTGAAGAATATAAAGGTCATCCTCTTCGTACTTTGACGAGGGAAAACGATAAACTATCGGAGCTTCTGTCAAAATTTAAAAACACTCATGATTTGACGATTCTTCGTGATATTCGCGGACTTTCCGTCCATTACGCGAAAAAAGGAGACCTTTTATATCCGCTTCTCAAAGTTAAGTACGGCATATCGGGACCGTCCGATGTGATGTGGACTGTCGATGACGAAATCAGAGATGAAATAAGCGGGCTCGATAAAGAAACAGACCGTAATGAACAGTGGAACGAGAGGCTTGACGCTGTTTTGACGCGAGCGGAGGAAATGATTTATAAAGAAAAGAATATTCTTTTTCCGATATGCGCCGTCAATTTTACGGAAGACGAGTGGAAAGGTATTTATAAAGATTCTAAGGATTACGACGTATGCTTCGGCGTGGAAAGCGAAATATGGGAAGACGCGGAAAAATCCGCCGATGATTCGTCTTTCTTTGACGGAGAGGTAGTTATGCCGGGCGGTCATATGACTGTTGAACAACTGACAGCTCTGTTAAACACGATTCCTATGGAAATTACTTTTGTTGACGCGGACAATATCAACCGCTTCTTCAACGAAGGGCGTAAGGTTTTCAAGCGTCCGGGAATGGCTGTTGACCGTGAAGTTTTTTCGTGCCATCCGCCTAAAGTCGAGCCGATTGTAAGAAAAATTATCGATGAGTTCAGGTCGGGCAAAAACGACGTAGTTCCGATATGGATGGAAAAAGGCGGCAGAACGATGCTTGTCAGATATATGGCTGTACGCGGCAAAAACGGAGAATATCTCGGGACTGCCGAACTCGTACAGGATATGGAATTCGCCAAAGAACATTTTTGTAAAGATTGAAAGTAAGACAAAAACAAATGCCGGGGCGCAGTTATCGCGCCTCGGTTTTTTCTTCCAACCATTTTTTCAAAACGACGGCGTTATTATATACCGTGTCTCGGGAACCGTACAAAATCGTTACATTTCCGTCTTTCAACCGCGTCTTTATCAAATCGATAAAATCGGATTTGCCGGGATTCAGTTCCAACTCTTCTCTGTATCGTTCGGAAAACCCGTTAAATTTTTCGGGTATATGACTGAACCATTTGCGCAATTCGTTTGAAGGTGCAAACTCTTTAGCCCAAAAATCTATGCCGGCTTTCTCTTTTTTATCCCGCGCGGCCAGAGACGGTCGGCAAGGACGCGAAAACCGTCGTTTTCATCTGCAGCGTCGTATATTCGTTTGCAAATAATTTTATTCATCATTATTATCTTCTTTCAGCGTAAATTCATTTTTGCGGTAAGTTATCAAGCCGTCCTTTTGCATTTTGCTCAATTCATTTGACATTGCGCTTCTGTCAACGCCTAAGTATTCCGCCAACTGTCTGCGGTCATACGGAATAACAAAATGAACGCTGTTGTTTATCATCGCCTGTTCCGAAAGATAAGACAGAAGACGCTCGCGAAGGGTTTTCGGCGCGATATGCATCATTCTCGTGGAAAGACCTATGTTTTTCTGAGCCGATATTTTAAGAAGGTTTTGAATAAGCCTGTTGTGAAAAGAACATCCGTTGGAACAGACTGTAGTAATATTGCTCATATTTAAAAAAAGTATTTTAGAGTCCTCGGCGGCGACAACATCGCATAAAAGTTCCTGCCCCGGAATTGCGGCATAATTTTCTCCGAAAATCGAACCTATATCAACATGACCGAATATGTTGCTCGTACCCCATTGAAAATTCACTACAATATTCGCGCTGCCCGATTCCACCAATCCGATTTCGGATAAAGTGTCGCCGGCGCGCAAAATTATCTCATCTTTTTTATAGTTTTTTTCGTGGGCTCGAAGACATGACATCATCGACTTTATCTCGTCTTCGCGCATCCCATGAAACAGAGGAGTTTTTGAAAGAAAAAAAGAATTCATAAAATTTACCTCTTTGTTGTTTAAACAACGTATTTTATGATTTAATTATAGTATACTTACGTCAGTAAGTCAAACGAACGGAGGAAAAAAATATGACTGCGTCAAGTATTACGGAAAAAACTCTTGTCGGGGATCTTGTCAGAAGACACCCCGAAACTGCCGAAGTGCTTTTCGGCATCGGTTTCAGCTGCCTCGGCTGCCCGGCGTCGCAGAATGAATCATTAGAAGATGCCTGCGCCGTACACGGCTTCAGCGCAGAAGAGGTTGTCAGAAGAATAAACGAAGTTATTGCATTGTCGGAAAAGGAGAATTGATGAGCGCTTTTTTGGGACCGATACATTATTGGCTTTACAATAAAATCGGAAATCAGGAAGAGTTGACGAGGGAAATTGCCGATTACGCGGCGGATGAAAATTTGATTGACGACGCGGAAAAGTACACGAAGCGGCTTCCTCGGTTGGAAACGGTAATAGACGAAGGCAACATACACGGGTGGCTTCAAAATTGTATTTCGGACGCCGAAAAGCGTTATGCGGATTTGGTGGGCGAAATTATTTCAAATGATTGTGAAAAACTTAAAGAGCTTGAAAAAGTCGCGTTCGAGTTCGGAAAAAAACACAGTATTTGTTGCGACGACGCGGCGGAAATATATAAATCGTTTGAGGATTTTTTTGTAAACGGAATGCCGTGCGACCGAATAAATACCGTTACTGAAAGTTTTTCGGATAAAGTGTCATGGGAAATGACTCAGGATATTCATTTTAACTATTGGGACAAAGACAGCGAGCCGTATTATGTTCTTCGCAAAAAAGTGATGGACGGAATGCTTGCTGAATCTGATTTCAAAGTTGAAATGTTTGATAAAGCGCATTATATGATAATAAAAAAATAATTTTCGGAGGGAAAAATATGGATAGCAAAATGTTTTGTTTTCAGTGTGAACAGACAGCCGGCGGATGCGGCTGCAAAGGAAAGGCCGGAGTATGCGGAAAAAGCGCCGATGTCGCGGGTCTTCAGGACGAACTCACCGGAGCGCTGATAGGTTTAGCCCGTGCGGCAGACTCAAATGAGAATGTGTCAAAAAATACTTACAAGATAATAATTAAAGGTCTTTTTACGACAATCACAAACGTAAACTTTAACTCGGCAACGATTTCCGAACTTATTGATGAAGTTCATAAAGAGAAAAGTCATCTTGTGCCCGGCTGTTCTTCATGCGGCGTCACGTGCAGAAAGAGCGATGATTACGATATGAAAAACCTTTGGAACGCTGATGAAGATCTTGTTGATAATTTCAACCTTTCTCCCACTGGCGAAGTTGACGACGACTTAAAAGCAATTTTCGGGTAATTTAATGAAAGAAAAAAAAGGAGAGGTATTCTCTGTTGCGTATGACAATATGCCGGTTCCGGGCTGTACAGTGTCAAAAACGGTTCGGACAGGCCGCAACGACATAATTTATTTTTCACTTGCGAAAAATACGGATATAAGCGCGGAGATATATCGGTACTACAAATTTATTTTAGTTTTGTACGGAAAAATTGAAGTGTACGGCGGCGAAAGTTTTTTGAAAAAGCTTTCTCCCGGCGATGCGTTTTTGACGCCGATCGGGATTCCGGTAGGAATCAGAACCGATGAGGGAGCCGTCTACACTGAATTTTCGGTCAGAAAGGATGATAATATGAACGAAGCGGTCAAAGCTGGCGAGATTTTCAATCTTGCAGAACTTGTACCTTACGCCGATGGCAGAATAGTCAATATGGATGTGGCGCACAACGACAATATGAAATTTGTCGTTATGTCGTTTGACGAGGGAACAGGTCTTTCGGAGCACGCGGCGCCCGGCGACGCTCTTGTATTCGCGCTTGACGGAGAAGCCGTGATAGGATATGAAGGAAAAAATTTCCGTATCAAAGCAGGCGAAAATTTTTGTTTCGCAAAAGGCGGTCTTCATTCCGTAAAGGCGGATAAAAAGTTCAAAATGGCGCTTCTTCTTACGTTGGATTGATATCGTTAAAAAAGTTTCAGAGGTGATTTTCAATGATTAAAGTTGCGTTTTACGACACAAAGCCGTATGATATCCCTTCATTTGAAAAATATGGGAAAATGCGTGGCGTTGCATATAAATTTCTGGAGACAAAACTTAACGAGGACACTGCGGAGCTTGCGAGAGGATGTGAAGTCGTATGCGTTTTCGTCAATGACGATGTGAATAAAGCTGTAATAGAAAAACTTTACGGCATGGGCGTGAAGTTGATTGCCCTTCGTTCGGCAGGATACAACAATGTAGACGTCAAAGCGTGTTTCGGTAAAATTCACGTCGTTCATGTTCCGGCGTATTCGCCTTATTCCGTTGCCGAGCACGCAATGGCGCTGCTGCTTACATCTGTCCGCCGTATTCACAAGGCGTATAACCGTACAAGGGAATTTAATTTTTCTCTTAACGGCTTGACTGGATTTGATTTGCACGGCAAGACTGTCGGCGTTGTAGGCACAGGAAGAATCGGAAAAATTTTTATAGATATATGCCGCGGATTCGGAATGAACGTATTGGCGTACGACCGCTTTCCGTCGGCAGAAGGCGACATAAAATACGTTCCGCTTGACGAGCTTTTTTCTGAAAGCGACGTTATCTCTCTTCATTGCCCGTTGACCGCAGAAACAAAGCATATGATTAACGCCGAAAGCATCAAAAAGATGAAAAAAGGTGTTGTCATAGTCAACACGTCCAGAGGCGGACTTGTCGATGCAGAGGCTCTGCTTGAAGGTATAAAGGACAGAAAAATCGGTGCGGCGTGCCTTGACGTATATGAAGAAGAGGCCGATATATTCTTTGAGGATTTGTCCGGACATATCCTGAACGACGACCTTCTTTCAAGGCTTATTTCCATGCCGAATGTGATAGTGACTTCTCATCAGGCATTTCTAACGGACGACGCGTTGAACAATATTGCGGATACGACGGTAAACAATATTTTGTCCTATTTTGAAAAGGACGGAATTTGCGACAATGAATTGTGTTATAGATGCGGCAACATCGAGCAATGTAAAAAAGAAAGAAACGAAAGATGTTTTTAAGGAGGAAATAACGATGAAATATTTTGTAAACGAAGATTGCATAGGATGCGGACTTTGTGAATCAACGTGCCCTGAAGTTTTTTCAATAGGCGATGAAGGTAAGGCGGCCGCTGTCGATTCCGAGGTATCGGATGAATTTCTTGATGCAGCTGCCGAGGCAAAAGAAAACTGCCCCGTAGGCGCGATTGAGGAAAAGGAATAATTTCTCAACAAGCGGGTTCAACGAAATTTGAAAATTCTCAACCAAATACACGCCTGTTAAAATACAAAAAAATTTGAAATAATATACAGATTGACGCCCTTGGGTTTAGACCGTTCGGGCGCTTCTGTATTTTCTTTCAATGTGTATTTGTTTTTTCTCAAAATCATGCGGCATTTTTTGATTGATAAGCAATGTAACGATTTTCAAATGTTAATTTATTAAATTTTTTATTTATATTGAAAACATGCTTGTTATGATATCAGTTAATAACAAGGTGTTATTAAATATTATAATATATGGGAAGGGAAAAATTCTGTGAACGGAACAGCCGATATGTCAAGTGTAAAGCTTGCCAACTACAGATTAATATGCAATTATGTTCACAATCACGGAGCGGTTACCATTCCCCAGGTATCTCTTGCGACAGGTTTAAGTCTTCCTACCGTTACAAGAGCGATTGATTACAGCATTGAAAACGGCATTATGCGCACGTGCGGAATTGTCGGAGGGGAGATTGGACGCAAGGCGCAGGTATATTCTTTTAATCCGGATTATATACATTTTCTTTTTATTTCCCTCCACTGCCACAAACTTTATTATCAGTCTCTCAATTTTTTAAATATATTCCCCGTAAGGTAAATTACCTTGTTATCAGATTTGCCATCACATTTGCGAATTTATTTTATCCGCTTTTCAATATGAAAGGCTGCTGAAAAAAGATATTGTCATTTTCCGTTTAATCAGGCGCCGTATTTGATAATAAGACCGTTTCGCCTGAGATGTACGGAGAATAACAATTATTGAATTAAAAAATAATCGGGCGGCTGCCGCGGATGTCCTACATCTGCAAGCCGCCCGAAAATTTTTAATTAACCGGAGATTTAATGATTTTCGGTTCTTTTTACATGACCGCCGAGATAACAAAAGAATTGAATCCGCCTTTTTTGGAAGAAAATACGCGGTTGATTGTGATAGAATTTATCTTGAAAAGTAAAATAAAAAAGAGACAAAGGTGTCAAATTATGAATAATGATGAAATGTGGAATGCTGTTAAAGAATGTGACGCCTCATGTGACGGAAAGTTTTTTTACGGTGTGAAAACAACCGGTATTTACTGCCGCCCGTCATGTAAATCAAAGCTTCCTAACAGAGAAAATGTCGTTTTTTTCAAGACAAGGCGGGAAGCCGAAAATGAAGGTTTTCGTCCGTGCAAGCGCTGCCGACCGGATTTGGTGCAATATGACCCTGCCGCGGATCTGTCGGAAAGAACAAAGAAATTGCTTGATAGCTATTTCAGCGATCGAATGAAACTTGAAAGCGATATGAGAGAAATGGGAGTGAGCAGAAAACATCTGACAGAGATCTTCAAACAGCAGTATGACATCACGCCATCCGAATATTTGACACAGGTAAGGATCGCCGCCGCAAGAAGTCTGCTGCAGGACGGATATTCCGTCACGGACGCCGCCGGTATGGCAGGGTATGAAAATCTGTCGGAATTTTACGATCATTTCCGCCGGCAGACAGGAATGACGCCGGCAAGATATCGTCAGATTTTCGCTGATAATATCAGTCGAAGCGTTATGGAAACTCCTATCGGGTCTTTAAGGATTATAGCCTCGCAGGATGCCGTTCTCTGCGTAGAACAGGAAAAAAAGGAAAGTTCAGACGCAGGCGCGCAGGTCGTCGATATTCCTGCCGACCGCATTATAACAGGCGATCCCTCAGGTGAATTGGTGAAAGACTGCAAGGCTCAGCTCAACGAATATTTTGCCGGAAAAAGACGAAAATTTGACCTGCCGGTTAACCCCGAGGGAACGGATTTTCAGAAAAATGTATGGGAACATCTCACAGACATCCCTTACGGACAGACGCGCACTTACGGAGAGCTTGCCGCGATTACTGGTAATAAAAAAGCTTCACGGGCGATAGGAATGGCCAACCACATTAATCCGATTTTGATTTTGATTCCCTGCCACCGTGTCATTGGCGCCGGAGGCAGTCTTACCGGATACGCAGCCGGTATTGAAGCGAAAAAATATCTTCTAACAATGGAAAGAAAATATTCTCTGTGAAAGATGAATATTTTCCATTCGGAGAGCGGTAAATTTCCTGGCTTAAAAATAGGGATCCGCAGTTGGGCGAGGTCATTTCCAAAATGGGAAAGCCGAAAAGAAATCTGTTTCCAAACATTTTTTCGGGACTTGTTTTCTATATAATTTCGCAGCAGATCTCGGCAAAAGCGGCTGAAACAGAATGGAAACGGTTTCAAGAACTGTGTTCACCTGTCAAGCCGGAAAATACCCGCCGCTTTACGCCGGAGAAAATACAAAAGTGCGGTACGACTCTTCGCAGGGCTGGATATATCAGACTGATTGCAGAAAAGCTTGCGGACAATACTATTGACGTGAATTCACTTATTAAAGAAGATGACGCAGAATTTATCAAAAAAATCACAAAATTGCCGGGTGTCGGAGAATGGACAGCTCAGATGCTTCTGATTCATATGCTGAAAAGACCGAATGTCATCAGTTTCAAGGATGTGGCTGTTCTTAGGGAAATGTGTATGGTTTATCGGGTTTCGTATATCCGCCGGGAATTTTTTGAACAGAAAAAAGATATTTATTCCCCCATATTCGACAACCGCAAGCATCTATTTCTGGACAATTTCAACCCGGAAAACCGCCGATAAAGCAGAAAATCAGAGAGCAGAGAACAAATAAACAAAATCTTCAAGGAGGATCATATTATGCAACACAGAATGAAAGAATTTCAGATGGATAAGGAATCGGTTGATAAAGTTCTGACAGAAAACCGAGTAGGTCACGTTGCTGCGATCGGAACCGATGGTTTCCCGTATGTGGCGCCGGTGTTTTTTTTGTACCGGAACGGTAAAATATATTTTCACGGTCTGAAGGTTGGACAAAAACTCGAAAATATAAAAACAAATTCCTATGTAGGTTTTGAAACGGTAGAATTTAAAGAAGTCATTAAAGAAAAACTTGACTGTCCCTGCGATGCGGACGCGGTATATCAGAGTGTCGTTGTTCGCGGAAAAGCAAGGATACTTGATGACGTGACAAAGAAGGAAGAAATTCTCAGGGCAATTTTGAAAAAGTACGCACCCGATTCATTTTGTGTACTATTTAATATATTTTATTATTATACTCTAATATACTCTAATTTCGCGGTTATTTTTTTGTTATTCCGTCAACCGTAAACATACAGACGACTTTTTGTCGGATAAAAATAATAGTTGCATTTATTTTGTATTTTGCTTATAATCTAATAGATATGCCGATTGATAATTCAGTCAGTTGTTTTTTGCGGGAAAAAAGAGATTTTTGAGATAATAAATTTCCTGTTATTTTATATTAAATTTTTGAATGAAAGAGGTATTCAGACTATGAAAGTATTCATGATTGGCGGAACGGGACTGTTAGGCAGCGAAGCCGCGAGACAGTTTATCGATGCCGGAGATGAAGTTACAACGCTCGCTCTTCCTCCTCTGCCGGAAGGCGCTCCAATTCCCAAGGAGATGAACATCATCTTTGCCAACTATCTTGAAAAAACGGATGAGGAAATCGCCGAACTTATGAAAGGCTGCGATACATTCATTTTCGCGGCAGGTGTTGACGAGAGAGTTGAGTTTCCCGCTCCCGTATACGAGGCTTACAGAAAATATAACATCGAGCCCGTCAGAAGACTTCTGACTATTGCGAAAAAAGCAGGCATAAAGCACGCTGTCATTCTCGGTTCCTACTTCTCTTATTTCGCGAAAGAATTCCCGGATATGAGACTTACCGAAAAGCATCCTTATATCCGCTCCAGAATAGAGCAGGAAGAGGTAGCTATGAGCTTTGCTCAGGACGGAACCATGGACGTAGCTGTAGTTGAACTTCCGTACATTTTCGGCACTCAGCCCGGAAGAAAACCTGTTTGGGTTATCCTTGTCGAGCAGATTAAGAACATGGGACCCGTTACAATGTTCCCGAAGGGCGGCACTACAATGGTAACAGTTCGTCAGGTAGGACAGGTTATTGTCGGTGCGGCGAAGAAAAACAAGGGAGCCAACTGCATTCCCGTAGGCTACTACAACCTCACATGGAACGATTTCCTTCACATCGTACACGCCGCAATGGGCGATCCCAAGAGACCTATAATAAATATTCATAAGCTTTCATTCCAGCTTTTTGGCTTCTCAATGCGCGCTCAGTATAAGAAAAAGGGCATACAGAGCGGTATTGACCCCGTAGGACTTGCCGACATCATGTGCATGAACACATGGATTGACAAAAAGTACTGCCAGGCTTACGGCGTAACAGACGACGACATCAAGTCGGCTATCTTTGATTCCGTCAAGCTTTCAGTTGACGCTTACGAGGGCAAGCAGAAGCTGATCGAGATGCGCGGAGAATAATTTTTGCGGTGATTTCAATATTTTGTTTTTTGAAATTATTGTAAAAAATAAATAAAAAAATATAATAACAGACCGTAGTTTTACTTGACTATGGTCTGTTTTCGTTATAAAATTAATTTAGGTGAGTTTATTGAAAATTTATCATAAGGGTTTCAACTATTCACAGGACGGACCTGGAAACAGGCTTGTATATCATATGCAGGGATGCAATTTCAAATGTAAATGGTGTTCCAATTACGACTCAATTCCGTTTGATTCTCCCGACGCGTTTGAAATGACGCCTGACGAGATTTTGAACGAAGTGATGAGGTCAAAGATGATTTTTTTCTCGGGCGGCGGAGTCACTTTCACAGGAGGAGAACCAACAGTTCAGTTTGAAGAGCTGAAAAAAACGCTTATTCTTCTGAAAGAAAACGGGATTTCCACTTGTATAGAAAACAACGGCTCGAGTCCTCGTCTTAAGGAACTGTCGGACTATATAGATTTCCTGATAATGGATTTAAAGATTGTCGATGAGAAAAAGCATATGTATTATACAGGCGCGTCAAACAGCCGGACGCTCGAAAATATAAGGTATTTTTCAAAAATCGGCAGACAGCTCCATCTGAGAATACCTATGATAAACGGCATAAACGACGACTCGCATGAATTTATCGATTTTCTCAAGCCGTTAAACTACAAAAATCTCACATTGGAGGTACTAAAATACCACGAATACGGAAAAGAAAAATGGGGAGATAAATACGAAATTAAAAACGGTTTCGTATCAGATGAGCAGTTTAACGATTTCAGAAACGAATTGATTAAATCCGGCATCCAGATAGCGGATTACTGAATTGTTTTATTTTTTAAGAAAGAGGCATTTTTAAAATGATCTTTGATAATTACACTCCGGAAAAAATAACCGAACTTGCGAAAAAACAGTTTAAATACGAAAGGGCGAAAAAGCGTCTTGACGGCTGGTTCCTCGCGAAAGAGGAAGAGGTTAAGCTGTATGACAAATATAAAGGCGTAGAGCCTGAACTTCAAAAGGCATATATCCTGAATGAGATAATATCCGACATTCCGCTCACAATAGATCCTTACGTTATTTTTGCCGGAACTCAGGACGATGCTTTTGCGAGAAGCTATGCTCTTATAAATCCTTCATTTAAAGTGGAGGAGTTCTGCGGCTACTGCGATACGAGCGCTGTTTTCGGCGATATTGAACCTTCCAAAGAAATACCGCAGGAGAGGATAGACAAAGTAAGAGACGAATTTGCGAAGACTAAATATTCAAAAGACCTGTCGGAAGTTTACGGAAAATACGAACCGTATACTAAAGAAGTCGTATTTTTCATGGAACAGGTCACAGGTCATATGATTCCGGATTTAAGGTATGTCATTAAATACGGCGTAAAGAAAATGAGGAAGGAACTTGACGCGAAAGAAGGCAGAAATTTCGCGGCGTTCTCCATGGCTTTGGGCGCCGTGCAGGTTCTTGCGCAGAGATACAAAAAAATTGCCGAGACACAGGCGTCATTAGCGTCGGACGAAGACAGACCGAGACTTGAGCTAATCGCGAAAACTTTGGCGAAAGTGCCGGACGAAGGCGCGTCGAATATGTATGAGGCCATGCAGACTTTTATACTCGTATGGCAGGTTATGTGCCTTGAACAGGCGCCCAATCCTTTTGCGTTCTCCGTGGGAAACGCCGACAGAATTTTTGAACCATACAGAAAAAATCTGTCGAGGGATGAAGTCGCTGCTCTGTTTAAACATTTTCTCGTATTTTTCAACGTCGCGGACAGAAGCTGGGCTATTTCGCAGAATGTTCTTCTCTCCGGAAAGGATAAGGACGGAAACGACCTTACCAATTTCACAACTTACGCTATTTTGGACGCGTACTATGATATGAACCTGCCGCAGCCGATTTTGTCTGTAAAACTTCATAAAAATACTCCGAAAAAACTTTATGAAGAACTCGGAAGATTTTTCTTCTCGGCCGGCAAACTTACGCCGTCACTTTTCAACGACGATTCTCTTTGGACTGTTCTCGGAAAGACAAGGGATGAGGAAGATCTTCCGGATATTTCTGTCGCAGGATGTCAAGAGCCTCTTATCATGGGCAAAGACAACGGAAATACGACAAACAGCTGGCTGAATCTCGGCAAAATACTCGAATTGACTATCACAGGCGGCGTATCCACAGTCACAGGTGAAAAACTGTTTGACGATATGAAACCGTGCGATCTTCATAACGTTAAAGAAGAGTTTTTGAAAAATACAAAGAGATTTGCCGATGTCATGGCGGAAGCCGCAAACGGTGTATCTAAAGCTTTGTGGAATGTCAGAACTCCGTTCCTTTCATGCCTTATGGGCGGTATGGAGTCCGGTTATGACGTCAGAGATGTGGAAAACCAGGGCAGCAAGTACAACGGCTCGGGATGCTTAATACACGGAATTACGGTAGTCGCCGATTCTATCTCTGCCATTGACAAGCTTTTAAAAGAGCGTCCCGAAGACGCGGATAAACTTATACCGGCGATGATGGCGGATTTCAACGGATATGAGGATCTTCAGAAATTCCTGCTTTCCGCAGACAAGTACGGAAATAACATCGAAGGCGTCGACAAACTTGCAGGCGAGCTTGCTTCCGATGTGGCGGACATTGTGTCGTCTGAGAAAAACTATCTCGGCAATCCGTTCAGAGTCGACTACTCCACGCCGTCTACGCACCTTCTCTACGGATACTGGGTAGGCGCGACGCCCGACGGAAGGAAAGCGAGAACAGAGCTTAACTACGGCGTTGATCCGCTTTTCGGCAGCGCGGAGAACGGACTCGGATTCAGAATACTTTCCAATATGAATATGCCTTTTGAAAAATTTGACGGAGGATATGCCCAGCATCTCGGAGTAGACCCGAAGTATTTCAAGGCCGGCACAATGGAGAGCAAAGGGCTTGAATTTGATGAAAAAATTGTGGAGCCTCTTTTCTTTAATCCTGAAAAGAAGGGAGTTTCACCTTTCTATCTTTATGTAAACGTCACAACGGCTGAAATACTGAAAAAAGTTCTCGCCGAACCGGAGGTTTACGCGCCCTCGGGAATTTACATTATGAGAATACACGGAACTTTTGTAAATTTCCTTGACCTGTCTCCGGCTATACAGCAGGATATTATCGCAAGACTTGACCCCGCGGCTTCAAAAATCGGCTGCTGAAATCAGATTATGAACTCAATAGGTTTAGACATAGGTACGACAAGTGTCTGCGCGATAAAAGCAGACGCTTTGTCGGGTGAAATAACAGATATTAAAACGCGTCCGAATAATTCTTTTATTAATACGGATAAGCCGTTTGAAAAAATCCAGGATCCCGAAAAAATATTGAATATATGCAGAGAGCTCCTCGATTCCATAATTGACACAGACACGGTATCAATCGGAATAAGCACTCAGATGCACGGTATTTTATACGTAGATAAATTCGGTAAATCCCTCAGCCCTTTTTATATCTGGCAGGATATGAGAGGCGATAAGATTTTTAAAGACGGAAAGACGTACGCCGGAGTTCTTAATACTTTTCCGGGATACGGTTCTTCTACCCACCTTTATAATAAGGTAAACGGTCTTATTCCGCACGACGCGAAAAAATTTACATCAATCGGCGATTACGTCGCGATGAATTTGACTGGCAATAACAGGCCGGCGGTAAATATTACGGTCGCCGCGAGTTTCGGTTGTTTCGACGAAGAAAAAAATAAATTTAAAAATTCCGAAGAAAACTTTCCTGACGAATATTTTCCCGATGTAATTTCCGATTTCTCACCGGTCGGAAAATATAAAAATATAATTGTAACGCCGTCTATAGGCGATAACCAGGCAGGTTTCCTCGGTGCTGTGGGGAACAGCAAAGACATTCTTTTAAATGTCGGCACCGGCTCTCAGGTTTCGCTCATTTCCGATTATCCTTCTTCATCGCCGTCGCTTGAGACAAGACCGTATGACGGAAAAAGATATCTTCTCGCCGGATGCGCGCTTTGCGGCGGCAGAGCGTTTTCAGACGTTGTTAAATTTATCGGCGAATGCGCGACTGTAATTACAGGTGAAAAATACGACAATATTTATCCGTTTGTCGATAAACTTATGATCGGCAGCAACGGAACGGCTGAAAATAAACCGATTAAATTTGACACGAGGTTCTGCGGAACAAGAAGGGATTCTTCCGTCACAGGGTCGATTACGGGAATTACGGAAAATAATCTTACTCCTTATACTTTTCTCGTAGGCGCACTTGACGGCATGGCAGAGGAACTTTTTGATTATTATTCATCGTCAGGCGTCTCGGCAAAAGAGGCGGTAGCGACCGGAAACGGCGTCAGAAAAAACAAGAAGCTGAAGGAAATCTTTGAACGGAAATTTAATATGCCGGTTAAGATTCCAAAAGTAAGGGAGGAAGCGGCGTTCGGAGCTTTTCTTTCGTCGCTTATCGGAATAGGAAAAATTACATTCGACGACACAAAGAAATATATCTCGTACGAATGAAAATAAAAAAAGGCTTTAAAAAGCCCCTAAAGAAAACAAGACTGCAAACTTGCGAAAGAGCGGGAATGCAGTCTTTTTTTGTAAATAATTTCTTGATATGAAAAAATATCACGCGAATATTTTAATCAATTAAATATAAATTAAATCATACCGCTTCTTTTATTTTTACCACAGTCCATTTGCCATTGATTTTCTTTATTTTCCAATAACAAAGTATATCATCTGAACCGCTCAATTTATTTCCTTGACTATCACAATGCCAGTCGGAATAGACGACCCACATAAATCCGCTGTTGTGTCTAACTTTTGCTGTTATTAAGTCTAATTTAAGATTAACATGATCTATCTCATAGGATGGTGCAGAAAAAATATAATATCTCGATAATTCACCGACATTTTTATCTGCATCTTTTTCAGATCCTGTATATGTGAAAACCTTTTTTGCAGTTTCCATTACACCTGCTACTTCTTCTTTTTCTTCTTTGCTGCATTTATAATCGATAGTTGAATAGGTTATCGGATCGAAATCGCCGCGTTTCTGCAGATATTTGTATTTATAGTAGTATTCAGTGTGATTTGTTGTACAGAAAGAGAAAACTAATATAATACCCAGACATACGGATAAAATTATAAAAATCTTGGTTTTCTTTAAATTAAATTTCTTTGACGTAATTTTTTCTTTCATGTAAATTCTTCCTTTCTTTTAAAAAAATAAGATAAATTTACTAAAACAGAAATCTTAACATCCTTAAATTTTCTCTTTAATTCATTTATATCATAAAATATAAATAGATGCAATAGGTAAAATTTAAATTATTTAAGGAAATTTTTACAATAATTCATCGAACTTAAAAAAACAAGACTGCAAACTTGCGAAAGAATGGGAATGCAGTCTTTTTTTGTATACAATTTCTTGATATGAAAAAATATCACGCGAATATTTTAATAAATATCAATTTAAAACTCCGCCGGAAATTTCAAAAAATTACAGATATTTCCTAATCGGTGTATATATTCGGTAATGAGAAATTGGCGGAGTACATAAAAAGCCGAAAAAATAAGCGTGAAATATACGTATCCGCGGTTTGGAGCGGAACATTTTTAAGATAAACCGCAACGCAGCGTTCATTAGAGAAAAGCGGGATCTAATGTTAAGCGACCGGCTCTTGCCCGTTTATAACCTCCTGTTCGGCACTTGTCCGGTTTGAGTAAAAAAAAACGAGGTTCACCTCTTTTGGTGAATCTCGGCTTTCTCGGCGCTGTTTTTTTCGCCCGGATTTTTTTATGTCAATTTACCTGAAAATAAGATATCTGAGGCGTTTTTCTGAATTTTTCAAATACTACCATTACTGCCTGAGATTCGACTGTTTTCCCGGAGCATATTTTTTTGTGTCCGACAGTCGTGCCTTCGTCGTATTTTTTCCATTTTCCGCCGTCATCGTAATAAACGGTAAACTGTTCTACCTGTTGTCCCGAACGTATATGTTCCTTTATCACTATTTTATTGAAAAGTTCGGGCTTTTCAAATCTCACCGTAAGCGACGGACTTTCATCGCTGTCGTCCGGACGCCAGAATGAATCGTTGTCGTCGTTTAAAACGTTTTCCGCCTTGAACATTGAGTTAAGCTCAGTTGATGGATTTATCTGAGCGTCATGCGCGAGATTATATCCGAAAACAACATGAATTTCGTGACCTGTTGATTTGAAAATCTGCATCTCGGTGTCGGTGAATTTTCCGAATTTGTTCGGACTTAAATCAAAAATCAGATTTGAATTATTCCCGACCGATCTGTAATAAATGTCGAGAATTTTGTCCTTTGTCTTTGAAGAATAATCATCATCGGGAATGTAGAAACGGTGTTTTCTCAGTTTTGTGTACACCTCGCATGGAGACCAGATGAAATCCGTTTCTTTTTTAATGGATTTTCTCGAACCGATGTCATTTTCCCATTTTCCTTCTTTCGGACCGCAGACCGAAAGAAGCCTGTCGCCGTTTTCAGAATAACCGTATCCGGCGGGTACTACGCACCATTCGCTTTTTCTTGTGACTCCCTGGTCGTTTCCGAGATATCTCGCGTCTGGACCTCTGAATGTTATAGCGCAGTCGGGCTGATATTTTCTGATAATTGAGTATATTCTGCCGTAGTCTATATCAAAATTCACAGGCGTTTCACTTCTGTCGTCAATGAAAAATTCAAACAGAGGACCGTAATTATTTACAAGTTCCCAAACTTGTTTTTCAACATACTCGGAGAAGGGAAGACCCGAGTCGTGAAAAGTCTGCTCGTGCCTGTCCCGCAAAGCGTAATAAATTCCGAATTTAAGACCGCTTTCCAAAGCGGATTTTTGAGCGGATTTCAGAATATCCCCTTTTCCGTCAAGCCACTTTGATTTTTTTACGGAATAATCCGTTGTGTCGGTCTGCCATACGCAGAATCCGTCGTAATACTTTGCGGTCACCATAAGACCTTTCATCAGGCTGATTTTTGCTGTCTCGCACCAGATATTTGTGTCAAGGTCTATAGGAAAAAAAGTTTCCGGAGGCGCGCAGCCGTCTTCGGTGAGTGAAAAAGTCGGCATGGAATATGATATCAACGCGTAGTATTCCATATCCTGCCATTTCAGTTGTCTTTCGCTCGGAACGATTTCCGCCGCTGTTTCAAATGATTTTTTATTGCCCATATATTAAATAATTTCCGATTATTTATTTAATTAAATTAATGAATGAAAGTTAATTGCTTTTTTTTATCCGTGACATAATTTTTATATTAATCTATTTATATTACATAAGTGTTAAGTTTGTGTTAACACAAATTTTATGGTCAAAAAAATCGCCGTCATATTGCAGACGGCGAATATTTAAATTTTTTATTTTCCGGAATCGTTGTTTGTGCAGACGATATCAACGCCTGTTCCGCATACGTCTTTTATAAAGACGTCGCCGATTTTTACGGGAGCTTTTACGGTTACTTTGTCAATTTCCTTCATTACGTCAAAAATCTTTCCCTTCGGAATAGGTGATGACGTTTTGCAGGGAACTACGGGATTTTTTCCTCCGATAAGTTTCACTGTTGAGTGAATATTTCTTTCGGGATTTACAATCTCCGTCCTCGCGTATTTTTCTCCTCTCGGGCAAGTATTGCCTGTGACGGAAATAACGTTTGTACCCTCATATTCTACCGTAATATTGCAGCCTCTGGGGCATGTTACGCAAATCATGTCTTTTTTCATCGTTTATGCCTCCTCTACATATACAGAAACCTTGCTGTCCTGATTCAAGCCGTCAATAACGTCTTTTGGAAGGAGAACGTCTTCCATCTCACCGGGAGCGAGCTTTATGTGTTTTTTGTTTGAAACAATCTTGCCGTCAGCTTCTACTACAAGTCTCGCGTTTTTGTAGATAGCTCCGACTCTCAAATAAAGCTTGATGTCCTCACCCGATTTGATGTTTATTCTCTGGGGAACGATGTATCTGACGCCATGGCCGGGAGTTGTATTGATATATACTTTCTCCTTAGGTCCTTCGCCGAGGATATATTTAGCGGCGCCTTCACCGGCGAGCTGAGCTTCTCTTGTGACGAAATCTACGAGGTCGTGAACCTGAAGTACGTTTCCACACGCGAATATTCCGTCTTTCTCGGTCTCTCTCATCTCATTTACGACAGCGCCCTTTGTAACTCTGTCAAGCGGTATATTCGCCTGCTTTGTCAGCTCGTTTTCCGGTATAAGACCGACAGAAAGAAGGAGAAGATCGCAGTCTATATATTCTTCCGTTCCCGGAATAGGCTGCATTTTGTCGTCTACTTTGGCGATTGTAACGCCCTCGAGCCTCTCTTTTCCGTGAGTAGCGACTACCGTGGTGGAAAGTTTTAACGGAATATTGTAGTCGTTAAGGCACTGAACTATATTTCTCGTAAGTCCGCCTGAGAAAGGCATAATTTCGCATACAACCTTGACCTCCGCGCCTTCAAGCGTCATTCTTCTTGCCATGATAAGACCGATATCTCCGGAGCCGAGGATTACGACTTTTTTACCGGGCATGTATCCTTCAATATTTACATATCTCTGAGCTGTTCCGGCAGTCATGATTCCCGACGGACGAGTGCCTGCCATCTGAAGAGCTCCTCTCGGTCTTTCTCTGCATCCCATAGCGAGAACTATTGCTTTCGCCTGAATTTTCAGAAGACCCTCGTCCGAAGACGCGGCAGTGACTACTTTGTTGTCGTCAATCGAAAGAACCATAGTGTTCAATTTCACGTCTACGGTCGATTTTTTAACGAGCTGAATAAATCTGTCGGCATATTCCGGTCCCGAAAGCTCTTCTCCGAAATAATCAAGTCCGAAACCTGTGTGAATGCACTGTTCAAGTATTCCGCCGAGTGATTCCGCTCTTTCAAGAATAACGATTTTCTTGACTCCACATTCTTCCGCTTTGAGGGCTGCCGCCATTCCGGCAGGACCTCCGCCGATAACTACCAAATCATAATTTATCATTATTCCCGCACCTCACTTTGTCTTTCCGATGACGATTTTTGAATTTCCGCCGAATTTTGTAATCTCGTCAATATCGACACCGAGTTCCTTGGCGAGAATAGAAACGACTTTCGTGCCGCAGAAGCCGCCCTGGCATCTGCCCATACCGGCTCTCGTTCTTCTCTTTACTCCGTCAACGTCTCTTGCGCCGGCCGGTGCGTGGATCGCGTCTAATATTTCACCTTCGGTGACAGTCTCGCATCTGCAGATTATTCTGCCGTAAGCGGGATTTTTCTTAATAAGTTCGGCTCTTTGTTCGTCGGTCATATGTCTGAATCTGACAGGCTCTTTTCTCGAATCGTCGTAATCGGATTTTACCTGAACGTCGGGTATGAGTTTTTCTACTATTCCGGCAATTCTTTGAGCGATAGCCGGAGCAGATGAAAGTCCAGGCGACTCAATTCCGGCAGCATTAATAAGTCTCGGATTTTTCTTTGACTGTTCTACAATAAATTCGTGAGCGAGGCTGTGGGCTCTGAGTCCGGTGAACGATGTGATGGCGTCTCTCGCGGAAACCTGAGGAACGGATTTTGTGGCGATTGATTTAACTTTGTTCAATCCTTCCCATGTTGTGCCCAAGTCGGACTTGTCGTCAACGTCTTCGCTTGTAGGTCCCAAAAGAAGGTTGCCGTCGACAGTCTGAGCCACAAGTATACCTTTGCCCATTTTTGTGGGACACTGAAAGATAGTGTGATTTACCGTATTGCCTACAGATCTGTCAAGAAGGAAATATTCTCCTCTTCTCGCAACGATTTTAATTGTGTCGTCGCCTGCCATTTTTGCTATTTCATCCGCGTAAACGCCTGCCGCGTTAATGATGTATTTAGCCTTTATTTCACCCTGAGTAGTGTCAAGGGTGAGCTCGTCTTTTCCTGTCGATATTCCCTTTACTTCGCAGTTTCTGATAAACTCAACGCCGTTTGTGACAGCGCATTCCGCAGCCGCGATAGTCAATTCGTAAGGGCACACTATTCCGGCGGTAGGAGCGTAAAGAGCCGCCATAGCCGCATCGGAAATATTCGGCTCCATTTCTTTGAGTTCCTTTTTTGATATTATTCTCATATCCGGAACTCCGTTTTTAACGCCTCTTTCGTAAAGTTCATTCAGGTGGTCTACTTCCTCATCAGAAAAAGCGATTACAAGAGAGCCGTTGTTCTTGTAGGGAACATGAAGCTTTTCGCATGTTTCCTTCATCATAGAACAGCCTTTTACGTTCATTTCCGCCATGAGCGAACCGGGTTCCGCGTCAAAGCCTGCATGAACGATGCCGCTGTTCGCCTTAGACGAACCCATGGCGACGTCGTTAGCTTTTTCAAGCAGCGCGACTTTGAGGTTGAACTTTGAAACAGCTCTTGCGGTCATCGCTCCGGTGACTCCGGCGCCTATAATCGCGATGTCATAAGTCATTTCGAGATTTCTCCTTAAAAATATTATAAATTATTTTCTTAAATAATATGCTGATGCGCACTTAGTTATTATTTTAACAAATAAGATATTATATTTCAACAGTTAATTCAATTAAATTGCGGCGATTATTTTAAAATTTTGTCTAAAAGAGTATAAGGAACTTTAAAATCTTTATCGGCAAGACCTAATTCATGACCAGGTCTGAATTCTCCGTGAAAATCAGAGCCGCCCGACAGGATTAAATCGAGCTTTTCCGCCCATCCGCAGAATTTTTTGATTTCTTCATGAGTATATTCGGCGTAATATCCTTCTATGCCGTCAAGTCCTTTTTCTTTTAAAGATTTTAGGTATTCAAATTTTCTTTCATCGTCAAATTTCATCTGGTTTAGATGTGCCGCTATCGCTTTTCCTCCGGATAAGTGAATTAAATTGATTGCCTCTTCGTCGGTGACCGATTCCCTCGGGATAAATGCCGGCGCCCCTTTTTTCAGATATTTTTCAAACGCCTCAGGAACCGATTTACAATATCCCTTTTCCACAAGCGCCATAGCGATATGGCTCCTGCCTGTGAAATGAGTCGGCGATAGTCTCTTTACATCGTCAAAAGTTATGTCTAAACCGAGACTTTCAAGTTTTTTAACCATGGCCTCGTTTCGTTCGTTTCTTTTCATTACAAGGTAATCAAGCTTTTTTTTAATAGGCTCCGGATCGTCTCTGAAGTTTAGTCCCACCATATGAACCTCTGAATCGGGATTTGTTACAGAAAACTCTATGCCGTTTATGAATAACAGATTTTTTCCGGCGGCTGCTTTTCTCGCTTCTTCAAGCCCGGAAATCGTGTCGTGGTCTGTCAACGCAAGTGCGTACAGCCCGAGTTTTTCGGCTTTTTCCACAAGCTTCGTCGGGGTATATATACCGTCTGAAAATGTTGAATGAGTATGAAGATCTATATATTTCATTTTTCCTCTTTCTATTTCTGTAATTTATTATTTTCCGAAAAGCAATTCCGTCAATTTTTCCGCATCATCTATTTCTTCGTTTGTCTCGTCTATAAATTTTTTGATTTCAGGGCTTTGAAAAAGATATTTTTCCGCACGAAAAACAGCTCTGACAAATTTTCTGTCGGGCTTTATAAATCCGTTTACAAGAAGGCAGATGGAATAAGCCCTTAAATCAAATCTTATGTCGGCATTTTTCTCTGTTATAACGGGGAAGAACGGGAAAATCATACATGAAAGCGGTCTGTCGGCCCTTTCGCAATTACCGCCGCAAAATACGGTATTTCCGATTATCTTGAATTTGTTGTCCGGAATTTTTTCTCCGGGAAAGAGCCTCATGCCTTTTTCATCCGGACCCTTGCAGCATAATTTGCCGCACATTTTTCCGCAGTCCGACTTTAGCGGAGTAACATTTTTTAAAATATCTTTGGCTTTTTTTACCAGGATTTCAGGGTTTGTTATTTTGTCTGTCATCTTTTTGAAAATATAATATGTGAAAAATTTATTATATTATATAAATTATAATAAACCATGTCAAATATTTGTCTTTATAAAAAAATCCATGAAATTTTTCGAGCCCGGTTGTTAAAATTCGTTTTTGTCACTTGATAATAAATCTTCTGTATGTTAATATTACATATATTTTAAAGGTTAACTAAATAAGATTTTTTAATAATTTTATTTTATGGTCAAAAATAGGCGAATTTTTTTGTTGTAAAGCTGTGAATATATGAAAAAGATTTTTAAAATGCTCAAGCCGTTCAAGGGAACGCTTATAGCGGCGATAATTTTTTCGGCGCTGTATTCTCTTTTGCAGATACTTCTGCCTGTCTACACGAAAGAGATAATGTCAAAAGGTATAATCGCCGGAGATATGAATGAGATAATCAGGTATGGTCTTATTATGCTCGGACTTACTCTGATAGGCGTAGCGACGTCAATATTAAATACGTATTTTTCTACTAAGACGTCGGTAAATTATGCTATGAATATCAGAAATCAGGTGTTTACAAAAGTCTCTTACCTCGCGCAGTCCGATGTCGATAAAATAGGCGTCTCGTCGCTTATGACGAGGACTACAAACGATGTTGTTCAGGTTCACAATTTTATATTGTCGGCAATGAAATCAATTCTGCCTGTGCCTATTATGCTAATCGGCGGACTCGTAATGGCTCATTCCGTAAACGCTAAACTTCTTAAACTTATTTTAATAGTGATTCCTGTTCTTCTTGTAATATTGATTGTAATACTGATTTTCATCATGCCGATGTATTCTAAAATACAGAAACTGCTTGATCAGATTAATTTCGTTATGAGAGGAAAAATCGGCGGAATAAGAGTCATAAGAGCGTTCAACAAGACAAAATACGAGGACGACAGGTTTGACGACGCAAACGGTAAGCTTACAAAACTTTCTCTTAAAGCGTCGAGAATAATGTATTCGCTTCTGCCGATTCTTATGATTTTCGCTTTCGGACTTATCGCTTACATTATTTATATGTGCGTTATGGATGCGACTAAGCCCGGAGTCGGCAAGCAGGCGATACTTGACACCATTCCAAACATGTATATGTTCCTCGCTTATTTCACAATGATTATTTCGGCTATTTCGACTGCAATGACACTTTTTGTTTCTTGGCCGAAAGCGAATATCAGCGCAAAAAGAATAAGCGAAATACTTGATTCGGAAACTGAAATAAAAGATCCCGAAAATCCCGTGGAACCCGACCCCGAAATAAAAGGAGAGGTTGAGTTTGACAACGTTTCATTCAGATACAAACCCATAAAAAAAGAAGAAAAGAAAAAGCGCAGGCGTGCGAAATCCAAACCGTCAAAAAATAAAAGCGCGTCTGCCGGGGAAGAAAATAAATCTGATGAAAATAACGGGAAGAAAGAAGAAAATACTTCTCCCGATGAAAAGGTAACCGAAGAGGAGAAGGAACAGGCGCGTAAAAAAGCCGAGATAATAGCTGCGGACGCGGAAAAAAAGAAAAAGCTTACGGACAGGGACGCTGTCCACGACGTTTCTTTCGTTTCGCATAAAGGCGAATACACGGCTGTAATAGGAATTACGGGCTGCGGAAAATCGAGTCTGATAAATCTTATACCCAGACTTTACGATGTTACTTCCGGCTCTGTTAAAATCGACGGCGTTGACGTAAGAAATATGAAGGCCGAACATCTTCACAAAAAAATAGCTTACATTCCTCAGCAGAGCTATCTTTTCTCCGGCACAGTCAGGGATAACATAAAATTCGGCAACCCTGACGCTACCGACGCTCAGGTATGGAAAGCCCTTGAGATAGCGCAGGCCAAGACTTTTGTCTCCGAAATGCCGGAAGGACTTGACTCTCAGATTTCGCAGTCGGGCAAAAACCTTTCCGGAGGACAGAAACAGAGGCTTTGCATTGCGAGAGCTATTGTAAAAAATGCGGAAATATATCTTTTTGACGACAGTTTTTCGGCGCTCGATTTGGCGACCGACGCCAGACTTCGTTCGTCGCTCAGAGCGAATCTGCCGGATGCTAATATTTTTATCGTCGCTCAGAGAGTCGGCACTGTAATAAATGCAGACAGAATAATCGTAATGGACGACGGCAGAGCTGTCGGCATAGGAACGCATAAGGAACTGATTGAAACTTGCGGCGTGTACAGGGATATAGTTGCGTCTCAGGTTGGTTTGGGCAATGAGGAGGCGGTTTCATGAGCAGAAAGAACAAAGTCAAGACGGAAGACGAGATGATGTACTCGGATGAGATGCGACTTGAAGCCAAATACTCATCTTACAACAAACGTTCATCGAATAAAAATCAGGTAAAAGATGCCAAAGGCACGTTCAGACGCTTTATATTGTTATTGAAACCTTATTCCGTGTCTGTTATTTTCGTTCTTATCTGTTCGATAGGCGTAACTCTTGTCGACGTTGTCTCTCCGGATTTTATGGCGAATGTAATAGACACGTTGCAGACGTCTATTGAAAATTTCGCAAATAACGGCACTCCGATTTCATTCGGTTCTGTTGCACAGAAAGGCACGGTCTGGTACGAGCTGTTTTTAATAGGCTTGCTATATGTCGGTCAGTCGATACTCACGTTTTTACAGCAGTTTGTAGGCGCGGGAATTTCCCAGAAACTTGTTTTCAATTTGAGAAAAGACGCCAACGAAAAACTTTCAAGAGTCCCGTTAAGCTATTTCGACAACAACACAAAAGGCGAAATAATCTCCAAGGTTGTAAATGATATCGACAACGTATCCGGCTCTCTTCAGTCTACGTTCATCTCTGTAATCACAGCCGCAATAAAGGTTGTCGGTTCTCTTTACATGATGCTCAGGACAGGGAACTTTGTAATGACTTTAGTCGCGATTATTCTTGTTCCGGTAAGCGGACTTCTTTCTTACAAGGTTTCGAGAATTTCAAAAAAATGGTTCAAAAAATATTGGGCGTCTATGGGAGCTCTTACCGGTCATGTGGAGGAGATGTTTACCGGTCACAACATAGTCAGAATATTCAATCACGAAAAACAGTCGATAAAGGAATTTAAGGAAATAAACTATAATTTAAAACACAATTCCTTTGTCGCCAATATGATTTCAGGAATTTTAAATCCCGTTTTGACTCTCATTTCAAATGTAAACTATGTTCTTCTCTGCATATTCGGAGGCTGCTATTATATAGGCACATGGTTTTTGTCGGGCAGAAAAATACCCGTCGGCAATAGAATGGGACTCGGTTCGATTCAGGCTTTTCTGAGCTATTCGTCAAATTTCTCGTCGCCTATTCTGTCAATTTCATCTATGATAAACTCAATCCAGTCATCGCTCGCGTCGGCGGAGAGAGTTTTCGCCCTGCTCGACGAAAAGGAAATGTCTAAAGACGATACGACAAACGACAATAAGGAAAATCTCAACAGCGAAGTTAAATTTGAAAATGTCTCCTTCAGGTATCTTCCCGATAAGCCTTTGATAGAAAATTTCAATCTTACCGCGGAGCCGGGCGAGACTGTCGCCATAGTCGGGCCTACAGGAGCCGGAAAGACTACAATAGTAAATCTTTTGATGAGATTTTACGAGGTCGATTCCGGCGCAATACTTCTTGACGGAGTTGATATCAGAACAATGTCAAGAGATAAACTCAGAGAAAACTTCGGTATGGTTCTTCAGGACACGTGGCTTTTCAAGGGAACCATAAAGGAAAATATATCTTACGGCTGTGACGGCGCTACTGACGAGCAGATTATTGAGGCGGCGAAGGTCGCAAATATTCATGATTATATCATGACTATGAAAAAAGGCTATGACACGGAGATTACAGAAGACGGAACAAATCTTTCGCAGGGTCAGAGACAGCTTATTACAATAGCGAGAGCCGTACTCAGAAATCCGAAGGTTTTGATTCTTGACGAAGCCACATCGTCTGTAGATACAAGAACGGAAATACTTATTCAGGAAGCTATGGACAAGCTTATGGAGAACAGAACCGCGTTTGTAATTGCACACAGACTTACTACGATAAAAAATGCCGATAAAATAATCGTAATGAGAAAAGGCAGAATTGTTGAGACCGGAAATCATGAATCTCTGATGAAAGAAAACGGATTTTACGCGTCGCTTTACAATTCGCAGTACACGGGCGGTATACCAGAAGACGCCGAATAATAATTAATCAAAAAAGGAGACGCCGAAAGACGTCTCTTTTTTAAATAGCACTTTATGCCGTCGAATGCTAAAATTTTTTAAAAAACACTTGACAAATAAAACGGCAGAGTGTATATTATAGATAAAGTTAGCACTCAAACATATAGAGTGCTAACAAATAAAGAGGATAATAAAATGAAATTGACTGACAGACAAAAGAAAATACTTTCCGGCGTTGTGGAAAAGTATATATCTACCGGTGAACCTGTAGGCTCTAAAGTTATCTGTCAGGATCTGAACGTGTCATCGGCAACTGTCAGGAATGATATGGCTGTTTTAACATCCGAAGGTTTTCTTGAGCAGACGCATACGTCATCCGGCAGGATTCCTTCATCGGAAGGCATCAAGTTTTATATTAACAATCTGATGGGACGTTATGACATTTCCGACAAGGACAGACAGGGTTTAAGTGCGAGGCTTTCTGAAATAGAGGGCGAACCGAAAGACGTTTTAAAACGGGCTGCCGGTATTTTATCCGAGCTTACGGGCATGACGGCTATAGCATCCACACCGTTTGATTCAAGGGCTGTTATAAAAAAAGCCGAGCTTGTGCCCCTCAGTGCCCATTCGGCGCTTGTTGTCGTTATGATGTCGACCGGCGTAGTAAAAACAGAGCTTTGCAGGTCTGATACGGAAATTGACATGAACGCCGGCAGGCTTTTCTACTCTGTTGTAAATTCAAGATTTGTCGGTCATATGATATCCGATATTAGCGTTGCCGATATTCAGTCTATATCTCTCTCGCTCGGGGACAGAGTTTTTCAGATGACGCCGTTTCTTTCATCGGTAGTCGAGCTTTCCAAAAAGGCGACTGTAAGCGATATGATAGTTGAAGGAAAGGAAAAGCTGTTGAATTTCGGAGATCTCAGTGCAAATGTCACAGAGCTGATCGACGTTTTGGCAAATTCCAATAAGATGGCTACGTATTTCAACAATCAGAAAGAGCAGACAAAAGTATATATAGGTTCCGAAAATTTCAATCCTGCTTTTTTGAACACGGCTATGATAATCTCAAAGTACAGCATTAATTCAAGGCAGTCGGGAGTTATCGGGGTTATCGGACCGGTAAGACTTGATTATTCAAGAATGATACCCGCTGTGAAGTATCTGACGTCAAGGGTAAGCGATGTTCTTACCGAATCGGTTTCGGATTAACATGGAATTATACTTTAATTTTTAAACATTGATTTAGGAGAAAACAATATGGCGGACAAAGACGACAACAAAGTAGAGATAAACAGGGAAGAAAAGAAATCCGCGGAAAAGGAAACTAAGAAAGCAGATAAATCTTCCGAAAATAATAAAGCGGAAAAAAAATCAGGCTCTCAGAGTAAAAAGCCCGAACCGAAAAAAAGCGAATCAAAAAAATCAGACGGCGACAAGGAAAAAATCAAGGAGCTTGAGAAAAAATATGATGAGCTCAACGACAAATACCTCAGAATGGCAGCCGAGTATGAAAATTACAGAAAAAGGACAACCAAGGAGCTTGCGGAGAGGGTAGTCGACACAAGGATAAAAGTAGTATCCGAAATAATTCCCGTAGTTGACAATTTTGAAAGAGCGGCGGAATCAACGACAGACGACATTACGGTTTATAAAAAGGGCGTCGAGATGACGGAAAAACAGCTTAAAGACGTTCTTTCAAAACTCGGAGTTGAGTCTTTCGGCGAAGAGGGCGACGAGTTCGACCCCAATATTCACAGCGCTATGATGCACACAGAAAACGACGACGAGCCCGAAAACAGCGTAAGTCAGGTATTTATGAAAGGCTACAAGATAGGCGATAAAATAATACGTCCTGCGGCGGTAAAGGTAAATAAATAGCTTTTTCACCGGTTCTGAAAATGAATCGTTCAAAATAAAAATTAATTTTTTTAAGAAATTGAAAAGGAGAAAAAATTATGTCTAAAGTAATAGGTATCGATTTAGGTACTACAAACTCATGCGTGGCTGTTATAGAAGGCGGAGAGCCTGTTGTTATCCCCAATCCCGAAGGTTCGAGGACTACACCTTCTGTTGTCGCGTTCGGTAAAAACGGAGAAAGAATGGTTGGTCAGGTCGCCAAAAGACAGGCTATAACAAATCCGGATCACACTGTTTCATCGATAAAGCGTCAGATGGGTTCTGATTATCATGTCAATATCGACGGAAAGAAATACACACCTCAGGAAATTTCCGCTATTATTCTTCAGAAACTTAAATCGGACGCAGAGGCGTACCTCGGTTCTCCTGTAACTGAGGCTGTAATCACAGTTCCCGCGTATTTCACAGATTCACAGAGACAGGCTACAAAGGATGCGGGAAAAATCGCCGGACTTGATGTAAAAAGAATTATCAACGAGCCTACAGCTGCGGCTCTTGCTTACGGAATAGATAAGGAAACCGACCAGAAGGTCATGGTATTCGACTTGGGCGGCGGAACATTCGATGTATCGCTTATAGAGATGGGCGACGGAGTTCAGGAAGTTCTCGCTACTGCAGGCAACAACCATTTGGGCGGCGATGATTTCGACCAGAGAATAATCAACTGGCTTGTGGAAGGCTTTAAGGCGTCCGACGGCATTGACCTCAGAGGCGACAAAATGGCAATGCAGAGACTTAAAGACGCGGCTGAAAAAGCCAAGATTGAACTTTCCGGCGTTACCACTTCCACAATATCGCTTCCTTTCATCACGGCAGACGCCACAGGCCCCAAACATCTTGAAACCACTCTTACAAGAGCTAAATTCAACGAGCTTACAGCAGACCTTGTAGAGGCTACTATGGGTCCTGTTCGTCAGGTTCTTTCGGATGCGAAGCTTTCTTCGTCTCAGATAGACAAAGTTCTTCTTGTCGGCGGTTCAACGAGAATACCGGCTGTTCAGGAAGCTGTCAAGTCTTTCATGGGCAAAGAGCCTTTCAAGGGAATCAACCCCGATGAGTGCGTAGCAGTCGGCGCGGCTATTCAGGCAGGTGTTCTCGGCGGCGAGGTACAGGGACTTCTTCTTCTCGACGTCACGCCTCTTTCATTGGGTGTCGAGACTCTCGGCGGCGTATGCACGAAAATTATTGAGAGAAATACAACAATACCCTGCAAGAAGAGTCAGATATTCTCTACGGCGGCTGATAACCAGCCTTCAGTCGAGATTCACGTCCTCCAGGGCGAAAGAGAATTTGCCAAGGACAACAAGACTTTGGGCATGTTCTCTCTTGACGGAATTATGCCGGCAAGAAGAGGCGTTCCTCAGATTGAAGTTACATTCGATATAGACGCCAACGGCATTGTCCATGTATCCGCAAAGGATCTCGGTACGGGCAAAGAGCAGTCTATTTCAATTACATCGTCCACAAATATGTCTAAGGAAGATATAGACAAGGCTGTCAAAGAAGCTCAGCAGTACGAGGCAGAGGATAAGAAGCGCAAGGAAGAGGTAGATATCAGAAACGGCGCTGATCAAATGGTATTTGAGAGCGAGAAGATTCTTTCCGATTCCGGCGACAAGATTTCCGAAGAAGACAAGAAAGCTTTGAACGAAAAGGTGGATGCTCTTAAAGAAGCTCTGAAAGGTCAGGATATTCAAACTATTAAGGATCGTCAGGACGAGCTTCAGAAACAGTTCTACTCAGTATCCGAAAAACTTTACAAACAGAACGCGGCTCAAAACGGCGAGAACGGCGGTCAGGGAGGTCCGCAGGGAGCTCAGGGATTTGACCCGAATAACTTTAACCCCAACGGTGCAAACGGCAATCAGAACGGTTCTGACGGCTATTACGAGGCTCCTTACACGGATGTAGACGATAATAAATAATGAATTTTGATAAGGCGTTCCTCGTCATATTTTCGACGGGGAATTTGCCGTAAAATAATATCCCTATTCGGATATTTTCATCAGCGGTATAATTTAAGGTATTCAAATGGCAGAGAAAAGAGATTATTATGAAGTTCTCGGGATCGATAAAAGCGCTTCGGAGGATGAAATAAAAAAGGCCTACAGACAAAAAGCCAAAATGTATCATCCGGATCTTCACCCCGGCGACAAGGACTGTGAGGAGAAATTCAAGGAAGTAAACGAAGCGTATGAGGTTCTGTCTGATCCTTCAAAAAAGGATCGTTATGACAGATTCGGAATGGCGGGTGTAGATCCGAGTTACGGCGCAGGACAGCCGGGAGCAGGCGGATTCCAGGATATAAACGTTGATTTCGGCGATATAGGCGATATATTCAGTTCATTTTTCGGCGGATTCGGCGGCGGTCAAAGGAGAGATCCAAATGCACCTCAGAGAGGTTCGGATATTTCGACCGGAGTAACGCTTTCTTTTGAAGAGGCGGCAAAGGGCTGCAGGAAAACGGTTGACGTCATGAGGATAGACGTCTGTGACGAATGTTCCGGCTCAGGCGCGGCAAAGGGCACGTCAACTCAGACATGTCCCGACTGCGGAGGAAAAGGAACGGTTACAACGTCGCAGAGAACTGCATTCGGAATGTTCCAGACGTCAAAACAGTGCCCGAGGTGCGGCGGCAGGGGAATTATTATTCCTAATCCGTGTCCAAAGTGCAAGGGCAGAGGCAGAATAAGACATTCTGTTAAAATCGATGTCGATATCCCTGCAGGAATCAACGACGGTCAGGTTTTCGTCGTCAGAAATAAAGGCAACAAGGGAATTAACGGCGGCCCGGCCGGTGATTTAAGAGTCGGCGTTTCCGTCAGACCTCACCCGTTCTTTGAAAGAGACGGCAACAACGTATGGTGCGATGTAACGGTAAGTTTTGCTCAGGCGGCGCTCGGCGCGGAGCTTATGGTTCCGACTCTTGACGGAAGAGTAAAGTATTCTATTCCGGCCGGCACTCAGCCCGGAGACGTATTCAAATTAAAGGGCAGAGGCATACAGGACGTAAACGGAAGAGGAAAGGGCGATCAGCTCGTAAGAATAATTGTTTCTGTCCCCAGAAAGCTTTCAAACGAACAGAAGGAACTTCTGAAACAGTTTGATTCAGGCTTAAACGACTCGTCTCCGTTCACGGCGTCCAAATACGGCGCCGGCTCCGGACAGTATTCCGACGACAAAAAAGGCTTTTTCGGAAGAAATAAGAAAAAGTGACAAGCAAAAAATTATCTCCCTCGGTTTTCGCCGAAGGAGATTTTTTTATATATCCGTCAACCCGATAAAGATTATCCTTCTCTTTCAAATTTATTATCAAGTTTCGCTGAATATCTTAAAATCTGTCTTGCGTTCAGCGCGGAAATTTCGTTTGATTTCAAAACTTTCGCCGCTTCAAGCTGAACATCCGAAAATGACTCAAGTTTTGCCGATAATCTTAAAACAAGTCTCGCGTCTGATGAGTTTACTTTGCCGTCGAGATTTACATCACCGAGAATTGCTGTGATGTACGCGTTTTTGCCGGTATTTATTCTGTCTCCGGAGTAAACAGAATCATCGTCTGATTTTTCATTTCCGGCTGCGTCTGTGACAGTGTATGAAGAATGTCCGATTTTGGTTAACAGCGTCTTAACATCTGTTGCCGAATAAATAACAGCTATTTGTTTTGTTCCGTCATAAGATTTTACGATTTCGCCTTTAGCATTGCCTAAATCGAATTTTGTCTCAGGTTCTTTTGAAGGTTGCTCTTCAGTATTCGGTTCAGTTATAGGCTCTGTGCTGGGTTCAGTAGGTTTTACAACCTCTTTGCAGTGAATTGACGCCTTATTCAAAGAATCGTTGTTTGAACCTATTGAAATTTTTTCCCAATCGGTGTGGTATCCGGAATAATTTACATCTTTCAAACTGTTGCATGAATAAAACGCCGAGTTCTCGATGTCTGTGACAGATACAGGAATCGAGACAGTTTTCAAGGCTGTACAGCCTGAAAACGCTCCCTTGCCTATACTTGAAACTGAGCTGCCGATTGTAACAGATGTCAAGGCGTCGCAGTAGGCAAATGCCCAACCGCCTATGCTTGTGACAGAATCGGGAATTGTTACAGATTTAAGTCCTTTGCAGTTGTCAAAAGCGTGGCTTTCTATTTTCTCAACTGAATCCGGAATTAAAACAAATTCCAAATCCGTGGCGTTGTTAAAAGCGAATGCCCGTATTGTTACTATAGTAGATGGAATTTGATATTTTCCCGATTTTCCCATAGGGAATTGAATAAGTTCTGACTTGTCTTTGTTGAATAATATTCCGTCAGCAGATGAGTAGTTCGGATTGTCGTGAGCTGTTTCGATAGACTTCGAGCAGCTTAAAAATGCGCATTCACCGATTTTAGTGACAGAAGCGGGAATTTTTATTGATTTGATCCCAGTACAATTGTAAAACGCCGAACTTCCGATGTCTGTGACGGAATCAGGTATTGTGACAGATGTCAGACCTAAGCAGGAATTAAAAGCGTTTTCTCCGATTGAGGTAACTTGAGAGGGAATAGAATAATCTCCTGTTTTTCCTTCCGGGAACTTTATTAATTCTGTTTTATCCTTGTTGAATAATACGCCGCCTTCGGATGAAAAATTCGTGTTGCCGTCAGCTACTTTAATCGACGTCAAAGATTTGCAGTCATCGAATGCATTTGAGTTGATATTTTCCACTGAAGAAGGAATTGTGACGGAGGCGAGATTGTCGCACCAGAAAAAGGCGGATTCACCGATGCTTGTGACCGGATACCAGCTCAAAGTATCGGGAAGCACGACGTTTCCGGAAGGTTTCCCGACAGTGCCGACAATTTCAGCTTTGCCGTCGGTTACGGTATATTTGTAACTTCCATCTGTAAAAACATCAGCTGCGTCAGCGTTTTGAATAATTCCGTTTGAATTAAAGCTGCCACCGAAAAAAGCGAACGATGTAACGATAAGAATAGCCGCAGTTATAATCGACAGCGTCTTTTTAGCAAAAGTTTTCATATTTAAGTCCTCCATGTAATATTATTCCGGCGAAAAGGTCGGAAATATTTTCGCAAACTCTTTTTTTTTCGATTTTATCACTTTTGAAGAATAAATGCAAGAGTCTGACGACAGTATTTTTGCGAATTGCCGAAAAATCACCGGCGAGAAAATTTTAAATTTAAAAAGTTTCGATAATAAAATAAAAATCTCCTCCGATAATTAAACCGAAGAAGATTTTTTTTAATTTTACTGCCTTACATATTTATATATGCGTAACTTTGAAGAAAAGCGGCATCTTTATTTATGTCATTATCGTTTTTGACAGGTTCAGTTTTCACTTTGTAGTCCGGTTCAACGCCTTTGCCGTCGTAGCTTTCTGAAGTATACGGTTTTACATAACCTGTCGTGAGGACTATCGCATTGTCGTCCGACAACTCAAAAACCTGTTGATATGTCCCCGAACCTTTTGTTTTTTCTCCGACAGAAACGCCTTTCCCGAAATCTTTTACATCCTGAGCCAACAGTTCGCCCGCGCCGGCGGTATTTTCATCCGTGATAACTGCTATTTTAAAATTCACTGTGTCCGAATCTGATGAAAAAGTTTTGACGGTATCGCCGTTCTTTGAGACTATCGTCGCTATTGACTGCGTTCCTTCGTCGGCTACCGGGACTAAAATATCGATTATTTCCGCGGCGTCGTCTAAGTTAAAGCTCTGAACGCCTCTTACATCTATAATAATTCCGGTCACATTGTCGGACTTAAAAGTTTTGACCGCGTTTGAAAATTCGTCAACACTCGAATGATAAAATGCCGATATTCTGATATATCCGACAGAACCTATCGTCTTTGAACTTACTGTTTTGATAGTTTCTCCCGTATCCGGATCTATGCCCTGTATTCTCTGCTTGTACTCCGAATAAGCCTCGCTGTCCATGAAATAATTTGTGCCGACCGTAAGACCTTTCAGATATCCGTCGGCGGATGCGGCTTTAACTTTTTCGGAATCAACGTCGCCCGCGTAATTTTCCCTGACGATTGAATCAGTCTCGGAAAGCAGAGAGTACATCTGCTCCTTTGCGGGAAGATCCTCCATAGCATAATTCTGTTTTACTGTCATAACCGATATTGTTATGACGCATGTCAGCAGAACGGAGACAATTATCAAAGTCAACGCAACGCCGACTGAAATTTTTTTGCTCATTATCTTTTATAATAAAATTCTGATTTACACTGGAACATAACCTGCCGGATTTACTCTCGAGCCGTTTACCCATACCTCTACGTGAAGATGAGGTCCGGTAGAATACCCTGTGGAGCCGACATATCCTATTGTCTGTCCCTGAGATACCGACTGACCTGCCGAAACGGCAAATCCGCTTAAATGCGCGTAAAGCGTAGCCAGACCGTTGCCGTGGTCTATTAAAATATAATTGCCCCAGCTGTAATGATATGTTGCCGTGACTACAGTTCCTGACGCGCATGCGAGAACTGAGTGTCCGTAGCATCCGCCTGCTGTCAGGTCTAATCCTCCGTGGTGTTCCGATGCTCCCGTGATGGGATTTGTCCTGTAGTAGTAGCCTGAGCTTACGTAGACGCCGGACATTTGAAGCGGGCAGATAAATCCCTGTGAACTCGTTCCTGTTCCGGAGGACGTCGAGGAATTTCCGCCCGACGACGAACCTCCGCCAGATGACGAATTTTTCGCCGCCTGCTGAGCCGCCGCGCGCTGCTTCAAAATAGAAGAAATCTGGTTGTCAAGAGCGTCAATATCGCTTTTGTATGAGCTTATAATACTCTTGTAGTTGGCGGAGTCGGATTTGAGCTGAGACAGGTAGCTGTTTGACTTGTCGGCTTTCTCCTGAATCTTATCCTGATTTTCCTGAACTTTCTTTTTGTCGGCCTCTACGTCGCTTTCAAGACTTTCTATCTGCTTAATCTTGTCTTCAATCTGCGATTTCAGCTTTTCAATGCTCGCTTTTTCTTCATCGATTTTTTTAATAGTGTCGTTTATTGAAGCAATATCGGCATTAATAGAGTCGATAAGGCTCTGCTGGTAATCGGCGACAGAGGAGTTGAACTGAAGCCTTGTCAGATAATCGGAAAAATCATCCGAACACAGAAGAACTTCGAGAGACGACGTGTCGCCTGTCATGTAGTTTTGCCTGATAAGTTTTTTAAGCTGCGAATATTTGGCGTTTACCTGAGTTTTAAGCTCTTGTATCTGCTTGTTGTATTCGTTGATTTTTTTATTTAAATCGTCTATCTGCGACTGAAGATCGTCCTTTTGTTTCTCGTAGTCTGAAATTTTATTTTCGTATGCCGTTATCTGGTCGTTGTAAGCGTCAATCTGGTTTTGATATTCGTCAATCTGAGAATCAAGCTCCGAAATATATTCTTTTGTTTTGCTTATATCTCCGGCAAGAGAATCGAGCTTATCCTGAGCGCTGTCGATTTTGTCCTGGTAATCGTTGATTTTATCCTGAAGAGAGTTGATTGAATCTGTACCCGACGCAAAAACGGCGGAAGATACGATACAGACTAACGCCAGTACGACAGATAAAATCCTTTTATATGATGATTTTGAAAAAATATTGTGCTTTGTCATACTTTCACCTTTCAGATTAAATATGATTTGTCAATTTGCGTCGTCCACTACTTTTCCGTGTTCCTTCAAATACCTGCTGAGGGAAATCGAGCTGCCTACGGCGCCTGTGATTACGCTTAAAACCACAAAAGCTATCGCGATGACAATCATGGTTTTCTTAAAATCTACCGTCGCTGTTCCGAGTATCGAGAACATATCGGCGAATATTTTTTCTGCGCCGTAATAAAGACCGAACATTACGCCGAAACCTATGACGGCGGCGATGAATCCGAGAACTACGCCTTCTATGATAAAAGGCCACCTGATAAATGAATTTGTAGCTCCCACGGCTTTCATTATTGAAATTTCAAGGGATCTCGAATACATGGTAATTCTTACGGTGTTTGAAATGATGAAAACCGATACTATTAGTAAAATAAGGGTCACGGCAACGCCCAAAAGGCTTACCTGATTTTGAATTTTATTCAGTTTGTCGGCAAGTTCGCTGTTTTCTCTGACCGAAAGAACGTTGTCATATGTCTTTATCTTCGCCACGGTCGATGAAAAAAGCGACATGTCCTTTATTGTGACTTTGTATGCGTCGGGAAGAAAATCCGAATTAATTCCGGACATTACTTCTTTCTGGTTGCCCATATCGTAAAGTATCTGCTGATATGACTGTTCTTTTGAAACAAAAGAAATATCATTTATATTTGATGTATTTTTCAGGTCGCTCAAAAGTTTTTGTTCCTCGCTGTCGGTAGCATCGTCCTGAATGAAGACCATTATTACGTTCTGCTTGCCGACTTTGTCAATTACAGCCTGAACGTTTATATAAATAAGATACGCGCAGCCCATAAGAAGAAGACAGCAAAGCATTACGGTGATTGACGCGATGGACATCAGTTTGTGAGTTCTTACGTTTCTGAAACCTTCTTTTGTAAGGTATTTTAAGCTGAAACCCGATTTAGCCGAATCTTTTTTCGGAGTATGGTTCTCTTTTTTACTCATCAAAATCACCTCCGTTTACGCCGTCATCATCTTCCGTTTTTTCGCTTTGTTCCTGCTCGTCAATACCTTCCGCCGCTTTCGGATTAAAGCTGAACGATTCTATAACTTTTTCCTCGTTCGGAAGGGGAGCGTTGTAATTTTGAGCCGGATTTTCCTTATTTGCCGCGGTCTCGGGCGAAATCTGTTCAGTCTCATTATTTTCGGAATTTGTGTCAAGTTTTTCGGCAACCGAAGTTCCGCTCATAAACGCGTCGAGGTCTAAATCTGTAAGATTGTTTTTGGAATTTTCAATGACGTGGCCTGTCAGGCTGTTGTCATATAGGTTATCGCTGTCGGCGTCCGCGGTGTTTTCTTCCGCCGAAATAAATTCAGGCTTTGGTTTTGAATCCGCGCGGTTTTTTTCTTTTTCTTTCGTGTTGTCGTCTTGAATGTGATCGTCTGTCTGATCGCTGCTGCCCTTGTCATAAGAGAAAATGAAATTATCAATCTCTTTGTTCTCCGCCGGAGCGTCGTAATAGCCCGTATCAGACGTTTCCGTTTCGTCTTTGAGCTGTGACAAAATAAGATTTTTATCGTAGCCGTCCGCGATAATTTCTCCGTTTTTAAGAGCTATGACTCTGTGATCGAACCTTTTTACAAGGTCGTGGGCGTGAGTCACCATGACAATAGTCGTGCCTGAATTTCTGTTAATGTCGTTTAACAGTTTTACTATTTCATAAGACATCTGCGGGTCAACGTTTCCGGTAGGCTCGTCGGCTATTATCATTTTGGGGTCGTTTACGAGGGCTCTCGCAATAGCGACACGCTGCTGCTCGCCGCCGGAAAGCTCCTGCGGCAGTGCGGAAGTTTTTGAAATAAGTCCGACCATTCCGAGAGCGTGGTAAACTCTTGTTCTTACGTCTTTTTCCTTAGCTCCGGTAACTCTCAAAGTGAACGCAACGTTGTCGTACACTTTCATGTCCGGAATAAGTCTGAAATCCTGAAAGATAATTCCGAGAGTTCTTCTGAAATAAGGTATCTGTTTTCTTTTCATCAGGTTCAGATTGTAATCATTTATTACAACCGTTCCCGTCGTCGGCACTTCCTCCCTCATGCAAAGCTTTAAAAACGTGCTTTTGCCCGCTCCGGACGCGCCTACTACGAAAACAAACTCACCATTGTTTATTTTTAAATTTATATTTTTCAGCGCGTAAAAATCGCCGTTGTATACTTTTGATACATTTGTAAACTCAACTATGATTTTTCATCTCCTGAAATTCATCATATTATTTTCCGAAATAAACTACATATTAAAAACCGCTTGTTTAAAATATATATTTTCTGTATTGACAAATCTGAAAATCAATTTATTTTAAGAATTAAAATAACTTTTAAAAAAAGATATTTTAAAGCCCCTTTAAACCACAAATGATACTACCATTTTATGATAGTATCATTTAAATTAGCTAAAAATATGCAATTATAATTCTGATAACGCATATTTATTGTCTGTGTCAAAGTCTGACCGGACGAGCGTCAAGATATTTCTTGACCATCAGCGCGACTTTGAAAACAATAGCGTCGTCAAATTCTCTTAAATCAAGACCTGTAAGCTTTCTGATTTTTTCAAGTCTGTAGACGAGAGTATTTCTGTGTACGAAAAGTTTTCTTGAAGTTTCCGACACGTTCAGATTGTTCTCGAAAAATTTCTGAATAGTGAAAAGTGTTTCGTTGTCAAGGCTTTCGATAGAACCTCTCTTGAATACTTCCTTTAAAAACGCCTCGCAGAGTGTCGTCGGAAGCTGATAGATAAGCCTCGCTATGCCGAGATTGTCGTAAGAAATAATCGTCTTTTCCGTGTCGAAAACTTTTCCGACCTCAAGAGCTACCTGCGACTCCTTGAACGACTGAGCGATTTCTTTTATTCCGGTGACGACAGTTCCGATGCCGACAAACGTATGAGTGAAATATTCAGAGCCGAAATTGTCGGCGATTGAAGTCGCGAGTTTTTCAAGATCTCTCGTATCCTGGTTCTGATGAACCTCCTTGACTATGGCGATGTCGGTGTCGGATACGTTTATTACGAAATCCTTTGACCTGTCGGGGAAAAGGGCCTGAATAGTGTCAAACGCCTGTGAATTGTCGACGCCGAGTATTCTGACAAGCAGAACGACTCTTGAAACGTCGTTTGAAAAATGAAGCTCCTTCGCTTTTATCGCTATGTCTCCGGGAAGAACATTGTCAAGCATTACGTTCTTAATAAAATGCGCCTTGTCGTATTTTTCATCGTAATACTGCTTTATTGAACTGATTGTGGTGGAAAGAATACCGGCGTAGCTTGCGGCGAGGTCATCTGTTCCTTCCACAAAAATCGCGTATTCGGGATGAACGGGCATTCCGAAAGTTTTGAATGTGTAGTTGTCCGCGGTTACAAACTCCGTCGAAGCGAAAACCTCGTCGAGAGAACCTGCCGGTCTGACTGTGCCTACAAGATTTAAGTCGCTGCACGCCAGAACGGCGCCGCTTTTGTCAACTATTCCTATAGTTCTGTTTACCGAGTCTTTTATCTGATGAATTACGCTCTGAAATAATGTGTTTGCCATAATTTCTCCCTTCGCCCTCATCGGAGCATATCTTAAAATAAGAAATTTAATCGCGTTTCATTTTGTCTTAATTATTGTACACTATACGAAAACAAAAATCAAGCAAAATATACAAAATTTTTATATATGTATTGTTGATAATTCCGAATGCAAAGAAAAACAGACCTCAAAAAAATGTTTTTTTATAGATTTTATATAAACCATAAAGAAACGAGACGGCAAATATACGGTTTGTAAAAAAATTCGGGGCTTATTTTACGGCCCCGAACTTATATTTTTGATAATGTTAAGACGCCGATTTCCTGAAAAAAATTTATTATTCGTATTTTATTTTTTCGGAAATGTAATCGGCGACCTCGTCAATAGGCATTCTGACCTGAGTCATTGAATCCCTGTCTCTGACTGTTGCGCAGTTGTCCTCGAGAGAATCAAAATCGAATGTCACGCAGAAAGGCGTTCCGATTTCATCTTCTCTTCTGTATCTTTTTCCTATGGATCCCGTTTCGTCAAAATCAGTCATAAATCTTGACTCGAGTTTTGAATATACTTTCTCAAAAGCGTCTTTTGAAAGCTTTTTTGAAAGGGGAAGAACAGCCGCTTTGTAAGGAGCTATTGAGGGAGCGAAATGAAGAACTACCCTCGTATCGTTTTTCTCTTTGTCGAGAACTTCTTCGTCGTACGCCTCGCATATAAGCGCCAAAACTGTTCTGTCCATTCCGTAAGTCGATTCGACTATGAACGGTATGTATTTTTCATTTGTGTCGGGATCGAGATATTCGAGTGATTTTCCGGAATATTCCTGATGTCTTGAAAGATCGAAGTTCGTCCTGTTGTGGGTTCCGTTTATTTCTCCCCAGCCGAACGGGAAAAGAAATTCGATATCGCAGGCCGCTTTCGCGTAGTGGGCGAGCTTTTCGTGATCGTGATATCTGAGATGATCTTCTTTCAATCCTAAGCTCTCAAAGTAGCTTTTTCCGAATTTTTTGAAATACTCGTAAAATTCCTCATCCTGACCCTCTTTGCAGAAAGTCTGAAATTCCGCCTGCTCAAATTCTATCGTTCTGAATGTGAAGTTGCCGGGTGTTATTTCGTTTCTGAACGCCTTGCCTACCTGCCCTATGGAAAACGGGAGCTTCGCTCTCATAGACCTCTGAACGTTTAAAAAATTCACATATTCGCCCTGAGCGTTTTCGGGACGAAGATAAATTACTGATTTCGCGTCGTTTGTAACGCCCCTGAACGTCTGGAACATCAGATTAAATTCTCTTATGTCAGTGAAATTATGTTTGCCGCAGTTAGGGCATGGAATATGATGCTCTTTTATGAAATCAAACATCTGATTTTTTGTCATGCCGTCGGCGTGAGCGTCGGGAAAAGCCGCGTCGATAATGTCGTCGGCTCTGAATCTCATTTTGCACTCTTTGCAGTCTATCAAAGGATCGGAGAACGACTGAACATGACCGGACGCCTCCCATACTCTCGGATGCATTAAAATATCGGCGTCAACCTCGTAAGCGTTGCTTCTTTCCTGGATAAATCTTTTTCTCCAAGTGTCTTTGACGTTGTTTTTCAGTCTCGTTCCGAGCGGACCGTAATCCCAAGTGTTTGCGAGACCGCCGTAAATTTCGCTGCCGGGAAATATAAAACCTCTGTTTTTGCAGAGAGCGACAATTTTTTCCATGCTTTTTTCAGTGTTTTCCATGTGCCTTTTGTCCTCGTTGAAAAATTTTTGAATAATCTTATGAAATTCTATATTAATTTAATTTATTTGTCAAGGAGCAATAATTTCATTTCATATTCAGTCTGTTTATAATTCTGTTTTCCCGATTTTTAACCGAATAAAAATCATTAAAAATAAAATTTCGGCAAAACCCCCAATTTTACGAAAAAGTTGAATTTTCTTTACCGACAGCAAAATTTAATTTAGAAATTGATTTAAACTATTGTATTTGCGCGATGAAAAATTATATAATAATAAACAAATGGTTAAGTTTAAAATATTAATTACGCGCGTATATACGTCTTGAGTTTCAAATCAGGCGCCGTCTTTTGATATTTTTGCGGACTGTCTGCCCGACGGCGTTATTCTGTCCTTTTTTGGGAACAGAAAATTAATATAATAAAAAATAATATTATAATAGAATCGTAGGAAAATTATGAACAAACAGCAGTTGGCGGCTAAGATTTGGGAATCCGCAAATAAAATGCGTTCCAAAATAGAAGCGAATGAGTATAAAGACTACATTTTAGGCTTTATTTTTTACAAATTCCTATCTGAAAAGGAAGTAAAGTATCTTAAAGAAAACGATTGGACCGACGACTATCTTCCCGAGCTTACCGAGGAAGATACCGAAACAGTCGAAAGCGTTCAAAAGAATTTGGGATATTTCATCTCTTATGATAATCTTTTTTCAACCTGGCTCGAAAAAGGCAGAGATTTCAGCGTTCAGGATGTCCGTGACGCTATTTCCGCTTTCAACCGTTTGATAAACGCAACTCATAAAAAAGTATTCGAGGGCATTTTTGACACTCTTCAGACAGGACTTTCAAAACTCGGCGACAGCGCCGCTTCTCAGTCAAAAGCTGTCAGAGACCTAATTCATTTGATTAAAGATATACCGATGGACGGTAAGCAGGATTACGATGTTCTCGGCTTTATCTATGAATATCTTATCGGCATGTTCGCGGCGAACGCCGGCAAAAAAGCCGGTGAGTTTTATACTCCTCACGAAGTGTCGCTTCTGATGTCTGAAATCGTCGCCGAACACTTAAAAGACAGGAATGAAATTAAAATTTACGACCCGACAAGCGGTTCAGGTTCTTTGCTTATCAATATCGGTAAGAGCGTGGCTAAGTTTATCGATAATGAAAACAACATAAAATATTATGCTCAGGAATTAAAACGCAATACATATAACCTAACTCGTATGAATTTGGTTATGCGTGGTATTCTGCCCGATAACATTGTCACCCGCAACGGAGATACTTTGGAGGACGACTGGCCGTATTTTGATGAAAACGACCCGATTGGCACTTATGACCCGCTGTATGTCGATGCGGTAGTTTCTAATCCTCCTTATTCTCAGGCTTGGAATCCCGCCGATAAAGAAAATGACCCCCGATTTGCTCGTTTTGGTCTCGCGCCGAAAGGCAAAGCCGATTACGCGTTTTTACTGCACGACCTTTTTCATCTTAAAAGCGACGGTATTATGACTATTGTCCTTCCGCACGGAGTTTTGTTCAGAGGCGGCGAAGAAGGAGAAATACGCAAAAACCTGATTGAACAGAATCACATTGACGCGATTATCGGATTGCCGGCAAATATATTCTACGGAACAGGCATTCCCACAATTATTATGGTTCTTAAACAGAAGCGGCCAAATACGGATGTGCTTATCGTCGACGCTTCAAAAGGATTTGAAAAGGCAGGCAAAAACAATAAACTGCGCGCGTCCGATATTAAGAGAATTGTTGACGTCGTATCCGCCCGTGAAAGTATCGATAAATTTTCAAGAGCTGTCGCAAGGGATGAGATAAGGAAAAATGAATATAATCTCAACATACCGAGATATGTTGACTCGTCAGAAGCCGCCGAGTCCTGGGATATTTACGCTTCAATGTTCGGCGGAATTCCTCTTTCCGAATTAAACGAGCTCAAAGATTATTGGGCAGCTTTCCCGGAGCTTAAAACAGCGCTTTTTGAAAACACGTCTTCTTCTTATTGCGCCTTGAAGGTTGAAAACATTCAAAAGGCGGTAAATGAACATCCCGACATCGGCTCATTTGAGAAAAAATATCGTGACGCGTTCGGCGGATTTGACGATTTTCTTTATAATGAACTCGTTGAGAAGATGAATACTTTGAATATTTCAAAAGCGGAAGCTGATATTTCCGCCGATATATTTGACCGTTTAAAAGATATTCCGCTTGTCGATAAGTATGAAGCCTATCAGCTTCTTGACGATGACTGGAAGAAAATCAGTGTCGATTTGGAAATAATTCAAACCGAAGGGTTTGATGCGGCGAAAAGAGTTGACCCCAATATGGTCGTCAAGAAAAAGGACGGAAAAGACCAGGAAATACAGGAAGGCTGGGCGGGCCGTATCATTCCGTTTGATTTGATTCAGGATACGCTTCTTGCTGATGACAGAGCCGCATTAAAAGCGAAAGAAAATCGTTTGACTGAAATTGCTTCAGAATATGAAGAACTGTTTGATTCACTTACTGAGGAAGAAAAAGAAGGCGATTATGCAGGTGAGGACGGATTTGTAAATGCTGAAATCAAAAAAGCGCTGAAATCCGATAGTGTTGAGCCGGATACAAAAGAAAAACTCCGAAAGGCGGCCGCACTGGCTGCGGAAGAAAAAGAGCTTAAAGCGGCGATAAAAAAAGAGTCGGGACTTCTTGAAGGCAGAACAAAAGAAACCATTGAAAGTCTGTCCGATGAACAGGTTATTGAACTGTTAAAAGAAAAATGGATAACCCCGCTTATCCAAAGTCTTATGAAACTGCCGGACAGTGTTGTAAATGAACTGGTATCAAAACTTGAGGCGCTTACAAAGAAATACGATAATACTTTTGCCGACGTTGAAAATCAAATTTCTGAGACGGAGTCAACTCTTTCCGCGATGATTGATGACCTCGAAGGCAGCGAATTTGATATGCTCGGACTGAGTGAGTTTAAAAAAATGCTTGGAGGCTGTGAAAAATGACGAAAAAATCAGCCGCTCCGGCGATTCGATTTAAGGGATTTACCGACGCTTGGGAACAGCGTAAGTTAATTGAAATCTCAGATATAATCACTGGAACAACGCCTCCGACCAAGGACAAGGACAACTATGGAGGGGGTAGATTATTCGTTAGTCCAGCTGATATTCAGGGTAACAGATATGTAGATGAGACTATTACAACACTAACTGAAAAAGGTTATGCCCTTGGAAGAGAATTAAGAGCTGGAACAACACTCTTTGTAAGTATCGGTTCAACCATCGGTAAAGTGGCTCAAATAAAGGAATCTGCGACAACTAACCAACAAATAAATGCGGTAGTTCCAAATGATGAGATGGATGATAATTTCGTGTTTACAATGTTGGAGAATGAAGCTGACAAAATAAAGAAATTAGCAGCTACTCAGGCAGTACCAATAATAAACAAAACCACATTCGGTGAAACTGAAATACAGTTTCCTAAAAAAGAAGAGCAGACGAGAATTGGAAAGTATTTTTCGAACCTCGACAACCTTATCACCCTTCATCAGCGTGAGTATGACAAATTGACCAATGTCAAAAAATCAATGCTCGAAAAAATGTTTCCGAAAAACGGATCAAATTATCCGGAAATCCGTTTCAAGGGATTTACCGACGCTTGGGAACAGCGGAAGTTGGGGGAAGTAGCAACATATAGGCGTGGTTCGTTTCCTCAACCATACGGAAAAAGTGAATGGTACGATGGCGATGGAGCAATGCCATTTGTTCAAGTAGCTGATGTATCAGATGAAATGAATTTAGTTGAAGATACCAAACAGAAAATCAGTATATTAGCTCAACCTATGAGTATTTTTGCTGAGAAAAATTCGGTGTTAGTTACTTTACAAGGAAGTATCGGGCGTGTCGCAATCACGCAATATGGGGCTTTTGTAGATAGAACAGTCCTAATCTTTGAAAAATATAAAGATGAAATTGATAAGAACTTCTGGGCATATATAATCAAGCAAAAATTTATAGATGAAGCTCGGAAAGCACCGGGTGGAACAATTAAAACTATAACCAAAGAAGTGTTATCTGATTTTGATTTATCAATCCCAAACTATCAGGAACAGAAACAAATCGGCACATATTTCCGCAACCTCGACAACCTTATCACCCTTCATCAGCGTGAGTTGGAAAAATTGAAAAATCTCAAAAAAGCTTGCCTTGAAAAGATGTTTGTTTGAGTGGAATTATCGAAATTTTAAAGTTAGGGGAAAATCAAAATGACATTTAATAAAGAGTCGGATTTTGAAGAGGCGTTGATAAAAATTCTTATCGAACACGGATGGGAAAAAGAAGTACTGAAATACAGCTCTGAAAAAGATCTGATTAAAAACTGGGCGGATATTCTTTTTGAAAATAACAGAGGCGTTGACCGTCTTAATGATTATCCTTTGACAGAAGGCGAAATGGGGCAGATTATGGAGCAGATTGAAAATCTGCGCACTCCGCTTAAATTAAACGGCTTCATAAACGGTAAGAGCGTTTCCGTAGTAAGAGATAATCCCGATGATAAACTTCATTACGGAAAAGAAGTAAGTCTGAAGATTTACGACCGACGTGAAATAGCCGCCGGTCAGAGCCGTTATCAAATTGTAAGACAGCCTGAATTTACGACAAAGTCAAAAATGCTCAATGACCGCCGGGGCGATTTGACGCTCCTTATCAACGGCATGCCAATAATCCATATTGAATTGAAGAAAAGCGGAGTTCCGGTAAGCAGAGCGTACATTCAGATAGAAAAATACTCGCATGAGGGAGTTTTCACCGGCTTGTTTTCTTTGGTTCAGGTTTTTGTAGCGATGGCACCGAATGAGACAGTCTATTTCGCGAACCCCGGTCCCGACGGCAAGTTCAATCCGGATTTCTATTTCCACTGGGCGGATTTCAATAACGAGCCTATAAACGATTGGGATAAAGTCGCCTCAACTCTTCTTTCAATCCCTATGGCTCATCAGCTGATAGGATTCTACACCGTTGCCGATAAATCCGACGGAGTTCTTAAAGTAATGCGCAGTTATCAATATTACGCGGCGAGCGCTATATCGGACAAAGTATCAAATACCAGATGGGATGAAGAAAATCAGCTTGGCGGCTATGTATGGCATACTACAGGCTCCGGCAAGACTATGACAAGTTTTAAATCCGCTCAGTTGATAGCCGATTCGAAAGACGCCGATAAGGTAATATTTTTGATGGACAGAATTGAGCTCGGAACGCAGTCGCTGAAAGAATACCGGGGCTTTGCCGATGAGGATGAGTCTGTTCAGGATACGGAAAATACGGGCGAGCTTATAACAAAACTGAAAAATACCGACACGGCCGATACGCTTATTGTTACATCTATTCAAAAGATGAGCAATATCAAAGAAGAAGCCGGAGGTCTTAACGCGGACGACATCGAGGAAATAAACAAAAAACGAATTGTCTTTATTGTCGATGAAGCTCATCGTTCTACTTTTGGGGATATGTTGATTACAATAAAAACCACCTTCCCGAGAGCAATTTTCTTCGGTTTCACAGGTACGCCGATTCAGGATGAAAACCAAAAGAAAAAGAACACTACCGCCACGGTTTTCGGCGATGAACTCCACAGATACAGCATCGCAGACGGAATAAGAGATAAAAATGTTTTGGGCTTCGACCCGTATATGGTCTGCACTTTTAAAGACAGAGACGTGCGGAAAGTGGTCGCCTTGGAAAAAGCGAAAGCGCAAAATGAAAAAGAAGCGGTTTCCGACCCGGAAAAAAGCAAGGTCTACTATTATTATATGAACCCCGGCAAGGTTAAAATGGCGAGATATTATGACGAAAAGGGCAGATATATAAAAGGTATTGAAGACTTTATCCCAAATTCTCAATATCAGACCGAGGCGCATACCACTGCCGTTGTAAAAGATATTTCGGCTAATTGGGAAACGCTTAGCAGAAACGGTAAATTTCACGCGATTTTCGCGACAAGCAGTATACCCGAGGCAATCAATTACTATCGTCTTATAAAAAAAATGGATCCCGAATTGAAAGTGACAGCTTTATTTGACCCCGGCATAGATAACAGCGACGGCGTTGAGTTTAAGGAATCAGGCCTCGTCGAGATTATAGATGACTATAACAAACGATACGGTCAGGACTTTACTATTCCGACATTCGCTAAAATGAAAAAGGATATCGCCGCGAGATTGGCGCATAAAAGACCTTATGAAAGAATAGAAAATGAACCGGAAAAACAGATTGACCTGCTTATTGTCGTCGACCAAATGCTGACTGGATTTGATTCAAAATGGATTAACACGCTTTATTTGGATAAAGTTCTGTGGTATGAAAATATCATTCAGGCTTTCTCCCGCACCAATCGTATTTTCGGCAGTGATAAGCCTTTCGGCACGATTAAATATTACAGAAAACCGCACACGATGCGGCGCAATATCGATGACGCCGTAAAACTGTATTCCGGAGATAAACCGCTCGGTCTTTTCGTTCAGCATCTTGTTGAAAATATTAAGTGCATGAACAGACTTTATGAAGATATATCGTATTTGTTTTCCAATTCCGGAATAGAAAATTTTGAAAAACTGCCGCCCGAAATTCCTGTCCGCCGAAAGTTCGCGAAAGACTTTAATGAATTAAATTCCTACTTGGAAGCCGCGAAAATTCAAGGTTTCAAATGGGATGTGTCGGAATACGAGGACGAAACAACAGGCGATACCGTTGAGATGTCTTTTGACGAAAAAACATATCTGATTCTTGTTCTGAGATATAAAGAGCTGTTTGGCCCCGGTCCGGGTTCAGGCGTAGACATCCCTTATGACATTGAAGGATATATCACTGAGATAGATACGGGTATGATTGACGCCGATTATATGAACTCTCGTTTTGTTAAATTTATCAAAGTGCTGGACGGAGGCGATACGACCGAAATTAATAAGGCTGTAGAGGAACTTCATAAAACATTCGCGGCGCTCTCTCAGGAAGAGCAGAAATACGCGAACATTTTTCTTCATGATATTCAAAGAGGAGATGTCAATCTGACCGAGGGAAAAACAATTCGGGATTATATTTCGGAATATTTATCAAAAGCTAAGGACGATCAAATTCATAAAATTTCAGTTGTTCTGGGATTAGATGAAAAAAAACTGCGCGATATTATGAGCTTGCACCTGAATTCTTCCAACTTAAACGAATTTGGCCGTTATGATGATTTGAAAAAAACGGTAGACAAAGCGAAAGCGAAAGAATACTTTGAAAAAATAGAGGGCGCAAAGATTATTCCGCCCAAAGTTAATATTAAAGTTGATAATCTGCTCCGTGAATTTATTCTAAATGGCGGCCATGAAATAAAAATGCCGGAAGAAAATGAATAATCAACAGAAAAAGAAAAAAGCCAAACCATTCCTTTGGCTTTTTTTCTGTTTTCAATCGTCGGTAAATCCCTTGAAATTTAATCAATAATTCCAAGCTTGATTAAAATCTGTTTGTGTTAAATATTAACTTGTGTTATGATGTGTAGAAAAAGGAGAAACGATAATGAATTATCTTTACGGAGAAAAGAAAAACGAATGGGCTTCCGGTTTTAAAAAACTCGGTTTCGGACTTATGCGCCTTCCCAGACTTGAAAACGGAAAAATCGACATTGAACAATCCAAAAAAATGGTAGATATGTTTCTTGGGTCGGGATTCAGATATTTTGATACCGCGTGGGCGTACGAAGGTTCCGAGGAAGCTGTAAAACAGGCGTTGACCGAACGTTATCCCCGTGAAAGCTATTTCCTTGTGGACAAGATAAACGCGTGGATGGCGAAAAGCGAGGAAGAAGCGAAAGACGAGATAAACGTAAGCTTAAAACGCGCGGGCGTTTCCTATTTTGATTTGTACCTTCTTCATTCTCTTCAGGATGGAAATAATTCCGACCTTTACGATAAATACGGCTTGTGGGATTACGCGAAACAGCTTAAAGAGGAAGGAAAAATAAAACATATAGGTTTTTCGTTCCACGGCGGTCCCGAGCTACTCGAAAAATTATTAAACGATCACCCGGAGGTTGAACTCGTTCAGCTTCAAATAAATTACGCCGACTGGGATAATCCTGACGTCCAGTCTGCCGCGAATTTATCTGTATGTCAAAAACACCGTATGCCTGTGACAATTATGGAGCCCGTCAAAGGCGGCCTTCTTGCAAATCCGCCTAAAAACATCGCCGATCTGTTCGCTTCTGAAAATGAAAAAATGTCGCCCGCGTCGTGGGCAATCCGTTTCTCGGCTTCTCAGGAAGGTGTAGTTACGGTTTTGTCGGGTATGAGCGATACGGAACAGATGAGCGACAACCTTTCTTATATGAAAAATTTCAAGCCTCTTGACGAACATGAGAAAAAAGTAATCGAAAAGGCGCGGGAGCTACTTGCCAAAGCTGACCGAATAGCCTGCACCGCATGTCATTACTGTATGCCCGGCTGTCCGCAGAATATTCATATCCCGGATATTTTCTCAGCTTTTAATCTTTACAAAATGTATTGTGATTTGTCTGCTGCGAAAAGAAATTACGGCTGGTCTGTCGAAGACGGCGGAAAAGCGTCCGACTGTATTCACTGCGGACAATGTGAAAGTGCGTGCCCTCAAAGTCTTAAAATAATCGCTTATCTTGAGGAAGCCGCCGAAATTCTTGAATGATATTCCTTTTTCGCCGCGCCGATTGAAAAAAAACTTAATTAAATAAATAATAACCCCGTCCAAAAAATTTTTAGGACGGGAAATTTTTCTTATTTTTACAGCTAAATCCTATTGAATTTTTTTACATATAAAAAATTAATATTTCTGTCACATTGCCGCAACATATTTGAACACGCTATGAATTAAAATTATAAAGACTTATTATAATAAAAAATTTATTATTTTTCTTGTTATTATTTTTATAGAAAGCCTGTATGATAAATTGAATTTTGTTATTTTTGATCTTGAATGGAACAATGTATATAACAGCAGAACAAAAAAGATGATGAACGAGATTATCGAGATTGGAGCGGTCATTATTGACGAAAGTCTTGAAATTATCGATACGTTCGACTGTTTTGTAAGACCTCACGTCGGAAAAAAGCTTTCAGGCAGAACGAAGGATTTGACTCATATAACGAATGATGAAGTAAATCAAGGCTATTCGTTTGAAAACGCCATCAATAATTTTAAAGAGAAGATTGAAGGTCTCGACCCTGTTTTTATGTCGTGGGGTGATTGTGATATCAGGGAATTATTCATAAATATAAACGAATACAAAAAAGCGAAAAGAATATCTTTTATCAACAGGTATATGGATCTCCAAAAATATTGCCGTGTCTTTCTTGATAGTTCTGATTCATGTCAGCCGGGATTGGCTTTGGCCGCCGAAAAACTCGGAGTGGATATTAGCGAATATCAGACTCACAGGGGAATAGACGACAGCGAAATAGCTTACCTCTGTTTTAAAAAAATCTATGACCCCTATAAAATCGGCGATTATATCGTGACGTGCGACTATAAATTTTTTGAAAGAATGTTTTTCAAGGATTTTTTTGTCACCGACTTGAAACAATACAAAATAGATAAAAAACATTTTAAATGCAGGTGCATAAAATGCGGCTCCGAGCTGAAGCCTTCGGGCGCTGTAAGACTGAAAAACAAGACGTTTACTCAGCTTTTCCACTGCGACAAATGCAATCTGAATATTATTCACTACGTTCAGATTAAAAAGACGTATGACAACGTTCTTTATAAAGAAAAAGATATTGTCGTCGATTCCAAAAAATTAACAAAGCAATAATTTTTATTTCCCTAATAAATCTCTGTTTTTATTTTGCATATGAAAAAACTTCCGCTTGTTATTATTCTTATTTCGCTTACGGCTGTTTTGGCGGCCGCGGTTTTCGCGCTTTACAAAAACGGAATAATATTTTCCGATGTAGCCGAAACAAAAACCGGCGATTATATCGAAAAGTCCGACAGCGGAAATCTTGATTTTTTGAGTGAAGAAAAAAATCGTCTTCCGGTAAACATGATAGGCTATTCAATCGACCCTCAATCGGACATTGAAAATTACGGCGCGGACGGCGTTTTTGACGATGTATCTGCTCTTTACTCAAATACCGTAGTAATTGAATATCCGGCGGAACAGTCCGGAAGAGGCAATATTGAGACGCTGATAAAAAAAGCCGATGAAAAAAAATATTGTACCGCAATAAAAATCGACGCGCTCACGTTGCTTACATCGGATGACGTAGACTATGATTTATCTGTTATTGACGAAATCTGCACATCCGATTATAAACCTCAAATAATTATCGTGGACGGTTTGGAGGACGTAGGGAAAAGAAGTTCTCTTTCTGAAACCGATACGAAAAAGAACGCGGACGCCCTTATGACAGATCTCAAAAATAAATGCGCCGGGTATGATGTTAAATTCGGCGCGGTATTTGATGCGAAAAATATTGAAATATTTGAAACCTGGTCAAAAGAAAAAACAGCCGATTGCTATTTTGCCGATGTAAAATCTCATTTCATTAAAGAAGACGGCGGCGGAAAATTGTCCGGCGCGGCGTCACAGATTTCCGCCGTATCACAGACGGCAATTGATAACGGCGCGTGTGTATATGCTGTTTACCATAATGAAAACGTACAGGATACTTATTCCGAGGAAATTTACGATGAAGTTAAATTCACATACGACTGCGGCGGATTTTCGGGCGGATTTTTAAACGGATTTGTAAAATTGGCGGCAGACGACAATCAGACGCTTACGCTTCTTTCAAATTACTTCGACAGCATTAATTCATCTGACAGCACTGTATTAAGTCTCAAATCCGCCGAAATAATCTCCGACAGTTCTCTTAAAATTTCCGGAACCGCCGACCCGTCATATCCCGTTCTCTGGAAAAACTCTCAGTCAGGCGGATTTTTAAAAACCGACGTCTCCTCGAACGGGGAATTTTCAGTTGCGATTCCGCTTGCCGCAGGCAGAAATTACATAACGCTGAAACACAGAAACGCGGTTTTGGAATATCAGATAGATAAAGCCGTCGATATTATAAAAAATTATTCTTCATCCATCGAAGACGGAAAAGTAAGTTTTAAATGCGTCGCCTATTCCGGCTCGGAGGTTTGGGCTCGCCTTGAAGGCACAAATGCTGTTAAATTGGAGGAAAAAAATAAGGCGGATTCGGAATATTCAAATTACGAAGGAACTTTTTACCTGTCCGATAAGTCTGTTTCAAATCAGACCGATTTCGGCGCGGTATATAACGGCATGACGGATTTTGACGGACCGAGCTACAAAGCCCCTTCCCCTTATGACGACAGCGGACTCGGCAGAGCGAATATCCTCGAAATAACTAAAGATTATGCGGAAACTTCCAATTCCTCCTCGAAGTCGGACGAATCGGATCCTACATGCACGCCGCAGCATTTGGGAGCTTTCGCTTATGTTTCGAAAATCGAAGCGGACGGAGTGAATCTTATGTATGTTATGCAAAGCGGGATGAAAATTTACGCGCTTGATTCCCGTTTAATAATCGGCGGATTCGTAATGAAAGAAAATTCCGTAACATTGTCCGATATTGATTCATTAAGCGGAGACAACGGCGAGACTTGTCTTAAGTTCTCGGTAAATTTCCCCGTTGTCACGAGGGTGACAGTCGAACCGCAGGAATATTATACCGGTTATCTTGACAGAATATACAACGTAAATTCATTCACAGGCGAATATATAAACGTGATGTTTTATGACACTATCGACTGTTTTACTTCAGCCGAACTTGATTTTACCGATTCCCCGACCGTATCATCCGCCGAGTGGTATAAAAACGATGAAGAAAAAATAGTAACTCTCAGGCTTTATCTTAAAAATCCCGGAAAATTCCACGGCTATTCACTTAATATGAATTCAAACAAAGAATTTGAGCTTTCAATAAGAAATGACGCTGATTCTTTGTCAGGCGCGAAAATTGTATTGGATCCCGGTCACGGCGGACCCGGAAGCCCGGGAACGTCATTTAATGACGTGATTTATGAAAGAGATCTTACTTTGAATATCGCCCTAAAAGTGAAAACATATCTCGAATCAAAAGGCGCCGAAGTAATACTCACAAGAGAAGACAAAAACACTTTCGTATCTCTTGAAGACAGGGTAAAAACAGAAAGGGAAGAAAAGCCCGATGCGTTTATCTCGATACATCTTGACGGCGACACAGACGTTTCGCTTTACGGCTGCCACTCGTTCTACTATAAAAACTATTCGTTCCCGCTCGCCGATTCTATTCAAAAAAGGCTTGTCTCTGCTTACAGGCAGAATTATTTTAAATCAGGCGAAAAATACGAAAACGTTGACAAGGGGACAAAATTCTTTCCGTATATGGTTGCAAGAGTCGAAGACTGCCCGTCTGTCTTAATCGAAACAGGCTATCTTACAAATCGTGAAAACGCCGCCATATTATCCGACAGCTACGGTCAGGCGGTTATGGCAAACGCCATAGCAGAAGGAATTGAGGACTATTTAACTTCTTATTGAAAAGGAATGATGATAAAATGGAAAATAAAAAATTGAGGTTTAAAAACGGGAAATTCAGAATACTTCAGCTTGCCGATGCTCAGGACAAAAAACGCACGTCGCCAGACACAGAGGAATTTATCAAAAGAGTAATAGAAAGATATAATCCCGATTTTGTTGTTTTTACAGGCGACCAGATAAAAAGCTACGGTTCAGATATAGTTTTAAGCAGAGATAAAAAAACCGCTGTCAGAACAGGCATAGAAGGCGTCATGAGACCTGTCGCGGAATCAGGAGTACCGTTTACGGCTGCTTTCGGAAATCACGACGAGACTGCAGGAGCCGGCAAAGATTTTCAATTTGAAATCTATAAGTCGTATCAAAATTTCATCGGCAATAATTACACTGCCGATTTTATTCCCGTCTTCTCCGAAAAAAGCGATGACGAAAAATTCGGCGTCTATCTTTTTGACACGTTTTCAAAACAAAAAAACGGAAATTATCTTCCCGTGACAGATAAGCAGGTTGAGTTTTATCTGAATAAATCAAAAGCTCTTGAGAAAAAATACGGAAAGAAAATTAATTCAATCGCATTTCAGCATATCCCGCCGGCGGAAATTTACGTTTGTCTTGAGAAAACAGATAAAAAAGATAAAAGCGGTGTGGAAGGAGCATCGATTTTCTCAGGCAGGTATTATAAACTGCCGTTTGAAAATGTGAGAAAAGGCGAATTTATGGGTGAAAACGCCGCGAGCCCCGACTTGAGATCAAAACAGATAGAAGCATTCGCCGACAGAGGCGACTGTATAGCTCTGTTTTTCGGTCACGATCACAATAATTCATTTTGCGTAAATTACAACGGCGTAGACCTTGTATATACTCAAAGCTGCGGTATGCACACATACGGCCCCGGATTCGACAGGGGAGCGAGGCTTATTGACGTTTATGAAAAAGACACTTCAAAATATGAAACTCGGACAGTCACTTATTCTGACGTCGGACTCGGTTCTTACTCTTCGTTAAAACAGCCTTTGACAGCTTTTCTTTACACTGAATCTCCGAGTTCCGTTTCGGAATTTAAAAAGAGGTTGAAAAAATTTTTAGGCACTGCGGCATTATCCGCAATATCTGTAATCGCCTTAAAACAGATAATTAAGTAAAAATTAATATCAATAAAAAAATCCCGATTCTTATAGATCGGGATAATTTTTTATGTTAGATTAAATACAGAAAACTCTGTTTTCCTTTCTCGGTTTCGCTTCGGGATGTTCTCCGTCTTCAAACCCCACTATAATATTGTCGACACCTTCGTATTTTTCAGAGTCTATTCCGGCTTTTTTGAGTATTTCTTTTCCATCGTCGGTTTCAAACTGCTCTTTTCCTCTGTGTATCCAGCAGGAACCGAGACCGAGCGACGCGGCTTCATTCAGCATATTTGAAATTACGCTGCACCCGTCGTAAAGTCCGGTCGGATTGTCTTTCTCCGAAAGAACCGATAATAAAACGGGAGCGCCGTAAAATGGATCTTTGTTTTCATTTCCCGCGATTTTGCCGTTTATTTTGGCGAGTTTTTCCAAAGTCTCTTTGTCTGTTATTTTCAATATGATAGTCTGCTGACGGTTCATTCCTGTCGGCGCGTAGAGACCGGCTTCTATTATTTTGTCAATCATTTCGTCTGGAACCGGTTCTTTCTTGTATTTTCTTATTGCGCGCCTGTATTTTAATACATCTGAAATATCTTCCATTTTAATTCCTCTTTTATATAATATTTTTTGCGAACAATACAATTTTAATTCAGATAATCTGCAAGCTTTTTTAATCTTTTTGCAGTCTCTTCGAGCGTTTCCGAACTTCTCGCGAAATGAAGGCGTATAAGGTTATTTACGTTCTCTCTGAAAAAGCTTGACCCCGGGACGGCGGCAACTCCTATTTCTTTTATCATCCATTCGCAAAATTCATAATCCGAATATCCTTCGAATTTGTCAAGCTTGAGAAAATCGCCGATGTCAACCAACACGAAATATGTTCCCTGGGGTATGTTGTGTTTAAGACCTGCGTCGTCAAGAGCTTTCATCATCTTATCTCGTTTTTCGGTATATAAAGTTTGAAGATTTTCGTAATACGAATGAGGAAGGTTAAAAGCGGTTACGGCGGCTTCCTGAAGAGGAGCGGCGGCGCCGACAGTCAGAAAATCGTGTACTTTCTTGGCGTTTTCAATAAATGAAGCGGGTCCTATTATGTATCCTAATCTCCAGCCTGTTATGGAATAAGTCTTTGAAAGGGAATTGCACGTAATGGTATTGTCAAACATTCCCGGAAGCGACGACATATAAGTGTGGGTAAAAGGTTTATATATTATGTGTTCGTAAACTTCGTCCGTGACAACAAACGCATCATATTTTTTCGCAAGTTTTCCGATAGTTTCAAGTTCTTGTTTTGTGAAAACCTTGCCGCACGGATTTGACGGATTGCAGACTATTATAGCTTTTGCTCCGCTTTTGAAACCGTCTTCGACGGCTTTAGGGTCAAAGCTGTAATCGGGCGGCGTCAGCGAAATATATACAGGTTCTGCTCCCGACAAAATGGCGTCGGCTCCGTAATTTTCATAAAACGGAGAAAATACAAGAACCTTGTCTCCGGGATTGCATACAGTCATCATGGCGCACATCATCGCCTCTGTAGAACCGCAAGTAATACATATTTCTGTTTCGGGATTAATTTCCCGTCCAATAGCGGCTGACTGCTTTTTTGCAACTGCTTCTCTCAGATTTTTCGCTCCGTATGTAATTGAGTATTGATGAGGGCCGTTGTGAGCAGCTTTGGCGAGAGCGTCGGTTATTTCTTTAGGCGGATCAAAATCGGGAAATCCCTGCGACAGATTAATCGCACCGTACTTATTTGAAATCCTCGTCATTCTTCTTATGACGGAATCGGTAAAACAACCGACTCTTTTTGATAATTCAGGCATGTTAAACGCTTCCAAAAAATTAAACTTTTCAATCAATTTTATATTTCCACATATATTTTGTCAAGTCAAAGGAAATAACAGATAATATTTTTGTTGAAGATTCAGTAATTATGCGGTAAGTTGTCTTGAAAAATTTATATTTTTATGTTAAAGTAAAGTAAAATTTTTCTTTTTAGAAAGGCATATTTAATGGAGAGATATTTTCAAAGGGATATTGAATGCGCTTCGAGGGACGAAATCAGGGCGATTCAGAGCGAAAGGTTGGTAAAAGAAGTTAAGCACGTTTGGGACAACGTTCCTTATTACCGAAAAAAAATGGAGGATAAGGGCGTTGAACCGGGAGATATCAAATCAATAGAAGATCTTTACAAACTGCCTTTTATCTCAAAAGACGATTTGAGAGAGACTTATCCTTACGGCATGCTTGCTGCTCCTCTGAAAGACTGCATTGAGATTCATTCTACATCCGGAACGACAGGAAAGAGAGTAATCGCGTATTATACAAGACATGATATTGATTTGTGGGCTGACTGCACGGCGAGAGCTATCACAGCGGCAGGCGGCACTTCTGACGACGTATGCCAGGTAGCTTACGGCTACGGACTTTTCACGGGCGGTACGGGACTTGATTACGGCAGTCATAAGGTCGGATGCCTTACGGTTCCCATGTCATCGGGCAACACAGAAAGACAGATAATGTTCATCAAGGATTTGAACGTTTCAATTCTCTGCTGCACTCCTTCTTATGCCGCTTATATAGCCGAAAAAATGAAAGAAATGGGCATGGGTCCCGATGACATCCCTCTTAAAGCCGGAATTTTCGGAGCCGAGGCTTGGAGCGATGAGATGCGCCGCGACATTGAAAAAACAATGGGCATAAAGGCTTATGATATATACGGTCTTACAGAGCTTTCTGGTCCCGGCGTATCTTTTGAATGTTCCGCTCAGAAAGGTATGCATATAAACGAGGATCATTTCATAGCGGAAATTATCAATCCGAAAACAGGCGAAGTTCTTCCCGAAGGTTCGGAAGGCGAACTTGTATTCACGTCTTTAGATAAAGAGGGATTTCCGGTCATTCGCTACCGTACAAAAGATATATGCAGTCTCAATTATGAGCCCTGCTCTTGCGGCAGAACATTCGTTAGAATGAACAAGCCGCGCGGACGTTCCGACGATATGCTGATTATCAGAGGCGTCAATGTATTCCCGTCACAGATTGAAACGGTTCTTTTAAATCACGGCTACCCTGCGAATTATCAGATAATAGTCGACAGAGTAAACAATACGGATACGCTTGATGTTCACGTAGAGATGACGCCCGAAATGTTCACCGACGACCTCGGGGAAATTGACGGAAGGCAGAAAGACCTCGTACTTGGATTCAAGTCTATGCTTGGACTTAAAGCCGCCGTTACGCTCGTCGCGCCTAAGTCGATAACGAGAAGCGAAGGCAAGGCTGTCAGAGTCATCGATAAAAGAAAGATTTGAGGTGAAATTAGATGAGTATTAAACAGATTTCCGTATTCCTCGAAAATAAACCCGGAATGCTTGAAAATATGACGAGTCTTCTTGCGGAAAACAAAATAGACATCAGAGCTCTTTCACTTGCTGAGGCGGAGGAGTTCGGAATTGTCAGAATAATAGTAAACGACGTCTATGACACAATGACGGTATTGAAGGATCATGATTTTGTCTGCAAGATAACGCCGGTAGTAGCCGTGGCTATTCCCGACGAGCCGGGCGGACTTGACAATGTTTTGAAAGCACTCAAAAAGCATGAAATAAACATTAAATATATGTATGCCTTCCTTGACGCTTATGATAAGGATAAAGCGTATATGATTTTCAAAGTTGAAGATGAGCAGGCTGCCGCCGGCGCCTTGAAGAAAGAAAATATCAAAGTGATAGACGAGGAAGATATATTTAAAGACTGATTTTCACGCAGCGCAAAATGTTTTAGCTGTCTGCGCATGCAATAAAAAAGCCGGAGATTTTATTCTCCGGTTTTTTATTTTTGAAAATGACTTTTGGCGATAAATAAAATATTTATTGATATTTTTGTAATATTGCCGTAAATTACTTTTCCTGTTATTTTACGGGCGGAACAATGATTTCAATATCGGACAGCGGGAAAGTTACGCACGGATGTATTCCGCCGTATTTATAATCCGCGAGACGTCTTCCGTCAACCTTTTTGGGAACGTAAATATCGCCTGAAACAAGTGTTGAATGACAGTATCCGCATTCACCCGAACGGCAGTGAGCCGGGACGGCGATTGAGTTTTTCTCAAGAGAACGCATGATCGAATCATTGGGATCTGCATCTATTACAAATGTTTCGTCTCTTACTGTTACTGTTATTTTTACGGTCTTCGTTTTAGCTCCGGGATAATCCTTATCGGCAGACGGATTGAATACCTCTCCGAAAAGCTCTTTTCTGACAAATTTCTGTCTTATATTTAGTTTTGCTATCTCCTTGTCGGCGAAATTGTACATTGCCTGCGGACCGCAGAGGAAAATTGAATACTCGCTGTCGGTCGGAGCGTATTTTTTGATAATATCCGCGGAAATAAAGCCGTGTTCAAATCCTTCTTTCTCCTCATCCGAGAGGATATAAACAGTTTTTACTTTTCTCGTCTTTTCTGAAATTTTGTCAAACTCGTCTTTGAAAAGTATTTGGTCTTCGGTCCTCGAACCGTAGAGAAGTATAAGATTGAAATTTTCGGTTCCTTCGGCTATTGCCTCCGCGAATGAAAGAAAAGGCGTTATTCCGCTTCCGCCGGCGATGCCTACAACAGTCTGCGAGTCTCTCAATCTGTTGTAATTGAAATTTCCCGAAGGTCCGGATACCGTTACCTCGTCTCCTTCTTTCCAGTTGTCGAGTATGTAATTTGATACAAGACCTTCGTTTACTGATTTTACAGTCAGCTTGTAAAATCCGTCTATTGAATCCTTTGGGGAAGACGAAATGGAATAAGCTCTTGTCACAGGCATTCCGTTTATGTCAAGAAAAACATTCAGATAAGAACCTGCTTTGAAATAAGCGCATTCGGTAGATTTTATTTTATTCGGAACGAGAGTGTATTCCTTAACTCCGTTTCCTAAATCCTTAACTTCTTTTATGCGCATATATTGCTTGTCGGGATGAAGCCTTTTTGCGAGCTCGTTTACGGGATAAGTCTTTGGAAGGCTGTCTTTTGCGGCGGCCGCCTTAGCTTTTCTCAAACCAATGTTTTTCACAACGGTAAGCATGTTAAGCTTTGAAATATCTTTATTATCGCTCATTTTACTTTCTCTCCCTTCTGTTTTTCTTTCTCGATTATCTGTTTTGCCGCGTTTATGCCGGAATTGTAAGTTGTCGAGTATCCGTCTCCCTGGTCGGTCGCCGCTCCTGCGAAATAGAGATTGCCGATATAATTTTCAGTAGCGGAAATTACTTTTCTTAAAGTAAGACCGTCCGTAGGAGTAATCTGATATCCGTAAGGAGTTCCTTCCGGCGTTCCGAGATAGCGGGCGAATGTAACAGGAGAAGCTATCTCTATTTCCTCAATGTGATTGAATATATCAAGACCGAGAACTTCTTCCGCGTCTTTTATCATTGCGTCGGCGACGTCGGTTTTCGCGTTATCGTATTCCCACGGTTTTAAATCATCCCATCCGTTTCCTGAAAAAGCCGTTGTCATGAAAAGCTGGCAAGTGCCTTCCGGAGTGCAGTCGGGAATTACTTTGTTTAAGCTGTTTACTATGTTGTAGCCCCAATACTGTCTTGTATTTCTTCCCATTTCAAACTGCTTTCTTGTGTTTGAACATGGAGCGATGAAATTTGAATAAGCGTCAAGTCCGCCGATTTCATCCAAAGTCGCGTCAAGTCCGAGATAAACGGTGAACAACTGAAGTGCGAGTTCTCGAGAGTTTGTAAGTTTTTTCGCTTTTTTCGGAACTTTATCGGAATCTATCATTTTTCCGTAGACAAAATCGGGGTATACGTTTGAGATTATGTATTTTGCATGAATTTCTTTTCCGTCTGTAACAACTCCGTAAGCTTTGTTGTTATCGTCTACAAGAATTTTATCAACAGGGGAGTTATACCAGATTTCTCCTCCGTTGTCTCTGATAGCTTTATCAAGAGCCATTGACAGCTCGTGAGATCTGTTTCTCGGCATAGCCGCGCCGTAAGTTACATAGCCGTTTAACATCATAATGAAATTTAAGAAGTCTACCGTGTCAGCGTCGCCGCCCTGATAAGACCAGTAGGTGTTGAATATATTTCTCGTCCTCTCGTCCATTCCGAGCGCTTTTTCGACTTCATTCAATGTGTGGCCTGCGAGACGGAAGAAATCTGAATATTTCGTAATAAGGTCCTTCGGATTAAAATCAGGACCGTCCATAAATGCAAGCACTTTGTTTATGTAGTCGCAAAGTTCAAAGCATCTTGTTACCGAATGTCTCGAACCCGGGCAAACCTCTTCCATTTTGTTTATGAAATTTTCTCTGCCGCACGGAAAAGACGCGTCTATATGTTCTGAAGGTATTATTGTTCTAAATGTGTTCTGCTCTATTACCCAGTCTATGTCGGTTCCGAACTCATCGAGAGCTTTTCTGACAGGACCAGGATTTTCGGCAGTTCCTACCATGCAAAGCTCGTGAAGAGCCGATTCAAATTCAAAACGCCCTCTTTTAAAACTTGTCGCGCTGCCTCCCGGAAGATTGTGTTTTTCGAGATTGAGCGTTTTAAAGCAGTTTGCGGAGAGATACCCCGCCGCGGCGAGTCCGCCGTTGCCCGCGCCGACAATTATCACATCGTAATCTTCGTTCATGCTTATTCCTTTCCTTTGCTTGTATTTTTCTTGTTGCTATGCTAAAATACAAGAAAATTAAAATTCGTTAATTATTATACAGCGGTCAACAAAAAAATTCAATTTTATATTATAAAAAACAGTAATTTTGGAGAAATATGAAATATATGGAAGAAGAAATATTTTTGGGAAAAGATTTTTCCGTTTCTTCCGATATGGAGAAAACGGGACTAAACAACAACGTCCTTGTAGTCGGCTCGTCGGGAGCGGGAAAGACTATGAGCGTTGCGGAGGCAAGGCTCATAGGCACGAAAAATTCTTCTTTAATAGTTTCCGTTTCAAAAAGATCGTTGGTTGACAGGTATAAAAAATATTTCGCTGTGAAAGGCTACCGGGTTTATGACATAAATTTCGCAAATCCCGATAAAAGCGATGTGTTTTTTGACCCAATGAAATACGTATCTTCTGACGCCGACATTACGTACCTTGCCTCGTCAATAGTTATGGCGGACTCTCAAAAAAGAAATTCAAGAGACTATGATCCGTTCTGGGACAATGCTTCCGAGTCTCTGTTGTCTTCAATGATTGCTTACATCAGGGATACGAAATCCGATCCATCTTTTTCCGACGTTTGCGATTTTTTTGAAAAACTTAAAATTCGGGAAAAAGGCGATTCGGTGGAGACGTCTCTTGACGATACTTTTGACAGAATTTACAGAAATAAATCGGACAGTTTCGCAATGGTCTGCTGGAAAACATTCAGATACGCACCTATGAGAACAGCCGGATCCATTTATTCTGTCCTTCATACTTCTGTTGACAAAATTTTTTCCCGCTCGCTTAAAAAAGCAATGAGAGACAAACCGTCTGTTGATTTCAAAAATATCGGAAACGAAAAGTCCGTTCTCTTTGTCACGACATCGGCAGTAAATCCGTCTCTCGACGCTTTTTCCGGTATGTTCTGGTCTCAGGCTGTAAAGACTTTATTTGAATATGCGGAATCCTGTCCCGGCTATGTTCTTCCGGTTCCTGTTCATCTTCTGTGCGATGATTTTGCATCAGGCTCAAAAGTACCTAATTTTTCGAGGTATATCTCGATTTTCAGAGAGAAAAATATTTCGGTATCGGTTTTTCTTCAGTCCGAGTCTCAACTTGACGATCTCTACGGTAAAAGCGAGGCGAGAACTATAATCAATAACTGCGATACTTATGTATATATGGGTGGTACGGATCTTGAGACTTGTAAAAATATAGCCGAAAAAACATGCGTTGATTTTAAAGACGTAATGTATATGAAAATAGGCGATGAAATAATATTCAGAAGAGGGATGAGACCTGTTTTGACTCAAAGGTATCCTATCACTGAAAATGAGGATTGGAAAAAAATAAACTGCGAATATTAAGCTTAAATCCGATAAAAATTCAATAAAAAAATCTCTCCTGAAAAATGGAGAGATTTCATGTCTTATTTCTTTCAATATTTTTCCATTTCGTCAACCGAAAGCACGAAAACGGTCGCTCCTCCGACTGTTATCTTTTCTGGTTCGCCGTATTTATTCAGTCCTTTTCCGTAAGAATTTGTAGTCGCGACGTTGTCAATAGTTCTCTTGTGAGAAAACTTGTGAATGATTTCCTTAATTCTTGACACCTGATTGTCTTCCGCGCCGATTAAAAACGTTGTATTTCCGACAAGCAGGAAACCGCCTGTAGTGGACAGTTTCGTCACTGTAAAATTTTCTCTCGTCAGGGCGGATGAAACAGCCGCGCTGTCGTCGTTGTGTACTATTGCGATAATAAGTTTCATAAAACTCTTCCTTCTGATATTCTGCAATATATAGAATACATTTAAAATTTAATTGTGTCAAGTTTATTTGCGTCTCCGATTTTTTACAGAGCGGGGAAAAGCATTTTTTGACTTTTCTTATCAAGAGAATCAAAGGAAGGTATCTCGTATCTGTTGTCGTTTCCGTCCTTAATTAATATTCTGCCGTCGTAAAGTTCCTTGATGGAAGCGATGTGGTTGATTATTTCAAAAGTAATCACACCTTTGTCTGTCTCGGCAGTCCATTTCCAAATTCTGTATTTGTCGGTCATCTTGATAAATTTTAATATTTTGGGAATTCTGTAATATTCGTCGAGAGCCGAGAAAAGCTTCTGTTTTTCGGATGCCGGCAGAGTATCGGCGTCTCTTATTATGCCTTTGTTTTCACCTTTCCGGTCAATAAGCGCAATATATTTGTTTTTACCTGTGACCGGAAATAATTTTCTCGGTTCCAAAGCTTCGTATTTTTCTCCCGAATAAAATTCGGTGTCAAGAAATATTCTGTCGTTTGACTTGAATCGAACCTCGTCGCCTTCAATATATCTCGGCATTTTATTATCCTCCTGCAGCAGCGCAATTTCAGTGATGATGAATTTTAATTAAGTCATTCAAAATTTTCTTCACGCTTCTTGTTTACAAGCTGATCGTTCATGCTCTGAATCTGTACGAGCTTGTAATATTTGCCTTTCTTCGCGAGAAGTTCCTCAGGCGTTCCGCACTCTAAAATTCTGCCTTTGTCAACCACAACTATCTTGTTGGCTTTTCTCAAAGTCGAAAGTCTGTGCGCTATCATCAAAGTAGTTCTTCCTCTGATTAGTCTTTCTATGGCGGTCTGAATTAAGTTTTCGGTCTCAGAATCAACGGCGGCTGTCGCCTCGTCAAAAATAAGTATTCCTGGATTTTTCATGACTGCCCTTGCGATTGATATTCTCTGCCTCTCGCCGCCTGAAAGTCCCACGCCTCTTTCACCGAGCATAGTGTCGTAAGCGTTTGGAAGATGTTCTATAAATTTGTCCGCATTGGCGATTTCCGCGGCGTTGATTACCTGTTCAACCTGCGCATTTGGCGAGCCGTAGGCGATATTGTTAAAAACCGTGTCTTTGAACATCATGGGATCCTGCTGTACATAACCTATCTGAGAACGGTAATATTTCATGTCGATATCTCTGATATTTACGCCGTCAAGAAGTATTTCCCCGTCGTAATCGTCGTAATAACGCATTATCAGATTTATCATCGTCGATTTTCCGGAACCTGTAGTGCCGACTATACCGACGATGTCGCCGGGTTCAATAGTCAGGTTTATGTTGTCAAGAACTTTTTTGGAATGATCAAACGAGAAATTCACGTTTCTGAATTCGATTTTTCCGTCAACTCTAGGCAGTTCTTTTCCTTTTCCGAAATCCGGTTCGGGCTGGGAATCGAGTATGTCCATTATTTTTTCCGCCGATGCAAGTGTGTTTTGATACGAGTCGCTGAGGTTCGCGAAAAAGTTTACCGGGTCGTAGAACATTCCGGCGTAAGAAACGAATGAAACGAGAGTTCCTATTGTAAGTCCGCTTGTCTTGTTTATTATTTCAAATCCGCCTATCGCGTAAATGAGAACAGTTCCGCATGATACCAAAAACGTAATCACATTGGGGAAAATATTCGCTATCGATGCCGCTCTTTTGTCTTCTTTAAGCCAGCTGTCGCAATATGACGAGAATTTAGCCGACGCATCTTCCTCGTTTGTGAAAGCTTTTACAACTCTGACTCCTGGTATAGTGTCCGCCAAAAGAGATGAAATAGCCGAGAATTTTCTCCAGAGCCTCATGTACTTCGGACCGATTTTCTTTCCGAATATTTTCGATGAAATCGCGATGAACGGGATTGTTATCAGCGCAAACAGAGTAAGACGCCAGTCCATGACGAACATTATAACCACAAGGCCTATCAGAAGGAAAAACTTTACGACTGCGTCCTGAGTAATTTTCAAAACAAAATTTTGTATATTTCCCGTGTCGGAATTTATTCTGTTTATGACTGAACCGGTAGACGTTTTGTCGTAAAAGCTCAGCGGCAGATATTGAGCTTTATAATATATATCCTTTTTCAGATTGATTACAAATCTGTCGCCGGAATATCTTAAAATATATCCTCTTACGGCGGAAATCGAATACTGTATCACATAAGCCAAAGCAAGCGCGCCTAAGCTTATCCACAGCATTTTTTCGGCGTTTGCGGCGTCCTTTGAAGCTCCCGGAATTATATCGTCGACTAAAAGTTTTGTTATATATGGCGGAACAAGAGACATTGCAGTAGTGATTATCGACAAGATAATGCAGACAAGAAGACGCCATCTTTCAGGCTTTATGTATTTTGAAAATTTGGATATGAGCTTCTTTTTGCCCGAACAGTTGATACATTCCGCACCGGGATACGGAAGCTTTCTTCCGCATTTTGGGCAGAATGATCTCTGTTTCATATATGTGGAGTAAACCAATTCCACATATTCATTATTAAAACCGTTTTCAATTACCGAATTTACAAATGTTGCCGCGACGTCGCTTATGTCGGCGGCGGAAAATGTAAAGCGTATAAGTTCCTCGGTTTTTCCGTCTAATGTTTCTACTTTGAAAAACGCGTTGGAATACATCCTTTTGACTTCGGCTTTTTTAAGCGTGTCATAAGGTGTTTTTTTGCACTCTTCTGCCCTCGTGCTGTCAAATGAGTAGATGGCGGTTTTAGTGAAGAACATTACAGATTCGTTGTAATCGCTGTTTAAATCAAGATCGCCGACTATTGCGAAAAGCGGTTCTTCGCCGTTTAAAGCTTTTTCGGCGCTCGACTTGAACTTTTCGGGTACAGGACTGTTTGAGAAGAATTTCATAGGAAATACCTCCGTTGCTCCGACCGTTATTTTTCTTATTGTCTTTTGTTATTATAATTGACTGAATATTAAAGTCAAGTCATTTATTGTTAATTTTTTCAATAATATTTATTATCTCTGTCGGTAAAAAATAAAAGAAAATTTATGATTATTTTTTTTATAAAACAAGACCGGCATCTGCGAAGATACCGGTTTGATTTAAATTAATAGATCAGCAAACAGATTATACAGCAATTATTTGGCTTTTTTCTTTTTTATCGGTGTAACAGTTTCAGGCTCGGCAGCTTTTTTCTTCTTTGGGTCTATAATCGAGTAGACGGCCGCCGCGATAAGTCCGCCGAGAAGAGGAGCCACAATAAATACCCAAAGTCCGTGAGTGTTGCCCGAAAGGACTGCCGGAGCGATGGATCTCGCCGGGTTGACGGAAGTTCCGGTGAAATGAATGCCTATAATGTGAACCATGAAAAGCGTAGCGCCTATGACTATTCCGGCTGTTGATGAATATTCCTTCTTAGCCGTAGCCCCCATTATTGTCAGTACGAAAATAAAAGTAAGAATAAGCTCTACAAGGAAAGAAGTGCCTGTTCCGAACGATGCTGTTGAATTTGAACCGAGTCCGGAATCAACGCCTACGAGCGGTATGAGCAGAGCCGCTCCCAAAAATCCGCCGGCTATCTGGGCGATGACGTATCCGCAGAAATCTTTCCATTTCATTCTGCCCGATACTGCCATGGCGAGCGAAACAGCCGGGTTTACATGACAGCCTGAGACATTCCCGATAGAATAAGCTTCCGCGATTATTGTCAGCCCGAATGCCGCCGCAGTAGCGAAATAAGCGACATCGGGACTTGCGCCGTTGCATCCCAAAGCGGCGGCGGTTCCGCAGCCGATAAATACCAGAACGAAAGTTCCGATAAATTCGGCAAGGTATTTTCTGAATGATTTCATCTTTAACAAACCTCCTATTAAAGATAATTTTTTTAATCTATTTTAATTATATCATCTGATGAATAAATAATCAACCGCGTAAATATAAACTTTGTTGCGTTTTAATTAATATGATGATATAATAAAAATACATACAGCGCGGTGATTATCCGCCTGTTCCGTCAGTTTACGAATATCTTTATTTTATATAAATCTCGCTTAAATTTCGGAGGAAAAAATTTATGAGCAAAGAGAATGGATTTTGCCCTAACTGCCTAAATGAAACAGGCGATACGGATATATGCCCGTATTGCGGATTTGATTTGAGAACCAAACAGGATGATAATTATCTTCCTTTCGGAACACTTCTTGCCGGCAGATATATGATAGGTCTCGCGAAACAGCACAGCGGCGACGGCGTTACATATAAAGCGCGGGATATGACAACGGGCAAACCGGTTGATATAAGAGAATTCTTCCCTGACGGCATGGCGGTAAGGGAAAACGGCAACGTGTCTTGTTTTCCGGAAAACAGAAAAAGCTTCAACAAACTCAAACAGGATTTCTTAAACCTTTGGAACAATCTTAAAAATTTGAAATCACTTGATAATATTGTGACAGTTTCCGATGTTTTTGAGGCTAAGCAGACTTCTTATGCGGTTGTCATTCCCGAAGGAGTTATGACTTTTGAAGAGTATATATCTTCCAAGGAGAACAACAAATTATCTTTTTCCGAAGCCGAAAGTATGCTTTCGCCGCTTATCGGTACGATTGAAACGCTTCATAACGCCGGCATTATCCACGCCGGTATTTCGGCTGACAACCTTATCGTATGCTCCGGAAACAGATTAAAGCTTTCAGGATTTGAAATCACTTCCGCGAGAAGAGACGACGATTATAAATTCAATAAAGATATTATTAAAAATTATTCTGCGTCAGAGCAGTATATCAAGACAGACGAACTCGGAAAATATACCGACGTTTATTCCTTTGCTTCTGTGCTTTACAGGTGCGTGACAGGAATTAAACCCGAAGATTCCGAGGACAGACTTATAAATGACACGCTCTCTATTCCGGCTTATGCGGCGGAGGAATTGCCTGAATATGCGATTGCCGCTTTAATCGGAGCTCTGCAGCTCAATCCGGAGGACAGAACTCAGGATTTCTACGATTTGAAAAAAGATCTTGATGAAAACGTCTTTAATTTGAAAAAACAGACGGCTGTTGTGAAAAGCGAGGAATCCGGCAACGGACTCGATATGACGATTTTGAAAGATCCGCTTTCTGAAATGGATGACGGCGATTTTGAGCATGACAAATCAGAAAAAAGAGAGAAAAAAGAACAGCAAAAGCAGACGGAACCTGTAATCTTAGACGATAATAAAACGTCTGTTCCGATTGTGACTAAGGATAATGCGGCGGCTAAAGAAAAGGCAAATTCAACGGCATCGATTATTTTGCTTGCTGTTTGCATCGTCGTGGTAATGCTTATTTTCTTTTCTTTGCTTGCTTTGACAGGAATAATATCATTTAACGTTCTTTCTTCTGACACGCAAAACGCCCAGGTTTTTGAAATGCCGGATTTCAACGGCGTTGACAAATCAGACGCGAAAATAAACGACTGCGCTCAAAAATACGAACTTCACATCACCTTGCAGCCGGAAAATTCAGATGAACCTGCGAATACAATAATAAGGCAGAATATAGCCGCAGGGACAAAAGTGGCTAAGGGCTCCAATCTGATTCTTTACTATTCAAAAGGCGAGTCTACAGTTCAGATTCCCGACGAGCTTGTCGGCATACCTTTTACCGAAACGGTATATTATCTTGGCAAACTTAATCTGACATACAACATTGTCGAGCAGGACAATCCCGGCACAGAGAAGGCCGGATCAGTTGCGTCGCTCTCTCCCGCGCCCGGTTCCATAGTCAAAGAAGGTACGGAAATTACGGTAAATGTCTGGGGAGACATCAAATCATCCGGCAGTTCCGGATCGTCGGATTCCGGTTCTCATTCGGAATCTACTGATTCCAATTCAATTCTCGGCTCTATTTTCGGCGAACTTCAAAACGATCTCGCATCGATAATAGGCTGATAAATAATCGAATAAAAAATTCAGGAAGGCAAAACAGAAATTGATTGAAGATATAATCGGAAACGCTCTTGACGGAACAAAGTATTACACCGAGGTAAGAGCGCACAGAAATGTTAATTACGCGGCGGCTATGACTGCGGGCAATTTGACGTCAAATTCAAAGACGTCTGTTGACGGGGTCAGCGCAAGAGTTTTTAAAGACGGATTGTGGGGTTTTTCTTCCACGAGCGAATATACGAGGGACGCAGTAAAAGACGTTATATCCGCTTCTGTCAGAAATGCCGAATTTTTGACCGGCAAGGTAAAAAAGAAAAGTTCCCTTTATGTCACCGAACCGGTAGATTTCACTTCTGAGAGGGATTTTGTATCTGTAAATCAAAAAGATATAATTGATTATGTAAAAAAGCTCGATGAATATATCGTTTCTAAATATCCCGGTCTCGCGTCAAGAAGCGTTATTCTTGTATGCGATTCTATGGAAAAGCTTCTCAAGACGTCGGAAGGAAGCGTATCTCACCAGATAAATCCGAGAGCATGCCTCTACATAGATCTTTCCGCCGAGGCAAACGACGGTACTACTGTGGAACTTCTTGACGTCGCAAGATGCGGTTGCGGTTATTTCTACGATTACTTCAAAGATCCGGAAGAAATTTATCCTAAGGTGGACGCTCTCTATGAAGAGCTTATGAAAAAAAGGGAAGGCATATTTTCTACTGCAGGATATAAGGACGTGATTATCGCTCCGTCAATAGCAGGTATGATAGCTCATGAAGCAGTTGGCCATACAGTCGAGGCGGATCTTGTCGCTGCCGGCAGTGTCGCCAAAGGAAAAATAGGTCAAAAGGTCGCGTCCGATCTTGTTTCAATAATAGATTTTGCGAATACTGCGCTCGGACAGACCGCTCCTCTGCCTGTCTACGTTGACGATGAGGGTGTTAAAGCGGAAGATGCGGTTTTGATCAAGGACGGCATACTGACAGGATATATGAACAACAGGGAAAGCGCCGTTGTAAACAATATGAAACCTACAGGAAACGCAAGAGCTCACACTTTTTCGGACGAGCCTATTATCAGAATGAGAAATACCGCGATACTTCCCGGAAAAGACAAGCTTGAAGATATGATATCATCTATTGACGACGGTTATTATCTTACAAGGTCGCTCAACGGGCAGGCCGATACCACAGGCGAGTTTATGTTTGGCGTCACGATGGGATATGAAATTAAAAACGGCAAACTCGGCAGAGCGATAAGAGATACAACTATTTCCGGAGTAGCGTTTGATATGCTTAAAACAGTTGATATGCTCTCTGACAAAGTGGAATGGGCTTCATCCGGATACTGCGGCAAAAAACAGCTTATGCCGGTTTCGGACGGCGGACCGGCTGTCAAATGCAAAGTAAATATAGGCGGACAAGCTTAATTAATGTTTATTATTGGTAAATGAAAACAGACGATTTGGAGTTATACGGTACAAAATGGTAGACGGAAAAGAAATTGCGGAATACACTTTACAGGCGTTGAGAAAAGCCGGAGCCGACGAGGCGCAGTGTAAGGTGGGCATAGGCTCCGCTACGGAATTGAATATAGACGCCGGCGAATTTAGTCTGATGAGAACCCTTTTTAATAATTCTGTCACAATGAAAGTGATTAAAAACAACAGAAAGGGAACTATCTCTATCAATAAAACAGACAAGAAATCAATAGATGAAGCGTCTGAATTGTGCGTACAAAATGCGCTCGCGTCTCAGGAAGACGACTGCCTGTCAATTTCGTCTCTTGACAAAAACGAAGATTTTACATTCGGGATAAAAGAACCGGATCCCGATAAATTTTTTAATAGGATTAAGGAATATATGGAGGATATAAAGAATGATTATCCTCAAGTTCTCGTTGAACAGCTGATCGCTGATTTTTCATACGGAAGATCGTTTTTTGCAAATACAAACGGAGTCAGATTTACGAATTCCGGCGGATATTATTCTTTAAGTTCAATGTATTCTTCTCACGACGGAGATAAAACCACTTCGTTTAACTCCACAGGCGTTGATTTCGTAGATCTCGATAAAAAAATAATTGACCTCGGAATGCAGAGACTCAATTATGATTTGTCCGTAAGGGAATTAAATGCCGTTCAGTATGACAAAGGAAACTTTACAGGCAATGTAATTTTTATGCCCTCATCTGTACCTGATATTGTCGGCACTGCGATAGACAGCTTTACGTCAGACGGCTCATTGATTGACGGCACATCGCCGTGGAAAGATAAACTCAAAACAAAAGTCGCGTCAGATATTTTAAACGTAAATCTTGTTCCTCTCGACAAGAGAGTTGTCGGAGGAGAGAGGTACACGCCGGAAGGTTATAAAACAAAAAATTCGGAAATTATCAAAAACGGAATATTGGAAAGCTTTACTCTTTCGGAATACGCGGCGAGAAAAACAGGCAATAAAAGATGCGGAACTCTCTCCGGCTGCATGGAGATAAAACCGGGAAATATTTCGCTTGACGATATGATAAAATCGATTGACAGAGGACTTCTGATCGGCAGGCTTTCAGGCGGTGAACCTGCCGGAAACGGAGATTTTTCGGCAGTCGCGAAAAACAGCTTCTTGATAGAAAACGGTAAGGTGACTGTCCCTGTTACAGAAACGATGATATCTGGAAACCTCGATTCAATGATGAAAAATGTAATAAATATTTCCAAGGAAACGGTGGAAGACGGAACCGACATCATGCCGTGGATTGAATTCGGTGGTGTCACTGTATCATAACAATATCAATAAAAAATTGAGCGCCTCGGATAAATTTTCCGGGGCGCTGTTATTTTTTGATCGGATTATTTTTCTTCAGCCTGTTTTTCTTTATCTTCCTTTTTCTTGTGGAAAAGAAGTTTATCGACAGGGAAGTAGAGGAAGAACTGAATTGCCGAACAGCACATTGTCGCGGCGTTTAAAGAAGCGGTAGCGTTCCATCCGAAGCCTGTCATAAACGCTCTGTTGAGAGTAGGAGACAGCCACGCGGAGAAGCAGATAAGGAATATGGTGAACACGATGTAAATAGGCAATGTGATTGCGATGTTCGCGCCTGAATTGAAAGTCTTGTCTCTGTTTACGAAGAATGAAACTATCTGAGCTACAATATTGGCGACGTTGAATTCAATAAAATAGCCGAGACCTTCTTCCGGAGCGTTATAGGTGAAAACGAACCAGTGGAAATCCTGCGCTCTCAATGCGTCGATAGCAGGAATGGCTTTTAAAATGTTCAGAAGAGCGAACTGAACTATCATCGCGAGCAAACTTACAAAAATAAATTTGACGAACTGCCATAAAGTGTTGACTCCCGCGCCTTTTGACTCGGCGGCGGAGTCAATGCCCTTTAAACCTTTTTTTTCTTTTTTGTCTGCCATGAATCTTTCTCCTTTGATTTTCCCGATTAAACAGAAAAGAATTAATAATTTTTGCTTATAAAATTATAAATTAATTCAGCTTGATTGTCAAACATTTTTCAATTCAATAATTAAAATGCTCATTCTTTATCGAAATTGTCCAGTTTCGCGGAAACTCTGAGTATTTTTCTTGCTTCAAGAGCCGTTATTTTCCTGTCAAGATTTAAATCTCCCTGGGCAAACGACTGCTCCGATTTCGCTTTGTACAGGTTTGCCGAAATTCTCAAAGCTGTCCTCGCGTCAAGAGCCGTAACTTTCCCGTCAAGAGTTACGTCGCCTATTAAAGGTCTTTTTGTTCTTGAGATTGTTTCGTCCTCTCTGCTTTTGCATACCGAACAAATCCTGTACCGGCTCCCGTTTTCGTAATATGTAGCCGATTTTGTGACTGTCCATTCTCCGTAATTATGGCCTAACGCTTTAATTTTAACTCCTGAAATAATTTTGTGTCTGCATCCGGAGCACATGATATCTCCTGAATATCCTCCGTTTACGCAGTCCGGATCAAATTTGTTCATTACATATGTGCCGCCGTCGTGGTTGTTGGAATCTATTGAAATTACATCGGTTTCAGTCAGACCGCACAAACCGCATTTTCTTGTCTTTTCTCCATACTCATGGCAATTTGCTTTTTTCGAGACAATCCAGACGGAAAATTGATGATCTGTCTTTGGAATTGAATCATACTCCTTTTCTCCGCATCTTTCGCAAATTCTGACGCTTTTCCCTTCCTCAGAGCATGAAGGATCTTTTTCTATTTTGCTCTCTGAAAATTTGTGACCGAGTTTTGAAATCGATCTTCCCGATGATATTTTCTTTCCGCATGAAACGCAGTATATGTCGCCGGAATATCCGTTTTCGGTGCATGTCGGATCCGATTTGAATTTTATTTCGGTCTCTCCGTCGTGAACTGATGAATTGATTTCAACTGTTTTCGTCTCTGTCTCACCGCAGATTGAACATACTCTTTTCATCAAGCCCGATTCATGGCAGTTCGCCTTTTTTTCTACTGTCCAATCGGAAAATTGATGATCTGTCTTTGGAATTGAATCATACTCCTTTTCTCCGCATCTTTCGCAAATTTTCACGCTTTTTCCTTCCTCAGAGCATGAAGGATCTTTTTCTATTTTGCTCTCTGAAAATTTGTGACCGAGTTTTGAAATCGATCTTCCCGATGATATTTTCTTTCCGCATGAAACGCAGTATATGTCGCCGGAATATCCGTTTTCGGTGCATGTCGGATCCGATTTGAATTTTATTTCGGTCTCTCCGTCGTGAATTGACGAATTGATTTCAACTGTTTTCGTCTCTGTCTCACCGCAGATTGAACATACTCTTTTCATCAAGCCCGATTCATGGCAGTTCGCCTTTTTTTCTACTGTCCAGTCCGAAAAGTTGTGCCCGTTTGCTTTTATAATTTCACCTTTTTTAATTATCTCTCCGCAGTCGGAACAAACAGTATCGCCTGTGTAGCCGTCTGTTTCGCATGATGCGTCAACCTTGTTTTGAATTGTTTCTTTCCCGGTGTGATTAGTCTTGTCTTTGTCGGTATATGTAATTCTTTTTCGTCCGCACATTGAACATGTTTCAACTATTTTTCCCTGAGACGAACATGTCGCGGCAGATTCAACTTGCGGATTTTGATAATCGTGCGGTATTATGTCGGTTGAATAGCCTATTGCCAACTGCTTGCCGCAGTCCGAGCAGTAAGTGTCGCCCGTGTACCCCGGATTTTGACATGTTGACGCTTTGAAATTTCTTACTTCGGTATTTTCGTGAATTTCTTTATTTACGCTTGTCTCTACCGTGTCCTCATAGCCGCATATTTTGCATGTTATTTTTATATATCCTTTCTTGACGCATGTCCCTTTTGATCCCTCGACCCATTCCGTAAACTCGTGACTGTGATTTTCCTCGGCGAAAATATTCAAATTGTAAAAAGAACAAAAAGACATAACAATCAATAAAGATAGAAAAACGCAGATAATTTTTTTCATAATATACATTCCCTATTTTAATTTTTAGTTTGCTGAAACACAAATTTCAGAATAATCTTTTTACTATTTTATTATGTTTTATGTGATTTGTCTATATTGAAATTTAAAATTTTCAATTTCGTTTACAAAAAACTTAAGTTATTTTAATGTTTGATAATATAATAATATAAAAAAACAATAAACATTTAAACCTTACTAAAAACGTAGGAATATGAATATGTTATGAATTATTTACAGTTTATGCATATTTATATCGTTTAAATCAAGCTAAAACTAAAGTTTTTTTCTTGAAAAATGAAAATTTATTCATAAAAACTATTGTATTTTTGCGAAAAATGTGATAATATCTATTCATATTCTATGGGGGTGAATAAAATGAGAGTAAGAAAACAGGCATTAGGTGATCGAAACATTTCCGGTTCCAGAGTAGAACAGCGCAGAAAAGAAATCGGTATGAAACAGAAAGATCTTTTAACTCAGCTTCAGGTAAGAGGAATTGATCTTAACGCTTCGGGTCTTTCTAAACTGGAAGGTCAGCTTCGCAGCATCAATGATTATGAACTTGTCGCTCTTGCCGACGTTCTCGGTGTTTCAATCGACTGGCTTGTCGGAAAAGAAGATAAAAAATAATCTTTCTGAAAACAGAATATCGGCATATTGCTGATTACACTCGGCGCAAGTTTGTTTTGTAAATTTCATGTGCTTTTAGCCGGGAAAATGCCGACATATTTTTATCGTATGGATAAAAAGAGGCCTTTAAAAGACCTCTTCTTTTTTAATGAAATTTTTTATTTGCGAATGATTGACATTGCCGGTGTAATTTGATAAAATCTATATTTGTTCAGACTAAATACAGTCGTTAAAAAATGTTTCCGTAGCTCAGCCGGATAGAGCGACCGCCTCCTAAGCGGTAGGCCGGGAGTTCGAATCTCCCCGGGAACGCCAAAACATTGCCGAAAGCCTTGATTTTACAGGTTTTCGGCTTTTTTGTTTTCTACAAACTTTCAGCCTGATACTGTTCCTTCTTCTTTTATATTCCAAATGTCAAGAGCTTTTTGGAAATGAATACAATATTTTGTTGCAGGTTTATCTGCATCAAACTAAATATTGTAATATCAAGGCAGGGGCAATAGTCCTCCTCTGATGCCTCAGGTTAGATTTAAGCTATATTCTATTACTTCAAATATAATTAATGCGGCAGAAGAAATTTGGTATTTTTGTTTGATTTATTAATTATTTACAAATAAAAATATATATAGTATAATTTAGCTGATTATTTTTATTATCTATTTCAAGAAAAAAAATAAACCGATATCATTCATTTGTTTATATCCGATATGGCTTTGTACTCGGGCTTTTAGGCTCTTGGGCGGTTGTTTTTGATCGGGGCGGCGGATAATTTTTTTTGCGATTATAGATGATTTCAGCAGGCGCAGTATTTAATAAAGGTATTTATCGTTCAAGGGCTCTGAACCGGACAGCGATTATAAATTTTTTCGGCTTATGAGCATGAAATCCGTTTCGAACGATAAAGGAAGGAGAAATATATGTGGATAGCGTTCGCTTTCGGCTCCGCGTTTTTCGCGGGAATCACATCTATTCTTGCTAAATGCGGCATCAAAAAAACGGATTCTACCGTTGCGACGGCAGTCCGGACGATTATTGTTTTAATCTTTTCGTGGCTGATGGTGTTTATCACCGGGCAGATGGAAGGTATTACATCGATTAGCCCGAAGACATGGATCTTTTTAATTTTGTCGGGTCTTGCCACGGGTTTTTCATGGTTATGCTATTTCCACGCGCTTCAGATAGGTGATGTCAACAAAGTCGTCCCGATCGACAAGACAAGCACGATATTGACGATTATTCTGGCATTTATTTTTTTCAGTGAACCTGTTACATGGGCGAGCGGCGCGGGAATAGTCCTGATAGGGTTCGGGACATATCTGATGATAGAAAAAAAGAAGTCAAATGCGGAGACCTCCTCTTCAATTAACAATGCAATACAAAACGGAGAGACTGAAGCGTCTGCCGAAACTGCCGGTAAAAAATCCAGGCACGGATGGATGTTTTACGCGTTTGGCTCGGCAGTTTTTGCCAGCTTGACTTCTATTCTCGGAAAGATAGGTATTGAAAATATAGCGTCCAACCTCGGAACAGCGATACGAACATGCGTTGTGCTTGTAATGGCGTGGATGATGGTTTTCATCACCGGAAAAACAAATAAGGTTCGTGAAATTCAGCGCAGCGAACTTATTTTCATCTGCTTGTCGGGCATTGCGACAGGCGCTTCATGGCTCTGTTATTACCGCGCGCTTCAGAGCGGTCCGGCGAGTGTAGTCGTTCCTATAGATAAGCTGAGTATCGTTGTTTCCGTTATTTTTTCAAGAATAGTATTTAAAGAAAAACTGTCCGTCAAGGCGATTATTGGCTTGCTTCTTATCGTGGCGGGAACGATGATTATGGTTATAGCGTCCTGAAATCAATTTTTTTTGTACTATTATTTTGAGTTTTATTTTTAAAAAATCGGCAGGCATTTTTAAATGAAAATAACCGTAAAAAATAATTATCTTGTTTTTCCCGTCAATACTCTGGCGGCGGACAAGCGTCTGATTTTTAAAATCGGCGATAAAACGGTTTACGCTTTAAATATTAAAATCGATTATTTCAATCCTGATTTTTATTCTTATATAGACGTTTCACGGTTTATCGGGCAGACTTTGTCTGTTTCGTCCGACCCTCGGATAAAGCTTGATTTTCGTGTTTCGGACAAGATAGATATTGATAATCTGTACTCTGAGCCTATGCGCCCTCAGGTTCATTTTACGGCGAAAAACGGCTGGATAAACGACCCTAACGGTCTTATTTTTGCGGACGGAATTTATCATATGTTCTATCAATTTAATCCTGCCGAAAACAAATGGGGAAATATGCACTGGGGACACGCGGCAAGCGCGGATTTAATACATTGGACGGAGGAAAAAACCGCCATGTTTCCGGATGACAGGGGAGCCATGTTTTCGGGCTGTGCCGCCGCTGATGAAAAAAATCTTCTCGGCAAAAATTCCGACGGCAAAAAGTCCTATCTTCTCTTTTACACTTGTACATCTCCTTTTTCTCAATATCTGTCTTATTCCACTGATGACTTTAAAAATATTAAAATGTATTCCAATAAACCTGTCGTTCCTCAAATCACCGACGGAAACAGAGACCCCAAGGTCGTATTCTGTCAAGAGCTTTCGTGCTATATAATGGCGCTGTATCTTGAAGGCGAAACATATTGTATATTAAAATCAGACGATCTTGTGAATTGGAATGAACTTCAGAAAATAGATATTCCGGGCGACAATGAATGCCCCGATATTTTCCCGATTGAAAGCGAAAACGGAAAACGCAAATGGATTTTGACCGGAGCGCACGGAAAATATCTTGTCGGAAATTTCGACAGCGGCGGATTTGAGCCAGAACAGGACGTAATATCTCATAATTTCGGCGATTCTGCTTACGCGGCTCAGACTTTTTCAAACTGCCCGGACGGGCGTATTATTCAAATTTCGTGGGACAGGTGGAATATACCCGCCGGTAAATTCTGCGGACAGATGGGATTTCCCGCAGAATTGTCGCTTGATTTTTTCAAAGGCGTTTATTACCTCGTTTCAAATCCCGTAAAAGAAATTGAAACAATTTACAACAGCTTTGAGTTTTATAAAAATATAGATGTCTCTCTGAATAATGATTTTCAAATAAACCTCAGCGATAAACCCTACATCTTTAAAATAAAAGATTTCGGCGGAAGCGGAAAGGCGGAAATTGTAATTTTCGGGAGAAAAATAAAATTCGATTTTGACAATAACGAAATGAAGATCGGAAAAAACCGCGCCCCCATATTTCTGACAAATAAAAACGACGACTTGACGATTATCGTTGACAGATTGAGTTTTGAAATATTCTCCGACGGCGGAAAAATTTATTTTACCTGCCTCGATGAAAACACCGTCTGCGACTATAATCTGCCTTATTTCATTGTAAAGTCGGAAAAAGATAATCGGATTAAATCAATAGAAATTCATTCGCTCAATTCTGTTTGGAGATAAAAATTATGAAAGCTTTATCTTTCGGTGAAATATTATGGGACGTATATCCGGATAAAAAATGCCTTGGCGGCGCTCCTCTTAATTTCGCGGCGCATTTCGCGAAGCAGGGCGGACAGGCGTATATGTTTTCCGCCGTCGGAAATGATGAGCTCGGCTTATCGGCGTTAAAAAAAATATCCGAATGGAATGTTGATACAAAATATATTTCGGTTCTAAATGACAGACCTACGGGGCGGTGCGTCGTTGCTCTTAACGGTCAATCGGTTCCCGAATACAATGTTTTAAACAACGTGTCCTACGATTATATACCGTATCAAAATATTTCCGAAAAATTTGACCTGCTCTATTTCGGCACGCTCGCTCTGAGAAGCGGCAATAATCTCAAAGTCTTAAAAAAAATTTTGGCGGAAAATAAATTTCCCGAGATATTGGTAGATATCAATATCCGTCCGCCGTTTTCTTCAAAATCCTCGGTTTTATTTGCTGTGAAAACCGCCGATACAATTAAAATAAGTTCCGAGGAGCTTAACACGGTTGCCGATTTTCTCGATATTCACGATTTTTCCGATTGCGGCGGCTTTTCTTTAAAGCTTGCCGAACGTTTCGCCAATTTGAAGCGCATTGTGATAACGCTTTCGTCTGACGGAGCTTACTGCATGGATTGCGAAAACGGAAAAAGCTTCCGCTGTCCGGCTGTTGAAACAAAAGTTTTGTCAACCGTCGGCGCGGGCGACAGCTTCGCGGCGTCTTTTATATATAATTTTTTGAATAAAAAAGATATTCAATATTGTCTCAAGTCCGCCGCCGAAACTGCTTCATACGTCGTTTCAAAATATGACGCCGTTCCGGATTGAAAAAAAATTATATTGATTAGGCGGATAATTTAAATCACGGATAATGATTTTGTGAATTTTTTTTCTGTTAAATTAATGGGACAGAAAATTTAATATAATTTTATTTAAGAGGCGGTAATTTGAAATTAAATCATTTAAAAAATTTCGGAAGGGAGAAGATTTTTTGCCTGACAGACTGATTGACGTCGGGAATTATCCTGTATCCGACGCGCTTGATATTTTATTGAAGGACAAATCCACTAAAAAAAATATTATCTGGGCGACCGGCACATACAGCGGTCTTGGCGCGGGCTTCAGGGATGTGGATCAGATTGAGCCGTCAAACCTTTTGAAATATTCCGATGTTATCCGCCCCCGAATTAAGAAATCTCAGGAAGCGCAGACTGAAAGAACGAGAAAAAAAGCCGAAGTCTTTACTCCGGCGTGGCTGTGCAATATGATGAATAACTCGCTAGATGAGGATTGGTTTGGGAAAAAAGATGTTTTCAATGTCCGGAACAAAGACGACACCTGGACTCCATGCGATGAGAAAATCGAATTCCCTGAAAATAAAAAATGGCAGAATTACGTCGATTCCCGCCGTCTCGAAATAACATGCGGCGAAGCTCCTTATCTCGTTTCAAGATACGACGTGTCTACAGGCGAATTTATAGTTCCCGCTTCCCGCCGTATAGGAATAATAGACCGAAAACTGAGAATTGTTGACGAAAACGCCGATAATTATGACGACTGGCTCAAATGGACATTCAGGGCGTTTGAATCGTCTTACGGCTACGAATATCAGGGCGACAATGTTTTAATCGCGAGAATAAACCTTCTTATGACGTTCTGCGATTATTACAAAAATCGTTGGGGAAATCTGCCCGATAAAAAGTTGATTCGTGAAATATCGAATAAAATATCTTGGAATATATGGCAGATGGACGGTTTAAAAGATACGGTCCCTCTCGGAAAGCCTTATAAGGAATATGAACAGCTCTCTTTTTTTGATACGCTGTCTCCCGAAACGGACAGCGGCAGTAAAGGGGAGGCGTCTCCCTGCGTTATATACGACTGGAGAAATAAATCATCAATTAAGTTTATAGAAATTAAGGGGATGAAAGCTATGGGAAAGAAACTTTTTGATTATGTAATTGGGAATGAGGCTGTTATTTGTGGACTAACACCCGAAAAAGCCTGTAATTTCAAGGAATTTGCGGCATAAGCCCTTGCATTTGGGCAGTGCCGAAACTGAATAGCGATGTTATACTGGGAGTAAGCGTTGGACGCTTAGCCCATTTTTTATTGCCAGAATTGAATATGAACACGCCTTGCGCGTCTGTCTCGCCCTCCGGGGAGAATGCCTTTACGGCTGGACAGACGCGCTTTTTTTGTACCCATTTTCAGGAGGATGAACGCCATGACAGATTACTGTGAAAACGGCAAGCCGAAGGACTGCCGGTACTGTTATTACTACGGCAGACATGGCTGTATGCTGAAGGTCTGCTATTATGACCGGCCAAAGCCGGAAACGAAACCCGTAAGCGAATGCGATGACTGCCCGTATGGCAAGTGCGGACCGTGCATCGGCTGGTGTACGAAGGAGATTCTTCGCTCGCTTGAGAGGGGGCGCGCCAAGTGACGCTGGATTATTTCTACGGTGCCCAGGCAGATCAGTTTGCCTTTTACCGCATCCCTAAGGCGCTGTTTACCGATGAACGCTTCAAGTCCATCTCCGCCGAGGCCAAAATCCTCTACGGCATTCTGCTGGACCGGATGAGCCTAAGCCGTAAAAACGGCTGGCTGGACGAACAGGGGTGCGTGTTTATCATCTTCACGCTGGAGGAAGTCATGGAGGCCATCGGCTGTGCCGATCAGAAGGCTACCAAGCTGCTGAACGAGCTGGACAGCAAAGCCGGGCTCATAGAGCGCAAGCGGCAGGGGCTGGGCAAGCCCAATCTCATCTTCGTCAAGAACTTTGTGGATAACTCCACCGGCAGCATCCCGCCTGCACCGGAATCACGAATCAAGACTCGTGAAAATCACGATTCAGCAGACGTGAATTTCACGACTCCGGAATCCCGAAAATCACGAGGAAGTAATACTGATTCAAATTATACTGATTTGAGTGAGACTGAAACCTATCCTTTCCCTTCCGGTCAAGTGGGCGGTCACGGTCAGCCCCCTGTGGATAAGATGGGACGGGATATGGATGAGCGGGAACAGTATCGAGCAATTCTTGAAGATAATCTGGAGTACGACATTCTCCTGGAGAACAACCCATATGACCGGGATACCATCGCGGAGATCATGGAGCTTCTGCTCGATACCATCTGCTCCAAACGCCAGTACATCCGAATCGCCGGGGACGATAAGCCCCGAGAGGTGGTCAAGAGCCAGTTCCTCAAGCTCAACTGCACGCATATCGAGTATGTGCTGAGTTCCTTCAAGGAGAACGCCAGCAAGGTGCGCAACATCAAGCAGTACCTTCTGGCTTCCCTATACAACGCGCCGCTGACCATATCGAATTACTACGACGCCCTGGTGCGTCACGATATGGCAAACGGCTTTGTCTGAGCCGCAGCTTTTCTGCTGCGGCTGCTGTCGCAGGTGCTGGAGATCCACGCCGAAATCCGCCCGGATATCTTTATCCCGGGGTCCACCAAATACACGAAAGAGCAGCTGGAAGCCATCTTCGCGGACGACCTCACCCCCGTGTTCGTTGCCGTCGACGAGGCCGACGTGGTGCTGGGGTACGCCTTCTGCGTGCTCCGTGAGCCTCCCTTCGCCAACACCATGCTGCCTCGCAGGTCGTTCTTTATCGACGATCTCTGCGTGGATGAAGCCTGCCGCGGCCGCCGCGTGGGGGAAGCCCTGTTCCGCTTTGTGCTGGAAGAGGCGGTAAGGCGCGGCTGCGCGGACGTGACCCTGAACGTGTGGGAGGGGAACGACGCGGCAAAGCGGTTCTATGAAAAAATGGGCATGACGCCCAAAGAGACAATGATGGAGCTGCGTCTGCCATGAATCCGTTTGACGCAAAAAACCGCCCGCCTCCGGTCCGGAGTCGGGCGGTTCGTTCGTCATGATTGTTTTAACAGGTCTTATTTCTTGAAAACGGCGGTGATTCTGTCCCACAGGTTTTCAAAGAAATCGCCGATCTTTTCAAAGAAGGCTCTGATCTTCAGCAGCATGGAATCCACGGGGCTGCTTTCCAGCAGTTCGCTGGTGAGCATGGTGTAGGTCTCATAGCCGTCGGGGTTGTTCTTGTCCAGCGTGATCACGCGATAGCCTCTGTGATCGTCGTTGTAGGAAGAGAAGGTGCAGCCGGGAGAGGAGACAAGGTCGATGCCCTGATAGTCCACGATATAGGCGTTGATGTGGTCGTGGCCGAAGAAGACCGCGTTCACGTCGCCCTGCTCCAGCATGGCGTCCACCTGGGCATAGCCGGGGGCAAAGCCGGTGTTGGGCGGGCAGGGACCTTCGCTCATCCAGTTGGTGGTAAGGTCGGTGCCGTCGGGCAGGGTGTAGTAGGAACCGGCAAAGCTCACGGCGCCTTCCGTACCCTGCGGCACTTCCTTCAGCGCCCGCACGATCTGCGGCGGCACGATGTGCTGGAAGGCGATGGAGGGAACCGGCACGCCGCCGTTGGCCGCTTTCAGCTCGTTGGATTTCTGTACGTACCACTCCACCTGCTCCGGAAGTACGTATCCGTATCCGCCGTAATTGTCGTCGGGATTGTAGTTGCCGGAATCGAAGCACCAGATGTTGTAGGCCACCTTGTCGCTGTCCTTGGCGGCGTACACGGGGATGTTGTAGGTGCCGGCGTTGATGGTGTAGTTATTGCCCACAGTCTTGTCCGCTACCACGCCCGCGCAGCCGATAAAGCAGGAATAGGTCTTATACTGCTCGATCTGCTCCATCTTTGTGTAGGGAGTGTCGTCGTCGTCATGGTTGCCGAAGACCATCGCTACCGGAATGCCGTATTTCTCAAATACATCCATATAGTTCTTGATGGCCGTTCTGGCGGCGATCTTCGTCTTGCAGGAATAGCCCGCGATGTTGTCGCCCGTCATGATGATGAGGTCGGGCTTGGCTTTCTCGATCGCCCGCTTGAGGGACTGCTTTGCCAGCGGATCAAGGGATTCGTCGTCCTGCAGGTCGGCCACCTGTAAAATGGTCAGCTTGCCTTCGTCGTTGAACGCGATCTTCGCGTCGGCGGGGCGGGAAACGTCCACGTCGGAGGAGGCCAGCGCGGGGATCAGCATGGCGGCCGCCATGACCAGACACAGCGCCGCGGCCAAAAGCTTTTTGAATTTACTCATAAATCATCTTCCTTTCCTGTTGATGCTTTCATTATAGTGGCTTTTCGTCATAAAATCAAGCGTTTTATGCGGATTTATACCGGGATGATATCGTAAGAAAAGGCGAAGGATTTCTCCGCGAAGCAGCGCCACGGCTCCTGCGCGGCAAAGCTCAGAGTTCATCCGGTTTTCAAAGATTACTTTATTGTCCTTGCCGCTGGCGACGGAAAACTTGACGATGACGACGAAAACGAAAAGTCATACGACAAAGTGAAAAACGCGATATTATCTCACGATAAGACTATTACACTCTCCGTAGGACAGCTGACAACCGGCGTTACAATCCCCGAATGGACGGCGGTACTCATGCTCTCCAATATGTCGAGCCCCGCTCTTTATATGCAGGCCGCTTTCCGCGCGCAGAATCCGTGCCTTTTCCGCTCGAAGGACGATAATTTTTACCGCAAGACCAACGCGTACGTTTTCGACTTCGACCCGGCGAGAACTTTGAAAATTTACGAAAAATTCGCGAATGACCTGATACCGGAAACATACTTTGATAAATACGATTTTGACGAGAGGAAACAGCATGTAAGGGAGCTTCTTAATTTCTTCCCCGTCTTCGGCGAGGACGACAGCGGCTCCATGGTGGAGCTTGACGCTGAATCAGTTCTTTCTATTCCTCGCCGCATCCATGCGAAAGAGGTAGTTGAGAGAGGCTTTATGTCAAACTTCCTTTTCGCGAATATTTCCGGAATATTCGGAGCTCCAAAGGAAATTATCGACATGATAAATAACATGCAGCCTATCGGGGAATCAAAATCTTTGAAGTCTACCGGCGTAGACGAGGATACTGCGAAAAATCTAAGCTTAAACGACAGCGGCGAAGTAGATATCCCGAATGAGCAGATAATAGGCACTGCCGCCGACATATTCGGAGAAAAAATCTACATAGATATTGACGAAAGACTTGACGACGCAGTGACTGAGATTTTAAAGCTTCATGAAAAAAATCCCGACCCCGAAAAAGAAGAGATTAAGTACCTTCGTGAAAAATTTTCAAATCCGATTTCCGATACTTTAATCGATGCCGCCCGCAGGCAGTACGGCGCCGATTTGAAAAAATCAACTCAAAATCGTTTGGAAAATAAAATTCACGAGACATGCGATTCCATAGTTACCCGTGAATACGGCTATTACACCATAAAAAACAATCAGCTTGAAAAGGAGAAAAATGAGAAAATAGCCGAAGCTCAGAAGTCCGGCGAGTCAATGGCGTATATAACAGACATTGAAAAAGACTATGACAAGCGGAAAGAAGAAAATCATCGCCAGATGGTTGACAATATCCGCAAAGAGCTGAACGGCAGGGAAAATGTCAAAAAGACTGCGGAAACCATTGTCAAGACTGTCGAGACAGAACAGAAAACCGCGGAAAAGGAGAAAATAGAAGGAAATGTTCGAGACCACCTGCGGGGCTTTTCACGAACAATACCCGCGTTTTTGATGGCTTACGGCGACGAAAATACGACTCTTGAAAATTTCGATTCACTTGTTCCGTCTGACGTGTTTTTTGAGGTTACCGTAAATCCTCAAAACGGCGAGGGCGTGACTCTCGACGATTTTCGTTTGCTTCGGGACGGCGGCGACTACGTCACTGAAAGCGGCGAGAAAAAGCATTTTGACGGTCACCTCTTCGATGAAGTCGTATTCAACGACGCCGTAAAGGAATTTATAAAAAAGAGAAACGAATTGTCGGATTATTTCAGCGGTATTCATAAAGATGATATTTTCGCCTATATACCGCCTCAGAGGACAAATCAGATTTTCACTCCGAAAAAAGTTGTAAAAGAAATGGTCGATATGCTCGAAAAGGAAAATCCCGGCTGCTTCGACAATCCCGACTCGACTTTTGCCGACCTCTACATGAAATCCGGAATGTATATAACCGAAATTGTGACAAGGCTTTTCCAGAGCGAAAAAATGAAATCGCTTTTCCCCGACGACTCAGAAAGGCTGAATCACATCTTTTCAAAGCAGGTCTACGGCTGCGCTCCGACAGAGATAATTTACCGCATCTGCCTTCGCTATATCCTCGGCTTCAGCGGAAAAATCCGAATTGAAAAAAACAATATCCGCCTCTGCGACACTCTTGAATACGCCAAAAACGGAAATTTGAAAGAAGAAATGGAAAAACTTTTCGGTATTGAGCCGCAATAACATTTTAATGATTATCTCCCCGACTTGTTTTGGGGAGATTTTATCTGCCAATATCCCTTATTTTCCTTGAATTTATCAAGTCAATATGTTATATTTTTTGCGGTGACATAAATGAACGTATATGATTTTGACAACACTATCTACAGAGGGGAAAGCACGCTTGACTTTTTCTTTTTTTACATAACAAAACATCCTCATATTTTAAAATATATGCCAAAAGTTATCGACGGGTTCGCGAAATACGAACTGGGTAAAGTCAGCATAGATGAGTTTATGGACAAGTATGCTCCGCTTATTCAAAAGGAGTTCAACCCTTCCGTAAATTGGGACTCCCTCGCAAAAGAATTTTGGGACAAGCACATGAAAAACATCAAACCGTTCTACTCTCGGGTAAGGCGTGACGACGACCTTATTATTACAGCTTCGCCTGAAGTTACAATGAACGAGATTTGCCGCAGAATGGGAATAAAACATTGTCTTTGTTCCGAAATCGATTCTTCCGGCAGAGTAACTCATATGAATATGAGGGAAAATAAGGTTGTTAAATTCAAAAAACTTTACGGCGACCGCCATATCGAGGATTTTTATACCGATTCTATAGAAAACGATAAATTTCTCGCGGACAGCGCCGACCGTATTTTTATTGTTGACGGAGATAAAATTACTCAGATTAAATAAATTATGAATAAATTAAAAGCTGCGCTTGTGGGCTGCGGAAATGTAGCTCAGGTGCATTTAAAATCGATAGCTGAAAACGATAAAGCCGAGCTTGTGTCGGTCTGCGACATTGTAAAAAGCAAAGCTGATAAAGAGTCTGAAAAATATTCCTGCAGAGGATATTACGATTTTGACGAGATGATTGAAAAAGAAAAAATCGACGTCCTTCATATAACAACTCCTCATTATCTTCATCCGCAAATGGCGATAAAAGCTATGAAAAAAGGCGTCAACGTCCTGACGGAAAAGCCTATGGCTATTGAATATTCGGACGCTTTAAAGATGTGCGAAACAGCCGAAAAAAACAACGTTCATCTGGGCGTCTGCTTTCAGAACAGATATAATTCCACTTCTGTTTTTATTAAAGAAAAAATAGCGAGCGGAGAAGCCGGAAAACTTATCGGCATGAGGGGAATAGTCAGCTGGCGCAGGGATAAAGATTATTTCTCCGACCCTTGGCACGGAACTTTGGATAAAGAAGGCGGCGGAGTCGTGATAAATCAGTCTATTCACACTATAGATTTAATGCAGTGGCTCGCGTCCTCGGACGTCAAAAAAGTATCCGGCTCCGTTTCGACAAAAAGACTTTACGATACAATCGAAACAGAGGACACTGCCGACGCTTATATCGAATTTGAAAACGGCGTTTCCGCTCTGTTTTTCGGCAGTCTTAATTATGTATACAATGCGCCCGTATTTCTTGAGGTCGTCTGCGAAAATATGAGATTCGTCCTCGAAGATGAACTGAGCGTATATTATAAGGACGGTCACAAGGACGTAATCACTTTTGAAAAAGGCAAAGGCAGAAAAGATTACTGGGGCGTAAACCACGCGAAACTTATTGATGAGTTTTATAATTCCGTGATAAACGGCAGACCGTTTTTTATAGACGGACGCGAAGGAGCCAAAGCTGTTAAAATAGTTGATATGCTTTATAAATCGGCAAGAAAACAAACTGCTGTGAAAAAATAGTTGACAATTCTATTCGTGTATATTACTATATACAAATGAAGTAGAAATACTGAGAATTTGACAGAGAAAGGGACAAAAAATTATGTCAATGATTTTTAACAGAAAGCTTCCCATTCCGATGGAAGTTAAAGAAGAATTTCCTCTTTCGGCAAGCGTCGTAAAAATCAAAGAAAAAAGGGACGTGGAACTCAAAAAGATTTTCCGCGGAGAGGAAGATAAATTAATATTGATTATTGGTCCCTGTTCCGCCGACAGGGAGGACGCCGTTATTGATTACACGTGCAGACTTGCGAAATTGCAAGACGAGGTGCAGGATAAAATATTTATCGTTCCCCGTATCTACACGAATAAACCCAGAACAACAGGCGACGGCTACAAAGGCATGCTTCACCAGCCCGACCCAAATAAGGCTCCCGACGTCTATGAAGGACTTATCGCCATAAGAAGACTTCATACAAGAGCGATAGAAGAGACCGGACTTGTCTGCGCCGATGAAATGCTCTACCCTGAAAACTACAGGTATCTTTCCGACCTTCTTTCTTACGTCGCAATAGGCGCCAGGAGCGTTGAAGATCAATATCACAGGCTGACCGCTTCGGGTATTGACGCTCCTGTCGGAATGAAAAATCCTACGTCGGGCGATATATCCGTAATGATAAATTCGATTACGGCGGCTCAGCATAAACATTCGTTTATTTACAGAGGCTGGGACGTTGAATCAAGCGGAAACGAATACGCGCACGCCATATTGAGAGGCTATGTAAATAAACACGGAGAGCCTCAGCCGAACTATCATTATGAGGATCTTGAATTTCTCTGCGAGCAGTACGCTGAACACAATTTGAAAAACCCTGCCGCTATAGTGGACTGCAACCATTCAAATTCCGGAAAAAAATATCTTGAGCAGATAAGAATTGCAAAGGAAGTTATCCACTCTATGAATGTAAATTCCGACATCCGCAAGCTTGTAAAAGGACTTATGATTGAAAGCTATATCGAGGACGGCAATCAAAAGGTAGAAGAAGGCGTTTACGGAAAATCGATTACGGATCCTTGTCTCGGATGGGAAAAAACGGAAAAACTCGTATTCGAGCTTGCGGACGAGCTTTAATCTTAAATTAAAAATCGGGGTTTTTTCACAGCTCCGATTTTTTTTAAGGCTTTTGAAAAAATATTATTTTCGTGACAAGATAAATATGTTGAAAAATCTGTTTTTTATGGTATAATAAGTTTGAATATTATTTTTATAAATATATTTAAAATCAATGACAGTGCAGATTATTATGCGGCTGTTAGTTTTAAAAATAATTTTGCGGAGTGGTATTATGCTCAAATTTGATGATTCCATGATACTGAAAACTCTTTTTGAGGAAGAGGTTCCGGTTGAAACAGACCCTGATACAGGAGAGCCGACAGTAGTTGAAATTCATAAAATTATCATCAGGAAAACCGTTGAGGAAGATCTTGATTCTGAAGATAAATATGAGTTCAACAGAATAAAAGACGTCTACAAAACGGCCCGTGAGACAATGGAAGACGAGGGCGATTACAGGGAATGGGCAAGATACTATCCCGAAAATGACCTGATTGAGGACGACATTCGGGAAAACAGAATGTATCTTATCTGTTTTTGGCGTTATATCCCGATAAAAGAAGACGACGACGCCGATAACAAGAAGAAAAAGAAAAAATCCAAAGATAATCAGGACGATGATAAAATAAGGTACGAAATTCAGGAGACTATTCACGCCGTCTATGTTTTCAACGACCATATCGAAAGCGACGGATTTGACCCTGAAAGATACATCTCCGACGACAACGGATACAGAAAAGACAAAGAATTTGCCGCTGTTATACCCGAAAAGTATTTCACGCTTTATACAGGTTCTTATAAGACTGTAGACGATTTTACGCCTGTTGAGTCTCAAGCCGATAAGGATTTGCCCGATGATCTCAAACCGCTCGCGAAGGATAAATACGGCAGGGTAAAATACGCGTCTCTTGAAAGGATCGCATCCGACGGAGAGCTTTCCGGCGTTTTCCCGAATATAGTATCATATGTTTCCGATTTCGCTTGTTGTCTGCTTTTGGAGACAAACGACTTAAACGTTATTATGAATAAGCTTCTTGAAAGATACGGATTTGAAAAAGCCGGAATGATAATCGGCGTGGGTCATATTCCTTCAACGGCATATCAGTATTTCTGCCCCGTTCCTGTTCAGGAAGAGGAATTTGACGCTGACGACTCTTTTGATGACGCAACGCCCGATGAAGAAAATTCATACGGAAAAACTCCGGATCAGTTGTCTGATGAAACCGATGATCCAGCTGTTGAGACGGGCGAATAAATTAAATTACTAAAAAATAAAGAGCAATCGGTTTTCTTATCGATTGCTTTTTTAGGGAATAAAGATATTTTATGAGGTAAAGTTTTGAAATTTCTCGGTATTGAATCTTCATGCGACGAAACTGCCGCTTCTGTTGTGGAAGACGGCAGGAAAGTTCTTTCGGATGTAATAGCGTCTCAGGTTCCCGAACACGTGATTTACGGCGGCGTAGTCCCGGAAATAGCGTCAAGAAGACACGTTGAAAATATCTCAGCTGTTGTAAAATCGGCTCTTGAACAGGCCGGCTGCGGTATGGACGACATCGAAGCAATAGGCGTAACTTACGCCCCCGGTCTTATCGGCGCGCTTCTTGTCGGCGTAAATTTCGCTAAAGGTCTCGCGTATTCATGCGGGAAAAAATTGATTCCGGTTCATCATCTCAGAAGTCATATCGCCGCAAATTATATAACTCACCCCGAATTAAAGCCGCCTTTTACCGCTTTATGCGTATCCGGCGGAAATACAATGATAATAGACGTCAAAGATTACACGGTTTTTAATATTCTCGGAAGAACGCGCGACGATGCGGCTGGCGAATGTCTCGACAAAGCGGCGAGGGCTATGGGACTTAATTACCCCGGAGGAAAAAATCTCGACGCCGCGGCAAAAGGCGGAAATTTTTACGCGTATGATTTTCCCCGTCCGAGAGTGGAAAATTCTCCTCTTGATTTCAGCTTTTCCGGACTTAAAACAAATGTTGTAAATATTATCCATAACAAACAGCAGAAGGGCGAAGAACCGGATATAAAAAATCTCGGCGCGTCTTATATTAAAGCTGTCGTGGACTGCCTCACGAGAAACACGTTTGAAGCTATGAGTATAACAGGCTCGAAAAAGCTTGTTGTCGCCGGCGGAGTGTCTGCAAATTCGGTTTTGAGGTCTGAGCTTGATTTAATGTGTTCAAAAAAAGGAATTGAACTTTTTATGCCTGACTTATCGCTCTGCGGAGATAACGGCGCTATGGTTGGCGCTCAAACATATTATGAATATCTGTCCGGTAATTTCGCCGGAGCCGACCTGAACGCCTACGCTACAATGAATATAGACAATCTGATAAAATAAACTCAATATACGCCTCGGCTAAAGTGAAAAATGACTAATAATCACTGTTGCCGCGGCTTTTTTTTCTATATTCTTTAGCCTTGATTTTAAAGAAGATTTTTGATAATATATATTTGATTTTGGTTTGATTGAATGTTAAATTATTGTCAATCTGCGGCATATATTTTATTATTCATACGCGGTTTTCGCGTGCCAAAATTGAAATCATTCTGCAAATTAATTAAAAAGGAGAGAAAATAAATGGGAAAAGCGCTTACAACAAACAAATCAGTGCTTGATTGGCTTCAGAAGCAGGTTGATCTTGTTAAACCTGATGAAATCGAATGGATTGACGGTTCTCAGGAACAGATAGACAAGCTCAGAGCCGTTGCCGTTTCCACAGGCGAAATGATTAAGCTCAATCAGGATCTTCTTCCTGACTGCTATCTTCACAGAACAAAGAAGGATGACGTGGCAAGAGTAGAGGACAGAACTCTTATCTGTACTCCAACAGAAGAAGAAGCAGGTCCTACAAACCATTGGATGGAGCCTTCAAAATGCTATAAAATGCTCTACGATATAGCAAGAGACAGCTACAAGGGCAGAACAATGTATGTTATCCCTTATTCAATGGGCCCTATCGGTTCTCCTTTCTCAAAGATAGGCATTGAAGTTACAGACTCTATTTATGTCGTCCTCAACATGTCCATAATGACAAGAGTAGGACAGAAGGTTCTCGACTGCCTCGGAGATTCAGACGACTGGGTCAGAGGACTTCACTGCAAATGCAACGTAGATAAAGAGAAGAGATATATCGTTCAGTTCCCTCAGGACAATACGATTATTTCCGTAAACTCCGCTTACGGCGGAAACGTTCTTCTCGGCAAAAAGTGTTTTGCTCTCAGAATAGCTTCATATCAGGGCTGGAAAGAGGGCTGGCAGGCTGAGCATATGCTTATCCTCGGCGTTCAGTATCCTGACGGAGATATCAAGTATGTAACGGGCGCATTCCCGTCAGCATGCGGCAAAACCAACCTCGCAATGCTTATTCCTCCTAAGTCTTATCAGGAAAAAGGTTTCAAGACTTGGACTGTAGGCGATGATATCGCATGGATTCGTAAAGGCGCGGACGGAAGACTTTACGCCATCAACCCCGAAAACGGATTCTTCGGCGTTGCTCCCGGAACTAATATGAAATCCAATCCCAACGCTCTTCTTACGACAAAGCAAGGAACGATATTCACAAATGTAGCGAGAAATCTCGATAACAATACGGTTTGGTGGGAAGGTCTTGACAACAATCCGCCCGAGAACGGTGAGGATTGGCTCGGTCATGAATGGCATGCTTCAACGGCTACCGAAAAAGCTGCTCATCCCAACTCAAGATTTACAGCTCCTTCAAAGAACTGCCCCTGCCTCAGCTCGGAATTTGAAAATCCTCAGGGCGTACCCATCTCCGCAATAATCTTCGGCGGCAGAAGAGCGAAACTCGCTCCGCTTGTCTACCAGTCAAAGGATTGGAACAACGGTGTATTTGTAGGTTCAATTATGGCGTCCGAGACAACTGCGGCAGCCGCCGGCGCTGTCGGTGTTGTCCGCAGAGATCCTATGGCTATGCTTCCTTTCTGCGGTTACAATATGGGCGATTATTGGCAGCATTGGATTGATATCGGCAAGACTCTTGATCCCGACAAGGCTCCCAAGATTTTCAATGTCAACTGGTTCAGAAAAGATGACGAAGGTCACTTCGTATGGCCGGGATTCGGCGATAACCTCAGAGTCGTTGAATGGATTCTCGCAAGATGCGAAGGCAAGGTTGACGCGAAAGAAACAGCTATCGGCTATGTTCCTTACGCGAAGGATATCAACAGAGAGGGCATAGAGGACGAGGTTTCTCTTGAAGCTCTTGAGTCAATACTTACGGTTGACAAAGATCTTTGGCTTGAAGATACAAAGTCTATTGAAGAACTCTACGCTAAATTCGGTTCTCATCTTCCCAAAGTTCTCAGAGAAGAGCTCGATACTCTTGAAGCAAACCTTAATAAGTAATTCAATAATAAAAATATGGCAGGCTGAAAAATCGGTCTGCCTTTTTTGATTGGAATAAATTGACGGTTTAAGCGTTTTTCAATATACACAAATATAATAAAATAAAACCAAATAAATTAGGATGTGATTTATTTTGATCTGCCCGAATTGCGGAAACAGAATTGAATCAAATGAAATAAAGTATTGTCCTATCTGCGGAGCCGATTTGTCGTCTGAACATCATGAAAGCGCATCAGGCGAAAAATCGTATGTTGAAAACGGCAATTATCAAAGCAATAACGGTTATTACAATAATGACAGAGGATATTACGGTCAAAATCAGAACGGATATCCGTACGGAAATGAAAACAGATACTGCGGCTACAGCTACTATGACGCCAACAGCGAGCTGAATACAAATTCAACCGGATTGAATATAGTATCTTTTTTGTTTCCTCTTGTCGGACTTATTTTATTTCTCGTCTATATTGACAAAGCTCCGATCAGGTCAAAAGGATGCGGCAAATGGGCGCTGATCGGCGTCGTTGTAAATGCAATAGTTATACCGCTTCTTTATTTCTTCGGCTTTGTCACGCTTATTTCCGCGCCATACGCCTACGGCGGTTATGGAATTATTTCTCTTTTGTAAATAAAATATAATAATTAATCCTCCAAAAAATCGGAGGATTTTTTATACGATATAAATTCCCGAATCGAGAACCGCAACCTCGGTTTTTCCGAATTTAAAGAATTTGTTCACCGGTGACGGAAATCTTCTGTAATCTGTCACATCAAAAGTTTCCGCGTTTATTCTCCGCACTTCATGGGAATTTCTGTTGCATACGTAAAGATATTCGTCATAGCGTGAGATTGACACGGGACCGTTGAAAGCGGTGTTTTCAAATCCGCCGATTCTCATGTCAATTTTTTTAAGATTTAAATTGTACCTTACGACAGCATTTCTCGCCGGAACTGCTGACCAAATACAGTCGCCGTAAAAAGCGCAGTCTCTAATCGGCGCATTGTCATAAAAATATTCACCGTACTCCAACAATCTGCCTGTGACGGAAAAAATCCCGATTTCACCGACAGGGTAGACTACGCACGTTCTGTCATTATCAGCGACGTCCGCGTCGCATGTGATAACGTCGGATAAATATTCTGTCACAATATGGTAATTAATGCCGAACTTATTTAAAAGATAAGTATCCTTCTTAACGTTTAACAGCTCTCCCTTGTCAATGTCGTAAGAATAGAAAGAGGTTTTTCGTTCTCCGGCAGCGTTAAAACCGGTTCTTAAAAAAATCAGACCTTTTGAATACTTGACAAGGTCTGAAATTTTTCCCGCGTCAGTCAATTTTGTCATCGTTCGTTATCGCGTAGCAAAGTGTCATCAAACTGTCGTTTAAATGAACGTTCTCTACTATCGCATCTTCAAAATCCTTATTGATATTGTAATGGCTGAAGTTCCAGAAATATCTTACCCCTGAATCGTACAATAATTTTGTCGTTTCAAATCCGACTTCGTCAGGCGTGCATAATATGGCCGCTTTCGGGTTAAGTTTTTCCTTTAAGCTTTCGTATTCGCTTACATCATGTATCTCAACGCCGTAAATTTTTTTGCCGATAAGGTTTTTGTTTATATCAAAAATAGCCGTCAATTTGAATCCGAGCGCCGAAAAATTTAAATGCTGAGAAATTGCCATTCCGATATTGCCCGCGCCGAAAAGAACGCAGCTGTAATTATTGTTTATTCCGAGAATATCTCCGATATCTTTTTTCAGTTCGCTTACGTTGTATCCGTAGCCCTGCTGACCGAACCCGCCGAAACAGTTCAGATCCTGCCTAATCTGCGACGCAGTCAAACCCATTCGGCGGGCTAAGTCGGAGGATGAAGTTTTTGAAACTCCCTCCGCCTCAATCATTCCGAGAAATCTGTAGTATCTCGGAAGACGGGAGATGACTGTTTTGGATATAGGTTTGTCTCTTTTTTGTTCATCTTCCATATTTTTCTTCATCAATTTTTCCCGGGATTATAATTTGGATACTGTCTCCATTACATAATTGCCGAATTCTTCACATGTACAGCCCGTATCTCTGCCTGTAATTGCATATTTCTTCTCTGTAAACATGCAGATGTCAAGCGCTTTTTCAAGCTTATCGGCAAGCTCCTGTCTGCCTATGTGAGAAAGAAGCATGACGGACGCTCTGAGCATAGAGCACGGATCTGCGTAAGCTGCTCTTCCTTCTTTTACCATTCTCGGCGCTGAACCGTGTATAGCCTCAAACATAGCGTAGTTTTTGCCTATGTTTGCGCTTCCTGCCGTTCCGACTCCGCCCATGAACTGAGCCGCTTCGTCGGTGATAATATCGCCGTAGAGGTTCGGAAGAACGAAAACTTTGAAATCTTTTCTTCTCTCTTCGTCAATAAGTTTTGCCGTAGTAATGTCAATATACCACTCATCGGTTGTTATGTCGGGATAATCTTTTCCGACTTCTTTGCATAAATTCAGAAACTTTCCGTCGGTCGTCTTTATTACGTTTGCTTTCTGGATTATCGAAACTTTATTTTTATGGTTATTTCTCGCGTATTCATATGCGAGCTTGGCAATTCTGCGAGTGCCTTCGGTAGTCGTTACAACGAAATCAAAGGCGATATCGTCGTTTACGTTGACGCCTTTGGAGCCTACCGCATAAGCGCCCTCGGTGTTCTCTCTGAAAAACGTCCAATCAATGCCCTGCTCCGGAATTTTAACGGGTCTTACGTTCGCGAAAAGGTCAAGAGCCTTTCTCATGGCGACATTTGCGCTTTCAATGTTGGGAAGTCCGTCGCCCTGCTGAGGGGTGGTGGTAGGTCCTTTTAAAATTACGTCGCATTTTTTTATTTCATCAAGAACGTCGTCGGGAATAGCCTGCATGTGAGCTGCTCTGTTTTCGATAGTGAGACCGTCGATTACCTTAAATTCTATTTTTCCCGCTTTAACCTCGTCCTGAAGCAGATATTCAAGAACTCTTGCGGATTCTTTTGTGATTACCGGCCCGATTCCGTCTCCGCCGCAGACTCCAATAATGATTTTGTCAAGTTTTTTGAAATCCTTAAATTCTTTCTCGGCTTTGATTCTGTCATTTCTTTCGGACTGTTCTCTTATTAAATCTTCAAATTTTTTTGAAGCTGCTTTAATTTCCTGTTCTGTCATCTGTTTTCCCCTTTTATTAGTTATAATTTTTAAGCGAAAAGTAAATCTTATATTTTTATTAGATTATTTTTTTGCTTCGGAAATGAAATTGAGTTTTCCGCCGTCAAGAAGAATTTTTCTGTCTCTTTCGGAGAAATTCCCGATTAATTCATACTCTTCACCTTTGGTGATATTTTTAAGAATAATCTTTCCGTCGTTTTCAACGGCGTCTCTGATTCCCGTAAGCTCAAGCTCGTCAAACTTATCTATTTTATCATAATCCGACTCGTCTTTGAAATTAAGCGGAAGAATGCCCGAATTTATAAGGTTTGCCTTGTGCATTCTCGCGAATGATTTTGTTATGACTGCTCTTATTCCTAAGTAAAGAGGAGCCAACGCGGCGTGTTCTCTCGATGAACCCTGCCCGTAATTTGAACCGCCTACGATAAATCCTCCGCCGTATTTTTTGCAGTTTTCTGGGAAATCCGGATCTACTCCCGTGAAGCAGAACGTAGAAATTTTCGGAACGTTTGAACGGAAGGGAAGAACCTTCGCTCCGGCCGGCATGATGTGATCTGTCGTAATGTTGTCGCCCGTCTTGAGCATGACCTTTTTTCTGATGTTGTTTTCAAGCTTTTTGCCTATAGGAGCGGGCTTGATATTCGGACCGTAATATATTTCGATATTTTTCGCGTCTTCTGCTGTTGCCGGAAGCTCTATCATATTGTCGTTAATGAGGAATTTTTCGGGAAGCTTAAATTCAGGCTGATTTCCGAGAACTTCCGTCGGATCCGTAAGTACTCCGGCTATTGCGGAAACCGCCGCCGTTTCGGGAGATACGAGGTATATTCCCGCGTCCGCCGTTCCGGATCTTCCTTCAAAGTTTCTGTTGAATGTTCTGAGTGAAATTCCTTTTGATTTCGGGCTCTGTCCCATTCCTATGCACGGACCGCAGGCGCATTCAAGAATCCTCGCTCCGGCGTCAATCATATCGAACAGAGCGCCGTTTTCTGATAGCATGGAAAGAACCTGTTTTGAACCGGGAGATATAGTGAGCGAAACGTTCGGAGCCACTTTCTTGCCTTTTAGAATATACGCAACTTTCATCATATCGTAAAGCGATGAATTTGTGCATGAGCCAATACATACCTGATCAATGGAAATTTTGCCGTAATCTTTAACTTCTTTTACTTTATCGGGCATATGAGGAGCTGCCGCGAGAGGCTTGAGAGACGAAAGGTCAATTTCTATTGTTTCATCGTAAATTGCGTCGCTGTCCGCCTTTATTTCTGTCCAGTCATGTTCTCTGCCCTGAGATTTGAGAAACTGTCTTGTAATTTCGTCAGACGGAAATATCGATGTTGTGGCGCCCAACTCTGCTCCCATATTTGTGATTGTCGCTCTCTCGGGAACGGAAAGAGATTTTACGCCTTCGCCGGAATATTCGATTATTTTTCCTACTCCGCCTTTTACGCTCATTATCTCAAGCACCTTGAGTATGACGTCTTTTGCCGAAACCCAGGAGTGAAGTCTGCCTGAAAGCTTTACGTTTACTATTTTGGGCATTGTGATGTAATAAGCGCCGCCGCCCATTGCAACTGCGACGTCCATTCCTCCGGCGCCCATGGCAAGCATTCCTATTCCGCCTCCGGTCGGAGTGTGGGAGTCGGAACCCAATAATGTTTTGCCGGGTATTCCGAATCTTTCAAGGTGAACCTGATGGCATATTCCGTTGCCAGGTCTTGAAAATCTTAATCCTCTTTTCTTCGCAACAGTCTGTATGAATTTGTGGTCGTCGGCGTTCATAAAACCGTTTTGAAGAGTGTTGTGATCTATATAAGCTACGGAGAGCTCGGTTTTTACTCTGTCAATGTTCATTGCTTCAAGCTGCAGATACGCCATTGTTCCTGTAGCGTCCTGAGTAAGAGTCTGATCTATTTTTAAACCGATTTCTTCGCCCTTTATCATTTTCCCTTCAACAAGATGAGAGGATATTAGTTTTTCTGCAATAGTATAACCCATTATTTACTCCTTGGCAAAATAACGAAATATTTAAAAAATATATTAATAATTATAAAATCTGCCAATCATTTTGTCAAGATAATCAGCTTTGTTTTGAATAATTTAAAAATTGTAATGAATAAAAATGAGAAAAATCTTATTTTGTAAAGATTTTTCTCTTTCTTTATTTATCTGCTCAGACTTTATTCGGTTTTTTTGCGTCGCCTATGTCGGTGACTATCTTATAACCTGCGCCGGAGACTCTGTTTGAAAGACAATTTTTACATTGAGCCGATTCTTCGCCGGTGCAAATTTTGTTGTCATACAGCATATATTTTTTTCTTACGGCAGTGGGAGACAGGTTGGGCATTATAACGTTCGCTCCGGCCTTTAAACCTTTTTCCCTCCCTAAAGGAGAAACAGTGCCGAGCGCAGTTGTTGCAGGTATTAAAGCGTATGGAAACATCAGTCTTAATATCGCGATAAGCCTTACTGTGAGTTCAACCGTTCCTGCGGGGAAATCTCTGAATTTTGTGTCTTTATGCGGTATAAAAGGCCCTATCCCGATCATTTCGGGATTTAATTTCCGGAGAAAACGAAGGTCAGAAACGATATTATCAAGCGTTTGATAAGGAGAACCTACCATGAAACCCGAACCGGTCTGAAAACCTATGTCTTTTAAATCAAAGAGGCACCTTTTTCTGTTTTCGAGACTGAGCGACTCGGGATGAAGAAGACGGTAATGATTTTTGTCTGCCGTTTCATGCCTTAATAAATATCTGTTTGCGCCGGAATCAAAATATTTTTGATATGACTCTCTGCTTTTTTCTCCGATAGAAAGAGTGATCGCGCAGTCGGGAAATTCAGCTCTTATTTTTTTTATAATCGAGCATATTTTTTCATCCGAAAAATACGGGTCTTCTCCTCCCTGAAGGACAAACGTTCTGTAGCCTAATTTATATCCTTCCCCGCAGCACAGCAAAATATCATCCTCTGAAAGCCTGTATCTTTCGGCATTTGTATTGCCTGCCCTTATTCCGCAGTAATAGCAGTTGTTTTTACAGTAATTTGTAAACTCTATAAGCCCTCTGATGTAAACGTCGGTGCCGTAAATTTTGCGTCTGACATTGTCCGCTTCCGAAAATAAATATGCATCGTATTTGTCGGTAGACAATAACGATTTGAAAAAATCATCCGAGAGGTCGTGATTTTCTTCGAGTTTATCAACTATTTCAAACATAGAATAATCAGTATTTGCTGTACTCCTTTTCACATGAGCGCATCGCGTCTATTGTTTCGGCTATCAGGTCGTCGAGCGTCTCTCCGAGCATTTCGGCTCCGGCTTTTATAACGTCCCTTGAACAGCCTTCCGCGAACTTTTTGTCCTTGAATTTCTTCTTGACGGATTTTACCTCAAGATCCTGAACCGATTTGGACGGATGCATAAGAGCTACTGCGCCGATTAAACCCGTAAGCTCATCGACTGCGTATAAAACTTTTTCCATTTCGTGCTCGGGCTTGATATCAACTGTGAGATTGTATCCGTGAGATGCTGTCGCGTGGATAATATCGTCCGGAACGCCTGCTTCTTTCATAAGCTCCTGTTCTTTAATGCAGTGTTCGTCCGGATACATTTCAAAATCAAGGTCATGAAGAAGTCCGACAATACCCCATTTGTCTGCCTCGTCGCCATATCCTCTTTTCTGAGCGAAATATCTCATAACGCCTTCAACCGTTACGGCATGGCGGATATGAAATTCCCCTTTGTTGTATTTATTTAATAATTCCCATGCCTGCTGTCTCGTATATTCCATGATTTTCTGCCCCCATAAAAAAATTATATTACATAATTGTCGGAATATGATTGTTTCGCCCTGTCTACGATATCCTGAATTGTAATTGAATCAAGATAATTCTCTATTGCTTTTTTCAGACCTTCCCATACATAAAGCGTTTCACAGTATTCTGCCCTGTCGCATGTGTTTTCGTCTGAATCAAGACACGCTACAGGAGCAAGAGATCCTTCTGTCAGTCTCAAAATTTCACCGACTGTATACTTGTCGGCATTCCTTGCAAGACGATAGCCGCCCTGAAAACCTCTTGTTGTCAGGAGAATATCAGACCTGTTGAAAATCGGAATAATCTGTTCAAGATATTTTTTTGAAATTCCCTGTCTTTCGGCTATATCTTTCAAAGGAATGAACGTTTCGCCGTCGTCATGTTCTGCCAAATCAACTAACATTCTGAGTGCGTATCTTCCTTTTGTTGATATTTTCATATTATTTTGCTCTCTTTCGTTTTATTGTTATACCTATAATAACATAGTTTTAGTAGGTTTTCAATAAAAATAATACAAAAAACAACATAATTCCCAAAAGTTGAAAAATTTCACTTATTTATTATAAAACATGTCTCTTATTTTTACGGCTTTAACAGGGCATTTGCATGTGATATTGTCAACGCCCAATTTTAGATATTTTTCAATTTCGTCTGGATTCGATACTGTCCAGACAGAGACGAGCAATCCTTTTGAATGAAATTTTTTCACAAGTTTTTTGCTGCACGATTTTTTATTGAAATTTATTCCGACGCCGCCGGAAAGCTGCGTGTCTTTTATAAGCTTGTCAATATATATATCTGAATATTTAAAAAGTCCGGAGGTGCTGTAATTGAGGTAATATTTTACGCCGGCTGATTGAAGTTTGGTCTGAGGTACAAAACTTTTCCAGACGCCTGTGAAAAATATTCTGTCGTAAACACCGTATTTTTTTGAAAGAGAAACGATATTGTCTATATGAGAAGTCTCTTTGATATCAATATTCAACTGTTTGTCCGGATAATCATTCATTATCATCAATACTTCGGACAGCAGGTCGTAGTCGGCGTTTTCGTCAAGAGAATCATGGTTTAAAACAGGAGTTCCGTCATTCATAAATCTTACGTCTACCTCGCCTATTTCCGCTCCGGATTCAAAACCGGAGACAACGGATGAAATTGAATTCGGCGCGGTTCCTTCGGAACCCGCGTGGGCAGTGATTGTAGTTTTCATTTTTTTTACCGCAGATATTCTTTTTTTATTCCATAATTTCAAGGTCTTCGAAGTCATCGAGCTCAAGACCTTTGTTGTGAGATTTCGCCCAGTCAATACACCATTGACCCGCGAAGATAAGCATATCTCTTCCTCTAATATCCTGAACATACATCGTATTCGTAAGGTCTAACTTGTCGGGCGATACCGGAGAAGATACTATTTTTTTTATCAGCGTGTAGTTTAAGTCTTTGCGGCGGAATTTTACGCCGTATTCGTTTTCCATTCTGTATTCAAGCACTTCAAGCTGAAGAACGCCTACTACGCCTACTATTACTCTTTCGATGCCGGCTCCGGGAATTTTGAAAATCTGAATGGCTCCTTCCTGAGCGATCTGATCCATTCCTTTTTCAAATTGCTTTCTCTTCATTGAGTCAATCTGTTCTATTTCGGAGAAATGTTCGGGCGCAAAAGTCATTATTCCTTTGTATTTTACTTTATGCTTTTCTTCGCATATGGTGTCGCCGATGTAGAAAATTCCGGGATCGAAAACGCCGATAATATCTCCGGCGTAAGCCTCATTAATAATTGAACGTTCCTGTGCCATCATCTGCTGCGGCTGGCTCAGTTTTACCTCTTTGCCGGACTGAACGTGATAATATTCTTTCTGTCTTTCAAATCTGCCGGAGCATATCCTTATAAAAGCGATTCTGTCTCTGTGCGCTTTGTTCATGTTTGCCTGTATTTTGAATACGAAAGCCGAAAAATAATCGTCGGTAGGCAAAACTGTCTCTCCGTCAACTGTTTTGTGGCTGAGCGGGGGAGTCGTCATCTTCAAAAAATACTGCAAGAACTGTTCAACGCCGAAATTATTCAACGCAGATCCGAAAAATACCGGAGTGAGTTTACCAGTATTTACTTTTTTCATATCAAGCTCATAACTTGCCATGTCTAAAAGTTCGATTGAATCGCCGAGCTCTTTTCTCAGGTCTTCGCCGATTAATTCGTCAATGTCCTTTGTGTCAGAAAAATCACATTCTACGCCCTCTATTCTTTTGCTTCCCTGGTGAAATTCGTTGAAAGCGAGTATCGTCTTTTTCTGCCTGTCGTAGACTCCTTTGAAATTTCTTCCGCTTGAAATCGGCCAGTTTACGGGATATGTGCCAATACCGAACTCTGTCTCAAGCTCGTCGAGAAGTTCAAAAGGATCCCTTGAATCTCTGTCCATTTTGTTGATGAAAGTGAAAATAGGTATTCCTCTCATCGCGCAGACTTTAAAAAGCTTTCTTGTCTGAGGCTCAATACCTTTCGCGGCGTCAATCACCATTATCGCATTATCCGCCGCCATCAAAGTTCTGTATGTATCCTCGGAGAAGTCCTGATGTCCCGGCGTGTCGAGAATGTTAATGCAGAATCCGCCGTAGTTAAACTGAAGAACGGAAGACGTAATTGAAATTCCCCTCTTTTTTTCAAGATCCATCCAGTCCGACACGGCGTGCTTGTCGCTCGCTTTTCCTTTTACTGTTCCGGCTGACTGAATTACTCCGCCGTAGAGAAGGAATTTTTCAGTAAGCGTAGTTTTACCCGCGTCGGGATGCGAAATGATCGCAAACGTCCTTCTTTTGTTTATCTCATCTGCTGTTGACATAAATAACCTCTTACCATGATAAATTTCAATCATAGAAAATAATTGACTAAATAAATATTTTAACATAAGTATAAGTTAAAATCAATATTTGGCGATTTCATCAGCTTAAATTATCATCCGGAACAACAAACATCGTATAATTTAGTAAAGTATTATATAAATAAATCATTGACAAGATTGCATTTTTAGTTTATACTGTACAAATATAATATATTTATCGACTAATTTTTAGCAGTTTTATTTAGGAGGAAATTGATGTGAGTGAAAATACAGAAGGAAAAACATCTTTAGCGCCCAAAAAGAAAACGTCACCTTTCAGGTACGGAATTGGAATGTTCGGCACGTCTATACCGATTAATATGGTAAAGTCATTTGCCGCTATTTATTATGTAGATATGCTTGGACTGCCCTTGAAAAAGTATTCTCTCATTCTTTTTATCTACACGTTCGTCGACGCGATTGATAACCCTGTCTACGGATTTTTATCGGACAGGACCAGAACAAAATGGGGCAGACGCCGTCCATGGCTGTTAATCGGTACTCCTCTTCTCATATTGATGTTCATTTTGTTTTATAATCCCCCGCAGATAGTTGAAAGCAGTACCGGAATACTTTTTATATATATGCTTCTTATGTATATTTTAACCGGTACACTCGATTCTTTGATAAACGCAAATTACGGCGCTCTTTTTCCCGATCTTTTTAAATCCGATGAAGAGCGGGCAAAAACAAACGCAGTCAGGCAGGCTTGCCAGCTTTTAGCAATGGTAATTTCAATAGCTCTCACTCCTATGATTACGCAGGCAATAGGCTACCGGCTCACATCGTTAATCTACGGCGTTGTAGCTCTTGCCGTAATAATGTACTGCGCTATCGGATGTCATGAGGATTTGAGTACTATCGAGGAAGTGAAAAAGCCAAACCTTATAAAAAGTATAGTAGACCTTGTAAAAAACGGTAAATTCTGGATATTCGGTTTCGTCGGCGCATTTTATTCAGCCGCAGTAGCGCTCGTGTCGCAGGCTGTCTCTTTCTACGTCAAATATGTTCTGAAGCTTAAAGGCAATACTACCACAATAATGCTCGCTACGGTATTTGCGGTGGCGTTGGTAGGCATACTCGCGTGGACGTTCATTTCCAAAAAAATGCAAGTTATGAAAGTATGGCGTCTCGGAATGCTCATTATGACGGTTGGTTTTATACCGATGTTTTTCGCAAAATCATTCGCTACGGCCGTTCCGTTCGCCGCGGTTCTCGGTTTCGGCATGGCAGCTTGCCTGATTACAATGGACGTTATCGGCGCTAAGATAATCGATGACGACTATTACCGCCACGGAATAAAAAGGGAAGGTATTATGACCAGCCTCATCGGCGTTTTCAACAGACTTAACGGTCTTTACACATCTCTTGCTTTTTACATAGCATCTGATAAATTCGGATTTATAAACGGAGATAATCCCGGACCCAATCCCGGTCTTGCTTCTAAAATACTCTTATGCGTTTTCCCTGCTCTCGCAATGTGCGCGGCTTATATAATTTCGCATTTTCTCAATTTCAAAGAGCTTGAAAATACGAACGGAAAGACTAAGGCTGAAATTGAAGCCGAGCAAGCTGACATCGATGAAAAAACCGAAAATTTGAGTATTTGAAAAGATGAAATATCTGATACTTAATGCTGATGATTTCGGCTACTGCGAGGAACAAACGGCGGCAATTTCCGAGCTGTACGATAAAGGATTGATAACATCCGCGTCAATCCTTGCCGTAGCCGGCGACTCTGAAAACGCCTGTAAAATCGCGCGGGAAAAAAATATTCATGTCGGCGTTCATCTGGCGATAACGTCCGATGAAGAAAACAGAAGATTTCATCCTGTATCAAACGCAGAATCAATTTCTGACGAATACGGACTGCGCCATGATTTCAAAGATATTTTTCTTAAAACAAGAAGGAAAGACGTCAGGACGGAGCTTGAAGCGCAGTTGAGATTCCTTGATGACAGAGGAGTTCAACCAGACCATGCGGACTGTCATTCGGGAGCTCTCTACGGTCTTAATCTTAGAAGATTTTATCTTGATGTGTTTTCATTCTGCCGAATCCATAACCTGCCTTTAAGGCTGCCGCTTTCGGACGGATTTGTCAAAAGACAGATTGGAAGAGAAATTCCTCATCCATTAAAAAAATTGATTTCCTCTATAACTTCAAAAGCAGTGATTATGGGAATACCTGTTCCCGATGATATAATATCAAATCCGTGGAACGTTGAGAAAATCGGAACAAAAGAAAATCTTGAAAATTATTACCTAAAAGCCCTTGACGAAACGGCTGACGGCGTAACGGAGATGTTCCTTCACCCTTCGTACAATGCGGATTTTGGACAGGAATGGCAAAAAAGAGTTTGGGAACGTGAAATCCTTGAATCGGGAAAGATAATATCGAAAGCTAAAAAACTCGGATTCACAATGATAAATTATTCCGACCTTAAGCTTATAAAGGAAAATTGCGGATAAATAAAAATCTCTCGTATCTGCGAGAGATTTTTTATGCCCCTTATTTTACTTTTTAAAAATGCTTTTTTTTATTTAAAAAAAATGATTGATTTTACTTTTTATTGCCATTATTCTACTATTGTGATATAATCTAATGTAATTGAAATTCTTTTTCCTTTTTTATGTTTCGGAGGAATATACATGAAAAAAATCGTGTGCCTCGTTCTCTCTCTTTTGATGTTCACCGGTGTATTGTCATTGTTCGGTTCTGCCGCGGAAAGGGATAATACTTTTATCGGCGGGGAGAATGACGCGGTAATTTTAATTTCAGATAAAGCGTCTGACACTGAAAAATATGCGGCTGACGTATTAAAAACAAAGCTCGGTGAAATTACCGGCGACGATTTTGAAATTGTCACATCAGACCCCGGCAGCGGAAAAAATATCATAGCTGTAGGGAATACTCCTCTCAAATCGTTCGATTTGAGTTCTCTGTCTGACGGCAGTTATATTCTTCAAAGAATTAATAATGTTCTGTTTATATGCGGTCAGGGAAAAAGAGGATCTGTTTACGGAGCTTACGGTTTCCTTGAAAAATACTGCGGTGTAAAATATCTGTCTGACAACGTCGTGATAACGCCGAAGTCAGACAAAATAAAAGTTCCGTACGATTTATATTACACGTATAACTGCTATTTTGAATACACCGAAACAGATTTTAATTCAGGCGAGAGCGAAGAATTTTCTGTCGCAAACGGTCTTTCCGGCGGAGCGAACAGAAAAATATCCGCTGAAAAAGGCGGTACGGTAAGCTATTTGGGAGAAGCCGAAAATACTTTGGGAAATTATTTCTGTTCGGCAGATAAGTATTTTGATTCTGACCCCGAATTATTCGCCATGTATAACGGAAAACGGGTAAAAGACCAGCTTTGTCTTTCCAATATAATGACTTACGGAATCGTATTGAATGAAGTTCTTGACCTTGTGCGCGAGGGATATGATAAAAATGCCGGTATGCAGATAATTTCCCTTACAAGAACCGACAATAACCATTATTGCCAATGTGATAATTGCAAGAAGATGAATAAAGAATACGGCTCAAATTCCGGAACGCTTATAAATTTTGCAAACTCCATATCCGAGGCGGTAAAAGAAAGCGGTTATAATAACGTCTATATCCGAGTCGTAGCACAGGGATATACGAAAAAAGCGATTAAAAATTATATTACCGCCGACAATGTAATAGTCACGTTCAGAGACTCTGAACATTGTTTTTCTCATACGGTTGACGACGTCGACTGTGAGAAAAATAAAGAATATTTAAAGAACATAAAAGACTGGTGCAAAATCTGCAAACACCTTTATGTTGAGGATTATTCCGCTAATTTCAGCAATACTATCGGCGTTTTTCCCGATTTCGCCGTTTTGCAGAGAAATATGCAAGTCTATTATGAATCAGGCGTCAGGGGAGTATATATCAGAGGAAATTACTATTTAAAAGACTGCGATACCGAATTCGGAGCGCTTAAACGTTACATCGTCGCGAAACTTATGCAAAACCCTTACTGTGATTTTGACGATGAAATGAATTCGTTCTTAAAAGATTACTACGGCGGAGGATGGAAAAGCATACGAAAGTATATAGACGCAGTCTGCGAAGCCTCGGCCGACCACAGGCATCTTTCAATAAATACTTCAATGCCTCAGACTATGATTCTGTCGGACAAAAAAGTAGAAGAACTAAATTCATATTGGGACGATGCCAAAAAACAGGCGAAGGGCGATTCCGACAAGCTTGACAGAATAAAAAGGTCCGAAATAAGCTGGAGATTTTTCAAAGCATGCACTAATTCGGGAGAGTTCAGAAACCCTGTGCTGAAAATAGTTAATAAGTCAAAATTATTTAACGATATTAAAAATTCGGGCGCAACTATGTACGGCGAAAACGAGCCTCTCGCCGAAAAAAGTCTTATTATACCTTTTGAATCGGCGGATGAATGGAATGAATCTTCTCAAAGCGGAGTCGAAAATATTAAGATACCTCTTGAGATTTTGATCTTTTCAATTTTTCTCTCTTTAATTTTTTCTGTAATTATTTTTGTATTCGCAGTAAAAAAGAAAAAATACATCTACATGACTGCTTTGCCTCTCGTCTTTTTATTTGCGGTGTTATGCGTATTGAACAGACAATATTTTCTTGACAGCAGCGGCGCGGTTAAATATTTAATTACAGATGTAATATCGGCTTTTTATTTCGCGTTTATGTCCTATCTTGTTTCCGATGCCGCCAGAAAAATCAATGAACCTAAAAAACCCGTGTTCGATTATGTATTTTCGTTAATGATTGGAATTATTTTATTCCTCGCGCCATATGCGGCAATATTAATAATAAACTCCTCTTCTGAAAATAACGCAGACAGTGAAGCTGCTGTATTGATGGCTCTTGCGATTGAATCGGTTATAATGCTGGTTCTTCATGTTATCGTATCTGTCAGAATTTCCTCGGGCGGACAAAAGAAAACCGACGAAAAAGACAGGAAAAAAGAAGAATCGTAATATATTGAGAAAGGCTTTTAATCGGGCCTTTCTTTTATAGTAAAGTATCATACATAAAAACAGGACGCTCAATAAAAGCGTCCTTGTTTTATTTAATTGATACTTACAGCTTCGTATCAATTAGTCTCTTCAGAATTTTAGGCATTTCTTTTCATTCTGAATTTTTGTATTGTTACAGCCACGGCAGATAATAAGAACAAGGAGCCCAAAATGTATAGCGGAATAATTCCTTTTCCTCCCGACGATGGAAGTTCAAAACCTGCTCTGTTTGTTACATTTACAGAGTATATTCCGTCACTGCCCTGAATAGCTTCAACGCCTTTCTGGTAGCCGCTCACTTTGTCCTCGTCTACATAATAAGCAGTGTAATCTATTTGATTGCCCGACCCGTCATAGTAGGGAAGTCCGCTGATTGTAACAGACCAATTTGAAGAGGAATCAATAGTTAATGTTTTAATAGGGTCTTTATTTGATTCGTCATTGCTGTACAGGTAGACTGTCACTAATCCGTCTGTCTTTGAATCGGTTATATCTGTGCCGTATATATTTTCCCAGATTTTTCTTATTGTGATAGATGACGTCTTAGTGTATCCCGCGTTCTGATAGTCAAGATTGTATTCTTTTACAGTCATATTATCTGTAGAGGGAAGTTCAATATTGTCAATCAGACCTTCATAAGTTCCGGTTGAGTCTTCTGTCGCTTTGGAATTGACACTTCCGGCAATACCGTCGGCCATATATTTTGTAAGACTGTTATTTGAAAGCTTATAATTCATATCGCTTCCGTCTTTAAATACAATTCTGAATTTTCCGTCGGGGAGGTTTTTGAATTGATAATATCCGTTTGAATTAGTAGTAGTTTCGCACAAATTTCCAAACAAATCAGACGCCGTAACCCAGTTGCCGTTCTCGTCTTCAGTCTGCAAAATCACGTCCGCGCCGCTTATATGCTTTTCTGTGCCGTCTATGCCGCCGTCCATGTTTTCATCAAGCCAGACTGTTCCTGACACATTTCTCGCTATTCTGTAAATTGACGCCTCTCTCTTGAAAACATCCGTCCCGGACGAATAGCTCGCCGAGTTGGTCATCTGATCGTTCGCCCGAGCATCGTCCTGATGAACCGCGACAGTGACAACAGCGCTGTCACCGTTGGCTACAGAGCCGCCCAACGCCCATGAGTATACGAAATTAGTCTGATTTCCGTCTGAGTCATATGTGTATACACCGGAAAAATCAGCCGTGACCGTATTATTGTCTTCGTCCACAGTAAGCGGCAGCGTATTCCAGTTCGCGGTAATATCGTCCCATTTTATTCCGCCGTCAGAACCGGTCAGAGAAAGAGTTTTCCCGGCGTAGCTTGAATCGGTAGTATAATAAAGAGTCAAATTTTTTGCGCTGTCTTTATCTATATAACTTAAATCAAGACTCCATTTGCTTATTGTATACGAACCGTCATAAGCTTTCCGGATTTAAGACTCGTGTAGTAATCGTCTGCGGCGCTCTTAAGAACCGCGGAAGTATATTTGTCCTTAGAAGCGGCGTTTACATCGGCCGCCGAGATATGCTCGCCGGGATGTGATTTATTGTAGGCGTTCGCGATGTCTGATGAGTTCCAAAGTCTTGTGACCTCGCATGTCATGAAGACTTTGTTCTCAATTTCAGGCTTTGTCAGAACATGCATTAAAAGCATTGGGAAAAGATATGTCATTGAAGTTGTCGTAGATGGCGTTCTGTATTCAAACAGAACGGAAACGCACGTTTTATTTTCCTGTTCTTCCGAGTACCAGACTAAGTCGTCTTCATCCGCCGCCTGCATTTCATCGTCAGAGTCCCAGTTTTCGCCGTCAGGCAGATATCCGTAAAATACCTTTACGTCTTCTCCTTTCATACCTACGCAGTTCGGGTGGCTGTAAGTCTGCCCGTCATCCAACTCAAGAGCCGCGGCGTCAAATTTAATCATGACATTCGATGCGGCCGCCCTGTTTTCAATTCCGGCCTCGGTGTACTGCCATCCGCCGGCAATTCCTATTTTGTCTTCACCCCAGAAAGCGTAATCCTTTCCGTCGTAAATGTTAGAATTGTTCTGTACATTTAACCAGGCGGAGCTGCCGTTTGTATAGTTGATTTTGTTGTTGAAATATCCTGGAGGAGCGATGTAATGCGTCTGGCTGTTCGCGTCGTCTTTGTCGTATTCCTGTACGTTTATCTGTTTTGTGGTGGCAGTATCGCTTGTTTTTCCTGTCAAATTTCCGTTTTCGTCACGTTCCGCAGTATATGAATTGTATGAGCCAGTAACATATTTTCCTACTTCGGAATCTATCTCGCCGTCGTTCATATTTATTGTAAATGTTCCGGCGCCGAGATCCGATTCGATATCATGCTTTACGCCGTTAGAGTCAGTATAAACGAAAGGCTGAAGAACCCATAGTTCGCCTGCAGAGAAGCACGCCTTATCTATATCCTGAACGGGAGTGCCGGCGTTATACCAGTAGTTTACTGACGAGTTCGCGGGTCTTGCATAAGGGAAAACAAGATCTGTAATCTGGTAATTTGAAATTTTTACAGTCATAGACGTGACGGAAGATGAATCGTCCATACTGACAGGAGTCCATGTTCCGCCGTCCTCAACGCATGTTTTTTCCGCGTTATTGTCGTAATTGCGGTTATTGTAAGGGACATATCTCGAATATTTTTCGTTTACGGATTCACCTTCGGAATTTTCGAGTTTTCTTCCGTCGCTCTGTTCGTCGTTGGCTTGGTTTCCTTCAAGACTGTAAAATAAAAGCTGGTACGTTCCGTTGTCAAATTCTCCGAGGTCAACTTTTTGATTTGCGTAAGAGGTGGAGGCGTTTCTGTCAACCTGATATTTACTTCCGAAATTAAGTGTCAGAGTGATGTCGTCGCCGTCTGGCAGAGCCTGACCTTTCATTCCCTTGCCGTTTTCGGTGTTGTACATTTGAACTACTATGCCGTAGTTGAAAAGCACGCCCGTTACCTCACCTTTGTCCGAGTTGAAATAATCGGAGCTTTTCGCATCGCTGAAATCGAATGTTCCTTCAACAGATGTGAACGCCGCGGGAGTCGCCTCAAGATGAACATTCAGTTGAAGTTTGGCGGATATTTCAAGAGGAGGAAATTCAAGGTCTTTCTTTTCGCTCGTGTTCCCGTCCTTGTCCTCGAGCCATATTTTTCCCGTAGGTTTGAGAATTGTTCCATCCTCCATCGCAAGCGTCTGAACGCCTACTGTCATATTATCTATATTTCCGGGTACGACATGAGTGCTTGATTCTGACTTCTCCGCCTCGTAATAGCCTCTTAAAGTCTTGCTCTTTCCGTCAGAAGATGGAACTATTTCATAGTAATCGAGCCACTTAAATGATTCTTCGTTGAATTTATTTTCCGTGTCTGTCCCGTCAAGATTTATTTCTACCCATACTTTAGCGTAATCGTGGTAGCTTGATGTAAGACTTTCCATATCGATCGATATATTGTAAGTCGCCAAATCAAAGCTTCTTACTATATCGTTGTCTGCGCTTGAATCGTTTCCGTCATCGTCGTTGTCGTCAAACGGACCTGTTCCGCTGCTGCCCAAATTGACATGAACGCTTTTAACATACATGTCAGCAGTCGCTTCGCTTTCCGTCTCGCTGTCATCCGTGGTTGAACTGTCCAGACTTAAAATCGCGAAATCGGAAAACCCTTCGGTTGAAAATTCGATTTGAGAAAGATTTTTGTTTTTATCTTTTTCTACGCTGTCAGGTTTTATTTCAACGGTATTATCTTCATCTTTAAAATGAACTACAGCGAAATTATCGCCTGAAATATCTGAATTTAATAATTTTACATATACTCTCGCATCGTCTTTTACCTCGATATACTCGTTATCTTTGGTATAGAAATCGATGCTGTAAAATATTTCATCTTTTGTCTTTTCTGAAATTAAGTCTTCGGTTTTTTTAATGAGTTCACTGTAATTTGAATTTTTTTCGGTAATCTGCTCGGCTTTGAGTGACGCGTCATCAGGCACGCTGCTGTTTTTAGGCAAAACAGCATTTACAATTATTTTGTTGTCTTTATATTCAAATGATTTATCTTCATTTTTCTGAGTTTCAACTTCCGACTGAGTCTGCTCTTCTGTGCGTTCCTCGGCTAAACCTGCAAGTCCTTCTATATTCGGGCGCATAATACATAAAATCATCAAGACCGACGCAATCAGTGCGATGGCTCTTGTGAACTTACGCTTATATGGGTTGTTGATAATCCCATGCGCGAATATATCGAACGGGTTTATAATTAATTCCTCCTTAATTTATTAATTTAAAATAAAATTAAAAATCATTTTTTGAAAATTACTTTTCCTTCAATCTGGTCTGTTTTAATGAATTCAAGAGCCTTAGATCTCGAATCTGTTGAATACGATCTGTTGTCGTTCAATACAAATACCGTGCCGGCAGGCACTTGAACCGGAAAATCAATATCTGATTGCCCTGCCGATTTTTCTTTTATATACGGTTCATCGATAATTTTATTGTTTACGTAGACATTTCCGGACTCGTCAATATCAATTAAGTCTCCCTGAAGTCCGATTACTCTTTTGATAAGAAGCTTGTTTTCATAATAAAATCCGATAATGTCGCCTTTTTCAATTTTTTTTGTTTTCAGCATAAAGACGTAATCGTTATTTTTAATGGTGGGATTCATGCTGTCAGACGAAACTTTTACAAGCGGAAGGAGAGTTGTGGAAATTATTACTGCTGCCGCGGCTATCGCGATAAAAATATAAAGCGCGGTTCTTAAATATTTTCGTTTTCCTTTGTTGTTTTGTTTTATTTTCTTGTAGTTCATATATCAGCTTGCGTATTCTTCCGTGCTTTTTTCAATTTTTGTGCATCTTACCGTAACTCTCGCTCTGCCGCTGCTTGTGCAGGTAAACAGCGTCAAATCCCATTTTCCGGATTGATTGTTTATCATTTCCTCAACGGCGGTAGGCTGTAATACAATTACCTCCGATACGGAGTAATCGGTCTTAACACCGGACGCGGCAGTAAAAGTCACAGTGTCGCCCGCTTCCAGATTTTTTAGCTTTCCGAAATGCCTGTCGTAGTTGTGACCGCATATTACAAGGTCATTTGTTTCGGCTGTCCCGCTGTATCTGCACGGCGAAACTTTAAGTCCCGGATAACTCCATTGTGAAAGCACAGGCAGGTAAAGACCAAACCTTTCCACCGACAAAGCTCCTATATAATTATTTCCATCTATTTCGACCTGCAATTCATCAGAAGAGCCGTTGTCAGAATTTGCGTTTTGATTGTCCTCCGCGCTTTCGATAGCTTTTTGAATTTTCAAGGCGGCCTGACCCGCGCGCCAGCTGTCCCATTTGTTGTATGCGAATAATATGACTGCGGCTAAAATAAGCAAAGAGCCCAATGTCATTAGAATATAGCCGGAGTTTGTTTTTTTCTCATTATCAGAACGCATTTAATTTATCTGTCTTTCCGAGGTTTTCTGAGGCATAAACCTAAAATGAAAAGAATTAATCCTCCCGCGGTCAATAGCGGTATCGGCCACACAAGCTCGCCTGTCTGAGGAAGGAAACTGTCGGGCTTTGTGACTTTTTCGGTTAATTTTTCCGTCGTCTGTGTTGTGACAACATCGGTTCCGACTTTCGGACCGGCATCAACATCATATACAAGTTTTCCGTTGTCGTTATTTGGTATTGTAATTACAAACGGTTTGATTGTGTCGTAATTATTTGAATCTTCGGTTTGCATTATAAGGTAAATACCGAGGTCAAGATTTTGAAAGCTTATTCTTCCGTCGCTGCCGACTGACTTTTGTTCGCCCGAAACGGAATTTGAAAAAACATATTCGGCTAATTTGTCAGCCTGTGAAGATATATTGTTGTCGACGGTCAGGCTGTAACCTGAAAATTGAGAGGATTTCTCGTAATAATAATTTTCGTTTTTATTTTTCAATGCTGCCACCTGATAAAGGGTAATTTTTCCTCCTGTGACCGTATTTCCTTTGTAATCGGTGAGCTTAATATTTATTGAACCTTTTCTGCCAAAATCGGGAATTTCATTTTCCGCCGAAACGTAAATACAGGCGCTAAATAATAATGCCGAAATAATCAGCAGCGCCGATATTATTTTTATCAGTTTTATTCTGTTTTTTAAAATTGAATTTTTTGAAAACAGGATATCTGAAAAACCAATAAGCATCTTTAAAATTCCGACCTCTATAAATTACGTCTCTTTCTTTAAGGTTTTGCTTGAATTATTTTGATTTTCCGCCGATTTGACTTTCTTTAATTTTATTGTCAGCCAAACGGCAAGTATCAACAGACCGGGCGACGCGATTATCAATGATTCCAAAATCGGGTCAACTATGCTGCCGTCGGAGGAAACTCTGATATATGAAGAATCGTCCGAATGAATTCTTTTTCCTATTACAAGCAGTCTGTGGTCGTTAATTCCGTAGGGCGTGCATGTGAGAAGAGCGCATAAGTCTTTTCCGTCCTCAACGTAAAGGTTTTGCATCTCGTCCGGCATTATTACGTATATTTCATCTACCTCGTATACGAGAACACTGTTTAAAACGGTAACTGTAAATCTGTCCCCTTTTTGAAGTTTGTCAAGATCGGTGAAAAGCTTTGCGCTCGGAAGACCTCTGTGAGCCGATATAACGGATTTTGTGCTTTCTCCGCCTATGGGAATGCTTGAACCTTTCAGGTGACCTGCTCCTACCTGAAGAACCGTTGAATCAGTGCCGTGGTAAATAGGAATCTGAACATTTATTTTATCTATCGTGACATATCCCATTATTCCGGTGCCGGAAATATTAAGAATATCTTCGTACCCTGTAAGTTTTTCGGGGTGAGTAAGGCAGTAGGATGAACCGAGGTCAAGTATTCGACGGTTGAATTTTTCCGCGGATTCAAACATTTCTGTAAAATCTTTTTCATCCATTTCGTCTACTGTTTTGTCGTAAACCGCAATCGCCCGGGACTGATGTTTTGAATTTATCCAATCGCTTAACGTGGGGTAGAGCATTATTCCGAGACCTGCCGCAATAAATAATATTATTATTACGGTTCCGAAAGCCCCGTTTTTCTTCTTTTTTTTATTTTTATTATCTGCCATAATGATTGAAAAAATTCAATTCTTCCGCCTGCTTTTCGCTGCACGTCTCTGAATTTTTGAAGCGTACATCGAAAAACATGCAGACTTAAATGATGTTCCGCCCTGCCGGAGTTTTTTCTCCGGCAGGGGGGTAAAGTTAATTTTAAATATTACGAATTTTGAGCGTCTTTTTTATGTTTGCGTACTATGAGCATTATAGCTGCCGCGACTATGAGAAGTCCGCCCGCGATATAGAATATTGTTGTTCCGATTCCGCCTGTTGAGGGAAGAATTGAACCGGAATTGTTTTCGACTGTCAAGCTGACTGTTCCCGCGGTTTTATCTGTTGTGGCCGCTACGTTGTCAACAGTTGCTGAGAGCGTATCGATATTATTGACGCCGTCATTGTCCTGATAGGTAGCGGAAATTACAACTTCGATAGAATTGCTGAGAAGGTTGTATCCGTCTGGAGCCTTTGTTTCGGTAAGAGTATAAGTTCCAACGTTGAGACCCTGAATTTTGATTGAACCGTTTGCATCCGAAACAAATGTTGTGGCTGACGCATTATCTGCTGTCAATCCTGTTACCTTGTAAACTCCGTCAGAAGCGGTTGCAGTGTAAAATTTGCCGTCCGCATTTTTAAGAGTGAATTCGGCTCCGGCAAGTTTTGTCTCAGTATTGTCGCTGTCAACCTTTGTGATGTCAAGTTCGTATGTGAATGTTACTACCTTATGATCAGGTGTTTTTCCCCTTAGAATCTGCATTATCTTTGTTGGGATTGTTTGAATACTCAAGATAAACGGTATTTACGTTTCCGGTGCCGCCTATTACGGCATTTGAGTTTAATTCAGACTCGTATGTTACCGTAACCTTGGAATCTTTTGTCGCGGTGGAATCGGCCGTTTTAAGATCTGAAATCGTCAAAACAAATGAATTATCGTTAGTTGTCAAATTATACTTGGTGCTATCTATTTCAGTATCTCCGACTTTAACTGTGAAGTTTTTTGGGGCGTCTATTCCTGCGTCGAATGTATCATGAAAAGCGAGATAATAAGTATCATAGTCTCCGTAATTTGACGGAAGAGTGGCGGTAAGTTCGTAAGTAATCGTATCTCCGATATTTACGTCATTTACTTTTACTTCATTGTTGTTTTCGATTATATTTTTGTCAACTGAAGGGACGTCGGATTTAGTATCAACTTCAGAATCGCCTACAAGCTTTAATATGTAACGTGTGTAAGCTCCGTCAGTCGGAACTGATGTGGATGATACTAAATAATAACCGTCGTTCAGGTTTGAAATGGTGTAGGCACCGTCAGCGTATGTAGATGTTCCGGCAACTGTGATGGCGTAAGCGGCTATGGCGGTAGCGAAAGCCTGGGATATTTCGCTGTCGTCTGCTTTTTGGTCAAGTACATCTGCTACGTCTGCCGCAGTGGCGCAGCTTGCAAAAGGCGTTGAATTATCAGTCAACGTAATAGCTTTAATCGCGTTCAGCGCATCAGTCTGCTCGTCTTCGGGTATTGCGCTGCCCCATACAACGTCTGATTATGTCTTTTTGTCAGTGCTCAGTGTTCCGGAAAATACCTGATAAGCAGAATACGTATAGCCTGACACTGAATTTTTGATTGTGAGCGTTTTTCCTGTTTCAGCGGCAAATGATACTACGCTGAGACTTAAAATCATGAGTATCGCGAGTAATACTCCGACGGTTTTGTGCAGCTTTTTCATTATTTTAGCTCCTTTAGCTTTAGTTTAAAATAATTTTTGATTTAATAAAATCGTGCAATGAAAATATATATTTAACGGTTTGAAAATACAGAAATTTTTCGGAAAACAAACCGATAAAATTTAAAGATTTTTTTATCCTCCTTTCTATACGTAATAATGCGCCAATAATCTTTCATTGCGCCGATTTTCTTAAATATTTTTGACGTAAATTCAGAGACGGGACTTTGTGCGCCGTAACTGAAATCTTATACCGGCAAATCTTTTTTGCCAAGAAAATATAAAAAATTTTTAATTAATTAAATATATTAATTAAATATAAATTAAAGAAATTATATTTTTTTATAAATATATACTAAAAAATAATTGTCCAATCAATTATTTTTTTTTAATTTTTACTCATTCATTATATAAAATTCTATTAATTTTGTAAAAAGGTAAAAAGTAATATAAAATATTAACAAATTGTAATTCTGTTGTAGTGAAAAATATAATTACCAAAATATTTTTTAATTTTTAATGAAAATCTCATATAAAATTGTTGAATAATCAAAAAATTTATATTATAATGTTTTTATGTAAAATCATATAATAATCTGTATAAGGTTTGAAAAATGAACAAAGGTTTATATATTATCATTATTTGTTTGTGCTGTGTTTCAATCATATTCAGCATTCTCGGTTTTGTCTTATTGAACAGGGATTCCGCAGCGCCGGCATATGCTGAAACTACGGTAATTCCGGCAGATAATCAGAACATTCAGGGCTATCAGAACGTACCTCAGGTTCAGAACGGGAGTCAAAACACGACTCAGGTAAATCAGGCGGCGGAAATCGACAATAATGTAAATCCCGGTTCTCAGCAGGTTGCGGGGCAGGACGGAAACGCCGCCCTTTCATCAGACGAAGATTTTATCTCTTTTTTCAATTCTTCCGTAAACAACCTGAAATCGGGTAAATATTCGTTTACAAAATCAAAAAATACCGAAACCGCCGACATTAAACTTTCAAATTCCGTGGCGAACAAGTTTGTCGACGCGGCAAAAAGCTCGCTTCTTTCAAACGATACCAATAATGTCAGCATTTCAAAAGGCGATGTAAATACAGCGATATCCGATGTATCTCCGTCCGGAAAGCAGTATGTTTCAAATCTGTCTTTGTCCGATGTTTCGTCTGTTTCACATTCTTCTGACAATAACGGCAATTATGACATATTGATTAAAATGCCTGATGTTAAAAATCCTGACGCAAATTCTGCTTATTCAAAAATTTTTGATTTTATGACTGTCGACGATGTTGTAAATATATACGCGCCTAAAATGCACGCGAAAGTCGACAGGGAAAATATTTCAGTCAATTTCACAGATTGTTATGCGGAGGCTGTTATCAGTCCGGACGGAACATTATTGTCTTATAAAACTTTCGTTCAGGCTGAAATGGCGCTTAAAGATGCGTCTATTTCGGTTATTTCAACAGATGTGAACGTTATGTTGAAAAGCACCACAACTTATTCTGATATATCATAAAATTTATTTTGTGATATTATACATGATTTTGTTTATTTTCAGTTTCAAATTCTACTATTGTTTCAGTTGACAATTTGATACGATGTGATAAAATGTTGAATGTCAAACTAATTGTTTGACATTCTTTTTATTTGAGGCGATATTTTTGATTTATTCTGAAAAAAAAGAAGTCGGAAAAGAAATTCATGTTATTTCAATAATGATAAAAAGACATATTTTCGATGTGGTAAGCGAAAATAATGACAGAACGGTAACATGGACAAGCAACGAGATAATCGGATTCCTCTGCCACAATCTAAATACGGATATTTATCAGAAGGATATAGAATCATTTCTCGGCACTACAAGGTCTTCCGTTTCAAAAGTACTGAATGTTATGGAAAAAAACGGATATATCAAACGGCAGAAGGTAGGCGGCGACGCGAGACTCAGGAAAATTATTCCGACGAAAAAAGCTCTTGACTATTCGCTGCAAATGGAAGAGGAAAAAAATACTTTTGAAAATGCCATGATTTCCGGTTTTTCCAATGAAGAGAAAGAAGCGCTTTTTGAATATTTAGACAGAATAAAGAAAAATATAGCTGAGTATTCCGAAAACGGCGGCGGATCAAAAATTTCCGCGGGAGGTGTTTAAAAAATGGATGAAAAAACGAAAAGAAAAGAACAAAACAAAAAGCTTCGATTAGAGGAAAAAGATTACGACAAACTCAATAAGAAGCTTGATAAAGACAATAAATCGGAAAATTCAAAAAATAATAAGGGCGTAATTAAAAAATTGTCCCGATCAATTAGAGAATATAAAAAATATTCTGTTCTTTCACCTATTCTTGTATCAGGCGAGGTCGTAATGGAAGTGCTTATTCCTACGCTTATGGCTAAGCTTATTGATTACGGAATTACACCCGGCAACATGAATTATGTTTTAAAAATGGGTCTTATTCTTCTTGCAGCCTCGTTTGCGTCGCTTTTCTTCGGAGTTGAGGCCGGAAGAGTCAGCTCTATCGCGAGCGCCGGTTTCGCTAAGAATTTGAGACACGATATGTATTATAACGTGCAGAATTTCGCGTTTTCAAACATTGATAAATTCTCCACGGCGAGCATAGTAACAAGACTTACCACAGACGTTACTAACATACAAAACGCCTATATGATGATAATCAGAATGGCTGTCAGAACGCCTTTGATGTTTGTTTTCTCAATAATATTCGCTATTAGGATTAATATGCGTCTCAGTCTGATTTTTCTCGCGATACTGCCTTTCATCATAGCTGCGGCGGCTTTGCTGTTTTCAAAGGTCAATCCTCTCTTCCGCAGAATTTTCAAAACTTACGATAAACTTAATTCCGTCGTCGAGGAAAACGTAAGAGGAATAAGGGTAGTAAAATCGTATACGCGTGAGGATCATGAAATATCAAAATTCAAATCCATTTCACAGAAAATTTATTTCGATTTCAAAAGAGCGGAACAAACGATGGCTTTCGCGATGCCTATTATGCAAATAGCGTCATATGCGGGAATTATCCTGATTTCATGGTTCGGCGCCGAAATTATAGTAAATACGGCATCTACCGACCTCACAACAGGCGGACTTATGAGTATGTTCACATACTGCACCCAGATACTTATGAGCTTGATATTTTTGGCAGTTTTGTTTGTTCAGATAGTTATGTCAAGGACTTCCGCTCAGAGGTGCGTTGAGATACTCGAGGAAAAAACGGATATTAAAGAGCCTGAAACGCCTATTCTCACGGTAAAAGATGGATCAATCGATTTTGAGGACGTTTGTTTCAGCTATTCAAAAAATTCCGAAAGAAAAAATGCGCTAGATCACGTTTCAGTTCATATCGGTTCCGGAGAGACAGTCGGAATAATCGGGGCTACCGGTTCGTCAAAATCCACTTTTGTTCAGTTGATACCCAGACTTTACGACGCATCGTCCGGTAATGTCAAAGTGGGCGGAGTAAATGTAAAAGATTATTCGCTCGAAGTTCTGAGAGACAACGTTTCGGTCGTATTGCAGAAAAACGTACTTTTTTCTGGTACAATCAGTGACAACATCAGATGGGGCGACGAAAATGCTGCCGACGAAGAAGTCAAAAAAGTTTGCGAATTGGCTCAGGCTGACGAATTTATCGAGAAATTTCCGGATAAATATAATACTTATATAGACCAGGGCGGCGCCAATGTATCTGGCGGTCAAAAACAAAGGCTTTGTATTGCGAGGGCGCTTTTGAAAAAGCCGAAGATTCTTATTATGGATGATTCCACATCCGCGGTTGACACTGCTACCGACGCGAAAATCAGGGAAGCGATGAGAACAGAGATTCCGGATACTACTAAAATAATCATCGCGCAGAGGATAAACTCCGTTCAGGACGCCGATAAGATAATAGTTCTCGACGACGGAAAAATATCAGACGTCGGAACTCATGAGGAACTGCTCAAAAGAAGCGCTATTTACAGCGAAGTTTATCATTCACAACTGAAAGGAGGCGATGAGAATGCCTGAAAATACCGAAAGAAGAGAAAACGCGTCACGTCCTATGGGCGGTCCCGGAAGAGGAAGAGTACCCGGAAATGTAAAATTATCTTCAATCGACAAGACGACGCTGAAAAGGACGTTCGGTCTTTTTAAACCTTACAGATTCAGAATTTTTCTTGTCGCAGTTCTTATAATAATAAATTCGGTTGCTCAGGTTTTATCGTCAATGTTTCTTGAGACTTTGATTGACGATTATATAACGCCCATGCTATCGTCTTCAAGCGGCGTAGGATTTTCCGACCTGGCGGTGGCGCTGATGAAAATGGCTTGTATTTATATCGTCGGCGCAATGTCAGGTTTAATATACAATATGATTATGGCGGCTGTATCTCAGGGAATATTAAAAAACGTAAGAGACAATATGTTCGAGCATATGCAGACTCTGCCCGTAAGTTATTTTGACAAGAATAATTACGGCGACATCATGAGCTTTTACACAAATGATACAGATACCTTGAGACAGATGATTTCTCAGACTATTCCTCAGCTTATTTCTTCAATAGTCTCTGTCACTGCCGTATTTATTTCAATGCTTACCATATCCGTTTGGCTCACGGCTGTCGTCATAATTTTCTTGATTTTTATGTTTATGATCTTCGGAAAAATCGGAGCGAAAAGCGGCTCATTCTTTGTAAAAAACCAGACGTCGTTGGGAAAACTTAACGGATATATTGAGGAGCTTATCAACGGACAGAAGATAGTAAAAGTATTTAACCATGAGGAGAAAGCCGAGCAGGCATTCGATGAAAGAAACGAAGAGCTTTTTGAAAACGGATCAAAGGCAAATATTTATGCGTCGATAATGGGTCCTATATCAAATAACCTCGGCTACATTCTTTATGTACTTCTCGCTGTTTTCGGCGGATTCCTTGCGATAAAACATACTCCGAACCTTGCGATTACAGGAGTTGATACTGTTACTCTCGGCGCGATCGCATCTTTTTTGACTCTTTCACGTTCGTTTATTATGCCTATATCGAATGTATCACAACAGATAAACTCTGTCGCAATGGCTTTAGCCGGAGCAAAGAGGATATTTACACTCCTTGACGAAAAGAGCGAGGAAGACAACGGATATGTCACTTTAGTCAGAGCGAAAGTATCTGACGACGGAAAAATCACCGAAACGAATGAGCGCACCGGCAAATGGGCTTGGAAACATCCTCATAAAGCCGACGGCAGTATCGATTATAAACTTCAGAGAGGAAATATCGTTCTTGACGACGTAACATTCGGATACGAACCGAATAAAACAGTTCTTCATAATATTTCTCTTTACGCCGAACCCGGTCAGAAAGTGGCGTTTGTCGGCGCGACCGGCGCGGGCAAAACTACAATAACAAATCTTATCAACAGATTTTACGATATTGAGGATGGAAAAATCAGGTACGACGATATCAATATCAATAAAATCAAAAAAGCGGATCTCAGACGTTCTTTGGGCGTAGTTCTTCAGGATGTAAACTTATTCACCGGCACAGTTATGGATAATATAAGGTACGGCAGACTTGACGCAACCGATGAAGAGTGCATAGCCGCGGCGAAACTCGCAAATGCCGACGGATTTATCAGAATGCTTCCCGAAGGATATGACACGGTTTTGAAAGGCGACGGTTCCGGTCTTTCTCAGGGTCAGAGACAGCTTATCTCCATTGCGAGAGCCGCTGTAGCCGATCCTCCCGTTATGATACTCGACGAAGCGACTTCATCAATCGATACGAGAACTGAGGCTATTGTTCAGGCGGGAATGGACGCTTTGATGAAGGGAAGAACCGTATTTGTCATAGCGCACAGACTTTCGACTGTTCAAAATTCGGATGTAATCATGGTTCTTGAAAACGGAAGAATTATAGAAAGAGGAAATCATGAATCTCTGATAAAACAAAAAGGAAAATATTACAGGCTTTACACCGGAGCGTTTGAGCTTGAGTGAATTTTTCCGAAAATAAAAATCTTGCCCCGAATAATTGCGGGGTAATTTTTTTATGCAAATTATAGATGATTTCAACGCAAACAGCTTGACTTTGTAGAGAGAATGTAATATATTTACGATTGAACGGTCCGCATAAATAAATTTTTTATTTTTTGCAAATTATAGCCGTTCGGAGTTTTTCAATGAGTAAAATAAGAATAGGAATTATCGGCTGCGGCGGAATAGCGTTCGGGAAACACCTGTCCGGCTTGTCAAAATGCAAAGACGCCGAACTTGCGGCTTTCTGCGATATTATCACGGAAAGAGCCGAAAAAGCGAAAAAAGAGTACGGCAGCGAAAACTCTCTTGTTTATTCGGACTATAAAGAGCTGTTAAAAAATCCGGATATAGACGTTGTTCATGTCTGCACGCCTAATAGGGAACATTCATTTATCACAGTCGACGCGCTTGAAGCCGGAAAAGACGTATATTGCGAAAAACCGATGGCGATAAATTATGAGGAAGCTCTCAAAATGTACGAAGCGTCCGAGAGAACGGGAAGGCTTTTGACTATCGGATATCAGAACAGACAGACCGACGAAAATCTTTTTGCGAAAGAAATCTGCAAATCAGGCAGACTCGGCGACATTTATTACGCCAAAACTCTCGCTGTCAGGAGAAGAGCGGTTCCCAACTGGGGCGTTTTTCTCAATGATTACGAGCAGGGCGGAGGTCCGCTTATAGATATAGCGACGCATGCTCTCGACCTTACATTATGGATGACCGAAAATTACGAGCCTGAGATGTGCGTCGGCAGAACATTCAGAAAGCTCGCCGACTCATCTCCCGAAAATCAGGGCAACTGCTGGGGAGCTTGGGATCCAGAAAAATTTAAAGTCGAAGATTCCGCTTTTGCTTTTGTTACGATGAAAAACGGCGCCGTGATTAATCTGGAATCTTCATGGGCGCTGAATTTAGCCGACCCGAAAGAGGCTACGTTCGCTTTATGCGGAACAAAAGGCGGAATAGATACTTTCGACGGCGTCAGAATTAATTTTATCGACGGCGGAAGACAGGTAATCGAAAAGCCGGATTTAAACGCCGGCGGCGCGGCATATTTCGACGGAGTTAAGACATCCGCCACAGAGCTCGATATGCACCGGTGGCTTAAAGCTGTTGAAACAAAGACGAAACCGTGCGTTCTGCCCGAACAGGCTCTTACTGTTACAAAAATACTCGACGGTATATACAAATCCGCCGAATCCGGCAGACCATATTATTTCTGATAAAACGAGGTAAAAATCTATGATGAATAAAAATCAGCTCGGAATCATTGAAGACTGGAGCGAAAAAGGATTTAAACACACTCACGACTTAGGCCTTACGAAAATCGAATTTTGCTATAATATCGGCAACGACCCAAAAGATCTTCTCGCGAATTTAGACAATCTTAAAATGTGGCAGGACAAATATCAGGTTGCACTCGGAGCTATGGGCAGATGGGGAAGTGATAAAATTGACGAAAGCGGTTATGTCATAGAAGATGAATTTAAAAATAACTGCACTCTTATAGATATCGCTTCCGAACTCGGCTGCACGGTATTCAATACAGGAGTAAATTTCGTAAAAGACTATTCATATGACAAAAACTGTGAATTTGCAGTTAAGTACTTAAGACGCATTACAGAATACGGAAAAGAAAAAGGCGTTAGAGTTGCACTTTACAACTGCGATTGGAATAACTTTGCCAATCAGCCTAAAGCATGGGAAAAAATTATTCCCGAAGTAGACGGACTCGGAATTAAATTTGATCCGACTCATCCTATTAACGAGCGCCAGGCGGATTTTATTCAGGAGATGATTGACTGGGGCAAATATTTCTATCATTTCCACATCAAAGGCACTATTCAGCACGGCAAAAATCACGTTGACGATCCTCCGGCAGGACTCGATATGATCAACTGGCATGAAGTTATCGGTCTGCTTTACTGGATGGGGTATGACGGAATGCTTTCGCTTGAACCTCATTCCGCTGTCTGGAAAAACGGAGAATTGGGCGAATGGGGAATCAGACACTCAATTAAATATATTGAAAACATGCTTTTGGATTGACGAGGAAAAATAAATGAAGATAGGTATTTTTACAACACTTTACAGTGATTATTCACTTGAGGAATCTCTCAAGCTCTTTAAATCCTACGGTATACAGATGGTGGAGATAGGATGCGGAGGTTTCCCGGGCAACGCACATGCAGATCCCGAAAAATTATTGAATGATAAAAAAGCTTTTGATGAATTTACTGGACTTATAAAAGAGTATGATATGCCTATTTCCGCTCTTTCATGTCATTCAAATCCTGTTCATCCCGATAAAAAGACTGCTGAAAAAGCGGATAAGACTATTAAAAATACAATTTTACTTGCTGAAAAACTCGGACTTCATCAGATAAATACATTCTCTGGATGCCCGGGTGACTGTGAAACGTCAAAATATCCCAACTGGGTTACATGCCCGTGGCCGGACGATTTTCAGAAGATTCTCGATTATCAATGGAATGACGTTTTGATTCCTTACTGGAAAAAGACGGTTGAATTTGCGAAAGAACACGGGGTTGACAAGATAGCATTCGAACTTCATCCCGGTTTCTGCGTCTACAATACAGACACCATGCTAAAAATCAGAGAAGCCGTCGGTCCCGAACTTGGCGCAAATCTTGATCCGTCGCATTTGATTTGGCAGGGAATGGATATTGTAGCTGTTATCAGAGCATTAAGTGATTGCATCTTCCATTTTCATGCGAAGGATACTAAACTTGACAAATTCAATATTGCGAGAACAGGCGTTTTATCCACAAAACCTTATACCGACGTTCTATCCCGTCCGTGGGTTTTCAGAAGCGTCGGTTACGGCAACGATGAATCTTTCTGGAAAGATATCGTTTCAAATCTCAGACTTGTAGGTTATGATTATGTTCTTTCAATTGAACACGAGGACGGACTTACGAGCAGGGAAGAGGGCCTTTCAAAAGCCGTCGATATGCTTAAACGCTGCGTAATGGACGAACAGCCTCCTGAGCCGTGGTGGATTTAAAATTATGTTAAATACATGTTTTTAACAAGAAAACGAAATTAACAACCGTAATTATTAATATTCAGGTAAAAAAACAGACCGGCAGAGAAATTTGCCGGTCTTGTTGTTTTAATTTCAGCCTCAATAGTCTTTTCCGTAATTCATAGTTTCGAAATAACGATCCTTGTCGCCGATATATCCTATCTGTCTGTAAAGTATATAATCTTTTTTCTGCTGAGGAGTCATTTCAAAAGTGAATTTTCTGTGATTTTCGACCTCGTCATACATTCTTGAAGAAAGTTCGGCTTTCTTCCCGTTTAAAGTTGAAGCGGCCAACACGACAATATCTTCGTCGAAAGGCAGAGTAATGCTGTCTTTTCCTTCTGTATTTATTTCAATTATATAGAAAGTCATTTTTTTGCAAAATACGTCTTGACCGTCTTTGTCATGGCAATGGTTTATTTCAAAGCCGATATATCCGTCGTTGATATAAGCAGTCTCTTTGAAATCATATAGATCCCATCCCGCGAATCTCTCGAAAATCGAAGGAATTTCACCAATCGGCAGTTCCTTTTTTCTTGTTGTCGAACCTAACAGCAAAACTGCTTTTTCGGTGTTTTTCGGAAGTTTTACATTCTGACCTCTGCACGAAACCGCGTCAAGTCCGCTGTCTTTTGCAATTTTGAATACAGCGCCGTTTTTAACAACAGTTTCGGGTATTACGTTTGCCGCCGCCGTATATTCAAATTCGGATTTCTCTCCTCTGTTCGTGATGAATTTAATGTTGTACGGAAGGGAAAGAGGAGCGGATTCGATTTTGCCGCTTTTTGAATTTACGGGTTTAAGTTTAAGAGCAAATGTTCTTATTTCATAAGGCTCGAAATTAGTTACAAGTTTTCCGTTTTCGACTTTTGCTCTTGCTTTGTATGTTTCGTCAGCCCACATCTCTCTTGCTGACTCTATTCCGTTTCCTATTGAAAGCGTAAATCCGGAAACTCTCTTCTTCCCGCCCTCGTTTAATCTGACTATTATTTCATCAGAATCTTCTTTGAGCTTTACGGCTCTTACGATTACGTCGTTGTCTGACACGGACATAAACGAATATTCTGTTCCAAGCATGCCTTTATGCTTTTCGCTTACGAATGTACACATCGGGGTCACAAATTCTCTCGCGTAAGTCTGAGTTTCTTCCCCGGTTTTTCCAGAATGACTCATTATCGCGAAAGAGTAGCGGTTAAGACCTAAGTCCATCATAGACTGCATTGAATCTATTCTGTAATTTCTCTGAGGCGTATGCAGCACTGTAAGCCTTAATGTGTGATAATCGTATTTGTCCCAGCCATATTTACATTCTGAAATTACCGAAACGCCGTAATTTTTTGTTTTGTCGGTCAGATCGACCCATTTCTGAGCCGGAACCTCAAACAGCTTGTCGTTCATTCTGCCTCTTTCGATTGCTCCGAGCCCAAGATCAAAGGTCGCGTTGTCGTTGCCGGCGAGAAATTTGAATTTTCTTTTTGCTAAAGCCTGAGTGTTTCTCCATTCTATTTCGGAGTAGACCTCAACACCTTTTCCGCCTTCGGATAAAGCGACTGTATCTGTAAATTCGCTTTCGCCGTCTTCCTGAGTTATTTTGAAAGCTATTCTCGCGCTTCCTTTTTCTGTTAATTCTATAGATTTTAATTTCGGTATTTTGTCGGGTTCTTTATTGGCTTCCTCGTAGTTCATTTCCCACGCCGGCCAGTTTTTTGAGCCTGTATATTTAAAAAGACCCAAAACTACAGGTTCCAAGAGAAGTTCCTGCGACAATTCTTTGTCAAAAATCGAACAGATGTCTCCGTTTGAATTAAATGTGACTGTATACTTTTCATTTTCGAGAGACTTATCGCTCGAAGTATCGGAGTATTTGAGATTTTCATTTTTGATTCCCTCTTTGTCAGACGGTCTTACATCGTAAACTTTATACCCGTATGACGGCACATCCGCGGTAAATAAAATCTCCGTAAATTTTTCGTTTTTTAAAGTGATTTGAGCAAATGTCTCATTGCCGTCCGAGTCGAAAACTCTTGCAAATTTGCCGCCGAAATTTTTCAACCTCACTTTTACGTTTTCCCGTCTTGCCTTTTCAACTTGATTGAAAACGGCAACCGGAGTACCCTCGCAGAATGATGTGTCCATAATGTTGGTCAAGGCGGAACCGCTCGCGTCGATTTCACCTGTCAGTTTATTCATAGCGCATGCGTAGTCGTTCCAAGAACGCTTGTATACTCTCTGGCATGAAGTGCCTGTAATATCGTCATGGAATTGGTGGGCAATAAATTCTTTCCACGCGGTATTTATTGCGTCTCTGTTGTATTTGTTCAAACCGAAATAATTTGATATTACGGATGTCCTCTCCGCTACGTCGGCAAGCTCTTCGCATCTCCTGTTCCAACGTTTGCCTATTGCCCTTGATGTGTATGAACCTGCGCCGTGATTGTTCATTACAAGCTCGTTGTCCCAGACCGGCAGTTTTGATTTCTCCTCTGCCGGCATCCCGGCAAGTCTGTGATATATTCCGTCTGCCGTATCTGATACTATCTTGATGCTGCTTGATTTGTTTTTTGAAATCTCTTTTTCAAGGACTTTGCAGCTTTCTTCCTTTACCGCGCCGCCTCTGTCTCCAGTACCGTGGAAAACATAAGTAAAGTTGAAACCGTATTTTTTCTCAAGCTCTAACTTTTCAAGAATAAAATCCCAGTCTCTTATTTTTTTGAAAGGTCTTGAATATGAACCGGGATTTGTCGACGCGAATACAGAATTTCCGTCAACGCCCTTCCATACTCCTATATCAAAAGGAATTCCGTATGCGGAGCCCCAGGTGAGTTTTTGAGTTGTAAAACCCAGAAGATGAGCGTGGTGCATAATTGACGGAAGAGCGTAGCCGAAGCCGAAACAGTCGGGGAGAAAGATATCGACCGATGTTTTACCGAACTTTTTCTTAAAATAACCGTTTCCGAGAAGAATATTTCTGAAAAGAGCCTCGGGAGAAGGAATATTTACGTCGCCGTTTTCGTATGCCGAACCGCATACGTTCCATTTGCCATCAGAAATGTACTTTTTCATTTCCTCAAACAGCTGAGGATAATATTCTTCCATCAACTCATATCTGTATGCGCCTTCAAAATTGAACTTGTAATCCGGATATTTATTGAAATATTTGAAATTATCTACTAACGTATTGTAAATATACTGCGAGCATGTTGTCTCAAAATCCCAGTTCCAAACGGTGTCAAGATGAGATGTCGCAACGGTGTAAACAATTTTGTCCATATCTTTTTTATGTCCTCCTAAAATCAAAGGAAATTTTTAAACCATTCAATTATATCAAAGAGCCCTGAAATTAACAAGAGAAACTTTAAAATAAAACTTTAATTTTGTATGTTTCAACGGATGCGCTTCGTCAAAAAAATAATATCATATAAATAAATCATAAGTTGCGGTTAATCTGCAGCGGCAAACGATAAGTTAGGAAAATAAATTTGCCATGAACATGAATACAAATAATAAAATATGAAGTTTTGAAATACATACAGTTCGTTTACTTCCCGGTGGGATTTGGACATGAATAATATTACGTTCCTAAATTTAATTGCCGACGGCAAAAAATTCAGCTTGCGAAGTACCGGACTTGGATTTTTGAATTGTTGTTTATATTTATGATAACGCTCAGTCGTAGAACTCGGACAAGCTCTTCCAGCCCTTTTTCAAAGCGTTCCCGGTCAATGAGCTTGCGCGGGCTGCCGCCGGTGGTGCCGATGCCTGAAGAGTGCCGATGAATTTTCATCGGCACCCATACAGGTCATTCTGTCCTATTAGCTCAAAAACTGCAGACTACACATCACAGTCGATGTCGTTTTGAATAATGTATTTGCCGTCGTTTTTGCGGGTTAAGATTTCTACAGCTTCTGAAATCAACAATAAGAGTTTTTCTTTTGTCTGGTTGTCGGGACACCCGATATAACGAAACTCTTGATTGTTGTCTATGAAAAAGGTGTCATACAGATCACTGACTGCCATAAACGCATCAGTTAGTTGCTGATCGTCATTCCATTCTGGAGGATTGTCGTTATCGATAATCTCATCCTCTTCATCATATAGCCAAAGCGGATATGTATTATATTCAAGTAACAAACGAATTTTCTTAATCATAAAATCTTACTCCTTCATACTCTTCGGATTTGCACCAACGATATAACCATTCTTGCTAACTTGAACGGCGATACGTTGTTTTATTCCGTTATAAGTGAACTCATAGATGGTACGGGGAGGATTCTTTTTACCTTGTGTGCCGACAACGTTCCACTGATAAACCGCTTCTAAAACGTAGTTCGGAATGTTCTCGTTTGAAATACCCTTCCCGTTGAATTGGGAGCCATGCTCTTTGATAATGTGCTGAAGCCCTGAAGCATCATTGCCTGTTTCAAGCCAAACAATTTTACCTAAGGGATCTCGCTTTATCATGACAACTTTCTCAGTGGAGATTTTGTCGCCGTTTGCGATAACTTCATCAATAAGAGCGCGTCCCTCACCACTTGTTCCTGTATAAAGATGCGAATCGCCCTTACTCATCTCGTCCGCCTCCTTTTTTCGAAGGCCGACGCGGTGCGGCTGGGATAAGATATCACCTTGATACCCTGATCTCTGAGCTTGTCAAAGCACGGGTAGTTGGCGGAACCGTAAACGAGAATCGTATGCGGCTGTAGGACGCGGACGAACTCTTCCAGCCCTTTTTCAAAGCGTTCCCGGTCTATGAGCTTGCGCGGGCTGCCACTGGCGGTGCCGATATCATAAGAGCACCGCCGAAATTGACGGCGCACTTGTATAATTAGCAATTAGCTAATTAGCTAATTATTTGTCATTCCTCCCCCCCCCCCCCTGACTTAACTCTTCTATGGTGTGATCTATATCATTTTCAGACATTTCAACAACAGTAACGCTGACCAATTCATTGTCTTCGGATAAACCAAAAAGCACCTGACCGCATTTAATGGCGCTGTGAACGGTTTTGTTAGATAGAAGAATATCAACCGCGTTTCTATAAACCAAAGTTCTAAAGAAATTGCACTCATTATGTTGCGGAAGGTTTAAAGAAATGCTTCCTCTTTTGTAAACAGTTGCAGAATGAAATTCCATATCCAGCACTTCGTAATGATTACACAAAACTAGTATAAATTTTCGTATTGAGTTGGTTTCTCTGTCTACAGAGAATTCAAGAAGATCAGTATCTCCAAAATAAAATCCAACATATTTGGTTGATTCAATCGATGGATTATGTTCCACTTTTATCGGAAAATAATCTTCGTTGATAATATTTAAGTCTATAGTTTTGCTATGAAAAGTTATAGAACTCATATTATTTCACCTCATCTCTTAAGTCCTGTAAAAAGAGCGTGCTTAACAACAGGGTATTTTTGACCATTTCTGGCCGGCGAAAAGGCAAATTCCCAGTTGCCGACTGTTATGATATTTTTGTAGTTCACACCTTTACTTACTGCTTTGCCAAGCGCCCTATAATAATCATATAGAATAAACTGTGAATACAAATTAGGGTTGCTTCCTTTAATGCGAGGATCATCTTTGATAGATACCATCGCTTCATACATATGCTCAGTTGCATTTCCGTGCGTCCACATCTTTCCTGCAGGCGTCATAGTTGTATGAGGAACATCAACTTCAAATGATTTCGGAATCACTGTACCTCTATAGGTGCCTTGGGTGGCTTTGATATGATTCCAAACTATGGCTGTTGTCTCATATGCAGTATATGAAAAGAGCTTATTTAAGTATTGAAGTTCACCACCAGTAGTCCCACTGAACAACCCGCTGTCACTTTTGCTCATCTCGTCCGTCTCCTTTTTTCGAAGGCCGACGCGGTGCGACTGGGATAGGATATTACCTTGATACCCTGATCTATGAGCTTGTCAAAGCACGGGTAGCTGGCGGAACCGTAAACGAGGATCGTATGCGGCTGCAGGATGCGAACCATTTCAAACAAGCCGCTTTCAAATCGCTTCCGGTCAATGAGCTTACGTGGACTGCCGCCGACTGTTCCAATGCAGACGACGCTGTTTTTTGGAATCCCGTCCCAGCAGTATTTCCACGTTTCCGGCGTTCCCCAGCGGACATTATTGATGATGGAGACCCCGTTTTTGCCGAGCCAGTAACCGAATGCGCGCATCCGGTATGTATTATAAAGCTTCAACGGTTCCGGGAAATCCTGATAGGTGGAAAAATCCGGCGTGATCGCCCCGGCGAAATGACGGAGGACTTTTAATACGAACGAGCTGTCGTGCCAGATGCCGCGCGGTCCGTCGAACTTATAATCGTCGATGAACCAACAGACAAACGCATCGCGGAAAAAGCGCTTGTCGCCCTGAGCGAGCGCGCTGCGGTATAACCGCTTCGCTTCGTCCCACGGGATGATTGCCGCAGGAGGTTCCGCCGCAGTAGTTGGGCAGAACGGAATATCGTTTGTGCTGAATGTTGAGCCTTCACACATAAAGGCGTTCCAGACGTCTTTGCACCTGCTTCGGGTGCGTTTAATTATTGGCATATTTCTATGCTTTCTTCACTGTGCCCACAGCGATTCCCTCCGAGACGGGCAAAAATTTTGCTCGGATGGTTGACTTATGAGCAGAAATATGCCATAATATTTAATACCACTTAGGAATATGACAACATATTTCTGCGGAAGGCACATGGTTTGCTGCGCCAACAGCTTATCCATGTGTCTTTTGTTTTTTATAAATAATATTTTTTATCATCTGCATCCGCATTTTTTCTGTGATAACAGACTGATAAGAGTTATCTCATAACTTTTTATGAATGGAATATTGCGCCATTTTTCATATCTGGTAAAGCAACGCATTGCGCATGGCTCAGAAACAAAAAACGTATTTGCCACATCTGTATAATCATCGCAACCTGCATTATAGATCCATGGAGTAGGAGCAAGAAGATATGCAGAGTAATAGTCTGCAATTCGCCGCGCCAGTTCGCTTTCTCCACGGTGCCCCATTCGTATGTGACCGATTTCATGACCTATCGTAAAGCGGAGGCGTTCTTTCATGCCGTCAGGTCTGTAATATATCACAAACGTTTTTTGATCGGGATTGTAATGACTGATACCGTCAACATCCTTCTTGACAAGTATCTGCTTTGCTTCTTTATTCATTTCGCAAAAGGGAACAAGCTCATAACCGAGTGATAGCGCGATTTGCATCGGATTTACCGGATAGCTTCGAATATTCAGTTGTACAAGCAAATCAGCGACGTTTTCTTCAATTTCGTTGTACAATTTTGTGGGTAAAGATAAATAATCAAGATAATCTTGTTTGTTCATTGTTTCTCCATCAGCAGTTTTATCAATTTGAATTTTTCTTCGTCCGTCATGGAAACGGCGCTTCTTGCAACAAGACGGTATACGTCTTCAAAGCCTGTCTGATTTTCTTTTCCTGTGATCAAATACTCAACGGTCGTGTTAAGTGCAGTTGCCATGTTTGCAACCACCTCTATCTTAGGCTCTCTTTCGTTTTTCAAGTATCTGCACATTGCTGCTTCAGTTACACCGCATATAAGGGCGAATTCCTTTTGTGTATAACCGCTTTCTTTAAGCAGGTTTGCGATTCGATCTCCGATTTTTGTCATGGTGAGTTCCTCCGTGATTTTTGTTATTATCATTTTGGTAATAATACTCTAACACAGAATTATCTTTTTGTCAAATTCAAGTGGATTATAGTTGTTTAATATTTCTTGGCAGCCGGGTTTCACGGACAGTCCGTGACATTATGATATCTGTGCAAAGCTTTTTTGAGCGGTCATTATGATTAGAGGATCTGCCGTTTTTATATAATTATTTATTGAACTAAATTATCTTTTACACAGAGACAAACTTAAAATCCATCTTTAATTTTCTGCTTTTACAGCTGCATTTTCAAGATGATTTAATTAATGTTTTCATCATCATATATAAAACAAAACCGCGGACTAATTTGTTCGCGGTCTTGTTTTTTGCATGATATTTAATCCGCATTGCAGAATAAATATCAGCATTTAAGGGGATGGTATGGATAAATATTGAAAAAAATGAGTATTATCTTTTAAACTATATAATTTGATTGTAATAATTTGATTGTAAAATTAATTTTTCTTCGGAGGTTTTTCGGTCAGAGCGAGGAAGTCGATTTTTTCAATCTTTGTTCTCGGAAGAGCGTCAATTACTTTAATTTCTCTAGGAATTGAGAATTTATTAAAGTTTTCTTCGCAGAATTTCATCGTTTTGTCAACAGCTTGTTGTTCGGTTAGACCGCAGTCAGGTTTCAAAGAGATAAACAGCCTCATAAACGGTTTTCCGTCGCTTGTATATGCCTGAGCCGCGCATACTTCTCTGATGTATTCGAGATTTCCGAGTTTTCCTTCGATTGTGGCAGGGTATACGTTATATCCGGCGATAATAATTATTCTCTTCTTTCTGCCGTCAAAATAAAGGAAACCTCCTTCGCTGAGATGTCCCATATCTCCGGTCAAAACCCAGTATTTACCGTTTTCGTCTGTCCATATTCCCGTTTCTTTGATAGTGCCGTCGGGAAGGTATCCGTTCATCATTGCTGTGGATCTTACGGCAATCTCGCCGACTTCGCCGGCAGGAAGAGGTTTGTGGTTTTCGTCCAATATTTCAATTTCGGTACCCTGAAGAGGATGACCGCACGAACCTTTTTCATAATAAAGGTAATTGTTTGAGCAACAGACGGCACAGCATTCCGTAAGTCCCCAGCCTCTTGAAAACATCGTGTTCGAACCGTTTTCTTTCATTACTCTGTCAAAATTATCTATAAATTCCTCCGAGACGAAATCACCGCCCGAGAAATATCCTACAGTTATATTTTTAATACCTTTGTTGACGAAATTCGGCTCGGCAAACATTTTCTGGAACATCAGCGGCACTCCGAGTATTTCTCTTACTGGATATTTCTTTATCATGTCGTTTGCATTTTTCGCATCAAATTTAGGCATAAGCAGAACGCCGTAACCGTTGCATACGGGATAATGGAGAATACCTACGAGACCGAATGCGTGAAATGTAGGGAGAACGCCCAATGAATAGGAATTTTTGTAATCATGAGGTTTATCAAGCTGATAAAGATTATATGCAAGATAATTTATCGCCCTTGACGAAAGCTGAATTGTCTTTGATTTTCCGGTTGTTCCGCCGCCGTGCATGTACACTTCCGTTTCTTCCGCATCGTAATGAACAGCCTCGGTCTTGGGAAAATCGCCTTTCATTATCTGTTCATATATATGAACGTTCGGATAAACAGGAACATCGGAATTTTTCTTGTCGTCAGCTTTGACAAGCACTTTCATCAATCCCGTGCAGTAATCGTGAGTTGAACAGACTATTGTGAAATTGTTTTTTAAAGTCTCTTTGTATTTTCCGGCAAATCTGTCAAGAATGAAAATTCCCTTGCTTGAGCAAAGCTTCATTGTTTCGTTTAATTCTTTTTCGCTTGTAAGGGGATGAACTATATTAGCTTTTATCCCAAGCTTTGTAAGAGCATAAAAAGATGTAAAACTGTGAGCCGAAGTAGGAAGAAATATAGTCATGCAATCTCCCTTTTTAAATCCCTGCGATGCGAGATAGTCGGCGAGCTTGTCTACGTCAGCCCATAATTTGGAATATCTTGTTTTGCAGTCCTGGCTTACGAATGCGACTGTATCGCCGTTATCTTTTGTAACTCTTCCGTTGCACTTGCGCGCGTATTCGTAAATCGTCTCGCCGTTTGGTTCTGTAAGATAATTTTCAGGTCTGCCTTGATATTTTTCATATTTAGGAAAAGTCTGAGTTGAAAAATCAGGTACAGTGTTGCAGATTATATCTTCGGACATTGTTTTTCGCTCCTTAAACAAATTTTTTTTTCTCAGATAATATACAATATTTTGCGGATTTGGTCAAACATATTAAATTAAATGCCAAAAATTTAAATAATTAATAAATAGTTTTGATGATATCAAAATTAAATGCCAAATTACGAAATGAAATAAAAATAAGACGGTCTTTTATTGTTGTCTGATAAAAGATCATTTTTTATTTTATTTCAATTAATATTGAAAAAATTCAATAATGTGCGTTTTTTCTGTAAACTCGGGAAAAATGAAGTATAATGATTATTTGCACAAGAAAAATATACAAAAAATACTTGCATATTGCTTTAAAATAATATATACTTTACTAAAGTTTATTGCGTCTTTTTCCATTAGTCTGATTCGTTTTCAAAACGTGATTCTAATAATTATTGATAGGTTATTTAATTTGTCAGTTTTTAGAAGACGCGATGAATAAATCAATTTGAAAGGATAAGCCGGTTTTTTGAAAATCGGGAAAGTTTATGAAGAAGAAATCATTAGGTTACAAAATTTTTTGCGGAATAGTAATCGCTTTTATGGTCGGCTCTATGATTTATGCCGCCGTTACCACAAATTCCGGAACTGTACTCAATTCATTTTGGTCTCTTGTTCCGCCGATTATCGCTATTGTTCTCGCGCTAATTACAAAAGAGGTTTACTCATCTCTTTTTATCGGCATTGTCGCCGGCGGTCTTCTCGCGTCGGGATTCAGTTTTACCGGTACTATGGAGAAAGTGTTTCCCGGCGGAATAATTTCCGTTCTTTCGGACAGCTACAATGTCGGTATACTGATATTTCTCGTAGTTTTAGGTGTTCTTGTTTCTCTTATGAACAGATCGGGAGGTTCGGCGTCTTTTGGAAATTGGGCTGCAAAGCATATTAAGACAAGAGTAGGCGCTCAGATAGCTACGATTATTTTGGGAATATTGATTTTCATCGACGATTATTTCAACTGTCTTACAGTCGGCTCAGTCATGAGACCGGTTACTGATAAGCATAAAGTTTCAAGAGCGAAACTTGCTTATCTCATAGACGCCACGGCGGCTCCGGTCTGTATTATCGCGCCTATTTCATCATGGTCTGCGGCCGTTTCGGGATTTGTTCCGGAAAATCAGAACGGAATTGCTCTTTTCGTCAAAACCATACCATACAACTATTATGCTCTGCTTACTATAGCAATGGTGTTCCTCATCTCGATTACAAACACAAACTACGGACCGATGAAACTTCATGAATATAACGCTGAATTTAAAAACGATATCTATACAACTCCCGACCGTCCTTATGCGAATCAGAAGGAAGAAAACATCAATTCAAAAGGAAAAGTAATAGACTTGATATTCCCTGTTATCATTTTGATTATTTTCTGTGTCCTGGGAATGCTTTATACAGGCGGATTTTTCAGCGGAGCTTCATTTATCGAGGCGTTTTCTCAGGCGAACGCTTCTGTTGGTCTGGTTTACGGTTCGGTACTTGCCCTTATTATTTCTATTGCTTTCTATCTAATCAGAAGAGTTCTGACTTTTACTCAGTGCATGGAAAGCTTTCCCGAAGGATTCAAAGCGATGGTATCTCCCGTGCTTATATTGACATTCGCATGGTCGCTCAAGGCTATGACTGAAACTCTCGGCGCTAAAACATATGTAAACGTTGTTGTAGACGGTTTTGCAGGCGGATTTATGAAATTTTTACCTGCGATAATCTTCCTTATCGCTGTATTCCTCGCTTTCGCCACAGGCACATCATGGGGTACTTTCGGAATACTTATTCCGATAGTTGTTTCGATTTTTGACGGCAAAGACAATACCATGATGATAATCGCAATGTCGGCTTGCATGGCGGGAGCCGTCTGCGGAGACCATTGCTCGCCTATCTCCGACACAACTATAATGTCGTCGGCGGGAGCGCAGTGCAATCATCTGAATCATGTCACGACGCAGCTGCCGTATGCGATGACATGCGCGGCCGTAAGTTTTGTAACTTATATTATTGCCGGCTTTACAAAAAATGTCTATATCTCTTTAATTTCCGGATTTGTCATTCTAACGGCTGTGATTTTCGCAATAAAAAAGATTTCTGATAAAGCCGCAAAGAAAGAGAAAAAAACGGCCTGACATTTTTTCCGTATTTAAAAATTCAATATTGAGACCGCGGATTTATATCTGCGGCCTTATTTTTTTTGTTATTTAAATAAATTTATAAATGATAAACTGAGATTATTGTTAAAATTTATTGAAAATTACGTAAAATTGTGATAATATCTCAATGATGGTATTTTTAAATTTTATTTGCCGAAAGGATGATTGTAAAAGTGAAAACGGTAAAACCTTCTGTTTTAAAAAATCAGATTAGACAAATTAAAGACTATATAATCACAGACGAGATTGATATTCCCGAATGGGATTCGTATACCGGTATTCATACAAGACCGGGAGAAATAATTCTTGACGACAAACCGCATGAAATTATGAAAGTCGGTTCAAGATGGTACGCGGGCTACGACGATACGAGGTTTTTCGATTCATCCGTCACTGTCCCGGATGAGTTTGACGGGAAAAAATTTTATCTTTTCTTAAATTTCGGCGGCGAATCAATAGTCAGAGTAAACGGAAAGATTATCGGCGCTTTATCGGCAGACAGCGGATGGAGGTCAAGGAATATTATAATTTTCGATCATAAAGCCGCCGCGGGCGAAAAGCTCGACATATCCGTAGAGGCGACTGTCGACTGCGGACTTTTCTGCGATAAGGCGATGGCAGGAGCTAAAGCCGAAGAATATCAGATAAAAGAAACTAAGCTTGTCGCTGTTGACGAAAAATGCGAAAGCTATTATTTTGACGTCTCAACGGCTTTTGAGGTATTTGAAACTACGGATGACGAATATGTTAAACCTAGACTTTACAACGCTGTTTACTCTTCCGTTCACAAACTCAGCTTTGACTTAGGACAAAAAGCTTTTCTTGACTCAGTTGAAAAGGCGAACGAGGAATTTTGGAATGAAATAAATAAAATAGATTACGCGACTCCCGGAAAGGTTATAATGGACGGACATTCTCACCTTGACGTGGCGTGGCTTTGGACGGTAAACGAGATAACAAGAAAATCGTGCAGAACTTTTGCGAACAATATCGCTTTGATGAAAAATTATCCGGATTTCAGATTTACGCAGTCCGAGGCTGTAGTCTACAGTTTCGTCAAGGATTATTATCCCGAGGTGTACGAACAGGTAAAGGAAAAGGTAAAATCCGGTCAGTGGGAAATCGTAGGCAACGCTTGGGTAGAGGCGGATACCAATATCGCTTCGGGAGAATCGCTCATACGTCAGCTTTTGTACGGCAGAGAGTTTTTCAAAAAAGAATTCGGAGTAGTTTCCGACGTCTACTGGCTTCCCGACTGTTTCGGCTTTACATGGGCGCTTCCGCAGATTATCAAGCGTTCCGGAATGAAGTATTTCGTAACATCGAAGCTTACAAATAACGATACGAATGAATTTCCGCTTTCCGTATTCAAATGGCGCTCTCACTCAGGCGACGAGGTAATCGCTTATATGATGAAGATGTCATATGAATCGGAGTATGACGCCGAATACGTAAAGGAAATAAGAAAAAGAAACAGACAAAATGACGTAGTTGACGCGTCGTTCGGTATGTTCGGTTACGGAGACGGAGGCGGCGGATGCACATTCCGCCAGGTCGAGGAGGGAAGACGTCTGTCTAAACTTCCCGGAATAGTACATTCCGAAGAGGGAAGCGTTGCGGAATTTTTCAAAGAGATAGAAAAAGACGCGGATAAGCTCCCGGTCTGGGACGGCGAGATGTACTATGAAAATCACAGAGGCACTTTTACAAGTCAGGCTTTTATCAAGAAAAATAACAGACGCGGCGAGTTTATGCTTAGAAATGCCGAGATTTTAGGTCTCATGGCAGGTGATTACGACGCTGAAAAACTTGAAAAAACGTGGAAAATACTTCTTCTCAACCAATTCCATGATATTCTTCCGGGCACGTCTATTCATGAAGTAATCGTGAATACGAGAAAAAGATACGAGCAGATGAACGAGCTCGGAAATGAAATGATTTCATCTTCGATACAATCGATTTTATCAAACGCTAAAATTCTAAATGATTCTATCGCCGTTTTCAATATGAATACGTTTGAGATAAGCGGGATAGTTTCATGCGAAGTTGAATCGAAAGATTTAAGAGTTGTCGATTCCGATGGAAATATTCTTCCTTGCAGATTTGAAGAAAAAGACGGCAAAACTTATATTTATTTCTTTGCACACGAATTGATGCCTATGGGACTTACTCTTTTTGAAATCGACGACGGCGATAATTCAAACGGCGAAACGAATTCAAAGACGTCCGGCGGCAATAAATATTCCGATATTGTCGCTGCGAATGAAAGATTTATTGAGAATAAATATCTCAGAGTAGAACTTGACGAAGACGGCAACATCGAATCTGTATACGACAAGGAAAACGGAACCGAAGTATTGACAGGTAAAGGAAATATACTTTCTGTTTCAATGGACAAACCTGTTCACGAGAGCGCGTGGAACCTTGAATGTGATTACAAAGACAATATGACGTTCCTTGATAAAGCCGACTCGATTGAACTTATTGAAAGCTCGTCTTTAAGAGGAGTTGTCAGAACTGTTCATAAATATCATGAGTCTGTTATTACTCAGGATATTATTCTTGAGCGCGATTCAAGGACTTTGGATTTTGAGACTACAGTAGACTGGCACGAGAGGGAAAAGGTTTTAAAAGCGCAGTTCCCGGTGTCTGTCAGGTCAAGATATGCGACATATGAAATTCAGCACGGAACAAATGAATATCCGACTCATTCAAACACGACATACGATGCGCCAAAATTTGAATGTTGCGCTCATAAATGGGCTGATTTGTCGGAAGGCGGTTACGGAGTTTCTTTAATAAACGATTCAAAGTACGGCTACGATATTCAGGACAACTTAATGAGAATTACTTTGATGAGAGGTCCCATCTGCCCGGATCCGTTAGGAGATATAGGTATAAACACTTTCAGATATTCGCTCTACCCTCATAAACTCGGCTGGAGGCAGTCGGATGTAATAAAACTTGCCTTGAAAGAGAATAACAGACCTTATGCTGTCTTTGCGCCTTGGAATTCAACTTCTTCGGAAAAATTCAGACCTTTTGTTTCAATTAGCTCCGAAAATGACAATATAGTTCTCGACGCTGTAAAGAAAGCTCAGGACGGTCACGGAATTATTTTGAGAGTTTACGAAGCCGAGAATATCCGTACATCCGTTTCGATTACACTTGACAGGATTTTTACTGAAGTATACGAAACGAATATGATGGAGGAAAACGAGAGGAGAGTTCCCGTTTCCGATGATTCGTTTACATTTAAGATAAAACCGAATGAGGTAAAGACTTTCAGAATAATCTGACGGAAAAAACCGTACTTGCCGCTAAGACTAAGCAGTAAAAAATAAAATAATAGACGGTTCGGCTATACAGCTGAGCCGTCTTTTGCTGTACCGATTTTTTGATGTTGCGCTGTGATATTTTTGATTTCTTACTGCCGCCGTAACTTTAATTTCCATTTTCATTGACATATTAGTAAAAATGTAGTAAAACTTTAAATGTTTGCGCAAAAAATTTTATTCAAAATTGGAGTATAATATAAAATGTCTGTAATTACAATCACCGCTCTTGTTATTTTTGCCGTCACGTACGTATTGATGATGGCTTTTCAAAAAATACGTCCTTATGTCGCGTTGGGCTCCGCTCTCATTTTCGTTATACTGGGCGTAATAGCGGCTATAAAGCCGGATTTATTCGGGCAGAATTTCTTCAGTCTTCAGGATGGCAGTTCCTATTCATACGGAATAGTTGAGGCTTTAAAAGAGATTGATTGGAATGTAATTATGATGATAGCTGGTACTATGGGAACAGTCTATCTTTTTATAGAATCAAAAATGCCTCAGCTGATGAGCGATGTGCTGATTTCAAAAATGCCCAATGTCAAATGGGTTATTGTAGCGCTTTCTCTTTTCGCCGGAATTGTTTCCGCATTTGTCGATAATGTCGCTACCGTCCTTATGATAGCTCCCGTCGCTCTCGCCCTCTGCAAAAAACTTAATATTTCCCCTGTTCCGTCAATTATCTGTATTGCCGTGTCGTCTAACCTTCAGGGAGCAGCGACACTTGTAGGCGATACTACTTCTATTCTTCTCGCCAAAGCGGCAAATCTCGACTTCTCATCATTTTTCGTCGATGAAGGTAAACCCGGTATGTTCTGGGTAGTTGAGGCCGGCGCATTGGTTTCCGCTTTTATCATTTATTTTATGCTCAGAAAAGAAAACAAGAAAATCGAGTTCAATTCAAGAACTGTTGTTGAGGATAAATTTCCGACATTTCTGCTTGTCGGCACAGTTGCCGCTCTTATAGCCGTTTCATTTATTCCGTACAAAAGCACTGCCAAAGACGGACAGTTTTACAAGCCGGAAATAACAAACGGAATAATCTGCGTTACATTCTTTTTGATAGGAGTAATCCGCGAGCTTTTCAGGAAGAGATTTACTGTTATTAAAAATGCGTTCAAGGAAATAGATTATTATACCATCGCTCTTCTTGCGGGTCTTTTTATTGTCATAGGCGGAATAAAAAAAGCCGGAGTGATTGAAGTTATAGGAAAAACAATTGCTAAAGTAGGCGATTCGGGTCAAGACGCCGGCAAAATATTTATAGTATATACCGTTATCGTCTGGGTGTCGGTACTTCTTTCAGCTTTCATTGACAATATTCCTTACACCGCAACAATGCTCGCTAAAATTCCTACTATTGCGGGACAAATCGGCATGGCGTCCGCTGGAATAAGTCCCAAACTTCTTTATTACGGGCTTCTATGCGGCGCAACTCTCGGAGGCAACCTTACGCCTATCGGAGCGAGCGCGAATATCGCAGGAATAGGTATTTTGAGAAAAGAAGGGTATGAGGTAAAAACCACAACATTTATGAAGTACGGAGTTCCGTTTACTCTTGCCGCGGTAATAACCGGTTATGTCCTACTGTGGATAATCTGGGCGTAATAAAAAAATAAAATATGCCGCCGTGTCTTATCTCGGCGGCAAAAATTATGTGTGATTAATGATAATGATAAATAATGTATATAATTAATATATAAAAAATTTAAAATAATACTTGTTTTTTTTTCAATATGCTAATATATTATTTGTAGTTAATATATTATTAGTAACTATTATAATATTTATCGAGGCGGTATTATTGAATTTATTCATTTAAGTATTATTATTTTAAGCACAGAAGCTAAGAACAGAAGCGCAACAATATTTTTGAAAAATGAAATTTATCAAAAAAAGAAAGGTAAAAGGTGTCAATATGAAAAATATAAAAAAAATTTTCTGTCTTATGCTATCGCTCGTCATTGCAGCTTGCTCAGTCGTTCCTATGGCGTTTGCCGAAAATGAGATATCATCCGGAGAGGAAAGTACACACAGCACAGGACTTATATGGGACACATGGGATTCTTATTTGAATAAAATGAACGAAACTACTCTTAGAGCTTTGGCCGTACAGCGTACGGGAGATCTTGACGCGGACGGAAAAGTAACCGCTTTAGACGCTCGTTTATGTCTTCTTGCCTCTGCGCAACTCAGCAAACTGACATATCAGCAGTCTGTAGCCGCGGATGTTGACGGTAATTTCGGTATTTCAAGCCTCGATGCGAGAAAAATATTAAGAACTTCCGCAAAACTTGAAACTTTACCTTTTACAATGGAGACAACACCTGATTGGGGCGTTGTGATAGGACCGTTGAAGGGCGGTGAAAACGGTAAATACTCATGGGTAAGCAATACCGATACTCAAGGTTTGCTCACCTTGGACATAATTCAAAAGACTGTAGCGGCTCCTGAAGGAAGCAAAGATACTTCTCCCGAATATTTCTTTGTTATTACTCCTAAACATATGGGTCAGCCCGAAGTCAGATTTTCGTTAATGAATTCAGACCATACCGAAACGCTTGAACAATTTTCGCTTGTCCTTACAATCAGTTGCGATGTTACCATATCAAAGGGCGGAAAATACAGTCTTGAAGGTTTGTTAAACGGAGGAAACGGAAGATATAACTGGCAATGTTCTGTTGATCCCGATACTGGCATCACAGTTGAAGAAAATGATGAAATTCCATTCCCTGATCGCGAAACAGGACCTGTTGAACAGATTTTTACGTTTACCGGAGTAAAAGAAGGAACATACAGCGTTACTTTTGTTTTGAAATCTTCTTGGGAAGATCCCATAAAAAAATTCACGTTCAAAATTACTGTAGAATAAAAATGTCAGAACAGAAATAACCAAAATAAATAATATACCTCCGAAGCTTTAAATTTCGCTTAGGAGGTATTTTTATATTTTATTAATAATATGCCGGTGCGGTTTTAATCTAAAAGCGCCGCCGGTTTTGTTCCTCGGCGGCGTAAATTATTGCAAAATTTATTTCATATATTTAGAAAACCAGTCATATATATTAGGATAGTATATCTCGGGATGAACCTTGTTTGACTCGGCGTGAGCGGCGTCCGGAACGGAAACTTTTTTCTTCTCGGCTGTGCATGCGTTGTAAACGACATCAAGCATTTCATACGGAACAAATTTGTCTTTTTCGCCGTGTATGAAAAGCGTAGGCGTAACGGAGCGGGATACTGCGTCAACCGGTCTGTTTTTCTTGAAATCCCAGCCGTATCTGATTTTAGCGATAGTGTTGGCGGCAGTCATCACCGGGAAAGGTCCCATGCCTGACATATTTTTCCATGTGTTAGCCATTTGATCCCAGCAGTCGGAGTAACCGCAGTCGGCGACGGCGCATTTTACATTGGACGGAAGCTTTTCACCGGTCACATTCATAGTTGTTGCCGAACCCATCGAAACGCCAAGAATAGCTATTTTGGATTTTGGATCTTCGTTTATAATATAATCTATCCAGCCCATTACGATAAATCTGTCTTTATATCCCATAGTGGAATATTTGTCCTCATCGTAATTAAAAGACCCAAGACTCGGCATCAAAATATTGCAGCCGAGATCTTTGTAAAAATGAAAAGCCTGATCTGCGAAATCTCTCGGTCCGGATGTATATCCGTGGTTGATGATAACCCAGTCGGGCGTGTAGTTTTTTTGTTTGAATATTATTGCGTGAAGAGTTTTGCCGCTCATTGATTTAATCGTCATGTCTGTCGGATGCATGGCGACAAACCAGTCATCGGCGTTCACGGCGTCGTCTGCGGAAGGATAGAATTTGTAAATATCATCCGTTACAATTTTTTTTTGATTGTTGGAGTCGGTTTTTTTCCTGTTCAGCGCAAGCTCATATGCGACTCTGCCGGCGAGAAAATATAAACCGCCTAATATAACTCCGGCAGAACCGGCGGTTTTGATAAATTTTTTGTTCATATATAGTCTCCGAAATTTCTGTGAAAATTTAATTTTACAATTTAATTATACTATGTTCTTTATTTAAAATCAATCAGAATATTGAAATCAAAGTGCTGTTATGATATAATTTCAAAAACGACGATATTTATTTTTTACAATAAATGCGCCGATAAATGAATTAAATTAAAACCGTTTTTCTTTTATCTTTTTTTGTAAAATTTTACTGCGGAGAGTTTTTTATGGCAGACGAGATAATTTTTAAAAGGGCTATATTCGACGGCTTTGACAAAGCCGAGGTTATTCAATATATTTCAAATCTCAAGAAAAGAATTTCCGATTTAAATTCAAAAGCGGAAGAAATGAAAACCGAACTTAAGTCCAAAGACGAAAAAAACAAAGAGCTTGAAAATGAAATCGCATCTTTAAACGAACGTATCGCGTCTTTAAATGATGAAAAAATTAATGAAATAAATGAAATCAATCTGAAACATAAAGAAGAGATTTCAAAGTTGGAAAATGACGTCAGTCTGCGCGCCTCTGATTTGGAAAAATCTTATCAAGAAAAATATTCTTATATTGAACGCAGATATACGTCAGAAATAAATTCGTTAAAAGACGAGATAGAAAAATCGAAAACATCCGATGAAGAAAAAGAACCCGATATAAAAGCGCAGGCACAGCTCGGTTCGGCCATACTTGACGTTAGAAGATTTTCGGACATGCTTATTTGGGAAACTGTCAATAAGATTAATGATGCGTCCGACTCCGCCGATGAAAACGCGAAAAAAAGTTTGTCTGATTTGGCGGAAGTAACAGCGCAAGTAAAAGACGCGAAAGAAAAAATCAACGCTTTGTTTGATGAAATATTATTAAGCAATAATAATTCCGCTCAGATTTTTGAACAATTTGAAGGCAGTTTAAAAACGCCTTATAACGAGACTATTGACAAATTTCTTGACAGTCAGTCCAATGCCGGAGAGGTCAAAGATATTACAAAAAATTAAACTTTTAATTTCAGATAACATTTTTGAATTTAAGGAGATATATGTTTGAAAATGAAGCCGCCGCTGAATTGCGAAGACGGATAATAAAATATAAATTTAAAAATATGAACGATAGGCAGTTTACCTCCGTAGTCACCACCGAAGGTCCTCTGCTTATTCTCGCGGGCGCGGGCAGCGGTAAAACTACAGTGCTTGTAAACCGCATAGCGTATTTAATTGAATTCGGCAGAGCGTTTGATTCAGATGAATTTGAATTAAACGTCACCGATGATGTTCTTAAAAAGCTTGCAAGTTGCGCAGACGGAGACATGTCCGTCTATGACGATATTTATCCTTATCTGACTTTTGAAGCGCCCAAACCCTGGCAGATTCTCGCAGTAACATTTACAAATAAAGCGGCGGGAGAGCTCAAAGACAGAATATCTTCAAAGACAGGCGAACTCGGCGAAGGAATATGGGCGGGAACATTCCATTCGGTTTGTGTCAGAATACTCAGAAAATTTGCCGACAGACTCGGATATACATCTCATTTTACAATTTACGATACCGATGACCAGAAAAGAGTTCTGAAAGAATGTCAGAGCTCAATCGGCGTTGACGAAAAAGTTCTTTCAGTAAAGACAATATCCAGAGAAATATCTAATTCCAAGGATAAACTTATTACGCCCGATGAATATCTTGATGAAAATTCAGCCGACCGGATGAAATATCTTGTAGGCATGGCGTGGAAAAAATATCAGGAACTTATGATGAAGGCCGACGCCATGGATTTCGACGATATTATCGTAAATACGGTAAATCTTTTGTCGGATTTTGATGACGTCAGGTCTTATTATCAGAACAGGTTCAAATATGTAATGGTAGACGAGTACCAGGATACGAATATCGCTCAGTACAGACTTGTTTCTCTTTTGTCGGGAAAATATATGAATTTGTGCGTAGTCGGCGACGACGACCAGTCTATTTACAAATTCAGAGGCGCGACAATAGAAAATATCCTGAAATTCGAGGAGAATTTTAAAAACGCCAAAACCGTAAGGCTTGAACAAAATTACAGATCTACAGGCAATATTTTAAACGCGGCGAACGCTGTAATTTCAAATAATACAGAGAGAAAAGGAAAAACTCTGTGGACAGATAACGGCGACGGAGATAAAATTACTGTCACCTGCCTTCCTGATGACAGAGCCGAGGCCGATTATATCGCGTCGGCTGTTTTAAACGATAAAAACGGGAAATTTTCCGACAATGCAGTTCTTTACAGAATGAATGCGCAGTCGAGCGTTATCGAACAGTCTTTCGTCAGAAACGGCATACCTTACAGAATTATCGGAGGTCACAGGTTTTACGACAGAAAAGAAATAAAAGATATTACGGCATATCTTGCGGTTATTTGCAATCCGTCCGACAACGTAAGGCTTACAAGGATAATAAACGTTCCTAAGCGCGGAATAGGCAATACGACTGTTTCAAACGCCATGAAGATAGCGGACGCGTTGGGCGTCAGTCTTTTCGATGTAATACTTCACGCGAAAGATTATCCCGTTCTCTCAAGGGCTGCTTCAAAACTGGAAAATTTTGCTGAACTTATCAGCGGATTAAATGAAAAAAAAGACGATATGACTGCCCATGATATGTTCAATACCGTTTTGGATAAAATAGGCTATTTTGATTATCTGAAAGAAGAACCCGATAAATTTCAGGACAGACTTGAAAACGTACAGCAGCTCGGCGCGAATATTTCCGTATTTTCGGATGAAAATCCCGAAGACCCGTCGCTTGACGCTTTCCTTGAGGACGTCGCTTTGATGTCCGACATTGACAATTACAATCAGGATGTGGACGCCGTAGTAATGATGACTTTCCATTCCGCTAAAGGACTTGAATTTCCGACTGTATTTATGGCAGGCATGGAGGAGGGAATTTTTCCTTCTGTGCAGTCGTCATATAATACGAGCGAACTTGAAGAGGAGAGAAGGCTCGCGTATGTCGGAATTACAAGAGCTAAGAAAAAACTGTATATGACATGCGCGCGTTCAAGGATGCTTATGGGACGGACAGCGTTTAATCCCGTCTCAAGATTTATTAAAGAGGTTCCGGCAGATTATATAATTGAGGAGGACAATTTACCGAAAAGGTCATATTCATTCGGCGATGATTATCCTTCCGGCAGATATAATTCCGGTTTCGGAGAAAGCCGCAGAGATGATAATTTTTCTTATACGCCTAAATCCTCTTCCGGCAGAAAATATTCGGTTTCTGCATCCGCGCCCAAGCCAAGAAATTCTGAAAGATTTTCGCCTGGCGATATGGTAAGACATAAAAAGTTCGGCGACGGTATTGTCGTTTCGGTTGAAGACCTTGACAGCGGACAGCTGATTGAGGTGGCATTTGATTCGGTCGGAACAAAAAAACTTATAGGTAAATATGCGCCGCTCACAAAAATATAAGATTTTTTGAAAGGAAAAAAATTATGAGTAAAATAAATGTTATTTCGCACAGAGGAGCTAATAAATACGCTCCTCAGAATACAATTCCGGCTTTTAAAAAGTCGCTTGAAATAGGAGTTGACGGCTTTGAAACGGATGTTCACATGACGAGAGACGGATATCCTGTCATCTGCCATAATTATACTGTAAATGAAATGTCAAACGGAATGGGCAGAGTTTCGGCAATGACGCTTGATGAATTCAGACGTCTTGATTTCGGAAGCTATTTTTCTCCCGAATTTAAAGGAACCAAAGGACCCACTCTCGATGAATTTCTCTCGGTATGCGAGAATGCGGATATAGAAATAATGAATATCGAGCTTAAACCGCCGCTCAACGGAGAGGTCGGAATTGTTTACAAGACAATAGAAAAAGTTAAAGAGCATGGACTTTTTGACAAACTTTTAATTTCAAGCTTTGACTATAAACTGCTTGTTGAATGTAAACATGTCGATGAAAAATGCAGAACGGGTTATCTCTACAGCCCGGATAAGACCGACTCTCTCAAAATGTGGTACAGGCCTGTCGATTTTGCCAAGGAAATCAAGGCTGATTACCTTCATCCTTTCTCATATTATGTCACAAAATTTTATGTCGACGCCGCTCATAAAGCAGGAATAGGTGTCAATCCGTGGACGGTAGACAACACTTTGGAAATAAAAAGAATGATTTTTGACGGAGTTGACGGAATAATTACAAATGTACCGGATAAAGTCAAAAAGATAATTGCGGAAACAAAATAATGTCTAACTATAATATGTGCGTCCCATGTCTTTTGGGAATGGAGAAGCCTATTGCGGATGAGATTGTCGGTATGGGCGCCGATAATGTCGAAGCTGAAAACGGAAGAGTTCTTTTCTCCGGAGACGAGCATATTCTCGCGAGAGTGAATATCTGTTCAAGATATTCCGAAAGAGTTTTGATCTTGACCGGACATTTTGAGGCGCATACTTTCGATGAGCTTTTTGAAAACACAAAAAAAATCAGATGGGCTGACTATATCGGCATGAAAGATAAATTTCCGGTAAAGGGCTACTGCTTAAATTCGGATCTTTTTTCTGTCAGAGATTGCCAGGCTATAATAAAAAAGGCTGTTGTGGAATCATTAAAAAGCCGATATAGAACAGATTGGTTTGAGGAAACAGGCAGTCTTTATCAAATTCAGTTTTCCGTATTTAAAAACGATGTCTCGCTGTTCATAGATACATCTGGCACCGCGCTTCATAAAAGGGGATACCGTCCTCAGGCAAACGCGGCGCCGATAAAGGAAACTTTGGCTGCCGCTATGTGTTATTTTTCGCATTTAAGGGATTATCATACGCTTTATGATCCGATGTGCGGCTCGGGGACTGTCGCTGTCGAGGGAGCGCTTTTGGCAGCAAATATCGCTCCGGGAATTAACAGAGAATTTACTGCGGAAACATGGAGAAATATCGATCATGAGGTGTGGACTGAAGAAAGAGACCGCGCCAAATCCCTTGAAAAAAAGGATATATCTTTTTTCTGCTTTGCGTCCGACATAGATTCTCACGCCGTTAATACAGCAAAATTAAACGCGAAAAGGGCAGGCGTCGAAAAATATATAAAATTCGGGGTCTCCGATATTAAAGATTTTTCTCCTTCAACAGAAAAAGGAACGGTGATTACAAATCCTCCGTACGGAGAAAGACTTTCCGATATCAAATCGGCTGAAAAGCTTTACAGAGAAATGGGAAAAATATTTATTCCAAAAAAAGGCTGGAGCTATTCAATCATCGCGTCAGATGAGGATTTTGAAAAAAATTTCGGCAGGAAAGCGGACAAACGCCGAAAGCTTTACAACGGAATGATTAAATGTCAGCTGTATATGTATTTTAAGTATTAGAAATTTAAATATTTTATCTGTTGAAAATATAATAATATGGGAACTGCCGGTAATACGGGTTTTAAAACAAACCTGAATACGACAGCTCCCTGTTTTTTTTATAATTTTTCAGGACTTTGATAAAAACAAACATATCGACGTGATTCATTATATCCGACTGCCTTTTAATAAAATCGGTTTCTGTGAGAAAAAAAAGTATAATTTTTATCTGATTTTTTTTCGGCAGTTAAATTTTTATCGACAAATTAATAAATTTAATTTTTTTTGCAGTATAAAATTGGTCTATTCAGACGCAGACTGCTTTAAAACAGCGGATAATAATTTTTCATAAGAAAAATCTAATAGATTTATCCTCGATTTATTTCCGCATTAGTCGGAATTATCTTTTTTATTTTCAAAAAGTTTTTTTCAAAAATTTTATTTTATCAAATAAAACGAAGCCTCATCATACAAATTATTTTACAACCCTTCTCTGTATTTATGCTTTCGGTAAACATCGATTTTAAATATTAAGATAAAAATTTAATTTATATATACTTAATATTGTTGTCTGAAAATATATAAATAATAAAATATCAAAACAGAGGCTGAAACTTATGAAACATGTATTTGTTATTAATCCTCATGCCGGTAAAGGTAAAGCTGTCGAAACTGCGACAAGAGAAATAGAAAATTATGCGGATATTCATCCCGATTTTGACTATCAGATATATGTCACAAGATATCCTGGAGATGGTCAGAATTTCGTAAAACATCTCGGAGATACGACGACGGAGCCTGTCAGAATTTATGCCTGCGGCGGCGACGGCACTTTATACGAGGTCGCAAACGGAGCCTACGGCTATAAAAATATTGAAATCGGAGCGATTCCATGCGGTTCCGGAAACGATTATATCAGACTTTACGGCACGCCCGATCAGTTCCAGAATATCGCGGCTCAGGTAGAGGGCAAATCTGCTGTTGTAGATGTAATAAAATGCGGAAACAGAATAGCGCTTAATCAGTGTTCTATGGGTTTTGACGCCGAAACTTGCAATAAACAGCAGGATTTTAAAAAATTTAAATTTCTTAACGCAAACGCTTCATATCTTGCGTCTATTCTGTATTGTTTCCTTTTTAAAATGGATAACAACTTTACGATCTCGCTTGATGACAATGATTCGGAAAAATATCACGTCCTTTTCTGCTATGTCGGCAATTCAAGATGGTACGGCTCAGGCTTTATGGCGGCTCCGTTCGCAATGCCCGATGACGGACTTTTGGATGTTGTCGTTGTCCGCAAAAATAATGATCCAAAGCTTAAACTTCTCAAACTCATCAAACCTTACAAGGAAGGAAGGCTGATAAATCATCCAATCACAATATTTAACAGAGCTAAAAAAGTAAAGATACATTCTGATATGCCTGCCACCGTAAATATCGACGGCGAGTGCGAAAAACGAACCGATGTCGAGTTTGAAATCGTGCCCAAGGCGATGAGATTCATTGTCCCGACAAGCACCACATATTTTGCGGACAGGGAATCCGGAAAGATATCAAACGAAATAGACTTTTCTAAATTTAAATTTTAATTTTCAAGTTAGGAGAATTTATTATGGCGGACATAGAACGCATAGAAAACGATTTTCTTTCTGCCGGTGTTAAATATTACGGTTCAGAGCTTACATCCGTAAAATCAAAAAAGACAGGCAGGGAATTTATCTGGTGCGGCGACACATCTATCTGGTACGGACAAAGTCCTATTCTGTTTCCCATAGTCGGCAGACTTCTTGATGACAAATATATGCTGAACGGAAAAGAATACTCTATGCCGAAACATGGTCTTTACAGAAAGAGAAATTCAACTCTCGTTTCAAACGACGGTTCATCTGTTACATTTATGCAGACCGATGACGATGAAACATTTAAGAAATATCCTTTTCACTTTGATATTTATGTAAAATTTCAGCTTGAAGGCAAATCTCTCAAAGTGACCCATACTGTCGTCAATAAAAACGACGGAGTTATGTATTTTTCAATCGGCGCGCACCCTGCGTTTAACTGTCATATCGGAGATAAGTTAATCTTTGAAAAAAAAGAAACTCTTTCAACAGAGAAAATCGATTCCGATTCCATAAGACTCAATGAAAAATTCCCGCTTCTCAAAAATTCAAATGAAATTGAAATAACCAAGGATATTTTCAAAGAAGACGCGTTGATATTATCTGGGATAAAATCAAAATATGTCACTTTGAATGTTCCTGAGGACAGATACAGCGTTAAATTTGATTTCAATTCGTCTCCTTATCTCGGAATATGGGCGAAACCCGGCGCTCCGTATGTATGTATAGAACCTTGGTGGGGAGTCAACGATTCAAGAGATAAAACAGATGATTTCTCGAAAAAAGATGAGATACTCTCTCTTGATTCCGGAAAAAAATTTGAGATGAGCTGGCAGGCGTATTTCGACGAACAATGAGACGTTTGTTGTCATAAATTAATAAAATATAATATAATAACTTGACTTTTTTGATTTAATTTGGTATTATTTAGACGGAGAATGAAATATGGCTGATAAGAAAAACAAACCATTAGATGAGCGTGGCGACATTTTTACCGACGATGAAGAAAGAGATAATTCAGAGCCTTTGATAGTCAGTGTAACTGACGAGCAGGGAAATGATCACAAATTTCAGGAGTTGGATTCTTTCGCCGAAGGTAATAACGAATATGTTGCATTGCTTGCGATAATTGACGACAACGAGGAAGTATGGGACGCCGATGACGAACTCATCGTACTCAGAAGGGTATACGAGGGCGACGATATTATTCTCGAACCTATCGAAGATGAAAAAGAATTTATGCGAATAGGAAAAATTTTTGAGGAAAGACTTTCGGACGAATTCGATTTCGAAGACGACGATTAATCTGCCGTAATTCATTTTTTTAAAACATTTCTGCCTTGTGCGATAAATCTCAGCATATATTGACCCAACACTATTAATTTTTAGGGAGCTTTAAAATTCTCTTATGCGGAGCGCAGACCTCCCCGGTATTCCGGGACGAAGGGAGCCGGAAACATAGGACGCAGCACCCACCTGTTTTCAAGCAGGTTTCTATCTGCGGAGATCCGGCAAGGCGGATTTCTTTTTTAACTTTTGTCAAATAAAAAAGCTTCCGATAAAAATCGGAAGTTTTTTTGTTACCGCAGCTTATTATTCTGTTCTTTCAGAAAATTTATCAGCTTTTCTTTTAAATCTTTATTCTTAAACGAATTGTTGTCTATATAAATTTCATTTCCGTCTTTAAAAAAGAACACGGTAATATCAGAAAAAGATTTTATGGATTTAAGATTTCTCACCTGATATTCGGCGCTTTCTTTGTTTCTGACAAATATGATGTTGTCATGATTGAAAGTCACTTCAATATTGTCGTTCTTGCCTTTTTTATAAAGTTTAAAAGCTGCATAACGAGTAATAAAAGGTGCGGCGACAGTTAAAGCGGCAAGCGCACCTGTCAAAACTGCCATTCTGAAGTTATTTTGATTAATATCAAATATAATAACCGCAATTAAGGCCAGCGCCAATATTGTGCAGAAAATATAAATTTTATAAAATATCCTTTTTGACAGGTATGACTTTATCAACTTGTCGGTTTCTTTGAATTTTAAGACGAACATTAAAATTACCGGCAGAGATGAATTGCGAATCCTGCAATTTCATCCGCTAAGTAAATGAATGTCATCTTTCCGTTTTTGTCGTATTTAGCTGATGAATAGTCAAGTTTCACATTTGCTTTTTCAAGTCTGTATACAGCTCTGTCGACGGAATTTGTCTTAACAGCTATATGTCCGCAAGTTCCGCGGCCGTTTGATTTCATGTATTCAAATTTGTCGTCGCCTACAAAGTAGCTTACATCACATTCTCTTGAATTAAAACCGAAAATTTTTGTAATTAAATTTACATCCTTCTCGGCGTCTTTTTCATTGGAGACGTTTATTCCGATGTGCCCGAGTTTATAGCCAAGCATTGTTTTTACAGCTTCTTTTGTCATCTCTTCAACCGCGTCGTATCTGCCGGCGTCAATCAAATCGGATTTTACCATCCAGCTGCCGCCACATGCCAAAATTTTATCGGAACTCAAATAATCGTTCAGATTTTCCGAATTAACTCCGCCAGTCGGGATAAATTTCATGTTTACGTAAGGACCAGAAAGAGCTTTTATTGTCTTTATTCCGCCTAAATTCTCGGCGGGGAAGAATTTGACAACGTCAAGTCCGAATTCAATCGCTTCTTCAATATTTGAAGCGGTTGAGCATCCTGGAGTAATAGGAATATTATTTTCAACACAGTAGCCTACAACCTTCGGATTGAAACCGGGCGTTACGATGAATTTGGCTCCTGCATTTACTGCTCTTTTAACCTGGTCTACGGTAAGCACCGTTCCGGCTCCAACAAGCATTTCGGGACATTCGGCGCTTATTTTTTTAATTGACTCCTCTGCGGCGTCAGTTCTGAATGTGATTTCAGCGACCGGCAGTCCTCCGTTTACAAGTGCTTTCGCAAGCGGTAAAGCCTCGTCGGGGCTTGAAAGTTTTACGACAGGAATAATTCCTATTTTATAAAATTCCTCTAAAAGCTTATTCATTTTTCAATCCTCTGTTTTATTATTTTCTTTTTGAATCTTTTTCAATAGCTTCCCATAAACCGTTTAAATATGTGGCACCGAGAGCTCTGTCGTAAAGTCCGTATCCGGGTCTTCCTGTCTCTCCCCAAATCATTCTGCCGTGGTCGGGACGTACATAACCGTCAAATCCGTTGTCATAAAGAGCTTTCATAATCTCGTACATGTCAAGCGAACCGCCTGATGAAAGGTGACCGGTCTCCTCAAATCCGTTTGGAAGAATTTTTACGTTTCTTAAATGCGCAAAATGTATTCTTCCCATTTTCGCGTATTTGGCGGCCATTTTTACAACGTCATTTTTTGGATTGCATCCTAAAGAACCTGTGCAGAGCGTTATTCCGTTGTGTTTGTCGTCAACAGTTCTCAAAAGTCTGTCAAGGTCGTCTTCAGTTGATATTATTCTCGGCAGACCAAAAATCGGCCAGCTCGGATCGTCTTCATGAATAGCCATATAGACGTCATATTCGGCGCATACCGGAATAACCTTTTTCAGAAAATATTCAAGATTAATCCATAAATCCTCGGCTGTCATTTTATTGTATTCGCCAACAACCTCCGACAGCTCCTGTCTTGAATAACTTGCATCCCAACCGGGAAGAGTCAAATCAGAGTTGGAATTAAGCGGATTTACTTTGTCGACTTGTTCTTGATAATATACAAGTGATTTAGAGCCGTCGCTGTTTGCGTGATCAAGCTGAGTCCTTGTCCAGTCGAAAACAGGCATGAAATTATAGCATATACATTTAATTCCGGCCTTGCCGAGTCTTCTTACGTTTTCGCAGTAATTCTCAATCAGTCTGTCTCTGTCGGGCTTGCCGAGTTTAATATCCTCATGAACCGGAACTGATTCGATTACTTCGAATTTCAATCCGGCGTCTTCAGTCATTTTTTTCAGCTCGTCAATTGATTTCTGAGGCCATACCTCACCTACAGGAACGTCGTATACGGCAGTGACTATTGAGTACATGCCGGGTATCTGCCTTATTTTTTCTAAAGTTATCTCATCGTCTTTTCCGTACCATCTGAATGAAAGTTTCATTTAATTTCTCCGTGACACTGTAATTATTAATTATTATTTTAATGAAATGACAGAAATGTGTCAATCGAAAAAACATAAAAATTTCACAACCTGTTTTTATAAATTATTGTTAGTATTTTTATGATTTTAAATTTCATTAAATTAATAACATAGAGCTGCTTTTTAGTCTTGAAATATAGCGCTAAATTGTTATATAATGTTATAAAAGGTTTTTAAAAATTATTAAATTATAGTAGGTTTTTAAAATGAAAGACGGAAATTTTTTATACTACGATCATAAGGCGAAAAATTTTAATGAAGCTCTTCCTCTGGGCAACGGCAAAATCGGCGCGATGATCTACGGTGACCCGGAAAAAGAAAAGGTGTCGCTGAACTACGACGAACTTTGGACAGGCTACCCGAGAGACTACACAGACACGTGCAAATATAAAAACTTTGACAGAGCCCGTGTTCTCGCTCTTCAGGGAAAATATTATGAAGCGGAAAACATTCTTGAATCATCTTTTGAGGGACTGAACTCAGAAGCTTATATGCCGTTCGGCGATTTGACAGTTGACACAGGTTCCGGCAAAGTAAGAGAATACAGAAGGTGTCTCGACCTTGAAACAGGTGTTCATACTGTCGAGTTTAAAAAAAGCGGCGTTAGTTTCAAAGAAGAGTCGTTTGTGTCAGCGCCTGATAATGTTTTTGTGCTAAATATAGAAGCAGATTCTGTTTTCAATTCTAAAATAAAGCTTTCTTCTCCTCTCAAAAGCGAGATAAAAACAATAGGATATGATTATATTCTTGACGGGCAGTGTCCGTCGTATTCGCCGAACAACAAGAAATTTTTCAAATATGATATGGATCTTTATTCAGATAATGACAAAGAAAAAGGAATGTTGTTCCGCGGAGCCGTCAGAATAAAAACTGACGGAAGACCAAAATTTAAATCAGACGACATTCATATAAAGAATGCCAAAAAAATAATCATTTATTTCGCAGTTGAGTCGAGCTATAACGGGTACAAAAGACATCCGTATTTAGATGGAAAGGATTATGAAAATCCTCCGCTTGAGACTCTTGAAAAAGTTTACAACAAAACATATGAAGAAGTTAAAGAATGTCATGTAAAAGATTTTACGGCTTTTTATGACAGAACCGAACTTTTCCTCGGAACTGATTACAAAGACAATGTTCCTCTTGATAAAAGACTTGCATCTTTCAGCGGAAAAAACGATGTGGGACTTTTTACTTTGCTTTTCAATTTCGGAAAATATCTGACAATCTCTTCGTCAAGGCAGGGAAGTGAAGCGACTAATCTTCAGGGAATATGGAATGATTCCGTAAATCCGCCGTGGGCATCGAACTACACGGTTAATATCAATACTGAGATGAACTATTTTCCTACAATGGAAATGGCTCTTCCGGAAATGAAAAAACCGCTTATTGAATTAGTAAAAAAAATAGCGGATACGGGCGAAAAAACAGCCGACAAATGTTATCACGCGAGAGGCTTCTGCGCTCATCACAACGTTGATATATGGGGATTGTCAACGCCTGTACAGGGGAAAAGCCAATGGTCTTTCTGGTATATGTCGGGCGCGTGGTTCTGCCACGATTTGTACGAATATTATGAGTATACTCTCGACAAAGATTATCTGAGTAAAACGGCATACCCAATAATGGAAAAAGCCGCTCTGTTCCTTCTTGATATGCTTATAATCGATAAAGACGGATATTATATTATCTGTCCGTCTACATCGCCTGAAAATAAATTTTTCTGGCACGGCAGGCAGGTAGACGTTTCTGAGACCTCTACTATGACAATGTCAATTACAAGGGAGCTTTTCCGTAATGTTTTAAAAGCTTCGGAGGTTTTAGGCATAAAAGATAATGTTACGGAAGAAATCAGAGCCAAGATAGATAAACTTCTCCCATATAAATTCAATTCCACAGGAGATTTGATGGAATTTTACGATGAAGTCAAATATCCCGAACCTGAACACAGGCATGTTTCGCATCTGTACGGACTTTTTCCGTCTAACCTTATTGATTATGATAAAACCCCGGAACTCTGCGAGGCTGTAAAGAAATCGCTTGAATTCAGAGGCGATGACGGTACAGGCTGGTCAATAGCATGGAAGGCGAATCTTTATGCGAAACTCAGAGACGGAAATCACGCGAAAAAACTTCTGACTCTTCAGCTTAAACCTATCGGCAACAGATATGTCAAAGGATTAAATTCCGGAAAAACATATCCGAATTTCTTTAATTCCTGTCCTCCTTTTCAGATTGACGGCAATTTCGGCGCCGCATCCGCCGTTGAAGAAATGCTTATGCAGTCAGACGGCGAAAAAATAATTCTTCTTCCCGCATTGCCTGATGACTGGACATCAGGATATGTCAAGGGTCTCGCCGCAAGAGGAAACGTTACGGTCGATATAACATGGAAGGATAAAAAACTTACGGGTTATAAGATTAACGGGGATTTGCGTGATATAAAAATTATATATAACGGTAAATGTATGAATTAATAAAAAACATCCGCATTATCACATGCGGATGTTTTTTTATTGAGAACGTTTTTTAATCATTTATATTTTTTTTCAGATAGTTGACAACGTCTCCAACTGTTCTGAACGTCGAGGAAATTTTCTCCGGAATTTCAATATTGAATTCGTCCTCAAGATCTCCCGAAATACTCATCAGCTCAAGCGAATTCAGCCCTACATCATCTACAAGTTTTGTGTCGGATGTGATTATAGAATCGACGAGTGTATAATTTTTAAGTATATCAGATAATTTATTAACTAACTCAATATCTGTCATTTTATATTTCATCTCCGTATTTATAAAAATATTTATTTGCAATTTCACATTTTTGCAATAATTACTAAGAAATATTAATAATTTATTAATTTTTATATTAAAATTATATCATAAATATGATTAGATGTCAACTGTTGTTTGACAATTTTATATTAATTTGTTTATTTTCTATATTAAATTTTCGGAAGTGTTTTAAACATATGTTTTTTTTGAGATTTATTATATATGGATAAAAGGTATTGACAACATTTTAATTTTTGATATAATATATTTTGTTATGCCGCTGTGGCGGAATTGGCAGACGCAAGGGACTTAAAATCCCTCGGTGGCAACACCATATCGGTTCAAGTCCGATCAGCGGCACCAAATGGGACGGTTTATTCCGTCCTGTTTTTTTTGGCAAAAATTTCAAACATTGAAAATACATCATGGAATTGATATAATAAAAGCGGTGATTTTATGAAATTAATGATTTTGGATGGAAATTCTATCGCAAACAGAGCATATTACGGAATCAGAACTTTAACCACAGGCGACGGAAGACCAACAAACGCCGTTTTCGGTTTTTTGAATATTCTATTGTCTCTTGAAAATAATTATAAACCCGATGCTGTCGCGGCCGCATTCGATGTTCATGCGCCCACATTCAGACATAAATTATATGACAAATATAAGGGCAACAGAAAGGGAATGGATGACGAACTCAGAGTTCAGATGCCTGAAATAAAAGATATACTTAAATCTATGGGCATTAAAATTATCGAAAAGGAGGGATGGGAAGCAGACGATATTCTCGGAACTCTTGCGAAATCATGCAAATCAGGCGACTGCTGCTATATAGCCACAGGCGACAGAGATTCTCTTCAGCTTGTAGACGACAAAGTCACAGTTTTGCTCGCGTCCCCGAAGGCAGGCCAGACACAGACAGTTGAATATACGCCCGAATATGTCACTGAAACAAAAGGCGTCAAACCTCATCAGCTTATTGATGTAAAAGCTTTAATGGGTGACGCATCCGATAATATACCCGGGGTTCCCGGAATAGGTGAAAAGACTGCTACGTCTTTAATACAGAAGTTCGGCACGCTTGACAACGTTTATTCTAACATAGACAGCGAAGAAATAAAAAATTCCGTCAGGACAAAACTCTCTGCGGGAAAAGACAGCGCTTATATTTCTAAAACGCTCGGAACTATCAGAACAGATGTTCCGATAGAAACTGACTACAGATCTTATGTCCCCAAAGAAATAGACAAGCAGGAGCTTAAAAAATTACTTGCTGATCTTGAAATGACATCTTTTATAGAAAAGCTTGGACTTAAAGACGTGGTAATTGTAAATACCGACAGGACAAATGCTAAAATCTCTCTGTCGAATGAACCGGCGGAAAATCTTTTATCCGATGAAGATGAAATCTTTCTTTGTTTCGATGAAAAATTTGAAAGATGCGCTGTCTGCTGTTCCGGTAAAGCAGGCGAATATTCAATGGATGAAATCAAGCCTCTGCTCGCGAACGAAAAACTGAAAAAATGCGTTGATGACAGCAAATCTCTTTACAAAAATCAGATTGAAAACGGTTATGAAATAAAAAACATAAGTTTTGACTCTACTCTTGCAGGTTATCTTTTAAACGCCAATTCATCAGATTATTCCGTGGAAACACTAGCCGATACTTATAAGGTTTTCGTTGATATTGAAACAGATGACAAACTTATCAGAAATGCGGCGCTTCTGTCCCAACTCAAGGACAAGCTTCTTTCTTTTTTAGACGAATACGGAGAAACGTCATTATTATATGACGTTGAAATACCTCTCGCGGAAGTTCTGTCGTCTATGGAAAATATAGGTTTTAAAATTGACCGTGTCAGTATTGCGGAGTTCGGAATTGAGCTCAATGACAGAATTTCAGTCCTGACACGTGAAATATATGATTATGCCGGCCACGAGTTTAAAATCAATTCACCGAAACAGCTTGCCGCAGTATTATTTGAAGAGTTGAAACTTCCACCGAAAAAGAAAACAAAGAGCGGTTTTTCCACAAATGTGGAGGTCTTGGAAAGTTTAAGAGACGACCATCCAATAATAGATCTTGTTCTTGAATACAGGTCTCTCACCAAATTAAAATCAACTTATTGCGACGGACTTTTAAAGGCTGTAAAGGAGGACGGACGCGTTCATTCTACTTTTAAACAGACTGAGACGAGGACAGGCCGACTGTCATCGACAGAACCTAATTTGCAAAATATTCCCGTAAGAACTGAACTCGGCGCCGAGATGAGAAAATTTTTCACAGCAGACTCCGGAAAAACTCTAGTAGACGCCGACTATTCGCAGATAGAGCTGAGGGTATTATCTTGTGTGGCCGATGATGCAAATATGCAAAACGCATTTAACAACGGTGTGGATATTCACGCATTGACAGCGTCGCAGGTTTTCGGTATTCCGATTGAAATGGTCTCTTCAAAGATGCGTTCAAGGGCAAAAGCCGTAAATTTTGGAATAGTATACGGAATAGGAGCTTATTCGCTTTCAAAGGATATAAATGTATCTGTAAGCGAGGCAAGAAGATATATCGACAATTACCTTAAGACGTTTTCCGGAATAGACAGATATATGAAGGAAATTGTAAAAAAGGCGAAGGAAGACGGCTTTGTCACCACATTGTTCGGCAGAAGACGTTATATTCCGGAATTGAAGTCGTCAAACGCCGTTCAAAGAGCGTTCGGCGAAAGAGTTGCGAGAAATGCGCCTATTCAGGGAACTGCCGCCGATATAATCAAAATCGCCATGATAAATGTCTATAATACGTTGAAGAAAGAAGTCCCCGAAGCCAAGCTTATAATGCAGGTGCATGATGAGCTGATTGTCGAATGTCCGGATAATAAAAAGGATGAGGTCGCAAAAATCCTTAAAAGCGAGATGGAAAACGCCGTTTCTCTAAAAGTCAAGCTGACCGCCGATGTTCAAACCGGAAAAACCTGGTATGAGGCGAAAGGATGAAAATAATATTTGTATGCTCCGGCAATACATGCAGATCTCCTCTCGCCGAGGCTTTATTCAGAAAAAAGACAGAAAAATATAAAGGCAATCTTATAATTTCAAGCCGGGGAATTTCTGCGGAGGAGGGGATTTCGGCTGATTTACTTTCAGTTGCCGCAGCTGAAAAAATCGGTATCGATATCTCAAATCATCGTTCAAAATCTTTGACAGCCGATGATATTGATTCCGCTGATATAATAGTCTGCATGACTGAAACTCAAAAATTGATTCTCGATTCCTACACAGATAAAGCAGTTGTGATTCCGGGAGAAATTCAAAATCCGGCTGGGGACGGCCTTGATTCTTATCTTGATATATCTTTTGAATTATCGGAAAAACTTGATGAAATGATTGCCGAAGATTATTTCGCAAAAACAAGAAGAGCCGGAAAAGAAGATATAGGTATTATTGCCGGTCTCGAAAAAGAGTGTTTTTTAAATCCGTATTCATTTGAGAACATAAAAGGAGAGTTTGAATCTGGATGTGAAGTATCATTTATCTGCGAATACCTTGGGGTAAACGCCGGATATATTTTAGCTCAGGATATGTCAGGCGATATTTTTATTAACAGGGTAGCCGTATCGAAAAATTACAGAAGGCATCATCTCGCATCTGACATATTATTAAATCTCTTTTCATACGCCAAAGAAAGCGGAGCGGAATTTATTTCGCTTGAAGTCAGAAAATCAAATATTAAGGCGATAGGATTATACAAAAAATTCGGATTTGAAAAACAAGGCGTCCGAAAAAATTATTATTCAAACCCGGAAGAAGACGGAATAATAATGACGAAGTTTTTAAAATAAAAAACAGCCGCAAAAACGGCTGTTTTTTTCTGAACTTAACTTTGCATGAAACCGGACGGATCGTCGTAATTGTGTTTTTCCGAAAGCATCATATCTTTCACTTTCATAAGTCTTGTTGTTGAAGACCGCTCATTTTCGTCAAGCTTCATTGTAATGTATCTTATTGTGTCCTCGTACTGAGGAATCATCGTATATTCAAGCGCATTTACACGTCTTCTTGTGCTTTCAATTTCCGACGCCATAAGCTGGCATGATTTTTCAATTTCCGCAAGCTTCATCATATCACGTAGAATATCGCTGAAATCCTTTACGGCAATGTCAAGATCGCCTGATGTATACGCAAAACCATAAGGGTAGATATCCGATTCGTCAGATGTTCTGTATTTGATGTCAAATTTAGGAATTTTTACGCTCATTACATTCTTTTCTTTGACGTCAACAGTCATCTGCTGCATCGGAACCATAAGTGCGGTATTCAGCTCCTCATCGCTCATTACAGAGCCGGCAAGAGCCATATGCTGATTTGCCTCTTTCAGTTTTTGCTCAACTGTACGTCTCAAGTCTTTGTTCTCTTTTACAAGAGACATAAATTGACGCATCAGCTCATCGCATTTATCCTTTAAAAGTTTGTGACCTCTTCTCGCTGTCACAAGCTTTTTTTTCAGGTTGTTCAGCTCCATTCTGGTCGGATTTATATTCATTACCGCCATAGTAACAGGAACCTCCTTAATTACTTTTCGCTTTTATCTGCGTCGTAGTATTTGTCGAGCATCTCGGTGGAAATACGTTTAAGTTCGCTTCTCGGCAGTATTCTGAGAAGATCCCAGCCGATGTCAAGCGTTTCCTCAATGCTTCTGTCGGTATTGAATCCCTGAGAAACATATCTTTTCTCAAATTCATCAGCAAACTCGGCATATTTTTTGTCCATGTCAGTCAGCGCGGCTTCGCCTAAAACCACCATCAGTTCCTTTGCGTCTTTTCCCCTTGAATAAGCGGAGAAAAGCTGGTTCATAGTGCTGGAATGGTCTTCTCTTGTCTTGCCCTCTCCGATTCCTTTATCTTTAAGTCTTGAAAGAGAAGGAAGAACATCTATAGGAGGATTAATGGACTGTCTGTAAAGCTCTCTTGAAAGAATTATCTGTCCCTCTGTAATATATCCAGTCAGGTCGGGAATGGGATGGGTTTTGTCGTCCTCGGGCATTGTGAGAATAGGTATCATTGTAATGGAACCTTTTTTGCCCTTCATTCTGCCTGCTCTCTCGTAAATCTGAGCTAAATCGGTATACATATAACCGGGATATCCTCTTCTGCCGGGAACTTCTTTTCTTGCGGCAGAAACTTCACGAAGGGCGTCTGCGTAGTTTGTGATGTCGGTCATTATTACAAGTACATGCATATCAAGGTCGAATGCGAGATATTCGGCTGCCGTCAATGCCATTCTCGGCGTAGCTATTCTTTCTACAGCGGGGTCGTTCGCGAGGTTTGTAAACACCACTGTTCTGTCAATAGCGCCGTTTTCCTTGAATGACTCGATAAAGAAATTGGCCTCTTCAAATGTGATTCCCATCGCCGCGAATACTACGGCAAATTCATCTGATGTTCCTCTGACTTTTGCCTGCTTAACAATCTGAGCCGCAAGCTGAGCGTGAGGAAGTCCGGAAGCAGAGAATATGGGAAGTTTTTGACCTCTTACAAGCGTGTTCAGTCCGTCTATAGCGGAAATTCCAGTTTGAATAAATTCCTGCGGGTATGCTCTTGCGGCAGGATTCATGGGTCTGCCGTTAATGTCAAGTCTTTTGTCCGGGATTATTTCAGGACCTCCGTCAATAGGTCTGCCCAATCCGTCAAAAACTCTGCCGAGCATATCTCTCGAAACGCCGAGTTCCATAGACCTTCCGAGAAATCTGACCTTGCTGTCCGCGAGGTCTATTCCCATTGCCGGTTCAAAAAGCTGAACCAAGACATTTGAGCCGTCAACTTCGAGAACTTTGCATCTTCTTGTCTCGCCGTCGGGAAGTTCTATCTCTCCGAGTTCGTCGTATTTTACACCATCAACGTCTCTTACAAGCATAAGAGGACCGGCTATTTCCTGTATTGTTCTGTACTCTTTTGGCATTAGTCCTCTTCCTTTCCGGCTTCAATAGCTTTTTCTATATCATTTTCAAGAAGTTTTTCAACTTCTTTTTCTTCTGTATCTACATCTTTTTCTTCGACATATTTGAATCTGCCTATATTTTCCCTTGAAGGCAGCGCGCTGAGCGTCTCTATATCGGCACCGTTCTTCAATGCGTCAAGACACTTGTCATAGTAGGAGAGAATCAGCGACATCATTACGTACTGTTTGTGGAGTGACGTGTAAGTATCAACCTCATGGAACGCGAGCTGATGAAGGAAGTCTTCTCTTATAGATCTCGCGGCCTCCATTTTGAGTCTGTCGGTCGGAGACAAAGCGTCTTCACCGACGAGTCTTACTATTTCATCGAGTGAAGCTTCGTCGGAAAGCAACGACATAAGTCTTGCTCTTTTATTCATCCAGTCCTCACTGACATTTTTATTAAACCAAGAACTCAGCTGGTCTGTGTACAGCGAATATGATGTAAGCCAGTTGATTGCAGGGAAGTGCCTTTTGTATGCGAGAGACGCGTCAAGACCCCAGAACACCTTTACAATTCTCAATGTTGCCTGTGAAACAGGTTCTGAAATATCGCCTCCGGGAGGAGATACCGCACCAATGGCGGAAAGCGTACCTTCTCTGTTGTCAAATCCGAGAGCTATTACTCTTCCTGCTCTTTCATAGAACTGTGCAAGCCTTGAACCTAAGTAAGCAGGATATCCTTCCTCGCCGGGCATTTCCTCAAGTCGTCCGGACATTTCTCTCAATGCCTCAGCCCATCTTGAAGTGGAATCGGCCATAAGAGCAACGTTATATCCCATATCTCTAAAGTATTCGGCTATCGTTATTCCTGTGTAAATAGACGCCTCTCTTGCCGAAACGGGCATATCGGAAGTATTTGCGATAAGAACTGTTCGTTTCATAAGAGACGAACCTGTATGCGGATCTATTAGCTCAGGAAATTCATTTAAAACGTCAGTCATTTCGTTTCCGCGCTCGCCGCAACCTATGTATACTACTATATCTGCATCAGCCCATTTGGCAAGCTGATGCTGAGTTACGGTTTTTCCGGAACCGAAAGGACCGGGAATTGCCGCAACGCCGCCTTTCGCAATCGGGAATAATGCGTCAATAACCCTCTGACCTGTGATTAACGGACGGTCCGGGGAAAGTTTTTTGGCATAAGGTCTTTCTTTTCTGACAGGCCATTTCTGAATAAGCGTCAAATCGAGCTTTGAGCCTTTATCTGTGTTGATTGACCCGATTTTGTCGGTTACGGTAAAATCGCCTTCGTTAATCGACGCGACCTGACCGTCCCCGCCGTACGGAACCATTATTTTATGCAAAACAACTTCGGTTTCCTGAACGGTTCCCAATATGTCTCCGGCTTTAACTTTGTCTCCCTTTGAGACAGTCGGAGTAAAATGCCATTTTTTATTTCTGTCAAGAGACGGAACTTCAACTCCTCTTTGAAGGTTGTTGGATCCCGTCTTTTTCATAATCTCGTCTAGAGGACGCTGTATTCCGTCAAATATTGAGCCTATAAGTCCGGGGCCCAATTCTACGCTCATCGGCTCTCCCGTATCGTATACGGGTTCACCGGTGCCGATTCCGGATGTTTCCTCATATACTTGAATAGAGGCTCTGTCGTCGTGCATTTCTATTATTTCGCCTATGAGACGTTCGTCCGAGACTCTGACAACGTCAGACATTTTAGCATCTCTCATTCCTCCCGCTATTACGAGAGGCCCGGCTACTTTAAGAATAGTACCTGTGCTCATATGAGTGTACTCTTCCTTTCATGATTATTGTTATTTATCTTTTAAAATATCCGAACCTACGGCTTTTTCGACTGAAAGAGAAACGTTTTTCATTCCTTCGCCTGTATTTCCTGTAATTCCGGGTATAGGAATTATCGCCGGAGACGGTTTAAATCTGTATTTATCGATTTCGCTTTCTGCGAGAGACGCCGCTTTTTCGGTAATAAAAATTACAGCGTAATCGTCATCCGCCATTTCGCGTATCGTTTTTTGAATTTCTTCGGGTGTGTTTGCGAAAACGACGTCCAGACCTATAGATTTAAATCCGAATACAGAGTCCTTGTCGCCTATTGCGCCGACTTTACTGCTCATAAAGAACCCTCACCCTTTCATCTAACTTCTTTTCATCTTCGCCGTTAAGTTTTCCGGAAAGAATTATTCTGACAGTCAAAATTTCCGCTTCCACGGCAAGGAAAAATGAGGCCGGCGGTTCTATACCGTATGTAATGGTTTTTGCTGTACGCAAAAGATTCATTATCTTGTCGTCGCAGTATTTTTCAAAGGAAGCGGAACTTTCTTTGAGTTTAGCCGCTTCATCGCCGAAACCTGAATTTTCAAGATAAGAAAGCAAATTGTCCGTTCCTTCCGAAGAAGCTTTCGCAAGAGACTGCTTATCTATACCTTCACATTCGGCGAGAACTCTTGTTGTGAAATTCAAATCTTTCCCTGCAAGAGCGCACCTGTATGCGATTTTTATGTTTTTCATTCGCGCATCAAGATAAGAAAGTGAGATAAACATTTCACATCCTGTCTCTTCGGCTTTTTGGATTTCAGCTTCAATGCAATATCTGTCAATTATCGCATCGGACAGCTGGGATTGTCCTGTCTTTGCCAAAACTTCGTAAGATTCTTCTCCCGCTTTTCTTAAAATATCCGGTAAATCGGAAAAAGAATGTTTCGCCGCGCTTTCATATACGGTCTTAGGGTTAAATACGGAAGGAGACGTCAAATATCCGGCGCCGTCGATTTGAGCTACTCCGGCTTTAATTCCTGTTTTCAGATTGTGAAAATCGTTTTTAAGTACGAAGCAGTCAAGAAAACGGATATTATCAATAAGCTCCGTCATAAGAGTCCAAGAAGAATTTTCTCTTTCTTTTAAAGCGTCAATATATTTTAATCCTTTTATATTGTAACCCTTTGAATTAAGATATCTGGCAGTTTCCTCGTATGTTTTGCAAGAAATTAGTCTTGAAACATCTTGGCTTGTCAAAAGTTCTGTTTCTTTTGACCTAATTCTTCCGGTAGCGTATATGTAATCAGATTCTTGCAGTTTCATCCCGGATTTTTTTCTGTTTTCGTCAAATACCTCATCTAAAGTACAGCTCATTTTCAACTGTCACCTCTTTTCTTGAAGAAAATAAATATTTTTCATTGAAATTAAGTTAACTGAAAATAATGTCTTTTGCTTTTGACTTTATTTCTTCCGCATTGGAACTTATCAATTTTGAAAAGAGAAGATTTATTTCAATTTCGCCGTAAGCCAAAATAACTCCTCTTTCTTTTACAAAATCGCTTTTTTCGCATTTTAGACTGCCGCTTACGGCAGAATTGACGCTTGATTCAAAATTTGAAGGAAGAGAGTCAAAGTCTATTCCGCTCAAAAGAATTTTTCCGTCTCCCGGCTGAGCGTTATTGATGCAAAGAAGCTTCAATACTCCGAAATATTCCTCCTCGGAGAGATTATTTAAATATTTCAGAGTATCGGTCAAAACATTGTTCAAAACATTTACCCTGCCTTGAAGAGAAGCCTGCCTTGATTTCATCTCGGCTGTTTTTTCTGCGAGGTTTACTTTTTCAACAGCCTTTTTTTTCGCTTCTGAGATTATGGCCGCTGCTTTTGATTCAGCCTCTTTGGCGGATTTATCGAGAATTTCTTCTGCCTGCTTTTCGGCGTTTGCGTTAATTTCTGAAATCTTGTTGTCTTTGTCGCAAGCGAGACTTTCAATCAGTTTGTCTATTCCTGCCATGATATCACTCCTTTTTTATTAGGCATGACCACGACATATCAGAGTGTTACGTTTCCGATCTGAATAATCGCAAGAAGAGATGTGAGAAGGGAAAGAACGGCGTAAGTTTCAACCATTGCCGCGAAGATGATTCCCTTACCTGACTGATCGGGTCTTTTGGCTATCATGTTTACACCGGCAGCAGCTGTTTTAGCCTGAGCGATGGCTGAAAAATATCCAACCAATATCATGGGAAGACATGCGCAGAAATATGCTATACCTTTTTCAACAGTGATAACGGAAGGATCAAATCCGCCGCCCAAAACGCCTGTGTTGTTCAGAAGAAGGATAGCCGTAAGAAATCCGTAAAGACCCTGTGTTCCGGGAAGAACCTGCATAATAAGGACTTTTCCGAATTTTGAAGGATCTTCCGTGATAACGCCTGCGGCCGCCTGACCGACCATTCCTGTGCCTCTTGCGCTGCCGATACCAGGCAATGCCGCCGCAAGAGCGGCTCCGATGATTACAAAAATAAGACCTGAACTCATGATTTTTTTTCCTCCATGATTCTATAATATTTTGTGTTATATTTTAAGGGAGAGATTTTTCTTCCTCCGCCTTCATAAAACTTGCCGAAAAATTCGACATATTGAAGTCTGTTTGTGTGAACATACGCGCCGATGACATTTATAAGAAGGTTTGCGATATGTCCGAAAATTGCTACAATCGTAAGAAGTACTGCTTTCATCGGCATTGATTTCGGAAGTGTGCCAAGCATATTTATAACCTGTGCTATGACGCCTGTTGAAAGACCGAGCGCAAGAAGTCTCGCATAGGAAAGCACGTCGCCGAGATAGCCGCTTATCAAGTTGTACAAGGCGTATAATCCTTCGCCCAATTTTCCGCCGATTGATTTTGATTTTCTGCCGGCGGTAAGTACGACGAGAAGCGCGCCGATTATTATAAGAGGCGTTCCCGCTTTAGTCATCCACTCGGGGACTTCCGTGAAAAGTCCGAAGAATATGGGAGCTATTCCGATGACGAAAACAAATTGAGGAATTGTTTCGCAGAAGGCGTCAAACTTATGACCGTGCTTTAAAAGATTGTATCCGTTGACGAAAACACCTGTGAAAAGATGAACAAGACCGAAAATAAAACATACGACAAGCACTTTCAGTAGGTTTGATAGCGGATCCATCCACAGCGCCATGCTGAACTGTTTTGCCCCTCCGAATGTCGTTGCAATAACTACGGGTAAATCTCCGAACCAGCTGCCGTACATCGCGCCCCAGAATACAGTGGATATACCGCAGTACATGAACATCTTGACTTTTTGTTTAAAGTCGTCTTCGAGGTTGCCTTTTATCAGCAGGACAGCGCAGGCGATAGTCATGATTAATCCGTATCCTGCGTCAGAAAACATCATTCCAAAGAAGAAATAGTAGAAAAACGCGTATATGGGAGTCGGATCTACGTCATTTTTTCCCGGATAAGAATACATTTCCGTAATCCATTCAAGAGGACTTGAAAAACCGTTGTTTTTAAGTTCAACAGGCGGATCGTCCTCCTCGGAAGGTATTGACAACTCGACTGCCGCCGAATATTTTGACTCGATTTCTTTTTTTAATTTTTCGGATTTAGACGCTACGGCAAATCCAGACAGAATGAATATTTTTCCCGACTGAGCTGTTTGAGCCACAGCGGAAAGCCGTTCTCTCTGCAAGAGAAAATGGTCGTAGATTAACTCAATGTCCGAAAAATAATTTTTGCCTAATTCAGAAAGCTCTGATTTGTTTTTGTCTATATCTTCGGAAAGGTTATTGATTTCTTCATTCAGTAAATCAATTTCTTCCTTTGCCGTCCTCGGAACAGGATTTTGAATCAGAGAAAAACCGTAATTTCTTAATGAGGCCTCGATTTTATCTCTGTCCGACGAAATACAGTAAACCGCGAGAGTAGTCATTTCGGCAGTAGCCGAAATAATGTCGCATTCAAAAGCGTCGGTATTCGGCAGGTCGTTTTTGATTAAGGATAAAATATTGTCCCTGTTTTCTTCGCGCGGAACAGAACCCAAAAGAATAGAAAACCTTTTATCTCCGGCGTAATCCAGAGGAAGATCGTAATTTATCCAAAGAGAAAGCTGAGATATTTTAGTCTCGTCTGCCGACTGTTTCGATAAGTCCTCATTTATCTTTTTATCGAAATTTATTGCTTTTTCGGCGGCGTCAAGAATTTTTGAAATATCAGATGACCTTTTGATATATTCCGCTTCTGAAATTATAGGTCTCGCGGAAAACAAAGATGTTTTAGTTTTAGGCTTGTAAGGCGTTAAAACGGAATAAGCGGAATCGAGTAAAGCGATGTTTCTGTCAATCGCCTCGATGCCTGTCGTCTCATCAGGCGATTTTAATCCGTACTTATTCAAATACTCCTTGGGCTTGCTTATTTCAACGGCGCCTTTTTTCTGAAGAAGTTTAATAATCGAATCGAGGTCCTCGAGCCTGGCGGCAATCTCAATTTTATTTATATCGAGCTTAGCCAAACTTTATTTTTCCTCCTTCCCTAGACCTATGGCTATTTTCAACGCCTCGTCTACGGCTTTTTTGTATTTTGCCGGATCATAAGGCACATTTAAAAGCTCTCGGTCTTTATTCTCGCTGTCTTTTAAAATTTCTGAAGCTTTTTTCTCGGCTTCGGAGATAATATAAGAAGCTTCTTTCTTTGCCTTTTCAATAGTTTCAGTCTCTTCCTGTTTAGCTTTTGCGGAGGCGTTTTTTATTTTCGCGTCCGCGTCCGATTTGGATTTCGCAATAAGTATATCGTTTTGTTTTTCGGCTTCAAGGATTTTTCCGACTGATTCGGAAGCCATGATACCACTTCCTTTTCTTATATTATATTGTTAAAATATTAACATGTTTTTGATATAAAATCAATAGTTCACTTTATTAAATTTGTAAGTTATAATACATATAAAAATAACTTGTTGCTTAAAATTTCAAAATTTTATCGGGTTCAGAAGAAAAATTCGGTTTATAATATTTTTTTTATTTTATACCTTTTACTATTGAAAAAAGTTTTATTTAAAGTTAAAATGTATTTATAAAATCTGGGAGGTTTCAAATGCCTGATTTAAAAGAAGAGTTTACGACTATTCCTGTCGGACCGCTTGGTATAATAGCGCTGCCCGGCTGTGAAAGTCTCGCAAAGAAAGTTGACGACTATATCGTCACTTGGAGAAGAGAACAGATTAGCGAACATAAGGGAACAATAGCTTTCGCGGGATATCAGAGAGATACATATCTTATAGACGCGGTATTTCCGAAATTCGGTTCCGGCGAGTCAAAATGCGTTATTCATTCAAGTGTAAGAGACTATGATATCTACCTCGTAGTTGATTGCTTTAACCACGGAATGACAAACAATGTTTACGGCGTTGATGTCCCTATGATGCCGGATGAACATTACGCCAATTTGAAAAGAGCTATCGCCGCTTGCGCAGGCAAGGCGAAAAGACTTACGGTTATTATGCCAATGCTGTACGAAGGAAGACAGCACAGAAGAAGCGCGAGGGAATCACTCGACTGCGCTATAGCGCTTCAGGAACTTTGTTTCGGCATGGGGGTGGACAACATTATCACTTTCGACGCCCACGACGCAAGAGTACAGAACGCAATTCCTCTTAAAGGCTTTGAGAATGTTCAGACCACATACCAGATGATTAAGGCTCTTGTAAATGATGTTCCTAATTTCAAAATTGACAAAAACCACCTTATGGTAATTTCACCCGACGAAGGCGGACTGCAGAGATGTATTTTCTATTCGTCTATTCTCGGCATAGAACTCGGAATGTTCTATAAGAGAAGAGATTATTCTATTGTAATTGACGGCAGAAATCCGATTATTTCGCATGAATTTCTCGGCGATAATGTTGAAGGCAAAGATGTGATAGTCGTAGACGATATGATAGCGTCAGGCGAGTCGATGCTTGAGGTCTGCAAAAAACTCAAAGAGCTAAAAGCGAACAGAATTTTCGTCTGTGCGGCATTTGGTCTTTTCTGCGGAAATTCGAGCATTGAAAAATTCGACAAGTACTATGAGGACGGAATACTCAACGGCGTATTTACTACAAACCTTATTTATCAGTCCGAAGAGCTGCTGCAAAGAAAATGGTATTTCAGCGTTGATATGTCAAAATTTGTAGCTTTGATTATAGATACTTTGAATAACGACAAATCTTTGAGTTCTCTTTTAAGCCCCGGAGATAAAATTGAACACTTTCTTAATAAAAAGGGCTATAAAATAGAAAAAGAATATAAATAAAAATTATATTAAAGAGGACGGTTCATCCGTCCTTTTTTAGATATTGTATTTATCACAAATTATCAGCTTGTTTGTACACTGTACATAAATTTTTTTTGTCAATATTGTTTATTTCTACAAAATTATAAAATACAGGTGCCTTTTTTCTTTGAATATGGTATAATAAAAAAAATATTTTATCATGATCTATTCTTTTTTTTGAAAGGAAGTTTTTTAATGAATGATTTAAAAAAAGAATACGCATTTAAGTCTACGTCCGGTCTCTGCAATATGTTTGTTGAAAGCTATGTGCCGGATCCGGAAGTGGAAATAAAGGGTATAGTTCAGATATCTCACGGCATGGCAGAGCATCAGTCAAGATATGCACCGTTTGCGAGATTTTTAAATACTAACGGGTATGTTGTCTTTATAAATGATCATCTCGGCCACGGCAAATCAATAGCAAATTATGACGAGCTCGGATATTTCGGAAAAAGGGACGGATATATTTATCTTATAGACGATATGAAAAAGGTAAACGATATCGCTAGAGAGCAGTATCCCGGTCTGCCTGTGATTTTATTCGGTCACAGCATGGGCTCATTCCTTTCAAGGTTCTATGTTGAAAAATACGGCAACACAGTGGATGGGGCGATTTTCTGCGGAACATCGGGAGCGAATCCGGCAGTTGATATGGGTCTTGCGGTTATAAAAGCGGTTACTGCGGCAAAAGGAGACCATTACAGATCACAGTTAATAAATAAACTTGCATTCGGATCGTATAATAAGAGAATCAAGCCTGCCCGTACTGATTTTGACTGGCTTTCAACGAATAAAGAAAACGTCGATAAATATATTGCCGACCCTCTGTGCGGATTTTTGTTTACAACAAACGGATACAGAGATCTTCTTAAATTGCTTAAAGTAATCAACAGACTTGAATGGTATACGTCCGTCAGACTTGATCTGCCCATGCTTCTCATTTCAGGCGAAGAGGATCCCGTAGGAAATTACGGAAAAGGCGTCAAACAAGTCTGCGACGGACTTAAAGATTCCAAACACGAAAATGTCGAGATGAAGCTCTATCCGGGCGACAGACACGAGATATTAAATGAGCAGGACAGACTTGACGTATATAACGACGTGCTTGACTGGATTAACAAGACATTAAAAAAATAACGTCAATCTAATATTTGCTCCCTATTTCAGGGAGCTTTATTTTTTATAAATATTGTGAATTATTTCATTTTATTGTTGAAAATTATGTGCGGTTTGATATAATTGTATTGCTAAAAATAAGTATTATCAGGTGATTTCAATGAAAAAGTATGCGAGATTTTTTTATCAGCCGTGTCTTCCTCTCGGAAAAGACGGTAAAGCGGTTACATCGTCAAAAGAACATATAGATATATCGAGGCAGTGCGCTGATGAAGGAATGGTTTTGTTAAAAAATAAAGATAACGTTCTTCCTTTAAAGAGCGGAGAAAAAATCGCTTTATTCGGCAAAGCTTCGATTGAATATATCAAAGGCGGAGGAGGAAGCGGAGAAGTATATTCCTCATATGTCAGAAATATTTACGAAGGTTTTCTTGAAAAGGAAAAAGAAGGAAAGGTCTTTGTTTACCTTCCTTTAATCGAGTTTTATAAAAACTATATCAGGGAAAACGAAAAATATATCCCGACAAAAGAGCAGATAAACGCAACTTGGGATATAGTGAATAATATGGATTTCTGCCAAAAAAGAGACGACATGACATATGATACGTTCGCAAGTATGCATGTTAAAGAAGCCGAAGTCCCCGATGAACTAATAAAATCCGCAGCGGAAAATTCAGATACGGCTGTTTTTACAATCAGCAGATTTTCTGCGGAGGGTGTTGACAGACGACCTGTCCTGGGCGACTATTATCTTTCCGATACAGAAAAACGCCTCATTGACAAACTGACGGAAAATTTTTCAAAGGTCATTATCGTTGTCGATTCCGGCGCTCAGATAGACCTCGAATATGCCGCAGATAATGACAAAGTTCAGGGAATACTTTTTGCGTGGCAGGGCGGCATGGAAGGCGGTCTTGCGATAGCCGATATTTTATGCGGCGATGTGAACCCGTCCGGGAAACTTTCCGATACGATAACAAAATCTTACGACTGCTATGAAAATAAAGATGATTTTACGGAAAACTTTAAATTCGTCAATTATCACGACGATATTTATGTAGGCTACAGATATTTTGAAACTATACCGGGCAAAAAAACTTGCGTTCGCTATCCGTTCGGATTCGGTCTTTCTTATACTGAATTTGAACTCTCCGGAATAAAATGTTTTGAAACTGACGATAAAATCATCGCTGTTGTAAATGTTAAAAATACAGGTAATTTTGCAGGAAAAGAAGTCGTGGAGCTTTATTACTCCTGTCCGCAGGGAAAACTCGGAAAACCGAGTATTGAGCTTGGCGCGTTTAGTAAAACAAAACTTCTCGAATCCGGCGAGAGCGAACTTCTTACTTTGTCGTTTGATAAATATTATCTTTCAAGCTTTGACGATTTGGGAAAAATCGAAAAAAGCGCTTATGTCCTTGAACACGGAAAATATAAATTTTATGTCGGAACGAGCCTGAGAGATGTTCAAAAAACTGATTTTGAGCTTGATATATCGGACGACATTGTTGTTCAAAAACTTACAGACTATTGCAAACCGAGAAAAATTGACAAAAGGCTTACGTCTGATGGCAGTTATGAAAAATTGGAAACTACCGACAGAGATTATATCTACGGGAAAAACGAGCTTAAAAAAGTAAAAGCTCCGGACAAAGCCGTTATGTTTGACAAAGTCGGAGAAGACATTTCATTGGATGAGTTTGTAAGGCAGTTCACGGAAGATGAGCTTATCGATTTCGTCGGAGGACACGCGCCGACCGGCGTTGCAAATACCGGATGTTTCGGAGGCTTAAAACGTTTGGGAGTGCCTGCTGTTCCTACAGCCGACGGGCCTGCCGGAATAAGGCTTGATACCGATACGGGCGTATACACTACGGCGCTGCCGTGCGCAACTTTGCTTGCATGCACTTGGAATACCGAACTTGTCTCGAAAATGGGCGCCGCCGTGGGAGCCGAAATGAGGGAAAATAATCTCGGTGTATTTTTGGCGCCCGCTATGAATATTCACAGAAATCCTCTCACGGGAAGAAATTTTGAATATTATTCCGAGGATCCAACAGTTGTCGGAAAAATCGCCGCTGCATTTGTAAGAGGAGTTCAGTCTGAAAAAGCGGCGGTATCGGTAAAGCATTTCGCGTGCAACAATAAAGAAGCCGACAGGTTTGAATCGGATTCGAGACTTTCTGAAAGAGCTTTGAGAGAAATATATCTTAAAGGATTTGAAATCTGCGTCAGAGAAGGGAAGCCGTGGACTGTAATGTCGTCTTATAATCTGATAAACGGTCAGCACACGTCTGAAAGCTGGGAATTGCTTACCGGAATTCTCAGAAACGAATGGGGTTATGACGGAATGGTCGAAACTGACTGGGGAGTAAAAAATGATCCGGTGGCGGAGGTCAGAGCAGGCAATGATCTGAAAATGCCTTCCGGCTACAACAACGACTTAAAAAAAGGACTTGAAGACGGTGTTATCACAAGAGCCGATCTTGAGCTTTGCGTCGGCAGAATTCTTAAAATGTTTATGAAGCTTTCTTAAAAAAATGCCTTCTCCGATTTTTTTCGAAGAAGGCTTTTTGTTTTATTATTCGTTTTTATTCGTGATATTTTTCTTTAAGGTCTTTTATCATTATTTTGGCGGCTTTGTAAATATCTCCGCATCCCAATGTTATAATCATATCACCCGGTTTCGCTGCTTCCTCGGCTCTTTTTGCGACCTCGTCAAAAGTTTTGAACCATTCGCTGCCCGGTATCTTTTCGGCTAAATCCGAAGTATGGATATTGTAAATATTTTTTTCTCTTGAGCCCATTATCTCGGTCATAATAACTTTGTCTGGAATTTTCAGAACTCTTGCGAAATCATCGAGAAGTTTATATGTTCTTGAATAAGTGAACGGCTGAAAAACAGCGATGACGTGATTGAAATCCAGTTCTTTCGCCGTTTTAAGAGTAGCCTCAAGCTCTGTGGGATGATGAGCGTAGTCGTCTATTATTGTTATTCCGCCAATTTCAGCAAGTTTTTCAAATCTTCTTCCCGCGCCTGAAAATCTGCCGACAATTTCAAACGCTTTATTAATATCCGCTCCGAGAAAATCGGCTGACGCGAAAGCAGCTAAAGCGTTATAAACGTTGTGTTCTCCCGGTATAGACAGTGTTACTCTTCCCAGTTTTTCGTTATTTTTATATACATCGAACTCGGAATATGCGCCGTGTACTAATTTGATGTCTCCGGCGCGCCAGTCGTTCTCTTTTTTCAATCCGAAAGTTATGAATTTTTTATTTTTGTCGGCATTATTAATAACTTTCTTTGTATTCGCGTCGTCGCCGTTGTATATTACCGTATCAGAAGCGAGGTTGCAGAATTTTGTGAACGATTTTTCCAGATTTTCCATACTGCCGAAAAATTCAAGGTGGTCATTATCTACATTCAGTATTACGCTGCAAGACGGTGTCAGCTCAAGAAAAGTATTTGAAAATTCGCAAGCCTCGCAGACGAATATATCCGATTTGCCTGTAATTCCGTTTGTTCCCGTCGATTTCAGTTTTCCGCCGATTACTGCGTTCGGCTCCATTCCTTCTTCAATTAAAATTTCAGTCAGCATGGAGGTAGTGGTCGTTTTTCCGTGCGTCCCACTTATTCCGACGGTTTTTTTAAATTTTCTCGATACTGCGCCGAGAAGCTTTGACCTTTCAAACGTCGGTATTCCGCTTTCTTTTGCGGCGATAAGCTCCGGATTGTCAGCCATAATTGCGGCAGTATATACAATCATTTCGGCGCCCTTGATATTTTCGGCTCTCTGACCCATTTGAACAGGGATTCCGAGTGATCTTATTCTTTTAAGAGTATCTGTTTCATTGTTGTCGGAACCGGACAATTCATATCCCTTTGAATGAAGAATTTCCGCAAGAGGACACATTCCCGAACCGCCTATTCCGATGAAATGTATTCTTTTTACTTTATCAAGATATTCGTCTGCTTCAAACATATATTTTTTGTCTCCTAAGAAAATTATGATAAAGGTATTTCAATCGGCTGTCTTCTCTGGAATATTACCGTATGATTAAATCCTGCGTATTTCGCCGCTTCAGCCGCTTCGGCGAAACCTGACGCTATATCCTGTGCATAATGAGCGTCGGAGCCGATTGTTATGTATTTGCCGCCGAGTTCTTTAAATCTTTTTACTGTTTCCGCTTCGGGAGAAAGCTTCTTTATAGGCTGTCTTAGTCCGGCAGTGTTAATCTCGAGCGCGATATCTTTCTCGGCCGCCGCACGAAGTATTCTGTCTACCTGATCTTTATATTCATTTATATCTACCGATATTTTATTTCTGGAATATAAATATCTGAAAGGATATGTCAAATGCGCTAAAATATCGAAATTTCCCCACATAACCATTTTTCTGATTTCTTCAAAGTATTCTCTCAAAAAAGCGTTAACATCCATGTTTGAAAAGTCTTTGATGTAATACGGGTCTTCTCTGTTTCTGAGATTATGAACCGAGCCGATTATTACATCAAACTGCTGCGAAGAAATAATTTTTTCAGAGGTCGCAACATCATAGTGAGGCTGTCCGAGCTCTATTCCGTTCAAAATCAGCAGGTCTCCGATAAATGCGCTTCTCGCTTTTGAAACTTCAAAAAAGGCTTGTCTGACGCTTCTTTCATAATTGCCTTTTTCAAAGGCGTCAACTTCACAGTGATCTGTAAACGCGATTGCTTTAACGCCTTTGTTAATAGCCGATTCACACATATGAACAGCCGAATGATTTCCGTCAAAAGAATTATCGGTATGAGTATGCATATCGGTAATTTTTTCGTATTTATACATCTTAACAATACCCTCCGAACCCCGATATAAATATAAACAGATTTTATTCTATCATATCAAATTTAATATTACAACTTTTTTTTATGAAAACATTGAATGGAATTCATTTTCTGTTAAAATATAAGAGTGAAAGGAGTTAAACTATGAAAATAAAAATAAAAGCAAATTCAAAGCTCAATCTGTTCCTCGATCTTTCATCAAAAATGGACGACGGCTATCACTCGATTTACACTGTTATGCAGTCTGTAAATTTATATGATATAATTACCTTGGAAACAATTGAAGAAAATAATATAATTCTCGACTGTTCTAAAAAAAATATTCCGACAGATTCAAGAAATACAGCATATAAAGCTGCGGAAAAATATTTAAAAAAGGCATCTCTTGACTGCGGAGTGAAGATCTATATAGAAAAAAAAATTCCGTCTCAGGCCGGAATGGGAGGCGGAAGCGCGGACGCCGCCGCAGTATTTTTCGGTCTTAATGAAATGTTCAACAAAAGATTTGATGAAGACGAAATGCTTTCTTTATGCAATCAAGTCGGAGCGGATGTGCCGTTCTGCTATAAAGGCGGGCTCAGGCTTTGCCTGAACAGGGGAGAGATAACAGCAAAACTGCCACCATTAAAAAAAGGATGTTATTTCACGGTAGTTAAACCTAAAGACGGTGTAAGCACAAAACAAGCGTATGAATTGTACGATAAAGCTGATGGCATCAGGCATCCGGACAGAGAAGGATTTTTAAAAGCCGCAGCGTCGGGCGATTTTGATCTGATGACGTCAAAAGCCGAAAATGTATTTGAACAGACGGTAGAAATATCGGACAGAGTGAAAATAAAATCTGTCATGAGAAAAAACGATTCAAAAATTACAATGATGACCGGTTCTGGTTCTGTTGTGTACGGTCTTTTTGAAAACAGAGAAAACGCCGAGTCTGCATTTGACGAGCTTAAACAGAAATTTAAAAATGTATGGGTTTGCGAACCCAGCAGAAGGGGAATAGAGATTATTTAATTTCTGAAATAATAAAAACGACCGAATTATTCGGTCATTTTTATTGTAAAGTAATTTACTTTAAACTCTGATTTTCAATTTTATTGTTAATAATAAGAATAATAAAAATTATTGAATATTCACTTTAATAATGAAATGAAATATACATGATAAATACAAAAAATAACGATATTACAAGAAAATATCATTATTACACTGGTATTAATGACATAATATACCAAAATTGTCATTAATATAAGGATATTTATGAAAATGTATATACATGAATACTAATTTTGCTTATTAAAATCAAAATTATCGGATTTTATCTGTTTGTAAAGTCAATATATTTACGGTTTTTGAACTTTTTATTCTGTTATGACACGAAATTGATGTATTTTTAAACTTTTTGAACAGAGTTTTAAACATTGACAAGATATCTTCTTTACAAGATGTTAATTTGTTTTTTGTATAAAAATAGACCGTATTGTCTGTAAAGTATATTCCTTTTCAGAGTTCCGGTCTATTATTTATAATTTATTTTTCATTAAACTTTTTCAGTCTTTTTTTACATGAACATCCATCTGCGGATAAGGTATTGATATGCCTTTATTATTAAATTCTTCTTTAATTTCATTCATTATCTGATTTTTAACCTGAAGATAATTTTCTGATTTAACCCATACCATTAGAGTATATGTTACCGAACTGTCATCATATGATGATACAACTGCATCCGGAGCTGGTTCGTTCATAATTTTATCGTTTCCTGTGCATATATTGATTAACGTATCTTTGACTTCATTTACATCGTTGTCATAAGACGCGCCGATTGAAATATCTATTCTCCTTGTTCCTTTTGAAGTATAGTCGTCTACTCTGTTGCTTGCGACAACTGAATTTGGTATAGAGACTACTGTGTTTTGCGCTGTGACTATTTTAGTGAATAATATGTTGATTTCAGTAACTTTTCCTTCTACCTCTCCGGTTTTTATCCAATCTCCTACGACGAACGGCTTGCTTGTTGCCAGTATCAAACCGCTTGCGATGTTTGAAAGTGAATTTTGAATTGCTAACGCTATCGCAACACCGGCTGACGCAATTACTGCCGTAATAGATGTCATCGGTACGCCTAACGTCGTAAGAACAATTACAACAAGCAGTATGTCAAGTGATATTTTTAGTACGCTTGACAAAAACGTCTGCATTGATTTGTCCAGTTTATTAAAATATATACTTTTTTTGACGCCTTTTGTGATTACGCTGATTAGCTTTAATCCGACGATTAATATTATTACCGCGACTATTATTTTTATTCCTTCGTCTGCGATAAATTGCTTAACAGTAATCCAAATCGTATTCGCGATTTTATCAGCGTTTTTCACGTTTTCCTCAACATTGGCTACGTCTATCTTGCTTAAATCCACTGTCTCCGATTCAAGTAACTTCATATCTTCTCCTTTTTATTTAAAATAAATCCGTCCAAAATTTTTATTCGGGACGGATTTTTCAGTGTCAGTAATTTACTTTGAAAGTTTTTATCTCAAACGGTCTGAATGTAACATTTTTATTTTTCAGGCTTGATATATGCTCCTCGAGCATATTTGTAATTTCCACGTTATCCGAAGGAAAACTTAACTTTGTATTTGTTCTCGTGCCTTCGCATTCGTACATTCTTACAATGTATGATTTTCCTTTGTCTTCGCAAGGTTTAATAGTCTCTATTATTATATTCGGTTTGTCTGCATAGGCGAGACGCGAAAGGGAATATCTTCCTTTTGAAGCGATCACGGGAACATTTATCTCATAGGCGGGTTTAACGACGGCATCCGACGAAAATCCGCAGTTGTGAAGAGAGTAAGCGTAAAGACATCTGTGAATTGTTCCGTCATGATCTCCTGCGATGTCCGGATGATTTCCGCCTTTATGAAGAGAAAGCCTGATATTTCCGCCTTCTACGCTTATTCCGTATTTGCAGTCATTCAATACGGACACACCGTATCTGGTTTCGGAAAGGTCTGTATATTTGTGGTTGACAACCTCAAATTTTGCCTGTTCAAGCGAATTGTTTCTTGTCGTAGGTCTTTCAAGGTAGCCGAACTGAATTTCGTTTTTTGCAAAATTGGATCTGACATTTACATCGAAAGTAGTTTTAAGGAATCTGTGGTTGTCCTGCCAGTCGATCGCTGTGTCAAAATAAATAATCGGAATGTCATTAAAGAAAATCATATCCTGTTTAACAGTCGACTTTTCTGAAATTTTGTACTCGGACCTTATTATCAGAGCGGCTTCTCCTGAAGAAACGACTTCTCTTGAAATAAGATTAGACACGTCCTTGAATTTATCCTGCAAATCGGCGTCTATGTCCCAGTTATCCCATGCGTACGGCATATCTTCGGCCATTATGAATGTATTGATAGGGTAGCCGGTTCCTCTTACCTCTCTTGACGCTCTTTTGTCTACTAATGATGAGATGGTTCCGTTCGGCTCAAATTCGGCTTTTAAGAATTCGGTTTCGATTATATCATCATTAAATGAAATTTTACAGTTGTCTTCTATCTTTTGTTTTTTCAGCTTAATTGTGACGGACGAAAGCGCCGGTATTTTAAGCCCGGTGACGATTAAAACGCTGTTTCCGTCCAGATCCTTATATCTCTGCTGCAGGCAGTCTGCATCGAGTACGGTATCCGAGTCTGTATTCTTTATAAAAATAGGATCTGTTCTGTCAAAAGAAAGCGTATTTGTAAGCGTAATCAGGTTTTCGTCATCAGATGAAACGATGTTTTCGATATCTTTAGACGCATCTGAAATAAGTTTCCATGTTTCTTTTCTGCTTTCTTCATGTGCTCTGTTGATAGCCGTGCCCGGAAGAATGTCATGAAATTGATTTTGAAGAAGAACTCTGTAATATTTTGAAATATTTTCTTCAGAAGATGGTATGTTATTCTTTACTGCCTCGTTTACCGTGAGCATTTCAAGATTTCTGAGGATAAGCTCCGATTTTCTGTTGTTTCTCTTTATTGTATGCTGATTTGTAAGAGTTCCTCTGTGAAGCTCAAGGTACAGCTCGCCGGAATAAACATTTGGATTTAACGCCGTTTTTTCAAGATTTGACATAAATTCCGATACAGTCTCGTGTTTTGATTTTCCGATTTCAGCCAAATCCTTTACTCTTCTCGCAAGTTCAATCATTTCAAACTGCGGTCCGCCGCCTCCGTCTCCGAATCCGTATGAGCAAAGTCTTTTATTTGATACTGATTTCTGCTTTATTCCGTTTCTTGTAATATCGTATATGTTTTTGGCGTCGGGGAATATGTGTGTTCTGTTGAAATGAGTAAAGACTTTCGTTCCGTCTATTCCTTCCCAATAGAACGTATCATAAGGGAATTTATTAGTGTCATTCCAGTCGATTTTTGTAGTAAGGAAATATTTGACGTCGCATCCTGCCATAATCTGAGGAATAGCAGCCGAATAACCGAATGTGTCCGGAAGCCAGAAACAGTCTGATGTGTAACCGAAATATTTTCTTGTAAATCTCTGACCCCATAAAAACTGCCTTATCATCGATTCTCCCGAAGTGATATTGCAGTCGCATTCTACCCAAACGCCGCCGTTTGGTTCATATCTTCCTTCTTTTACTTTTTCCTTTATTCTCTCGAAAAGTTCAGGATAATTTTCTCTTATGAAATCGGAATGAAGGGCAGAGGACTGGAAGAACATATATTCGGGATACTGATCCATCAAATTTAATGCGTTGGAATAAGTCCTCGCAACTTTCTTTTTAGTTTCGCCTACATGCCAAAGCCATGCGGTATCCATATGAGAGTGGCCTATCAATCCGACCTGTGGCTCCTCCTCTGATGATTTTATGGATAGTACTTCTTTTAAGTACGGAGAAGCTTTTCTTATCCCGTCCATAAATTCGTATTCTGTCGCGTCATTTTCCATGTAATACACTCTTTTATGGACGTTATAAAGCGCGTTAACGGCTTTACCTCTCATAAACGAATCCTGCGGCAGAGTTTCGGCGAGTTCGGTTACAGTTACAAGGTCAAAATAAAAATCCGATATTTCGTGGTTTTTAGTGCATATTTCGGCGCCGTTATATAAGAAATTGTAATTCTTAATAGAGTCATCCGACAGCGGATTGCAGCCCGGATTGTCGTGCCCGCCGTAATATTCTATAGTTATTCTGATTTTTTCTCCGGCTTTAACATTGCTTTTTATCATTGAGCAATAGTGATTTCCGTGTTCTGTGTATACTATTTTTGTCGCGAAAGTTCCGTTTGCATGTCCGTTCACGAATAAAAGACCTTCATACCCGCCGATGTGAGGTTTTATGAATATATCTTTTCCGTCGAGAAAATCGGGCACTGTATATGTAGTCGAAAGCCAAAGGTACGAATTTTTTCCGTACCATGAATCGCCTCTTTTTATTTCTGAAAAAAGTGAAGAATCAGGACATGAGTAAAGGCTTTCCTCTGTTTTGTACGCTTTAAAGTCAATTTCGTCCTTTGAATCGAAAATATGCGGTTCAAGAACTTTGGCTAAAACGTTCATTTTTCCGATAATTTTACCTATTTGCGGTTCGTTTAGCAAAGATTATTACCTCCGAATCTGTATTAATCAGTTATTAACTATGAAAAAATTATATATTGTAATAAGGCGAAATGCAAGATTTTTATTATAAAAACAAAGCCCCGTATTTATCGGGGACTTTGAATAATTACTATTGATTATTCAACTGATTTCAATGACGTCGCCATATCGATCTTATTGATTTTGCCTTTCATTATCTGGTTTGACGCCCATGAGAATACAGATGTGCTGACAACGGCTATTACATAGTCGTACCACGTCAGATTTTCCAGGAAATTGACTGTCGAAATGTCAAGCGCGTTGATTACTGTAAGGTGAAGGAATATACCAGCTATAATGCCGACGATTATTCCGATAATCGTAAGGAAAATATTTTCACGGTATACATAGGAATGAATCTCTTTTTTCTTAAAGCCGAGAACCTTGATAGTCGCTATTTCTCTCGTCCTCTCTGTGATGTTTGTATTGTTAAGGTTGTAAAGTACGATAAATGCGAGCGACGCGGCAGAAATAATAAATATTGCGATAACATAGCTTAATACGTTAATGACATTATTTAATGTGTTGACCGTATCAGATGTGTAAGAAACCGCGTTTATGCCGCTTGTAGACATCATGTTGTCTGTAAATGTCTTTCGCGCGTTATCATCTGATGTGTTGTTTAAAACGGCGTCCTGAATATTTACCATAGCGTAATCATAAGATGCGGCCTTTTGATAGTAATACTGGTAGGTATTTTCTGTTAAATATACGTAGTTAAACGTATAATTTTCCACAATTCCGGATATCGGGATTGAAACAGACTTGTCGTCCGATGACAAAAGATAGATATTGTCGCCTTTTTTCAAATCAAATTCTTTTGCGAATTTGTCAGTGATTAAAGCTCCTCCGTCATTTAATCCGACATTCGCACCTGTGTCGGCGTCAATAAGTTTTATATATTTTGAGAGATTGTTATTTTCCGGAACTAAAAGATAGATATCTTCCAGCTTTGAATTTTCGTCTTTTCCTCCCGAAACAGACATCATTGATGTTCTCATAAGGTCTGTTATTCTTGTGTCGGATTTCAGATTTTCAATAAGTTCGGAATCGGAATTTTGAGAAGACCTGAACGCAATCAGAGCGTCGTATTCTGAAATTCCGTTTGAGCCATATTGCTTTTCCATTACGCCGTTTACAGAAGAGTACAGACCTATACTTGCCAAAATAAGCGCGCAGCACCCTGCTATTCCTATTATAGTCATTACCATTTTGCCCTTTCTTCTGAAAAGGTTTCTGATTGTAACTTTTCCTGTAAAGCTGAGTTTATTCCAAATCGACGGTATTTTTTCAAGCAAAACGCGTTTTCCGGGCTTAGGCGCTTTAGGACGCATAAGTTCCGCTGTCTTTTCCTTTAACTGTCTGCCCGATACCAAAGCCGAAGCTAAAATCGAAGTGCCGACAGATATTACAATTCCCGCTAATATATATCTTACAGGGAAGTCGAATTTAAGGCTCGGCATTGAGAACATAATTGAATACGCTTTATTGATTGCAAACGGAATACCGAACATACCGGAAATAATTCCCAATCCGCTGCCAATCAGACTTGCGAAAACTCCGTACAAAATATATTTTGACATTATGGTATTGTCGGAATATCCCAGACCTTTCAGCGTGCCCATCTGCGTTCTCTCTTCCTCAGCCATTCTTGTCATAGTCATAAAGCAGACAAGTATTGCGACCAAGAAGAAAATCGCCGGGAAAATTATTGAGAGATTGTCAACAGTAGTGATAGCGTCTTTATATGAAGTGAATCCTGGCGTATCTTCCCTTGTGTAGACATGCATAGTTAAATTGTCAAGATTTTCAAGGGTGTTCTTAGCCTGATCTATTTTAGACTTTATTTGGTTCAGCTGATCCTCGGCGTCCTGTTTTGAGGAATTATATTCTGATTTTGCTTTTTCAAGTTCTGCCGGCGCGTTGTTCAGCTCTTCCTGGAGCTGCTGAAGCTTTTGTGAGGCCTCCTGTTCTTTTAACATGAGTTCAACCTGCCCCATAGTCAAAGCGTCTTTTGTGCCTGACAGTGTGTCGTAATATTTGCTTAATTGATTATAAGCTGTCTGAAGAGCGGCTTTTGCATTTTGATATTCATTTTCCTTTGCGTCAAGCGCAGATTTTGCTATATTGAGCTGGCTGCTGTATTCATTTAGCTTATCTTTCTGTTTATCAAGCGTCGCCTTATAATTTGCAAGAAGCGATTTTTCCTGGTCTAAGTACGGAGTGACGATATTGACGGCCTCCATTGCGAGCGAAACGGCAGACATCGAAGCTATGGAGTCATAAAGTTCGGGGTTAATCGCCCTAAGCGAAGTCATAGCCTGCTTAAGCTGTTCATCTGTTATTTTGCCCTGCTGGTATGCCGATAATTCGTCAAGTATCTGCTGAGTCTGCTCAACGACGCTGTTTGTCTGGTCTACAAGATTAGTATTAGTGTCAATGGCTTGGTTCAAACTGTCTATAGCTGACTTGATTTTGTCGTATGTTTCTTTAGCGGAATCAAGTTCTTCTTTTGAATTTTCCAGAGCGGCATTTGCGTTCTGATAATTTGATAAATTAGTATTGTATTCTGTTATCGCTTTCTGATAATCCGAATTAGACGCTGTAAAAGTATTCTCTGCGAGTCCCAATGATTTTGCAACTTCTGCAGCTGCTTCATTGTATGCGCCTTCGGGATCATCGACGATTTTCTGATATTCGTCAAGTTTTTCTTTTGCAGCGGAAAGAGACGCTTTTATTTTTTCCTCGGCCTTATCGTAAATTTTTTGAGCTGCCGTTATCTGTATGGGCAGATTGATTTTCAGTCTGTCTGATCTCGCTCTTACAGAATCGTCCAATTTAATCTCTATTTCGTTTTTAATGCCGTCTACGTATTTTTCGTATTCATCGGAATATAATTCATATTTTGACGAGTCTTTTAATGTGATATATGCTTCTGAATAATAATCAGAGCTGAAAGCCTCATTTGGTATATAGATGTATGTTCCGATTTTTCCGCTTCCTACGAGTGAATTTCCTCTTTCGTAAGAAACATAGTACGGAGACCTCACTATTCCGACAATTATAAATTCAGTTTCTTTGACAGAATCGAGATTTACTCCGCTGTCAACTTTCAGTTTTATCTTATTTCCGATTTTATAAGAATCAGGTGTTGAAAGTTTGCTTGCGTCAACAAGACATTCATTTGCGCTTCTCGGGTATGTGCCCTCTATCAGGGTAGGTCTGTTTATAAAAGAACTGTCGTTTGAGCCGTTCATAAACGAAACAAATTTATTTACGTCAAGCCCGAAAGCCCTGACACTTATCTGAGAACCGTCAATATCTATTTCAGGCGATCCGTTTACCCATACCAAAGCGTCTACGAATTTTTCGCCCTGAACATATTCAACCCCGTCAACAGATGAAAGTGCTTTAATATCGTCGTCTGTTATTCCGATAGAGGACTGAACTCTTAAATCCATCAGATTATTGCCCGAAAAATATTCCTTCGCCGTCTTTTTCATTGAAGGGCCGGTAGAGTTCATTCCGACAAAAAATCCCGCGCCGAGTGCGATAATAATAATCAGAGAAATAAACCGGCTGACGCTTCTTTTTATCGAACGCAATATATCTATAAGTAAAGCCTGACTCATTTATTTGCCACCGTAATAGAAAATCTTAAATTTATTTACCAATTAATATAGCTTGCTTTAAGCGGATTTCTGTTTATCTCAATTTTTGAAATCTGACCGTTTTTCATAGTTATTATTCTGTCTGCCATATCCTGCAGAGCAAGGTTGTGCGTAATAATAACTTCTGTCATTTTTCTCTGGATGCATGTCGATTGAAGAAGTTCCATAATCTGTTTGCCTGTTCTTGAATCGAGAGCACCTGTAGGCTCGTCGCACAAAAGCAGCTTTGGATTTTTCGCAAGAGCCCTTGCAATAGCCACTCTCTGCTGTTCGCCTCCCGAAAGCTGAGAAGGGAAGTTGTTCATTTTATCGCCGAGCCCGACGCTTTCGAGGACTTCTACGGGATTTGAAGCTCTGTCGCAAATCTGCGAGGCAAGTTCTACATTTTCAAGAGCCGTGAGATTAGGTATTAGATTGTAAAACTGAAAAACAAAGCCGACGTCGTATCTTCTGTATTCCGTCAGTTTTTTCGCATTGAACTGGTTTATAAATTCACCTGCAATTTTGACTGTTCCCTCTGTACATTCGTCTATTCCGCCTAGAATGTTTAGCATTGTGGTTTTTCCTGCGCCGGAATCGCCGACTATCATGCAAAGTTCTCCTTCGTTTATGTCAAAAGAAACGTCGTTTAAAGCGTCGATTTTAATTTCGCCCATATCATAAGTCTTGTAAACAGACCTGGCTTCAATAAAACTCATCTTGTCCTCCGAAATAAAGTAGTAGAATAATAGCTTGAATTAATTTTTAATTACTTTTATTGTAAATTTCATTCATAATATCGGCTGTCAGTTGTCCGGCATATTTAAGACCCGCGCCGGCGTTCTCGACAACAGCGACAGATGCGTACGGGAAACTGTCGTCATAAGAAAAACCGACAAAAAGGGAGTTGGAGTTATCCTGTCCCTCTACCTGCGCTGTGCCGGATTTGCCGCACATAGTGACGTTGCCGAACATGTAATCTCCGTAGTAATCTCTTACATCCGACCTCATCAATTCTTTCAACTGTTTTGCGTAGTCTGAGTTAATTTTAACGCCTGAATCAACTCCCTGAGCCTGATAAAGATATCTGCCGCCCGATGTTTTGCTGTAATCCACATAATAAGGCTTGTAGGCAGTGCCGCCGTTCGCTATTGCACACATGTATATAAGATAAGCATAAGGATTTACAAGCGTTTTATACTGTCCTATTCCGGTCCAGCCGACTTGAGATTTTGAGGATTTGTCTATATCACCGAATGAGCTTGCCTGAGTAGTAATGCGGTCAGGCGTTTCGTATGAATTTGCGAGTCCGGATTCATTGAATGCGCTTTCAAGCTTTGAAGCTCCGACTTCATTGGCTATCTGCGCGAATGCGACGTTGCAAGACCTGTTCAGAGCCTGCTGAAACGTCAATGTGCCGTGAGTATCCATGCAGATTATTTCTCCGTCGTCATATTTATAGCTTCCGTTGCAGGTGAAAGTCTGGTCATAGATATCAGAAATATTTTCTATCGCCGCAAGAGACGTCACTGTTTTGAATGTGGAACCCGGTGTGTAAAGACCTTTGAATATTCTGTCAATGTAAACTCCTTCATATTTTTCATTGTCCTCAATGTCATCGGGTACATTGTAAATATCATATGAAGGTGAAGTTGCCATGGCAATAATTTTGCCTGTTTTATAGTTTGCGACTATTATGCATCCTTTGTGTTCGCCCAGTTTTTCATAAGCGTCCGCCGAAATCTGAGAGTCAAGAGTCAGATACAACGTGGGATTTGAAGTCGACGTCACGCCTGTCACTATGTTGTATCCGCATAATTCTTTGCGAAAAGTGTTTTCAACGCCGCCGGAAATATATCCTTTGTCGTCTCCAAGAGCGTGAAGCATTGCCTCTCTGATAACAGTGTCGCTCGAATAATATCTTTTGCCGTTTTTTGACGATGCGAGAGCGACGCCATTTGTATCTTTTATTGTACCGGCATTGACAAGCACCCCATTTGAAAAAAGATGGGAGTTTTTTGAATTCATCGCGTATTCTTCGGAGTGTGAAAACATTGAGAACATCAAAATATCCACAAATACGAAGAATATTATCGCTATGACAACAAGAAATACTATTCTTTTATTTACGGTTCTCATCTGAGCTGTCTCCTTTCTTTTGTATGAGAAAGAGATAATCCGTAAGTCCTCGCGTCAGCCGCTTTAATAAAGGCGAGAAGTCCCCAGCAGGAAATCATGCTGGAACCTCCCTGGCTTATAAAAGGAAGAGTTACGCCGGTCATAGGTATAAAGTCGGTCACACCGAAAACATTTAATGACGTTTGAACTATAATCATTCCCGCTGCCGCGCATGATGCTATTGTGAAAAAAGACGACCTCGAATAGCGGGCGTTGTAGGCTGTTCCCAGAGCCATAAGCGCAATAGTTATCAGTACTAAAAAACCTGTAAGCATTCCGAGCTCTTCGCATACGAGGCAGAAGACAAGATCCTCCGATGCGGCAAACACGTCTCTCAAATAACCGTTTCCTATTCCTACTCCGAAAAATCCGCCGCTTGCGGCATATATAAGCGACCTCGTCTGCTGAAATCCGCCTTCATCAATATATTCCCAAATGTGCCTGTAAGTTTTAAAACGTGTCAGAATGTACGGTCTCATGGTAAGTATTATAATTCCGCCAATTAACGCTGCGGCGCAGACCATGATTATTGTTCTGAAATCTCCCGAACGCATAAACGCCATGATAATAAACGTCGCGAAATATATAAGAGCGGCGCCGAAATCGCTCATAAGTCCGAGAAGCCCGACGCATGCTACCGCAAAAAGGACATACATAGTCAACGACCTTGTGGATTGAAGTTTATCAAGCGTAGCGGCACCGACATAAACAAACGCTATTTTTGCAAATTCGGAAGGCTGAATAGAAACTCCTCCGATGTAAATCCAGTTTTTCGCGCCGTTTTTATACGACGCCAATAAAATTGTTATTGCAAGCAGCCCAAGAGCCGCAAGAGCCATGGGCATTCTCATAAAACTCGTTCTTGTCGTGTCTTTCATAAATTCTATCATAAAAATAAAGACAAAAAGTCCGAGTACTATTGACGCAAATTGAGTTAATGCGGATGACGGGTTTATGCTCGCTGTTATGAATAAACTTATTGACGATAACGCAAACGCAATTATTTCAAGGCTTATCTGTCTGTTTTTGATTACGCCGACGACAATAAAATATATCCACTCAATAAACATATATGATACGAAAAAGATTAAAAGTTTTGCGAAATCATCTTTTTCCTGTTTTAAAACAAGATAGCTCATAATTATCTGATATGCGGTCAGAGCAATCATTACCACGAAAGTTATGAACCCGTAAAAATTTCCGGGTCTTCCGAAATACATCCTGGTGTTTTTTGTTGTTTCCATATAATACTTCTCTTTTTTTATGCGAATTTTGAAAATCGAATTTTGTCAGCTGAAATCCTTGAAATCAAGATTTTCGTCTGTATCGTTTATGTTGTTTTTATAAGAACTGTTGTAGCCTGAATTTGACGGGCGCGGATTGTAATCGATATCGGAATCGTCAAAATCTTCACGATAATTATAAACGGGAGTTTTCTTTTTCTTTCTCGTAGTGACGGCGGTAGAATAAAAAATATATTCTAAGGTATTTCCGAACTTGATTCTGTCTCCATCTTTTAAATCCTGTTTTTTGTCAATACGTTTTCCGTTTACAAAGACTCCTCCGGTGGAATTTGTGTCAAAAATCATCCAGCTTTTCGACCTCATAGATAAAACGGCGTGGAAACGTGAAACCGAAATATCTTCAAGCACGATGTCGCACGAACGTGATCTGCCTATTGACGTCTCTGCGTGGCTTATATCAAAAATGTGTCCGGATTTTGCGTCAACAAGACTTGCCCTGATAATTCTTTTTGCGGGTTTGATAAAAACCGACAACGCACATATAAGGAGGACAACAGCAAGAAGGGCGAATAAAATCGCCTGAAGATAAAAGCTGTTATATACTATTGTTTCCATAAAAAACTCCGATAATAAATATTAAATAACATTTAAATTATAATAGTAAATTAACTGCGCGTCAAGATTGATAATATGTTTTAGCTGTCCGGACGGAACAAGACTATATTACTTTGAACAGTTGTAGTATTGACGAAAATCAAAACAAGTAATATAATATTACAAAATAAATTTCAAAGGTATCTATCGGAAAGGCAGAAAAATTATGTCAACAGAAAAATCACTTTTCGGTTCTTATAACGGAACCGATGTAAACAAATATACAATTAAAAACTGTCGCGGAATGTCTTTTTCGGTCATCGAATACGGCGCAACGTTAACCAACATTTTCGCTCCCGATAAAAACGGAAAATTTGTCGACGTGCTCGTAGGTTTTGACGATCTTGACGGCTTTGTCGAAAGAAGCGACTATCAGGGCATGACGGTAGGCCCGTACGCAAACAGAATAGGCGGCGCGAAATTCTCGATTGACGGGAGGGAATATAATCTCACGGCAAATGAAAAAGGCGTCACTTCTCTTCATTCAAACGGAGAATTGAGCCATAAAGTCTGGAAATACGATTCATCGGGCGAAAATTATGTTTCCTTCACGACCGACAGGCGCGACGGCGTCGGCGGCTACCCGGGGAATATGAATTTTACAGTTAAATTCACTTTAACAGATGATAATAAAATAAAAATTGAATATAGAGCCGTTTCCGATAAAAAAACATATATCAATCTTACAAACCATTCCTATTTTAATTTGTCCGGGTTTGCAGGCGGTTCCATACTTGATACAAAAATTAAAATCGACGCTGATTATTTTACTCCTGTCGATGAATTCAGTATACCTAAGGGAAAATTAAAAGAGGTCGAGGGCAAAGCGTTCGATTTCAGAGAATTTCACAAAATAGGCGAGAGGATAGAAAACGACTGCAGGCAGCTTAAAAATACTCACGGATACGATCATAATTTCTGCATTAATAATTACGACGGCTCTCTAAGAAAATGCGCTGAGGCTGTTGATGAAAAATCAGGCATAAAACTCGAGGTTTTCACTACGCTGCCCGGAGTTCAGTTTTATACAGGTAATTTTTTAAACGGAACAATAGGAAAAGACGGCAAACCGATGAAAAAAAGAACGGGATTCTGCTTTGAAACGCAGTATTATCCTGACACGCCTAATAATCCCTCGTTTCCTTCATGTCTTTTTGACGCGGGACAGGAATATACATCCGAGACTTGTTACTTATTTTCGGCAGAATAATACATTATGACAGAAAATTCAGAAAATATGGGAAAAATAATTTTCCTCGGCATGAGTGACACCGGGGAAAAAATTCCGGCGTCGTCCGGCAGAATTTCAACGCAGGAAGGCGATGCGGAAGAGATATTCAACCGCTCTTCGGATGAGACAAAAAACGCCTCGCTTATTAAAAAAGTTACAAATTCTGGTCATAATTCTGTAATTGAACATACGTTTATAAATCTCGCATTTAACAACGTATCCGTATGTGTCGAACAGTTTATGATAGAGTTCAGGCTTGCGTCTTTCACAGTAAAGTCAAGAAGATATGTGAATTTTGAAAACAGCGGTTATTATATTCCTCCGGAATTAAATGAAGAACAGAAGAAAATCTATTCGGAAAAAATGGATTTTTTCTTTGACTCCTATGCGAATTTCGTAGACGCCGGCATTCCTAAGGAGGATGCGAGATTTGTTCTTCCGTATTCTTTCAGAAGTAATTTCTATATGAGCGCGAATGCGAGAGAAATTCTTCATATACTTTCCGCTATGATTTACGGCAGAGGAAAAAAATATTCCGAAATTTATCGCCTCGGCAGACAGCTTTACGATATTTTAACCGAAAAACTGCCCGGAATTATGGCAGATTTCGATATAAGACACAGCTATACCGAAAGCGATGATGCGGATTATTCGGAGTTTGTTCCGATTAAACGCAACCCTATGAATAAAGATGTCAAACTTATATCTTTTACTCCGGACGCCGCGAAAAAAGTTGCCCGGGCTGCTTTGATTTCCGACGGCAGATTTTCGGTTGATTCGGTTTCGGAAATTTTATCCGATAAAGAAAATGTTGAAAAAATAGTCGCAAAAGTTTTAAAGTCATCAAGACCGAGACCTCTCGAAACAATAAATTGTTCCTTCAGAATAAACGGCGTGTCTCTTTCGACAGTCACGCATTTTTCACGGCACAGACTTCAGAGCCTTATAGTTCCGCCGCTTAAAAACACAGACAGACATAGATATATAGTGCCGGAAAGCATTAAAGCGGACGAAACTCTTTTAAATTTATATCTCAAGTGTTATTGTGAAATCAACGACCTCTTTAATAAGCTTTCGTCTCAGGGAGTTTGCGATGAAGTATTGGTTTATTGTCTTCTCAGTGGAAATGCTGTAGATATTGAGACCACAATGAACGGCAGAGAGCTATATCTTTTTATGTCTTTAAGGACTTGTCAAAGAGCCCAGTGGGAGATAAGAGACTACGCGATAACTATGTTAAAGCTTTTAAGAAGAGAAGAACCTGAAATTTTCTCTCTATTCGGTCCCGGATGTTATACGTCCCATTGCCCGGAAGGCAGGCTGTCATGCGGCAAATCAGCTGAAATAAAAGAATATTTTAAAACGCTTTGATATTATTCAAGCCGGACTTTATAAGTTATTGGATTAGGTGATACAAAATGAAAAACAGCATTGTTGAAGAGAATAAACTTAAAATGTACAAGGCTATTCTCAATTTGAAAAATTTTGAGGAATGCGAAATGTTTTTTTCTGATTTATGGACTGAAGCTGAAAAAAATACATTCGCCCAGCGTTTTGTGATTGCCGAGATGATTCATAACGGCAAAAAGTATGAGGAAATCGGCGAGATTACAGGCGCGTCGCCGGCGATTATCAGCCGCGTCAAAAGATGTATGCGAAATTACGAAAAACTTAATATTTTTGACGGTTTGGAAGATGACTGATGGGATATACTTCTTTTGCCGAAGTTTATGACAAACTTACAAAAAATGTTGATTACAAATCTTATGCCGCGTTTATCAGAAAGTGCCTGTGTGAAAATTCCATTCAAGACGGCATTATTCTTGACTGCGCATGCGGAACGGGAACATTGTCAAAATATCTTTCCGATTACGGTTACGATATGATTTTGGCGGATTCATCCGAATTAATGCTTAATTCAGCGAGAGAAAAAAATCCGGACGCTTTGACAATTTGCCAATCGATGACGGAACTTGATCTTTTCGGCACTGTCAAATCATGTGTATCAACTCTTGACAGCATTAATCATCTGCTGACATATGATGACGTAAAAAAAGCGTTTTCAAAAATATCTTTATTTACCGAAAAAGACGGAATATTTATATTTGACGTAAACACCGGTTACAAGCACGCGTATGTCCTCGCCGACAACACTTTTGTATATGATGTTGACGGCGTATACTGTGTGTGGCAGAATAGATTTTTAAGGAAAAGAATGATGACGGATATCACTCTTGATATTTTCATCAAAGAAAATGACGGAAAATATCGCAGAGAAACCGATTCTTTTTCCGAAAGAGCATATGATATAGACAGACTGACCGAATTGCTTGAGGATACAGGTTTTGAGGTAATCGGTTTATTCGGCGACAATATGACAGACGCCCCGGATGATAAAAGTCTGCGGATTTATTTTGAAGCTAAAAAAGTGAAATAAATACAAAATGGGAAAATTAATAAGATATATTTCAAAAGACGGAATGATTTCGGTAATGGCTATTGATTCAGGCGATATCGTTGCCAAAGCGAAAGAAATTCATAATACCAGCCATGTCTGTACGGCGGCGCTCGGCAGGCTTCTGACCGCAAGCGCAATTATGGCAAGCACGTTGAAAGGCGATGATGACAGTATCACCTTGAAAATAAACGGAGGCGGAGAAACCGGAACTGTTACTGCCGTCGCTCATTCAAACGGACATGTAAAGGGAGATATCGCCAATCCTTCAGTTAAACTTCCGTTAAGAAATGACGGTCATTTAAATGTAGGCGCGGCTGTAGGAAAAAACGGTTTTTTGACTGTCATAGAGGATCTCGGGCTTGAAAAGCCTTATGTCGGACAGGTTCCGATATATTCCGGTGAAATTGCAGATGACGTGACATATTACTACGCACAGAGCGAACAGATACCTACAGTCTGCGGTCTCGGAGTTCTTGTGACTCCAGACACGGGAGACGTAATTGTTTCCGGAGGTTTTATGATTCAGCTCCTTCCAAATGCCACGGAAGAAATTATTGAAACTGTAGAAAATGACATTAAAAATATTGAGCCGGTTACAAAAATGCTCGCCGACGGACTTTCTCCGGAACAGATATGCAAAAAAATTCTTCCGTCAACGGAATTTACCGAAATAGGAAGATCTTTCCCGATTTACAAATGCGATTGTTCAAGAGAAAAGGTTGAAAATGCGCTTATAACCCTCGGGAAAAAAGAACTTTTAAAAATGGCTTTCGATAAAGAGACGGAAGTGACATGCCATTTCTGTGGAAAGAAATATCATTTTTCGTCCGATGAAATAAGAAAGCTTGCGGAAAATCTTTCTTAAGATAAAGATAAAAATCAAAAAAATTAAAAAAATTCTTATTTTTAAATGTTCAATTAATTTTTATTGCTATTATCATTACTAACAAAGGTCAATTTTGGTCAAAGAGCATATGATAAAATTGTTTATCGGAAATTTTGCCGATCAAAAAGTCGGTTTGCTTAATAAAATATTAGAGGAGAAAATAAATGCCGGAAGATAATAACAACAATAATGCAAATAACAACACAGGTGGTTTATGCGTAAGATGCGGCAAACGCCCTGCGGTTGTCTATGTTTCAAGAATTGACGGCGATAATCAGAAACAAGAGGGATATTGCCTTAAATGTGCATATGAGCTGAATATAGGCCCCATCAGAAATATGATGGAAAAAATGGGAATTACCGAAGATGATATTGACGACGTCAGCGACCAAATAGAGGATGTAATGGGTTCTTTGAGCGGGCAGGACGGTTTTCAAATCGGAGGTGCTCAGCCGTTTCCGTTTATGAGCGGATTATTCAATCAGAATAACGGCAATAACCAAAATAACAGCGATAAAAACAAATCTAATAACAATTCGTCAAATAACTCATCCGAAAAAGTACACAGATGGGAAAAAAGAAATAAAGATAAAGAAAATAAATCTGAAAGAAGATTTATCAATCAGTATTGTACCGATTTGACAAAACAGGCAAGAGATGGCAAACTCGATAAAATCATCGGCAGAGACGATGAAATTTACAGAGTTACGGAAATTTTGTGCAGAAGAACTAAAAACAATCCATGCCTTATCGGTGAGCCGGGCGTCGGAAAAACAGCTATTGCAGAGGGTCTTGCCCAGAGAATTGCCGAGGGCTCTGTTCCGGCGAAACTTCAGAATAAAGAAATTCAGCTCCTTGACTTAACTGCTCTTGTTGCGGGAACTCAGTTCAGAGGACAATTTGAAAGCAGAATAAAAGGTCTCATCGAAGAGGTAAAAAAAGAGGGAAATATAATTCTTTTTATTGACGAGGTTCATAATCTCGTAGGAGCCGGAGATTCGGAAGGCTCAATGAACGCTGCCAATATTTTAAAACCTGCTCTTTCGAGAGGTGAAATACAGGTTATCGGAGCGACAACATTTAATGAATATAGAAAATATATCGAAAAAGACGCCGCTCTTGAAAGAAGATTTCAGCCGGTTAAAATCGAGGAACCTTCAATTAACGATACATATAAGATGCTGCAGGGCATTAAATCGTATTATGAGGATTTCCATAGGGTAAAAATATCCGATTCTCTTCTGTATAAAACCGTCACGCTTTCCGAAAGGTATATAACAGACAGATTTTTGCCTGACAAGGCTATCGACCTTTTGGATGAGGCTTGCACATGCGCGAACCTGCGCAACAAAGCTATCAGCGACTGTGAAGCGGCAGAAAACAAATATGCCGATTTGATAGCTCAGGAGCAGGATATGATGAATACCGACGAGGGAGAGGAACCGGACTACGAGGCTTTAGCGGAGGTTCGTTCTCAGAAAATGGCGATAGAACAGAAACTTCCTGAACTCAGAGAAAAAGCTTCGGATAACGCTGTAACGGAAGACGATATAGCAAAGGTGATAAATCTTTGGACAGGCGTTCCGACAAGCAAAATTATAGACTCCGACCTTGACAAACTTGCCGATATGGAAAGCCATCTGAAAGCCAAAATCATCGGACAGGATGAAGCTATTGAAGCCGTATGCGCTGCGATAAGACGCAACAGGATCCAGATAAATCCTCAGAAAAGGCCTTCGTCTTTCATCTTCGTTGGTCCGACGGGAGTAGGTAAAACGGAACTTGTCAAACAGCTTGCGAACGAGCTTTTCGATTCGCCTGAAACTCTAATAAGGCTTGATATGTCTGAATTTATGGAAAAATTCAGCGTCTCGAGAATTATAGGGTCTCCTCCGGGATATGTAGGCTATGATGAAGCGGGTCAGCTTACAGAAAAAGTCAGAAGAAAGCCTTATTCTGTCATCCTCTTCGATGAAATTGAAAAAGCGCACCCGGATGTTATGAATATTCTTCTTCAAATTCTCGACGAAGGAAAGACGAGCGATGCTCAGGGCAGGGTAGTTGATTTTTCAAATACAGTTATCATTATGACGTCCAATGCCGGCAGCACGATCGATAATGCCATGGGCTTCGGCAGGTCTGAACAGGATGTATCTAAAGAAAAAGCATTAAAAGGTTTAAGACAGTTTTTAAGACCCGAGTTTATCGGAAGAGTCGATGATGTAGTGGTTTTCAATCAGCTTACAAAAGAAAACTATAAAGACATTGCAAAACTTCAGATTAACGAGTTGAAGACGAATCTTGAAGATAAAGCGATTACTCTTGATGTTGACGACGACGTGAGCGAGCTTATCGCGTCCACTGCGGCAGACGGCGTAAGAGGCGCGAGAGATATCAGAATTGCTGTCAGAAAAGAATTAGAAGATCCTATTGCGAATATCATAATAGAGACACGGCATGACGGCGTAAGCAGAATAAAAGCCTTTGTCAAGGATAATAAGATAGTCTGCGAAAAAGAAATCTGATTAAATATTGATTTTTCCGTCCGGATTTTTTCGGACGGAAATTTTTGTGTATAAAATCATTAAATTATATATAAAAAATCGGTTCCGAAAACGGAGACCGATAAATTTGTAATATTATTTTTTCGCTTGTTTTTTTACGGCGCCTAAATCGTATCCTATTGCAGTAAACATTGCCATTATCATAAAAAAATTGAAAAGAGTCAGCGCGAGCGGTTTCGAGTAATCGAAAATCACAAATTGACTCCGCAAGAACATGTAGTCGGAAAACCGCATTTTATAAAATTCATATCCTCCGTAAATAAATACAAATACCTGAATAATTATTGACATTAATATCAATGATTTTGATTCAGGTAATTTTTTCTTCGTAATATAACTTTTCACTGTTTTTAAATGAAGACCGGCATGAATACTCATCAGAACAAATCCCCAATAGGAAAAAAGAAGATGAATAATTCTCGCTGAACCTGTTGCAAATGTGATATGAAGAAATTTGAAAACATGCTCGGAAATAATAATTCCGCTTACCGGAAGAAATATCATTATTACGGACAGAAGAATATTTATAACAAGATTTAATGTTCTAAAATAGTTGTATCTGCCTTTTGTTACAGCTTTTATCTGCTCTTTATTTAAAACATGATGAGAAATGAAAAGAGCGAAAACTATTATTCCGAATATTTCGTGCAGTACTACGCCTGCAAGCTCGTACGACATCATAACGGGCATTAGAAGCACCATTATCAGGTCTATTATTATTTTATATTTTTTTTCTTCATATATTTATATTCTTATTTTGTTTATTCTTAATCAGACCAATATAAAATTATTTGATATAAATTTTAATATTAAATTTACATTTGAAATCAACTTCTGAATAAATGAAAAAGCTGCCTGAATACAGACAGCTTTTTTCTGGTGACTCAGCGGGGATTCGAACCCCGGACACCCTGCTTAAAAGGCAGGTGCTCTGCCGACTGAGCTACTGAATCAAATATTCAAGGAAGCGTTCAGCTTCCGAAGAATCCGATAAGTAAAGTCATAATAAGTGAGAGCGCAACGAAAATACCACAGAGAACTTTCGTAATCTTGCCTAGACGAGCCTCAACCGAACGACCTCTGTTTTTGCCGAAGAATGTTTCCGCTCCGCCAGCGATAGCTCCTGAAAGCCCTTCAGCTCTTGAATCCTGCATGAGAATAATAACTATCATGATTATCGAAAGTACGATCATCGCAGCACCAAGAATATATTCCCAAACTTCCATGAACTGTCTCCTTTGAATTAATGCTTATATACTTTACCACAGCTTGAGATAAAAATCAAGTGTTTTTTTGGATAAATATGAATATTTTTTGAAGTTAAAATTTATGCGTTTTACTCTTTATTAAAGTAGTGCTTAAATAATACTGTTTAAGGAAAACAAAAAAATTTTTTATAATTATTTAATTATCAAAACAGTTGAATAAATAATTTTATTCGTATATAATATTATAAAAAATTAATTTTGGCAGGGAAATAATGTTATCAAGATTAAAAATCAAACTAAAAAGCGATACGTTAAACAGTTTCCATTCTTCATGTATGCAAGGCGTTCTGTTTGAAAGCATAGATTCAGATTACATAAGTTTTTTTGCACATGCAGAATCTTCATCCGTACAGTCAGTATCTTTGCAGAGAAAATGGCGGTGCAGTTTGGTATATTAATACTTTAAATGATGAATCTTTTGAAAAATTAATTTTACCTCTATTATCAGAATCTTTTGATTGCATAAAAGTAAAACATATTTCTGAAGAAAAAATTGATATTTTTGATAAACAGCTTACACAAATTGACAGAAAAAATCTTTTAAATGAATTCTATTCCGATGAGCATATTAAACAAATAAATATTAAATTTAAAACACCATCTTCATTTAAACAAAATGGAATTTGAAAACCACGATTTCATAAGTGGTTACTGCCCCTCATAGGGCTTTAATAAAATCCTCCAAAACGCTTGAAAACAAAGGATTTATCGCAATGTGTCCGCCTTATCCCTTTATACGATTTCACTTGCGTTTATGCTTCCCTCGCCACCTCATAAGGGCAAAAATAAGGGAAGAAAAATCTGATAACAAGCTATAAAAACAAGTGGCAATCGGGAAACTGTGACATATGTGCGAATATATTATACTGGAGTATTTCAAGATGGACAAGTACATTTATGATGAAAACAACGGTCTTTGGTATGAACTGCAAGGCGAATACTATTTGCCGTGCCTTAGCTTGCCACCCGAAGAAGAAAAGCCTATCGGGATATGGGGACAGCGGCACAAACGCTACCTGAAAGAACATAGAAAAGCAACCTACACAACACTTCTGACCAGCGGTAAGCTCAACACTTATCTTTCCGGCATCAACGAACAGGCGCAGGAACGCTTTGAACGGCTCATAGATGGCATGAAGCAGGCACAGGGTATCACGGAACAATTAAAGGCGGAAAACGCCTTAGAATGGGTCAGGAGAATGAATAATATACGGGCTTGTGCGATGGAGATTGTGAATAAAGAAATCATCTTCGCATAGCAGACTGGCGGTAACGCAAAGCGAGGGGTAAAGGTGTAAATGCCTTACCCCTCGTATTTTATGACGAGAATATGGCTTAACACAAGGCATTTGTGGGTTAAAAGCGCTACAGTAGAGAGATTATGCTGAAAACATAGGGTTTGGCAATCCAAAAGCAAACTTTTTATGAATGTTGTCTGTTGCCTCTTGACTTATATCGGCAATCTATATATAATCGATATGTAGACTGTCGATACAAGGAGGGACATATATGGCAATTGATAAATCTCTGATTTCAGGGAATACAGATATGCTGATTTTGAAGCTGCTTGAAAAACAAGATATGTATGGGTATCAGATGATAGAAGAACTTGCGAAGCAATCCGACCATACTTTTGAATTGAAAGCAGGAACATTATATCCTCTGCTCCATCTCTTAGAGCAAAAGCAGTATCTTGTGTCCTATGACGGAGAAACTGTTGCGGGGAAAACAAGAAAATATTACAGGATTACAGATGAAGGGAAAAGATTTCTTGTGGTGCGGCTGTCTGAGTGGGAAAGCTACTCTGCCGCAGTCAATAAGGTTTTGTCGGGGGGTGTTTTGCTTGCAGGAATATAATTCTCCCGAAGAATATATCAAGGATGTTCAAAGATACATTCGTTGGAGCAGAGCAAAGGTTGTGGCAACAAGAGAGCTTTCTGACCACATAAACGACCAATACGATGCTTTGCGGGAAAACGGTCTGAATCAGAAAGAAGCAATGAGAAAAGCCATTGAAGAAATGGGCGATGCAGATGTAGTTGGGACAGAGCTTGATATTGTCCACCGCCCGAAAGTGAATTGGCTGTTGCTGCTCATAGCAGGCGTGTTGCTGCTGAGTGGTATTCTAATCTCTGCTATGCTAACCTCAATATCCCTGACCGTACCAAAGATAATCGGTATTGTGCTTGGAGTTTGTGTTGCTGCTTTTTTGTATTTTATTGATTACACTGTCTTAATTCGCTTTCCAAGAGCGTTATACGGACTGCTCTCACTGGCGGCAATCTTCGGGCTACTCTATGAATTATGGAACGGATTTGCACCGCTTGGATACGGTTTTCTGTTCTACCTGCTGCTATGCTATCCGATTGTTTTGGTCGGAATCCTGTTTTATGAAAAGAACAGTGAAAGCGAGACAAAAATCATACATTACTGGCTATATGCTATTTTTCCGCTGACTTTAGCGTTAATAAATCAAGCGTTTCCAGTTTTTGTGTTGCTGTTGGCTTGCGAGCTATTCATCTTTTGCTGCGGGTTAAAATTAAAATGGCTGAAATGGAATCGTGTTAATATCTTCGGTGTGGCTTGTATGCTGATTTTTCTTATTATCGGAGTGTACCTGTTAAGCCGCTTTTATCATCTTTTTCGCTTGCAGGAAAATACAGGATATTTACAACAGCTCGATTTCTTTTCGGTGTTTCGTGAAGCGGAGTTAATTGGAAAAAGCGGAATGCCTGTTGATGTGAAGGTAATGAGCTACTTCTATGACCACCCAATCACCCTGCTCCTGTACGAATACGGAAAATTTTCACTTGTATTTTTGCTGTTTGTATTCGGGATATTGTTTGCTATCCTTTACAGGACTTCAAAAAAGCAGGATACAGAGGTTGGCAAACTTCTAACCAATACCGTGCTGTTGATTTATATTTTACGAATTGTTTTCACTGCCTTATCCGACATTGGGGTTCTTCCGAACTTCTTTATGTGCGTCCCCTTCGTTGTAACAGGAGGAATGTTCATTATTTACGATATGGCACTTGTTGGAATTATCCTATCAGTAAACCGCAATGAGAGCATTGCAAAGGATTGGATTAAATTAAAAAGCAAGCGTAACGCTGCTAAAAACGGAGGTCAACTATGAAAAAATTCTTATGTGCTATTCTATTCTTGACGATGGTAATCAGTCTCTCCGCCTGCGGCGGTAAAGGCGTTTCGACACTTGTGAAGCATTATGGTCAGGAAAAGGTCGATGAAATGGAAATCGAGTGTACCGATGAAACACAGCTAAAGGTCGCAAATGACCTCATAGCAGAAGCAAAGGATATTATGTCTTACTGCGGGTCAGGAGACGGTACGAATAAAGAGGACTGCGGTGCGTTAGAAAGATACTATTTCTTTGATGATAAGGCGGTTCGGGCAGATGTTTCGATAGAACTTGTAACCACCAAACAGGAAAATGGGAAGGGATATATCTGGGTGAAATATTCAGCCGATTATTACGATAAGGATGATACTCTCATTTCTGGTAACGGAGAAACATATTCACGTTGGGATATTGAACAGTTAGACGGAAAATGGACGGTAACGTTAATTGACGAAATACCGTAAGGATTGGTGAGTGTATGCAGAAACAAGCCGAATGGATATTATGTCCTGTTTGTGGCAACAAAACCCGTGACAGAACAAGATACAAAGAAAACAAAGTTCGCTTTATAATACAGATTTTTCAATAGAGTTGGGAAGGATAATTCTTACAGCAAAATTGAAAAATCAACTTACAGTTCTTAGACGATATGCGAAAAGTAGAGGAGTTGATATAGATAATGAGATAAATATGATTAAATCATGCGAAAGATCCATTAATAGTTCAGTATCTATTCCACAGATTATGGGATATGAAGGTCAAGCCGCAAAAACATATTTTTCGGGTTTGAATAAATGTGTAGATGATGAATTTCACTTTGACTGCAGGTCGAGAAGACCTCCTAAGGATGAGTTCAATTCAATGTTGAGTTTTGGCTATTCAATATTAATCAATGAAATATATAGTGAAATTGCAGCGAAGGGGTTGAATCCTTATTTTGGATTTGTTCACCAAGACAAAGAAAAACACCCTACTCTTGCCAGTGATTTAGTTGAAGAATGGCGCGCTGTGATAGTAGATTCTATGGTAATGAGTCTTGTTAACGGTCATGAAATACAAAAAAGTAATTTTGAAACCGATGTTAATGTACATGGATATTATTTGAATAATGAAGGACTAAAAATATTTGTAAAAAAATTAGACGGAAAAATAAGAACAGGAAATAAATATCTTGATTATTCAGATGATCGTGTTTCATTCCGTGTTGCGATTTCTTATCAGATTAGCCATTTGATAGAAGCCATAAATAAAAAAGATGCTTCGATTTACAAACCTATTTTGATAAGGTAGAAATTTATGGAAAGAGATGATTATTTTTTTGGATCTCCAAAAATAAATATTTCAAATAAAGTCTATGCCCTTATTATTTATGATATTACTGATGATAAAATGAGGACAAAGTTTGCGAAATTACTTAATGGATATGGGAACAGAATACAAAAGTCGGGATTTGAAATAAATGTAAACAGATCTAAATTTGATAAACTATTAAAACAAATTTCAAAATATTGCGGCAATTCTGATTCAATTAGAATATATAAGATAAACGGTAGAAGTGAAGTAATAAAGTTTGGCGTTGATAACACGCCAAATCAAGAAGATGTCACAATAATTTGATATCTGATAAATTATTTATGTTGACAATTTAGAAATAAAATGATAATATAATTAATAATTGAAAAATATTTAGGTGGAGGCAATTTATATGGGAAAAACTATTTTATTCTCACCTGTAGGCGGTACCGATCCTATTTCATATGATAATTGTTGTGACGGTTCGCTGCTGCACATCTGCAGATTTGAAAAACCTGATGTTATTTATATGTATATGTCGCAAGAAATACTTGAAAATCAGAAAAAAGACGACCGTTATCGCTATACTATTAATAAACTTTATGAAAAACTGGATAAACCCTATACTATTAATGAAATTAAGAAAGAAAAACTTACAAAAGTTCATGATTTCAACTATTTTTATGAAGATTTTCATAAAGAACTTCAAAAGATAACAAAAGAAATGAATCCCGACGATACTCTTATAGTTAATGTTTCGTCAGGTACGCCTGCTATGAAAAGTGCCCTTAATGTGATGGCTACTTTAGGGGAGTATAATTGGAAGGTAATTCAGGTCTCTACTCCTGTAAAAAAAATGAATGAACACAATCATAAAGAGTATGATAAGGAATTGGCATGGGAAACCGATTACGATAATGATGAAGGAGCTCCAAACAGGTGTCAAGAAGTAAAAAGCCCGAATCTTCTTTTAATCAAGCATACGGAAAATATTAAGAAGTTGATAGAACAGTATGATTATGCGGCTGCGGAAACTTTAGCGAAATCCATAAATAATAAAAGGATTCTATCTCTTTTAGAAATGGCAGAAAAAAGAACTCTTTTGGAAACAAAAGATGTTAACAGACTTTCTAAAGAATTAGGATGCGAAAAACTTATCCCCGTACGAGGAGAAAAAGATGAGCTGGCTTTCGAATATGCATTAGTCCTGCAGATTAGAATAGAAAAGAAATTATATTCGGATTTTCTGAGAGGCATCACTCCTGTTATACTTTATTTATTTGAAGATATTTTGATTAATTTCCTTCATGTAAAAATCGATAAATATATTCAAAAAGAAAATGGCATAGAAAAATGGAAGTTCGATTCTTATGACAATGAAGTCTACAAAATACTTTCCGATAAATACAATGGTAATTTTATAGAAGGGAAACCGGTATGTTCGGATAACCTTGTTGCAATTATAGAAAGAAAAGCAGGTCTTCCTAATACCAAATTGATTGAACTTGTTAAGGGCGTCAGAGATATAGAAATCGATGTTCGAAATGCGGCGGCCCATACAATGGAAGCAGTAACAGATGAAAAGATAGGCAGAGTTACAGGTGGCAAGAAGTCTAAGGATATAATGGATGATATAAAGAAGCTTTTTGAGTATTCATCTGTTAGAAATAGAATAAGTAAAGATTCCTGGGATTCTTATGAAAAAATGAATTCGTTTATTATCCGGGAAATTGAAAAAATATAAATATTTTTATGCTTTAGAAAACGCATATGTATTGTAATTTATGCTTTTTCTTCTTCATAATAACAACCCCGCGGTTTTGCCCGCGGGAGTTTTTATTCGTGTAATAAAAATTTGATTGTCGTTAGAAAGATGATAAAAGTATTTTTTATTATTAAAAACGAACATTATTAAATCCACCGCTTTAATCCGCTTGAATTTTATCCTATTAGTATGTATAATATAAAAAACATATATTAAGGAAATAAGTTATGAAAAAAATTGAACTTGGGAAAACAGGATTGACGGTTCCTCCTCTTGCAGTCGGATGCATGAGAATTAATTCCGTCGATAAAAAACAGTCGGATAAACTTTTTTATACGGCTGTTGAAAACGGCTTTAATTTCTTTGACAATGCCGATATTTACGGCGGAAAGGATCACAGAGGAGAATGTGAGAAAATTTTCGGAGAGAAATTAAAAGAAAATAAATCTATAAGGAACAAAATAATTATTCAGACAAAATGCGGTATACGTCCGTTTTATTCTTTTGACTTTTCAAAAAAGCATATCATTGAATCGGTGGAAAACAGCCTGAAAAGAATGAATACCGATTATATTGATGTCCTTCTTCTCCACAGACCCGATACGCTTTTTGACCCCGACGAAGTTGCCGATGCGTTTTCCACTCTCAAAAAGGATGGAAAAGTTCTTCATTTCGGCGTTTCCAATGAAAACAGGGAACAGATGGAGCTTCTCCAGAACAGTATGGATATGCCGATAGCCGCAAATCAAATTCAGCTTAGCCTCGTTCATTGTCCGGCTATTCAGAACGGAATCAACTTCAATTTAATGAATGATTCCGCTGTTGACAGAGGCACATCTGGTATAATCGAATTCTGCAGACTTAATAAAATCACAATTCAGCCTTGGTCTCCGTTCCAGCATGGATTTTTCAAGGGAACTTTTATGTCAAGTCCCGACTATCCGGAGTTAAACAATAAGCTTGAGGAAATAGCAGAAAGACATAATTCTACGCCTACTTCAATCGTTGTTGCCTGGTATATGAGGCACCCGGCAAAATTCCAGCCTGTCATAGGGACAATGAACCCCGACAGACTTCTTGAATGTATAAAAGGCACGGATATTGTCCTTACTAGAGAAGAATGGTACGAGCTTTATATGGCCGCCGGAAATGTTCTTCCGTAAAAAAGAATTAATCAATTTTCAGAGGAAAACAGATATGGTAAATGTAATAGGATTGGGATATATCGGGCTTCCGACCGCTTTAATGATGGCGTCTCACGGCGTTGAGGTCATCGGCACCGATTACGATGAAAACAAGGTCAAAACTTTAAAAGAGGGCAGAACTACTTTTAAAGAAAAAGGTCTTGACGAGCTTTTTGACAAAGCCGTGAAATCAGGCATTAAATTTACAACGGAATATCAGGTAACAGACACTTATATAATTTCTGTTCCTACGCCTTATGATAAATTTACAAAAAGGGTTGACGCGAAATATGTCGTCGAGGCAGTTAAGGACGTATTAAAGGTAGCTCAAAAGGGAGCGATTATAGTTATTGAATCGACTATATCCCCCGGAACTATTCACAAATTTGTACGCCCTGTTGTGGAAGAACTCGGTTTCAAAATCGGAACAGACATCCATTTAGTCCATGCGCCCGAAAGAATAATTCCAGGCAATATGGTATATGAGCTTCTTCACAATAACAGAACCATAGGAGCCGACGAAAAAGAAATCGGCGAGAAGATTAAAAATCTTTACGCGTCCTTCTGCGGCGGCGAGATTGTCGTCACAGACATAAGAACCGCGGAAATGACAAAGGTCGTTGAAAATACATACAGAGCCGTCAATATCGCATTTGCCAACGAGCTTGCTAAAATATGCAGGTACGACGGTATGGATGTTTACGAGATTATTAAAATCTGCAATATGCATCCGAGAGTCAATATCCTTCAGCCGGGTCCAGGCGTAGGAGGTCATTGTATTTCTGTAGACCCTTGGTTCCTTGTAGGTGATTACCCGAGAATTGCGAAAGTTATCGACGAATCCATGAAGACAAATGACGGCATGCCGGAATTTGTACTGAACAGGATTTACGAGATAATGAAAGAAAACAATATGAAAGATTTGACAAGAGTCGGTCTTTACGGACTTACTTATAAAGAAAACGTTGACGACACGAGAGAATCACCGACAATTCAGATGCTTGAATCGATGGACAGACATCTGTGCGGACATTTGGTTAAAGTTTACGATCCGTTTATCAAAGACGATATCGTTGAAAATCAGGTGCATGATTTTGACGAATTTATAAACGGCGTAGATCTTGTAGTCATTTTGGTAGGTCATGACGAGATAAAGAATAATATGGATAAACTCAAAGGAAAGATAGTTTTTGATACAAGAAACGTCTGCAGTCTTGACGGAGTTTACAAACTGTAATATTATGAAAAAGAAAGTTCTACTCGTCTTTGGCACAAGACCCGAAGCGATTAAAATGTGTCCGCTTGTAAATGAGCTGAAGACAAGGAGCAGTGTTGAGACAAAAGTTTGCGTAACGGGACAGCACAGGCAGATGCTCGATCAGGTTCTTAAAGCATTTGACGTTGTGCCCGATTATGACCTTTCCATAATGAAGGATAAACAGACTCTTTTTGACATCACGTCAAATATTCTTCTTAAAATAAAATCCGTTCTTGAAAAAGAGAACCCCGATGTGGTTTTAGTTCATGGGGATACAAGCACTACGTTCGCAACGGCTCTCGCGTGTTATTATCTTCAGATAAATGTAGGTCATGTGGAAGCGGGATTGAGGACGTATGACATTTATTCGCCCTTCCCTGAGGAATTTAACAGGGAAGCCGTCAGCATAATAAGCAGGTATAATTTTGCTCCCACTGAACTTGCGAAAAAAAATCTTATAAGAGAGGGAAGATATCCCGAAACGATTTATGTAACGGGAAATACGGCTATAGATGCCTTAAAGACGACTGTAAAGAAGGATTACTCAAATCCGGAGCTGACATGGGCAAAAGGTTCAAGGCTTATTCTGATTACAGCCCACAGAAGGGAAAATTTAGGTGAACCGATGAAGCATATGTTCAGGGCAATCAGGCGCGTCATGGACGAACATCCGGACGTAAAGGCCGTTTATCCCATTCATATGAATCCCGTAGTCAGACAGACTGCCGATGAAATTTTAGGCGGAGACGACAGAATACATATTATCGAACCTTTAGATGTCCTTGATTTTCACAATTTTATGGCGAGAAGCTATATGATTTTGACCGACAGCGGAGGAATACAGGAGGAAGCGCCAAGCCTCGGCAAACCCGTTCTCGTAATGAGGGACACAACCGAACGTCCAGAGGGAATAAAAGCAGGTACATTAAAACTCGTTGGAACAGATGAAAATACGATTTACAATGAATTTTCAAGACTTTTAAAAGACAAAAACGAATATGAAAAAATGTCAAAAGCTTCAAATCCCTACGGCGACGGTCATGCGTGCGAAAGAATCGCAGATATATTAGAAAAATAAAAATTAATCCATGGAATTTTTCATTTCCATGGATTTTTTTGAATCAATTTTTCTTTTTTAATTCTTCTATCTTATCTCTCAAATAAGCGGCATGTTCAAATTCAAGAAGTTTTGCGGCGGCTTTCATTTCTTTTGTCAGGGACGATATCAGCTTTTCTTTTTCCTGCCTTGACATTTGACGTTTAAAATCTTTTTCAACATCGTCTTTTGTTCTGATTTCTATTACATCCCTTACTGGTTTTACGATAGTTTTAGGAATAATTCCGTGTTTTTCGTTGTATTCATTCTGAATCTTTCTTCTTCTCTCAGTCTCCTTTATTGCCTTTTCCATCGAAGGAGTGACTGAGTCTGCATACATAATTACCTCGCCTTCGGCGTTTCTTGCGGCTCTTCCGATAGTTTGAATAAGTGAGCGTTCCGAGCGGAGAAATCCTTCCTTGTCAGCGTCTAAAATAGCGACAAGCGAAACCTCCGGAATATCAAGACCTTCTCTCAGAAGGTTGATCCCGACGAGAACGTCAAATTTTCCCATTCTTAAATCCCTGATTATTTCCATTCTTTCAATGGTATCAATATCATAATGAAGATATTTAGCCTTTATTCCTGAATTGATAAAATAATCAGTGAGATTTTCCGCCATTTTCTTTGTGAGGGTTGTTATTAGGACTCTTTCGTTTTTCTCGGCTCTCGCATTTATTTCCGATATCAAATCTTCTATTTGTCCTTCGACAGGGCGAACCGAGATTTTTGGATCGAGAAGGCCCGTCGGTCTTATCACCTGTTCAACAATTTGACTGCTTTTTTCTTTTTCAAAATCGCCGGGAGTGGCGCTTACAAAAATCTTTTGACCTACTCTTTCATAAAATTCATCAAAGGTGAGCGGTCTGTTGTCATAAGCCGACGGAAGTCTGAACCCGTAATCAATCAAATTCTTTTTCCTCGACCTGTCTCCGGCGTACATTGCGCCTATCTGAGGCAATGTTACATGCGACTCGTCTATAAATAACAGAAAATCCTTTGGAAAATAATCAATAAGGGTAAAAGGAGGTTCTCCGGGCTTTCTGCCTGCGAAAATTCTGGAATAATTCTCTATTCCCTTGCAGAAACCTGTCTCCTGAAGCATTTCAATGTCGTATTCAGTTCTCTCTTTTATCCTCTGCGCTTCAATAAGCTTTCCCTGCGACTTGAAATATTCAACCTGCTTGAGCATTTCCGCTCTCATCTCGCCGTATGCTTTTTCAAGCTTTTCCTTCGGTGTTATGTAATGAGAAGCGGGATAAATAGCTACGTGAATTACATTGTTGATAATTTTTCCTGTAGTCGGATTGAATTCCGATATTTTATCTATCTCGTCGCCGAAAAATTCAATCCTTATGGCAAATTCATTTGTGTAAACGGGAAAAACTTCTACTGTGTCGCCTCTGACTCTGAACTTATTTCTCGTGAAATTAACGTCGTTTCTTTCATACTGAAGCTCTACCAGTTTTTTTATAAGGTCGTCCCGGCTTTTTTCCATGCCTGTTCTGAGGGAAATTACCATATTTTTGTAATCGATAGGGTTTCCTAATGAGTAAATGCAGGAAACACTCGATACTATAATAACGTCCCTTCTTTCTGACAAAGCGGATGTCGCGGAGTGCCTTAGACGGTCAATCTCATCGTTGATTGCCGTATCTTTTTCTATGTACGTATCTGTATTGGGAATATATGACTCCGGCTGGTAATAATCATAATACGAAACAAAATATTCTACGGCGTTATTTGGAAAAAATTCTTTAAATTCGGAGCACAGCTGAGCCGCGAGAATTTTATTGTGAGACAAAACAAGCGTCGGCCTGTTGACTTTTGCTATTACATTTGCCATTGTAAATGTTTTGCCGGATCCCGTAACACCCAACAAAGTCTGTTCTTTGTAACCTTTTTCAAGTCCGTCTACGAGAGCGTCAATGGCTTCCGGTTGGTCTCCGGTTGGCTTAAAAGGAGCTATTAATTCAAATCTGTCCATAAAATTTATTGTTTAATCTTTATCCTGATGCTCTTTGCGAAGGAGTCGAAATTTATTCCGAGAGAATTGGATTCAACGCAGTTAATTCTGTAATAACCTTCTCCGTATGGAAAATAATAATCGAATACATTTCTGTTGTATTCGCTCGCGTCGCTTTTAAGATCTAATGATGTGATGCTGATATTTTTGCCTGAAATAATTTTTTTGCTGTATTTTACGTTTTCCGACCCGTACTCAGACTGAAGATTTTTAAATTCGTCAAGTCTTGCGTTTACCACGTCGTCCATATTGTATGTCTCATCGTAGAAAATAAAAATCTGTCCCTGACCTTTGTCGTAATCATAGTAATTATTGTCGTCGGAAGCCGAAAATCCGGATGGGAGCGTAAAAGAAAAATCGGAAGTTTCAATTTTTCTTCCGTCTGAAAGTCTGCCGTCGAAAGGAATATATCCCGTCATATATTCTCCCGAATCGGTCAATTTTAATTTCCCGTTTTCATTTGTTATATAAACGCAAATATCGCCGGAACTGTCTGTGATGAAATTTCCGTTTGAATCGCGGACAATCTTGTAGTTTATACCGTTAGATGAGGTATAAGTATCAATTTCTGATCCGCAGGAACAAAAAGAAAAAATCGAAATTATTGCCAATGCGGCGGCGAAAATCTTGTATTTTTTATTAAACATACTTTGTATTATCCTTTAAGAAGTGTCATAATTTCCGCTCTTGTCCTGGCGTCGCTTTTTGCAACGCCTCTGATAGCAGAGGTCTCGGTTTTTGCATCCGCGGCTTTGACGCCTCTCATAGTCATGCATAAATGCTCTGCTTCTAACAGTACGACTACTCCCTGAGGGTGCAGCTCTTTATCGAGGAAATCGGCGATCTGAGACGTAAGTCTTTCCTGAAGCTGAGGTCTTCTCGCATAGCAGTTTACTATTCTCGCAAGCTTAGATAACCCTATAACGGTTCCGTTATTTGGAATGTAGGCGATATGAGCTTTTCCGAAAAACGGAAGAAGATGATGTTCGCACATGGAATAAAACGGAATATCCCTTACTATTACAACTTCATCGTTATTTTGTTCGTGGAAAATCTTTATGTATTTTTCCGGCGAATCTTTTATTCCGGAAAAAATTTCCTCATACATATCGGCAACTCTTCTCGGTGTTTCTTTAAGTCCCTCTCTTTCGGGATCTTCGCCTATCGCCGTAATAATATTTCTTACCGATTCTTCTATTAATTCTTTATCCATAAGCTCAAACCTCAATATTATTTTTTATTATTGCCCAAAACATATTTTTATATATCTGTGGCTGTCGTTGGTCTGATATGAAATGCGGCCGAATTTATCTGAATATCCCATATTGTAAATGATTTCTCCGACATCGCTTCCGTTATTTGAAAAAAGCCTTGAAACTGCAGTCTGATATGCACTGTCGTTTGAAAAACAAAATTCCACAAATTTTCTCCCCGAGCCGATGCAGTCGAATATATCGTTTGATATTGCTTTTTTTGTGTTGTCGTCGTAAACGTCGTACAATAGAGAGCGCCTTACAAAATAATTGCTGTCGATGGAGCCGCATGTTATTGAAGGCGGAAGATTATAATCAATATGGTCAATATCCAACGTGTCTTTGTCAATATTAAAGTACATGTGCGATTTATTGTAATAATTATTATCGCTGATCAATGGGTCGTCCCATGTGACGTCTGTGAAATAATAATTATTGTTGATTTTTACAGTATTCCATTCGTGTTTAATTTTGCCGTCTTCATCATCTATTCCTGTTCCTATAATCAGTTCCGATTCGATATTGTTGTAATTCAACAGAATTTTAAACGCTTCGGAATAGCCCGAACAAATAGCCTTTCCGTTTATAAGACAGCCGTAAGCGTCGTCGTCATGTTCCGTTTCGACGTATTGGCACGAATCTACGATATAATCGTGAATATAAAGCTCTTTGTCAAAATCAGATGAAGTATCGCTTATATTTTCTGAAATCTCCTTAACTTTATCATACAGTTCTTTCGTCATTTCATCGCACTTTGACTTGGACTGGGTATATTTAATTTCCACATATCCTCTGACCCCTTGTTTTACATATGTGACAGAGTCGGGTATGCAGAGCAGATCCGGATTGTCAAGCTCAATCGCGGAATAAATTTTATTTAATGAATTATCTTCAAGAACCGGAACGTCGATTTTTTCTGAATGTTCTTTTATTCCGTTAAAAATAGCAATGTACGCTTTTTTACCTATTTCAGAAAGATTTTCAAAATAAAATGTCGACAGCGGAGTGTATTGTGAAAAATCATCCGTATAATGGCGGGCAATCTGCTGTTCGATAAATTTTTCTGAATAATCCGATATTTCATCAATGTGCTGATAAATAATGCCTGAAACGATACCGACAATTAATATAATAATTACCGTTCTAACAAATTTTTTCAATTTCTTCTATACCTGAATATAAACAATCCTTAGACTCTACATGTTGACTGTTACTTTTATTTTATTTGAAAGCATATATTCAATGCCGCTTTCGGCGGAGTAATAGTCGGCGGCCGTCAGATCGGTATGCGATGAATTTATTATAGAATTGTAAACCGTGACAGCGTTGTTTGGGTTAATGTTATTCAAATATTTTTCCGCGGCAGTTTGAATAAATCCACCGGCTGATTTAAAATTATCGTTTCTTGAAAACAATATTTTAAGGTACTCATATACCATTGACGAATTCATAGAGTTTTCACCCTTCCTGACGGAATAGTTTTTGTCGCTCGATTCGTATGTGAAATTTTCATCAATGTTATAATTTACGTTGTCAAAGGAATTTATTACGGAAATAAATTCCTTTTTGCTCATAACGATATATCTGTCGATGTCAATTCCGGTATCTTTCTCGGATTTGGCAATTACGGAATCAATTCCTCCTACCGAATATATTCCGTCATAGTCAGACGGTATATAAGGCGTAATTCTTATTTCGGAGGAAAATACAATAAAATCAAGCCTTCCGATAAATGAAATATTTATATCAGTGTCATCTGTGCATACGAATAATACGGATGTATCTCCGGAAATATTTTTCACGTTTTTCTGTGACGCTATATATACGTCAGACATCTCTTCGCTTAAAGATTCGTTTTCCGCTTCTTCTCTTGATTTTTTCACGTTATGAGAAATTACCGCAGAGATAATAATAACAAGCGCGATAACTATTGCAATTAAGATATATACAGATTTTTTTCTTTCGTTTTTCAATTTGTTTCATCCGATGCTAAATATTATTTAATTATTATATATTTTTTTACTTATGATTACAAGTCTAAAACAGACAAAGACTGTTCCGGCAAATTTTCAAATTTTTATTGTTGAAAAAATTTGCGAAATATCAGTTCATTTACTTGATAAATAAATGCAAATATATTAAAATAAACAAAATACTTGGAGGGTTTCGGATGGGCAATAATGAAATAAAGACAAAAGAAAGTAAATTTTGGTTTCTGAAATACTGCGGATACGGGAGCGGCGCTATAGGATTAGACTTAAGTTACGGTCTTTTTTATTCTTTTTTGAATACGTACCTGACTAATGTTTTAAAATTGTCGTCAAAATTTCTTCTTATTCTTACTCCTTTGGCGAGAATATGGGACGGAATAAACGACCCGATGATGGGCACGCTCGTCGATATGAAGCTGTTTAAGAAAAATAAATATAAACCATGGATTTCTATCGGAGCTTTATGCAACGCGGTAGTTGTGATTCTGCTTTTCAACAATATATTTAAACTCTCCGGCGCATCTCTTATGGTCTACAGCGGAATTATGTACGTATTGTGGGGAATGACAAATACGCTTGCCGATATTCCTTACTGGTCCATGATTCCGTCGTTCACGTCCGATCCCGCCAAAAGAAGCATTATTTCAACTATCGCCAGAGCTTTTTCGGGACTCGGGCAGGGGATTGTAATGATAGGGGCGCCTCTGGTAGTAAATCTTGTCAGCAATACAATTGACCCTAAAACACAGAATAAGACTTACGACGCTGTAACGTTCAATTATCTTTCTGTAATAGTAGCGATAGGACTTATTTTATTTTCAACTTTGTGTGTTACTACCGTAAAAGAGCGTTATACAACCAAACCAAAAGAAAAACTTTCATTCGGCAAGTCGGTTAAAACAGCTGTAAATAACGATCAGCTTCTGATATTTATGCTTTTTGCAATGCTTTCAAACGCCGGATTTTATATGGTTTCCGGAGTCGGAGCGTATTATTTTGACGTCGTTGTCGGTAATACGGGAAAACAGTCAATGTTTAATGTGTTCGGTGCGGCAGGTTCGGTAATAGGACTTCTTTTAGTCCCTATTATGCTTAAAGTCACATCGAGAAGAAGAGCATATCAGTTTTCGCTTCTTTTGGCTATGATAGGATATGCGGGTGAATTCGCATCTCAAAAATTTATTCCCGGCGTTGGCACAGGTCTTATGATTATGAATATCGCGAACTTCATTTCTCAGGTCGGAACAGGTTCCATGTTTGTATCGCAGACAGTATTCCTTGCCGATATCGTCGATTACGGCGAAATAAAAATGGGATACAGAGCGGAGTCTGTCACTTTCTCTATGAAAGGTTTTCTTCAGAAAATGGCTTATACGCTGCAGACAATAATTCTATACGCGTCTCTGTCCATTTCTCATTATGACGGCGATCTTCACTATAACAACACTCCGATGGCAAAGAACGCCATATCTGTTATGATGCTCGTCCTGCCTTTCGTTTTAATGCTTCTTTCGCTTCTCGTATTTACGTTCAAATTCAAACTTTACGGCAAAAAGATGGAAGACATAACCGCGCAGGTTATGGAAAGAAGAGAAAAAGAAGCGGCTATCGCCGAAGAGAAAAGCAAAAAAGAAAAAACTGCCGACGCTTGATAAGCATATAAAATAATAAAAATTCGGTCTCGTTTTTGAGACCGAATTTTTTTTGCAAATAAATTAATCAGAAAAAAACTATAAATTTCTTGTTGAAAATTATTTAAAGATTGGGTATAATAATTAAAATGTCGAAGAAGAAAAAAATAAAGAAAATTTAACTTTTTTAAGTTATTAACAAGTATTAAAAAAAATCCGTTTTCACGGACTTTTCTAAATACACAATGTATGCTCCGAAGAGCGGATTCGGATGAATAAATTTCCTTATTTGCACTCGCTTTGTTAATTCATTGTCTATATTTTAGCATAATTTTTAAATTTGTCAATACATTTTTCGATTTTTAAAGGAGAAATATAACATGGAAAAAGATTATTATCTCGGACTTGATATGGGAACTGACAGCGTAGGCTGGGCGGTAACTGACGAAAATTACAACCTTATAAGAGCAAAAGGAAAAGACTTATGGGGCGTTAGAGAATTTGAAAGCGCTAAGCCAGCGGCAGACAGAAGGTCGTACAGAATTTCAAGACGCCGCAGACAGAGAGAGCAGGTCAGATTGGGTATGCTCAAATCTATCTTTGCCGACGCGATTAAAGAAAAAGATCACTTATTTTTCATCAGGCTTGAAAATTCTAAATATTGGAAGGACGATAAAAATTCAAAAATCAACACTAAAAACGTACTCTTCGACGACCCCGGCTACACCGACGCGGATTATTTTAAAGAATTTCCGACTATTTTTCATTTAAGGCTTAAACTCATGAACGACGACAGCGGCAGGTATCTTTCGGATCCCCGTTTTGTCTATCTCGCGTGCCTTCAGCTATTTAAACACAGAGGCCATTTTCTTTCGGATATCAGCGATGAAACGGATCCCTCCGATCTTTCGTCGACTTATGAAAGATTTAAGTCTTTATACTGCGAGCTTACAGGCTACGAATTTACCGCAAAAGATGTTGCGGCGGACGATATAATGAATGTTCTGTCCGACAGAAATCTTTCAAGGACAGCAAAAAAGGAAAAACTGATTGACGTCTTTTCATTTTCAAAAAGCGATTCGTCCAAAACGGAATGTCTAAAATCTATCTGCGGTCTCGAGTCGGACGCCTGTAAGATTTTCCCCGATTTAAAAACAGAAGACATTAAGAAATTATCTTTTAATTTCTCTAAATCCGACTACGAGGAAAAATCAGCCGAATTAAACGAATCAGTCGGAGACGAATATTTTGAACTCATTTCGATTTTGAAGGATATTTACGACAAAGGAACGCTTGCGGATATTTTAAAAGGCAAAAAATATCTGTCAGAAGCGAGGGTTGAAGATTACAACAAGCATAAAAAAGATCTCGTTCTTTTAAAATCTGTTTACAGAAAGTATAAGACGCAGGACGAATATAACGAAATGTTCAGGGATCCCACAAAGGGATACGGCGCGTATATAGGCTCAAATTTCACAAAAGACAAAAAGACGAGCAGAAGAGGATCAAAATCGAGAGATGTTTTTTACGACTATCTCAAGAAAAGTCTCAAAGGGCTTGAAGAAGACCCGGACGTCAAGACAATATTTGACGATATCGCAAAGGAAAATTTCCTTGTAAAACAGCTCACATCTTCAAACGGCGTCATTCCGAATCAGGTTCATCTGAAAGAGCTTAAAAAAATCCTCTCAAATGCCGAAAATTATCTCCCGTTTTTAAAAGAAACAGACGAAAGCGGTCTCTCGGCGTCTCAGAGAATTATTTCAATTTTCTCGTTTACTATTCCTTACTACGTCGGACCCGTATCGGAGCTCAGCGAAAAAAACGGCGGCAACGGCTGGGTTGTCAGAAAAGAAGACGGGAAAGTATATCCTTGGAATTTTGAAGATAAAATAAATATTTCCGAAACTAAAAGGAGATTTATCGACAGGCTTATAAATGAATGTACATATATAAGCGGCGAGAAGGTCCTTCCCAAACAGTCGCTTATCTACCAGAAGTTCGCAATGCTGAATGAACTTAATTCCGTCAGGATAAACGGTGAGCGTCTCGATGTGGAATTTAAACAGAAAGCGTTTAAAGAACTTTTCTCAAAGGGAAAACAAGTAACACTTAATGAATTTAAAAATTATCTCAATAATAACGGAATAAATATTGACGAAAAATCCGAAATAAGCGGCGTCGGCAAAAGCAGCGAGATGACACGCTTCAATAATAAATTGTCGTCCTATCAAGTATTCCATTCTGTTTTCGGCGATAAACTCGAAGACAAAAAATATTACGACGCTGCCGAAAATATCATTTACCTCGGCACAATTTACGCCGACGATAAAAAAACATTCAAAAAAGCCATAGAGGAAAAGTACGGGGATTTTCTTACTCCCGATGAAATAAAAAGAGTCTCAGGTCTTAAATTTAAAGACTGGGGTACTCTTTCCGCCGCTCTTTTCAACCTTCAAGGCGCCGAAAAATCCACAGGCGAAGTCATGACTCTTATTGACGCGCTTTGGAATACTCAGCTGAATTTCATGGAGCTAATCAATTCGGACGCGTTTTCATACAAAGAGGAACTTGAAAAATATAAAAAGAAAGGCGAGGGAACAATTCAGAATTTCAAATTTGAAGAACTCAACGATTATTATTTCTCCGCGCCCGTAAAAAGAATGATCTGGCAGACAGTATTAATTGTAAGGGAAATTGAGCATGTTCTCGGCAAACCTCCCGTAAAAATGTTTGTCGAGGTTACAAGGCATGACGAAGAAAAGGAGAAAATCCCGCCTTCAAGAAAAGATACGTTCCTCTCTCTTTACAAAAATATAAAAGATGAGTCACACGACTGGAAAGCGATTATCGAAAAAGCAGACGAGAGCGGAGTTATCAGGTCTCAGAAAATGTATCTTTATCTGTCTCAGATGGGAAGAGACCTTTATACAGGTAAGGAAATTGAACTTGACGAGCTTTTTACCACAAAGTATGACATAGACCATATCATACCGCAGTCGCTTAAAAAGGACGACAGCATATTAAACAACAAAGTCCTGACGTCAAAGGATTTCAACAACAACATAAAGCAAGATAATCCTCTGTGCGAAGCGATAGACGACGCGCATTATGCTGAGCGGAAAAAGTTGTGGGACCGACTTCATAATTACAACCTTATAAATGACGAAAAATACAAGAGACTTACAAACAGAAAAGGATTTTCCGAAGAAGATTTGGAAGGATTTATCGCCCGTCAGATTGTCGAAACGAGTCAGGCAGTTCTCGGCGTTATAAATATCTTTAAAGAAATAATGCCCGATACGAAAATAGTATTTTCAAAGGCTAAACCTGTCAGCGATTTCAGAAAAGATGAAATAGGCTGGTTCAAAAGCAGAACACTCAACGATTATCACCATGCCCACGACGCATATCTTAATATCGTTGTCGGTAACGTATACAATACTAAATTTACAGACAACCCGAGGAATTTCATAAAAAAGGAGAGGCAAAAAGATTTAAATCCCAACTACCATATGAATAAAGTCTTTTGGTATAATGTCGAAAGAGGCGGAAAAGTTGCGTGGATAGCGGGCGAGGACGGTACAAAAAAGACTGTTCTTAAAACTCTTGCAAAAAATTCCGAACTTATGACTCGTCAGTCATTTGAACAGACAGGGGGTCTTTGTAATCAGCAGATTACAAACAAGGACGACGCAGGTTCAGGCATAGGATATCTCCCTGTTAAAATGGGAGAGGATATTTCAAAATACGGCGGCTACGCGAAAATATCACAGTCGTATTTCTTCCTTGTAGAACATACTTTTAAGAAAAAGAGAATCAGAACTATCGAGACAGTTCCCGCTTATCTTAAATCACAAATAGAAAGCGATCCGGACGCTCTTAAAAGATACTGTGCCGAAAAACTCGGACTTGTTGACCCAGATATAAGACTCAGAAGAATTAATTATCAGTCTCTCGCAAAATATAACGGATTTTATGTCACCATCTGCAGTAAAACAGGAGTAAGATTCAATATTGCAAATGCTGTGAGGCTTACTCTTCCAAAGGAATGGAACAACTACATCAAAAAGCTTGAAAAGACGGAGGGCGACGAGGAGATAACGGAGGAGAAAAATATTGAACTCTATGATATATTAACAGACAAGCATCTAAACTCAATATTCTTAAAAAGACCGAACCCGGTAGGGGAAAATCTCAAAAACGGAAGAGAAAAATTCGTATCTCTTTCTAAAAAAGAACAGGTTTCAACATTAAATAATATTCTTCTCTTTACAGGATTTGCGTCCGCGGGCAAGGCAGATATCAGCAGTATCGGCGGAAGCAAAAATGCCGGAGCTATGGCGGTTAGCAAAAACGTAAACAATGCCGACGAATTTATCTTGATCGAAAATTCTGTCACGGGAATATATTCTGTCAGAAAGGACCTTAAAACCATATGAGCTGGAGAACAGTAGTTATTACATCATCCGCAAAACTTGATTATCAGATGGGACAGCTCATAGTCCGAACCGACGAGACGAAAAAAATATTTATCAGCGAAATATGTTCGCTCGTTGTGGAAAATACGGCAGTGTCAATGACTGCCGTTCTTCTAAACGAGCTTGTTCAGAGAAAAGTCAAGGTGGTATTCTGCGACAGCAAAAGGAATCCGTCTTTTGAGCTTTCGCCGTATTACGCTTCATATGACGACAGCTCAAAAATCCGCCTTCAGATTAAGTGGACGGAAGGTCAGAAAGCTCTGTTCTGGAAAGAAATAGTTTCAGAGAAAATAAGAAAACAGGCAGAAATATTAAACCATTTCGGCATGAAGGAAAAATCAAAACAGCTTCTTTCATATATTCCGTCCATAGATCCGGGCGACGCTACCAACAGGGAAGGTTTCGCCGCGAAAATTTATTTCAATTCGCTTTTCGGTCCCGTTTTTTCGAGGACGTCCGAGGACCCGATAAACGCCGCTTTAAATTACGGCTACACAATACTTTTGTCTCAGTTCAACAGAGAGACAGCCGTATGCGGCTACTTGACTCAGCTTGGTTTTTTTCATGACAATATTTTCAACCATTTCAATTTAAGCTGTGATTTAATGGAGCCGTTTCGTCCTATAATAGACCTTTACGTTAAAAATATGTCTCCCGAAAAATTTGAAAAAGAAGAAAAGCATAAACTTCTTGAATTTATAAATTATACTGTTGAGATAAACGGCAGAAACGAATATCTTTCAAACGCGGTTTCAAAATATGTCAGGAGCGTGTTTAACGCTATCAATGAAAATGATATTTCAAAAATTCATTTTTATTCATTCAATTTTGATGAAAATTAATTTATGTCTTTCAGGTATATGAGATTGGTTTGTATTTTTGATCTGCCGACGAAAACATTGACAGATCAGAGGGAATACCGTCATTTCAGAAAATTTCTGATAAAATCGGGTTTTATTATGACTCAGGAATCGGTGTACGTAAAACTTTGTCCAAACAACGTGACGGCGGGAAACGTTATAGATTCCGTTAAAAAACACGCTCCTCCCGCCGGAGACATGCAGCTTATGATGCTTACAGAAAAAGAATATCAAAAAACCGTCTATGTCGTCGGAGAGAAAAAATCCGACGTCATAGACTCTACCGAAAGGCTTATATTTTTATGAGAATTTGTTACAGGGAATTAAATTTGCTTGTCGATTACGATGAAAACGAGGTAAATATTTTATCAATAGAAAATATTGATATTTACAGAGATTTCCTTAATTCTCTTTATAATATGAGCGAAGGCGAGGAGGGAAATATAATATTGTCAGAAAAAGAAAAAAGTTTGAATTTTTCCAAAAAAGCTGATTTGATATTTAATCCTTTTTCGGTTGACTGTTCTTCAAAAAAAATTATAAACGGTCTTTATAAGGAATTGACTTCTGTAATATCTGTTGATTTAACGGAAAAATATTCGGATTTTGAAAAAGCCGCGTTGGAGCTTTTGGACACCGCTGTATCTTCTCTTCCGTATAATCTGACTTACGATGAAGACGCTGGCATAGAGGGAATGTTAAAATATTTTGACGTAAAAGTCGATTCTGTCCCTGAAAATTTAACTGAAAAACTTATCGATTATTTCAGGGCGATGTGCGATATATGTTCCGTAAAAATATTTTTTGTAATCGGATTGAAAAATTATTTCAATGATACAGAGCTCGAATATATTTATGAATTCTGCGTTTCCCGAAAGATATGGCTGATTTCAATAGAATCGAATTTTAAAAAGAAATTAAAATTTGAAAACAACTTGATTATTGATGAAGATAAATGTATAATAAAGGCGTGAATTAACTGCTGTTTCGCAAAACAGTATAAGTTCGGTGAGAATTTCGTTCATTTGAGGTTTGAGAGCTTTGTTAATTCATAATAAGGTAAAACCAGACGTCAAACCGGTGCAGCCGGAAAATGGTTTGAGAGCTTTGTTAATTCATAATAAGGTAAAACTAAATACTTTTCTTCCTTCACGCTCATACTGTTTGAGAGCTTTGTTAATTCATAATAAGGTAAAACGTCTACAAGCAGATAATCCCAAGCACCGCCGTTTGAGAGCTTTGTTAATTCATAATAAGGTAAAACATTTCCGCTAAAGCTTCAGACAAAAAGCAGGTTTGAGAGCTTTGTTAATTCATAATAAGGTAAAACTTCTTTCATCATAATCTCTCAAAGTATTTTGTTTGAGAGCTTTGTTAATTCATAATAAGGTAAAACGACGGTCTTTGTTGAAATCGTGCTGTTTGTGTTTGAGAGCTTTGTTAATTCATAATAAGGTAAAACACTAAACGATATGGAAAAAATGGTATTGTAGTTTGAGAGCTTTGTTAATTCATAATAAGGTAAAACTCGCATATCCTGGGCTCCATTGAATGACCTGTTTGAGAGCTTTGTTAATTCATAATAAGGTAAAACTAATTTATTAATTCTTTTTTTCACAACAAGGTTTGAGAGCTTTGTTAATTCATAATAAGGTAAAACCGTTGCGGACTCTTAAACCAACGTATCTGTGTTTGAGAGCTTTGTTAATTCATAATAAGGTAAAACGAAAAAACAAACACCACGGAAAACACCACGGTTTGAGAGCTTTGTTAATTCATAATAAGGTAAAACCACATCGAGTAAAAGTAACAGTAAGTGCTTGTTTGAGAGCTTTGTTAATTCATAATAAGGTAAAACGAATGAGCCCGGCGGTAAAATCGATAAAGAGTTTGAGAGCTTTGTTAATTCATAATAAGGTAAAACTCTTGACACCGTTGCATCATCGTGGTATACGTTTGAGAGCTTTGTTAATTCATAATAAGGTAAAACAGCGGAGCTGACCAAATATTCCGCCGCTTTGTTTGAGAGCTTTGTTAATTCATAATAAGGTAAAACCCTTTGATAATATTATTCTGATAGCTCGTCGTTTGAGAGCTTTGTTAATTCATAATAAGGTAAAACTTTGTTCAATCGCGTTGAACAATAATAAGTGTTTGAGAGCTTTGTTAATTCATAATAAGGTAAAACTGCTTCTGAGAAAAAACACAAATGGCTTATGTTTGAGAGCTTTGTTAATTCATAATAAGGTAAAACCGTAATAGTCCAAAATATCCTGAACCGTCTGTTTGAGAGCTTTGTTAATTCATAATAAGGTAAAACCAAACGTGGTATACTCGAGGTAGTAAAGAGGTTTGAGAGCTTTGTTAATTCATAATAAGGTAAAACCAAGAGTTTTTTTCCTGATTACGCCTCAATGTTTGAGAGCTTTGTTAATTCATAATAAGGTAAAACCGTATTCCGCACACACCCGTATATAATTTTGTTTGAGAGCTTTGTTAATTCATAATAAGGTAAAACCACAAAGAGAACGGTGTTTCCCGGAGCTATGTTTGAGAGCTTTGTTAATTCATAATAAGGTAAAACAAACAAACGCGTCTTTTTCACAGCGGAATCGTTTGAGAGCTTTGTTAATTCATAATAAGGTAAAACTGTTTCATACACTCGATCATCATGTATAGAGTTTGAGAGCTTTGTTAATTCATAATAAGGTAAAACCAATCATATCTTTATCTATTGAGACGATATGTTTGAGAGCTTTGTTAATTCATAATAAGGTAAAACAAAGACAAGGCAAAAACTGACGCTATTGAGGTTTGAGAGCTTTGTTAATTCATAATAAGGTAAAACTCTTTAGGAAAATCGCTGATATCAGGCTTGGTTTGAGAGCTTTGTTAATTCATAATAAGGTAAAACCGCCACTATTGGCTCGCTTTTGAGTTATTTGTTTGAGAGCTTTGTTAATTCATAATAAGGTAAAACTAACGGAAAAGACAACAAGAAAGAAATTATGTTTGAGAGCTTTGTTAATTCATAATAAGGTAAAACATTTACAAAAGCCGAAAATGATTCCATGTCGTTTGAGAGCTTTGTTAATTCATAATAAGGTAAAACAATTCAACAACCGTTACGAAAGATACGGCGGTTTGAGAGCTTTGTTAATTCATAATAAGGTAAAACAGTTGACGCAAAAGACAAGGAGCGCATCTTGTTTGAGAGCTTTGTTAATTCATAATAAGGTAAAACATCTCGATTATGACAGTTCAAGAGTTGCGTGTTTGAGAGCTTTGTTAATTCATAATAAGGTAAAACGCTGAAGGCGTATATCGTGCGAGCGGGCTTGTTTGAGAGCTTTGTTAATTCATAATAAGGTAAAACTGTTACAAGAATGGTAAATGGTACTGGTACGTTTGAGAGCTTTGTTAATTCATAATAAGGTAAAACTCTGTATCGTAGAATATCGCGTATTGCCTGTTTGAGAGCTTTGTTAATTCATAATAAGGTAAAACTCTCAGAATCCGTAAGAGGTCTATCAATATGTTTGAGAGCTTTGTTAATTCATAATAAGGTAAAACACGTGCTTGCCTAACAAGGCGGAGCTATGTGTTTGAGAGCTTTGTTAATTCATAATAAGGTAAAACATTCCGTCTCCATGATCTATCGGGATGTCAGTTTGAGAGCTTTGTTAATTCATAATAAGGTAAAACCGGTTTCGCCTGTCTTCATTTAGATGTAGAGTTTGAGAGCTTTGTTAATTCATAATAAGGTAAAACAGTTAAGTTATAATAGTAAACGCCTTTTTTGTTTGAGAGCTTTGTTAATTCATAATAAGGTAAAACTCCGCCCTCTCTTATCGAATGCTCCTCGATGTTTGAGAGCTTTGTTAATTCATAATAAGGTAAAACTTCGCAAAACGTATACTGCGTCGTCGGTATGTTTGAGAGCTTTGTTAATTCATAATAAGGTAAAACGACAAGTACACGCGTCATAGTCGCTATCCCGTTTGAGAGCTTTGTTAATTCATAATAAGGTAAAAC